>ERZ869936.45-NODE-45-length-219325-cov-8.232357_pt1 | contig 219325 bp, 149 predicted proteins | sample MGYA00520876_ERZ869936 | MGnify/ENA primary metagenome ERZ869936 (study PRJEB32218, sample SAMN09650985) | biofilter metagenome | isolation source: enrty point of leading RO module | place: Saudi Arabia: Thuwal, RO plant located on Red Sea | collected 2016-02-17 ...
TTCGGCCCCGTCGGGTAAGGGGGAAACGGCGAGGTAAGAGCTCACCAGCAGGCGGGGCGACCAGCCTGGCTAGGCAAACCCCACCCGGAGCAAGGCCAAACAGAGAGGATCAGGGGCAACCCTGAGCGGACCGGTCCGGTCCGCCACCACACTCGGGTAGGCCGCTACAGAGGCGGAGCAATCCGTTCTCGCAGAGAAATGGTCGCTCCCCTGCGGCAGCGCATGCTGCCGCAGGGGAACAGAACCCGGCTTACAGGTTCACTCCGAACTCTCTCTTTTATCTGTTTGCCGCAGACCGTTATGCAGCCGGTTCTTTTGCAGGCGACGCAATTTCCGCCGGTACCAACTCGCCGTCGATCACCTGCAGCAGCTTGGAAATGCACAGCTTGTTCATGCTCGTGCGACGGTCGTGGGCCTCCGACTTCAACGACTCGTGAAGGCTCTTGGGCAACCGGACCGTAATCACTCGGGTCGGCTCCCGCGGTCCGCTTGGCAGATCGGCGTCGTTCTCGCGGAGCTTCGCGAGCATCTGCTGAATCTGCTGAAATTCGGGCGTTTGCTCAAACTGGGCGAGCGCCTCGGGGGTTTGGTATACCTGCCGCACGATTCCATCCACGCCTAGCACTTCGCGGAAGAACGTGACCCAACTGGGCCGCTGTCGGTAAATCTCGTCCGCCACGCGAAAGACATCTTGTCGCTGCTCGCTCATACTCGACCTCCTGAAACGATACCAAGTCTGAAGGACCGCCCACGGTGGTCCCTGCGACTAAATCGTAAGGGGCGAGCAACACCCAGCACGGATGTCATTGCTTTGATAGCACTTACGCCGACTTGACCGGCGTGCACAAATCGTGCGCTTAGGTGCCTACGCGACAGGCACAGCCTGTGTGCCCAATTATTAGGCACTCAGCTTTTCACATTTACCAGATGTCCACTTGTGCGGGGCGAGAAAAATATTCCAATTCAAGCTGCTAGCACTGCTGCGCCGGTCGCGCGCGGTGTCGCATTAAGGGAAGGTACGAAGGAAACGCGCTGTTCGAAAGATGCGATACTCAGGAAAACTCCTGGCGGACCTTTTCTAGCAACTTTCGGGTCGCGATGATGCCGGCAGGCTCCGAGAGTTCCGACCCCTCGTATTCGATCCCAACGTAGCCGTGGTACCCTGCGTCGAGCACGATTTTGATCATCCGACGAAAATCCGTCCGCACGTCATCGCCGGCCTCGTCGAAGTTCATGCTCTTGGCACTTACCCCCTTGGCGTAGGGCATGAGCTCCTTCACGCCCTTGTACCGGTCGTAGGTATCAAAGTTCCCGAAATCTGGCAATGTCCCCACATTTTCCATATCCACCATCTTCATTACGCCCGCTAGCCACATGCCGTTGGACGACAGGCCGCCATGGTTCTCAACGATGATGTTGATGTCTCTGTCCTTGGCGAACTCCGCGAGACGGATCAAACCATCGGTGACGAGCTTGGCCTGCTCCTCGGGAGAGCCCTTAGAATACGCGTTAACCCGGATAGAGTGGCATCCTAGGAATTTCGCGGCTTCTACCCACTTGTAGTGATTTTCGACTGCCTTGAGCCGTTTCGCCTCGCTGGGATCGCCAATCTGGCCCTCTCCGTCGATCATGATCAGCACGTTGGTCACGCCGACGTCATTGGCCCGGGACTTCATTTCTGCCAGGTACTTCATGTCCTGGGCTTTCGTGGCGAAGAACTGATTGACGTACTCGACCGCATCAATCCCGTACTCCATCTTTGCGGCCTTGGCGAAATCGAGATTGTTCATCCGGCCGCTGAACAAGGTCTTGTGCAGTGACCACTGGGCCAGCGAAATCTTAAACAGCGGCGCTTTTTCGTCTCCCCGGGCAGAAGCGCCGGCCAGAGAGGCCAAGCCCAGTCCGGCCGCGGTAGTGTGTTGCAGAAACGAGCGACGGTGGAGACGGTGATTCATCGTAGAGCATCCGGATACATGGCACGGAGTTGAATCGGCTCGGTCAGCGCGACCGGGACCGCGGGTGGGAGGACCCACATGTGCCCGCAATCGTAGTTCAATCCGACCCGAAAGCAAATCAGCGTGGACGCACGGCTTGGCCCGGGACCCCCGCGCCGCCGCGGCCAATAAGCCCCGGACCCATGTGCCAAAATCGCCCTAACCCGCGTTGATATCACTGCTTACCGGTTTGACGTCCTACCCCATTGCGGGTTACAATCGAGGCTATCATGGATGATTCGACAAGACGGCGAGCAAATCGTCAGGCGGACGTTCGTCCCATGGCTTGTCCGTTCAATGGGTGCCGCAATCCTATCGGCTAATGCAACACCCCTGGTCGGCGAGTCGGCCACGTCTCGGCAAGCGAGCAGAGAAGAGACGTCAGGAACTACATGAGCGAAGCGTCGAGCCACAAGCCTGTGCAGGCTTCGCGGCCGGACTCCGGTTCGACCCCGCCGTCGCCTAGCCCTTCCTCAGGCTCGTCCCGGGGGCCGATACCGGACGGTCAAACGATTATTTCCTCGCGCCCACCGACGCCCGACTTGGAGCTGCAGGGCAAATCGCTGTTGGAATCGGCCGCCCACTGGGAAGGCGAGCAGCTCGGTCAATTCCTATTGCAGGAATTTGTCGGCGGCGGCGGCATGGGCGTCGTTTATCGTGCGCATGACATGACGCTCGACCGCGAAGTAGCCCTCAAGGTGCTTTCGCGCGACCAGTCGGCTGACGAAGAAACCTTGCGCCGCTTCCGCAACGAAGCCCAATCGGCGGCGCGGCTGGGCCACGACAATATCGCCCGCGTGTTCTTCGTGGGCGAGGACCGCGGCGTCCACTACATCGTTTTCGAGTTTATCGAAGGCGTGAACATTCGCGACCTGGTCGATCAAAACGGCCCGCTGTCGCTGGGACAGGCCCTCAGTTACACCTATCAGATCGCCCAAGCTTTGGAGCACGCCAGCCAACGTGCAGTGATCCACCGGGACATCAAGCCCTCGAATGTGCTTGTGACGCCTGACGGCAAGGCGAAGCTCGTTGACATGGGACTGGCGCGGTTGAGCCAGTTGGCGCCTACGGGCGAACTGACCGCCAGCGGCGTAACGCTGGGCACGTTCGACTACATTTCGCCGGAGCAAGCGCGCGACCCGCGCAGCGCCGACGTGCGGAGCGACTTGTACTCGCTGGGGTGTTCCTTCTATTTCATGCTGACCGGTCGCCCGCCGTTTCCCGACGGCACAGTGCTGCAAAAACTCCTGCAGCACCAGGCCGACTCGCCTCCGGATCCTCGCGCGGACCGACCCGAGTTGCCACCGGCGGTGTCGCAAATTCTGTCGCGGCTGCTTGCCAAGGACCCGAACCAGCGCTACCAGGCGGCCTCCGAATTGATTGACGAGCTAGCCGCACTCGGCCAGAGTTTGGGCATGCCGTTGAGCGGGTCGCACACCATGCGCGTCGCTCCGCGGCCCCAGGCTCCCCAGGCTGTTTGGTTGCGCCACGTACCTTGGGCCGCACCGATAGCAGCGCTGCTGCTAATCGTCGTCGGGCTCGACGTGTATTGGTCGAGTGCGAGCGAATCGGAAACGCCATTGCTGGCCAGCCCCACGGCAACTTCACCCGGGCGGCCACGGCTCGAGCCTCCGAGCATCGACGTTCCGGAGGTCGGCCCCGAGGAAACGAATCGAACGGATCCGGTACCAATTCCGCCGCTCCCGAAAACGCAACCGGCCGAACCCTCGCGTGAAGTTGAGACGCCGATTGACAGATCCGACGAAGAACCGGTGCCTGACGCATCGTCCGGACTACCCGAAATCGTGCGGAGTCTCGCCAATCTGCAGGGCCGAATCTTGGCCGATCCGGACAACGGCAACTCGACTGAGCCTGCGGAAGCACCGCCGGATGCGGACGACTCTCCCGACGCGCGGCCGCCCATGGCAACTTCGGACGCGGTCGACGAGCACCTGTTGATCGTGAGCGACGAAGACGGGCCGGGCAAGCGTTATAGCAGCCTGCAGGCCGCGTGTAGCGAAGCCACGAGCGGCGACGTTATCGAACTGCAATACGACGGGCGCCGCAACGAACGCCCGATCGCCATGGCCGATTTGGACCTTCGCATTCGAGCCGGAGAAGGCTTTCGACCCGTCGTGGGCTTTCGCATCGACCAGGATTGGAATCCGCTCAAGTACAATCGCCAGGCGATGGTTAGCGTGGCCGGCGGCCGATTGAAGGTCAATGACGTCGACTGGGAGTTCGATCTTCCACAAGATTTCCCGGTCGACTGGTCTTTGTTCGAAGCGCTGGGCTGTGAAGGTTTGGCATTCGAAGGCTGCACGTTCACGGTCCGAGGCCCGCGAGCCTACCGGGCCGGTGCTGCCTTCTTCGAGATCAATGCCCCGCCCGGGACGAAGACGATGAACATGGGCCTCGCCGTGCCCGAGGGCAGTGCCGTGGCCATCGACTTGCGCAATTGCGTAGCCCGCGGTGAGGCCACGCTATTGCGAGACCGCGACTTGCAGCCGGTCGAGTTAACGTGGGTCAACGGGCTGCTGGCCACCAGCGAGCGCCTGTTTGTTGCCGACGGCAGTAGCCTGCTGCCGTCGCGCGAAGTGCGTGCCGAGTTGGTGCTGCGTCACGTAACGGCTATCGTCGGCGGCGGTTTGGTCCTGTTGACCAACAGTCGCGAGACGCCCTATCAGCTTTCTACGAGCATCGAGTGCGACGATTGCATCCTCGCCACGACCGGTTCGGTTCCACTCATCGAGCAGCGAGGCTCGGACACGATCGACGAGTACATCGAGCGGTTCACTTGGAGCGGCGATCACAACTACTTCGAAGGGTTCGATGTCTTCTGGCAGATCATGAATCCCACCGGTCAGACCGGCTCGCGGCAATTCGACTTCGAGCGTTGGCAGGATCACTGGCAGGAGCGCAGCCGAGACGAAATTGCCGGCAGCGGAGCGGTCGCCTGGAAAGCGAGGCCCGATCGCAGCCGCGCCTACCACACGCAAGTTCCCACCGACTATGCCCTGGACCAGTCGGTGGTGAACAACGCCGCAATGGGTGGTGCGGCCGACGGATCGGACGCCGGCGGCTGGGTCAATTATCTTCCCAGCCCGCCGAGCGAGAATGCCCTCGAATCGAGCTCTCAAGGGAACGAGCGTCGCGAGCCGGAGGATGCCGGCGAGGACTCGTAACAAGCTGACAGCAAAAGGCTTGCATCACGACGCTGCATTGCTTGACAGGCCCAGGGTCAGTGAGTCTACTAGGATTCGGTAGCGGAAAGCGTCCGGAGCAGCCCGCCGAAGAATCCCCGCGTATCCCACCCGCCAGAGCTAGACTTCCGCTATCCTGGCACGTTCCCTTTGCAATCGGAGAGAGTGTTTCATGAAAAAGGTCTGTCTGCTGGCCCTGGTTGGCCTGGCGGCCGGCATTCTGTTGGCCCGAATTGAATCGGCGCATGCGGTCCCCCCGTTCAAGAAAGAGTTTGAAACCAAGTACGTCAAGAAGAGTCCTTCCTCACCAGCGGAAGAAGCGCTGGTCGTGGCCGTCAAGAAGGCAAAGTGCAACGTCTGCCACAAGGGAAAGAAGAAGAAGGACCGCAATGCTTACGGCGACGCCTTGGCCGAATTGCTCGACAAGAAGGCCGACGCCAAGAACACCGCCAAGATTCAGGAAGCCCTGGAAAAAGTCTCGGCGATGCAGTCCAACCCGGATGACCCGAACTCGCCTACCTTCGGCGATCTGCTCAAGGAGGGAAAGCTTCCCGGCGGCGACGAGGATGCCCAGGCCTCGGCAGACTAGCTGCTACCGAGCTTCACCTGATGAACGACACCACAACCGGGCCCTGGCGGCCCGGTTTTTTTGCGCGCTGATCCGTCGCCGTGCCCCGGTGTGTCACACGGGCGGCACCTCACTGCTAGCACGGAGCCACGATTTCCCGTTCGTTAGGATCGTTTCAAGTCTCACAGATGTCCCAGCCGAACAAGACTTGCAGCGCACGCGCTCACGTCACCGGTCCAAGGAACGGCCTCCATGCGGCAAAACCATCTGTTCACGCGCGTTTGGCAGGCGCCTGCGGTCAGGCAGACTCGGCACCTCGCCACTCCGCGGCTATGGTACCGTCAAGTCACGGCCTCCCGCCGGCGGCTTCCCGACCTAATCATCGCCGGAGCGCAGAAGGCGGGCACGACTTCGCTGTTTGGTTACCTGTCGGAACACCCAAGTTTGACGGCGTCGCTGAAGAAGGAGGTGCACTACTTCGACCAGAACCTCGCTCGCGGAGAGAACTGGTACCGCATGCACTTTCCGATAAGGTCCCGTAGCGTTGGCCAGACGCCGCGCGGCGACCAACTGTGCTTCGAGTCGAGCCCTTACTACATGTTCGATCCGCGCGTTCCGCAACTCATTCGGCGCACCGTGCCGCACGTGAAGTTAATCTTCCTGTTGCGCGATCCTGTCAGCCGGGCCTACTCGCACTATCAGCACAGCGCGCAGCGCGGCCGTGAATCGCTTTCGTTCGAAGAGGCCATCGAAGCCGAGCCCGAGCGGCTGGCCGGCGAACACGAGCGGATGATGGCCGACCCACACTTTCAAAGCGAGCCGCATCGCCACTATTCGTACCTGGCCCGCGGCGTATACGTCGATCAACTGCTCCGCTGGCAAGAGCACTTCGACCGCGAGCGCATGCTCGTCGTGCAGGCCGAACGAATGTTCCGCGCCCCCGGCGACGTGTTCAACGAAGTCCTCGCCTTCCTGGAAGCGCCGAGTTGGACGCCTCCTCGGTTCGCCACACACAACTCGGGCCGCTACCGCGCAACGATGTCGGACGCGACGCGCAAGCGGTTGCGGCAGTATTTCGCCGGCCACAACGAACGGCTGTTCGACCTGCTGGGCGTGCGTTACGATTGGCGTTGATGACGCTTCGCCGCCCAACGTTCTTCGCTTCCTTAACGCTGCTGCTGTGCTCGTTCGTACCGATGGCGGCTGCCTGCCTCGGCCAGGAACTCGCGTGGGAGCAACTGCCGCCGATTCCCGACGACGAAGGTTTTGCTGGCCCTTTGGTCGGCGTGCATGACGACGCCTTGATCGTCGCCGGCGGCGCCAACTTCCCCGCACTGCGTCCCTGGCAAGGCGGCACCAAGGTCTGGTACGACACGGTGTTCGTCCTGCGCGATCCCAAAGCTAAATGGCAAAATGCCGGCAAACTGCCGCGACCGTTGGCCTACGGTGTGGCACTCACTACGTCTCGGGGTATCTTTTGCGCCGGCGGCAGCGATGCCCACCGCCACTATGCCGACTGCTTTCTATTGCGTCTCGAGGGCGAAGCTGTTCGTTCTGCACCGCTGCCAAAGTTGCCGCGGCCGTGTGCCAATTTCTGCGGAGCATTGGTTGGAAACACGGTCTACCTGGCAGGCGGCGTCGAAGCTGCCGATGCCACCGAAGCTCTCAAGACATTTTGGGCTCTGGACCTAGTGCGGCCCGAGTCCACGTGGCGAAAACTCGAACCCTGGCCCGGCAAGGAGCGGATGCTGGCCACCGCGGCGGCGCAAGACGGATCTTTTTTTCTGTTTGGCGGTGTAGCGCTCAAGCCCGACGCCGAGGGACAGCCGAAGCGTGAGTATTTGCGCGACGCCTACCGTTACACGCCGGGAAACGGCTGGCGGAGGATCGCTGACTTGCCACAGTTCTCTGCTGCCGCCCCGACGCCAGCGCCGAGCGTAGGCCAATCGCACGTGTTCCTGCTCGGCGGCGACGATGGTTCGCAACTGACCACGCCTCCGGACGAACATACGGGCTTTCCTCGCGACGTTCTGGCATACGACACGATTACCGATACGTGGACACGGCGCGGCCAGCTACCCTTTTCACTCGTAACGACCACCACGGCACGATGGCGGGACCGAATCATCGTGCCTGGCGGCGAAGCCCGGCCCGGTGTGCGCTCCACCGAAGTTTGGAGCGGTAGCATCGCCGGCAGCAAAGCGAGTTTCGGCTGGCTGAACTATGCGGCGCTCATCGGGTATCTCGTGGGGATGGTGGCCATCGGCGGAGCGTTTGCCTCGCGCAACAAAAATACCGACGATTACTTCACCGCAGGCGGACGCATTCCCTGGTGGGCGGCCGGCTTGAGCATCTACGCCACGATGCTTAGTTCGCTTACGTTCATGTCGATTCCGGCCAAAGCGTACGCCTCGGATTGGACCTTCTTCTGGGCCAACGTTCCGATCTTGCTGTTGGCTCCACTGGTCATCCGCTGCTACCTGCCGTTCTTTCGCCAGCTCGACGTCGCTTCGGCCTACGAGTACCTGGAAAAGCGTTTCAACCTTGCAGCTCGGCTGTACGGCAGCGGCGCATTCATTTTATTTCAAGTCGGCAGGCAGGCGATCGTGCTGCTGCTCCCTGCCATGGCGCTGGCGGCTGTCAGCGATCTCGACGTCCGGCTGTGCATCGTGCTGATGGGTGCCATGTGTATGGCCTATACGTCGCTGGGCGGCATACAGGCTGTGATCTGGGCAGACGTCGTGCAGTCGATCGTGCTGCTAGGGGCGGCACTGGTCAGCCTGGGACTGATCGTCTGGCGGTTCGACGGCGGGCTGTCCGGCATCTGGTCTGTGGCCGAAAGCGCCGGCAAGACGCAGATGTTTCACTTCACCCTCGATCCGTCGACGGCCGCCAACGCATTCTGGGTAATTCTGGTGGGAAACTTGTTTATCACGCTCGTACCCTACACGAGCGACCAGGCTGTGATTCAGCGGTACCTCACTACGAAAGACGAGGCCAAGGCTGCACGCGCGATTTGGACCAATGGCTTGCTGGCCATTCCTTCCACGGCCTTGTTCTTCGCGATCGGCACGGCGCTGTTTGTATTCTATCGCTCGCAGCCGGAACGACTCGATCCGGTCCGGCCCACCGATGCCGTGTTTCCAGCCTTCATCGTCGGCAATCTGCCCGCGGGGATCGCCGGTCTGGCCATTGCCGGAATCTTCGCCGCCGCGCAGTCCACGATCTCGAGCAGCCTCAATAGCGTGGTCACTGCGCTGATGACCGACTTCTACGGACGCTTCGGCGGAGATGTCGCAGCTCGACGCGGTTTGAGGATCGCGCGCTGGCTCACTGCGGCGATCGGCGTTCTGGCTACTGCTGCGGCACTGGCGCTGGCGGAGTTCAACTTGAAATCGCTGTGGGACGCCTACAACAGCCTGGTGGGGCTCGCCGGCAGCGGTCTGGCCGGACTCTTCGCGTTGGGCGTTTTCACGCGCCGCGCGACCGGCACCAGCGCCTTAGCCGGAGCCGCCGCCAGTGCCCTGGTGCTGTATTTCGTGCAGCAACGCGCCGATGTGCATTTCTTTCTGTACGCCATGGTAGGCATCGTTACCTGCTTCATCGTGGGCTGGACCGGCGGGCTGCTGCTGCCCGGCGAGAGTTCCAATCGATTGGCAGGGCTGACGATTCACGATGCCGCCTCGCGCAGCATCTAGCCTAGTCGACGCGTATCTCGATCTGCGTGCGAAACGATTCGCCCGGTGCGAGTATTCGTAGGTGCGGGTCAACTCCAGAGTCGAGCAGCGAAAACGCATCCGGAATCGTCGTGTAAGGCTCCATGCAAACGGCCTGCCGGTGCGGAGGGTTGAACACGACACAGGCCTTGAATTGGTCGTCGAACGTCTGCGTTAGCGTGCGGCCGCTTGCCTCGTCGTGGATGGTCGCTGCCAGGCGATGGTCGTCGAACTTCAGGCCGCCGAATACGGTGTCGAGCTTCATCTCGTCTAGCGCCATCCCTCGTGAAAGCTCGTCGGCCACTTTTGCCGGCGCCGTGCGACCCGTGGGCAACATTTCTTTCAGTTCCCACGTCGTACTCACTGGCACTTTCACGCGGCAACCCTTTGTATTGTGACCGCCCAGCGGAACGCGAAAGTAGGCGTGTGTTCCCAAGCCGAAGGGCAGCGGCTTGTCATCGGGATTCTCGATTAAGAATTCGCCGGTGAGTACCTGGCCCGCGATGCGATACGTGCCCGTAATGCGAAAGTCCGCTGGCCAGCGTTCCAAGATCGATTCGTCGTCCACCGATGCCTGAAACTGACCCACCACTTCGCCGGCCTCCTGCTTCTTAACCCGCCACGGCCGCTTGAATACAAAGCCATGAATGGCGTTGCCGATTCCGTCGCCGGCTTCCAGCTCGTACGACTTGCCTTGAAACTTGTATGTCGTTCCCCGTAGGCGCCCAGCGAATGGAAACAGCAAGGGAATACCACTGCCCGTCGGCTTGGCCGTGCCGTCGGTGAAATCGGGCGCCGCATAAAGCGTTTCCAGCGGCCCCGAAGGAGTCGGCACGGAGAACCCATAGCAATTGAAGCCGATGCCGGGCAGGATTTTCGCGCGCGAGCCGAACACGGCGTCGGAGATCGTGATGATTTCTAAGGACATTGAATTAGCCATTCCATCGAGGAGCGAGAGAGGACCTCATTGAGCCCTCCAATTGAAGCGGATCGCGTTGTCGACGCAAGGACCGCGCCGCCGGAGGGCGCCGCGGCAGCAGGACGGCCCGCGGGAACGGAGGCCAATTCGTTGAGACGCAGCCGCGTGCCCACCATCAAGAATGTCAGCAAGGTCAAAACGCCCGCCAGCCGCCTCACACGGGGCTGCCCCGCGTCTCCCTGCGCCGCGGCGGAAAGCATGTGCATCAACAGAAGCGCCAACAGTAGCGAGGCTGCGAAGCAGCCGGTGACAAGCCAGTCGCCTCCGAGCAGCCTCTGGCGCGAGTCCTCCGGCATCGCCAGGGCGACCCAAATTCCGGCAGGGAATTGCATCACGGTGGCCGCCAGGGCAGCTAGTGCACCCTGGGTCACGCACTGCCGACCGACTGCGGCGCCCGATTCCTCTCCGCGGGCGATGATCCGGGCTCCCAGAGCCATCAGCACGACGCCGGTGACAGCCGCGGCCGCTAGCCAGACATGGGCCACGCGAGACAACACTTCTGGGTCGATCAGCAACCGCCGATAGGCATCGCGGTCGATCGTTTGCCCGACCAAGCCTGGCCGCGTGCCAACCACCGAGACGACGGAAAACAGTGCCGGGAAATGCATCAGCAGATTCGTGGCAGCGGCCACGGCAAACAGGCGATGCCACAGCCTGTGGTTCTTGAGCCGATTCCAGGCCGCGAGATAGACACAAAGACAAATCAGCGAAAACAACAACTCGACCAGACCGAACCACAATCGATTGCGCGGTATCGAAGCTAGTGCCGAAATGTAGCTGCCATCGCCTGCCTGATATCGCAGCAGCAGCATCAGCATGCCTAATGCGCTGCCGCCCACAAGCGCCCAGATGGTCAGCACGGCCAGTCGTCGTCCCACGTCTGCAAGGCCCGGCTGGCGGCTACGGGCACCACGCCACTCGAGCCAAACGCAGGCCAAGGGCCCCATCATGGCCAGATCGACTGCCAATAGATGCACGCTCAGCAGGAGCGCGAGAACGAACTCAAGCACGAGGGACCTCCGCGCGGTCGGCGTTCAGCGCCTGCTGGTGGCGCAGGCAGCAGATGATGCTAGCCGGCGACAGAATAGCACCCGGTGCGTGCGATCGAAAGTGCGGCCCGACCGTCGAAGCTAGGCCTCGACGAGCTCGGCGAAACTATCCAGCGCGCGTCGCGCTTTATCGACGCCACCAAGCCGCTGCGCCAGGTGCTTGGCGGCGATCAGATGATCATAGGGCACGGCGCCCACTTTCGACCCGCGGGATCCGTTCTCATTGAGCTTGCGGCGCAACGTGCTGACTTGCGCGCTGGTGACAACGACGCCATCGGACTTTAGCGCAGCGATCACGTCGCGCGACCGCGCATCGTGTCCCATCTTGGAGAACATGCCTCGGATTGCATCGGCCTTACTCGTCTTGCCGCTGGTTCGCGCGGAGCCCGGCTTCTTGGGGCTCGTGTTGCGGTTGTACTTGATCTTGTTAATCAGCGCGTCCGACGCTTTCACGCCCCGCTGTTGCAGCTTTGCTCTGATCTCGCCCCGCGTGGCCTTGGGATTCTCGGCAATGATCTTGCGAATCGCATCGCTCTTGTTGGCGCCGGCGGCTGATTTCTTCTTGGCCAAGGGTTGTATCCTCCCATCGAAAACTCATGCGCAAAACGAACACACTTTGACAGTTATAGTTACCGTCGCGCTAGTAAAAAAGGGCCCGACGATGCGCGATACGGAAAACAAATAACCGCCTCCCCGAGTTCATTCGAGAGAGCAACATGAATGGCACGCACGTACCTACCTAGTGTGAGCTACTAGCGCACCTGCTGCCGCAGTAGAATTCGACGCACCAATGGGAGGGAGTTCATGCGCGCTCAGGCCTCGCGGAAGAAAGTTCACGCGAAGGCTGTAGACTGGCGTTCTGAAAGAATGAGTGTTTCCCAAGCCGCGCGCCAGGTCGAGGCCGAGAAGGCGACCGAGCGGCGATTCCGGCGAAAACTCCCGGGCTTGGCCACGGTAATGGCCATGCGATACACTTGGCGGTGCGTCAGAGGCGCCGCGGCCGCGCGAACCTACTGCCAGCGATCGGGGGACGTGAGGCCGTCGCGGGGGCGATTAGCTCAGTTGGTTAGAGCGCCACGTTTACACCGTGGATGTCGGGGGTTCGAGTCCCTCATCGCCCACTCCTCCTCGCTGGCTAGCGCCCGAACCAGAACGAGAACGACGGCGCTACCACAGGTGGGGGCGGCGGGGCCACCACAACCGGGGCCGGGGCAACCGCATGAGCCGGAGCTGGATAGTATTATGCCGGCGCCGCATAGAAAGCAAGAAACGAGGCCACGGCGGGTGACGTAGATACCCGAGCCAGGCATCTCGCTGCAAGAGGGAACGCGCGGGCAGGCAGCCTACCCCGGCGATATCAGGCCGCCTGACGGACGACGTCCATGACCGTCGTGTAGACCATCAACAACGCCAATGCCACCAGACCAACAACAGCGAATCCGGTCTGCAATCGGGCCAGGCGCGGATGGATCTTCTCGAGCAGTGCACAGAAGATCTTGCCGCCATCCAACGGCGAGATGGGCAAGAGGTTGAACACCGCCAGATTCACGTTGAGCAGTACGGCAAACCGCAACGTCGCCATAGCTCCATCGTTCATCACGGTCTTGCCCGCCGCGACGATCCCCACGAGGCCGGACAACTGGTCCGGGTGGAGGAAGATCATGGGCACGACGGCCAGCAGCGCGCCGGTCAAGCTCGCTACGTCGATCCAAGGGCGGAGCAGCACGTCGGCAAAACTACCGCCCGATGCGGTCTGCGCGGCGACGAGCAAGAGTCCGGCCAGAAGGAAGTTGGCGGCCGGCCCGGCAAGCCAGAACACGATGCGCCGCCAAACATCAATTGCGAAGAACTGCTCTTCATCTTGGATCTTGGGCATGACGTATCCGCCGAGCGGCACGAGCGACAGGCAATACTCCACGCCGCCGGCGCGGCGCGACCACACGACCGGCCCGAAGCCAAGAGAGAATCTGGCGATGGGAATCCCGACGGCCTTGGCACCCAAGAGGTGGCCCAGTTCGTGGAAGAAGATCAGCAGGCCGATCAAAAGGACCGTCAACAGATAACTCATCGAGGAGCCTCACAAGCGGGTTGTTTTCGGCTGTCGTCGCGCACAGGAGGGCAGCAAGAGCCTGTGATCTTAGTTCGGCGGCCGGGCCGAGGCAACGGAAACGGTCCTCACGACGCAGGCGCATCTCCCTCGAGCAGCAGCGATTTAGGAAGCCGTGTCACGCGTCCCTGGCGATTGATACAGGCCACGACGCTGCGGCCTTCGGCCAGCAACTCGTCACCGCGAAAGACCTCATACTTGTTGACGACTCGCGCGCCCCGTGCCTCGACCACGGAAGTGCGGATCCGCAGCAGGTCGTCGTAGTCGGCCGGCAGGAAGTACTTGCAGGAGATTTCCGAGACGACGAGCATCCATCCTTCCTCTTCGATCTGCCGATACGTGTATCCAGCGGCCCGCAGCAGCTCGGTACGGCCCATCTCGAAATACGTGAGGTAGTTGGCGTGGTGCAATCGCGCCTGGCCGTCCGTCTCCTGATAGCGGACGCGAATTTCAATTTCGTGTTCTCTCAGCATCAGACCATCGTAGCCGAAGACAAACGTGCACGAGAACGGCAAACCGAGTCACGCTTGCGCGCTGAGCAATGGCAAAACAAGCGCCCTAGGGCGTCGGCTGCGGAACCGGTTGCGCTTTTGCCGAGGCTGTCTGCCCGGTGTCGCGGGCAATGGTGATGGTGTAAGTCACCATATCGAGGCAGTTCTCGTCGGTCCCGAACGGGTCTTCGGTTTCCACGGAGGCTTCCTCCATCCCGAACAACCCCAAGGCGACGATCGCCATCACCACCGGCGACCACCAGCCGCACTCGTCCCCCACGACGAAGGGCAGGGTAATCAGGTAGACCAGAATCAACTGCTTGATCATCACGACGTAGACGAACGGCAAGGGCGTCTTGAGGATCTTCTCGCAAGCCCCCTGAGAATCGACGAGCTTTGAAAGCTGCTCCTCCATCTGCCGCACGAGTTGTGCCCCGAGCTGGCCCGATCGATACTGCCGCTCGATCCAGGCGGACATGGCAAAAGCCACTGCCGTGGGCGGATTGCCGAATCGGGCCGCCTGCTGCCGCAACTCCTCGGGCAAGAAGACTTCGGTTTCGTCCATGTCGAGGTTGCCCTGCAACGAACGCCGCAAGGAAATCACGTAACCGGCGACTAGGTCCGCCAGCGCCGCCCCGTCGTGCGTGTGGGCCACACCGACGCGGACCAGGTTGCGGCTGGAATTGATGATCTGCCCCCATGCCGAACGGCCCTCCCAGTAGCGAGCGTTCGACGCATTCATGCGGAACACGATCAGAAACCCGAGCAGCGTTCCCAGCACGACCCATCCGCTGGACTTGAGTCCGAAAAACCAGGAAACGTTTAGTCCACCGATTTGCGTCCCCACTTCATAGGCGGCTTGCACGACGATGGCATAAACCGTGAAGGCCAACACGCGGCCGCCGGCGCGGCGCAGCGCCGTGCCGCGATAGGAGAAGACCGAACGAAACCATTTCTTACGATCGTATTCGATCATGGAACTGTCGACCGAGGTTGTGGCAAAGTCGGCTGCCATTCTGCACGCCGGCCGAGCGTGGTCAAGAGCACCGCAGCTCCACGCGAGTGCGGGTCCCTGCGGCGGCACTCGAGGCGAACCCCACACCCGGGACCAGTGTCCCTTCCGGCACGCGATGAAACAAGCGTCATCCACCCCGTAGGTGCCCGCCATGCATCCGCCCGCCCGCGTACCGCTGTACGTTGTTGATGCCTTCGCAGTGCGTCCCTTCCAGGGCAATCCGGCGGCTGTTTGTCTGCTGGAAGCGTGGCCTGAAGACGCATGGCTGGCAAGTGTCGCGGCGGAGATGAAGCACTCGGAAACAGCCTATCTCGTCCCCGCCGGCAAAGGCTACGAGCTACGATGGTTCACCCCGGCGGTCGAGGTCGATCTCTGCGGTCATGCCACGCTGGCCAGCGCTTTCGTGTTGTGGGAGTCGGGCCGAGTGACGGCAGGCCAGGCGATTTCTTTCTCGACGCGGAGCGGCACCCTGGTGGCACGCGGCGGTCCGGGGTTGATCGAACTCGAGTTCCCGCTCACGCGCCAATCCGAGGCCTCGCCCCCGGCAGGGTTGCTCGAGGCGCTTGGCTGCCAGGCACGCTACGTCGGCAGGAGCCGTTTCGACTACCTCGTGGAGGTGGATTCGGAGGCGGCGCTGGCGGCTGTCGCTCCCGACTTTCGCAAGCTGGCCGACGTGGATTGCCGCGGCGTCATCGTCACCTGCCGCGGAGCGCGAGACGAATTCGATTTCGTGTCGCGGTTTTTCGCACCGGCGGCTGGCGTCGACGAGGACCCCGTCACCGGAAGCGCCCACTGCACGCTGGCCCACTACTGGGGCGAGCGTCTGCGGAAGGACGAGCTGCGGGCATACCAGGCCTCAAAGCGAGGGGGACGCGTGGACGTCGCCGTACAAGGCGACCGCGTGCTGCTCCGCGGCCGGGCCGTGATGACCGTCGAAGGCCAGCTTCTTTGCGGAGGCTAGCGCCTAGTTCGCCTGGGCCGGGCCGATGTGCTTGTCGGCGAAATCGAGATACTTTAGCCAATCGTAGTCGGTCAGCGCGTGCTTGCCGCTGCGAATGTGATAACCGATGTACTCGCCGACCGACTTATTCAGAGGTGGTTGCTCATCGGTACCAAGGCCCTGGCGATCGAACAAGCGATACACCGGTTCCGCGGCCGCCGCGGCAAGAAACTCACCCTTTGGGTCGGCCCAGCCGTCTTCTTGTGCGCTGGCGACGTACACGGGCCGCGGAGCGATAAGCGCGACGAGCTCGTGCTGGTCGATGGGAAGCTCGCCTTCGCGATCGTTGTACTGGTTGAAATTGTCGCAGAACCAGTGTGGGAACACGTTGTTGATGCGGGCAACGGTCTCGCCAAAGCGGCGTCGCGAAAGAGCTGCCCCGCCGCATCCCGAGTCGTTCGAGATGACCAGCGCGAAACGTTGGTCTTCGGCGCCGGCCCAGAGCGCCGTCTTGCCCCGGCGCGAGTGCCCAATCACGGCCACGCGATTGGCGTCAATCTGCGGATCCTGCTGCATGTAGTCCAGCGCTCGGCTGAGTCCCCAAGCCCAAACGGCAATCGCGCCCGGCTCCTCGGCGCCCGGCGGTCCCGACCGTTCGGGATAGTAGTGTTCGAGCACGCCTTGGCGAAACGTCTGCTTGTCGTCGGGACAGAAGTCGTCGGGGTTGAGCGTGGCGATGGCATAGCCGCGGTCAAGAATCACATCCAACAGCTTCTCGCCGGGCAGCGGCTCGCCGACATCCTCCTGCAGCAGATTGCCAGGCAGCGGGTTGTCGGACGCAGTATCAAACAAGTGCACGCCGACGAATGCCGGCACCGGCCGTTCGGATTCTCTCGGCACAAAAAGCGTGAACTTCAGCAACTGCTTCGGCCCGTCGGGCCCAGGTTCGAACACCTTCACGTCCTTGCGGACACCTTTGCCGTGCAGGTACTCGGGCCTCGATTCGGCGACGTCAAACGTGAGTTCCTTCGGCTCGGGAGGGCGGCGCCCGTAGACTTGCGACTCGAACAGATCCAGCAGCTCGGGCCGCCGCCGGCTGCGCCACGTGTCGGCGTCCTTTACCGCGCGTCCGTCTACGGTTACCAGTGGGTCCGGCAACTCGTAGTCCGGCACTTTGGTTTCATCGTAGTTGAACTCGTCGGCGGTCCCGATCGAGGGTGACGCCGAGTTCGCGAAGAGAGAAGCCATTAGTCCCAGCCAGAGCCATTTGCTAAGCGTCATTTTCTTGCAGTACATCGATTCGCGTCAAAGTGGTTTGATGCGCCGCCAGAGGTCCGCCTGCGAAGGCGACGCGTTTCGGTATAATGTGGCCACGCAAGAGGCCAAAAGCAAGCCAGGAGCTTTTTCATGATCGAACTCGAACAGCGCGGGACAACGACCATCCTGCGTTTGCAGCGTGGCAAGGGGAACGCGTTGAATATTGAACTGCTGGAGGCGATCGAACGCGCCCTGGGCGAAATCGAAGCCAGCGATGCCCGAGCCGCAATCGTCACGGGCCAGGGCAGCGTGTTTGGCGCCGGGGTCGATCTCCCCGAGATGGTTGCCGGCGGCGAGGCGTACATACGGCGTTTCGTGCCGCTATTGGTCCAAGTCTTCGAGCGCCTGGCCACATTCCCCAAGCCGCTCGTGGCGGCGGTCAACGGACACGCAGTGGCCGGCGGAGCAATCCTGATGCTGGCATGCGATCAGCGGCTGCTTGCACGCGGCAACGCCCGAATCGGCTTGACGGAGATTCAGGTCGGCGTCCCCTTCCCTGCCTGGGCTTTAGAGATCGCTCGTTTCGCGACACCGCCGGAGCATTTCGCCACGTTGATCTGCACGGGGCGAACCTGGTCGCCCGACGAAGCCTTGACCCGCGGACTCGTGGACGAAGTGATCGAGCCGGAGCGACTGCCAGAGCGGGCATTCGAAGTCGCGCGTGAGATGGGCGCGCTTCTGCCCGCGACGTTCGCCGCGACGAAACTTGCCGTGCGCCGTCCGCTGATCGAGGCCGTCCGCAAAACGCAATCGCAAGATGAGCAAGTCGTCGAAGCCTGGTGCTCCCCCGAAGTGCAAAAAGCCATGGAGGCATTTGCCGAGCGCACCATCAAGCGCAAGGGATAACCGTAGCCCGGCGATAGCCTCTTAACTTGGCTCGTAGGTCGGCAATGTCGGAGGCACCGGCAGCGTAGGCGGCGGCACGGCTTCGCGGCTGCGCAATTGCTCGTTCCAGTAGCTGTACTGCGGATCGCCTGCGCGGAACGCAAACACTGCGTCGGGCAGTGCGCGTCCGTCGACCACGCGCGAGCGAACGCGCACCAGCACCGCGCCATCGGCGCGGCGTTCGATGTGACACAAGTGGGGCTCTGGCACCGTTGATCTGTCCGGATGCTGGCTGGTAGGGGCCATCGTACACGAACCGTAAAGAACGCCCGGCTCGCCGCGGCCCACGGCAAGGTGCGGTATTGTGCCGAATCGCCGACTTCGTTTCCAGGTCGATTTTGAGCGGGATGGCGTCACCTGGGGCGAGATCGTCAAGGTGCGCAAGATTTTCCGGCGCGAATCGCCAGTTGAAATAAGCCAGCAGTGACGGCAACTATCGCGGCGGCGGCTTCTTTCTGCCGCGCTTCGCGATGCGCCGCGGCCGCCCGAATGTCGCCACAGCCCGCTGCTCCATGTCGAGCAAGCGTCGCTTAAGCGCAGCGCCATTGGGCCCGCCGTAGGCGCCGGGAGTTCCATCGGAGTTGGTCACGCGATGGCAGGGTACGACAATGCTGAACCGATTCGTGGCCATCGTGCTGCCGACGGCGCGCGCGGCACGCGGCGAGCCGGCCAGCGCCGCCAGTTCGCCGTAGCTACGCGTCGCGCCGTAGGGGATTGCACGAGCGTGCTCAATCACGCGTCGACGAAACGCCGTCAAGTGTTCGATTGCCAGCGGCACGTCGCTAAAGTCAACAGGCTGCCCCGTGGAAAAGTCTTGCAAGCGATCGATCAGCCAACGCCAATCTTTCCCCGCATCCTCACCGCAGGCAACGTCGACATCGACCGCCGCGAGGGCCGCGGCGGCGCTGGGATACGCGAAAGCAATCTGCTCGACGAACGAATCCTTCGTCGCGAGAGCCGCCCATCCCAAGTCGGTCGGAAAGGCGGCCAAGTTCAGGTGCGAATCGCTGGCCATGTCCGTTGACGCTCGGAAAAAGAGATAGTTTCCAGCCGACGGCGCGCGGTGGCCCGCCGGACGCTTTGACGCTCTAGGTGGGCCATTCTATACTGGCCATGGAACGTCGCAACCGGGCTCGCCGGGCCCGATTGACTCACGCACGATGCCACGACATTCATGGGGGTTCTTGATGAGTCGATACAGTTCATTGAGTGACGACTTCTACGTCAACATGAACCTCAGCACGGAGATGGATCTGCCGACGACAAGGGACTCCGTGCTGCACTACTTCGAAAGATTACAAAAACAGTTTCCCACCATGCGGCACTTCTATTGCCGCGACAAAGGCGACTTTATTCTGGAGGAGGACAAGGAGCAGGGGCACTATCGTTGGAGTACGATCGAACCCCGCCGGCTCTGTTCCGGATACGTGAATCCCGGCAGCCTGGAGGAAGCGCTGGCGCAGCATCACTTGGTGCTGGAGTTGGCACCGTACATGCTTTCGGTCAGCCCGATCGACTGCGAGGCGATCGACCTGTTGATGGGATTCGACTTTACGTATCGCGGTAACCACAACGAGCTAGTGGCCGAGGCCCTGGGGGTCAGCCCGGCGCTGGAGAGGATGCTCGATATGCCCGGCGCCACGGTCGTCAGTTGCGAGCCAACCATCACCTTGGCGCTCGACGAAGACTGCCGCACGCAGTGCCGTCTCAGCATCGAGAACCGCACGAACGCCTACCAGATCCGCATGGGCGAGTTCCCCGAGGATCAATTGAGCGTCTACGTCACGGCGCGCCGCTACGGCGGTCTCGATCCCGGCGCTTCGTATGTGGACGTGCTCGAATCGCTGAAGAACGTGTGCTGCGAAGTGATCGATAACCACGTGGCCGAGAACGTGCTGCGGCCATTGGCCCGGGCCATTGCCACCAAGTAGCCAGCTCCGCGATCCGTTTGCACCTGCCCGACAAGTCACGCCAGATGCGGCCAATTCAACAGGCCCGTTGACGCCATGAATCCACTTCGCCCAACCCGGCGCAAGGTACTCCAAGTCGGCGGGCTGGGCATGCTGGGGCTCTCGATGCCCAAGCTGCTCGCCGCCGAAGTCAGCGCGCGGCCCAAAGCCAAGTCGGTGATCTTTCTCTATCAATTCGGCGGGCCTAGCCACCTCGATACATTCGATCTGAAGCTCGACGCGCCCGAGGGGATTCGCTCGCCGCTGGGCTCGATTGCCACCACGATGCCGGGCCTGCGCATCTGCGAGCTGCTGCCCGAGACCTCGAAGGTGATGGACAAGGTCACGTTGGTGCATGGCGTGCACCATCGGATGAAGAATCACAACTCCGCCTCGTACTACGCACTGACCGGCCATGAGCCACCGGTCGACGACATTCGGCTGAAGGATACCGACCAGCTTTTCCCCGCCTACGGCAGCGTGGCCGATCGCTTTGCACCGCCGCTTGCAGGTTCGTCCGAAAAAGTCATGCCCAAGTTCGTCGCCTATCCCTATGTGATTCGCGACGGCTCGATCACTCCGGGTCAACGGGCGACCTTCCTCGGCAAGCAGCACGATCCGCTGTTGATCAAAGAAGACCCTGCCCAACCCCAATTTCGATTACCCGAGCTCAGCCTGCCGGACGGCGTGTCGGCCGATCGCCTGGCAAACCGTCGCGAGATCCAGCAACTGGTCAATCGCCAAGTTGCCTGGCTTGACGGTACCGCGGAAGCCCAGGGGTTGCACGCCTACTACGAACGGGCTCTGTCGATGCTCACCTCGCACCAGGTGCGTGAGGCATTCGACCTCTCGGCCGAACCCAAAGCGGTCCGCGATCGCTACGGGCGAAGCACCTACGGGCAAAGCTGCTTGCTCGCACGGCGGCTCGTCGAAGCGGGCGTGCGCTTCGTCAACGTGTATTTCTCGCCTAACATTGGCGGCCGCAGCAAAACCAGTGGCGGCTGGGACACGCACGGCTTTGACGGCAGCCGGATGTACGAGATCCTGCCCGTGTGGCAGTTGCCCCAAACCGAGCATACCTTGCCCGTGCTGCTGACCGATCTCGACGAGCGGGGCTTGCTCGACGAAACGCTCGTCGTCTGGATGGGCGAATTCGGCCGCACGCCCCGGATCAATAAGAACTCCAGCCGCGACCATTGGCCCCACTGTTACACCGTGCTGCTGGCGGGCGGCGGCGTGAAGCGAGGCTATCGCCATGGGTCGTCCGACCGCCTGGGAGCTCATCCGCAGTCGGGTGCCGTGCGCCCCGACGACCTGGCCGCCACAATCTATCACCTGATGGGCATCGATCCGGCCAGTCACATGCACGATACGCTCGGGCGGCCGCTAGCGCTTTCCGGCGGGCGGGTGATCGACGACGTGATCGCGTAGGGCGACCATGGTACCCGAACTGCGAAACACGCGCCTTCGCCGGTGGCTCCGGGCTAGACGCGTTGGGCGTCGACAATGTCCCGCGCGGCGAGCACGTGCTTGACGATCGACTCCATCCGACGCTCATCCGAGAACGGGGACAAGACGTACGACTTCAGCGCCACGATTGGATCGCCGGCATCGGTGTGGCGGTAGCAATTCGTAAGCGAGATGGCCACGCCGTGCCCGGTAAGCGCCTCGGCATGGACGCGTTCGAAGATCTGGCGGTTGTATGCGTTGTGCGCCAGTACTTGCTCGTGGTAGCTGGCGTCGGTGCGCTCACGGTCCTTCACCGAGAACGTGTCTACGCCGTCGGGATAGGCGCGAAATAACGTCACCGGCCCGACGTTGTCTCCGTTAAGCACGGTCAGGTTCGGATGCGATTCGATCCGCTCGCGGAGTACTTCGGCCATCTCCACGGCATGACCTAGCAGCGTGCGAAAGCCCTCCTTGCCAAATTGGAGCATGTTGGCCAGGGCCGCCATGGCCCCCACGCCGCTGCGTGAGGTCTCCAGCGTGTACATGCCCGGATGATGCTCTCCCGATTGATACAGGTAAGGCATCGTCTCCCGGCTGCGGGCGATGAGCGCGAAGTCGTTCGCATCCCGAAATAAGACGAGCGACGAGTTGTAGGGCGCGTAGCCCGTTTTGTGAAAGTCGATCCCCAGCGAATCGGCCAGACGCAGGTGCCCGATGTCGTGCTGAGCGGCTGCCAGCGCCCGCACCGTGCGGCCGCGGAACTCCAGGGGATTGGCCTCGAAGTCGTAGTCGTTAAACACACTCCAAGCCCAACCGATCACGGCGTCGGCGTGCAAGTGCGGCAGAGTGGAAAGCTTGAATTCTTCAGCCAGGCGACGCCGCATTTGGTCGATGGCCTGTAGATTGTCGATCCCAAAGGCGTCGGTCGTGCCCATCGTAGCGACGATGGCGGCGATCTTTCGACCCTCTGCCATTGCGGACCGCAGCGTCTCTTCCAAGAGCGGCAGTTGCACGCTGTTATTCTGATGCGTCGGCACGAGAACGACGTTCTGCTGCCCGATTCCGAGCCAACTGGCCACACTAGAGCACGCGTAGTGGCTCTGGCCGGAGGCGACAATCAGGGCATCCTCGCGCACACCTTCGCGACCGGCCCCGGGGATGGCTTTTTCGAGCCCGACCTTGACGCCATACAGAAGCGTCCCCGTGCCGCCGAAGGTAAACACACCTCCGGCCCTCCGAGGATCGTAGCCGACCAGATCGGCGGCCATCGCCGTCGCGCGGACTTCGGCCTCAGCAAACCGTCGAGCGCTCTCGTCGCTGCACAGGTTGGGGTTGTACAACAGCGGCAGCAGTACGCCGATGACGCTGGCCAGCGAAGGATTGGGCACGACGTTGAGCTGACTGCGTGGATGTCCCCAGATGAACATACCTTGCAAGTACGAGACGAGTTCGGGAATCACCGCCTCCAGCTTTTGGTGCTCGTCGCCCACGACTTCGCTACGGGCCTGCGCATAGTCCGGCTCGATTGGCATGCCCAAGATCGGCGTCTGCGACTTGAGCGCGTCGACTTGATCAAGCGCCCGCAGGATCGAGAACACGACGTACCCGTCGTGCACCGGGTCGGAGACCGGCTGCGGGAACGATTGCCGAAGTGCTTCGAGCAATTCCTGATAGTGCACGGCACCCCTCGTCATGCGGCCAGCCGGCGTTGTCGAAACTGGTCGACGGTGACCGCGGCGATGATGATTCCGCCAATGATGATTTCCTGAATCGGATTCGGCAGGCGCAAGGAGGTGCACCCACTGGAAATTACTTGCATGATCAATGCGCCGGTCAAGGTGCCCAGGATGGAACCTCGTCCCCCGTTAAGACTTCCGCCGCCGATCACCACGGCGGCAATGATGGGCAATTCTTTTCCGGTACCGGAAACGGGGTCGCCGACCGTCAGGCGGCTGAACTGGTAGAGCCCCGCCAGGCCGACGAACAAGCCGGAGATGCTGAACACCGCGATCCGCGTCAGCGGCACGTTGATGCCGCACAGCCGAGCCGTGGCCTCGTTCGATCCGACGGCGAAGACATGACGGCCGAACACGCTGTAGCGAAGCACCGCGGCAGTCACCAGCGCCAGAGCGACCAACAGCCACACTCCCGGTGCGAAGACCATCCACGCCTGCTCGACCCGCGGCCGCAAGAGCTCCTGCATCCACTCGGGCACCTGGTCGGGCAGAGGCCGGACGATCGTGTTGTCGCCGATGATCTTCGCCAGACCGAGATAGATTGTCATCGTGCCCAATGTCACGATGAACGGCACGATCCGCAATAGGCTGATCAACAGGCCGTTGACACACCCGGCCAGGCAGCCGACGGCGAGTCCTGCCGCGACGCTCACCGCCGGTGAAAAGTCCTCGCGCAAAAACCACGCCAGCGCCGTCGCCGACAGGGCTATCGCCGTGCCGGCCGACAAGTCGATTCCGCCGGAGATGATGATCATCGTCATCCCCAGAGCGGCGACGCCCACCGTGGCCGACTGCACGAGCACGTTCTGAGCATTGCGAAGCGTCAGAAAGCGGCCACCGTCTTCCTGCATGTTGTCGGCTATCGTGAAGATTCCCACGACAAGCAATAGCGCCGCAAACGGCCCCACCACGCTTCGCACGAAGCCGCCGCCGCGACGCACCAGCTGAAACGAACTGTCGGGGGAAACTTCGTTCATGGTGTCGGGCCGTCCACTCCCAACGCACAGCTCAGCAAGGCTTCGTTGGTCCACTGCTCCGCAGGGCGAATCTCGCGCAACTCTCCGCGGGCCATCACTGCCACACGGTCACAAACCGCCAGCAGCTCGGTGAAGTACGAACTGACGAAGATAACGGCTTTTCCCTCGGCAGCCAACGCAGACATCAAACGATAGACCTCCGACTTGGTGCCCACGTCGATGCCCCTCGTCGGCTCATCGAGCAACAAAATGTCCGCGTCCTGGTGCAGAACTCGAGCCAGTGCCACTTTCTGCTGGTTGCCGCCCGAGAGATGTTCGACGAGTTGCTCCGGCCCCGTGCCCTTGATGCTCAGCCGCCTCATCCACTCCAGAACGGCATTCCGCCGCCGGTTGAGATTGAGCCAGCCGAACCGGGCAAACGGCGAAAGTCGGCTGTAGGTCATGTTGTCTGCGATCGATTCCCGCTGGGCGAGCCCCTCCGTCTTGCGGTCCTCGGAGACTAGTCCCAGCCCGGCCCGAATGCGGGCACGAGGCGTCGCCCGGGGGATATTGCCGTGAACGCGAACCGTACCCGAGCGCACCGGATCGAGCGCCAAGAGACATCGCAGCAGCTCGGTGCGACCGGAGCCGACAAGCCCCGCCACGCCGAAAATCTCGCCACGCCGCAATTCGAACGTTACATCGTGCGGCGCATCGCGGCCAGCCAGACCGTCGAGCGCCAGGATCGACTCGCCCGGGGTATGTGGCACGGTGGGAAACAATTCGCTCACCTGGCGTCCCACCATCAGCGACACAATCTCGGCCTCGCCCGTTCCGGCCAGATCGCCCGAGCCTGCCGCCGATCCGTCGCGCAGCACGACATAGCGGTCGGCGATGCGGCGGATCTCCTCCAGAAAGTGGCTGATATAGATTACGGCGATGCCGGATCGCTTCAACCTCTCGATCACCTGAAACAGCCTCTCCACGTCGTGGCGAGTGAGCGAACTGGTGGGTTCGTCAAACACGATGACCTTGGCGTCGATCACTAGCGCTCGAGCAATTTCGACTAGTTGCTGGTCGGCCACCGAGAATCTGCCCACCGGCACGTCGAGCGGCACGTCGGGCCGGTCGAGTTGCAATAGCGCTTCGCGCACGCGGCGACGTTGCTCTGCGCGGCGGACGATGCCCAGACGATGCTGCTCCTGACCCAGCATGACGTTCTCGACCGCGGTCAAATCAGGCGCCAGATTCAACTCCTGGTAGATCATCGCCACGCCGGCGGCGCGGGCCGCGTGAGGACCGCCGGGCGCATAGGGGCGGCCGTCGAGTTCCATCTCGCCGCCGTCCGGAGAGACCGCCCCGGAAAGGATCTTCATCAGCGTGCTCTTGCCGGCGCCGTTCTCGCCGATGAGAGCCAGCACCTCGCCGCCGTGTGCTTCGAGCGATACCTCGGCAAGCGCTCGCGTGGCGGCAAAGCTCTTGCTCACGCGAGACATGCGCAATCGCGGCCGCGTCATGAAATACCGTCAGTCGGCTTTTTCGGGGTTGAGCAGTTTATCGATTTCAGGATCGTCCATGTTCTCCGGCGTCGCCATCGACTCTCCGGTGGGGATCCGCTTAGGCACTTCCTTGCCCTGCAAATGCTCGACCATCGTTTTGACGCCCAGGTAACCCATCGCCACGGGGTCCTGCAGAACGAGCCCCTGGATCTTCTTGTCGCGCATGGCGTCGATCAACAACGGACTGGGGTCAAAGCCGATGAAAGTGATCTTGCCGGCCAGACCCTCGTTGTCGAGCGCGGCCAGAACGCCGATCGTGTCGGCCTCGCAGACGGCGAAGAAACCGTCGAGCCGGTCGCCGAACCGATTGCAGAGTTGGAGGGCCTTCTCCTGGGCCGAGGCGATCGTCGTGCCGGAATACTGATCGCTGGAAAGGATGTTGATGTTGGGCAACTCCTTTTCCAGCGTGTCGAGGAATCCCTCCTCGCGCTGCTCGGTGCTTTCGCTACCGACGTTGTACCGAAGCAAGATGACGTTGCCCTCGCCGTTCAATCGCTTGCCGAGCTCCTGGGCGGCCAGCACCCCGCCGTGGTAGTTGTCCGTGGCCACGTAGCTCACGATGATCGATTCGTCCGCGAGCCCACTGTCGAAAATGACCGTAGGGATTCCCGCATCCTGAGCATCGCGCACTGAAGGAATCAGCGCCGTGGAATCAAGCGGCGCCAGAACGATCCCATCGATGCCCTGGGCCACGAAATCGCCCACGATGTCGATCTGCTTCTCGCGATTGTTTTCCAGCAGCGGCCCGCGCCATTGAATTTCGACGGGCGTGCCCGCGGCCGTAAGTTCCTTGGCGGCCTTTTGGGCCCCGGCGTGTACGGACTTCCAAAAGACGTGCGTTGTTCCTTTGGGAATTACGGCAATACGGTAGCCGTCCTTGCCGTCGGCCTCCGCACCCGAGTCGCCCGAGCTTGCTGCGTTGCAGCCTGCGACCGCCAGAAGCAACAAAGCCGCGAGTAAGCGCTGCATGACCCCACCTTCGCCGTGCACTTTCATGGCGCCCGGCGAATGGCTTCCCGGGCAGAACTGCTAGTTTCGCCGCTGACCGTTGCCGCGTGAGCCTCCCCGGCCGCGTCCGCGTCCTCGCCCGCGCGGCGATCCCGACTTGGGGTTCTTGGCACGGGACTCCATGTTCGTCGCGATGATCACGCCGATGGCATCGTCCCAGGAGGGAATCGCGCGATGGCTGTTCTTTTCCGAAGACTTGCGGCCCGAGGTCGTTGCCGCTTCGTCGGACTCGTCCTCGACTTCCTCGGAATCCTCGAGCGTATCGTCGAGGCCCGTCTCGTCGTCGTCATCGTCATCGTCATCGTTGGTCGTTGCCTCTTCTTCGCTCGGACGACCGCGCCCGCGGCGTCGCCGGCGGCGGCGGCCCTTTCGCTCCCGTTGTGGAGGCTCTTCGCTGGCACTTTCTTCCCCTTCCTCCGGCTCATCGTCGATGTCCAGGTCGGCCAGGGGGTCCACGTCGAGCAAGGCTTCAAGCGATTCCGGGGCGCCCGCTTCGGTCGAGTCGTTGGCTTCGGCGGAATCGTCGGGGTCGGCGCTCGCTTCGCGCTCTTCGCGGTCGCGGCGCGAACGGCGACCTCCTCGGCGACGACGACGGCGTTTGCGTCCGCCTGACTCCTTCTCGGCCGATGGGGTTGGTTCCGACTCAGTTTCGATCAATTCGACGTCGACAACTTCTTCTTCGGTGTACTCGACGGCGGCGAATTCCTCGTCGGCCGAAGATGCCGTGGCCTCGTCAGGCTTGAGTTCCGCCTCGACGATGCGAGATTTCGATGACGGTGTCGCCGGCGGTTCCACGGCCGCAGGCTCAGACTTCTCGCGCTCGCGCTTCGGGGCCTTGGCAGTTGGCTTCTCAGCCGCGGGTTCCTCCGGTGGCGAATCGATCCCCAGGTTGCTGGCGACGTCCGACCAGTTGGTCTGCGGACGCGGTGGCTGGGGCTTTTTCTCGCGCGGTGGACGCGGCGGGGGCGCGGTGGGAGTCGGCTTTCGGGCTTCTTCGGGAGCCTCGGGCGGGGCGTCAGCCCCCAACGATGAGGCGAGGGAGCCCCAATGGTCAGATGAGCTCATATACCTTCCAGGAATTCGCAGCTTGTGCGGCGCGGGGCCGTTGCGGTACGTCTTTCGTGATAAGCACTTGTAGTATAAAGGCTCCCGCCGGCGCTGGAAAGGCATCCCCATTCTGACCCAGGGCCGTACAATTCAGCGGCCGATATCCCCGTTCGCGCCGCGTTGACCGTCGCCGGCCACCGCGGCGGAGGTTCCGCGAGAAACCCGTCATGAACGCCCCCCACGCAAGCGAAAAGCAGACCCCCGTCGAGTTCGTCGAAGATGTCGAGATCGCCGGGCACATCATCGATAGCCTCATCCTGCCCAAGGTGCTCGACCAGATCACGGCCGCTGGCGGCACGTTTCGCGTGAAGAAAATCGCCATCGGGCAGGCTCGCAGCGATCCCAGCTTCGCGCTGGTCGAGGTGACGGCCACGAGCAGCCAACGATTGGAAGAGATCCTGGCCCAGATCAGCGACCACGGCGCGGTGCCCACGGCCCAGCAAGACTGCCGCTTGGTCGCCGCCGACATGGACGGCGCGTTTCCCGAGGGATTCTACAGTTCCACGAACCAGCGCACCGAGGTGCGGATCGCCGGTCGCTGGGTGGAAGTGTCCAACCAGGAAATGGATTGTGGTGTCGCCGTCGATACCGCCGCCAGCGAGGCGCGCTGCGTGCCGATGTCCGACGTGACGGCAGGCGCGCTCTTCGTGGTCGGACACGGCGGCGTGCGCGTGCTTCCCCATCAGCGCTCGAGCGAGCGTGAGGGCTTCGAGTTCATGTCCAGCGGAGTCAGCACCGAAAAGCCCAAGGGCGTGGCCATCCGTCAGATCGCCAACGAGCTGTTCAAGAACCGCCGCGAAGGCGGTCGCTCGCTACTGGTGGGCGGACCCGCCATCGTGCACACCGGTAGCGACGAACACCTCTGCCGCCTGGTACGGGGAGGATACGTCGATTTGCTGTTCGCCGGAAACGCACTGGCCACGCACGATATCGAGCAGGCGTTGTTCGGCACGAGCCTGGGCGTACACCTCGAGCGGGGCGACATCACGGAAGCCGGACACGAACACCATCTGCGAGCCATCAACCGCATCCGCCGGGCAGGCGGCATTCGCCGGGCGGTCGCTGACGGCGTGCTCACCTCGGGCATCATGTACGAGTGCGTCCAGCACGACGTCGACTTTCTACTGGCCGGCAGCATCCGCGACGACGGGCCGCTGCCCGAGGTCGTCACCGACGCGCTCGAAGCGCAGCGCCAGATGCGAGAGAAGATCGCCGGCGTATCCTTTTGCCTGATGATCGCTACCACGCTGCATTCCATCGCCGTCGGCAACCTGTTGCCGGCTTGGGTGAAAGTCGTGTGCGTGGACATCAACCCTTCAACCGTCATCAAGCTTTCCGATCGCGGGTCGTTTCAGACCGTCGGGCTGGTCACCGACGTCGAGCCGTTCTTGCGATCGCTGGCGCTCGAACTCGATGCGCTGGAGTGCGGCCAATGATGCCTTCGCCACCGCCACGCAACCGGCCTTCGACCGTGTACGAGCCCAATCGTGGCGAGCCGCAGATCTTGATGTGCCCGCCCGACTTCTACGGGATCGAGTACGAAATCAATCCTTGGATGAGCCGCCACAAGCAGGCCGATCACGGACTCGCGGTGCTGCAATGGAACTCGCTCCGCAGCACGCTGCACGACGCCGGTGCACAGACGCTACTGCTGAAACCGGTGGAGGGGCTTCCCGATCTGGTGTTCACGGCCAACGCGGCGATGATTTACCGGAACCACGCCGTGCTGTCGCGGTTTCGCCACGCAGAGCGACAGGGCGAAGAAGCTTACAACGAAGCCTGGCTCAAGTCGGCAGGTTTCACGATCCACCAGATCGTCGAGGGGGTGTACTTCGAGGGGGCAGGCGACGCCCTATTCTGCGGCGATACGCTTTTTGCCGGCTATCGCATCCGTAGCGACGTACACGGCCATCAGCAGATCGGTGCCATGTTCGCCTGCCGCGTGATCCCGCTCGAACTGGTCGACCCTTACTACTACCACCTCGACACGTGTTTTTGTCCGCTGGCGCCTGGCGTTGCTATCTACTTTCCGGGCGCTTTCGATGAGTACGGACGGCGGGCGCTAAAGGAAGCGGTTGACGAGCTGATTGAAGTGGACGCCGACGAGGCCCGACGGTTCGCGTGCAACGCCGTCGTGGTGGGGCGTACGGTAGTCACCAACACGGGCTGCCCGAAACTGCACGACGCGCTCGGCAAGCGTGGATTCACGTGCCGCGAAACGCCGCTTGACGAGTTCGTCAAGGCAGGCGGCAGCGCGAAGTGCCTTACGCTACGCCTCGACGGCGAAGAGGCTGCAGGTTGGAAACACACGTCGTAGCGATCAATTGGCCTGCCGCGTCATCATCCAGCCGTTGTCCGCCACGTAGAATAGCGGGCGATATGGGTTGACCCAACTGTCACGACGCTTGTAACCGGGATACCAGACGAGGCTGATCGTCAAGTTCCACGACTCCTCAACGTTCTTCGGAACGCCCTGGTCGCCCTTGGGCAGCAGGTAGTTGTAAGTGGCCAGCAAGCCAATCCGCTCGCTGACGCGCACCGTCGCATCGCTGCCGAAGATGCCGTCGCCGAAGCCGCTCAGGCCGAACCAAGTGCGGCAGAACGTGCCGTTGCAGAATTGATAGCGGTAGAAAAGGTTGTACTGGTCGACGGTCTGGTAGCTGAACGTCTGCTGCCCGGTAATCGGAGTCGAGCCGACGTGGGTCGTGGTGTTTGTGTGAAACGCACCCCAGAATCCGATGTCGTGTCCGTGATAGAAGTAGCTGGCCTCGGCGCGGACCTGCACGAGATCCATCTGAATGTAGAAGTCGTCGCGCAGGTAGTCGACCACACAGCCCCCTTGCAGGCCGCGCTCGCCCGCCGCCCGGCGGAAGAGTCCCGTCGTGGCAAACAACTGTGTACGGCGATGCCCGAGCGGGCCGCTGCGGCCTTCGAAGTCGCTGACGATGAAATCCGCGCCGATCTGGTAACCCAATCCCCACACGTCGATGAACGGCATGCCCCAGTTGCCGCCGCCGTGAAAGCCGAAGTTGCCGTTGACGCCCAGATCGACGGGGCCCTTGAAGCCCTGCTTGCCCGTGAAGAGCGTAAAGTTCTCGCCAAAGGCACCCGACCGGGCCACGTGACGGAAGTTGCTACCCCAGTGCCTCAAGTAACACCGGCGGCAAGTGCACGGAGCACCACAACTCGCCGCGGTACACGCACCTGGACCGGCGGACTGCGGTACCGGTTGGAGAAACGGTTCGCCGGTCAACTCAGGCTCAATCGGGGCGTCGGGTGTGATGTCGTAGGTGTCGTAGGTATCCTGCGTCCGATACTCCTGGCCCGGAACTGCCGGCGGCCAATCGGATCCGAATGGGTCAACCGACTCGCCAGGCGGAATCGATTCGGCGTTCGCCGTTAGCAGGTTCCCGCCGCCCGGCCAGCCGGCAGGAGACGCCGCGTCGGATAGCGGCAGCGGCGGGGCATCTGAATCGGCAAAGTTCAGCGCGGCGTTGCCGGCTCGGGGCTTTGCCGCGTAGCGAAAGACTTGCGCCGACGCGTTCTCGACGGCCAGCGCCGCGCACAAGCAGACGGCAGCGCCAGCCAGGCATGTGACGGTCGAGCAGCGCATCGCGAACCTGTGATCATAAGCCTCCCCCCTGCCAAACGCTCGGGGCGCGCGAGCGCCCGCAAACTTGCCATCGGTTATCGGCCTCGCTCAGACAGAAAATTCAACAAAACCGGAAAACCCTTCCCAGCTCACCCGCACGATGCTGCAATGCTGGCGCTAGCAACGACCTGCTACCGCGAGCTGCGGTTTTCAGGAGACAGCTCAACCCATTGCGTCGGCAAACGCCTGATCGAGGTCGTCGCGAAGATCCTCGAAGGCTTCGAGGCCAACCGACAGACGGATCAGCCCGTCGGTGATGCCGTGCGCCAGGCGATCTTCACGCGCGTAGCTGGCGTGGGACATGGAAGCCGGCTGCTCCAGCAGGGATTCGACCGCACCCAGGCTCACCGCCAGGCGAATCAGACGCGTGCCTTCCACGACACGCTTAGCTGCGGCAAAGTCGCCGTTGAGCTCGAAGCTGAGCATGGCCCCGAATTCTCCGTCCATTTGCCGGGCTGCAATCGCGTGGCCGGGATGCTCGCGACGGCCGGGATAGTTGACTCGAGCGATGCGCTTGTCCGCGGCCAGCCAATCGGCCAGGCGCGAAGCGGTGCGCGATTGCTCGCGTACACGCAACTCGAGCGTCTTGAGTCCGCGCGAGCAGAGATACGATTCCAGCGGCCCCATCACGGCACCGGTGGCGTTTTGGGCGAAGTGCAATCGCTCGGCCAGTTCGGCATCGCGTACGGCCAGCACGCCGCCCAGCAGATCGCTGTGACCGCCGATGTACTTGGTGGCCGAATGCATGACGATATCGGCGCCCAGTTCCAGCGGCCGCGTCAGGGCCGGGGTGGCAAAGGTGTTATCGACGCCCAAGATCGCCCTTCCCTGGTGGGCCACTTCGGCGCAAGCGGCAATGTCCGTGATCGACATCAGCGGATTGCCAGGCGATTCGATCCACACGAGCTTCGTGCGCGGCGTCATGGCCTCGGCCACGCGCTTGGGGTCGTCGCTGGCGCGCACGAGCGACACCTCGATGCCGAAGTGATCCAGCACGTTGTGCAACAGTCGATACGTGCCGCCGTAGATGTCGCTGCCGGCCACGACGTGATCTCCACTGGCCAGTAACATCATGGCACAGGTCGTCGCGGCCATGCCGGATGCGAAAGCCAGCGCATGCGTGCCGCCTTCCAATGCGGCGATCGTCTCCTCGAAGGATTTTCGCGTCGGGTTACCAGTGCGCGAATAATCGAATTCCTGCAACACGCCGGCCTCGTTCTGCACGTACGTGGCCGCCAGGTGAATCGGCGGCACTACGGCGCCGGTGCGCGGATCGGGTTCGTTGCCGACGTGGATGGCTCGGGTGCGGAATTGCATGGCGACTTTCGCGCGAGAGGGCATGAGGAAACAGAGCGGTCAGTGTAGGAACGACGCGCTGAAAAACCAATGGGTTCGCCGCGCCGCACGCTTAGGGTAGCATCACGCGTCCGCCGCTGGCGACCAACACCTGACCCATCATGAACCGCGACGCCTCGCTGAGCAGGAAATGCACGACGTCGGCGATCTCGTCCGTCTGGCCGATCCGCTTCATCGGAGTCTCGGCCACGATCCGGTCCAGGGTGGCCTGGTCGACCCCCTCCAGAATCTCCGTATCGATCAAGCCCGGAGCGACGGCGTTGATGCGAATGTTGTACGGAATGAGCGCATCCGAAGCACTCTTGGTAAAGGCCACGACGCCGGCCTTACTGGCGGCATAGGCGATTCCGTAAGGCCGCGCGCGGAGCGCAGAGATGGACGACATATTGACAATGCGGCCGAACCCGCGCTCGATCATCTGGTCTTTCACGGCCCAGGTCACCAGGTACAGTCCGGTCAGGTTCACGTCGATCGTGCGCTGCCAGTGCTCCAGCGTCGTCGACTCGTGCGTGACGTACTCGAATACCCCGGCGTTGTTGACCAGCATGTCAATCGGCCCAAGACGCTCGTTGACCGCGGCCACCATCGCCTCAACCGAACCGGGATCCGCCACGTTGGCTTGCACCGTCATCGCCTCGGCGCCGGCGGCTTCGACCAGCTTGGCGGCCTCGAGTGCATCGTCGGACCGGGAGTGGTAGTTGATGGCCACGCGGGCCCCCGCTTGGGCCAGCCGCACACAGCAGGCCCGGCCAATACCGCGCGATCCACCAGTTACCAGTACGGTGCGGTTCTCAAAATCGGGCTCGGGCATGACGGCTCGCGTCCTGCAGGAAGGTGATCAAAGGCCGGTCGAATTCTGGCCTCGGCCTATCGTTCGAGAGCCTGCGTAAGATCGGCGATCAGGTCCTCGGTGTTTTCGACGCCGCAGGACAACCGAATCATGTTGTCGGGAATGCCGAACTGACGGCGTTCCTCGGGCGTGCACTCGTAGTAGCTCATCACCAGCGGTTGCTCGATAAGCGACTCGACGCCCCCCAGGCTGGGCGCGATGCGCGGAATGCGCACCGCGTCGACGACGGCTGCCGTCTGTTTCCAGTCGGCGTCCTTGACCAGAAACGTCACGAGCCCGCCAAAGCCCCGCATGGTGCGCTTGGCCACGTCGTAGTAGGGATGCGTCTCCAGGCCGGGGTAGTAGACTCGCTCGATGCGCGGATGCGAGGCCAGGAACTCGGCCACGGCCCGACCGTTGGCGTTGTGCCGTTCCATGCGCAGCTCAAACGTCTTGAGACCGCGCCCCAGCAGGTAGACGTTGTGCGGCGAGTTGACGCTGCCCAGGATACCCCGCAGCTTCCGCACCGGCTCGAGTTTGTCGGTCGGACCGATGATGACGCCGGCCAACAGGTCGTTGTGGCCGCCCAGGTACTTGGTCGCCGAGTGCAGCACGTAGTCGATGCCCGCCTCGATCGGACGCACGTTGTACGGGGTGCCCAGGGTCGCGTCGATCAGCGTATCGACGCCGTGCTTGCGGCCCAACCCGGCAAACCGCTCCAGATCAACGACGCTCAAGTGCGGGTTCGTGGGCGATTCGCTGATGAGCAGCCGCGTGCGGGGGGTGATGGCCCGCTCCATGGCCTCGTAGTCGCAGGCCGGCACCTCGTGCGTGACGACGCCGAATCGCGAGAGGTGCTTGGCACAGAACTCGCGCGTGCGGTGATAGCACTCGTTGAACAACACCACCTCGTCGCCGCCGGAGAGCTTGGCCATCAGCAGCCCGACGACGGCGGCCATTCCGCTGGAGAACAACAGCGCCGCCTCGCCGCCTTCAAGCGCGGCGAGCTTTCGCTCGACCACGCGCTCGCTGGGATTGCCATAGCGGCCGTACTCCTCGCGGGGAAGCTTATGCTCGACGAACTCGATGACAGATGCCGAGTCGGGGAACGTATACGTCGAGGCGCAAAAGATCGGATCCGTGATGGAGCTGGCATTCTTCTGCCGCTCCTCACCGGCGTGGACGGCGGCGGTCGACAGCCGCGCCTTGTCGAACTCGTAGGGTTGATCGTCTTTCCCGCTCATAACGTTCGTCCTCGCAAGAACTGGCAATCACAACGATGGGAAAGAGCAGCAACCAAAAAAAATGCCGCGAAACTGCATCACGCAGCCGCGGCACATCTTGCAAGTTAAGACCGTCGCAGGACGACTGTGCCGAAGCTCAGTAGTCTCGCGGGCGGTGGCACTTTAGCAGTCTGGCTGCAAGCGGCCGCAAATCCCAGGCGCGTATTCTACCGCGGCGCGCGGCGGTGGGCAACGGACCGGCGGTGCTTTCCGGCGGCAATCCTGAACTGGACTTTGCGCCTCAGCCGCCGATAAAATAGGGAGTAACTTTCAGGCACGTTAGGCGGCGGCACGGAGAATGCCTATGAAATCCTGGGCAGCTATCGTTTGTTTCGCCGCGACGCTCGCCGCGGTGCCCGCTTCCAGGGCCCCCGCCAGTGACGGCAAGGTCCCCAGCGAGCGTATTGACGCCCTGGTTCGCGACCTCGGCTCGGACAAGTTTGCCACGCGGGAACAGGCTTCTCGAAGGCTTCGTGAGTTAGGCATCGTCACCCGAGAGTCGCTCGAGCGGGCTGCCTCCGATCCCGACGCCGAAGTGCGATTGCGCGCTCGTTCGATCCTGGCCGAAGTGCGTGCCTCGGACTTCGAGGCACGGGTAGCAAGGTTCCTGGCCGACAATGAGGGGAGCGGCGACAACAGCCTACCGGCCTGGGCGGCATTCTCCGAGCGGTTTGGCAGCAGCCGGCTGGTGCGCGAGCTATTCGTAGAGATGCACCGTTCGGAGCCGGCTCTGCTCGAGGCCATGGCCGATGGTACCGAGTCGGCCTCAGCGGCGCTGGACGAGTGTACCCGCGAGATCCTCGACGCCCATCTCGAATCGCAGATGGACCTCGGCACCTTGGCCAGCTTGCTGTTCGTCGGATCGGACGAGGACATCACGGTCGACGAGCGGCGCGGCGTGCAACTTTATCCCTACGTCGTTCATTCGACCTATCGGCATCATTACAACAGCCCCCTCTGGACGGCCGTGCTCAAAAAGCTGGTTGCCGATTGGCTCGTTCGCGAGTCGACACCGCTGGTGGCCAACCAGAATCTGATCTTTGCGGCGCAGCTCGAGCTGCGGCCCGAGGCCCTGGAAATCTCCAAGCGAGTCCTGGCCGAGAAAGATACGCCGACGAATACCCGCGTGGTCGCCATTCGCATCATCGGTCACTTCAATGGTACCGCGGAGCTGGCCGCAGTCGAGAAACAACTCAGCGACGCGACGACGTGCGCAAAGACCGAGGAACCCCAATCGGCCGAGACCCAAGTGCGCGACGTGGCCTTGCTGATCCTGTTGCGAGGCACCGGCCAAGAGCCCGGGGCATACGGTTGCGAAGCGGCGAGCTTGCAGGAGAACATCCTGGTGCAAACCGATCAGCCGATCTTCCTTGACGACGCCCGTCGACAGGCAGCCCTGCAGAAATGGAAGCTGTGGCGGGAAGAAAACCCGCAGGCTTTCGAAGACTGAGATTTCCCACCTGAATCGCAAGCGGGCTTGCTGCCTGCCCATGCGGCAAGTCATCACGCTTGCGCCAGCACGGCCGCGGGTGCGGGCGCTCCCCCCGATAGTCTTCTCTTGACGCCGGCGGCCGATTCACGGAACATTCCGCCCCGAAATCGCCCTGCCTCTCGTCCGCCTCACACACCGCCTTCACTGAGCTTTCCACCCGATTCAACAAGGTGACGCGATGCGATCGCGACTCTTCCTCGGCCCCACGCTGCGGCTCTTGCTGCTTGTGTCACTGTTCGCCACCGGCTGCGCCTCTCCCTACCGCTCCGATCAGGGGGCGCTGCTGGGCGGCTTGGGCGGCGCGGGAGTCGGAGCCATCGTCGGCAATGCCGTGGGCAACACAGGCGCTGGAGCCGCCATCGGCGCCGGCGTGGGAGCGCTGAGCGGTGCGGCCGTCGGTGGCAGCCTCGATGAAATTGAAGCCCGCAACCGCGCCGAGATCGAAGCCCGGCTGGGACGCCCCGCGCCCCCGGGGGCCGTGACGATCAACGACGTGATCGCCATGAGTCAGGCCGGAGTGCCGCAGGAGGTGATCACCACGCACATCCAGACGCACGGCGTGGCGACGCCGCTGCAAGCCGGCGATTTGATCCTGCTGCAACAGCAGGGCGTGAGCCCCCGCGTCGTGCAGGCCATGCAGGCACCGCCGGCCGCGGGGCCGGCCGCCTATGGGGCTCCACCCGGTGTAGTCGTCGAACCGGTGCCCTACGTTGCCCCGGTTCCCGTCTACTACGCGCCGCCGCCCTATTTCTATCGTCCCTGCCGAAGGCGCGGCGTCTCGTGGGGCGTGGCCGTCGGCGGCTGATGCTGTCGGTCGGAGACGTGCCGGCTCAGTAGGCTGGGGGCGGATCGAGCACGTCGACGGTAAAGCACTGCTCGCCTGCCGGGTGGTTCCAAAAAACGCTCGAGTCCCGGTCGAGGGCACGAGAAAACGTCGCGCATAGCTCGTAGGTCGTTTCACCGGTCAGCGTATACCGATAGGGCTCGCCGGTCTCGGGATCGCGCGTATTCAGCTTCTCGTTGCGGGCCCGACGAGCCGCCTCGGCAAGCGTCTTCGGCAGCGGCTCCTTCAGCACGTTCTGCTCCGCGTTGTTTTCATCAATCACGATCCGCTGAATCTCGCGGGCGATCGTCTTCAAGTCGCGGACACGCTGCTCGTCGAATCGCTCCTCGCGCCGCGCGGCGGGCGTGCCGGCCAGGACAAACCCCCAGGCGATGGTCGCCGCCACGACCAGGGTCGAGACGGCTCCGAACACGATGTGTGTGCGAGGGGTCATACAGCGTCCTCGCCTTCCGAGCGCAGTGTCAGCGACAGGTAGACGAATACGGCGCCTGTGATCGCGAACAAGGCCAGCACCTTCAGCAGAAAGCGCACCGTAAGGTCGCCCTCGACGAGGAAAAAGACAACCGTGATCACATCGCCCAGGATCGTGACAGCCCCCACGAACAAGGTGAGGTACGTCAACCAGCGGCGGATGCCGCTTTGCGCTTTCTCCGGCGCACGCTTCACCGCGAGCAGTAGGTAGCCCCAAACCAGTACGAACGTCGGATACGACACGATCAGTGTGGCCAGTCCCATGCGAATCCCCGACAGGGCCGAATCGATGCGATAGGCCTCGATGCGCTCGACCGGATCGGGGAAAGCAAACTCGATGTACGCAAACACCAGGAGGATCAGGCTGATCGTCGCGGCATAGAGTGCCGTAAACGCCAGGAGATGGAAGAATGCGTCCCGCGCCGATCCGATGCCGGTGCGTTGCGGGATAGGCATCTCCAACTCGTGTGAGGCAATTGCGGCAGCGATTTCCCGCTCCTTCCAGCCGCCGGACTGCAACAGCAGCGCGATGGTTGCAGGCTCCATGCCCCGCTGACGTGCGTGCTCTACAAAGTTGGAGAGATCGGCTGCCAATGTCCCGCCCAAGGTACCGCAGTCTGTTCGATCGACGCCGCCATGCCGCCGATCCTACAGCCGCCGCGCCGGTGAGGCAAGGACGCTGCGCGGTTGTCGGCGGGCGAACGTCGGGCTAGCATGAAATGAGCAACACCGCTCACCTTTTTGCCGTCTTTGCCCGCACTCGCCGATGCCGTTTACCCGCCTCACTTCCGCTCTGGGTTGCTGCCTGCTTCTGGCTGCCACGGCCCAAAGCGATGACCTCGGAATTCGCGTTCCCGCAGGCTTCGAAGTGTCGCGCTATGCCGACGACGCCTTGGCGCACGATATCTACTCGATGACGATCGACGCGTGCGGTCGCGTGGTCGTCGCCGGCCGCGGATACGTGAAGACGTTGCACGATGACGATGGCGACGGCCGCGCCGATCGCTATAGCCTCTTCTCCGAAGTGCCCGAGAGCGGTGCGCACGGCATGTACTTCGACGGATCAGACCTGATCTGCACGGGCGATAACTCCGTGATGCGGCTGATCGACCGAGACGGCAACGGGTCCGCCGACGGCAAGGTCGAAATTTGGACACGTTTGCGCCACCCCGAGCACGGAGCCAACGGGCTAATTCGCGGCCCCGACGGATGTTACTGGCTCATCTGCGGCAACGACGCGGGCGTTTGCGAAACACATGCCGCGAGCCTCACCTCGCCGGTCAAGCATCCACGCTGCGGCGCGGTGATCCGCTTCTCGGCGGAGGGCAAGCCGCTGGATGTTTACGCGCATGGCTTTCGCAATCCGTACGATCTTGACATCGACGCCCACGGGCACGTGCTGACGGTTGATTCCGATGGCGAGCGCGATCACCACTTGCCCTGGTATGCGCCCACGCGGTTGTTCGACGTCGCCCAGGGCATGGAGCACGGCTGGCTGCTCAAGGGCTGGACGCGATCGTGGAACCGGCCACAGTCATTCTTTGACGCCGTGGATCGGCTTGCGGAAATCGGCCGCGGCTCGCCCACGGGCGTCGTCGTGTACCGTCACGATCAGTTCCCCGAACACTACCGCAACGGCGTGTTCGCCGCTTGCTGGACGTTTGGCCGCGTGTACTTCTTTCCGCTCGATCCCGCAGGCGCAACCTGCGAGACGGAACAGGAAACGTTCATGGAAACCGCGGGCGACATCGGATTTGCCCCCTGCGATCTAGCCGTCGGGCCCGAAGGCGATCTGTTTGTCGCCATCGGCGGACGCCGCACGTTGGGAAGCGTGTTTCGAGTGCGCTACGTCGGCCAGGACGGAAGCGAATCCGTACGTAGGGACAAAACGGCGATGGAACACGTCCTCCTTGCCCCGCAGCCTCTGGCGAGTTGGTCGCGGGCCAAGTGGGTTCCTGCGGCTCGGGAATTGGGCCGGGCAGCCTTCGAAGAAGCCGCGATCGATGAAGTTCTCGACCCCATGGCTCGCGTGCGGGCAATGGAAGTGCTCGTCGAAGTGTTTGACGGTGTTGACGCGAGGGTAGCTGATGTCGTCTCCAAGTCCGACGACCCCGCCGTGCGCGCCCGCGTCGCGTGGGCGCTTGGCCGCCGTGAACCAACCAGCGATAGCATCCAGATTCTAGCGGCACTCACAGCCGACGACGACGCGGCCGTCCAGCGGGCAGCATGGGAAGCGCTGGCCACCTCGGGGAGAATCGATCCGCAGTTACCCATACAACCGGATTGGGCTCGCGGTTTGAACAGCCCCGAGCGACGCGTACGCTCGGCGGCGATTGCCGTTGCCCGCCACGAGGGTCACCAGAGCTACGAACAATTCGCCGCGCGAGTGCGTGTCGCCAGCGACGCCCTGCGCTTGCGGCTGGCGCAACTCCGCATCGGGCTCGAAAAGCCGCTAGCGGCGACTCACGGCAAGCCGGCTCCCGACTTGCTATCGGCCGGGCAGGACATCTTCGCCGCGGCCGAGGGAGATGTACCACTACGGCTCGAGGCAGTCCGATTGCTGCAGATTGCCCTGGGCGATCTGCGCACGCGGCCCGACGAAGCCGAGGTCTACAGCGGCTACGTGGGCGAGGGGGTATCTGATATCGATGATCACACGCGCCGGTCGCTCGTCGATACGTTGGCGCCCGGCTTTCCGTCGGGCAATGCCGAGCTCGACCGCGAACTGGCTCGCCTGCTGGGAATGCTCAATGCGAGCCATGAACGACTATTGAATCATATCGCCAGGAAGTGGACGCCCGACAGCTCAGTCGAGGACGACATCCATTACCTGATCGTGGCCTCACTACTGAGGGGCGAGCGCTCGACCGAATTCACGCAAGCAACGGCCGACTGCCTCCTGCAATTGCACCAAAAGCTCGACCGGTTCGAGCAGTTTCCCAGCCGCAACTGGCCGTTGCGTGTCGCGGAAGCCTTCGACGAATTATGCCAGCGCGACCGCGCTCTGGCGGAGGCGATCGCCGAGAGCCCGCGGTTGAACCACGTCGGGCATGCGCTGTTCGTGGAACGATTGTCCGAGAACCAGCGACTGTCGGCCACGCGCAAGCTGTGGCAAGCGACTGTCGAGGCGGGAGACGACGCGACGGCGGAACTGGTCGACCTGGCCGGCAACCTGCCGAGCGACGAGGCTCTCGCGCTGTTGCGGCCGCAGTGGGACACGGCGGCGCCGCGCGATGCGATCGTTCTCGAGTTGGCCAAGTTTCCCCGCTCTGCCGACCGCAACAAGTTCATCGAGGGCCTGGCTTCGCCTCAGCCAGCCGTGGTCGAGCGAGCCGCGCAGGCACTATTGGCCCTCGGAATCGAAAGTACCCCGGCCGACATGGCCCAGGCGCTTCGTGCCCTCAAACGTGCCTGTGCTCTGGGCAAGCAAGTGGAGCCTCGCCGCTCGCTGGTACGGCTACTCGAGTTCTGGACCAAGGACGGAGCCGACGTCGAGTGGAGTTCCGATCCGACCAAGGCCTACATCGGTTGGTACAAGATGTTTGCCGAACACTATCCGGCCGAGGCCGCGAAGCTACAGGCAGGCTCCGGGGCCGACTTCGAAAGTTGGAAACAACGCCTGGCCGATCTCGACTGGGCCTCGGGCGACGCGACGCGGGGCCGCAAGGTTTTCGAGCGGCGTAGCTGTCACCGCTGCCACGAGGTGCGAGGGCACTTGGGGCCCGAGCTCCAGGGCGCGGTCTCGCGCATGACGCGAGACGATCTGTTCGCGGCCATTCTCGAACCCAACCTCGAAGTGTCGCCGACGTACATGACCACGATGGTCGTCACCGATGCGGGCCAGGTGTATCATGGCCTAATCGTGTATGAGTCGCCGGAGAGCACTCTGCTGCAAACGGGTCCCGACACGACAGTGCGGATTACAAACACGCAAGCCACCTCAATGCGGCCCAGCCGTCAGTCGCTGATGCCCTCGGGACTGTTGGACCCTTGCTCCGATCAGGAGCTATGCGACCTTTACTCCTATCTCAAGACGCTGGCCTCGCCCTAGAAATCGACGCACCCCGGGCGTTTCCAAGCGGAGACATTGATGTCTGAAACGTCGAAGTCGACCGAAAGCGACCTGCCACCCGAGCAATCGCCCGAGACGCCGTCGAGCAAGCCGGGACGTTGGAGGCTGTGGCTGCCGCTAGTATTAATTGCCCTGGAGGCCGTGGGGCTCGTGCTGTTGCAGTACGCCCGACAGGCCGAATGGCTGCCGCCGGCCGAGATCTTCTTGACGCAGTTCTCGATCGTCGGCGCGGGCACAATCCTGCTCTTCCTGTGGTTCGTGTTCCTGTCGCCCGCATCGCCGACGCTGCGCATGCGGACGGGCATGGCCGGCGTCCTGCTCGTAGCGCTGGCCGCCTTGCTGGTGCGGCCCGAAGGCGTGACAGGCGACATTCACTTTCGTTTCAATTGGCGCTGGGCTCCACGAGCCGACGAAACTCTGCCCGACGCTGCCAGCCAGGTCGCCGACGAAGTCGAGGTGAACCTGGCGGAAACAACGCCGAACGATTATCCGCAGTTCCTGGGTCCCAACCGCCGGGCAACGCTCTTTGACGTTCACCTGGCCCGCGATTGGTCGGAAGCACCGCCGAAACGACTCTGGCGGCAGCCGATCGGAGCCGGCTGGTCGAGCTTTGCCATCGTTGGCCATTGGGGCGTAACCCAGGAGCAGCGTGGCGACGATGAGCTGGTCACCTGCTACGACATCGACACGGGCGAATTGCAATGGGCCCACGCCACGCCGGTAAGGTTCGAAGAGCTCATCGCCGGAGTAGGCCCACGGGCTACGCCGACGATCGACGAGGGTAGGGTCTACACGATGGGCGCCACCGGGCACGTGCACTGCCTGGATGGAGCCACGGGAAAGGTGATCTGGCACCACGACGTCGTCGCGGAAACCGACGCCACGCCGCCGCAATGGGGCAAGAGTTGTTCGCCCTTAATTCACGAAAACCTGGTCATCGTCAGCGCCGGGGCACCGGGCGGCAAGTCGCTCGTGGCCTACAACAAGAATGACGGAAAGCTGGTGTGGAGCGCCGGCGATGACCCCTCGTCATACGCTTCACCCACGATGATGACCCTGTGCGGCCAGCCGCAAATCGTGATGGTCAACCAGAGCGTCACGTGCGGGCACGACCCAGCCGATGGACACATCCTGTGGACGCACGCCTGGCCCGACGTTCCCGCTGCCGGCTCGCCGAACGTCGCCCAGCCGGTGGCCGTCGGCAACGATCGCATTCTGCTTTCCAAGGGTTACGGTGTGGGCAGCACGTTATGGCAGATCGAACGCGACGGCGGCGACTGGTCGGTAAAGCCGCTCTGGAAGCGCAACACGCTCAAGACCAAGATGACCAACGCCGTGGTGCGCGATGGATTTGCCTACGGTCTTGACGAGGGTACGCTCTCCTGTATCGACATCTCGAATGGCCGCAAGAAGTGGAAACGCAGGCGCTACGGCCACGGCCAGGTGCTGCTCGTCGACGACCTGCTGCTGGTGCAGTCCGAAGACGGCCAGATCGCTCTCGTCGAAGCCACACCCAAACGCTATAACGAGTTGGCGCGAGCCACCGTGGTCGACGGCCAAAGCTGGAACTATCCGGCCATCAGCGGAGACAAGTTGCTGGTGCGCTCGCAGCTAGAAGCCGCCTGTTACGAGCTGCCGGTCGTTTCGCCTTGAGTCGGCGTCGGATGGGTTTGCGGAACGGCCACTTGGACGGCCGTTGGCAGCGGCTGCTCGAGCAGCCAGTCCTCGAGGATGATGTGCTCCACCGCGGGAGCCCTCAGCAATGCCGTGCGCGAGGGAAGCACTGCCGTAAGCCAGGGGCGCCGCACCGCCCGGGCCATGGCACGCAGCCCGAGCTTGTTAAGCGAGTTGCCGGTGAGCTGGGCCTGCACGTTGTCGCGCAGCCGCTGGAACGTGGCCGGAATCAGATTCGGTCCCGGGCCAACGTGAATAACCGTTTCAGCCCCGCAAGCCAGCGTCTCGTAGACGGCGTCCCACAGACGCTGCGGGTGGTCGATCCACTGCACGAGAATCTCGCGGGTGTTCGTGTCGGTGTAGCTGGCCTTGCCGGTAACAAGCGAAAACACCGGCGGCGTCGGCTTGGTGAATCCGCCTGGCAACGTGTGGGCCAGCACGCCGACGCGATTGGGAATGTTGCGCTGCCAAACCAACGGCGTATGCACCGGCGGCCAACGCTCGCTGTTCTTTCGCAGGTAGACGCGCTTGGGCATTACATCGTGCATCAATTGCCCGAAACGGTCGACGGTGGCGTACTGCCCCAGCAGCAGCACGGTGTTCGGGGCCAGAATCGCCGAGATGCCAATGACCCCAGCACCCTCGGAGTTGATCTTGAGGCACAACCGCTTGACCTCTTCGACGTCGAGCAGCGGGCCACGCGAAAAAAGAACGCCCATCGTGACGTTTTCGGCCAAGTCGACGCAGTCGGCGGCCACGGCCAAGGGAATCGTCAACGCGTGCCGCATCTCCAACACGCCGGCGGCTATGATCGCGGTCAACTCGCCCAGGCTGTATCCGAAGACCATCCGTGCCCGCGGGAACTCGAAATCGTAGAACTCTTTCAGAATCTCCAACTGCGCCAGTTCCATCGCCACGATCAGCGCGATCGCCTCGTGATACGTCTCAAGGGTCGTTTCGCGATTCTCGCGGACGCGCTCGATCAGATCGCAGCGCTGATTCATGGTGTCGGCGCAAATCTGGCTCGCTTCGCTCAAATAGCGCTCAACGATCGGACCGAATTGCGGGCGAGCCAGCAGTTCGGTGCTGCGCCCCAGGTTGGCGACGTTGTAGCCGCGGAAGGCAACGGCGAATTGACCAAAGCGATCGCGTCGGGTGCTGGCCATAGGGTGCGTCGATGAGATTGTGAGATGGGGACCTTCCGGACACGTCCTTGCCGAGCGGCCGGGGCCCCGTGGCGGGCACCCTACCTATCATCATACTCAAACGCCGGACGTAAAGCTTACCGATCTTCTGGCAAGAGACGTAAACTCGCCACTCTGCCTTGCCCGCCGGCATGACGCCGACTACAACGAACTGCCGTGGCCTGTTCGCAACTCTTTTTGCCGCAAGTAATTCTTATGGTCGAGTCAACCGCCCGGGAACTCTCGGGCGCCACAGCCGTCATAACCGGCTCCTCCACGGGAATCGGCCGAGCGATCGCGCTGGCTCTGGCCGACGCCGGCGCGGCCGTGGTCGTGCATGCCCGCAGCAGCAGGCAGGCCGCCGACGAATCGGCCGCCGCGGCCCTTGAACGCTCGGGAAACTCTTGCGTGCTGATGTGCGATTTGGCCAAGCCGGACACGCACGCCGAACTGGTTGAGCAAGCCTGGAATTGGCGCGACGGCGTCGACATCTGGATCAATAACGCCGGCGTCGACGTGCTCACCGGCGAATCGGCCGGCTGGGATTTCGAACGCAAACTCGAGGCGTTGTGGCGGGTCGACGTCGCGGCGACCGTCTCGCTCTCGCGGGCCGTCGGAGCCCGGATGAAAGCACGCGGGCGGGGCACGATTATCAATATTGGTTGGGACCAGGCGGCCTGGGGCATGGCCGGCGACAGCGGCGAGTTGTTCGCCGCGACCAAGGGCGCCGTGATGGCCTTCTCGGGCAGCCTGGCCCGATCGCTCGCACCCGAGGTGCGCGTGAATTGCGTGGCGCCCGGCTGGATCAAGACGAGCTGGGGCGAGCAAGCCTCGGACCAGTGGCAGCGCCGAGCGCAAGGCGAATCGCTCCTGGGTCGGTGGGGTACGCCTGAGGACGTGGCCGCCGTCGTACGGTTTCTCGTCGCTCCGCAGGCCTCGTTCATCACTGGTCAAACCATTCCCGTCAACGGTGGCTTCAAGCACGCGTAGGCAAGCGCGTCCTCTCGATGGCCGAGCGTATCCATTTCGTAACCGGCAGGCTGGCGGAGTTCTCCTTGCGCGCCGTGCTTGAAGAGCTGGCCCCGCGAGCCGGTTTCGAGTACTCGATCGATGTGCTGGGAATCACGGTCGCGGCGCTCATGACGACCGACTGGGTGGCGCGGCGGATCAACGTGCCGCCGGGTGCCACTCGCGTCGTGTTGCCCGGCTACTGCCAGGGAGAGCTGGCTGCCGTCGAGCAAGCGGCCGGCGTCCCCGTCGAGCGCGGTCCGCGCGACCTGCGGCGCCTGGCCGAGCTGTTCGGACAGGACACTACGGCAGACGACGACTACGGGGCCTACGACATCGAGATACTGGCCGAAATCAACCATGCCCCGCAGTTGGCCCTCGACGACATCGTCAGCGAAGCGGAGAGTCTGCGAGCGGCCGGAGCTGACGTGATCGATCTGGGCTGCGATCCCGACGGACCGTGGGCAGGCGTCGAACAAGCCGTCAAGGCGCTCGTTGATCGCGGCATACGCGTCTCGATCGACAGCATGGACCCGCGCGAGATCGGGCCCGCCGCGCGCTCTGGCGCCGAGTTGGTATTGAGTGTCAACAGCCAGAACCGTGACGCGGCGCCCGATTGGGGCACAACGGTGGTGGCCGTGCCCGATGATCCAACAACGCTGGCCGGCCTGGACGAAACGGTTGAGTTCCTGGCCAACCACCGCGTTCCGCTGCGCATCGATCCGATTCTGGAACCGATCGGATTCGGCTTCGCCGCAAGCCTGGGGCGTTATCAGGAAACCCGGCGGCGCTACCCCGACGCCGAAATGCTGATGGGCATCGGCAACCTGACCGAATTGACCGACGCCGACTCGGCGCCGATCAACGTCCTGCTACTGGGCATTTGCCAGGAATTGGGCATTCGCAGTGTACTCACAACCCAAGTAATCAACTGGGCCCGCTCGAGCGTTCGAGAATGCGACCTGGCGCGGCGGCTGGTGTACTATGCCCAGCGGCATCGCACGCTGCCCAAACGCCTGGAGCCCCGGTTGGTGATGCTCCGCGACAGCAAAGTCCTCTGCCACGGCGAAGAAACGCTCGCACGCCTGGCCAGCCAGATCAAGGACCACGACTATCGGCTGTTCGCAGAGGATGGCCTGTTGCACGCGGTCACTAGCGGCCTTTACGCGCGGGATGCCGACCCGTTTGCCCTGTTCGATAAGCTTCAGGCATCCGCCGAGCGCCCAATTGCCCCGTCGCACGCCTTCTACCTGGGCTACGAGCTGGCCAAGGCCGTTACCGCCTTAACGCTCGACAAGGAATATCGCCAGGACGAGGCGCTCGATTGGGGCTTCTTGACTCGGGACGAACAATATCATCGGCTCGACCGCACTGGCCGGCAGGGCAACGCCGGCGACAAAGAAAACCCGAGGGATACCGAGCCGTGAAGGCCGACGCTGCTGGGCTGATGGAATCCGAATCGGGCTGCCTGATCGCGCCGGTCGATCCGCAACTCGATCTGGAACGGGCCTTCGCGCGTTTGGCATGCTTGCCACACTGCGTGTTTCTGGATAGCGCTCGCCGCGATCCGGTGCTTGGACGGTATTCGTTTCTCGCGGCGGATCCCTTTTCCTTTTTGAGCATCCCTGCCGATGGCAGCGATGGCTTGGCCGCGCTCGAACAAAGTCTGGTCCCGTTCAATGCGGCGACGATCCCCGATCTGCCGCCGTTTCAAGGTGGTGCCGCCGGGCTGTTAAGCTACGACCTGGGGCGTTCGCTGGAGCGCTCGCCTCGGCCTGCGATCGACGAATTCGAGACGCCGGCTCTGGCCATGGGCTTGTACGACGTGGTGCTCGCCGTCGATCACTTTGCCAATCGAGCCTGGCTTATTTCGCAAGGGTTTCCGGAATTGGAGCGTAAGGCGCGACGCAAGCGCGCGGCCGAACGGCTAGCGTTCTTTCAAAGCATGCTCGAAAGGCCCGCCGGAGCGCCAGCGCGGCCTGCCCTAGAGCGATTGCGGCAGGACCAATTGGCCGAGCAGTTCGCCGTGGCGGGCCCAACCGGACTGGCCAGCAACTTCTCGGCCGACGCCTACCTTGCGGCAATCCGCCGGGCGATCGAATACGTGCACGCTGGGGACGTGTTTCAGGTGAACATCGCTCAGCGGCTGCTGTTCCCGGCCGAAGACGATGCCGTGGCGCTGTACCTGCGGCTGCGGCAGCGCAATGCGGCCACTTTTGCCGGCTACTTCGACGCGGGCGGAGCGCAAATCGCCAGCGCCTCGCCCGAGCGCTTTCTGCGGGTCCACGACGCTCAGGTCGAGGCGCGACCGATCAAAGGCACGCGCAGCCGCATCGCGCGGCCCGAGGCCGACCTGTTTTCCGGCGACGAGTTGCAGCAGAGTGAAAAGGACCGTGCCGAAAACGTGATGATCGTCGACCTGCTGCGGAACGATCTGTCGCGCGTGTGCCGGCCCGACTCGGTGCGGGTGACACAACTCTGTAAATTGGAGAGCTACGCTTTCGTGCAGCATCTGGTCTCGGCCGTATGCGGCACGCTCGCCCAGGGGCGTACCCCGATCGATCTGCTGCGGGCCTCGTTCCCAGGAGGATCCGTTACCGGCGCCCCGAAGATTCGCGCCATGCAAGTCATCGCCGAATTGGAACGGACCGCACGCGGCGCCTACTGCGGCTCGCTGGCCTATTTGGGTTTCGACGGTTCGATGGACAGCAGCATCCTCATTCGCACCATCACGGCCAGCCGCGGATGGTGGCAGGCGCCCGTGGGAGGTGGTATCGTGGCGCAAAGCGTGCCGGAAAACGAGTACGAGGAAACCTGGCACAAGGCCACCGGCTTGATCCGGGCCCTGCGGTAGCCGCCATGATTCTCCTGATCGACAACTACGACAGCTTCGTGTTCAACCTGGCGCGGTACTTCGAGCGTCTCGGGCACGAAGTGCGCGTCGTGAGGAACGACGCCATTACGTCGGGCGGCGTTGCCGAACTCGGTCCCCAAGCCATCGTGCTCTCGCCGGGCCCGTGTACGCCGCGCGAGGCAGGCTGCTCGGTCGAAGTCATCCAGCAGTGGGCCGGAAGGCTGCCGATTCTGGGGATTTGCCTGGGGCATCAGGCCATCGGAGCGGCGTTCGGCGGACGGGTCGTTCGCGCCGCCGAGCCCGTGCACGGGCGAGCTTCGTCGGTCGTGCACGACGGGCGCAGCGTGTTCGCCGGGTTGCCCAATCCGCTCATCGCCGGACGATATCACTCGCTGGCGATCGATCCGGCCACTCTGCCTCGAGAGCTGGAAGCGACCGCCTGGACGGCCGACGGCACGATCATGGCCGTGGCCCATTGCGAGTTTCCTGTCGTGGGACTGCAGTTCCACCCCGAGTCGGTACTAACCGATCTGGGGTTCGACCTGCTAGGAGCCTTCCTAAGGCAGTCCGGTCTGGCCGCTCCCGACGTCGTGCCGCGCATCGGGAGCGAACGCGTAGAAACTGTTGTGTCCGCGGCCCCACTTCCGGACGTTCCCGTGACTTTTTAGATGCCGCGCTGCAACGTAGTGCCGCGGCGAGAGATGTCCTCCTATGCCGTTGATTCTGGAAGGCATCGTCACCACGCTCAACGACGACGACACGGTAAACATCTCACCGATGGGTCCGGAAGTCGATGCGCAACTCGAGACGCTGGTGCTCAAGCCATACCAGACCTCGACGACCTACCGCAACTTGAAGCGCAACGGCCAGGGCGTATTCCATGTGACTGACGACGTGGAGTTGCTGGCTCAGGCGGCCGTCGGCACACCCGCGCCGCTGCCCCCGATGCGGCCGGCTGAAGCCGTTGAGGGTCGAATCCTGACAGGGTCCTGCCGCTGGTACGCCTTTCGAGTCGGCTCGCTGGACGACCGCCAGGAGCGGACACGCATCGCGTGCAACGTGATCGACCGGGGCACGCTCCGGGAGTTCTTCGGCTTCAATCGTGGCAAGCATGCCGTGGTCGAGGCCGCCGTTCTGGCCACGCGCGTCGATTTCCTCCCGGCCGCCGAGATCCTCGCCGAGTTCGACGACCTCAGGGTGCTCGTCGACAAGACCGGCGGCCCCACCGAGCTACGGGCGTTCGAGTTTCTCAGTAGGATCGTGCGAGAGCGGACCGCGAGGGCGGCGCGTTAGCCGTCTGGGCGTCTTAGACGCCGTGCTTCGGACGGCGAGATGCGGGCCCGCGGGTCATCGAGTAAGCTGAGAGCCATGACCACTCCAGGCGTCGAAGTCGTCGCGCCGAGCCGTTTACACTTCGGCATGTTCTCGTTCGGGCGAACCGACCGGCGACAGTTCGGCGGTGTGGGGGTGATGATCGACCGCCCCGGACTTCGACTGCGGATTTCGTCGGCCGAGCGATTCGGCGTTCGCGGCCCATTGGCGGAGCGAGCCAGGGCAGTCATCCGCCGGTTGGCTGAGGCATGGCAGCTCGAGACATTGCCCGAATGTCAGCTCGAAATCGTCACGGCCCCACCAGATCACGTGGGCCTGGGAACCGGCACCCAACTGGCCTTGGCCATCTCGGCCGGTTTGAATGCCTGGCGCAATGTCCCTCCGCTCGCGGCTCCTGAATTGGCCGCCCTCGCTGGCCGCGGCGACCGCTCGGCCATCGGCACGTATGGATTCCAACACGGCGGATTTCTCGTCGAAGCAGGCAAGTTGCCGGGCGAAGCCCTTTCGCCGCTAGAGCACCGCGTGGAACTACCCGAGGCATGGCGGTTTGTGTTGATCAGTCCCAACACCCAGCGCGGACTTTCTGGCGAGGCGGAGCGCCGGGCATTCGGTGAACTGCCGCCGGTGCCCGAGGAAACCACAGCGCGTCTGCGGCACGAAGTCACCGAAGAACTGCTACCCGCGGCCAAGTCAGGCGATTTCGAGCGATTCAGCCGAAGCCTCTATCGCTTCGGGTACGAGGCGGGCACTTGCTTCGCGGCTCGCCAAGGCGGACCGTTCGCCGGCCCCAGCATCGCGCGACTCGTCGAAACGATTCGTCGCACGGGCGTCCCCGGCGTAGGCCAAAGCTCCTGGGGACCGACCGTCTTTGCCCTGCTTCCCGACCAATACGCTGCCGGCCAGTTTGCCGAAGCAATGCGCCGCCACACGGAACCGGACGACGCCATCACGATCTCGCCGGTGAACAACACGGGTGCCCGCGTCGAGCGAACGAATACCGCATGAAACAGTCGTCCGGAACGTTGCTTTATCGGCAAGCGGAGCACGGCCTCGAGGTGCTGCTGGTGCACCCGTCGGGCAACTACAATCGCCGCGCGGCGTGGAGCATTCCCAAGGGGGTGCCCGATGAAGGCGAGTCATTGGAAGACGCCGCCCGCAGAGAAACACTGGAAGAAACCGGCATTACGGCCGGGCCGCTGGTGCCGTTGGGATTCGTCGTTTACAGAAAGAGCGGCAAGCGGGTGCATGCCTTTGCCGGACCCTGCGACGACAGTGAGCCGGCCTGTACGTCGTGGGAAGTCGACCGGGCGGAGTTCGTGCCGCTGGAAACCGCACGACGAACGCTGCATGCCGACCAATGCGAACTGATCGACCGACTCGAGGCGCTGCTCGCAGCGCAATAGCCGGTCGCAAAATTTCGAAGCGCCGGTGCTACTTGGCCTTGCCGTCGAGCCGCCGAATCTTGATATCACGCAGCGCCGCAGTGGTCATGTAGCTGGAAATGCCAAGCGGGCGGGAAAGCTCCACTTCGGGGCGAATTCCGATTTGCCGTCCCTTGGTTTCCACGTCGACCATATGTTTGTCGTCGAGCCAGGCTTCGATTTTGCCCCCTGTGACCCGCACGCGCACCTTGTACCAGTGGTCGTTCTTGAATTCCAGGTACTGCATCGTTTCGTTTTCCGAGGCATCGAACCCATCGAGACTCGAAAGCCCGACCACACCGCCGCCCCAACCGCCGACGACGAACGTGCAGGGATCTTCTCCCACCGGAAACGTAAGGGCACAGAAGAAATCGGCCCCGTTGACCCGCTTGGCCTCGAGCGAAATCTCGTAGTCCATCTTTGGATACTTGCCGGTCCACGTGATGCCCGTCAGCGGGTTGCCGGTTTCGAGCACGATGCAGCCATCTCGCACGACGACGTCGCCTTCGCCCCCGAACACCGTCTTCTTCCAGCCCTCGAGCGTTTTGCCGTCAAACAGGCTGGTCACCGACGACTTCTCGTCGGCGCGTGCAGCAACGCCGCAGAGCAACACAGCACAAGCAACGACGGCCAGCCAGGCAAACGCGGCACGGGAGTAAGACATCGGTTTTCCTCGGAGAACTATCGGGATCGAGCGCTCAGGATACTCGCCCCCGCATTGCGTCGCAAGGAATTTCATCGCCGTCCGTCGCGCCCCTTGGTCGGCGAACCCACGTGATTAGAATAGAGATTTCGTCCACACGATTCCTGCCTGGAAAGCCCGCCAACGAATCATCGCAGCAAGAGGGATACCGCCATGCGTTACGATCTCGCCCGCACGCTCAAATCCGCCCTGCTGGCAGCCGTCGTCGTTCAGCTCGGATTGCCCGTCGCCCGCGCCGTGCAGTTCCCGGACAAGAACCTGGAAGCCGCCTTGCGGGCGCTGGTGTTCGAGAAGCGCGACAACAACGAAGAGCTGACCGAGGACGACTTGCGCAAGATCTCGACGCTCGAAGCGCGTGGTCGCGGCATCAAGGATTTGACCGGGATCGAGCACTGCACGAACCTGCTGCTGCTGGACCTTTCCGATAACGAAGTCAGCGATCTGTCTCCCATCAGAGCGCTGACTGACTTGCAGTCGTTGAGCCTGGCCAACAACAAGATTTCGAATCTCGTTCCACTGATGGAGCTCAACAAGCTGCAGTACCTCGAGCTCTCTGGGAACGAGATTCAGTTGCTGCAACCCTTGAGTGGGATGACGAAGCTTTCGGCGCTCTACCTGGCCGAGAATCAAATCAAGGAGCTCGCCCCCCTGGCCGGGTTGGCAAGGCTATCTTCTCTCGACCTGGCCAAGAATCAGATCAAAGACATTCAGGCGCTGTGCAATATCAAGCGGCTAAGCGTGTTGAAGTTGAGCGACAACGTGATCGACGACCTCAGTCCGGCGGCGGCCCATCCGCCGCAGAGCATGCTGCTGGTCGAGCGCAACAAGATCACCGACCTGGAGCCATTGGTCGCGGCGGCGCAGGCGGACGTCGAAGGCCAGAAAACGTTCGCCCCCTTCCTGCGGCTCTACCTCGAAGGCAACCCGCTTTCGGAGGAAGCCCAGGGCGAGCAACTGGCCGCTCTTAAGACGGCCGGCGTCCGGATCGAGAACTGAATTTAGCGGCCCGACCAGCGACCTGGATGGCACCTGGGCTCAGCTAGCGCATTAGACGCCCGACGATCCACAGCACGGCCGACAATACCGCGCTAAGGACGATGCACGTCGTGATCGGGATGTAAACGCGCGTGATGTCCGTGTCGACGCGGATGTCGCCCGGCAGACGTCCCAGGGGGAACCCGGGCGCGAGCACCCACAACAGGCCGACCGCCAGCAGCGCGGCCCCCAGCACGATCAGCATCCATCCCGGATGGGAGTTCACCGTCAGGCAATCAATTCGCGGATGGGCGTGCCGGGACAGACGACCAGGGGGCGTCCCTGGGCATCGGGCAGCGCCAGGTGCTCGGGAACGCCGAGCAGATGATAGACCGTGGCCACGAGGTCGACCGGGGCCACCGGGTTCGAGGCCGGATACGCCGCGTGGCGGTCGCTTGAGCCATACACCTGTCCGCCACGAACGCCGCCGCCGGCGAGGACCGAGGTAAAGCAACCGGGCCAGTGATCGCGCCCGTCGCGCCCCGCGCCTGCGTCGCTGTTGCGCTGTCCGACCCGCGGCGTGCGGCCAAACTCACCGGTCCACACGACCAGCGTTTCGTCGAGCAGCCCGCGCTGCTGAAGATCGTCCAAAAGAGTCGAAAACGCCTGGTCGGCAGGCGGCATCAGGCGGTCTTTCAGATCGATGAAGTTGCGGCTGTGCGTGTCCCAATACACGCTCACGTTCTTGATGCCGTCGCTGGGCCAAAAGACGGTCACCAACGGCACTCCCCGCTCGACAAGCCGCCGCGCCTGCAAGACCGATTGCCCGTGGGGATTGAGACCGTAGCGCTCGCGCACGGCTTCGGGTTCTTGCGAAAGATCGAACGCTCCTCCAGCGGTGGCCGAGTGCAGGATATCGAACGCCCGGTGCACGTGCTGGTCCATGGCCTCAAGCGCGGCATTCTCGCTGTTGCGGGACAGTTGCTGATTCACGTTGCGTAGCAAGTTGCGCCGGTCGTCGAGCCTCGAGACGGAGATCTCCGCCGGCAACTCGAATGCCCCCACGCGATAGTCTTGCGCCGCCGGGTTGGCGTCGATGGACAACGGGTCGAGCGACTGTCCCAGCCAGCCCGCCGACTGCCCGTGGCTTTGCTCTACAAACCGCGGCACGTCGTTGGGCAGTTTCGGGCGCAGCGAGACAAACGGAGGCAGTGGAGGCTTCCCGCGGCCCAGTTGCGACAACACGGCCCCAATGTGCGGCCAGTCGGCCCGGAGATCCGGCGACTGCGGTGGCGGCTGGCCGGTCAGCAGGAAATGGGTTGCCGTCGTGTGATTGACGTCCGAATGGGTCACGGAGCGGACGATCGCCAGTCGATCCGTGCGTCCGGCAAGGTGGGGAAAGTGCTCGCAAACGTGAATGCCGGGCACACGCGACGAAATCGGCGTGAACTCGCCACGGATTTCGGCGGGGGCGTGAGGCTTCAGATCCCAGGTATCCTGTTGCGCGGGCCCACCCCACATGAACAACAGGATGCAGGCCTTCGCCCGGCCGAAACTTGGAGGCTGGGCAATTTCGCTCGCCCGGGCGCGCACTGCCTGACCTGCCAACAGATCGCCAAGCGAAAGCCCCAGCAGGCCTAAACTTCCGGCACGCAAGACGTCGCGTCGATGCGGGCGATGGTCGGTGGGGAGCGTGTAAAGGCTCATAGGCGTGATTATATCCGCGGGCCGGTGTTTATCACCCCAACATGGCTTGGCCGCGAGCCTTCCGCCACGCCGCCAAAGTTCCACCTGTGACATGCACTTTCGGTCTCGGCCTCTCGCGGCAGCTTGTCGGGGAAAAAAATTCCGGGAGATTTGAATCTTTGCCGTCGTGCCTCGGGTACAGGATGGTGTAACAGGCGGTCCCGCTCCTATGCGGGGCTCGACCCTTGGAACGGAGTTGCGCCAAGCCACGAACACTCGCGACCTGCCCAGGTCGCTCATTGCGTGACTACCAGGGACGCCCCGGCGCGCGGGTTTGACACCGCCCCGCGCCGGGGTTTGTTTTGCGCAGCCATCTCTGCCCCGCACTACTTGGCAGGGTCCGGTCGGCTGCCGGCTAGTCCTACGTAGGTCCGGGACGCAGATCGCGAAGCGGAACTCTCGATCGCAGTTCTGTCGCGCCGTCAAACGCACCGCGGCCGAAAAAGATTCTCTCGGCAAGTCGGCGTCCCGGCCCCGTTCGCAGGGCCGCACAGCCGGCTTCGAGTAGAACGTTGCTGCCGGCCAAGTCGTATATCGCCCGCAGCATGCGTCGGGCTCGATAGCGCTTGCGGAGGCGACGCCCATCGTAAGCTGCCAGTTCAGCGACGTCGCCCGAGGATAGAAAACGAAAGGCCGCCGTGGCGGCCAACTCCGCCAAGCGGAGGCACGGGTCGAGCCCACCGGCGGTCAGTGGAGAAACAGCGCCGGCCGCATCGCCGAGTAACAGGCCCCGTGAATTGGCCAAGCGAGGCAAGATTCCCCCGACAGGAATTCGGCCCGCGCGGCGCTCGATCAAAGCACCGCTCAAGTCGACAACTTCCCGGGCCGTGGAGCGAAAGCGATCTAGCGCCAGGGCCGGCTGAAAACGTTGCGGGTAGCCGCCCACGCCGACGTGTACGGTATCGCCATCGTCCGCAATCCAGGCGATGTAGCCGGGGGCCACGCGGCGGTCGAAGAAACAGTGCAACCGCGGCGGCCCGCCGGATGCCCGCCCCTCGTAGACTTCTTCCAGGCCGACGATCCAGCGGCGATTCTCGCTCAGTCTCAGTCGACGGGCCACGCGCGAGTTGGTGCCGTCGGCGCCGATGAGAAAGCGCGTGGTCACCGACCTGCTTTGCCCGGCGATGCGCAGCCGCACGCGGGTAGACGAGCCTTCCTCCTCGCAACCGACGAATCCCGTTCCGGGCAGCCAATCGGCCCCGGCCGCCCGGCAGTCCTTGAGGAGCCTCTCGTACAACGGTCCCATGCGGCCAATGCGAAACTCGTCCTGCGAACTCTCCAGGTCCAAGCGCCGTGCAGCCGGCGAGTAGATGCTCACGTGCCGAATCGCGGGGCCAAGATGCGCCGAAGGAATGGCGAAGTCTTCGAGCGACTGACGCACGAAGATGCCGGTCGTGTGCACTGCCACGTCAAGCGACGGCTTGCGGTCCACCAGCGCCACCTGCAAACCGTGGCCGGCCAGGATCCTTGCCGACTGCAGTCCGGCGAGCCCCGCTCCGACAATCACGACATCGTACGATTCCATCGGCTTTAGCTTTGCGATACAAAGAATAAAGACACAAGAAGACCGCAAGAAATCTCGCGGTGAACAATGCTACGCCGGCGAGAGGCCTTGCCCGTATCGTTTGCTGGCGGCCTCGGTGTGGCGCGCCGAGAGGGCGTCGCCGACGATCTGCTCCAGCACGCCGATGTACTCGACGAAGCGCCGCCGCCCTTCGGTGGTGAGTTGGCAACGTGTCTGCGGGCGTTTCCCAGCCGTGTCCTTGCGAACGTCGACCAGTCCCGCGTCCTGCAACACCTGCAAGTGGCGGTTCAGGTTGCCGTCGGTCAGGGCGCAGAGCTGTTTGAGATCGGAGAAGGCTAGTCCTTCGCCGTGGCTGACCAGCGAGGCGAGAATGCCGAGGCGCGCCTTCTCGTGTATCACGCGTTCGAGTCCTTCGTAGGCAAACGGGGCATCACCCCGGATCGATTTGGAGGGCTGGCTACTCATGCGCGTCGTTCCAATGTCCAATAGAGGATCGCGGCGGACGACAACTGGCCGACCGCGAACGGCACGCCCATGCACCAGGGCTCGAGCGAGAATCCATCCCGCGCCCACAGCAGTGCGACGATACCGGTGAAGAGGTAAAAGGCAGCCACGGCGAAAATGGGCCGCGGCAACAACCGCGCCGAGGCAAAGATGCCCAGGCTAAAAAGAATTTGCCAAAGCCCCGGCAAGAGCGATACGTTCTCCGGTGCATGCCGCACCAACACGACGGTGACCAGAATGCCAGCCAGCATCGGCGGAATGAACTGCTCGACCGCCAGCCGCGTCGGCTCCAGATAGGTCCAATCGTGGGTAAGGTGCATCCGCACTCCCATCTCTACCGCCACCGCCGCCACACTCAAGACGGCCATGCCGATCCAGAGTGCCAGGTAGGTCGCCAGGTGCGAGATCGGGTCGGGGGCCACGTAGGGCTGTACGACGGCGCCACAAACGGCCAGCAGGCCCGAGACGGCCACCGGCGCGGAACGGTACCCGCGGAAGACGTCGGCCTTGCTCATTTGCCGGCGAATCTCGGCGATCTGCATCAACGCTTCGCGAAGTTCCATGACGAGCAGCCCTTTAGCGGCGGAGGCGAGGCACTCTGCAATACAAAGTACCAGCAGCGTGGCGAACAATCAAGTTCAGCGGCCGCGGACGATGGTAAGCGGGAATCGAGTCGACCGCCCACGGCTAGCTCGATCGTAGCCATTTTTGGCCGACGGGCAAGTAATCGTGCCAGCAGGTCGAGTCCAGGCGGACCGCGGCCCTACTTCTCCGGCGACTTCACACAGCGGAAACCGACGTGGCCGGCGGCGCTGGTGACCTCGCCCTTGCCGCGCGTGCCGGGGCGATAGCGAACGCAGTACAAGTCGCTGCACATGAACGAGCCACCTCGCTGCACGCGCTTCGGCAAGCCCGGCTCTTGGGGGTCGTGGCTCGTCTTGGGGCCAGGCGGATTCTTGGCCGGACTGTGGTAGTAGTAGTCCGGACGATACCAGTCGGCACACCATTCCCACACGTTGCCCGCCATCTCGTGCAGCCCGTAGGCATTTGGCTCGAATGATTCGACCGGGGCGGTCGTGCGATAGCCGTCGCTCTCGGTGTTCTCGGTCGGAAAATTGCCCTGCCAAATGTTGGCCAGCCAGTCGTCACCCGGTTGCAGCTCTTCACCCCAACAGAAGGGCTGGCGATCGAGTCCGCCGCGGGCGGCAAACTCCCACTCCGCTTCGGTCGGGAGCCGCTTGCCGGCCCAGTCGGCATAAGCTTGCGCGTCCTTGAAGGAGATATGCACGGCCGGATGATCCTCGCGCCCCTCGATCGTACTCTCCGGACCCTCGGGATGCCGCCAGTCGGCACCAGGCACGTAGCTCCACCAGGCGAAATGATTGGTCAACGGCACGGGATGCTCGGGCGGCGTGAAAACGATTGACCCTGCCTTTAGATCTGCGGGTGGAACCGTCGGGAAGTCGTCGGGGCTGGGTGGTATCTCGGCGACCGTGCGGTAGCCTGTCGCCTCGACGAACTCGGCGAACTCGGCGTTGGTGACTTCGTGTTGATCCATCCAAAACCCGTCGACTTCGACTAGATGCTCGGGGCGAGCGTCGCTGAACTCGTTGTCGCCCATCCAGTAGCGCCCGCCGGGAACCCATACCATACCCTCGGGGGCCGGACCGGGCGGATCGGCCGCGTTGATATGTTGCGGCTCATCCGCCGATTTATCGGCGGCCGTCTTGCGATCTGCCGTCGGGGCCTGACTCGGGAGCGCGGGGGACTCAACACGCGTCGGCTCGACGCTCGCGACAGGTTGCGCTTCCGACTCGGCGGTCATGGAGCGGTTCTGCCAGGCTCCCAGTCCAAAGACGCCCACCACGGTCAGCACGATGGCGGACGTCCAAAGCCATCCGGTCCAGGAGGATTGAGTCGGTCGCGCACGCCTGGAAGGTCTTCGGGAGTGCGATTGCGTGGGGTGTGGCATGACGAGTTTGAATCGTTGCAGGCTGGCCCGATTTCCTTTGATTGTCGCCCGACCAGGGAGCCGAGTCCAGCGCCGGAGTCCCCCAACAGGACGGGGCGGCCAGACCGTTTCCCCGGGTGCGAAGCGCCGATCGCTACGGATATAATACAGCGCAGCACATATCGCAGTTCGAAAAGGCGGTTCTATCTAGGAGGGCGATGCCGTGTTCCAGGAGACCTCTCGCAGACGATTCCTGCAAGGCGCAGCCGCGGCCACGGCGGTCGGATTGGGCGACCTGGCATTCTTGAAACGCCTGGCGCCGGTTAGCGCGGCTGAAGCAAGCACACAGACCGGCCGCGTGCAATTGCACCCCGACATTGAACCGACCGTCCGGCTGCTGGAAGATACGCCGCGCGACGAGTTGCTCGAAAAGGTGGCCGCCCGCATCCAGGATGGGCTCAGCTACCAGGAAGTGCTCGCCGCGCTGCTGCTGGCTGGCGTGCGCAATATCCAGCCGCGGCCCCACGTGGGGTTCAAGTTTCATGCCGTGCTAGTGGTGAACTCGGCGCACCTGGCCAGTCTCGGCTCGCCGGACCAACATCGCTGGCTCCCCATCTTTTGGGCGCTCGACCACTTCAAGGACTCGCAAGCCGACGACGTGCGCGAAGGCGACTGGACGATGCAGGCCGTCGACGAAGCGGCCGTGCCGCCGGCACACAAGGCCAAGGCCGCGCTTGTCGAAGCCATGGATAACTGGGACGAAGCCGCCACCGACGTCGCGGCGGCAGGCCTGGCACGCACTGCCGGTGTCAACGAAATCTTCGAGCTCATGTTCCGCTACGGCGCCCGCGACTTTCGCGACATCGGCCACAAAGCGATCTTCGTGGCCAACAGCCTGCGAACGCTTAACTGCATCGGCTACCAGCACACCGAACCCGTGCTCCGCTCGCTGACCTACGCCTTGTTGCAGCACGATGAAACGAATCCAGCCAAGGCCGATCATCGAGCCGACCGTCCCTGGCGCGAAAACCTCGAACGGTCTCAGACCATCCGCGACACCTGGCTCGATGGCCAACTCGACCCGGCGGCCACGACGGACATGCTGGCCGCCTTGCGCGAAGTCGACGAGCACGAAGCCTCGGAAAAAGTCGTCGAACTCTTGAACCGCGGCGTGGCACCGCAATCGATCTGGGACGCACTGCTGCTGGGAGCCGGCGAATTGCTCGTGCGCAAGCCGGGCATCGTCGCACTGCACGCGGTGACGACCAGCAACGCACTTCGCTATGCCTGGCAGACCAGCGGCAACGACGACACAAGGCGCATGTTGCTCTTGCAGAACGCGGCCTTCCTGCCGATGTTCCGCCAGGCCATTGTCGGCCGCGGCGGCACGCTGAGCGGACAGAAGCTCGACGAGCTACAGCCCGTCAGTCCCGACGAGAGCGGCGAAGGCGCCGTCGGCGAGATCTTTGCCGACGTGAGCCGCGACCGCATGCGGGCCGCCGGCAAGACGCTCGCCTATCTCGACGCGCACCCCAATCCGCAGGAGTTTATCGACACCGCCCGACTGCTGATCTTCCTGAAAGGCACGAACGCCCACGACTACAAGTTCAGCAGCGCCGTGCTGGAGGACCACCTCAACGTGTCGCCCATGTATCGCGGGCAGTTCCTGGCCTCGAGCGTGTTCAACCTGCGTGGATCGATCGGCTCGGACAACCGCCTCGTCGAGCGAACCCGGGCAGCGCTGGCCTAGTTTTCTTCCGGACGCAGGCAAGAACATCGCCGCCGCGACGAAAACGCTCGCGGCAGTGCAGCGAAGAGGGCGTGCGTGTGCTACGATCACGCGCCGGCCACCTGTGTGTTCACGACCTGCCCGGCATATGATAATCGAAGGGCCGTTCGGCGGTATGGTTCGGATCGCCGCCTCGCTCTTCTTTGCTGCCTGAGCACAGGGGAACTCGCATGCCCACGCACGAAGTGCAGAACCAGGTTCCAGCGCTTTCGGGCTACAACCTGTTCACGTCCGATCGGGTGCTGGTCGAAGCCGTACGCCGCGAGGGCGGCAAGTGGATTTACGGTCGCGCCAGCGAGCTGGGAGCGTTGCTGGGCGGCGAAGAGGCGATTGGTTGGGGATTCGGCGCGAATAACTACCCGCCCGTACTGCACACGCACGACGCCCGCGGTCTGCGGATCGACGAGGTCCGGTTTCACCCCGCCTGGCATGACCTGATGCGGACGTCGGTCGAGTTCGGCCTGCACAATCTGCCTTGGGTCGACTCGCGCCCCGGGGCTCAGGTGGCCCGCGCGGCGATGTTCCTGATGGCAGGGCAGAATGAGGCGGGCCACAGTTGCCCGATCTCGATGACCTTTGCCTGCGTGCCGGCGCTGCGGCGTCAGCCGGACGTAGCCGCCGTGTGGGAACCGCGGATTGCCAGCATGCAATACGATGCCCGCATGGTGCCGGCCGACAAGAAGCTCGGCGTGCTGGTCGGAATGGCCATGACCGAGAAGCAAGGGGGCTCGGACGTGCGAGCCAATACGTCGCGCGCGGTACCCGCAGCACGCGGCGGCCCGGGCAGCGAGTATCGCTTGACCGGACACAAGTGGTTCTGCTCTGCGCCGATGTGTGACGCCTTCCTCGTTTTGGCGCAAGCCCCCGGCGGTTTGTCGTGCTTCCTCTTCCCCCGCTGGACGCCCGACGGCGAGCGGAACCGGCTCTTCATCCAACGGCTGAAGAACAAGCTCGGCAATCGCTCAAATGCCTCGAGCGAAATCGAATTTGAGGATGCTTACGCGGTGATGCTAGGCGAGGAAGGTCGCGGCGTGCGCACGATCGTCGAGATGGTCAATCACACGCGACTCGATTGCACGTTGGGGGGAGCGGCCGCGATGCGGCAGGCCGTCGTCCAAGCCACGCACCACGTGCGCCACCGCCAGGCGTTTGGCCGATTGCTCGCGGATCAACCGCTAATGCAGAACGTGCTGGCCGACTTGTGCCTCGAGTCTGAGGCGGCGACCGTGCTCGCCATGCGCCTCGCCCGGGCCTACGACAGCAACGACGAATCCGAGGTTCTGTTCCGCCGCATCGCCACGGCTGTGGCCAAGTACTGGGTCTGCAAGCGGACGACGGTGCACGTTGGTGAGGCCCTTGAGTGCCTGGGCGGCAACGGATTCGTCGAAGACTCGATGATGCCGCGGCTGTTCCGCGAGTCGCCGCTCAACTCCATTTGGGAAGGCTCGGGCAACGTGATCTGCCTGGACGTGCTGCGGGCCATCGGCAGCGAGCCGGACACGATCCACGCGCTACTGGCCGAAATTCGCGAGGCACGGGGCAGCGACCATCGGCTGGACGCCTTCGTGGGGCAGCTCGCCGATGAGTGGACGTCGCTGGCCGACGAGCCGACACAAGGCCGGCGACTGGTCGAGCGACTCGCTTTGGCCCTGCAAGCTTCGCTGCTGGTGCGGTTCTCGCCGGCCGAGGTGTCCGACGCGTTCTGTGCCTCGCGTCTGGATGGCGATTGGGGCCGCGCTTTCGGCACGCTGCCGCAGGCGTGCAAGCTTGCTCCGATCGTCGATCGGGCCGCTGTTAGCTAATCCAGATCAGCCCGCCGGAGAAGCGTTGAGCCGCACGTAGTCGAAGATCGCTTCCAACGCCGGATCACGATGCGCTCGAAACGTCTCGGCCGTGGGGGGAGCGTAAATCGTGGGCGAAATCCAAACGCGGTAGTCCATCGGAAACGACGTCTGCCACGAAAGGTCCGAGATACTGATCTCCCAGCCGGTACAGGGAAGCGGCACGCCCACGCTCTCGCCGACAAAATTGGGCGGCGACGAGGGCGGCTCGCCAACCAGGATCGCCGTCGTGCGACGTTCCAACTCTCCCACGGTGTTGATTGCGGCCGAAAACGTGCTGCGGCCCGTGATCACGAACAGGTTGCCCGGCTCGCGAAACTTCTCGCTGCGGATGAGGCCCTCGATGAGCGGCGGATTCAGGAACGTGTTGCCGCCGCCATTGAACCGCATGTCGAGCACCAGCCGCTCGATCTCGCCCTTCTCGATTTCCTCGAACAACGCCTCGAAGTACTTCTGAAACGTCTTCGTTCCGTGACCGATGCCGTTGAGCTGGCAGTACATCGTCTTGCCGTCGGGCAGGACTTCGTGCCACATCGTCTTGTCGAGATGCCGCAGATACTCCGGCGGCGAGTCGTCGCGTCCCGCGACGGCATAGGTCAGATTGCCGCGCCACGGCGGCTTGTCCGGGGCAACGAGTTGCACCGTCCGCTGCTGGCCGGACGCATCCTCGATTTGCAACCCGACCGCCCCCTCGGCAGGCGCGATTCCCAAACCTCGCAGCATCGTGATGGATTGCAGCACCGATGGCGACAGCCAGAGCGGCATCATGGGATTCTCGCGAGGCAGTATCGATTCGGCCCGAGCGAGCGCAACTTCCGCCGCACAGTTGTTAATGCGCAGGATCCGAGCTCCGACCAGGTCGGCGTGCTCGGAGGTGGCTCCCAAGACGAAGAGCCCTTCCGGAAATCGAAAGAGCCGCACGGGCAATTGCGGGGTTGCGGTTTGCAGGCGCGTGTGCCCATCGCCGAAGAGGCTGATGATTGCGACAAACCGCGTCAGGATTTCGTCTTCGCTCAGGTCGGGGATTTCGGCTTCGAGCTTTGCCACGGCCGCGTCGATGTCCGCCTCGCTGGTCGCGCGAAACGGCGAAAAGTGCACGCGTTTCAGTTCATGCACCGCGAAACGCAGATCGTGGCGATAGCCCTCGTCGCGCGATAGGTTCTGGGTGTCGGTTTGCCAGACGAGTTTGCAGAACGCCGGATCCTCAAGCAGCTCGGCGAACTCGGCCGAGCGCAGTTTGGTGATATCGCGCAGGCCCTGGTCGAGCGCCGTCCGCGTCCATCGGCGCGCCTCTTCCTGTTCGCCCAGCGCGGCGAACGCCGTGGCCAACAAACAAGCCACTTCGCCGCGGTGGGCCATGCGGGGCGGCGTCGATTGAAAGCTGCCGAGCTCCTCGGCCTTCTTGAGCGGCGCGATCGCCTGCTCGTATTGCTTGGATCGCAACAATGCCTCGCCCAAGCGATACCAATACAGTCCGACAGTTGGATTGAGATCCGACAGGCGACCGTAGAGCTCGACCGCCTGATCCCAATCGCGGACCAGGTAGTTCATCTCGGCCTTGCGATGCAGTTGCGGGATGCTGCCTGGTGTGTCGCCGGTGGCCTGGGTAGCCCCCGTCGGATCTGCAGCCAAGAGCCCGAGAGTGAGTACTAACTGCCACATCATTGTTCGCCTTCTTGAAGAGATCACAGAACACAGCCAGAGCCGATGGCTCCTGCCGTTGTTCGCCCGGGGAGTGCCTATCTTGGCATGCGGCTCGGCAAAGAGAAAGCCGCGCCGAAAGAACGAGCCAGCCCTAGGCCGCCTTCGCGGGAAACGCGTGTGGCCCGGCCAATGGTGGATAGCGGCGGCGATTGACGGCCTGCTCCAGGGGCGCAATCAGCGTGCGTTCCACCCACCTGGCGGGGCCCCGGCCCAGGATTCGCAACAAGCGCCGATACGGCTCGAGTGTCAAACGTCGGTGATCGTCCAGCCGCTCGGCTAGCGCCCGCAGTCCGGGGTCGTCGTCCGCCAGGCCCCACTTCTTGCGAAACCGCTCGACCGTGGAACGGTTCCAGGCGTCGCTCCAGCGGAGTTGAAAGTACTCCAGATCGCTTGCCTCGAACGACGGCGGAGCGACGTGAGTAACCAGGGACTCCGGCTCCAGGTAGACGCGGCCGCCGAGGTCGCGCACGCGCAGGCAAAGATCCGTATGTTCCGCGCCGCTCTTGAGTCCCTCGTCGAGCGGACCCAGACGGGTGAACACGTCGCGGCGTACCAAGGCGGCGTGAAATGCCACCTGCTGCACAGGCTGGCGGCGGAGCGTCGGACGCACGTCGGCCAGTCGCCGACCACTGTGTTCGTCGCGCTCGTGGAAGACCCGTTTCCCGCCGCGAGAGAGAATCTCGGCCTCGGCCCCCGCCGAGCAAACCGTCGAGGCGGCGTCGGCGCGACAGCACACGGGCCCGACGACCCACGCACCGGTGGACTCGGCGCACTCCAGAAGCGTTTCCAACCAGCCGGGCGAGACCAGCACGTCGTTTCCGACAAACGCCACGTACTTAGTGCGCACGCCGGCGACTGCCAGGTTGCGGGCCTCGTTGGCGGAAACATAGCGCTCGGTGCTGAGCAGTCGAAAGCGATGCCGCGCGGCACGCTGTTCGAGAAACTGCCGCACCAGCGGTGGCGAGCCGCCGTCGATGTAGGTCAGCGCGTGCGACGGATCGCGATGGGCGAGAATCCGTTCCAGCGAACGTCCTGCCTCGCTGAATCGCTCGCCTGGCACTACCGCAATGGTGACAAGCCCCGCGGCCATGCGGATGCTCTCCGAAAACCGAACTTCGAGATGAGTCTCTGCGGGTAGGACCGCTAGGTCACGTGAGTTTATCGGCTACGGCGATTGGAGGTGTCCAGGGAAAGCACGCGCGGCGTGCCGCGTCCATCAGGCATCGAGCACGCTGTCGCTGCCAGCATTCGACAGCGAGATGTCCGCTCGCTTGCGCGAATGCATTGAGCGCTCGAGCGAAGCATTTCCGATAGAAATCGATATCCCCGCGTTTTCCCACCCCACTCGCCGATCACGACGATCGGCTGCTAGCTAGGAAGGATCCGACATGAGCGCTTGGCCGCTTCGACTCATGGCACTGGCAGGCACGTGCCTCATCCCCCTCGTAGCCCACGCGCAATTCGTCATTCCCGGCACGGGCCAAAAAGTGACGGCCGTCGGCGACGATTTCGAGGATCCCGAATGGTCCTACATTTTCAATCTGCCCAAGAGCAGCGAAGAGAATGACGAGCAAAGGCGTTTCCCTTCGGGCCAGTCAAGCAACGGCCGCTGGTTCGAGGGTCTGAAGCGCGGGCAGCCCGATGTGATCAAGCGTGTGCCCACCCCCGAGGGCGGACTGGCCGGGAGCGAAGGCGCCCTGCTGATGGTATCCCGGCAGACGGGAATACCGGGCCGCTACAGCCACCAGATGCAGCAGGACGACTTCATCGTCAACGTCCGCTCCCGCGTGCGCGGCGCGATTCCGGTGAGCCGATCGCCGAGCGTCGTGGTGCGGGTGTACCTACCGCCATGGGAGGAATGGGAAGAGCGCACCGGCCCCAGCTTCGGATTTCGCGCCGCCTGCCTGACGCATAAGAACGAAAAGAAGAAACGCAGCGGCTTCTTCGGGGGCACGACCTCGAAGCGGGTCTCAGAAACCTACTGGCCGGGCATGTTCATCCAGTTCAACCGCGGAGACGGCGACGAGCGGCCCGACTCTGCGGTGCTCATCGTGCGGGGCGGTTCCCGGGGGCACGACTTCCGGGGGCCCAAGATCGAGGAGACGGGCTGGTGGACGCTGGGCATGTCGTTCACGCCCAACGGAGCCGTGCACTACTTCGCCCGTCCGGGGGTGGAAGACCTCACGGCCAGCGACCACATCTCGTCGCAGTACCCCTACAGCTATCGCTGCGAGCACTTGGACACGTTCTTCTTCAATGTATGCAGCGGCGACAACGGCCACTGGTCGACGCCCTGGATCATCGACAACGCCGAGTTGTACATCTCGGGAAGCTACGCGACGCGAAGTACGCGCACCCGTTAGCACGCTAGAGACAGCCGAGATCCGCCTCCTGCGTGGCGACCGACGACGCTTGCACGATCTGATCACGTCCCAGGGCTTTGGCGCGGTACAGCGCCATGTCCACATCGTGAACGAACAGCAGGTGCGAGCGCCCCTGGACGGGAATCGTCGTCGAGATGCCGATGCTCACGGTCACAAAGGGGCTGATTGGCGAACAAGCGTGCGCGATCGCCATTTCGCGAACGTGCTCGCGGATGAGTTCGGCAACGCGCATCGCGCCGACATCGTCCGTATTGGGCAAAATCACGACGAATTCCTCGCCGCCGAACCGCGCGCAAAAGTCCGTAGGACGACGGATGCTGTCCTTGATGGCCCGGGCCACCAGCCGCAGGCACTCGTCGCCGGCCAGGTGGCCGTACTCGTCGTTGAATGCTTTGAAAAAGTCGGCGTCGATCAATGCCAGCGACAATGGCACGCCGGCCCTTTCGTGCCGATTCCATTCGTGCTCGATTTCTTCGTCGAACCGGTGCCGGTTCGGAATCCCGGTCAGGCTATCGGTCGTGGCCTGCAGTTCGAGGTCGCAGTTGGCCTCGTGCAGTGCCTGGCGCGCTAGGTGTTCCATCCGCTTGAGCACGCCGACGAGCAGATACACGCATAGCAGCACGCCCACCATTCCCGTGAATTGCAGCAACCGCAGCGCGCCGACACTGACTTCGATTGGCAGCAGGATCCCGAGTTGCCGTGCCACGGCAAACCAGGTGACCGTGAGGATCGTGATCGCCGTCCAAAACGCGCCCGACCGCGTGCCGGACAGCAGCACGGAAAGGATGGGCAACGTCGCATACCAGGGCATCACCGGCGCCGACAGACCGCCCGTCAGGCAGGCGAGCGCCGTGTAGACGAACCAGGCGGCGCCTGTCATCAGGTTGCCACAGATCGCCGGCGCGACGCCTCGAAGCAGCAGGGTCACGACGCCCAGCAGCAGCGTGCCGCCCAGCAGGATGACGTGGGCACAGATAGGAGATCCCAACAGGGTGTAGATAATGGCGAACAGCGGGACCCACACAATCATCGCCAGGGCGAAGGCCAATACGCGAGCCGACTCGGCAATGGTTTCCGGGTCTTCGTTGGGCCAGCGTATCGATAGGCGGCTGACCAGCGCGCGGAAGGGGTGGGCGAGCTTGGGCACGGGTCCAAATCAACAGAAAAAGGGGAGAGTCGTAGTACGGTCTGCCCTGCTCCAAGCCTAGTTCACGGGCTCAGGTTTGCGGCTTGAATACCCTGCAGTTCCCGCAGTCCCTTGCTTCCGACGCCCGATGTGCGAAACTCGAACATAAGGTGCCCCGGCACCGTTGCACTAATCGATCCAAACCCACCGGGGAGCATTCATGGCGACTGGGGCCGATCCCCTCCAGCAGGCGATCGCGTTGCACCAGGCCGGCCAATTGGCTCAGGCAGAGCAGCTCTATCGCCGCATTCTGAAAGCCCAGCCGCGCCACCCCGACGCATTGCACCTGTTGGGGCTGGTGGCCCATCAGCTCGGACATCCCGAGCCGGCCATCGAATTCATCGGCCGGGCGATCGCCGTACAACCGCGCCAGCCCAGCTACCACAACAACCTGGGTGAGGTTTACCGAGCGCGGGGTCAACTCGATGAAGCCCGGCGCTGCTACACCGAGGCCCTGCGGCTGGATCCGAAGTTTGTGCCGGCCCACTACAATCTCGGCCTTTCGTATGGAACGGCCCATCCGGCCGAAGCGCAGCGGCACTACGAGCAGGCGCTGACTTTGGCCCCCGGACACGTGTTGGCACGCAACAACCTGGGAAATGTTCTCCGCGCGCAGGGAATGCTAAGCGAGGCCCGGGATGCGTTTCGCCAGGCACTTGCGCAGCAGCCCGCGTATCTCGAGGCGATGATCAACCTGGGGGCCACGCTGACCGACCTGGGCGATACGGCCGATGCGATCCAACACCTGGAGCAGGCCGTCCGACTCAATTCCCAGTCGGCGGAAGCCTATTTCAACCTCGGTTCGGCCTATAACAAGGCCAAGGACTGGGGGCGGGCTATGAGTGCCTTCCAAGAGGCGCTGCGCCTCAAGAGCGATTTCGTCGAGGCGCGCTGCAATCTGGCCAATACTCTTCGCGTTGCCGGCCGCAAGGCCGAGGCCGCCGCATTGTACGAGGCAGGATTGCAAGCGCACCCCGGAAACGTCGAGCTACTGCTCAACTACTGCAGCCTGATGCAGAGCGAAGGCCGGACCGAGGAATCGCTGGCCCTGGCCGATCGCGCAATCGCCGCAGGACCCCCGTCTGCGCAAGCCCATTTCAACCGCGGTACGGCGCTGCGAGCCCTAGGCCGGCTGGATGAGGCCGCCGCCGCACTTCACGAGGCCATCCGCCTTCGACCGGACTACTCCGAAGCGTTTGTGAACCTGGCCATCCTGTATTCCGAGAGCTCAAAGCCGGACGAGGCCGTCTCCATCTGCGAGCAAGGCCTGGCCCGCGGCCTAACCGACGCGGGTCTTTACGGCAACATGGCCACGGCACTGCATGCCCAAGCCCGCGGCGCCGAGGCCATTTCGTGCTACCGCAAGGCGTTCGAACTGCGGCCCGAAAGCCCGGCAGCGTACAGCAATCTCATTTATGCGATGAACTTCCTCCCCGACTACGATGCACCCACCTTGTTCGAGGAACATTTGGCCTGGGCTCGCAAGTTTGCTGAGCCGCTTACCGCCGCGACGCCACCGCTGGAAAACGACCGGACCCCCGATCGGCGTCTGCGCATCGGCTACGTATCGCCCCACTTCCGCCAGCATGCCGTCAACTTCTTCACCGAACCGATCCTGCTGGCACACGATCACGAGCAGTTCGAGGTCTACTGTTACTCGAGCGTGCTGCGGCCCGACGACACCACGGCCCGACTGAAAGGTGCCGCGGACGTCTGGCGCGACGTGGGAGAGCTGGGAGACGAGGAACTCGCCGAGATGATTCGCGCCGACCACGTCGACATTCTGGTCGACCTGTCGGGACACATGGGTTGGAACCGCCTCGTAGCCTTTGCCCGCAGGCCGGCGCCCGTGCAGGTAACCTACATCGGCTACCAGAATACGACGGGGATGTCGGCGATGGACTATCGACTGACCGATGCGCAAGCCGATCCCCCGGGCTTGACGGACCGATACTACACCGAAACGCTCGAGCGATTGCCCCGTTGCTTCTTCTGCTATCAACCCTCGGAATCGCCGGACATCACGCCGCTACCCGCCTTGGAACGCGGCTACGTGACCTTCGGCTACTTCAACAACACGGCAAAGGTGATTCCGGCGGCCGTGGAGGCGTGGCTCGAAGTCCTGCGGCGCGTGCCCGACTCGCGGCTGCTCATGCTCGCCCACACCGGCGGGTACCTCGAACAGCACCTACACGACCTGGCCCGCAGCAAAGGCATCGATCCTGGGCGCCTGGAGATCCACGATCGCCGTCCCCGAGCCGAATACCTGCAGTTGTTGCAGCAGGCCGACGTGTCGCTCGACCCTTTTCCGTTCAACGGACATACAACGACGTGCGATGCTCTGTGGATGGGCGTGCCCGTGGTGATGCTCGCGGGAGAGACCTACGTCTCGCGCTTTGGCGGTTGCGCGCTAAGCCACCTGGGGCTGGAGCGATTGATTACGCCCTCGATCGATGCTTACATCGAAGCGGCGGTGGGGCTCGCGTCCGATCTGCCGGCACTGGACGCGTTGCGGCAAGACCTGCGACCGCGGATGGCCGAATCCGCGCTGCTGGACTTCCAGGGCTTCACTCGCAACCTGGAAGCGGCCTACCGCAGAATGTGGGCCGATTGGTGCCGTTCGGGCACCTGATGCGTCCCTCGCCCAGGCGGGACTACCGGCTACGCAGACGTGAGCGGTCGAACGTGTTCTCGGGCAGGTCCACGTTGAGCTGCAATTGCGTGTAGGTATACTCGGCAATCAGACCGGGCTTGTCTCCCTCGCGCCGCGGCCAGTCAGAGTAATCCACCCGCACCGGAACGTGCAGCGCATCGTCGACGAAAACGTTTGCCAGGTGGAACTCCAGTTGGTCCATCCGGCGCGGATGCGTGATGCGAATGACCGTGCAGGAACGATCGTTGATCTTGGCGCCCGTGATGCGTTGCGCGCGGGTGTTTTCACCGGTGGGGTCAGCCTGTCGGTGCCGCTCGAGCACGGCGATCATCTTGTCCAACAGGCGGTTGAACCCGATCTCGGTCACTGGCACGAGCGTCTCCTGACGAGCATTCTCACCGTTGGGGTCGATGGTGGCGACGACGTACTCAAAGTGCCGTCCGCCGTTGCGCACCAGCATCTTTCCGTCGTTCTGCCCCTCGATGTAGATCACCCGGCGGTCGACAACGTCGCGCGGAGCCAGAAAATGCAAATAGATCGAAAGCGGCTGCACAACCTGGTTGTTCTGATAGACGCCTTCGCGGACCTGCATATCGATGAAATGCACGTCCTGCAGGAAATGCCCGATGCGCTCACGCTTCACGAGCCGGCAGGTAAAGTCGCGCACGTTCTGTCGTAAGAATTTCTGCTCGCGGTGCGCGTAGTCGATCACCGGTGTAAGCGGGTGATCCGAGACGTCCGAATCGGGAAGTTGGGGGCGATACGCCGATCCGCGAACCGACGCGGCCGAGGACTGCGTCTGTTGCGGAAACTCCGCAGCGCAAAGAGTCGAGGTAGCCATCCAGGCGAATACGACAAACGCGGCGCGTGCCGCGGGCCACGCCAAAGCGCAGCGCTCGGTACACAACATCGGTGCAATCCTAGGCGGCGAAGTGAATACAGCCAATCTGGTCGCGAGATAAGTTCGCAAGACGAGTGCTTAAGTATTGCGTATGAATACGGACCCGGCAAACGCCGCGAGAGAAACATCGCCAGCGGGCGAGTTTCGCGCGCGGTTGCGATTGTGCAACTTACGTAACGCACAAACTTGACTAAACGGATTCTAGGCGCCCCCCAGGCGGCGGACCAGCAGCTTGCCCAGCCGCTCGTTCATCATTTCGGTCGTGCCGTCGGTAAAACAAGCGGTCTTACAAGCCACGAGATGGCGCATGAGGGGATAGTCGGGGCGTAGACCGTTGGCCCCCAGCGCCTGCACGCAAGCGGCGAGATGTTGCAACGTCTTATCCCCAGCGAACTTCTTTGCGGCCGCGGCCGCTTCCTCGGCATCCTGTCCCGCGTCGATGAGTCTTGCCGCGCGATAGCACAGCAAACGCAAGGCCGCCAGATCGTTGGCAGCGTCGACCAGCGACCAACGCAATCCCTGAAACTCGACAATCGGTCGGCCAAACGCCCGCCGCTCCGATGCGTAGCGCACCGCTACCGCGATTGCCGACTCGAGCATGCCTGCGCACATGGCGGCCACGTAGCAGCGAGCGCCGTTGATTCCCTGAAGCGAACGCCGAAAAGCTTCGCCCGGCGGATCGAGCACCGCTTCGTCGGGCACGAAACAATCGCGGAGACGAAATCCCCCGGCCCCGATCGCGTGACTCCCTTGCAGTGCGAAGGCCGGCTCGCGTTCAAAGCCTGGTTGGCTCGATTCGACCACGAAGGCTGCGATGCCCCGGGCGCCCGCCGCAGGATCGGTCTGCGCCAGGGTCAGCATCACGTCGGCCACCGCAGCGTTCGTGATCCAGGCCTTCGCCCCATTGAGCCGCCATCCGCCCTCGGCGCGCAGGGCCGTGGTGGCCAGTCGGCTCAAATCGCTCCCGTGTCCCGGTTCGGTGTAGGCGGCGCAGCCGATCAGTTCGCCGCAAAGCATGGGCGGCACGAGCCGCCGTGCGACCGCATCGCCAGCGTTCGAAGCGCGCACCAAGGCATTGTGATGATTGACCAGTGAGAACGGAAAGCCGAAGTCGTCCTTGGCCATCTCCTCGACGACGCGCATCTTGGCCGAATACCTCAGCCCGGACCCGCCCCACTGCGGCGACAACTCGATGCCTGCCAGCCCCTCTCGGCACGCCTCGCGCAGAGCGCCGGTGGGATGACACCGTTGGCGGTCCCATTCGGCGGCCTGAGGTGCGACAACGCGGCGAGAAAACTCGCGAGCCCGCTCGAGGATCGACCGCTCTTCAACCGCGAGATACTCGTCGAACTCGCGGGTGATTTCGTCGGGAGCCATAGCGGGTCGCCTCTTGCGAGAAACTTCAACGCTGCGGTTGCAGCTTTGACTGAATAACGCGCACGTGCTCCAACGAGTGGCCATAGAGCAAGGGCACCTGAGCGTCGGTCTCAACGAAGACGTCGGTCATCGACGAATCGTCCCCGTAAATCTCCAGTTGCCACGGCGCCGGGTAGTCATCCAAGGCCACCTCGGCGGACTCGCCGGCAACCAGCCACTTGCTGCCGCCGGGACCTTCGTGCGGCGTGACGGAAACGTACGAGCCATCGCGGTCGCTACGGGCGATGAACTTCAACGTGATCGGCAAGTCCACCAACGGCACCAGCCATCCTTTGGTATGTTTGCAGCGGTAGACCACCGAATCGGACAACCCGGGCTGTTTGCGACTGTGCAGAACCTGGCACTCCGGCACTCCTCCGGCGATGCCCTGATAGATTCCGATATCGTTTGAACCCACAAAGAGCGCGTAGAGCCCGGCAGTATCGGGTCCGGGAAGCTGTTGGTGATAGGCCAACCGACTGCTTGGCCGCTCGATGCGCGGCCCCCGCTCGAGTTCGGCCCGTTGCCAAACGGTGGCGCCTGCCGAGTTCAGCAGCATCAGGCTCGTGCGAGGCAGATCACCGCTGGACGCCGCATTGGCATCGAGCGTAAGCGGCTGGGCAGCCTGGTCGTCTTTGAGGATCAGAATCCGCGTCCCGCGGGCAAGCACGTCGCGAGGGTCGTCGTATCGGGTCGCGCTGCAGAGGTATTGACCTGGCTCTTCCGGCACGGGCAAGTCGGCAATTCCCGCTTTACGCAGCGCGTACAGGAAGCGCGGCCATTGCAGCGCGAAATGCCCGCCGCGCGAGGGGCCAGGACGCGCGCCGTAGTCCTGCCAATAACGGGTCGGATCTTGAAACAATCGCCGCTTGGTCCGCACGACGGTACTGCCGTGTCGCAACAAGTAGTCCTTGTCGCCTGTCAGGTCGTAAGCGGTCGCACAGAGGGCAAGCGAGCAGATTCCCTCGCAGTTCAACCCGATTTCATCAGCGCTTTTTACCAAATACTGCTTGAATTCCTCATCGTCGGGACACAGCTCGTGGTACCGCGACAGCCACGTCGGAGCCCAAATGGGGCTGGGACGGTTGAGCAGGATCGACTGGTTCGTCAGGCTCTTTGCCAGCTTCTTGATCGCGGCCATCGTCTCCGAGTTCGGCCGGTACTCGTAGGCCGTGATTGCCTGCACTAACGACTCGTTTGCCTCACGCGTGTTACCGTCGGGAAACTTCACCTCGGAGAGCCACAGGTCGTAGCCGTCCTTCGACCAGCGGTCCGCGTCGAGCAGCCACGACAGCAGCAACGCCGACGGGTCGGGCCAATGTCCGGTCAAATTGGCATCGATATCGACGGCGTCCATCCCATAGTCGCGGCCTCCCCAGGGCACGGTTGCCTTGCAATGGTAGAAGCCACCAGGATAGTGATACTTGATTCCCGGCCGCCGCTTGGGGTCGTTCGGGTCGGAGTTCATCCATACGCGGTCGTAGCGGACCTGGCCCACGCTGGCATAGTTGTCCGTGGCTCGCCGCGCCAACGCCAGCAGCCGCCAGTCGCCGTGCAGAGCCCATAGCTTCCACGCCGTGCTGACGTACTTGTAGTGGTTGTTATGCCACACGCGGTGCAGCGACGGCCGGCCCACGCGCTTGCCGCCGACCTCGAAGCTCATGAACTCTTCGTGGTGCGTGTTGCCGTAGATCCCCCAGCCATAGTCTCCGTAGCGCTCGATCGACCGGACGTAGCCCAGCAGAATGCGCACCGCCGTGTCGTACCCGTCGACGAAATCGTCGCCTGCCGCGGCCACAGGACCAAACGCTCCGCTGCGGGCAATCACCGTGGAACTGACCCGGGCCGAAGGGTTCTGCAGATAGAGCCGCTGCAGTTGGGCCACTTGCTCGTCGCTCGCCTGGGCCGGAAGGATGGCCAAGGCGAACTGGTTGCGCATCGAGACGCCCTGCAAGTTGGCCGCCTGGGCATATTCGGCCTTGGCCTCCGTCGTGTCGGTCTGCTGCTCGAGCGCTTGAAAATACTCGTCCGGCAGGTGCGACGTGAGGACGTCGCCGGACTGAAAACACAACGATTTGTAAACGTTCTCGATCTTCGTGGCCGTGGGGTCGGGGGGCGTCAACTCGCCATGTTCCGGCCAGGCGTAGTAGACCAGTTCGCTCGGCGAAATCTTGACTTCTTTCGGACACTTCTGCCAGAAGTCGCGCGTCAGCAGTACGGTGCGGTGGTCGCCGGTGCGAGCGCTGAACCAGCCGGCATTGCGTTCGAAGTCGTGAGCGATCTTGAGATCCCGCTTAGCATTGGGACCCGTCTGAGCAATGCGATACACGCGGTCATCGGTCAGTTGAGCCAGCGACATGGCCCGCAGGTCATCCCCGAACGTACCGCGGCTCGTGCCCGAACTGTACTGCGAGGCGTCCTTGAGCGGAAATGTAAAGCTCAATGCCGCCACGCCATGCTTCTTCATATCGTCGGCGAACGTGGTCGCGTGGTCGATCTTGATGATCGGAGACCCGGCATATGCCGTGATGCGGGTCGTAAAGCGACAAAAGGCGTCCTCGCGCGGCTCGGGGGTTTGGTACCAGCCGACGGCCTTAACGGTGACACATGCCGGACCTTGTTGCTCCACAACAATTTCGGCCTTATCGTCGTGCCCCGCTTGCCAAAGCGTTCCTTCCGCGTCAACAACGCCTGGGCCACCCGTACCCTGCAGCAGCGTCTGTTCGCCCCGCTGCAACAGCGCGATACCCACGAACGGACGGGGAATGTGGAACCGCACAGCCCCGGTGTCGATGCGGATGCCCCGCTCATCGTCCAACACGCGCAGCGGCGACTTGCTGGCTTCCGGCGGCAGTTCGTTTGCCCGGGCCAAGGCGTACCGGCGCGCCTCGCCCTTTGCATAGCGAAACGTGGCGTAGCCGTGCAGCCACTTGGGCGAACCGTCAGGCCAGCGGGCGGCAACCTCCACCTGCGACGGGATGGGGCGACCGTCTTCGGTCAAGTAGAGCTTGTGCTCCGGCGCGATCCAGCCCTGGGGAACCGCGATCACCGCGTGCGAGGGCCAGGCCGCATCCGGCAGCGCCTGCTGCGGCGGCAAGTACAGCGGAACCTGGCAAACGGCCAGCGCGGCCAGCAAGACGGGTGACATCAACGAAGCCTCGAAACGGAGCGAGCGCGAAGGATACGTTCTATCTTACACGCACCGGGGCCGCGGGGTGGCCAAGGCTCACAGTTCGTCGAGGGCCGGAAAGGCAAACTCCGCCGAGGGCGTATGCTGCTGGCGCATGATTTTTTCGATTTGGGCGACGATCTCCGGGTGCTCGGCAGCCACGTTCCGCGTCTCGCCCACGTCTTCAGCCAGGTTGTACAACTCGATCGTCAGATCGGGCTCGGCCCCGTTCTGGCGGGGCTTCAGATTCTGCCGAACGCCCTTCCAGTCGCCCAGCCGCACGCATTGTTGCCCGCCATAGGCCGGAAACTCGCGGTACAGGAACGGCCGCGGCGGCTGAGACTCCCCGAGCAGGGTCGGCGCCATGCTAATGCCATCGATCTCCGGCGGGATCACGCTTTCGGCCCCGACGAGTTCCATGATTGTCGGCAACCAGTCCTCGAATCCGCTGACGCGGTCCGACGTCGAATCCGGGGCGATGTGCCCCTTCCACCGCACGATCGTGGGAACGCGGATGCCGCCCTCGTAGAGCGACCCCTTGCGGCCTCGCAGTTCGCCGGCCGATGCGAAGAATTCGGTGTCCGTGCCTCCCAACGCGTCGTACAACGGGCCATTGTCCGAGCTGAAGACGAAGATCGTGTCCTCGTCGAGGCCGAGCTTCTTGACTAGTTCGATGATCCGTCCCATGTCGCGATCCATGCGCGTGATCATTGCGGCGTACGCAGCCCGCGGCTCGCGGTGCGGCAGGTATCGGCGATCGCCCGTGTAGGGCTCTTCGGGAAACGCACCGCGGTACTCGGCCACCGAGTCGTCGGGCACTTGCAGCGCCAGATGCGGCACGGTGGTCGGCACGTAGAGGAAAAACGGCTCGTCTTGATGCCGGCGTACAAACTCCAGCGCCTGCTGGCCGATCAAGTCGGGCGCGTAGTCCTGGCCGGAGAATCGCCGGTAACTGGCCGGATCGCTCGGGTCGTCGTCGGGCGAAAGCCGCTGCTGGGCCGAGAATGCCGGGTTGTCGAGTTCGACGCGGTCCTCGTCGCTCCACAGATAGGTCGGATAGTAGTTGTGAGCCACGCCCTGGCAGATGTAGCCATAAAAACGGTCGAAGCCCTGTCGGGTCGGGGCCGCATGGCTACGCGGCGGCCCCAGCCCCCACTTGCCGAACCCGCCGGTTGCGTAGCCTTGCTCGTCGAGAAGCCTGGCCAACGTGATCGTATCGGCGGGAATCGGATACTGACCTTCCGGCTTTACCGACCGGTTGTTTCGAATGAACGCGTGGCCCGGGTGTTTACCCGTCATCAGCACACAGCGCGACGGCGCGCACACGGCGTTGCCGCTGTAGTGCTGCGTGAGCCGCATGCCCTCGGCCGCCATTCGATCGAGGTGCGGTGTGCGGATCTTCTCCTGGCCAAAGCTGCCCAGGTCGCCGTATCCCAGATCGTCTGCCAGGAAAAACACGACGTTGGGCTTGCGGGCCGCCGCAGCGACCGCGGCGTCGAGCGTCGCCAGCAGGCTTAGGATCACCGCCATGGCGAGCACCGGCAGGTTGCCGAACAAGATGCGACACATGAGTAGGCCTCGAGAGATTTCTATTGATAGCGTGGCGCTAGTATGCGGCGGAGCCAGGCGAGGATCAATCCGCGGACTTCCATCTGGCGAAGCCCTCGAGCCCCTCGTCGAGTTCAACCCCAAACGTCTTCAGCGCCATCGATACCAGGTTGTACTGGCCGATCGTGAAGACCAGGTCCATCAACTGTTGCGTGCTGTAGGTCTTCGCCAGAGCGTTCCAGGTGCCGTCCGCGATGCGGGCGTCGGCATGCAATTCGTCAGTGGCCTGCAGGAGGGATCGCTCGTGAGCATTCAGCCCCTCGGATCCAGGGCCGTTGGCGACCCGCCCGATGTCCGCATCATCGAGCCCCACTTCGCGGCCGATGCGCACGTGCTGCGCCCATTCGTACTCCGCCCCGCACAGCCAGCCAATACGCAAGATGACAATCTCGCGGTCGCGGGCCGGCAGCGTGCTGCGGCTGAGAATGTAGCGGGCAAACGTGAGCCAGTCGCGGTACAGCGGCGGGTGATGCGCCAGCGTCGTGAAGATGTTGAACAGTTGATTCCGCTGCTCGAGCGGACGCAACAGGGCCTGCTGCTCGGACGTCCAGGCGTCTTTGGGGACCGGTTCGATGCGCGGCGTCACGGGCGACCTCGCCGATTGCGTTCCCGGACCGCCAAATGTCGAAAACCGCGGCCCAGGGTGTTATGATCCATATCCTGGTTACCAGGATACCGGCGACATTCTAAGCGAGGGCCGAGCGTGCGTAAAATCTGGCTTGTACCGACTTGTCTGGTTGCTTGTTTGTCTTGCGTCTCATGGTGTGCCCCTTACGTGCAGGCCGCTGGTCCGCGACAGTCGGCTGAAACCTTCAAGAAGCAGGTCCCCGTGGAACTCGACTATCTGCTTTACCTGCCGTCGGACTACGAGCAGAAGGAGGCATGGCCGCTGGTCGTGTTTCTGCACGGGGCCGGCGAGCGCGGCGATGACTTGGACAAGGTGAAGGTGCACGGTCCACCCAAGCTCGTCGAAGAAGGCAAGGACATCCCGGCGATCGTGGTCAGCCCACAGTGTGCCACCGGCGACTGGTGGGCAAAGCAACCGCTCGAGCTTTCGGCGCTGATTGACGAGATCGAAGAAAAGTACAAGGTCGACAAACGCCGCATCTATCTGACGGGTCTGAGCATGGGCGGCTACGGTACCTGGACGCTAGGCGCTTACACGCCCGACCGCTTCGCGGCCCTGCTGCCGATTTGCGGCGGCGGCAACCCGCGCGAGGCGGCCCGGCGGCTTCGCAAGACACCGATCTGGGTATTTCACGGGGGCAAGGACTTCGTCGTGCCAGTTAGCCAGTCGGAAGAGATGGTCGAAGCCCTGAAGCGCGCCGGCAACGACGTGAAGTTCACCGTCTACCCCGAGGCCGGGCACGACTCGTGGACCGAGACCTATGACGACCCCGAGGTTTGGAAATGGATGTTCGACCAGCAACTTCCCGCAAAAGAGTAGCCCGGATGCAGGTGCTTCGTCGCGCTCTTGACGTCGCCCCGTGGCGGCACTAGGGTGCTGGGCGGTTTCCTCGGCGATGGCTCAGTAGCCAATCGCTTCACGACGAGTCGCGGTCATGATTCCCTCTTCCGAACCATCCAAATGGCGCTGGCGCTGCATGCGTCTCAAGCAAGCCGGTATGATGGCGCTGGTTGCCATCTGCAAGGGCGCTTTGATCTTGGCCATGCTCGAAGCGTCGGGCGCGATGCTGGAATCGGCGGCCGAGGCTTCGACCGAAATCGACGTCGAGTTTTTCGGTCCGACCGAGGGCCAGGGAAACTCTACCCGTCCCCTCGTCAGGCGCTGCTGGACGGCCGCTGCGAGCGACAGCGGTTATCGGGCCGTGAAGCAACTTGCACGTCGTCGCGGCGCCGCCGACAGCCGGCACGGGCATCGCCTTGCGAACGGGCTCCGCGCCCCCCTTCTTTGCTAGGTCGCTCGTCTTGCGCGCTATCTTGCGCATCGAGTAGCCGAACGGGGGTGTCTTACGAACACTTTCCCGCGTTCCTGTCCCCAGTCCGCTCGACGAAGTCTCTCGATATAGCTGCCCTTGCATGCGGCATGCTCGAAGACCGCGATGCGGGCGATGGCTTCCTGAGAGAGCGCCTCGCTTATGTCTAACAACAGCTCATACTCCGTGTCTGGCGTCGCACGCGATCTGTCGGCTGCGCTGGTCGTTTTTCTGGTGGCGCTGCCGCTGTGCCTGGGGATCGCTCTGGCGTCGGGGGCGCCCCTGTTTGCCGGGGTCGTTTCCGGAATTATCGGCGGGGTGATCGTCGGACTGCTCAGCGGCTCGCACACGAGCGTTAGCGGACCGGGCAACAGCATGATGGCTATCGCCGCGGCCCAAATTGCAGCCCTCGGGTCGTTCGATGCGTTCCTGCTGGCAGTACTCGTGGCGGGGGTGATCCAGGTCGTGCTCGGCGTCGCGCGAGCGGGCTTCATCGCGGCATTCTTTCCGACCAGCGTCATCAAGGGTCTGTTGGCGGCCATCGGCGTGATCCTCGTCCTCAAGCAAATCCCACACTTGCTCGGGCACGACACCGACCCCGAAGGCGAAATGGCGTTCTCCCAACCGGACAAGGAGAACACTTTTTCCGAACTCGTGGAAATGGTGTTCGATATTCATCCCGGCGCGGCGGCAATCGGGTTGGCGTCTGTCGTCGTGCTTGTCCTCTGGGACCGGGTCAAGTTTCTCAAGCAATCGCCCCTGCCGGCGCCGCTCGTCGTGGCCGTCCTGGGAGTCGCCATGGGGCAAGTCTTCTCGCAACTGGGTGGCGCGCTGGCCATCGGCCCCAGCCACCTGGTTCAGGTGCCCGTCGCGCAAACGTTGCGCGAGTTCGTCGGATTCTTCCAGGCTCCCGACTTGTCGCAGTGGAACAACCCGGCCGTCTATTTCGCGGCCACGACCATTGCCTTGGTGGCGTCGCTGGAAACGCTCTTGAACCTCGAGGCCGTCGACAAGATCGATCCGCGTCAACGCAACTCCCCTCCGAGCCGAGAACTCGTGGCACAGGGCGTCGGCAATATCACCGCTGGAATGCTCGGCGGAATTCCCGTTACCTCCGTCATCGTGCGCAGTTCGGTCAATATCAATGCTGGGGCACAGACGAAGCTCTCCGCAATCATGCACGGCGTGCTGCTGGCCACGAGCGTGATGTTCTTGCCCGATTGGCTGAACATGGTACCGCTCTCCTGCCTCGCGGCGATCCTGCTGATGACCGGCATCAAGCTGGCCAGCCCACAATTGGTGCGCCAGATGTGGGAGGGCGGGCGATATCAGTTTCTGCCGTTCGTCGTCACGGTGGCGGCGATCGTGCTCACCGACCTGCTGGTCGGCATCCTGATCGGGCTGGGTGTCAGCCTGGCATTCATTCTCAACAGCAACTTGCGGCGTCCGCTACGGCGATTCGTCGAGCGCCACCTGGGCGGCGAGGTGCTGCACATCGAGCTGGCCAACCAGGTAAGCTTCCTGAATCGGGCCGTGCTGCAGCGCGTGCTCGATGAAGTGCCCCGCGGCGGCCACGTGCTGCTCGACGCTCAGAACACCGACTACATCGATCCCGACGTGCTCGGGCTGATTCGCGACTTTCGCGATCGCACGGCCCCGGCACGCGGCGTGCAGGTGAGCTTTATCGGATTCCGCAACAAGTACGAACTCGACGACGAGATCCAATACGTCGACTACTCGACGCGCGAACTACAGGACTCGGTCACGCCCGAGCAAGTGCTGGCCATCCTCAAGCAAGGACACGAACGTTTCCGCGACGGCCAGCCCCTCACCCGCGACATGGGACGCCAGGTGAGCACTTCGGCCAATCAGCAGCATCCGCTGGCGGTCGTGCTCAGTTGTATCGACTCGCGTATCCCTTCGGAGTGGCTCTTCGACACCGGAGTGAGCGATATCTACAGTATCCGCGTGGCCGGAAACATCATCAGTCGCGAGGTGCTGGGCAGCCTGGAGTACGGGTGCGCGGTGGCCAATGCGAAACTGATTCTCGTGCTGGGACATTCGCGCTGTGGTGCCGTCGCGGCCGCGGTCGACACGGGCCGCGCCGCTGGCTCGGTCGCCCAAATGGCCGGCTGCCAACATGCCGAACACGTGCTGCAGGAGATTCAGTCGTCGGTCGATCCAAAATTGCTGCGCAACGCCGAGCGCGCTTCGGATGGCGAGCGGCAGGAACTGATCGACCGGGTGACTCGGGCCAATGTAGCCCGCACCGTCGAGAGAATCCTGCAGCGCAGTACGACGATCCGGCAGTTCGTCGACGAGGGCCGCGTGGCGATTGTCGGGGCGATCTACGACGTCGCCACGGCTGAAATCGAGTTCTTGACCTCCGAGGGCGCTGTGGTGCCTACACGCGTCGGCGTCGACGGCTCGACTCAATAGTCCGATCGCCAGCTACCCTACGCCGTTTTCCTTGAACCACGCCAGCATCCGTTTCCAGCCGTCTTCGGCGGGTTGCTGGCGATAGCTGGGGCGGTAGTCGGCGTGGAAGCCGTGGGGCGCGTCGGGATAGACGACAATCGTGGCCTTCTTGTCCGCTACCTTGATCGCCTCGCGCATTTGCTCGATGGTCTCCTGGCCGATTCCCCGGTCTTCCGCTCCATAGAGCCCCAACACCGGCGCCTTGAGGTCGCCGGCCAGATCCACTGGATGCTTCGCGTGCAATGGGTCGGCCTCGCCAACCAGTCGTCCGTACCAGGCCACGCCGGCCTTGAGCTTGGGATTGTGCGCCGCGTACAGCCACACGATCCGCCCGCCCCAGCAGAAGCCCGTGATCGCCAGCTTGTCGGTGTCGGCCTTGCCCGTTTTCTGGGCCCAAGCGACGGTGGCGTCGAGGTCCGACATCACCTGCTCGTCGGGCACTTCGCGCACGACTTCGAGAATTTCGGGGATGTCGGTGAGCTTCGAAACATCGCCCTGCCGTGCATAGAGTTCGGGTGAGACGGCGAAGTAGCCAAGCTTGGCCAGCCGCCGGCAGATGTCCTTGATATGCTCGTGGACGCCGAAGATCTCTTGCACGACAAGCACCGTGGGAAACGACCCGCGCGAGTCGGGCATCGCCCGATAGGCCGGCATTTGCCCATCGTCGGTGGGAATTCGAACTTCGCCGGCTTCAATCCCCACGGTGTCGGTCGTGATCGTCTCGGCGGCAACCGGTTGCACGGCCAGCGCAAAGCCGCCGGCCAACGTGGTCATCACGAAATCTCGCCGCGTGAAATCGCTCTTGGGAAGCCAGCTCTTCAGGTCGTCGCGCATTGATCGTCTCCTCGCTCGTTCGGCACCACGGGACACCGCTGAGCGAATAGGCTAGCGAAGAAACGCGAAGCAGGCAATCTGCCGCTGGACGGACGAGCGTTTAGACGAACGGATGCGGACTAATCGCCGCCGCTCCCCCCGAATCGCGAGCTGAATCGCCGACCGCCGCCGAACAGTTTGCCGGCCTCCTCCATGATGTGCTGCCGGGCCTCGTCGTCGAGATCGGCCTCGCGCCAATCCCGCAACAACGAGGTCATCAGGGCTCCTTGCAGCTTCCGCTGATCGCCGGGCTCATCGAAGATGACCTGGAAGATGCCGAAACACATCTCGTCGGTGCTGCCGTTGCCAAAGAACACACGCTCGGGTGGGTCACTCGGATTGAGCGGATTCTGTTGCGTATTGTCGTAGCGGCAGTAGACGTCGAGCTTGGTTCCGGCCGGCAGTCGCACCGGCTCGCGGTAGACGTAATTGTCCTGCCAGTAGAAATTCCAATCCTTGATCCACAGCAATGACTCTTCCTGACCGTCGGGCAACGTCGCGGTAAGCTTCATTTCCTTGCCGATCAAGTGCATGTGCGGCAACAGCGAAACGAGCGTGACGGGCGCAGGCAACGTGACCGACGTGTTGATTTCGTGGCTCGGTTCGCCCGGTGGAATGTCGATCAAGATCGAGCCCACAACGAACGGCGAGCGTGACATCTTGCGCGCGACCGGCTTGTCGGCAAAGTAGAGCGCTACGGACGAGCGATCGGCCTCTTGCTTGCCGCTGGGATGCAGGTGCAACTGCAGCACCATGTCGGTCCCCTTTTTCAGCGTCATGCCCGCCCCGCCGGAGTAATAGCGCGGCGTCATGCCCGGCGTCCACACCCCGACGATCCCCGAGGTGGGAATGCCGATCGAGCCGAACGTCGTGAAGCCGGGCTCGGGGGTCTCGGCGTCCTTTTCACGTGCCCGTCCCGAGTCGTCGAGAAACAGAATCGCGTGGTGAACGACCGCGGGGTTGCCGGGACGAAACTCGAAAGCGACGATCTCCTTGTCCTCGTCGATGTCGATCGGAATCACCCAGTGCTGGAAAATGTCTTCGCCGCCCGCCGGCACCGTGAAGGAATCGGGCGCTTCGAGCACGAGGTCCGGCTGGCCGAGCCGCCATCCGCTGGCAAACTCGGGCACCGGCAGTTTATCGGCCGGGTCGCCCTCGGGTGCGCCGGCATCGGCCCAGTTGGTAAACAGTTCGATTTGTCGGTCGGTCAACCGGCGCTCGCCCAGGAAGCGCCCGTGGCCGATTTCAGCCTTCCACGGGGGCATCAGCCTTGTCTCGGTTACTTCGGCCAGGAACGCAGCTCGCTTGGCCGCGTCCTCATAGGTCAGCAGAGAGAACGGCGCGATTTCTCCGGGCCGATGGCACTCTACGCACTGCGCGTGCAGGATCGGCGCGATGTCGCGGTTGTACGTGACGCTATCGCCGTCGATCGCCGCCCGCCGCGGCTCGACGGGGCAACCCACGTTTTCCGTCTCGGCCACCGCCACGGGCTCGCCGGCCACGACGGCCGCCATGGCGTCGGCCAACTCGTGCGCCGTCGGCTCGGGACGCTTCTTGCCCAATTCGCGATAGCGGTCATCGATCCGCCCGTGATAGACGACGTTGGCATCGGCATCGAGCACGAAGGCCTCGGGCACGTGCGACGGCCGTAGCGCCTGGGCCAACTCGCCCGAGGCGTCAAACAACAGCGGAAACTCGATCGCAAACTCTTTCTGAAACTTAACCGCGGCGGCCCGCGATAGCCCCGGTTCGGAAATGACCCCCAGAAACTCAACCGGCTGATCGGCCACGCTCGCGGCCAGGCGATTCAGCTCCGGCACGTACTCGCGCGAGATCGGGCACTCGGTAGTCATGAACACCAGCGCCACGGCCTGATAACCCTCGCCGCTGCCGATGCGGTGCACCTGGCCCTCGAGATCGAGCGGCGCCAGAAAGCGCAGCTGATCCGGCTTGGCCTCCTCGCAGTTTGCCATCGGGCATAGTGCGATTGTCACCACGATGCACGCCACGGCCACGCCAAACGATCGCATCCAATCAGCCAAAGCAACAAGCGGCTTGCCGAGATTCATGTGGGTCACCCCTGTCTTGAGAGAAGAGAATCCGCCGCGAGATTGCGCGATGTACCGGCCGACACCAGGGGGGCGCAAACGCCGCCAGCCACGCAGACGCGCTGGCGACTTTAGTCGCATTCATCCTACCGGGCAAGCGCGATCTTGCCAAACATCGCGCCTACTCCTGGGGCATCTCGACTGCCAGCACCTTGACCAGGAATGCCCATTTGTCGGCTGCTTCTTCGATGATCTTGGCCGTCGGCTTACCCGCGCCATGGCCGGCCCGGGTTTCGATGCGAATCAAGATCGGGTTGTCGCACTCCTGTGCCGCTTGCAGCGTGGCGGCGAACTTGAAGCTGTGGGCCGGCACGACGCGGTCGTCGTGGTCGGCCGTGGTGATCATCGTCGGCGGATAGCACGTGCCGGGCTTAATGGCGTGCAGCGGCGAGTACTTGTAGAGGGCTTCGAACTCCTCGGGATCGTCGGACGAGCCGTAGTCGTCGACCCAGGCGTGGCCGATGGTGAACTTGTGGAAGCGGAGCATATCGAGCACGCCCACGGCCGGCAACGTGGCGCCGTACAGGTCGGGCCGCTGCGTGAGGCAAGCGCCGACAAGCAATCCGCCGTTCGAGCCGCCGCCGATGGCCAGCTTGGGCGTCGAAGTGTACTTGTTCTCAATCAGCCATTCCGCCGCGGCGATGAAGTCGTCGAAGACATTCTGCTTCTCGAGCTTGGTGCCGGCCTTGTGCCATTCCTCGCCGTATTCACCGCCGCCCCGCAGGTTGGGCATGGCGAAGATGCCGCCCATCTCCATCCACACCATGTTCGAAACGCTGAACGAAGGGGTCAGCGCGATATTGAACCCGCCGTAGCCATAGAGGAACGTGGGGGCCTTGCCGTCCTTCTCGAGCCCCTTTTTGTAGCTGATGAACATCGGCACCTTGGTGCCGTCCTTGCTCTCGTAGAAGATCTGTTCGGTCGTGTGGTCGTCCGGATTGAAGTCCACTTCGGGCGCCCGGTAGACCTCGCTCTTGTCGGCCGCGATGTCGTAGCGGTAGATCGTCGGCGGAGTGGTAAACGACGCATAGCTGTAGAAGGTTTCCTCGTCCGACCGCTTGCCGTCAAAGCCGCTGGCCGTGCCCAAGCCCGGCAGTTCGACGTCGGTCAAGTACTTGCCCTCCGGATCGAATACCTTGATCTGCGAGCGCGCGTCCTTGAGGTAGTTGGCCAGAAAGCGATCGCCGACCAGATCGACGCCGCGCAGCGTCTCTTCGGACTCGGGAATGATCTCCTTCCAGTTCTCCTCCTCGGGTTTGTTGATATCGATCGCGATCACGCGGCCGCGCGGAGCGTCCTTGTTGGTACGGAAGTAGAATACCGGCCCCTCATTGTCGACCAGGAAGTATCCGGCCTCGAAGGTGTCGATCAGGGGAACGACCTCCGCGTCGTCTTTTTCGAGCGACTTGTACAGCACACGGTTGCGGTCGTCCGTACCCTGCGAAACGTCAATCACCAGGTACTTGCCATCGTCGGTGACCGTGCTGCCGAACATCCAGTCCTTGTGGTCCGGCGCGTCGTAGACGAGCTTGTCTTCCGATTGCGGCGTGCCGAGCTTGTGGAAGTAGAGTTTTTGAAAGTAGTTGCTCTCGCGGAGGTCCTGGCCTTCCTTGGGCTCGGGATAACGTCCGTAATAGAAGCCCGTGCCGTCGTTGTTCCAACTGGCGCCGGAAAACTTGCTCCACTTCACCACGTCGTCGGTGTCCTTGCCCGTGTCGACCTCGCGCACGTGCCAGGTGATCCAGTCGCTGCCTGCCTCGGCCAGGGCATAGGCCAACTTCGTTCCCTCGTCGTCGACGCTCAGGCCGGCCAGAGCGACCGTGCCGTCCTCCGACATCTTGTTCGGGTCGAGCAACTCCTCTGGCGTGCCGTCGAGCGACGTGGTCGTGTACAGCACGCTTTGGTTCTGCAGGCCGCTGTTGCGCAGGTAGAAATACCGCCCATTCTCCTCGAAAGGCACCGAAAACTTCTCAAAATCCCACAGCTTTGTCAGCCGCTCTTCAATCGGCTTGCGGGCTTCGATCTTTTCCAGGAATCCAAACGTGATCTTGTTCTCGGCGTCGACCCATTTCCGCGTTTCCTCGGCATCCGGGTCTTCCAGCGGGCGGTAGGGGTCTTCGACCTTGGTGCCGTGGTAGTCCTCAACCACGTCGGCCGTCGGAGCCTCGGGGTAATTGAAGCCGGCGACATCGGCAATGCCTGCGTGCTCGGCGCAGCCGACGACGGCACCCAGCGTGATGACAAGACCCCAGAGAAGGCGCGTGTGCGGCATGTGGGCTCACTCCTTGAGAAGGCGGCGCGACGCAAACGATCGCACGCGCTGTCGTTGCTTCGAAACAGAAACGCTTGCTGCGGCCAATTCTTAGTCTTTGGGGCTTGCTTTGCAAGGCATTCGGCCCGAGCCGCCGCTGCTTGCCGTAATCCGCGGCAAATACTTGCAGCGAGCGCGGCGAGCGTGCATTCTGGATGCAGCCAATCCAGCCTCCAGCCTCCCAGGACCGCACATGCCCACGCTCGCGCGCTTGCCGCTATTGGCCCTGTTGATCACCGGATTCGCCGCGCCGAGCGTTTTCGCCGCCGACGCTCCACGGCCGAACATCCTATTCATGATCGCCGACGACTGGGGCTGGAACCATGCCGGCGTCTACGGATGCGACTGGGTGGCCACGCCCACCTTCGACCGCGTCGCTCGCGAGGGAGCGCTATTCAATCACTGCTACACTTCGAATCCCAAGTGCAGTCCCTGCCGCGCCAGCATTCTCACCGGACGCAATACCTGGCAGCTCGAAGAGGCATGCTGCCACTTTGGGCTCTTCTCGTCCCAGTTCGCCGTCTATCCCGATCTGCTCGAGCAGGCAGGCTACCTGGTGGGCTGTACCGGCAAGGGCTGGGGTCCAGGCGATTTCAAGGGCGGCGGTTTCAGCCGCAATCCCGCCGGCACCGTCTACAACCGCCACAAGCTCAAGCCGCCGCTGAAGGCGGTGTCCAACCAGGACCTGGCGGCCAACTTCAAGGACTTTCTCGCCGACCGAGAGCCGAACCAGCCGTTCTGCTTCTGGATCGGCACGCACGAACCGCACCGAGCCTATGAGCGCGACGCGGGCATTCGAGCCGGCAAGAAACCCGAAAACGTCGAGGTGCCCGCCTACTTGCCCGACAACGACGTCGTGCGTCGCGATCTACTCGATTATGCGATGGAAGTCGAATGGACCGACGAGCAGTTCGGCCGGGCCCTGGCCGTGCTGGAAGAGGCAGGTGAGCTGGACAACACGCTCGTTGTGATCACTTCCGACCACGGCATGCCCTTTCCCCGCGTGAAGGGCCAGATCTACGAAGACGGCTACCGCTTGCCGCTGGCCATCCGCTGGAAGGGGCACGTCGATGCCGGTCGTGTCGTCGACGACTTCGTCAACGTGCGCGACTTCGCCCCCACCTATCTCGAGCTGGCCGGCGTGAGCAAGCACCCGCAAATGACCGGACGTAGCCTGACCAAGCTGCTGAGCGCCGATGAGTCGGGTTGGATCGAACCGGATCGCGACGTGATGCTCATTGGCAAGGAGCGACACGACATCGGGCGCCCGCACGACTGGGGTTATCCGGTTCGGGCCATTCGCACCCGCGACTATTTGCTGGTGCACAACTACGAGCCCGAGCGCTGGCCCGCCGGCAATCCCGAGACGGGCTACCGCAACTGCGACGACAGTCCGACGAAGCAATGGATCGTCGAGGAACAGGGCCCGTTCTACGCCCTGGCCTTCGGCAAGCGGCCCGCCTTCGAGCTCTACCGCCTGCAAGACGATCCCGAGTGCGTCAAGAACCTGGCCGCCAAGGAGACCTATGCCGGCGTCGTCGAGAAGTTGGCGACACGTCTGGAGACCATGCTGCGAGCCGAACAAGACCCTCGGGCACTGGGCAATGGTGCCATCTTCGAGAGCTACAAGTACCTGGGAAAGCGGGGCGGCAAGGGCTACGACGAGTGGCTCGCGGCCCAGAAGAAAAAAGCGAAGCCACCCAAGAGCCAACCTTCCGAACCCTGATCCTGAGGCCCACCATGACCTTCGTCTCGCTCGTTTCACGCGCCGCGCTTGTGGCAGCCGTGTTGGCTTCCTTCGTTCTGGGCTCCCCGGCGCAGGCCGCCGACGGCAAGTACAACGTGCTGTTTCTGATCGCCGATGATTTAAATTGTGATCTAAGCTGCTATGGCCACCGCATGGTCAAGTCGCCGAACATCGATCGCCTGGCTGCCCGGGGAGTGCGGTTCGAACGCGCTTACTGCCAATTCCCTCTCTGCGGACCCAGCCGCGCTTCGTTTATGTGCGGGCTCTATCCCGACCAGACGCTGGTGCGCACCAACGCGATTCGCGTGCGGCAGCACCTACCCAACGTCGTGACCATGGGGCAGATGTTTCGCAATCACAACTATCTGCCGGCCCGCGTGGGCAAGATCTACCACTACGGCGTGCCGCGCAATATCGGCACCGACGGGCACGACGACCCGGCCACGTGGGACCGCGTGGTGAATCCGCGCGGACGCGACAAAGACGAGGAGTCGCAGATCTTCTCGCTGGTTCCCGGACAGTTCGGCGGCACGCTGAGTTGGATGGCCGCCGACGGCACCGACCTGGAGCAGACCGACGGCATCGGCGCCACCGCCGCGATCGAGATGCTCGAAGAGTTCGGTGAAACCGGCCAGCCGTTTTTCCTGGCCGTGGGCTTTTACCGTCCGCACACACCGTACGTGGCGCCCAAGAAGTACTTCGCCATGTATCCCCGCGAGGAGATCGTTGTGCCCACGGTGCCCGAGGGCTACCTCGACACGATCCCGAAAGCTGCTCGCTCGACGGTCACTGCGAAGAAGGCGAACGTCAACCTGTCCGATGATCTGGCACGCCAGGCAATTCAGGCCTACTACGCATCGATCACGTTCATGGACGCTCAGGTCGGTCGCGTGCTCGATGCGCTTGAGCGCGCGGGTTTGGCCGACAACACGGTCGTGCTGATGACCTCGGACCACGGCTACCACATGGGCGAGCACGGGCACTATCAAAAGCAGACACTCTTCGAGAATGCTGCCCGCGTGCCGCTGATCATTTCGGTGCCGGGCATGAAGGCCTCGGGGCAGAGCACCGAAGCGCTGGCCGAGATGACCGACTTCTTTCCCACGCTGGCCGAGGTGTGCGGGTTGTATCCTCCGAGCCACCTTTCCGGGGTGAGCCTGGCGAGCGTACTAGACGACGCTAGCGCCCGCCCGCGCAACGGGGCCCTCACGCAGCATCAGCTGGGCTATACATTGCGGACCGATCGCTACCGCTACACCGAGTGGGGCCGCGACGGCCAGAACGGCAACGAGCTTTACGATCACGAGACCGACCCTGAAGAGATGGTCAATCTGGCCGGCCAGCCAGAGCAAAAGGAGACGATCGCCAAGCTGTCCGAGCAGTTGCGAGCCCGCATTCGGGCCGCGCAGAAAGCACCAGCCGGGTTGACGCAAATTGAAGGGTCGGTCAAGCGAATCGATGCGGGCTGGGCCCAGCGCACCCAAACCGAGCCCCATCAGGAGCAGGCCAAATGAAGACGGCGCAAACCATTCTCGCACTAGCGGCGGCCGCCGCCTGGATCGCGCCCGCGGCGGTGGCCGATGGCCTGGCGGGTTCGCGGCCCAACATCATCCTGGTGATGACCGACGATCAGGGCTACGGCGATCTGGGCTGCCACGGCAATCCCGTGATTCAGACGCCCAACCTGGATCGCATGTACGAGCAGAGCGTGCGGCTCACCGACTTCCAGGTCAGCCCCACTTGCTCGCCTACGCGGGCCTCGCTGATGACCGGGCGGCACGAGTTCAAGTCGGGCGTCACGCACACGATCTTTGAGCGCGAGCGGCTGGGGCTGCACGCCACGACCATCGCCGAAGTGCTGAATCGCGCCGGATACGCCACGGGCATTTTCGGCAAGTGGCACCTCGGCGACGAAGCGGACCACCAGCCCGACCAGCGCGGTTTCGACGAAGTCTACATCCACGGGGCCGGCGGCATCGGGCAAACCTATGCCGGCAGTTGCGGCGACGCCCCGGGCAATGAGTACTTCGACCCCGCCCTGACGCACAACGGCAAGTTCGTCAAGACCAAGGGCTACTGCACCGATCTGTTCTTCGCACAAGCGCTCAAGTGGATTGAACAGCAAAGCGCCGAAGACGGTCCCTTCTTCGCTTACATCACACCGAATGCTCCGCACGGCCCGCTGGTCAGCCCCGGCCCGCAGTACGACAAGCTGTACGAGGGCAAGACCATGAATGGCAAGAAGCTCAATGAAGGGGACATCGCCTTCTACTCGATGATCACGAACATCGACGACAACATGGGCAAGCTGCTTGAGCGCGTCGACCAGTTGGGCATTGCGGGGGACACGCTCGTGATCTTCATGACCGACAACGGCGGCACGCACACGCGGCTGTTTAGCGCCGGCATGCGAGCCGGAAAGGGCTCGCCCTATGAAGGTGGAACGCACGTGCCAAGCTTCTGGCGCTGGCCGGGCACTCTGTCGGAAGGCGTGGACGTGGACGCCCTGACTGCGCACATCGATTACTTTCCCACCTTCGTCGAATTGGCAGGTACCGAAACGCCTGAAGGCGTGAAGCCCGACGGCCGCAGCCTGGTGCCGCTGCTGGAAGACCCCGGTGCCGCCTGGGCCGATCGCTACATCTTCGTGCATCAAGGCCGCTGGCCGAAAGGTCAGGCGGAGGCGGCCAAGTTCAAGAACTGTGCGGTACGCAACAGCCGCTTCCGTCTTGTGAACAACCGCGAGTTGTACGATTTACAGGCCGATCCCGGCGAGACGACCAACGTCATCGACGAGCATCCCCAGGTCGTGTCCGCCATGCGCGAAGCCTACGACGCCTGGTGGCAGGAGGCCCTGGCGGGCATGGTCAACGAGGATGCCGTGGGCCCCAAGATCAATCCGGTCAAGGCTCGCTACTGGAAGCAGTTCGGCGGCGGACCGGACGCGGCGCTGCTCGAGCGGATGGACCCGGCCCAGAGCGAGCGGCTGCAGGGGCGACGGAGGTAGTGCAGTCCAGCCCCGCCAGCGGAGTCTTTGCCGACGAACCGAAAGAATCTGTAGCTTTATTCTTGACGTTTGCCCGTACGTTGTCTATCGTCAGTCTGCCCCCCGGGCGGTGCCGCTGGTTCCGTCGATTGGGCGACCTATTGATTCGTGCGGCCGTGCACTCCGCGAGAAGAAAAAGGGACGCTAATGACCGCCACCACAACTCGCGCTTGTCTCAGCGGCAAGTCGCTGGCCGCGCTCGTTTTATGCAGCGCCGCCTTGCTTTCCATTTCGACCGCGCGAGCCCAAACGTTTAGCGACGTCACTGCGGCCGCGGGTATCAGCTACAACCAATTCTCAACGGTCGACCTTGCTCCCTCCGATGCCCGCGTCATGAGCGGCGGGGCTGCCGCCGGCGACTATGACGGCGACGGCTGGACCGATCTGTTCGTCACCCGCGTCGACGATCAGCCGATTCTGTACCGCAACCAGGGCAACGGCACATTCTCGCCGATCGCCTCGGGCACAACCGGAATCAACCTGCCCGCAGGCTCCAACGGGGCTACCTGGGTTGACGTCGACAATAACGGGCAACTCGACCTGTACGTGACGACGATGAACGTCGGGCGCAACTACCTGTATATGAACAACGGCAACGGCACGTTCAGCGAAAGCGCCGTGGCGCGAGGCGTCGACGTGCCCAACGCCAGTCTTCCGCAGGCAAACAACTTCAGCGCCAGCGTCGGCGACTTCGACGGCGACGGTTACGTCGATTTGTTCACGACTTCTTGGGGCGACTCCGGCGGGCTGGCCAACCGCCTGCTCCGGAATCAGGGTGCGTCCAACCCAGGCCACTTCGTCGACGTGACCGGGTCGGCGGGCGTCGCGATGACGAATGTGTCGGGCAGTACGGGCGTTCCCGGTACCACCTACGGCTTTTCGCCCCGGTTCAGCGATCTGGACCGCGACGGGCATGTCGACATTGCCGTAGCGGCCGACTTCGGCAACAGCCGGCTATTCTGGAACAACGGCGACGGCACTTTCACCGACGGCAGCGACGCCGCGGGCATCGGCACCGACGAAAACGGCATGGGATCGGCTATCGGCGACATTGATGGCGACGGCGATCTCGACTGGTTCGTGACGTCGATCTACGACGACGATCCCAACAACGGCACCTGGGGCAAGACCGGGAACCGTCTCTACACGAACAACGGCGATCGAACTTTCAACGATGCGACTGACGCCGCGGGCGTGCGCGACGGCGGTTGGGGCTGGGGCGCGGCACTGTTCGACTATGACAACGACGGCGATCTGGACCTGGCCCAGACCAACGGCTTTCGCATGGACCAGGTCAACTTCGACGACAAGTTCAACGACGATCCCAACCTGCTGTGGAACAACGACGGCACCGGCACGTTCACCGAAGTGGCGGCCGCCGAGGGCGTGCTCGACAGCCTGCTCGGCGATGCCTCGGGCAAAGGCCTGCTGACGTTCGACTACGACAACGACGGCGACCTCGACTACTTCGTCGTCAACAATGGCGACCAGCCGATTCTCTATCGCAACGATTCGGACGGCTCGAACGACTGGCTGCAAATCGAATTGGTCGGCTCCGATTCCAACTCCCAGGGAATCGGAGCGATGATTACGCTCGTAGCCGACGATGGCGGCGACGCTCAAATTCGGGAAGTCAACGCCGGGAGCCACTTCCTCGGCCAAAGCGACATTCGGGCGCACTTCGGCTTGGGCAACCTGGACGACCTGATCTCCGAGTTGACCGTTCAATGGCCGAGCGGGCAGACCAACACGTACTACGACCTGACGCCCAATCAACTCCTGAGAATCTACGAGTTCGATGGCGGTTTGGTCACCGTCCCCGAACCGACGTCGCTGGCCTTGGGCGGCATGGCCCTGGCCGGACTGACGGTCGCAGCCGTTGTCCGCCGCCGCAAGAAGAAATGCGCCGCCTGAATCGCTCGGCCGACAGCAACAGCCGCCGGGCGCTCGCTAGACGAGTTGGCAGTGCAACAGCGGCTTGTACACGTAGTTCCGCATCAGCCGGCCGGAGACGGGCTCGCTCAACGTGCCGACCTCGGCCAATAGCTGTTTGAGGTGCCAAACGTCGTTTTCCAGATTGCCGGCGTACGCGGCTTGCTGACGTGGATAGACGTGCTCGAGCACGTAGTCGTAGACCCGCTGGTCTTCCGCGTTGGCATCGCTGATTTGCCCTCGCACCTCGTGTAGCTCGAGATAGCTCATGTCGATTCGCGCGCGCATCTTATCGCGCGGGCGGGTTTTCCTCGCGAGCTGATTGCGAGGCCGGTAGGCCGGCTCAAAATCCGGCTCTTGTAACCAGTCTCCTAGCAGCAGCAGCGATTCGTCGAAGCGTTCGGTCAGTCCAACGTAACCGAACCGCGTGGCAATCAGTTCGATCGCCTTGGCTGCGTTGGCCTCGCCGGCGATCATCTTGGTCTGCCAGTTGTGCACCCACGGCTGAGCGATCCAGCGCTCGAACTCCGCGCGACCGGGTCCCTCTCCGCGGTTGAGAAAGTGCGACCGAAATCGGCTCGCCGGATCGCGCAGCAGCGTGATGAACCGGATCTCGGGGCAGGCGGCTTCCAGGTCGGCATACGGTTTGACGTTGTGCCCGGCGATGCCTCGCAACCGGCGGTACAGCCGCTGCACGCGACGCAGGTCGGCGGCCTCGACACAGACACGCTGGTCGCGCCGATCGGCAAAACGCTTGGCCACCGGCAGGCGAACATCGCAGTGCCGTGTGCCGAAAGACCGTCTAAGGATCGAATTGAGCGTTGTGCCAGCCGTCTTCTCAATGTGCACGAAGGCATACATCAGGTTGCTCCGAGAATGCCAGAACAGGCGGAGAAACGTGTTATAGTGATATCGGTTCCGCGGTCGCCTGATCTTGAACGCGCATGCCGGGCACGACGTAGTCCTCCAGCGCGCTCTAGAGGTTCTCACTAGCCAAGCCAGCAAGTAGGCGACGGTGCCGCGAATGCGGAGTCAGCTCTGCGAACGTCCGCCCAGTGCATGCAGCGCGGCGCCGCCAGCGCGCTCGCCGGCAGACCAACGCGGTCGCCGAAAAACCGTCGCCCCCGCTTCTTCCAATCACTTCGGAACTGGCATTCGATTTGCATCCTACAATTGAGAAACCCGTGGAAAGATTCTCAGGAGGCCCGCATGCAAAACAAACTTGGCCGCTACGCCCGCGATGCAAAGCAGCGTATCCGGCGGAAGGTGCCGTCCTTTCGACCCGGAGAACTCGAGAACGCGCCGGAGAGCATACTGATCACCGGTGCGGCTTTGGCCGCAGGCGTGCTGGTGCGCCGGTCGTTGGTGTCAGTGTGGAAGGCCTGGCGCGGGAGCGAACCGCCCGACAATCCCGCGGACCCAGAAGTGACCTGGAGCGACGCCTTGATTTGGGCGGCCGCCGTGGGCACGTCGGTTGGCGTGGCCCGGGTTCTCGGCCGTCGCGGCTCAACAGGTCTAGCGCGTAAATACGCTCTGTCCAAGACGTGATCGCCGCGCCGATGGCGGCTACCTGGACAGCAATAAGATGGGCTCGTTCGACTCGGTAGGAAGCCGAACGAGCCCAGAAGACCCGTGCCGCGAGTCTTACAGCACGGTGTATCAGTTACTCTGGGATGCGGATCCGCACGAAAGTGCAGATCAATCATACGGAATGTGGTCTTCTCCGCATCGTCACGGATAGGCGGTTTGACCGACTCTCGGCGGGCGCCCCGCCGCCCCACCATTCACTAAGCGGAATCGCCTTACAAAAGAGCGCGCCCAAGCTGCATTTTTTTCCAGGCGTCTCTCCCGAATTGCCGTGTCATCGGCCAAATGGGGACGCCTCGCGGCTGGAAACCATTTGCGGCCAAGTTCCGGGAGGATTCCCTCCAGGCCGGCCTCTAAGTTGAAAATCGTGGACCGACTGGCATAGACTAGGGTGCCGGCGAGCAAGCCGGGTAGCCAATTCGTGCACGCTCGACGGGTGGGGAGCAGCGTGACCAGCCAGCCAATCCATTGCGCAGCTGCTGAATACTTTTCCGATCAATTACAGGCGGCGCGTACGTCCGACTCCAGTCTGGGAGAGTTGCTGCAAGGCTGCAGGGATTACCTGCTGCTGGTGGCCAACGAAGAATTGCCCCCGGACATACGGCAGAAGGTAGCCGCCTCGGACCTCGTGCAAGAGACCTTCGTCGACGCCCAGGAGGCGTTTCCGGGATTTCCGGGAGCGGGCCCCGAGGAATTTCGCGCCTGGCTTCGGCGAATCCTGCTCAATAACGCCACCGACGCCATCCGCCGGTACCGCCACGCGCGGAAGCGAGACATCGGGCGCGAGTTGCATCTGGACGCGGCCTCGGCGGGGCGCGTTCGAGGACTCGTCTCCGAGGAGACGTCGCCGAGCCGAAATGCCCACAATCACGAAGAGCGCGACCGCGTGATCCAAGCCCTGACGCGACTTTCAGACGAACACCAGCGGATCATCGAACTGCGGAACATCGAGCAGCTCACGTTCATCGAAATCGGCCGGCTTACTCACCGTACTCCCAGCGCCGCGCGCATGCTGTGGATTCGGGCGATTCGCAGGCTGACGGCGGAAGTGGGAGCCAACCATGACTCGTCCGTCTCCCTCTAATCGCGACGAGGAGGTCGGCCGCTGGCTGCTCCAGCAGCACGCGTCGATCGTCCGCCACGACGGCTCCGACGCCCCGCTGGAACTGCCCGCGCAGGTCGATGAGAGTACGAGGGCAGAGCTTGTGCAAGCCGAGCGCTGTTTGCGCGTGCTCGACGATCTGACGCGGGAGCCGGAGAGCCTGGGGCTGGAATGGCTTGGCCTGGATGCAGTCACCTCGAACGACGAGACGCCCCGCCGCATCGGTCGTTTCGAAATCGCGAGGGAATTGGGCCGGGGAGGAGCCGGCGTTGTCTTCCTGGCGTTCGATCCCAAGCTGCGCCGCCAGGTCGCACTCAAGGTTCCGCGGCCCGAGGCGCTGGTGCATCCTGACTTGCGCGAGCGATTCGTTCGCGAGGCACGCGCCGTGGCGGGCCTGGGGCATCCAAACGTCGTGCCGGTCTTCGAAGTGGGTGAAACGGGACCGATCTGCTACATCGCCGCGGCATACGTCGCGGGCGAAACTCTCTCGGCCCACTTGGCCGAGCAAGCCGAGGCCATTTCGCCACACCGGGCCGCGCGGTGGGTCCTCGCCGTAGCCGAGGCCGTGCAACACGCGCACGAACACGGGATCCTCCACCGCGACATCAAGCCCGGCAACGTGTTGCTCGAGCGTCGGACGGGTCCGGCCGGTGTCGACCTGGGCGAGGACGCGCTGGTGCCCCGGCTTTCCGATTTCGGCCTGGCCAAACTACTTGACGGTGAGCGCGACATCACGCGCACCGGCTGCATCCTGGGAACCCCAGCCTACATGGCCCCGGAACAAGCCAAAGGCAAAGTGGCCGAGATCGACGAGCGCACCGACGTCTACTCGCTGGGCGCGGTCTTGTACGAGCTGCTCACCGGGCAACCGCCGCTACGCGGCGACTCGGATGCCGACACCCTCCGACGCGTCGTTGCCGACGAGCCCACGCGTCCCAGGCGGCTGCGAAAGGACATTCCGCGCGACCTGGAGGAAATCACGCTGAAGTGCCTCGAAAAGGACCCTGCCCGCCGATACGAGAGCGCCGCATCGCTGGCCGCTGATCTGGGACGCTTCCTCGACAATCAGCCCGTACGCGCCAAGCCGCCCACGCCGATGGATCGGCTCGACAAGTGGTCGCGGCGAAACAGCGATTTGGCATGGTTTGCGGTGGCCGTACTGTGTGTTGCCGTGTTCGGCGTCGGTGCCAGTGCCGTCGCGATCTCGCGCTTGTACTACGAGGCCGAATCCCAACGGCAGCGGGCAGATCAGCATCGCCACTTGCTAAGACAGGAATTGTACGCACTTAACGTGCGGCAGGCGTTCACGGCCTGGAAACGAAATCGACCGGACGAAGTGCGCGAGTTGCTGCACCGCCAAATCTCTCAGCAGGGCGGATCCGATTTGCGCACGTTTCCCTGGTACGTGCTCGATGCATGGTCGTCGTTCCCGCCGCTGGCGGTCATGCAGGGACACGAAGGACCTGTCCGCGAGGTGGCCGCGCACCCCGATGGCCAGCGGCTAGTCTCGGTCGGCGACGATAGCACGATTCGCATTTGGAGCATCGCCAACGGCGAGCTGCTACAAACCATCCCTACGACGCACCGGTCTCTCCACGCTTTGGCGGTCGCACCCGATGGCGCAACAATCGCCACCGGCTACAACACGCTGCAGCTCTGGAACCTGGAACAGGGCCGCGTCGCCGACGACGTGGCGGACTTCGAGACGACGATCGAGGAGGCCGTGTTCTCGCCCGACGGCAGGCATCTCGTCGCCGGCTCGCGCAACGAAGCGGCTCGGGTCATCTCCCTCGGCGATGCGCCGGCGATCACTCTGGAGACGCTCACTGGCAACGAGTCCTTTACGTTCTCGGGCGACGGCAAGCGCGTGACAGCAGCCTGTGAGATCGACAACGATCGTCACGTTTCGACCTGGGACATCGAAACGGGCGCCGTCCTAGAGACGTTCACTTCGCAGTACCAGAAGGCCAATCTCGTTTGTGCCACGTCGCGGCCCGAGTATTTCCTGATCGCCACCACGTCGACCGGAAGAATCGCCCTGCAACATGCCGGAACGGGCAAAGTCGCCGCGAGTACGAAACTCATCCCCGCCACGATCGAGGACCTGGCCCTCTCGCCCGACGAATCCATGCTCGTCGCAGCGTGCAACGACGGCATGCTCCGCGTGTGGCGCTTCCCAACCGATTGGACAACGCGCGATCCACAGAACCTTCGGTTCAAGCGTTGCCAGGTCATTCCCGCGCACGACGGTGCCGTGACTTCAATCGCCTTTCTCGCCAACGATCGCCTCGCGTCGGCCGGAGAGGAAGGGCGGGTGAAGGTTTGGCGACTGGCGCGGGAATCCCCGTCGCGCAAGCTCGCCGCAACACACGCGCGGTTGGCCCCTGATGGACGATCCATGCTGCATTTCAATCGAACTGGGCAATTGCAGTGCGAGCGCACCGACAACGGCGAGGTGCTATGGAGCACGCCCTACCCTTACGCAGAGCTCGCCACGATCGAGTTTGCCCCCGACGGGCGCCGTTTCGTCACGGCTGCGGCAAGTGGCGAGGTGGACGTGTGGGCCTGGGAATCGCCGCGGGTGTCGGCAACCTTCCGACACGAGCACGAAGTCCTGGGAGTGGCCGTGTCGCCGGACAATCGACTGCTCGCGATCACCGGCGTCGACGGCTATACGTCGGTGTGGGATCTCGCCGCGCAGCGAGAAGTGTTCCAATACAAGCTCGCCTCGTGGGGACGCGATGTCGAGTTTTCGCCCGATGGCACCTTGCTGGCACTGGGAGGTCACGCGCCGGAGATCCTGCTTTTCGACACGCGCTCCTGGACGATCGTTCAGCGCCTGGAGTCGCTCGTCGATTCACGTTCGCTTGCCTTTGGACCCCAGGGGCACTATCTGGCGTCGACGCATCAAGATCATGCGATTCGGGTATGGGACATTGAGGCGGGTAAACTCGCGTATGACCTGCAAGGGCACAAGGCAGGTGCGCTGACGGGTCTCGCGTTTCATCCGTCCGGCAAGACGCTCGTATCGAGCGGCCACGACAACACCGTTCGCTACTGGGACGTCCGGACGCGCCGTCATCTGGGCGCGCAGCAGTTGCCACCTCTCCAGGTCGTCCGGCAGTTTGTCTTCGCCCCCAGCGGCGACTGCCTGATCACGGCCCGGCAGCACGGCGGTCGCCCCGAATGGTCGCTGGACGTGCTCCGCGTCGGGCAACCCTCGCAAGACGTGGCCGCTCGCTGACTCGGTCTCTGCTTGGATGCAACGTCCCCGGAGAGAATGCCCGGCCGCGCAAATCCGACTAGCCTGCGAACAGGCGGAACAGGGCCGCCAGGCAAATGAGAATCGCCGCCATGCCGAGTGCCGTGCCGAGGTTGAACAGCGGGGCTTTGCGAAACGGCGTCAACAGCCAGCGGCGCAACACGGACATCAGCGGCGGCACGAGGGCCCACTGCAGAATGCTTACCACCACAGCGTTGAGAACCAACATCGCGAACGATAAGCCCAGGATGCCGTTCAGCCACGGAGAGACAAACATCGACTGCAACATCACGGCGGGGGTACAAGGCGAAGGTAACAATCGTCGCCATCTTCCATCCCGGCAGATCTTCAGCCGCATGCCGTCGCGCGTCAAACCCGCGAACCACGCTCCGAAGCCACTGGGCATCTTCTCGACCGAATAGCGTATTTCTTCAGGAATTCGGGCCACGGCTTCGTCTCTTTCGGGAGACTCGAGCCAGTGATCCAGACTCTCCTGATCTGCAAAGGTCATCACGATGACCCATTGCGTGGAATACTCGTTGGCAGGTGGATAGATCTCGGTCTTCACATAGCCGGGGAGTTCCCTGGCCGCCAGGGTGATCTCCTCCTCCCACTCCACGAACCGGTCCGCCAGGTGCGTGGGAAGTGATGCACGATCACGGTCGACGCGTCGGCCGATCTTTCGATGTTGGACGGAGAAGCGGTACTCATGGCTAGCCCCTTTCTGTCGGCTTCGGCACACGTGCCTAGTGTGCAGTCCCTACCCATCCGGCCAAGCGGCCGGCGAGCAAAGCCGTCGCTCGGCTCCTGGAGAAACCCTACGTCTCGAAACGGCCGAGAACGCCGCCCAGGTGCCACAACAGCCTTCGACTTCCCTTCTCGAAGTGAATCGCGTTGTCAGCGACCCCGCGCATGCCGGATACGCACAGCATCGCCTACAACCGTCAAACTCGACGCGGCTTATCGCCCTCCGTCGAATGACTCCCGTTGCTAGCGCGGATTCCGGCTCACCGTGTGGCTGCAAACATGACGAGTAAAAGAGGATAGGGAGCGGTCCAGTTAGTCGGGTCACAGCATGGAAGTTCGTGACGGCGATGCGTGGAAATGCCACGGACTTTGCGGCAGTTGTGGTCCTGGCGATGGCATTGCTGTTCTGGCCTAGTATTCGCGCCGGGGCGACCGAGCCGCTCCCGCCGGCGACTGCGACGATTCACACCGCCGATGCTGCCGACCAGAGCGTGCGTCTTCTCGCCCGCAAGCCTTTCCTTTCGAACCCGGCCGCCCACGCTGACGCCCCCGAAATCGTGTTCGTCGCCCAGCAAGACGGCACCCAAGGTAGTGCGGGGGGAAACGCCCAAACAGGTGCCGGCATGGGCCAAATGGATTCCAACGGCGTCGTCTCCGGTAACCCCGGCGCCTCGAACGTCGTCGTCGGTACCGGCTGGCTGGGGGACTACCTCGGCATCAATCGAAACGGGTGGCGCTTCGCAGGATTGAATATCACCGATGCCAACGGGTTGAGCGGCGGCGTCGTGCCCGGGTGGACGGCCAACGCGTTGACGATCGTCGATATCTCGCTCGACCTTGAAGAATCCATGGGCTGGGAGAACGGTCTGGTCGGCGGTGAACTGCTTTACTATTCCGGAGGTCCCACGAACCAGAACGCCGGCTCGGTGATGGGGTACAACTCGCTGGACATCGACATCCATCATCGCGCGGAGATTTATGCGCTATGGTACCGCCATCACTTCGCCGACAACCGCCTGTCGATTCGCATCGGTAAGACGATCACGACGTACGACTTCAACAACGTCGTCGTCGGGGCCGCGCTCAACGATGCGGCCTACGACATCGCGGCCGTGTCTTCGCTGATTTTCACGCCGCTGTACCTCAGCCCTACGCAATACAATGTTGTGCCGGGATACTTCAACTCGGCAACCGGCGTAGTGACGACCTGGATCCCGATCAAGCAGACCTACATCAAGTACGGGCTCTACGACGGCAATCTGGCCGCAGGCCGGCAAGTTGGCACCGAGGGACCTCGCTTCAACGGTTACGTGCTACACATGGTCGAGACCGGCTGCAGTTGGGGACTCGACAAAGGTGAACTGACCGGCAAGTTCGGCGTCGGCTATTGGGCGCAGACGGGGGTGCTTCAGGCAGCGAGCGGGCCCGTGGATGGGGCGCAGGGGATTTATCTCTTTGGATCGCAGCGACTGACCTACGAGCATCGTGACGTCACGAACGAAGGACTGCTGGCCTACTTTCAATTCGCCGGAACGAATAGCGCTTTCGTAGACACGCAACGCTACTTCGGTTGCGGCTTGACGTACATCGGTCTGCTTCCGGGCCGCGACGACGACTCCGTGGGCTGGGGTCTGGCTTACGGCAAGATGAGCGACGATCCGGCGCTTGACCTGGGCGCCGATGAAGCCATCTTGAGTTGGTACTACCAGTGGATGGTCGGGCCCAATTGCTTCCTGCAGCCGAACATCAGCTATATCCCGAACCCGGCGGATTCACCCGGCATCCCCAGCGCCCTGCCGGTCACGCTGCGCGCCATCTTGCTGTTCTAGGATCGCCCGCTCAGCACGCACGACGGCGGCGGAAATTACGCTCAAGGCGCAAGACGGTCCGTAGCTGCACGAGTTGTTGCAGCGCCTACTTGCCCGCCATGCCTTGAGCGATTTTGTCGCCAACTCCTTTGTCGATGTTGCGCCAGTACTCCAGGGCCCGTTCGAGCACCGGCGGTGTCACGCCCTTCTTGAGGTGACCGACAACGTTCGAAACCAGGCGTTTGCGGGCCGCATCATCCATCACCTCGCGCACGAGCGTGCCGGGCTGACTCCAATCATCGTCGTCTTTGCGCTTGGTGTAGGCGGCGTGCACGAACTCGCCGCTGGCGGACCACTTTTCCATGTACGGAAAGCGCTCGGGATCGGCGGCCGGTCCGCCCTTGGAATTCGGGGCGTACACCGGGTCGGTGACGTTCTCCACGCGCATGGCCCCGTCCTTGCTGTAGCTGTGGACGGGGCACTGCGGGCGGTTGACCGGAATCTGCTTGTAGTTGACCCCCATCCGGGCACGATGTGCGTCGGCGTAGGAGAACAGCCGCGCCAACAGCATCTTGTCCGGGCTGGGGCCGATGCCCGGCACCAGGTTGTTCGGTTCGAACGCGGCCTGCTCGATCTCCGTGTGGAAGTCGGTCGGATTGCGATCGAGCGTCAGCCGGCCGACCTCCTGCAACGGGTAGTCGCCGTGCGGCCAGACCTTGGTCAAGTCAAAGGGATTGATGCGGTAGGTCTCGGCGTCCTTGAAGGGCATGATCTGCATCTTCAGCGTCCAACTGGGGTGCTCGCCCCGCTTGATCGCTTCGTGCAAGTCGCGGCGGTGATAGTCCGCGTCTTCGCCGGCCAGTTGGTCGGCTTCTTGCTGCGTGAGAAACTCGATGCCCTGGTCGGTCTTGAAGTGGTACTTCACCCAGAAGCGGTCCCCCTTGGCGTTGACCCACATGTACGTGTGGCTGGAGTAGCCGTTCATGTGCCGCCAGGTCTTGGGAATGCCGCGGTCGCCCATCAGCCAGGTGACCTGATGAGCCGATTCGGGCGAGAGGGTCCAGAAGTCCCACTGCATGTCGTTGTCGCGCAGACCATTGTCGGCACGCCGTTTTTGCGAGCGGATGAAGTGCTGGAACTTCATCGGATCGCGGATGAAGAACACCGGCGTGTTGTTCCCCACCATGTCGTAATTGCCTTCGCTGGTGTAGAACTTCAGCGAGAAGCCGCGCGGATCGCGCCACGTGTCCGGGCTGCCGCGCTCGCCGGCGACCGTGGAGAACCGAATCAGGGTGTTGGTCTTCGTGCCGGGCTGAAAAACGGCCGCCTTGGTATAAGCGCTCACATCCTTGGTCACCTCGAAGCGGCCGAAGGCTCCGGAGCCTTTCGCGTGCGGCTGCCGTTCGGCAATCCGCTCGCGGTTGAAGTTGGCCATTTGCTCGATCAAGTAGTGGTCCTGCAACAGGAGAGGACCATCGGGCCCGACGCTGAGCGAAAACTCGTCACTGGGAACGGGAATGCCAGCATCGGTCGTTGTCGGCTTGCGGTCCTTGGCGGCCATAATTCTCCCCTCCTTTTGTTGGGAGCCGTGGTGATAGGGATGGAACCGTAAGACACGAGTGTACTCGCCCGCACTCCCGCCCGGTTCTCGAGATCGAATGCTGAAGATCAAGCTGCGCAGGTATTGTATGTCTCTGGCGTGGCGCCGCCTACCCTGCCAAGCGCGGCAGCCACTCCGTCTCCTATTGCACGCCATGCGAAACCGACGGAAAGGCGTACCGCACAGTTCGCAAGAGGTTGATGCGTGTCGGTCGCCGCACCTCGTGCCAGGCGGCCTTTCACTTCCACCGCGGCGAACTGCTTCGTGGTTGGGCAGGTCCCGTTCGCCACAGCTAGCCGACCCGTGACGGGCGGCCAGGCCGGCTCCAGCCGCGGCATGGAACGAGTCCAAAACGGTCGGATCCCGACGCCTCCGCGGCGGTCTGGCCGGAATCCCCAAGACAGTCCGAAGCTCATGATTCAGTGATCTTTGTGAATATCCCCCAATGTGGTATGACGGCCCCGCCCCGACGGTTTTGGTGCTCTGGCGCACGGAGGATGTCATGAACGAAACCAGCACGCTCGTCTTTTGGCTCAACGACGAGAAGATCAGCATCCCGAACCCCGATCCCCACGAACTCCTCACCGAGTTTCTCTGGGAGCGAGGGCTGACCGGCCTCGACGTGCTGCCGCTTCGCTGAGTGCAGTGATTGCGACCGACGCGAATTGCGCCATTTGCTTCGCTGCAGCGGTTGCATCGACTTCGCTGAGTTGTGCTCGCACCCAAGTCGCGTCGGTGGATTCGACCGATGCGACTTGGCTACCCAGCAAGACGGGCCGGTCGGACGCGCGTCTGACACGGTGTCGCACCCTCGCTTCAGAAGGCTCTTCGGCGCTCGCCTCGCGATACAGGATCTGATACAGCGTCGGTGGCAAACCGTGCGACACTCTGTGCTCTGTGGAGATTCGTGCACACCCGAAGACGCTGCTACACGTGTCGGAAGATTTCGCATCACAAAAAAGGATGCGCTTACCTTTGACGTTTCCGAAGTGATCTAGCGTCTCCTCAACTCGATCGACGTCGTCTTCTGAGATTGCTTCTTTGAGTCGGTCTAACTCTGCCCACACCATACGAATTTGGATGCGGTCGACAGCAGAATTGACGGAGTCCGGCGTCCACGGTTTGCCGCGCGTGTTGCGAAACAACGGCCCCCGAGAATGTTGGAGCATCAAACGACGCGTGATCGCCAACGCCGTGTCCGTGAGGTAGACAATCCGGGGCGCGGATCTGCCCTTTGATTCCGAACTCGGGAAGACCTACTGCTCATTCTCCAGGTCGACATGTCGCTGCTCGTAGGCTCTCTTGAGGTCGACATCCGACTTCGTACGTGGTCATGAACAAATCTTTGAGCGTCGGATCAGTGACAAACGTCAATAGTTCGGCGAACTGCTCTGGTGAGCCGTAGACCTCTTTGCGGTTGGCCGTGGGAAGCTCCATGTACTCCAAGGGGCTCTTCTCGATGTGCCCCTGCTTGCAGCACCAGCGGAGACATGTCTTGATGCTCCGCAAGTAGTTACGCGGGTCGTGGCCGAGACCTCGAATTGGTCCACCCATTCATGCACGTGGAAGGGACGTAGCTGATCCACGGTGATGTCTGGATAGCAATCGATGAAGCGTTGAAGCCGGTACAGATAGGCTTCGTAGGTCGGCTTGGCTCGATGGGTCTCCACCCAGTGCAAGAAGCGATCGCAGAGGACCGCCACCCGCTGGCTAGTTGCCAATGGATGATTCGTCGTTTGCTCGGGGAAGGCCATCAGTTCGTGATACTGACGGAAGGCCTTGTCGCGATCTGGGCCGAGATTGATCTGCTTGCTGCCGACCTCGACGTACCAACGACGTCGAGCCTGACGATAGAACGGCTTGGGGAAGTGTGGCATTGCGAACCTCCAAGTAAGTGGGACTTGGAGCGGTCCAGAAGGCTCGCAACGTCGACGCCGCAATAAGTTCTCTGACAAACTTTTCTGACAGTCTTGACTTCACTCGTCGTAAGTCAAGTACACCCCAGAGGACTCGAACCTCTAACCTTCGGTTCCGTAGACCGACGCTCTATCCAATTGAGCTAGGGGTGCTCGTGACCGTTTTTCTTTGCTGGAAAGGAACTTACGATGGCCGCGGCGGGCGCGGTATCGGTGGGGCCTTCAAACCAAAGAATACGGTGTCTGCGGGCCTTTGTCGACCATGGCAGGAAACGAGGAATTTTATCGCGCAGCCCCAAAGCCTGCAATCGAGACTCGCCCTTCAACCAGCCCACGCAGCCCCGGCGGATTGCGGTTTCCGCGCCTGCTATGGCTGGACTCGCGGCAGAAAAGCCGAAATTTCTGTGTTGGATCGTGGGCTAGGCTTCTAGTGTAGCGCACAACGCGCGGAGCCTGCGCGCTTCGCCAGTGCACCAGCCGAAGGGAGCCGTCATGAGCACGGTGGTCGAGGGCCAGAGAATCCGCGAGGTGGGCCGCCTAAAGATGGCGGCCGCGGTGGGCCCGTGGGAAGGACGGTTTCACTGCCTGATGGCCGCGGCGGCATGTGCGACGCTGCTGATCTCGCTGGCCGGTTGGCATTTCTGCAAGCTGACCATCTCGCTCCGCCAGGCGGCTCCGATGTTGGTGGTGCTCGCGGTGTTGTTGGGCGTGGCGGGGCAGTATCGCTGGCGCGGCGAACGACGGCTGTTTCAGGTCGTGATGATGGTCTTCTGGATCATCCTGGTCACGAACATGCATTTCTTCCCGATGTACATGGCGGCCCGAACCGATGTGCCGATCAGCGATGCTCTTTTCGCCCGGGCGGATCGAGCGATTGGTATCGAGGTGCCCAATGTGAGGGCGGCACTTGCGCCGTATCCATGGCTGAGTCGGGCCATGCTCCAAATCTACATGACCCTGATTCCGCTGATGACGCTCGCCGCCGTGTTGCCGCCGCTAATGAATCGCATGGACAAGGCCAAGGAGTTCCTGATCGGCTGCATCGTCGCCGCGTCGATCTCGCTGCCCATCTTCGCGTGCCTGCAGGCGGTGGGTCCGTGGCAGTACTACGACTTCGCGCCGGCCATTCCTTCGCTGGGAGGCAAGGCCGCCATGATGGCCGAGCTCAAGACCGATCAGGTCTTCATGATCGACGTCACGAACCGCGACGGTCTGATCGAGTTCCCGTCGTTTCACGTCGTGCTCACCGTACTGGCGGCCGCGGCGCTATGGCCGTTTCGTTGGCTCCGATGGCCCACGGTCGCCTGGGCAACCCTGATCGTTATCTCCACGATCACCACGGGCATTCACTACTCGATCGACGTTGTCGGCGGGCTGCTCGTCGCCGGCGTCGCGCTGGCCGCGGCCCGGGCCTACTCGCGCTGGGAATCGCGCCTGGCAGCGGCCGACTGAGTTGCCGCCGCCGCCAAGTGGCCCGCCGACCGTGGTGCGGCCACGTGCTGCGCGAGTATCTCGTCCAGACGCTCGACGCCAGATGTGTCGACCTTGATATTCATGACCATCGGCAAGGGACTCGTGACGAACAGATTGAGCTGTCGCGGCGGGCTGCCGGAAAAGGTGTAGCGGCTGATCTCCTCCCAGGGACGAAAGAATACCGACCCCAGGATCAGACCGCCCTCTCGGGCTTCGATACTCAGCGGGTCGATTCTCCACCAAAACCGCACGACAGCGTAATTCACGGCAAGGTACAACAGCCAAGGAGAGCCGCTAATCGGCGAAAACGCGGCGTCGAGCTCGTCAACCACTACCGACGCCGCGTAGCTCACTACCAGAACGCAAACAATCAGTCCGCTCCAGATCCGGGAGCTTCGCCGCTCGAAGCGTGCGATCATGGGCCCTCCTTGTTGCTCGAGCTTCTGTCGGCGAATCGCCAGAAAGACGACGATTCCCCCCGCGGCACCGGCCGCGACCAGGATCTTGAGCGCAGCCTCGACCTGCCGCTCCGGCTCGAGACGTCGTAGCAGCGGCGCGACCATCGCCAGCAGCGCCGCCGCAATGGTCAGCAGACCAAACAGATGACGCAATTGCCACTGTCCCAGCGTGCGTTCGTCGTCGTTGTTCATCGGAGTTCGGAAAAGTCGCAACGGCTCGGCGGCTAGGACGAGCTGAAGATCGCAACGATTCTGTGGTCAAGATCAAAGGCGCGCGAGCGAACTAACAAGCGGCTATTATAGAGCCCCGCTTCGCAGATCACGAAACCCGTTCAATTCGTAAGGTGCCACCGTGCCAAACGAGCCCCCTGCCCTGCCCGATCGTTCTGGCATTCGACGGACTACGTCTAGGCCTTTCCTCTGGTGCACCGTCCTGGCCGCCGTAACTGTCTTCGCCCCATCGGCTGCCGCTGGCGATGCCGTCGAAGGCACATGGCAGTCCATCGGGTACGATCTCGCTCTGGCCATCGAAGGCGACCACTTCGCACTCTACGAGACGACGCCGATCGGCAATCTAAAGGTCGACCAAGGCGATCTGGCGAAGTTGCGTTCCTTGGCGGGAACGATGCAGCTGGACGCCTCGGAACACCTCGAAACGCAGGACCCCACGTCGATCGCGCCCATCGCGTGGAAGCGTGTGGAGAATCTGCCGGAAGCATCCCGCCTGACGGTTGACGACGACGCTCGCAACCCCCTGCGGGCGTTCGACATCGTTTGGCACACCTTCAACAACAACTACGCCTTTTTCGAACTCCGCGACCTCGACTGGCAAAAGGCCCGCGATACGTTCCGGCCGCAGCTTACCGCCGAGTCCACCGACGCGGAATTGTTCGAGGTCCTGGCCAAAATGCTCGCTGCACTCGAGGACAATCACGTCGAACTCAATGCCCCCGGCTTCGACTTCGACCGGCATCGGACGTTGCCCAATGTGCCGCTCGTACATGCCTGGCAGCGTCAGCACGCATCGAGCACTCAAGACGAAGACCTGATGACTTTCATCCGCGGCAAGTACGGCGAGTACGTTGAGACCAGCGCCAAGCTCATCGCCGCACAGATGGTCGATGGCCCGCACCGCGGCGCCGACGGCAAGCTGGTGTGGGGAATGCTGCCCGATGAGATCGGCTATCTCGGTATACGCAGCATGGCCGGCTTCGTCTCAGACGATGATGCGCCCCCCGAACAGCACCTGGGTGCGTTGGACAAAGCCCTCGACCGAGCGATGGACGATCTGGCCGGCGCTCGCGCGATGATCGTCGACGTGCGGTTCAACGGCGGCGGATGGGATCCGGCGGCCGTGCGGATCGCCAGCCGATTTGCCGATCGCCGCCGCCCGGCGTTCACCAAGAAGGCCCGCACTCCCGATGGATTCACGCCGAAGCACACGGTCTATGTGCAACCTTCCGGCCCACGGCAGCACACGCGACCTGTAACGCTGCTCACCAGCCCAATGACGGCCAGCGCGGCCGAGATCTTCGTGTTCTGCATGAACGCCCTGCCTCACGTGCAGCAGGCCGGCATGCCGACCATGGGGATCCACTCCGACCAACTCATGCGACACCTTCCCGGCGGCTGGTCGTTCTCGCTCTCGAACGAGATCTACGCCACGATCGATGGCGACGTCTACGAAAAGGTCGGCATCCCGCCCGTGGCGCCGGTGCCCATGTTTTCCACCGACGACTTCGCCGGGAACCAAGACGCCGTGGTGGAAAAAGCTCGGGCGCTGGCAAGCCACGCCGCGGATAAGCACTAAGTCGCGCGACTTTCCCGCCTACTTGAACGGCCGAAAAAGTGTTGCGATCGGCGGCCGCGCTGGCCTAATTCTGGCCACTGACAAAGCCTCCAGCGGTCGCTAGGATCGCACGAGTTGATCGCACATTCGATTGGTATCCCAAGAGCCTGGTTCATCCGACCCGGGTTTCCGCAGAGCCCGCTGCCGACATCGTCCGGCGGCGGGCTTTTTCGTTTCAGGAGAGCAAGATGGCGCAGCAAGACCAACCCGCACGCGACGACGACGAATTCGTTCCACCCGGCGAAGAGTCTCGATTTCCGCCCCAAGAGGTGGAAGCGTCCGAAACGATCGACAGCCCGCAGGATAGCGATAACGCAGACGCGGTTGACTCCGCAGATGTCGCATTCAGTGCGGGTGACGATCCACAAGGCACGGAGGAACATGCCGGACTCGGATCGCCTGACGTGAAGAACGCAGACGTAGTCCGTCAAGCGTTCCTGCGACAGGCCCAAGGCTCCGACAACGCGAAGCAGGCCCGTGTCCAGGTGCACCGATACGGTGAACCCCAGGAAGCCCCCGTGAAACTCGCGCAACCGTCGGCTGGGACGTCCACCGGTGAGGAGGCGGCGGGAGTGCTTTTCGTCCAAAGCGTCGAACACAGACCCGTGAGCGATCACCCCGCCCCTCCGCCGTCGTCGCCGGCGGGGAATCGCGAGTATTTGCTCCCTTTTCCTGGAGAAAACGACGATCGCGACGCCCCGCGCGGCCCGGCCGACAGGATCTTTCCGCAGGCACCGCCGATCCGGAGCGATGGCCACGAACCCGTCGTAGGAAGGCATGCCGTGCCTTCTCCGGCAGCGTCCCAGACCGGCGGCCAGGTCGCCCCGCGGGTGCTCGTGCTGGTCACGCTCGCCGAAGCCCGGGCCGTGTTTGAAGAGTTGATTCACGAAGCGGTTGAGCAATTCGCCGAGCGGATCCGAAAAGCGGCCGAGGCGGAAGTCGCGAGTGCATTTTGGCAACGCGACGCTGAGCGGCGTGCCCTCCTGTCTGACCTCCCATACTAAGAGACAAAGCGGGGTCGGCACACCGATCTCACGGTGTCGGCAAGGATGCCATGGATGCCTACGCGGTTGTGCTTCGCGACTTTCTCGAGCTTGTCGCCCAGCTCTGGACCCGCCGCATCGACGCGGAGCTAGGCGACTTCGCCGCCGCCTTCGATGCCTGGTTAAACACCCTGTTCGCCCACCCCACGCACGATTGGCGGCAGCGTCTCAACGACTTCCTCGCCGACCAGGCCGCCTCCGGCCGCACGATCACACCGGAAAGCCGCAAGGAGCTCGTGGCGTTTCTGGAGGGTTGGATAGCGTCGCCAAACATCTGGGCGGACGTCACGAGAAACAGGCCGAAACGTGATGCCAATGGCGCCGCGTTACAGCAATTGTCCGGGCGACAAGCAGCAAAGAAAACACCAACTTCCAGTCGCAAGCGACGAGGTCGCTTCGATAGGCGGGACTACCGGATCTTGAGTCCAGCGGAGTCCTTCTTTCGGAAGAAGCTGGCTCAAGCGCAGCGCCATCTCGACGAACTCGAGCAGATGCTAACCACTCTTGGCCAGGAGTTTGACACAGCATCGCCCGGCTCACCGGTGCTGGTCGATCTGGACGCTATTGAGAGTCTAGGGTCGGCATTAATCGCCCCGACCTTCAATATACCAGACCAGACGGCACGCGCGTCTATATCGAGTATGATAGCGCTACGCGCAGCAGCTTCCCAAATACGCCGCGTGGGCCGGAACATGCGCGACGGATCCAGGCGAATGATCCGGATGGAGTGATCGAACTGAAACGGTTTCCTTAAGGATTGATAGATGCCAGATTTCGGAATGACATATGCTCCTACAACGTTCAACATCGGCTTCCTTGAGATCGATCTCGATGCCGTGGTCAAGACGTTCACATCTTGGATTCGCCAACTGCATCATACAGTCCACGTCGTCGATGCTTCCGGGGAAGTGTCCGCAGTGATTGCTTCCCTTGAGCCGCTAACCATGCCCCCTCGACGCTCGTTGTGGCTGCGCACACGATCGCTGTGGACAGCCTACGTGGACAACTCGATCCTGGGAACTGATGCGCTTAGCTCCATTAGCTACTTGTCGAAACTCTTGGGTTGCCGCGGTGTCATTCTGAGTCGCGTCCCGCACACGCTCCAGAACGACGCCGACCGCAACCGGGGAACTTACGGCGCGGTTCAATTTGAAATGTACGGGCCATCGAGTGATGATCCACTCGAGTGTGTTCGCTCCGTCGGAGTGACATTCGATGGCGGAAGATGGTACTTCGATCAAAGCGGAAGCGTGCAACCATTCGAGGAGGTCGACCGCTACAAGTCGCAACGCATTGTAGACCGGTTAACTCCGGAAATGCTCGACCGTTATGCATTTTCGCTGGGGATCGATGCCTTCAACGAAATGTTCTACACCGGCGACGCCCGTCTTGTGTCGTATGCGAATCCTGCAAACGCACCCGCTAGGCAATGCTCCCTTGCTGAAGCCCGTCGAGACTTCGGGCTCGCCTGACCTCCGGCATCGAAGATCATGCTCTCCACTCCATCCCGCTAGATCGATGCAAGCCGACACCTTCGCCCACCTCGACGCCCACTATGCCGAGATCGAGACGCTGACCGGCGAGACGATCACCCGGGCCGCGACAGTTCCTGACGATGAGCTTGAAGGAGGACGGCTGAGCGACATGGGATACGCGGTTCCCGTTTGCTCACTCAAAAAACGGAAATAGCTCGCGCAGCTCCTTCTCGCTGGGTTGCCGGCCGTATTCGCAGATCTCGAAGGCTTCGGCGTAGCGGACGTCTTCGCCGCGGTCTTCGCCGTACCACTTGATCAGGGCGTCGCGATACTTGTCGGCCACCGCGGCGTAGCGGCTGCCGTGGACCTTGATGGCCCAGGCCCGCCGCGCGGCGTCGTCCTCGGGCACTTCGGCCACGAACTCCTCGGAGCCCGAAGCGCCGCCTTCGTACACTTGCGAGGGCAGCGAATGCACGGCGCCGATCTTCTTGTCGAACACGTCGTCGATGTCCACGATCACGTCGGGCGTAAACGGGTTCGGTTTTTGAAAGCGATCGGAATAGTAGAAGAACACCGGGTTGTCTTTCAGCGGCGGCGTGTCGGGGCAGAAAAACGGCACCGTGACCATGAATGCGGCGTCCTGCACCAGCACGCCCGTGTAGCGGTGGTCGGGATGGTAGTCGTTGGGGCGGTGCGACATGACGACGTCGGCCTCCCAATCGCGAATCAGCCGCGTGATCTTGCGGCGGTTCTCCAGCGTTGGCATCAGCTCGCCGTCGTGGATGTCGAGCACTTCGGTTTCGATGCCCAGCACCCGAGCGGCCGCTTCGACCTCCGATTTGCGTCGCTGGGCGAGCGGACCGCCGGCGATCTGCCAGTGACCGATGTCGCCGTTGGTCACCGAGACAAACTTGACCTTATGTCCCTGCTCGGCCCACTTGGCGGCCACGCCGCCGGCCTTGAACTCGGCGTCGTCGGGATGGGCCCCGAAGCAGATGATCCGCAACTTGTCGCCGTTGTCCTCGCCGCAGGCGAACGAAACCATTGCGGCCAACAATAAGAGTGCGATGCCGCCCCGCCGGGCGGCGCGATGCGCGCTATGCATGGTGTTTTCTCCCAGGTGCTCGTGAGCACCTATTGTAAGAAGGCGGCGCGGTCGGAATCCAGCGGCTACCAAAGGGTGTAGCCGCCGTCGATGACGATATTGGCACCCGTCACGTAGCGCGCCGCGTCGCTGGCCAGATAGACGGCCAAAGGCCCCAGATCTTCGGCATGGCCGAATTCGCCCGCGGGAATCTGCTCTTTGTACATTTCGAACAGCCGCGGATGCTCGCGAGCCCAGCGGCGGTTGGGTTCGGTCATGAAGAACCCGGGGCAGATGGCATTCACGGTGATGCCGTGGGGGGCCCAGTCGGCGGCCGTGGCCTTGGTGAAGTGGATCACCGCGGCCTTCGAGGTTTCGTAGGTGCGTCCTCCGATGCCGCGATTGACGATCATGCCCGACATCGAAGCGATGTTGATCACGCGGCCACCGCGGCGCCGCTTGAGCATGGCCGCTCCGATCATTTTGGTACACACGAAGGTGCTGGTGAGATTGAGATGGATGATCTCCTCCCACTTCTCCAACGGCAGCTCGGCGGTGGGAATATTGAAGCGGCGGCCTCCCACGTTGTTGATCAGGATGTCGATGTGGCCGTGATCGGCGAGTGCCGTTTCGCACACCTGCTGACAGGCCTGGGGACGGCTCACGTCGGCAGCGATCGTCGCGGCCTGCCGACCGAGCGCGCGGATCGCCTCGGCGGTCTCCTCGAGCGGCTCCGGGTCGCGCGCCACAAGCACGACGTCGGCACCGGCTTGGGCGATGGCCAGCGCCATCTCACGCCCCAGCCCGCGGCTGCCGCCGGTGATGAGCAATCGCTTGCCGTCAAGGCGGAATTGATCCAATACACTCATGGCACCCTCGCCTGGAAAAACGCATGACGATGCGCGATGTACGGCCACAAAGTCTACCGCGCCGGCACGAGCGTCGCCTACCGTAGCGATGCGAGCACACCACCCCCTGCAGGATCCGTTCAACGTGATTTGCAAACGCATCAACCCGCAGTTAAGTTTGAGCGAGATCGGCGCTGCCGCACCCCCACTCTTCCCACCGAGGTATCGATGCCCGCCAAGAGCCTCACTCTGTTGGTCGGCCTGTTGTGGCTTTCTTCCAATTGGGCCCTGGCCGCCGAGACCGGCGAGCAGGCCGCTGCCAAGCCCAGTGCCGATGCCACGCAAGCCAACGAACCGCCGGCAGGGCATTCGATGCACGGCGAAGCCTTCAACGAAGGGCCGCGGCAAAAGCCTTACCTGATGCACAACACGGGCAACGTCCGTTTCGAGATCACGACATCGGTGCCCGAGGCGCAGCAGTACTTCGATCAGGGGCTGGGGCAACTTCACGGCTTCTGGTACTTCGAAGCCGAACGCTCCTTCCGCGAGGTGGCTCGGCTCGATCCGGCCTGCGCCATGGCCTACTGGGGCATGGCGATGGCCAACGACAACAACGAGAAACGGGCCAAGGAGTTCATCAAGAAGGCCGTCGAAAAGAAAGCTTTGGCCAGCCCGCGCGAGGCGGCCTGGATCGACGCGCTGGCCGCCTGGCACGACGCGCCGAACAATATCGAAAAGCGGCAGAAGTACGTCCGCGACCTCGAAGCCATCGTGCACGACTACCCCAACGACGTCGAGGCTAGAGCCTTTCTCGCGCTGCAAATCTGGAAGAACGGCAGTTGGATGACCGAGGGCAAGCGGCAGATCCCGATCTCCAGCCACCAGGCGGTCGATGCAATCCTCGACCAGGTGTTCGACGTCAATCCGATGCACCCGGCCCATCACTATCGCATCCATCTCTGGGACCGCGAGAAGCCGGCCCGGGCTTTGATTTCCGCCTCGCGCTGCGGCCAGGCGTCGCCGGGCATCGCGCACATGTGGCACATGTCGGGCCACATCTATTCGCGGCTACACCGCTACGTCGACGCCGCCTGGCAGCAGGAAGCCAGCGCCCGGGTCGACCACGCGCACATGATGCGCGACGGCGTGCTCCCCGATCAGATTCACAACTACGCGCACAACAACGAGTGGCTGATCCGCAATCTGGCCTACCTGGGACGCGTGCACGACGCGATCGACCTGGCCGAGAACATGATCTCGCTGCCCCGGCATCCCAAGTACAACACGCGCAGCAAGCGGGGCACCAGCGCCGCCTATGGGCACGACCGCCTGGAAGACGTGCTGGTGCAATACGAGTGCTGGCAGGACCTGCTCGGGCCGCGAGGCCGCCCGCTCATGCAAAACGCGCGCGGCGAAACCGACCCGCTCAAGCAAGCACGTTTGACGGGCCTGGCCTCGTTCGGTTTGGGCAACGTCGAGGCCGGACGCGAGCAGATCGCCGCGCTCGAAGAGATGCTGGCCGAAAAGCAGGCGGCCCGCATCCAATCTGCCGACGAGGCCGAAGCCAAGGCGCGCAGCGCCAAGAAGTCGGAATCCGACGTGGCCAAGGCCATGGCCGACGCCCTCAAACCGCACGGCCGAGCCATCCGGCAGGTCGAGGAAGCGGTAAGCGAGCTCAGAGCCTACGCGGCGTTGGCCGACGGCAATGAGAAAGCGGCTCTTGCCGAGTTGAAGAAACTCGAAGATGCCGGCGGCGTGCGCAAGGATCACCTGGCCCGGCTGTTCTCGCTGGCCGGCGATCATGCCAAGGCAAAGTCTCTGGCCAAGAAACTCGTAGACGATGGCCCAGGCCAGGTCTATCCAAGGGCCGTGCTAGTCGAGGTCCTCTATCGAGCCGGCGAGAAGGAGGCGGCCCGCGAGGCCTGGGCCGATCTGCGTCCGCTGGCCGCCTATGCCGATCTGGATGCGGCGGTGTTCCGCCGGCTACGGCCCATTGCCGAGGAGTTCGGGCTGCCCGAGGACTGGCGTGGTTCGCAGGCCCCATCGGTCGACGTGGGCGGGCGGCCCGAGCTATCCAGCCTGGGCCCGTTTCGCTGGAGCCCTACGCCGGCCCCGAGCTGGACGCTGCCGGGTGCCGAGGGTGGCAATGTCTCGCTGGCCGACTACCGCGGCCGCCCGGTGATCGTGATCTTCTACCTCGGCTCAGGCTGTCTGCATTGCGTGGAGCAGATCCAGAAATTTGCTCCCCTGACCAGCGAGTTCGGTGGGGAGGGCGTGTCGCTGGTGGCCATCTCGAGCGAACCGCTCGATACGCTTAAAGGCTCCCTGGAAAAACTATCCCCCGGCGAATCGATCCCGTTCCCGCTGGCGGCCGATCCGGAAATGAACATTTTCCGGGCCTATCGCGCCTACGACGACTTCGAGAACATGCCGCTGCACGGCACGTTCCTGGTCGACGCCGATGGGCTCGTGCGATGGCAGGACATCAGCTACGAGCCGTTCGTAGACGTGAAGTTCCTGCTGGGCGAAGCCAAGCGGCTGCTGAGCAAGTAACGGCCTAATCGGCCAACGCCAACACGTACGCCTAGGAGAGGGCGGGAATCGGGCGGCCGCCCTCGGTCACGATCGGGATCGGCCGGCCCTGCGGATTCACCCAGTGGGCATTCAGGTCGATGTCCAGGTGGCGGAACGTCGTCGCGGCCAGGTCGGCGGGGGTCACCCGGCTGTCCCGAATGGCATAGCCCTTGTCATCGGTGCTGCCAATGACTTCCCCCGTCGGCAGTCCGCCACCGGCCACCAGCATCGACATCACCGGCGTCCAGTGTCCGCGGCCGGCGGTCTTGGTCATCACGGGCGAACGGCCGAACTCGCCCATCATCAGCACCAGCGTCGAATTCAACAGCCCGCGCTGCTCCAGATCGGTCACCAGCGCGTGCATCACGCGATCGACGCGCGGCAACAGGGGTGTGAGGCCTTTCTCGATGCCGCCCCAGCGCACTTCGTCACCGTGGTGGTCGAAGTAACCCCAGGCCCCGCTCACGAGCACGAACGTGACGCCGGCCTCGACCAGCCTGCGAGCCAATAATGCCTTTTCGCCGATGCTCTCGCGGCCGTACGCATCGCGCGTCGCGTCCGACTCGCGCGACACGTCGAAGGCCTGCTGCACCTTGCCGGAAACGACCATCTCGTAAGCCATCCGCGTATAGCGGTCCACCGGTTCAAGCGCGTCGGTCCGCTCCAGATCGCGGTTGAGGCGATCGAACTGTCGCTGTAGCTCGTGCCGGTTCTGAAGCCGGTCGATGTCGATTCCCTTGGGCATGGCCAGCCGGCCGGTCAACTCCTTGCCCTGAATAGGCTCAAAGCGGCGGTCCATGTGGCCGGCGCCCCACACGTCCGACTTCCAACTATCGGCCAGGCCCACGAAGGGCGGCATGCCCGGGGCGTTCGGCCCGCGAAACTTCGCGGCGATCGAGCCCATGGACGGGTAGCCGCCTCCGTCGTTGCCGTCGTTGGTGCGGCGGGCCAGCGCGTTGCCGGCTTGCATCGTGATGGGCGTGTGGTTGCTGGCCGAACAGTCGACCGAGCGAATGATCGATAGCTTATCCGCAATCTTGGCCTGCATCGGCAAATGCTCGCAGACCTGGATGCCGGGCACTTTCGTGGAAATGGCCCGGTACGGCCCGCGGATTTCGGCCGGTGCGTTCGGCTTGGGGTCCCACATGTCGATGTGGCTGGGCCCGCCCGAAAGCCAGAACAAGATCACCGATTTCTTGCCCGAGCGGTTGACCGCGTTGCTCGAGCCGGTAAGCGCCCCGGCGGCCAGAGCATCGGCCATCGCCAATCCGGCAAGGCCCGATAGTCCCGTTTGCAGAAACCAGCGCCGCGACCCCACGCGTACCAGGTCCTGCTGCGGCGGAAGCAGTGGGTGGCGCGGGAGCCCGCGCGAATGTGCCTGGGCGTGGCCGGAGTTGCGCGCCATGGTTCATGCTCCCGTATCGTGGGGATGGAGTCGACCTCTGCACCGCGGGCGAAGTATAACAGATAAGCCGCCGCTGATGCAATTATCGTGCACCACGCACCTTGCAGGACAGCCTGATTCCAGCGACAGTACGGCTGCTACTTCGCAACGGCATCCCTCTCCAGCCCTCGACCCATGCGTATTCTGGCCATCGAGACGATCGAAACTGCCGGCTCGGTGGCGCTGCTCGACGGCCAGCACCTCGTTGCGGAAACGCGGCTCGATGCGTCGCGCCGCAGCGCCCGAACGCTGGCTCCAGGAATCCACGATCTGCTTTTCGGGGCCGGCTGGACGCCGCGAGAAGTGGAGCTGGTGGCCGTGGCCACCGGACCGGGATCGTTCACGGGCTTGCGGATCGGCGTCACCACGGCCAAGAGCTTCGCCTATGCCACCGGCTGCGGTGCCGTGGGGGTCAACAGCCTGCTGGCAATCGCCGAGCGCATGCCTGCGGCGACGGCGGCATTCCACGTCGTGCTCGACGCGCAGCGCAACGAGCTGTTCGTGGGCGACTTCACCCGTGCCGCCGACGGCCGTTTGTCGGGAGAAGAGACGACCCGCATCGTTACGGCCGAGGCCTGGATCGCCGAATTGCCCGCCGGCGCCATCGTCACCGGCCCGGGGCTTACCAAGTGGGCTCAGCGGTTAGGCGGCAAGGCCATCTTGGTGGAAGAGTCGCTTTGGCATCCGACAGCGTCTGCGGTCGGCCGCCTTGGCCTTGCCGGGCAACAAGGCGGTGGTCGTGCCAGGCCGCTTGAGCTTGTACCTCGTTACTTTCGCCGCACCGCGGCCGAGGAACAGTGGGAACGCAAGGCGTCGGCCAAGCGCGAAGCGTGAGAACCGCAGTACCAAAATGAACCGAGCCCGCCGATATCATATCGGCGGGCTCGGGTGGGTGGTGAGCTTCGTAGCTCGACTTACGCAGATCTCAAGGTTTTTCAGGCAAACTTCAGAAGGCTCAGCTACGCCGAGCGCTTCTTCAAACGAGCGCGATAAGCGCAACTCAGCAGGCCAACGACGCCGAATCCCGCAAGGACCATCGTCGAAGGCTCAGGCACGGTACGAACCGTAGCGACAATCTGCCCCGTCAAATTGAACGAGGTGAAAATGTCGAACGGATCGTCGGTGATGAGGGTCGTGAAGGTCGAGTGAATCGGGATCGTCAAGGTGGTGCCGTCCCAGGTTCCGATATCCGGAGCCGCACTGCCAAAAAAGATCGGAGAACCCACGATGCTGTCCGTGTCGTTCCCCAGAAAAGAGACGAACGCCTGTCGTCCGTCAACCGCCGCGCCTTGTTGCCCAGCCAGGTCAAAATTGTTTCCGACCAGCGGCATCGGCGCCCCCGGAACCAACGTGTTGACCAGGTTGTAGATCACGGCCGTCAAGCCGATTCCCGGCGCGACGAGACCGAAGTTCGAATTCGGCGTCGTACCCTGCGGCGGCGGACCGACCGGATCGCTGACGACGGGGTCGAACGGACGGTAGTTGCCCGGGATGCCACCGACGCCGGGAGACGCATTCACGGCGGTCGAAATTTGTGAACCCGGCGCGAAAGCGATCGAGGCCGGCTGCACGTCGATGTACATCTCGCCGTACAGTGACGTTGTGTCCGACCCAGGAAACGCCGGGGTCGTCGACTGGATGCCTCCCATACCAGCAGTCAAGTCAATAACTGTCTGATACGTCAGGAAGCTCTGCGTCTCGTCGATCGTGAACGGCAAGACGCCGGCCCGAGCGACAGAAGTGGCAGAGAAGAGCGCTGCCATCGCAGCGACTGCCACCAGCGTGCGACCGAACGTTCGGCCGCAAGGCGGAATACCACCCAGTTTCAATGCACGCATTAGCGGTCTCCTTAGAACAAAATCGTGAAGTTGCCCAAACTTGCCTAGCCACGAAGCTACGCATTACGTCCGTGAATATAGTCACGACCGGAACCGGTTGCAAGTTTCTGGTTAGGAATTTTGGGTTTTTCCTAGCTAACGATGTCGGGGCGCAAAGCCAAAGCTAGATGCCATTTACATACCCCCCGCCCATGAACCCATGCCCCCCTGAAGAGCTAATCCAGGCACGCTGGCACGCAAAATCGACACGAAACGCGTGGTTTTTTGAAGTTTCGCCTTGGAACGGGTGAGAAACCATCAGTTACCGCCGGCATGAGCCGAGATCTCGCCTAGCACCTCAGCAGCCGCCTGGACCGTGGCAGCGATATCCTCGGGGCGATGTGCCGCCGAGACGAACAAGGCCTCAAACTGGCTGCAGGGCATGTAACTGCCCCGCTCGATCAGCCCCCAGAAGTATTTGGCGAAACGGGCCGTGTCCGAGCTCTCGGACACCGTCCAATCGACCACGGCGCGATCGATGAAAAACAGCGTCAACATGCTTCCCACGCGGGCCACCGTGTGCGGGATCCCGGCCCGGGTCGCCGCATCGTCGAGGCCTTCTGCCAGTTGCCGGCTGCGCTCTTCGAGCGTGGCGTAGGGCGGCTCGTCGCGCAGGCGGCGCAGCGTGGCAATCCCGGCCGCCGTGGCCAGAGGATTGCCGCTCAAGGTGCCGGCCTGAAAGACGTCGCCCTCGGGCAGCACGTGATGCATGATTTCGGCCCGGCCTCCGTAGGCCCCCACCGGCAGTCCGCCGCCGACAATCTTGCCCAACGTCGTCAAATCGGGTTCGAACCCGAACAAGGATTGCGCTCCGCCGTAGGCCACGCGAAAGCCGGTCATGACCTCATCGCAGATCAACAGTGCCTTGTGCCTCTTGGTAAGGCCATTGAGCGCGTCGAGAAACGCCTGCGTGGGCACGACACATCCCATGTTGCCGACCACGGGTTCAAAGATCACCGCGGCGATGCGTTTGCCGTGCTCGTCGAATGCCCGCTCGAGTCCCGCGACGTCGTTGTACTGCAGCACGAGCGTGTCTTTGGTCGTTCCAGCCGTCACGCCGGGCGAATTGGGCACGCCGAGCGTCGCGGCCGAGCTGCCGGCGGCCACCAGCAAACTGTCGACGTGACCGTGGTAGTTGCCGGCGAACTTCACGACGACGTCGCGACCGGTGAAGCCGCGCGCCAGTCGCAGGGCGCTCATCGTGGCCTCGGTGCCGGAATTGACAAGGCGCACCTTCTCGACCGACGGCACCGCCTCGATGATCAACTCGGCCAACTCGCTTTCGGCCTCGGTAGGTGCACCAAAGCTGGTGCCTCGTGCAGCGGCCTTCTCCACCGCGGCGATCACCTCGGGGTGCGCGTGGCCCAGGATCATCGGTCCCCAGGAGCCCACGTAGTCGATGTAGCGCTGACCGTCGATGTCGAATAGGTAGGCGCCCTCGGCGTGGTCGATGAAGATCGGCTCGCCGCCCACGCCGCCGAATGCTCGCGCCGGGCTGTTGACGCCGCCGGGCATGAGTTGCCGGGCTCGGGCAAATGCGGCGTGGCTGCCTTCGGATTTCATGTCGCCTCCTGGAACTTGCAGAACGAATCAACAACGACGCGGATGGCCGAGACGTAACGCGATTCAGACGTTTACGCCAGCCAACGGGCGGCCTGCTTGGCCCAGTAGGTCAACAGAATACCGGCCCCGGCGCGGCGCAGCGCCAGCAGCGACTCGAGCGCCACGGCCCGCTCGTCGATCCAGCCGCGCTCGGCCGCGGCCTTGACCATGCTGAACTCGCCTGAGACGTTGTACGCCGCCAAGGGCACTCCCGGAAAAGCGTCTCGCACGTCTCGCAGGATATCGAGATACGGCAAGGCCGGCTTGACCATCACGATATCGGCCCCCTCCGCCAAATCGAGCTCCACTTCGCGCAGCGCCTGCCGGGCATCGGCTGCCGGATCCATCTGGTAGCTGCGGCGGTCGCCAAATTGCGGCGTGCTTTCGGCCGCGTCGCGAAACGGCCCGTAGAAGGCGCTGGCGTACTTGGCCGCATAGCTCATCACCGGTACGTGCGTAAACCCCGCCGCGTCGAGCCGCGCTCGGATCGCCCCGACCATGCCGTCGATCATGCCGCTGGGGGCAACCACGTCGGCCCCGGCCCGGGCGTGGCTCAGCGCTTGGCTGGCGATCAACTCGAGCGTGGCGTCGTTGTCGACGTCGACGCGTCCGGTCTTGTCGTTGATCACGCCGCAGTGGCCGTGGTCCGTGTATTCGCAGAAGCAAACGTCGGTGATCACGAGCACGTCCGGCGCAGCTTTCTTGGCGGCCGCCACGGCCTGCTGCACGATGCCCGCTTCGCTGGTCGAGTCGCTGCCCACGGCGTCCTTCGTGTCGGGAATGCCGAATAGAATGACGCCTCCCAGGCCCAACTCGCCCACCTCGTCGAGTTCGGCGGCCAGTTGGTCGGGCGAAATCTGAAAGTGCCCCGGCATTGAGCCGATAGCCTGCCGCACCCCCTTGCCGCTCCGCACAAACAGCGGCAGCACCATGTCGGCCGGCGTTAGACGCGTTTCCTCAAGCATGCGGCGCACGCCCGGATGTTGCCGCAGGCGGCGCATCCTGGTGGTGGGAAACGATGGTGTGGGGCCCTTCTGCATGACATCTCCTTGTAGCGCCGTCCGCGGCGAAAAGGCCAACAAATTCCTAGCGCGCCGCGGCCTGCCGCTGGGGCGCTTCGGCCAGCGCGTCTTTGGCCCGCCGCACCAGCGAATCGGCCCAAGGCTTATCGCCGTAAAGCTCGACAATCCCTTCGTACATTTTGCGCGCGGCGGCCGGGTCGTCGGCCGCCAGCTTTTCGGCTTTTTCCAACCGAGCCTCGACCAGCAGACGCCCCTCGTCGATGTATCGCGCGACGCGCTTCTGCAATCGCTGTTGCTCGAGCCGTGCCAGCCGAACGTAGCGCTGCGTCAGCTCCGAGCCATCCTGGCCGTCGTCGTAGACGTCGATCAAAGCTTGAAACTTGGCCATCGCCGTTTCCGGGCTGACAAGCAGATAGCGTTTGGCTTCGGCGTACGCGCGTTGCACGGGGCTCGAGGCCCGGGCCTCGTCCACATACGAACGTACCTGCTCGGCGCGCGGGTCCGAGGGGTAGCGGGCGAGAAAGTCGTCCATGTCGCGCCGCACTTCCTTCAAGCTCTCCAAGTCCCCCTCGCCCGCCGCGGCGTCGATCCGCGTAAACAGCTCGTCGGCGCTCTCGGGTCGCATCAGGTACCATCCGCCGGCAACCAACAGCACCAGCCCCGCTACCAGAGCCACGGTCTGCGGCGCGAAGATCACCGACAACGTCTCCGACAGCGAATGCGGCGGCTCGCTCGTCTCGTCGACCTTCGTGAATCGATCGGCCGGTGGTTCCTCGGGCGCGGCACTCGCGCCGGAAGGCTCCGCCTCGTTCTCGACGGCGCTTCGCGCCACGGTCGCCGCGGTGACCGGACCCGAGGACTCGTCCACGTCGATCTCGTACGCGTCGGACAGCTCCGACGGCGACAGCGTGGCCGCCAGCGGGTTGTAGCTCGAAGAACTCACCGCCGGTCGCTCCGGCGGCGTCAGGATGAAATCGTCGCCGTGACCACTCATCGAGACGCTCAAGCCGCGCTCCATCGCCTCGAGGCTGCGGGCCAGCATCATCGTGTTCGCAAATCGCCGTTCGGGCTCTTTTTCCAGCAGTTGATGGATAATCCGGGCCAACTCGGCCGGGGTCTCGGGCGCATAGCGCGTCACCGGCTCGGGTTCGGCGTAGCGCTGCATCTGCAGCATCTCCACCAGCGTGTGCGCCCGAAACGGCGGCCGGCCGGCCAGCAGCGTGTACATCACACCGCCCAGGCTGTATTGATCGCACCGATCGGTGACGTTGCGGCCGTCGGCCTGCTCGGGTGCCATATATTCCGCCGTGCCCAGCACACCGCCGTCGGACGTGGTGCGCGTGTTGCCAAATAGCCTGGCGATGCCGAAGTCGGACAGTTTGATCTCGCCGGTTTCGGCCAGCAACAGGTTGGCCGGTTTCAGGTCGCGGTGGATCACACCGTGGTCGTGCGCGTGCTTCAGCGCCCGGCAAAGCTTGATGGCGATCGCCGTCACCTCGCGCCAATCGAACCGGCGCGCCGCGCGCAGCTCGTCTTCGAGGCTGGTGCCGCGCACCAACTCCATGGCGTAGAACAGCGTGCCGGACTGCTCGCCGTAGCCATACAGGCGCACGATGTTCGGGTGGCGCAGCTTCTTGAGCGAGTCGATCTCGGCCTCGAAGCGCACGCGAAAGCCTTCGTCGGCAGCCAAACTGGGCGAAAGAACCTTGACGGCAGCCGTCTCGCCGCTGTCGACGTCGATGCCCTCGTACACCGCCCCCATGCCGCCCTGGCCGAGCTTCTTTCCCAGGCGATAGGGTCCGAGCTGCTCAAATTGCATGGGATTTATTCGCGCCGCTCTAGGCCCCAAGCGCGAGCAAGAACGCGATTTCGAGAGTTCGACAGCGGAGTGCCTGGCAATGGGCGGAAGCCCGTCTTCCGCGGCCCAACCGCCAGGCTCCCGTCCAGAGAAAGCCAACTTCAATCCTAACAACACGCCCCCCCGGGCACCAGCGACCCGGGCGGTGGAGCGCCTTTACAACGGGGTTCAGCCGCCGGTAGATTGCCGTGGTCTTTCCAAATTCGAGTAAGCGTCGCAACCGGCAGAGGAGGCTCTTCGTGTCGAACGAGTACGTGGTGCTGTCGCGCCGCGAGAATCAAGCCCGGGGCATCGGGCAATACGCGATTGATTTCCTGGCCGGCAAGCTGGGCCAGCCGGACGACGGCGTGCTCAAGCGCGTCGAACAGTTTCACCTGGACAGCATCGCCTGCGGCGTTTCCGCACTGGCCTGCGGCACCAACGCGCCGCGCGTGCTCCGCTCCGAGGCGTTGGAGTACGTCAGCCACGAGCTCGGCGAGGGGGCGCCGGTGCTCGGCTCGCGCGTCAACGTCACGCCCGAGAAGGCGGTGGTGGCCAACAGTTCGGCGGCGCGCGAGTGGGACGCCAACGGCACGAACTTCGGCTACAACCCGGCGCGAGGCGCCACCCGGGGCGAATTCGGGCACAACGACTTTTATCCCGTGGCGGTCGCCGCCGCGCAGATGAAAGGCCTCAATGGCCGCGAAACGCTGCTGGCCATGATCCTGCTCGACGAGATCCGCGGTCGGCTGGCCGAGGTGTTCGCGCTGAAGAACTATAAGGTCGATCACGTGGTCCACGGTGCCATCGCTTCGGCGGCCACCTTCGGCGCCATCCTGGGCGCCAGCGCCGAGCAGATCGAGTCGGCCATCGGCCTGGTCGTCGCCCACTATATACCCTTCCGCGCGATCCGGGCCGGCAAGCAACTCTCCGACTCCAAAGGCGCTTCGGCCGCCATCAGTGCCGAGGCCGCCGTGCTTTCGATGCGCCGTGCGATCCGCGGCTTCGTCGGTCCTGCGGACATCTTTCGCAACCCCGAAGCGATCTTCTGCCTGTTTGAGAAGCCGGAAGAGAAGGACGCCAGCCCCTTCGAGCTGGCGCTGGGCGCCTCGGGCGACGACTTCGCCGTGATGGGCATGCACTTCAAGCTGGGGTTGTACGAGCACCAGTCGGCTGGAGCCATCCAGGGGTTGATGGACCTGCTGGGCAAGCACCCCAAACTGCTCGACAACCCGGACAACGTCCGCTCGGTGCGGATCACGATCTACGAGCCGGCCTTCGGCATCATCGGCGACCCAGCCAAGCGCGATCCGCGCACGCGGCAAAGCGCCGACCATTCGATGGTCTACATCGTCGCCACGCTGCTGCGCAAGGCCTTCGCGTCGGGCACCTCCGGCTGGCGCGAGTTAATGCTCGCGCCGCAAGACTATAGCGAAGAAAGCCTGCACGATCCGCTCACGCGGCAGCTCATCGACCGCATCGAATTCCGGCACGGCGGCCGGGAATACGACGACAAATACCCCGACGGGATCCCGACGACGCTGGAAATCGAGCACGGCAAGCTGGGCAGCCTCTCCAGCGGGCTGGTGATGTACCCCGAGGGGCACGCCCGCAATACGAGCGGCAATTTGGAGAGCCTGCTCGAGTACAAGTTCCGCCTGCTCGCCGGGTTGGGCGTCAAAGACGTCGACGCGCTCTACCAGCGCTTCACCGGTCTGGCGGAAAAATCGGCCGACGAAATCGCCGACCTGTACAACTTCGAGATCGTCAATTGCTAGGCGATTCGAGGATCGCCATGCCGCTTTTTGGTCTCTTGAACGTCGACAAGCCCCCGGGCATGACCTCGCGCCGCGCGGTCGACCGTATCGCACGGCTGGCCAAGCCGGCCAAGGTCGGTCACGCCGGCACGCTCGATCCGCTGGCCTCAGGCGTATTGGTGCTGGGCATTGGCCCGGCCACGCGACTGATCGAATACGTGCAGGAGGCACCCAAGCAATATCGCGCCACGTTTCTACTGGGGCGCAGCAGTCCCACCGAAGACGTCGACGGCGAAGTGACCGAGCTGCCTTCCGCAGTGCCACCCACGCGCGAGCAGCTCGAACAGGCGGCCCGCGGGCTCACCGGTTCGATCGAGCAGCGCCCGCCGGCCTTTTCGGCGCTCAAGGTCGGCGGACGTCGGGCCTACGACTTGGCGCGGGCCGGAAGATCGGTGCAGTTGGAACCGCGGCAGGTGCGCATCGACCGCTTGCGAATCGAGGGCTACGAGTATCCTGAGCTGTGCCTTGACGTGCAGTGCAGCGGCGGCACCTACATTCGCTCGCTGGGACGCGATTTGGCCGAGCGCTGCGGCACCGCCGCCGTGATGTCGGCGCTGGTGCGCACGGCGGTCGGACCCTTCACCATCGCCGAGGCCGTCGCGCTCGACACACCCACGGCTGAGAACCTGCCCGGGCTGTTGCTGCCGCCCGAGCTCGCGGTGCGTGGAATGATGCCCGAGGTAACCGTTTCGCCGGACGAGGCGGGACGTCTGGCCCGCGGTCAGACCATCGAAGCGCGCGAAGGCGTCGAAGATCGCTGTGCCGCGTTCGACGCCACGGGCAGGTTGCTCGCCATACTAACGCGCACGCCCGAGGGAGTATTGCGGGCGGCAAAGAACCTGAGCGGCAACTGATTGCGGCCGCCAACCGCGATCGTTTGGCGGCGCATCCGTCACGACCCGCAAAGTTTCTCGATCGTTTGTCCCAAACGACCGGCGCATCCCGCAAGCGCGGCGACCGGCACGCCGAGGGCGTGCTAAGCTTTCCACTGAAGCAAGGTCTGTTCGTACGCGCACTCTGCGGCGCACGTGCGAAGATACGACATCGAGATGGACTTCCGCCCACGGCCGCTGGACTCGGTCGGAACGAGAATGGACGACTCCCCACCTATGGTTGATGCACGAAGCATTCGAGGCGACCTGACGGCGCTGGCGTTGTTGGCCCTGTGCGTGTTCCTGGGCATGGCCCTGTGGACGTACGAGCCGACCGACTCGCTGGACGGCCTCGTTTACCCGCCCCCGACGAAAACGGCCAACGCCTGCGGCCGCGCGGGCGCCATCGCCGCCGATCTGCTGCTGCAAGGGTTCGGCGTCGGCGCCTATTATCTCGTGGTGTCGCTGGCTGTCGTCGATGCCTGGCTGCTTGCGCGGCGGCCGGTGTCGCAGCCCATTCTGCGCGCCATCGGCTGGGCCATGTCGCTGGTCGCACTCTGCACGCTGGTGTCGCTGACGGTCTCGGGTTGGTCGCCCGGTCCAGTCGTCGGGCCCGGCGGGTTCGTGGGCGCTGCCGGCCGCGGACTGTTGGAGATGCACTTCGCCAGTGCCGGGGCCTACATCCTCACGATCAGTCTGCTCACCGGCGGAATGCTGCTGTGTACCGAATACCTGCTGCCGCAGGCCGCCGCGCGCGGGGTGGCCTACGGCGGGCGGGCGCTGCGCCGCGCGCGACTCGCCGCGGCGCTCTCGGCGGCCGAACGCTCTGCCGACGACGAAGTCCGCGCCGATCTCGATGAGGCCGACGAAAGCGGACTGTCGGTGAAGATCGCAGGCAAGCCGGCGTCGCGCGTGCAGGAAGCCGAGGATGAGGAGGTCGAGGAGGAAGCGTACGAAGCAGAGGAAGAGGAATACGAAGAGGAGGAAGAGCAGCAGGAGGAGGAATACGAAACCGACGATACCAAGGCCAAGAAAACCGTCGCCTGGCCGCGGTTCAAGCGCCCGCAGAAAAAGAGCGATCGCGAAGAGGTGATGAAAGAGCTCGACGCCGCCAGCCTCACCGAGGATGCGACCGCCTACGAGCTGCCCCCGATCGATCTGCTGATGCCCGGCGAGGATATTTGCTACGAGGAACACGAGAAGTCGGTGCGCCGCCAGGCAAAGATTCTGGAAAAGACGTTCCAGGACTTCGGCTTCCAGGTCAAGGTCGTCGAAATTGAAACCGGGCCCGTGATCGCGCAATTCGAGGTCGAGCTCGAGGCCGGGCTGCGGCTGTCGAAGATCACCAGCCTGGCCGACGACCTGGCCATTGCCCTGCGCGTCCCCAGCGTGCGCATCGTGGCGCCCATCCCGGGCAAGAACACCGTCGGCATCGAAGTGCCCAACACCGAGCGCCACCTGGTGCGGCTGCGCGAGGTGATGGAAGAGGCCGACAACCGCGCCAGCAAGATGCGCATTCCGATCTACCTGGGCAAGGACGTCTCGGGCAAGCCGATGGTCGTCGACATGGCCACGATGCCCCACTTGCTCATCGCCGGCCGCACGGGCACGGGAAAGAGCGTGTGCCTCAACTCGATCATCGTCTCGATGCTAATGACGCGCCGGCCGGACGAAGTGCGGATGCTGATGATCGACCCCAAAATGGTCGAACTGAGCCCCTACAAGACGCTGCCGCACCTGATGCACCCGGTCGTCACCGACATGCGCAAGGCCGAAGCGATTCTGGCCTGGGCCGTCGAGAAGATGGAAGAGCGCTACACGCTGCTGGCCCGAGCCGGGGTACGGCACATCACCGGCTACAACGGGTTGGGCGAAAGCGAACTGATGAAACGGATGCAGCCGGAAGACGACGAGGAACGCCGCAACATTCCCAACACGCTGCCGTTCATCGTGATCGTCGCCGACGAAATCGCCGACTTGATGATGACCGCCGGCAAGGAAGTCGAACAGCATATTATCCGCCTGGCGCAAAAGAGCCGTGCCGTGGGCATCCACCTCGTGCTGGCCACGCAAAAGCCGACGGTCGACGTGATCACCGGTTTGATCAAGTCGAACCTGCCGGCCCGCATCGCCTTTCAGGTGGCCAGCCGCACCGACAGCCGCGTGGTGCTCGACGAAATGGGCGCCGACAAACTGCTGGGCAACGGCGACATGCTGTTCCTCTCTCCCGGCACCAGCATGCTGCTGCGCGGTCAGGGCACGTACGTCAGCGACGACGAAATCAATTCGATCATCGCACGCGTCGGCACCAGCGAACCGCAGTTCGTCAAGGAACTGGTGCAGTTGAAGGTGACCGACTCGAGCGGCGCCGAGGGCGGCGGCAAGAAGTTGCCCAACCGCGACGATCTCTACGAGGGGGCCGTCGAGGTGGTGGTGCGCGAAGGCCGCGGCAGCGTTTCGCTGTTGCAGCGCACGCTGGGCATCGGCTACGGCCGGGCCGCCCGGCTGATCGACTACATGGCCGAAGACGGAATCGTGGGCCAATACAACGGCTCGCAAGCCCGCGACGTGCTCGTGTCGCCCGAGCAGTGGGAGGAGATGTGCGGACAGGGCTCGACTTCGGCGCCCGAGCCGCCCGCCCCCGCGGCTCCCTCTGCCCCGCGTTCCGGCCGCGTCTTGACCGTGGCCGCGCGCTCCGAACCTCAAATCGAGGACGACGAAGAAGAGGAAGTCGACGACGACGCGTACGAGTCCGACGAAGACTCCGAAGAGGAGTATGAAGAAGAGGTCGAAGACGAACTCGAAGACGGCGAGGAGTACGAAGAAGAAGAATACGAAGAGGAATACGAGGACGATGAGGAGGAAGTCGAAGACGAAGAGCCCTCCCCCACCCAGTTCCGCCGCCGCGGCCGCGAAAGCGCGTGACGGCTGAAACGTCAGCGTTCCGCGAAGGCCACGTCACTTGCCCGGTTTCTCCGGGCATTCGCGCCATTCGCGGGCGCGACTTTTCCCGGTCTCACGACCGAGCGGAATCACCACTCCGCCCCGACCGTTTGCGTCCTGGCCGGTCGCATGCTTGAATAACGGTTCCAGCGACCCGCATTTGTCCCTCCAAGGAGTCCACCCGTGATCACGCGACGCGTTTTCTGCTCCCTCTGCCTGGCGGCCGGCTTTGCGCTTTCGAGCCTCGCGACCGCCGACGCGGCACCCAATCCCGCCCGGATTCTGATGGTCACGCAAAGCGCCGGCTTCAAGCACGGCTCGGTCACCCGCAAGAGCGAGCAGCTCTCGCCGGCCGAACGGGCCATGACCGACCTGGGCATCTCCAGCAACCTGTTTCGCGTGGACTGCACCCAGGATGTGAGCAAGATCACCAAGGACATGCTCGACAACTACGACATCGTCATGTTCTACACCACGGGCGATCTGCCGTTCGAACCCGACGTGCAGGAATACCTGTTCAACGATTGGGCCAAGCAAAAGGGACACGGCTTCATCGGCGTACATTCGGCCGCCGACACCTATCACAACTACGAGCCTTATTGGGACATGCTGGGCGGCACGTTCAACGGGCACCCGTGGAACGCGAACCAGACGGTCACCGTCACGGTGCACGACCCCGAGCACCCGGTCAGCCAGCCGTGGGGCGACGAGTTCGAGATCACCGACGAGATCTACCAATTCAAGCACTGGCAGCCCGAGAAGGTGCACGTGCTGATGAGCCTGAACATGGCCAAGACGAGCCTCAAGAAGCCGTATCACGTGCCCATCGCCTGGGTCAAGCAGTACGGCGATGGCAAGGTGCTGCACATGAGCCTGGGGCATCGCGAAGACGTGTGGACCAACGAGAAGTACCAGCAGTCGCTCTTGGGTGGGATTAAGTGGATGCTAGGGATGGAAGAGGGCGACGCCGCGCCCAATCCCGAGCTTTCCAGCGCGCAGGAAGCGAAGGCCAAATCCGATTTTGACGCGGCCCAGAAATGAGCCCCCGTGGGGATTCCGCCGCTCGACGGCTCCCCACCGTGTCGTAGATTTGATGAGGCCGCTAGAATAGGCGTAGCTCGTGCTCCTCGGGCACGAACCGACCTTTCCACATCACGAGAGCAGAAACTCATGAAACATGCGATTCTGGCCTTGAGCCTGACTTTGTTGTTCACCCTGTCGGGCTGTGCCGACAAGGAAGGCGATCCGATCGGCGCGGGGATCGGCGATTCGGGTATCTCCGGCGGCACCGGCGGCGAGGGCTCCGGCCCCACCGGCACCGGCGGCGGCGTGCCGGGCGAGAACCCCGCCGGCGACGAAGTTCACGAAGAGGTCGGCACCGGCGCCGATGCCCCCGGCCCTTGAGTCGTACAAGCGCGGTCTTGTGATTTGAGCAGGGAAGCCGCGGCACACGTATGTCGTCCCCCTGCCAAAACGCGCCTGCCTCGAACAGCCTTCCGGCCGACGCGGTATTTCCACTACCGCTGACGCCGTTCGAGCTCTACTACTACCTCGACGATCGCCCCGCGTGCCCGACGACCTTTCCCGTCGAGCTGCTGTTCACCGGTACGCTCGACCGAGAGCGATTCTACGCGGCACTCGAAGAAACCGTGCGTCGCCACCCGCTCCTGCGGGCTGCGATCGACGATCGCTCGGGCACGCCGCGTTGGGTGCCCGCCGCCGGCGAACAGCCCTTCATCGACTGGGACGATTCCACGGCACCCATCACGCACCCCGATGGCGAATTCATCGATTTGAAATCTGCGCCGGGACTGCGCACCTGGGTCCGCACATCGCCAGGCCAGGCACGCGTGCTGTTTCAGTTCCATCACGCCTGCTGCGACGGGTTGGCGGCGCTCGAAATGGTGAAGGATCTGCTGGCGGCCTACAAGGGCGACCAGCCCATCAAGCGCGACGCGGAGCTGCTTCGCCGCCGCGGCGATATTGTCCCGCCGGACACGCCAAAGCCGTCGCTGGCCGTCTCGGTGCGCGACGCGTTGTACACGCTCAACGTCTGGTCGTGGATCCTGCTGCAACAGCCGGTGCCGCTGGCCGCGCCGGCGGGCGCGTCGAAACCAAGTCCCGACCCGATACTGCCGTTCGTTGTAGCAACCCTTTCGGCCGCCGAGTCGCGCGGCTTGCGCGATCTGGCCGCTTCGCATGGCGTAAGCAGCAACGACTTGCTGTTGCGCGATTGGCTCGTCGCGCTCAGACGCTGGAACGAGACGCATGCTGGCAGCGCACGCGGACGCCTGAAGGTCAACGTGCCGGTGAGCCTGCGCACGCGTGACGAGGCACGCATGCCGGCGGCCAACCGCCTCGGCTACGCTTTCGTCACCGACGACGGAACGGCGACCGACGACGCGGCGCTGCTGGAAGTCGTCCGCTCCGAAACGCATCGCATCAAGGACTGGAAGCTGGCGCTGTACTTCCTAGGCGGGCTGACCTTGGCCAGCGGCTTTCGCTCGGCGATCCGCTGGGTCCTGAGCCGGAATGCCTCGCTGGCCACCGCCGTGTTGAGCAACGTGGGACGCTTCGCGCCGGAGCGCTCGTTGAAACGTGGCCAGAAGTGGACCTGCGGCGATCTGGTGCTCGATCGCGTGTGCGGCGCTCCGCCCATCCGCAAGCTGACGCGGGCGGCCATGATCGTCATCGAGTACGGCGGAGCGACGACCTTCTGTCTACGTTGCGATCCGCAGCACTTCGCCGCCAGCGACACCCAGGCCTTGCTCGACGCGTTCCTGGGACAGGTGCGACGAACTATCGCCAGCAGCGACAAAGCCGAGCCAAAATGACCGGTGCCGTGGCTACGCGTGCACGGCGGCGCCGCCGTCGACGGTCAGCGTTTCACCCTGCACCAGATCCGCCAGCGGGCTGGATAGAAACAGCACGCAGTTGGCCACGTCTTCGGCGGTCAGGAAGCGATCGCCGGTCATGCTTCGCAACTTGCGCGAGGCGAACAACTGGTCGGCATAGGGAATCCGCCGCGTGGAGTCGGTCTCCACCAGCCCCGCCTTGACGATGTTGAGGTTGATGTCCTTGCCGCCCAACTCCAGTGCGAAGTGCCGCACGAAGCTTTCCAGGGCCGCCTTCGAGCCGCCCACCGCCCCGTACATCGGCAGCGCCATGTGCGACCCGTGGCTGGAAATGGCCACCACCTTGGAGCGGCCTTCGGCCCGTTCCAGCAGCCGCACGCTGGCTTGCACCAGGTGGATCAAGGCCATCACGTTGGTCTTCATGGTCGACTCGAAGTTCTTTTGCGTGATGGCCAGCATTGGGCGGAATCCGCCGGTAGCGGCATTGCTCACCAGGATGTCAAGCTTGCCGAACTTCTCGTCGACGAACTCCATCATTGAGTCGATGTCGTCGCGCTCGCTGATGTCGGCCTTCACCACGGCCACGTTGCGGCCCATCGCGGCAATGCTTTCGGCCACTTCGTCGGCCGCGGCCTGCGAAGTGACGTAGTTGATGATCACGTCGGCGCCAGCTTCGGCCAAACGCAGAGCACAGGCACGGCCAATGCCGCGCGATCCGCCGGTCACCAAAGCTTTGCGTCCAGTCAAGTCGATCATGTTAGGGGTCTCTCGATCGCTGCGAGTCAGTCAGTTGATTCGGAAGATTGTGTTGTCGGTAATCCTATGCCGTCGCGGCCAACAGCCCGTCGGCTGCCACGGGAGCGGGCGGCTGCTCCCGGTGGCGAACCACGGCCAGCGCCGCATAGTGTCCATCGACGCGCCAGCTCTCCAGGCTCTGTACGTCTGCCGCGTTCGTGCCCGGGTACGTCGGCGGGCAGCCCGGCACGGTTTCGATCTGCGCCGGCGAGAACCCTTCGCCCCGCTGGGCCGCCTTGTACAGGGCCTCTTTCATCGCCCAGATCTGTTCTCCGCTGCGCTGGTTTCGCGGTCCGGTCGCCAGCCAATGCCGCTCGCGGGTCGACAAGCTCCACGCCAGGCCGCCCGGCGAAGCGTCGGCCCGGCAGACCAGATCGACGCCCAAAGCTAAGTCTACGTCACGCGAGACCGCCACGAGCACGCCACGCGACGTGTGGGCGATCGACAGGCCGCAATCCAATCGCTCCCCGCCGACAAACACCACCGGTCGTTCGCCGTGGCCGGGCCGTGTCGAGCGCGTTTCGATATGGATCTCGGCGGCGGCCACTCGCTGCCAGGTGGTCTCGCCCAGCAGTTGGAGCAGCATACGCTTGGCCAAGGTGCGGCCCCCCAGCCAGGTACGCTTGCGCTCTGCCGAGCGCATCGACTCCCAGGCGCGACGCTCGTCGGCCGAGAGCCAGCGCGCGGCCGCTTGCGCCTCGTCGGACACAAGCTCCGACAGCCGGGCGTATTGGCAGGCGATGCGAGCCATCAACGACCTCCCGCGCCGACGCGAATCGTACGATAACTATCGACCTGCAGCAGCGGCTGGTCGTCTTCGCCGTAGAGCGTGAAGTCGAAGCGGCTGTGTCGCTCGCCCCGCTCGCGGAAGAACAGCCGGATGATGCAGGTCTCGCCCGCGCGAGGCATGCGGGCCACGCGCAGGCGTTCAAATTCGTAAGGCACTTCCAACACGCCGCCAAACTGCAGAAACAGAAAGCTGCCGCAGGCCACGACGCACGCATCGAGCACCGCCGGCGGCGTCATCCATCCGGCTTCGCCTCGCGGCCCGGCTAACTCCGCCAGCGACGGGGCGACAATCTTGCCCCAGCCGCCATCGTATTGATAGGCACACTCTTTCAAGCACCGCAGCGGCTGGCCGTGGTAGAGCAGCCCTTCGTCGGGATAGGCGTGCGGGAACCAGCCCAGCGGCGGACGCTCGAGCGGTTCACCTTGAAGCGGCGAGGCGTCGGGCGTCGAGGGCACGAACCCTTCGACGTGCAGCCGGGCCGGGTCGATCATGCGGCCCTTGCGGTCGCGCTGTTCGGTCAGCAGCCGGCAAGTGAAGCCACCCTCGGCCGGCGTTACCTCGACGCGAGCCCCCATCGCAGCATCGGTCGAAAACATCATGCCGTTTTTGATCCGCACGTTTCGCACCTCGCTGACGGCTTGTCCGCCCAAAGCACACGAGGCCGCCTCGGCCAACGACTCCAGTCCCACCACGCCCGGCAGGAACGGCTTGCCCTTCAAGCGGTGCTGGCTCAAGAACGGATCGCCGACCGGATCGAACAGAATCTTCGCAGTCCCGCCCCCGTCGGCAGCCTTCCACTCGGCTACCAGCGGAGCCCCACTGGGCGATGCGGTCGGCGCCCCGTGTGCAGTCGGAGCTTCGCCGGCGATCTCCATGTCGAAGGGATAGAATTGCCGCTGAAAGAAACCGTCGGTCACCAGGATCTCGCTGCGCGGCGTGCCGGCCCGCAGTTCGTCGATCAGGTGATTCACGCCCTCCTGGGGCGGAATGAAGTCCATTTTGAACGCGTTCTTGGTGATGCCCACGCCGTCGGCCAACAGCGCCATGCCGACCGCGTCCCAGGTCTGCCAGTGGAAGCAAACCGTGTGGCACTCGGGCCGCCGCGTGCGAAACCAGCCGCACAGCTTGGCGAGCATGTCGTTGGCCGCCGCGTAGTCGCTCAGGCCATTGCCGCCGAAGCGGCCACTGAGCGAACCAAAGCCGACGAAGTATTTAAGCGGGTCGCCGCTGGTCAGGTGCATCAAGGCCAGCGTCCCGCCCACCTTGGGGTCGATCGTGTCGCGGAGCTTGTGCGCGGCGCCCGTGCCAAAACGAAAGCTCTTGGCGTAACCGGCGCCGTGGATCACGCCTTCAATCGGGCCGTCGGCGGCCCGAATCTCACGCAGCACGCGGTCCACATCGTTCCAGTCGGAGACGTCGCAGGCGTGATACGTGGCCTGCACGCCCGCCGCGGCAAAGCGATCGAGCGACTTTTGAATCTCGCGGTCCTTGCGTACCCGATCCCAATCGTCGGTGGGCGAGCGTCCTTCGAGCGTCGCCTTGCGAACGATGTCGGCCTTGATCGCCTTGAGCTGTTCTTCGCTGCAATTGCGCCAGGGAGGATTCGGCTCGGGCGCGGCGCTCTTGCCCAGCAGATGCAGCTTCAGGCCGTAGCGCTTGCCGATCTCCAGCGCCGTTTCGGCCGTGATGCCGCGAGCTCCGCCGGTCACGACCCACACGCCGCCGCGCGGCAGTTCGCCCAGCGACAGTGCTTCGACCGGCTCGCGCTGTACCTTGACGACCTTCCGCCGTCCGCCGGCGTGGGCGACTTCGATCTCGGGGGCCGCGGAAGCAAGCTCGCCGCACACGGCATCGGCCAGTTGTCCAGGCGGTTCATGGGTCGGGGCGTCGATCACCTTGACGTGGAAACGCTCGTGGTTGTAGCGCGCGTCTTCGACGAACACCGACTTGAGCAGCCCGGTCAGCGCGCCCCCTTCGGGGTTGGGCGTATCGCCGCCGAAGCCGAAGTCTCCACCCAGCGACGTGAGCGCCACCAGCGTCGCCGGCCCCGCTTCTGGGGTCTTGTTTACGAGCTGAAACCACTTGCGAATGACCCAGTAGGGCAGGTACACGCCGCGCTCGACGCGTGCCTCGCTGGCGCTTCGATCGTTCCAGGCGTCGCTAGCAGCGTCGCGCGAGGTGGCCACGAACAGGCACCGGGCCGGCGACTGCTCAAAGGCCTGCGCAAGCGCGGCGCACGCGGCCTCGGCGTCGACATCGGCCGGCAGGCGTTGCACCTGTACGCCGCGGGACGTGAGTGCCTCGGCCAGCGCGTCGGCGTCGGGATTGGCGCCCAGCAGAAACGCCGCGGCCGGCAGCGCTCGGGTGGCCGTCGTAGCAAGCGGCGCGTCGACCACGTGCATCGTCACGCGATCGGCGATGCGAGACTTGTGCGCGGCATCAGCCGCGGTCCCTTGCGGCACCTCGCTGCCGGGCGCCCCCAGCAGGTCGTCGCGCTTGGCGACTTCGTCGTAGTTGTTCGGGTAGTAGCGCTGGTGGTACTCCCAGTCGGTTACCAGCACCTCGGTGTCGGCGGGCTTGGTGTACAGTTCGCGGAGCAGGTGCCGTAAGCCGGTGGGCTTGGGCATCAGCCGCAGGTTGCTGGCCTTCAAAATGGCCTCGGTCTCGGGACGCGACGCCATGCCCACGGCGTCCCAGGGGTGAAAGTGAAACCCCACCGCGTGGCAATCGGGCCGCCAGGTGCGGTACCAGCCCATCAGCTTGCACAGCATGTCGCTGGCTGCCGCGTAGTCGGTCTGACCGTTGCTCCCCAAGCGGCCGCTGATCGAGCCGAAGCCCAGGAAATGCCGCACGGGATCGTCGCGCGTCAGGTGCATCAGATTGTAGGCGCCCAGCACCTTGGCCCCGATCGTGGCCTCGACCGTCGCGCGAGTCTTCTTCTCGAAGCGGCAGGCCTGCTCGATGCCGGCGCCGTGCAGAATGCCGTCGATGGGACCATCGGCCCGGCGTACTTCGTCGAGCACGCGCGACAGCGCCGCGCGATCCGATACGTCGCAGGCATGATACGTCACGGCCACGCCGGCTTCTTCGAACGTGCGCAGGTTACGATCGATTTCGATGGCCTTGGCCACGCGGGCCCAGGCTTCGTTCGGCCTCTGGCCGTTCTTACGGGCTTCGACAATCACCTGGCCCCGCAGCGCGGCGGTTTGCTTTTCGTCGAGATCGCGCCAGGTGGGATCGATCGGCCCGGCCGGCGTCGTGCCGATCAGGTGCAGCTTCAAACCGAAACGGCGAGCCAGCTCCAGTCCGCATTCGGCCGTGATACCGCGTGCCCCGCCGGTGAGCACCCAGGTACCGCCAGGCCGAATGGTGCTGGTGTTTTCGAGGTTCGCGTGTTCGGGCAACGCAACTTGCAGGTAGCGCTGGCCGCCGACAAAGGAAACCTCGTAGTCGTTGGTGCCGTGGGCCAGCTCGCGCAGGATGTTGGCGGCCAGTTCGGCGGGAGCTTCGCCGCGCGGCGAATCGACGCCCTTGGCCAGAAAGCCCTTCTGTTCACGCATGATGGCGTATTCGAGCAATAGCGACTTGATCAACCCGCTGACAAAGCCCGACTCGGGAGAGGTGACGTTGCCCGAGAATCCCAGGTCGCCGCCCAGATCGAGCGCGGCCACGACGGTGCAGTCGCGCAGCCGCTTGGCGTCGCCGGCCAGTTGCATTTGGCGCTGGCACAGAAAGTACGGCAGCAGCATCCGCTCGCGATAGACGCGATCGAAATCGGCCGGATCCGTCCGCTCGAGCGACTCATCGTTGCGAAGCGAGGTGAGAAACAAGTGCATGATCGGCTGCTGCTGCCACACGCGTTCGAGCTCGGCCACGGCGGCCTCGGGCGATGCGTTCTCGCCGAGCCGCACGACCGTCGCGCCGCCCTCAGCCAGCCGCGCGCAAAGCGCGTCGGCCAGGGGATTATCGCCGTGCACGGCAGCGGCGCCCTTAAAGACCGGAAAGTCGGGCGGCTGTTTTTCCCACGGTGTCGGAACCATCCGCAGCGCGAACCGCATGCTCTCGGAATCGTCGGCCGAGCGATCGCGCAGATCGTCGGACGACGGGGCGGCGGGCGTTTCCTGCGGTGCTTGTTTCGCCACGGGGGCGGCCGCCGCGCCGTTGCTGGCAAACGTGCTTGGGTCGCCCGCCGGAGAGGCCGGCAACAGGGCGCCGACGTGAACGCGCTCGTGCAGCGTGCCGCATTCGAGTAACAGGTCGCCGGCCGCCGTGTCCACCACGGCGATCAACCGCAGCGTTCCGGAGCTGGGCATCTCGCCCAGGGCGTGCAGCAACTCGCCGGCATCGCGGGGCGCGTTCTGCGCGGCCAGCCGCTGTTCGAGCCAGGTGAACCGCTCGAGCGAAGCCGCGGGCGCCGGCTGAGCGGCGGTATTCAACACACAGTGGTTCGCAGCCACGACCGCTCCGGCAACATCTCGTTCGGCCAGGTGGTCGCCGTCGTGCTCGGCCGTGCAGAGCCGGTGCTGAGCCTGGTGGCTCAAACAGGCCGTCCAGCCGCGCGAGGTCTTCACGCCGCGAAGGCTGCTGGCCGCGCGCTCGAGCGTATCATTGCGTTGCAACAAACCGTCGACGCGCATCGTCGTCGGATTGAGGGCCGAGCCGTTGGAGGCGGCATTGCCGTTAAGCACCGCACCGCTCGAAGCGGCCAGGCCGTTGCCGTTGAGCCCGACCAGGCTGCCGACGATGCCGGCAAACGTCACCGTGGCACACGCCCAACCCTCGGACGGCTCGCGCACCAGTACGAACGGGGCGAGCACTTCGGTCAGTGGGGATGGGAGCGATAGCTCACCGACGAGTCCGTGCAGCACGCCTGAAGCCGAACCCGTGTTCGACAGCAGCGCCACCTGGGCACTACCGGCGGCAAAGTCGGTTTGCACCGCCAAGTTGAGCGCCGCCAGGTTGCCCAGCGGCACCCCCACGGCCTCGGCCATGCCGCGCAGCTCGTCCCACTGGGAAGGCGTAAAGAACGCGCGAGGGTTGGCTCGCGCTTGCGGCGGCACGGGCAACTCGTCCCAATCGCCGTCGGTCAGGTCAGCGACTCGCCGGAGGAGGGCTAGAATTTCCGTTTTTTTTTCCTGTCCGTGCTGGTGCCCCATCTCGTAGGGCGTGCCGCGGACGTGCAACATATCGACTTGCGCCGTCTCGGTTTGCGTGCCCGCGGTGGCCGTCATTCCCGCGGCGCTGGTCGCGCTGGGGGCGGCAGCCGGCGTTGGTGCGGCGGACGCCGAGGCGGACGGGGCAGAAGCCGCCTCAGCGCCACCTTTTTGCGGGACCTTGGCCAGGAACTCCACGATGTGTCGCAACGTCGGGAAGTCATCGAGCGTCAGGTCGTCGGTCGGTGTCACGTCGAAGTACTCTTGCAGCTCGCCGAACATCTGGGCCTTCTTGATGCTGTCGATGCCCAGGTCCGCCTCCAGGTCGGCGTCGAGCTCCACGACTTCCGGCGGGTAGCCCGTCTGCTCGACCACGAAGTTGATCAGGAACTGCTCCAACTCGCCCACGTCGACGGCGCCGCCAGCCTGTTGCGTTGGCGGAGCGGGCGCGGCCGCTGCCGGGGGAGGAGCAGCGGCGGCAACTGGAGCAGGTGCGGGTGCGGCAGGAGCCGGCGCCGGGGCAGCCGCGACCGGAGCGTGCGCGGGCTCGGCTGGCGCGGCAGCGCCACTGCCCTTTTGCGGCACCTTGGCCAGGAACTCGACGATATGTCGCAGTGTGGGGAAGTCGTCGAGCGTCAGGTCGTCGGTCGGCGTGACGTCGAAGTACTCTTGCAGCTCGCCGAACATCTGGGCCTTCTTGATGCTGTCGATGCCCAAATCGGCCTCCAGGTCGGCGTCGAGCTCGACCACTTCCGGCGGATAGCCGGTCTGCTCCACCACGAAATTGATCAGAAACTTCTCGAGTTCGGCCAGGTTGACCGTGGTGCTGGCCGCCGGCTGGGCCGGAGCGCTTGCGGTCGCGGCCGGAGCCGGTGCCGCGGGCGGCGCCGGCGCTGAAGTCGGACTCGGTGCCGGTTGTTGCTGAACGGGTGCGGGGGCCGGAGCGGGTGCTGGAGCCGGCGTAGGTGGCGGCGCTACGGGAGCCGGGGCCGGAGCGCTCGTCGCCCGCGCGGGCGGACGGGTCGCAGCGCCCCCTCGGCCGTTGCCGCCAGCACTTTGACGCATCTTGTCGCGGCGGCGCGACGTGGCGTCGAAATGCCAGATCTGGCCGCGGGCCGCCGGCGCCGCCGGAGCAGTCGGCGCGGCTGCCACCGGTTCGCTGGCCGACGTCCGCTGACGATCCAGGGCGCCGGTGCACTCGAGCAGGGCCTGCACGCGCACGAGTTGCTCGACGCCGGGGCGCGAGGGATTGTCGCAGGCGATGCCTGCGTATTCGTGAACTGCCAGATTGCGGCGATTCAACCGGCTCAACGCCTGCTGCGGACCGACTTCAACAAACACTGTGGGACCCTGGCCGGCCAGCTTGCGCACGAGTGCCGCATACTGCACCGGCGTGGTCAGGTGAGCGACCAGGTTGCGGCCGATCTCGCTCGGATCCGCGATCGCCTCGTTCGTAGCGACGCTGTAGGTCGTGACCGCCGGAGCGCGATACGTTTCGCCGGCGATGCACTGGCCAAACCGAGCGGCGGCATCGGCCATCAGCGGCGTATGGAACGGGCTGGGAACCGGCAGCATCCGCGTGTCGAACGTCGCGTCCTGCAACATGTTTTCCAGTTGGCCCAGGGCCGGCAGCGTGCCGCCGACCACCGTTTGATCCGGGGCGTTGTGATTGGCCACATACACCGGACCGCCGGCCTGTGGGGCCAGTTGCTCGATCGTCTCGGGCGTGGCCGTGGTGGCCAACATGCCGCCCTGTCCGCCAGGGAACGCGGTGATCGATTCACAGCGGTGCCGGGTGACGCGGATCGCCTGCTCCAGGTCCCAGGCACCTGCGGAAAGCAAGGCAGGATATTCGCCGTAGCTGTGTCCGGCCACCAGGTCGGGCGTGATGCCGCGGTCTTGCAGGGCCGAGAGCACCAGCACGTCGGCCAGCAACATCGAGACCTGCGTTGTCCACACGTCCTTGCCCAACGGCGACGATTCGTCCCAGGCCAGTTGGGCCCAGGTCGGATAGCCGAGCCGGGTCATCACGGCATCGATCTCGGCCTGCTTGGCTCGCACGGCCGGCACTTCCTCTACCAATTGACGAAGCATGCCGGTGTACTGCGATCCCTGACCGGGGAACAGGAACGCAACGCGCGTCTCGGGATTGGCTTCGCGATAGAACACGCCCTGCTGCTCGAGCACCGTTTGGGCCTGAGCGTTGTCCATTTGCTTAAGCGCGAGGGCGAGCTTCGTCGACAACGTCGCGGGGCCGTCGGCCACCACGGCCAGACGGAAGCGGTCGCCGGCGCCAAAGCGACGGCGGGTCGCCACGTCGAACGCGCTGAAGTTCGACTGCGCGGCTTCGATCGCTTGCCGTAGCGACGCCGCGTCGGCGGCACCAAACCGGCAAATCTGGAACGTCTCGCCGGCAGCCGCCGGCGCGGGTTGAGGCGCTGGCGCCGGGGAGGCGGCCGGTGCGGGTGCGGTTGCCGCGGGAGCGGGCGCCGGTGTCGGAGGTGCTGCGGGTGCCGCAGTCGGCGCCGGAGCGACTGACTGGGCAGGAGCCGCCGCGTCACTCCCCTTTTGCGGCACTTTGGCCAAGAACTCCACGATGTGTCGCAGCGTCGGGAAGTCGTCGAGCGTCAGGTCATCCGTCGGCGTGACGTCGAAGTACTCTTGCAGCTCGCCGAACATCTGGGCCTTCTTGATGCTGTCGATGCCCAAGTCGGCTTCCAGGTCGGCGTCGAGCTCCACCACTTCCGGCGGATAGCCCGTTTGCTCGACCACGAAGTTGATCAGGAACTGTTCCAGCTCGGCGAGGTTGACGCTGGTGTCGGCCGGCGGCTGGGCTGCAGGCGCAGCCGCCGCAGGTGCCGGCGCAGGAGCAGGAGTCGGAGCGGCTGCCGGGGCCGTGGCTGCGGCGGCAGGCGCGGGTGCGGGGGCCGAAGCGGCAGGCGCGGGGGCCGTGCTGCCTTTCTGCGGCACCTTGGCCAAGAACTCGACGATGTGTCGCAGCGTCGGAAAGTCATCGAGCGTCAGGTCATCCGTCGGCGTGACGTCGAAATACTCTTGCAGCTCGCCGAACATCTGGGCCTTCTTAATGCTGTCGATGCCCAAGTCAGCTTCCAGATCGGCGTCGAGCTCCACGACCTCCGGCGGGTAGCCCGTCTGCTCGACCACGAAGTTGATCAGGAACTGCTCCAGCTCGGAGATGTTCACGCCGCTGGTGGCCGCGGGCGCCGGAGCTGCAGTGGCCGCCACGGGAGCAGGCGCGGCAGCGGGTGCCGAAGCGGGCGCCGGGGAGGCGCTGGCCACGCGGCTGCCGTATTCGAGCACGGCGTGATAAGCCAAGCCGCGCGAGCACGTGCCCACGGCAGCCAGACGCCGGCCGTCGGCCGTGGTCATGTCGATCGCCGTGCGGGCCGACGGTGCATTGAGCACACCTGCGTGCTGTGCCACGAACGGCGCGGGCGTTTGCATCCCCACCGGCGTCGGCAACTCGCCGTGGCTCACTTCGAGTACGGCCTTCAGCAGCGACACCAGCGACGAAGCGCCCTGCGTGTTACCGAACTGGCCCACGATCGAGCTGAGCATCAGCGGCTTCTGGCGGCCGTCTTTGCCGTACACTTCGGCCACCGCGTGGACTTCTTCGGCGGTCTTGCTGTTGTTGCCCAGGGCATCCAACTCGAGCACGCCCACGTCGCCGGGCCGGGCAGCCTCGTCGGTAAAGGAGCGCTCCATGGCCAATTCCAGCGCGTGGCCCCACGACTTCGGATCGTGGCCCGCACCGACGCCGCGGAGCACGGCATGAATCTGATCGCCGTCGCGTTTGGCGTCGGCCAGCCGCTTGAGCAAGAAGACCACCACGCCTTCGCCGGGCACGCAGCCTTGGGCCTGGGCATCGAGCGGCGAACGCGCGTCGCCCTGGGCCAGGTCGCCGCCGATGGCGAGGCTCTCGTAGATCGGCCAGCCCATACGGCGCTGCCCAGCCGCACAGGCCATCATGTCGCAGTCGCCGGCCAGCAGCATGTCGATGCTGGTCGACAGCGCGGCCAGGCCGGAAGTCTGTCCGGCATCGATCGCGGCCGCACCGCCCATCGTGTTCCAGGTCTTGCCGATCCGCGAAGCCAGCGAACTGGTGCTGAAGCTGCCGGTCTCGTCGATCAGTGCCGGCCAGTGCTTGAGCAACGTCTCGGCGTAGTTCTTGCCGACCTGCTGGGCCCGGGCCGCGTCGAACCCGCGGCGGGTTAGCAGCGCTTCGATATGCCGTTCGAGTTCGGGCAAACGCAGGCCGATCTGCAGTTGGAAGGAAAAATCGCCGCCGAACTCGGTACCGACGACGACGCCCATGTTCTCGCGATTAAACGGCCGCTCGTGGTAGCCGGCGTCCTGCATCGCCTGGTCGGTCGCCTCGAGCAGCATGAACTGCAACGGGTCGGCCTGCTGCACTTGCTTGGGCGGCACCTTGTGACGCTTCCAGTCGTATTCGAACTCGGCGATGAATCCGCCCTTGAGCGAGCTAGGCGCGGGCGCACCGGCCTGGGCGGTCTTCATCGCGATCTCGGGCCGCCAGCGATCCGGCGGCACGGGCATCTTCGGGTCGGTGCCCGAGGCCAGCAGGTCCCAGAACACCGTGGGATTCTCGGCGCCCGGCAAGACGCAGCCCAAGCCGATCACGGCCACGGCCGCTTCGTCGCTCGAGAGCTGCTGCACCGGCGGTCCCGGCGCCGCGGCGGCCAGTGCCCGATGCGACTCGGTGAACTCGTCGATCACCACGTGCATGTTCAACCCGCCGATGCCGAAGGCGTTGCATCCCGCGCGGCGCGGCTTGCCGTCGGCCCGCTTGGGCCAGGGCACCGGAGTGGTGGGGACGTAGACCGGGGCGTTGTCCCAGTCGATCTTCGGATTGAATTCCTTGATGTTGATCGCCGGCGGCACCGTCTCGTTGTTCAAGGCCAGCACGGTCTTGATCACGCCCGCGATGCCGGCCGTTTCCAGCGTGTGGCCGATGTTGGCCTTCACGCTCGTGATGGGAATGCGTTTGCCGGGGGGCAGGTGCTTGCCGAGAATCTCGGTCAGCGTGTTCAGTTCGGTGGCGTCGCCGAGCTTCGTCGCCGTGGCGTGTGCTTCGACGTATTCGATATCGCCCAGGTCGAGACCCTGGTCGCGGTAGGCCCGCTCCATAGCTTTGAGCTGGCCTTCCTTGCGCGGTGCCCACAAGCTCTTGCCCTTGCCGTCGGAGGAAACGCCCAGCCCACGCACCACGGCCAGCACGCGATCGCCATCGTCGAGCGCCCGCTTGAGCGTCTTCATCACCAGGGCCACATAGCCCTCGCCGCAGATCAGCCCATCGGCCTCGCTGTCGAAGGGACGCGTACCGGTCGAGCTCATCGCCCGAGCGTTGGAAAACAGCACGAGCGAATCGCTCTTGCAGTCCGACGCACCGCCGACGATCGCCATGTCGACCCGGCCCAACTGCAGGGCCCGCGCTCCCAGCAGCATCGCCTGCAACGACGAAGCACACGCCGAGTTGATCGCCAGGTAGGGGCCATTGAGCCCGAAAGCCTTGTTGATGGTGCCGGCCACGAGACTGGCCGACACGTCGGGTGCATCGGCCGTGGGCCGCGGCAGCGGAGCACGCACACGCTCGATGAGCTCATCGATCACGGCCTGCTGCTCCGCGGGGGGCAACCCGGCAAAGTCGGGCACCTCGCGCAGGAACTCGGCGGCTTCGCTGATGCAACTCGAGTAAGTGTGGTCGCCGGCCTTGGTGCTCCCCTGGGCATGTCCAATGTAGACGCCCGTGTTGCGCAGCGGCACGTTGAAGGGATCGATGCCCGCGTGCTTCAGGGCCGAAGCGGCCACATCGCACATCAGCAGGTGGGCGATGTCGACGCTGGCGGCCAGCTTCTCGTCGATCGGGCAGCGGCTGCGGTCGAACGTACGGCTGGAGATGATCGCGCCCAGCTTCGAGTACGTCTTGCCGCGCACTCCGACCTCGGGGTCGAAGTACATGTCCTGATCGAGCCGATCAGGGGGCAGCTCGACCACGGCGCTGCGTCCTTCGACGAGCATCCGCCAGTACTGATCGAGATCGTCTGCCCCGGGAAGGCGGCAGGCCATGCCCACGATGGCCAAGGGAACTTGATCGGGAGGGTAGCGGTCGGCCATGTTGGTGATTCGCTCGAAGTTGCGGGATTCCAGAGACTCACCTCCGTGATGCCGGCATTGCGCCGCGGACGCTTTCCCTCCCTGGGATGCGATGCGCTAGGAGAGAGGATCGCCCGTCGCTGCGGCGGCCGTGCAAAGCGGCCACGCCCGTGGCAAACGGTGGGCGACGTCTCCGACGCGCGTCTAATTCATTGCATGCGTTGCCACTCGGCCGCTGGTGCGGCCGGATACGATTTGCTCAAGTGCGCCGAGGAACTCGTCCTGTCGCCGACCATCGCTGTGCACGATGAGCCGGCCGGAATTGATCGCCGTCACGATGGAACTCTCTCCTTGGGCGAGGCGTGCAAACGTCGCGGCGGAGAGGTAGAAGCCGGGAGCGGCGCGCGAGGGCAGACCGCGCTCGACGGCTGCGATTTCGCCGCCGGCCAGTTGCAGTTGCCACTGCCCGCCGCCAGGACCGTTGACTTGCAGCCCGATCGTCTCGCCGCTCGCGGGGCCCCGGCCGGCCAGTCCCTCGACGTGCGCCGCCACGTCGAAATCGACGGCGGGCACCTCGTGACGCGGAGCGATGAAGTTCCGCTCCACCGGATAACGCGAGACCCGCAACAGCGCGTCGTAGTCCATCGACGGACACGGCAGGTGCGGCAAAGCCGCCCGGGTGTTCGTCAGGTCGAACTTTGGATCGTCGCGCCAGTGCGACTCGTAGATCGACATGTACTCGTAGAACAGGCCCTCGAGCGAAGCCAGCTCGGCTTCGGTGATCGACGTGGCCAAGGGCCGCGGATAGTACCGCTCGATCGCGTCGCGAATGACCTCTTGGATCTTGGCCACCGGCACCGGATCGGCCGACGCCAGGTGATACGTCTGGCCATGATGTTCCGGACGCGTCACCAGGTGGACGATCGCGGCCGAAAGCCATTCGACCGGCACGAGGTTCTTGCCCTCGTGACCTTGCAGGCCGAGCTTGGCAAAGAACCGCTCGTTCATCTCTTTCACGGGCACGCGGCCCGCCATGGCGTGGGCCAGTTGCAGCGGCAGGTAAAAGCCGTGGAAGCTGGTGACGTAGCCGGATCGTGAGTCGCCCAGCACGCTCGCCGGCCGGTAGAAGGTGCGCTGGTCGAGAAAGTCGGCCGCGCGAATCATCTTCTCGGCTTCAAGTTTGCTCTTCTCGTAGACGTTGCCCAGCGTCTGGCCGACGTCGATATCCGACTCGAGAATTTTTCCCTGGCGGAGTCCGCAGATATAGGCGGTCGACACCTGGTGATAGTCGCGAATACCGGCACTGCGGCACAGCTCGAGCAGGTGGCGCGTGCCGTCGACATTGGTGCGGAAAGGCTCGCCCTTCTTGTCCTCGCGAAAGGTCATGCTAGCGGCGCAACTCAGAATCGAGTCGCAATGCTCGCTCAACCAGCGACGCTGATCCGCGTCGGGCACGACTTCGTCGAGGCACAAGTCGCCTTCGATGACCACCGGACGCGGCAGCGCGCGGCCGGCCTGTTGCTCCCAGTGGCCCATGATGCCAGCTAGCGTGGTGGGGCCCTTGCCGGGCCGAACCATGGCGGCGACCGGGACTTCAGCGGCCAACAAGTCACGCAGCAGGTGACGGCCGACCAAACCGGTGGAGCCTGTCAGAAGAAGGTAACTCATGCGGCAGTCTCTAGCTCCGGGCACCACTTCAAAGTTGAGAACGCCGCCTGCGAGCAAGCACGGATTATATGCTCTTGGCAAGCGGCGTAAGCCTTGATTCTACAAATGGGTTGGAAGAACGTCAACATGGTGTAAATAAAGAGATTGCGACGATTACGAAGGGGCTGACGATCGGGTAATTCGGCGCGATCGACACGACCCAAACGTCACAGTTTCGCGCGCGCTTCGACAGCCACAAACTCGCGCTTCGCGTCGCGCGCCACGCGACTCGCGCCGTAGCGCGGATCGTGATTCCACATGATCCACCAACCTTCGTCCGCGGCCCTGGCGAGCCACTCCGGTTTGCGTCGCCTCGTCTCCAGCGGAAAGGTGTCGTACGAGAGGTGCCACATCCGCCGTAAGTGGACGGTTGATGGGCAGATATCGCCCAGGTACGCCGCTTTTTGGCCGCCCGATTCGAACACCAGCGCCATGTGCCCCCGCGTGTGGCCTCCCGTCACGAACCCGGTCAATCCCGGCACGAGTTCCTGACCATCCTCGACGACCATCATTAGCCCCGCATCGTACAGCGGCAAGATGTCGTCCAGCGGGTAGGCGCTTTCCAACTCGGGAAGGCGGCCCGTGGCGTCCTCCCACTCGATCCGACCGACCAGGTGCCGGGCCCGGCTGAAGATCGGCACGCGTCGCCGCTGGTCGTCGAACCTCGTGGCTCCGCACACGTGGTCGAAGTGCAAGTGGCTGAACACCAGCGTATCGATGTCCTCGGGCGCCACGCCCAGGGCGGCCAGTCCCTCGATGAGCGGCTCACCCTCCTCCATGCTGTAAAAGCGGCGATCGAGCGGCGCAAACTTGCCGCCGTAGCCCGTGTCGATCAGCACGGTGTGTGTGCCGTCGCGCGCCAGCACGCAGTTGTTGGCGCAGGGGATCCGGTTGATGTCGTCCGCCTGCACGACGTTCTTCCATACGGTCTTGGGCACGACGCCGAACATCACACCCCCGTCGAGCCAGAACTGGCCGCCGTTGATCGTGTCGAGCTGCCAATTGCCGAGATTCATGCCGGCCCTCTGATTGCCTGCGTGTGCCGCGTGGAAATGTGACCGTCGGACGAGATGACCAAAGGGCGGCGCTACGCCGAGCGCCTGGGGGACGTGTCGCGCTTCAAGGCAACTTGTCGCGCTGGATCTTGCCGGCCGGCGAGCGCGGCAGGGCGTCCAAGGGATGGATGCGCTCGGGCCGCTTGTAGTAAACCAGGTGTTTCTCGCAGTGGGCGCGGATCGTTTGCACGTCGAGTGCCGACTCGGCCACGACCGCGGCCTTGATGAACTGGCCCCCGCTCTTGCGCGCTCCCGCATAGACTTTCACTTCCACCACGCCGGGAATCGCCGCGATCACCTCTTCCACTTCGGAGGGAATCACTTTCAGGCCCTCGACGTTGATCACGTCGGCCTCGCGCCCCAACAAGTGGATGTAGCCGTGCTCGTCGATGCGGGCCAGGTCGCCCGTCTCGAACCAGCCGTCGACCACGGGCGAAGTGTCGACGCCGTCGCTGGCCAGGTAGCCCGACATCATCGAAGAGGAGCGAATGAACAGCCGCCCCACGCCCGGCTGCGCGTCGGAATGTTCGGGATGGGGTCGCACCTGCGCCTCGACGCCTTCCATCGGCGGGCCAACGCAACTGCCGGCAATCTGCTGTTCGCCTGCCGGCGCGATCGTGATACCGCCGGTTTCGGTCGTGCCGTACAGCGGGCGAATCGTCGCCCCGCTGCGCGCATGAAACCGCTCGGCCGTCCGCTCCGAGAGTGGGGAACCGGCCGAAAGTACCGTCCGCACCGTGCCCCGCAGCCGGTCGCCCGCCCCGAATAGCAGGACGTCGAGCATCGCCGGCACGGCGGGCAGGATCGTCACCGGCTCTTGTGCCAGTCCCTGAAATACCTTCCCGGCCTGAAAGCCCCGCATGGAAACGACCGCCGCCCCGCTCAACAGCGGCACCATCACACACATGCCGTAGGCGTAGGCGTGGCACATCGGCGCTACAGCCATGATCGTGTCGTCGCTGGTGACGCCCAACGTCTCGATGTAGTGTCTTGCTTCTTCGGTCGCTGCGAAGCCGGGCCGCACGGCCACCTTAGGCACGCCAGTCGTGCCGGAAGTCGGATGCAGCGGCACGCCCGGCAGCGCCGCGAATTCTCCGTGAAATCCTGGCGTCCCTGAGTCGACCCGTCCGGCGGAAAGCTGGAGCCAGTCAGCCGCCTCCAACGTGGTGCTGGGTAGCGACTCGGCTTCGAAATCGCCCACTGGGCACTCATCGGCCACGATGAACTCCGCCCCGAAACGCAGCGCCGTACGCTTCAACTCGGTGGCCGGAGTCTTGGCATGCACCAACAACGGCGAGCCGCCGGCGGCGAGGATCGATACCAATGTGGCCACGAACTGCGGCCCATTGCTTACTGAGACGACCACGCGTGCCCCGGGCGCGAGGCCCCAGGCAGTCAGACGCGTAGCCAGAGCCTGGCGACCTGCGTGAAACCCGGCCGCCTCGATGACTAGCTCGCGGTCCAAATCCACGAATCTGCCGCCGTACCTTTCGGCGGCATCCAGGATAGGCAGCGGCGAGGTGTCCATTCTCAGCCCAGCAGCACGGCCCGAGCCCCGTCCTCGATCCGTTCCAGCACGGTGGCCATGTCCTCGTGCGTGTGGGCGGTCGACAGGAACAACGGCTCGAACTGGTTCGGGTGGAAATACACGCCCGATTGCTGAAGCTGGTGCTGAAAGCGAATGTACTTGTCGAAATCGCAGTGGCGCCGCATCTCGCGATAGCTCGTGATCGGACCCGCGTCGTCGTGCGTCAGCACCATCGAGATCATCGGGCCCACGCAGTGTACCCGATGCGGAATGCCCAGCCGAGTGAAAATCTCTTCCACCCCCGTGGCCAGGGTTTCCGACACGCTCTCCAGATGCTGATAGATGCCTTCCTTGTTGGCGTGCAGTTCGTCCAGCACGGCATCGGCCGCGGCCATCACCAGCGTGTTGCCCGAGTAAACGCCGCCGTGGAACAACCGTCCCTCGACGATCGACTGCATGATTTCGCGGGTGCTACCCAAGGCCGAGATCGGGAAGCCGCCGCCCAGGGCCTTGCTGAGAATCGTGATGTCGGCCTCAACACCGTAGCGGTCCTGCGCGCCGCCGGGAGCGACCCGCATGCCGGTGATCACTTCGTCGAAGATCAACAGCGCCCCGTGCTCGTGCGTCAAGGCGCGGGCCACGTCCAGGAAGTCGGGGTTGGGCGGAATGACGCCGCCGTTGCCCATCACCGGCTCCATGATCACGGCGGCCACGTCGTCCGCATGGTCGCTTAGGCACTGTTCGAGCGCCTCGGGCGAGTTCCAACGGCAGACCAGCACGTCGTGCGGCGCGCCGTTCATGCCAAGCGTGCCGGGCGTGGCCGGACCGTACGGCCCCTCGGGCAGATCCTCTAGCGGCGCATGATAGCGGTTGAAGATCGCGTCGCTCGAACCGTGATAGTGCCCTTCAAAGGCGATGATGTAGCGCTTCTCGGTAAACGTGCGGGCCAACCGCAAGGCCGCGGCAATCGCTTCGCTGCCGGTGCTCGAGAACCGCATCAGCTCGATGTGCGGGTAGAGCAGCTTCACCTTCTCGGCCACCCGGGCGGTCATTTCGGCCGGAAAGCCAAGTTGGCTGCCGCTTTCGGTCAGTTGCCGCACGACGGCATCGATCACCGCCGGCGGGCGATGCCCGAAGATCAACGGCCCGTAGGCCATGTTCAGATCGATGTACTCGTTGTCGTCGACGTCCCAGATGGTCGAGCCTTGACCGCGGGTAGCCACCAGCGGCAGGTGATAGGGCAGCACGCGCATGGTGCTGTTGTCGCCGCCGGCAATGCTCTGCCGGGCGCGTTCGAGTTGTTGCTCAGATCCTGTGGAGACCGTCTCGAACAATTTGCCGTTTGTTAGTTGCGTCATTTACGGACTGCTCTGACCCTTGGAGGATGCCGCCTAATGCAAAAACAAAAACGCCACAAATGCACTAGTCATCGTATGATGCTCAGCTTGCCAAGCTGTGGCTTGCATTATCGTTTAGGCGCATACTGTGTCAAGCGGCAGCGATTGGGGTGGAAGGGGTAAATACCTTGGCTTTTCCGGCGATTGTGCGCGGCGCCGCGACCGCGATTTCTGAACTCGCGAGCAGGTCAGCGCGGTCAAACCAATCATATCGAATCCGGCTAGCCCCGGACGCGGCTGTTTGGGGCCACCACAGGCAGGCTAGCGTCGGGTCGGAGGTTGCCTACTCGTAGGCGATCGCCTCGAGCAGATCGAGTCGTGCCGCGCGGCGGCCCGGTCGCCAGGCTGCCAGCAAGGCGATGACCAGGCACCCCCCCGCATTGGCAGCCAGCAGCCAGCCGTGGAGCTGGAAGGGGATCGTCCGCCCCAGCACGGGCTCGTTGCAGAAGTGGATCACCGCAGCCGTGGTAATGCCGCCCAGAGTGCCCATCACGGCACCGAACAGCCCCAGCAGCAACGACTCGCAGAATACCAGTTTGCGCACCTGGGCAGGCGTCATCCCGATGATCCGCAGCAGCCCCAGCTCGCGAGTCTGCTCCAGGACGTTCATCACCAACGTGTTGCTCACGGCCGCCCCACCGATCAAGAAGCCGATAGCTAACAGCAACCAGAGCGCGGCCACGACGCTGTTGATTAGCCCGTCGAGTTGACGACGCAACTCGGCGAACGATTGCACGACGATGTTTTCCTCAGCCAGCAGCTTTTCGAGTTCCGCGCTCAGCACGTCGGCCGGGGTGCCGGGCGCCGCCTCGACGACGTAAAATTCCGCCGGCCCCAACTGGACAATCTTTTCGGCCGCCGCCAGGCCCAGATACGCCACCCGGCCGCCGAGCAGGTAATCGTTGACGATCGCCGCCACACGGTGCGCGCTGGAATGCCCTTGGATTTCCAGCTGCACTTCGTCGTCCACCTCGATGCCGAGCTTGCGGGCAAGCACGTTGCTGACCACGATCTCGCCGGCGTCGAGCTTCGCGCGCAATTGCCGCTCTTCGTCCTCCGTCAGGTCCCAGGGCAACGCCACTTCTGGAACGAAGTCGCGCACCACGCACACCGCCGGCATACCGCTGACGCGGCTGGTGATCAATCGCGTCTCAACGACGCTGGCCACGTCGGGCCTGGCAAGGACTTGCGCTTTGATATCCGGACGCTCCTGCGACGCGGCCGTTTCGTCGGCGGCGGCCGGGTCGGTTAGGAACACGTCGCCCGAGAGCGAACGGCGGTACCAGCCGCGCACGTCGTCGACGTTGTTCACAATGGCCGTCCCCAGGCCCAGCCCCGCGCTGAGGGCCACGACCAGCACGCCGACGGTCAGCCCGGTGCGCGTGGAACGGGCCAGCAATTGTTCCGAGGCCAGGCGTCCCTCGGTCTTTAGCAGCGGCGCGAGCAGCCATCGCAGGGCCCAGAGCAGCGGTCGGCCCACGGCCGGAATCACGGCAATAAAGGCCACGAGCATCAGCAACCCGGCCGGAATCGCCCACTCGGGCGTCAGCCGCTCGGTCGCCACGAGTGCCACCAGCCCCACGGCCACGCACCAGGCCCCAACGCCGGCCAGGGTGGCCCACATCGGGAAGTGCTCCGCCCGGCGCAGTTCCATGTCGCCCAAAGCCTCGACCGGCGGCACGTCGCGCGATTGCAGGGCGGGCACGAGCGCGGCCAAGAGTGCCACGGCCGGTCCCAAGGCCAGGGCCGTCGCGAGCGTGGACAGCGGGAGCTGCGCCGACGGGATGTCGACTTCGAGCAGCGCTCCCATGGCACCTTCCAGCGCCTGCCCTAGCCACCAGCCCAAGGGCGTTCCCAGCGCCGTGCCGACCACGCCCAGGGCAAGCCCTTCGATCAGATGTAGCACCAGCACCTGGCCTCGCGTGGCCCCCAGCACGCGCACCACGGCCAGATCGCGCCGTCGTTCGCTGAAGTTCAGCCGCAAGGTATTCAGGATGATGAACGCGGCCATGGCCATCGACAGCGCCCCGGCAAGCTGCAGCGCCAGCTCCGTCGAGCGCAGCGTCGTATCGATCATTTCCAGCGGCGCAGGCGGCATTTGGGCCGCCATTTCCTCGGGCATGCGCTTCGATACGTCGGCCAGCACCTCCTCCCGCTGGTCGCCCGACGCGACCAGCGCGCGCACCCGATCGACCTGCCCCTCGAGACGAAAGTATTCCTGGACGGCCGCCAGCGGCAGCACCACGCCCGCGGCCGGAGCGAATTGCGCCAGCGCCGAAGGGTCGGCCAGTCCCACGACGTTGGCGCTCTTGGGCCCGCGCCGCGTGATCACGATCAAACGGTCGCCCAGCTTGGCATCGAGACTCTTGGCCAGGTCCGAGGAGATCACGGCTTCGTCGGCCGCCGCGGGGGCATGCCCCTCGGCAAGCATCAGTGCCTGGGCCGCCTGCTCGCTATCGACCGGCAATCCCAGTAGCACGGTGCGGAACCGCTGCCCGTGAACGCGTGCCAGCGCCGCGCGCGTTACCAGCGGAAACACGCCTACGACTCCCGGCACGTCGGCCACGTCTGGCACGTCGGCCTGCACGAGGCGGTCGCCCGAGAGCGAGACGATCTCGATCCCCGGATGCTTGTCCAATTCTTCGGACAAGCTGGCCACCCCCTGCCGCACGCTGGACTGGGCCAATCCCGTGCCCAGCACGGCAGCCACAGCCGTGGCCACGCTGATCACCGACAGCACGGCCCGGCCGGGACGCTGGCGCCACGACCGAACGATCAGGTACAGAAAGCTCATGGCCGCTCGTCCCAGGGACGCGACAGCGCATCGGACGGCTCCTCCGCACACGCGACGCCTTCGACGATCTGCCCGTCCTGCATTACGATCACACGTCCCGCGCGGCGAGCCATCCCCGCGTCATGCGTGACCATCACGATCGTCTGCCCGGCCTCGGCACACGCGCTGAGCAAATCGAGGATGTGCTGCGCGTTGGTGCTGTCGAGCGCACCGGTCGGCTCGTCGGCGAACACCACCGCCGGCTGGATCACCAGCGCCCGGGCGATGGCCACGCGTTGCTGCTCTCCGCCGGACATCTCGTGCGGATAGTGCCCAGCGCGGTGGGCGATGCCCACACGCTGCAATTCGGCTTGGGCCCGCTCCCCGGCCGCGCGACGCGCGACGCCGTCGATGCGTAGCGGCAAGGCCACGTTCTCCACAGCCGAAAGTGTCGGCAACAAGTTGATCCGTTGAAACACGAAGCCGAGTCGCCGCCGCCGCAAAATGCTGCGGGCCGTATCGTCCATCGCCGCGAGGTCTTCCCCCCCGAGAAGCACCTGGCCCGACGTGGGCGGGTCGATGCCGCCGCAGACGTGCAGCAGCGTGCTCTTGCCGCAGCCTGAAGGTCCCATCACGGCCACGAACTCGGCCGCCTCGACGCTGACGTCCACTCCCTTCAGCGCCTGGACTTTAGCCGGGCCGGTTCCGTATTCCTTGGCGATCTGTTTGGCGACCAAAACGGACATCTGGAGTTTCCGAAAGTTCCGGTTGGAACGGATGGCACGATGCGGCCATGCACCGACTGCGAGAGATACTGAGGGTGGGCCCCGCGGCCCTTTGCCTATTCGACCTCCTTGCCGCGTGTGCGCACAGCGGGGGCGTGTGCAGATTTCCTAAATTCTCAATCATACATTAAAATGCAGGCTTGGCGACGGGCCCGTCAGGCTAGACGCGGCCCGCATTCACCCCGCGATTGACCCCCGCGCTGAGTTTGCACTTTGACACTTCGCACGACCCTTCTGTGTGTCGGGCTATGCCTGACCGCGTTTTCGGCCCACGCACAATCCGCCGCCGGCGTCGCCGAACATGCCCCGGCCGACACCTGTTTGGCCGTGGCCAGCAACGACGTGGCCGAAACGTGCCAGGACTTCCTGGCCACGCGCATCGGACAGATGCTTTCCGGCCCCGACTTCGCTCCACTGGTCGACGAGCTGCGCCGCCGCGACATGGCCGGCCCGCTACACCTGCGGCCGGCCTTCGGTTTCGACTGGAGCGAGCTCGACGACCTGCACGCACCCGGCGGCTTGTTCATCTTCCCCCTGGCCGACGATAAGCAGGGCGCCGCCTGGGTATTCGACGGCACGCCGTCCGACGAAAGTAGCAGCCCGTTGGCTGCCGCCGGGCGCTATTTCCAATCCCAGGGCTTCGCGCGTTCGACCGAACAGCGCGGCGGCGCGGCGTTGACGATCTATCGTCCGCCCGACGACAAGCAGGACGAAACCCCGCGGGTGCAGTTCGTGGGCAACGGATTCTACGGCCTGGCCAATTCGCCCGAAGCGGCCGCGGCCGTGCTGGCGGTCGAGCAGGAAGCGTCGCTGGCCACGTCTCCGCTCTGGCAGCAAACGACTCCCGGCGGCACGGTGGCCGCTCCGCGGGCAGGCGACGTGTCGTTCGTCCTGCGGCCGATGGAGTTGTGGGAGCTGCTGCGCCGCGCCGACGAAGCGCGGCAAGCCTCCAGCGATGACACGGAAAGCCAGCCGGCCGACTCGAACGAACCCGAGCGCGATCCCTTGGCTTCGAGCCGGCAACTGGGCTTCGACGGCATCGCATCGGCGGCCGGCCGCGTGACGTTTCCCGCGCAGCAAGGGCGCGACTGGGGCATCGCAGCAGAAGTCCTGGTTCAGCGGCCCCTCGACAAGGCGCTGCGCCTGTTGAAGTTCGAGTCCGGCGCCGTGCCGATGTTACCGGATTGGATCGGGGCCGACGTCACCAGCACCAGCTACTGGTGGTGGGACTTCCCCACGGCAATGAAGGGCTTTGGCAACCTGTTCGACGAAGCCAATGAGCCGGGGCCCGACGGCGTGGGCCTGTTCGAAGATATGCTCGATGGCCTGCGCGACGATCCCGAGGGCGTCCAGGTCGACCTGCGACGCGATGTCTTTGGGCAACTCGGCCCGGGAATCATGAACATCACCGACCGGTTGGGTCCCAAGACCGAGCAGCTTCCCCACGGCGACCGTACGCTTTACATGGCCCAGGTGCGCGACGTCGACACCGTGGCCAAGGCCCTGGCCGACTTCTACCGCGGCGACGATCGCGTCACCAGCGAACAGGTGGGCGAGTACCAGGTTTACACGGTGCCCGAGGGAGCCTCGCTGTTTGTCGAGGGCGAAAGCGACTCGGTGGTGAGCGTGCGAGCCCTGGCGCTGGGCGAAGGCCGCATGCTGTTCGGCACCGACGAACAACTGCTCCGCACCACCTTGGCCGGCGGGCCCGAGGGCACGCGGCTGAAAGACGATCCCAACTGGATGACGTTGTGGGACACGCTCCGCCAGCGGCAGAGCGAAGGCGCCCTGTGGGGCCTGGCGCAACTAGGCCACGTGCTCGAGCCGTCGTATGCTCAGGCGACTTCCGCACCCGCGGAGAAAGAGGAAGAAGATGGCTCTCCCGCCGGTGAACTGTGGCGCGTGCTACTGTTCGGCACGGCCGACCCCGAGGCCGACGTCCCGCTGGCGGCCGCCCCGCCCTACAGTCGCGTTCGCACCGCGCTGCCCGCCACCGGCACGGCCCTAAAGTCCAGCGACCAGGGCTGGACCCTCACCATTGACGCCCAACGCGCAGCTCCTTGACCTCAGGTACACGATGCAACCCCTCGGGCTCGTTCAACAAACCACACGTCGCTTTTCTTCGGTCTACGTCGCCGCCGGAGCTTTAGCTCTACTGGCCTTGCTCCCGCCGCGCACCGCGCTTGCGCAAGTCGACACGCCCGCGGCGCGCGAAGCCCGCGCGGCACTCCAGGCGGTGACGGATACCTATTCCGGATTCTCGCAGTGGCAGCAGTGGTCCGAGCAGTTGAATCTGCCGGACGTGCAGTTCGAGGTTCTGGCCGGCGAATCGGGCAACCCCGCGGTGCTCGAAGCGGCCACGCGGGAGCTGCTCTCGGGCGAGGTACCGCAGTACACCGATCCGGCATTCTCGCGGCTGGCCAAAGCCCTCGACGTGCTGGCCCAGCAACTGCGGCCTCTTCCGGAGAGCGACTGGCCGTCGGCTTGCCGCGAACAGGCCGAGCAGTATTCGCCGGTCACGGTCGAATCGCTCGACGCGGCCCGCGAAGCCTTCGCCGAGCGACTGGGCGCGTTCGCGTCCTGGCTGCCGTCGGTCAGCGAGGCAGGTAGTGCCTGGAACACGTTTCTCTACTGGGACGAGTCGCAAGGACTGGCCAACGGCCAACCCGCCCCGTCGCCCAAGGCGGAACTGCTCGACCGGCTGGAAACGCGTTGGGCTAGCGCTCCAAGCGTGTGGGACGACACGCGTTTGTTGGACGCTTCGCTTGCGGCCCGCAGCTACATCCGCTTGCTGCGCGCCTACCTGAAAGGCGAGACCGCCGAGCAACATGCCGACGCCTGGAATTCCCTGGCCGAAAAGCTCGAAGCGTTGCCCAGCGACGGCCAGAACACCTCGGAGATCGCCGCGGCGGTCAACGAGCGCGAGAGCCTGGCCCAGGCATCGCGGCTGACCGCGTCGATCCGCCGGGCGTTGTCGCAACCGAACTTGATCATCGAAGTGCCGACCGATTGGCTCGAGGAGCAGGTCGCGCAGAATATCGACGAACCCTATGACGTCGACGGCGTCTTCGCCGGCACGCGCAGCCGCGGCAGCGGTCGGATGGTCGCCAAGATGCGGGCCGAAATCCTGCCTTCCGAGGCCGTCGGCCGGTGGCTGTTGCGGATCAATGGCACCTCGACGGCACGAACTTCCGGCTCAAGCGATCGCGTCTACGTCGTCAGCCGCGCCACGACCCAGGTCGCGGCCACGAAACCGTTCACGCTGGACGTGCGCGGCTTAACGCCCCAGCGCGCACGGGCCGGGGCCAACACGTCGATCGTGTACGAGCAGATCGACTCGCCCGGCCTGGCCCGCCGGCGCAATCGGGCGATTCAAGAGACCTACGCCCGCCGACCGCAGGCCGAATCCGAAAGCGCCGCCTATGCCCGCCGCTCGATCCTCGAACAGATCAACGGCGAGGCCGCTGAAATGGCCCAGGAGTTCAACCAGTCGTATCACGACGCTCTGCGCGATCCGCGAATCAACGCCCACCGCCCCGCTCCCGACGTGCGGGTTCGCGCCGCGGACGACGTCTTGCGCTGGGAATGCCGCCTGGAAGGCCCGCGCGATTTCGCGGCCGCATCGTCTCCGCCCGAGTACGATCCCGGCAGCGACATCGTGATGAGCCTGGCCGCCTCGGCGATGGAGGAGCAGGCGGCCGTCACGCTCGCCGGCCGCGCGATGAGCAGCGAGGAACTGCTTGAAGCCATGGGCCCCTCGCTCCAGCAAGAAGGCGACCGCGGCCCCGACGACTTCCACGTCACCTTCGAGCCCGACCCCTGCGATCTTCGCTTCGAAGACGGGGCGATCCAGGCCCGGTTGTACATCACCAAGTTCGACGCCGACGACGTGAAGTACCCGGCGATGACCGTCGACTTCTCCTACAAGCCCGAAGAGCGCGACGGCGGCGTGGTGTTCGTCCGACAGGGCAGGTTGCGCGTGACGCCGATGGCGACGAATGACAACGACGCTCCGCGGATCAGCGGCCGGCAACAGACGCTCAAGTTGGCCGTTCAGCGGAAGCTGGAGAAGGTGCTCACCGATGAGTTGAAATGGTCCGATTCGTCGTTGCCGCTGCCGGGCGACAGCGAGGCTGTGCTGCAGCTCAAGCGGGCTCGGCTCGAGGGACCGTGGCTGCAACTCGGGCTCGATAGCTCGACCGAGAGCAGCTCGTAGGCCGAGCAAGCAGCCGCAGTCGACAAGCCCTGCGCTTTCGGCTACCGTAGACGCTCTCATGAGCGAACCAGGACCAACTCCGACCCCGCCGATAAGGCGCTGGTGGCCGGAGTTTCTTATTTTCAGCCAGACCCGCATCCGGGGACAGGTGCGCGTTCTGGGCCTCTCGGTGATCGTGGGCATCGTGGCCGGCCTGGCTGCGGTGGTGTTCTACGTGGCCACCGAGGCCGCGGCCTATTATGCGCTCGACGGACTGGCAGGTTACCGTCCCGAACCGCATCCCGGCGGCGAGATCCGCTTCAGTTGGATGCCGCCCACGACGCGCCCCTTTCGCCCCTGGTTGCTGGCGGTGATTCCCACCGTGGGCGGCCTGGCAGCCGGGCTGCTGATCTTCACCTTTGCGCCCGAGGCCGAAGGGCACGGTACCGACTCGGTGATCGAAGCCTATCACCAGCGACAGGGTTTCATGCGGCCGCGGGTCCCCGTGGTGAAAATCATCGCCAGCGCGCTGACGATCGGCTCGGGCGGCTCGGGCGGGCGCGAGGGCCCCATCGCGCAAATCGGCGCCGGCTTCGGGTCCGTGCTGGCCGACATGCTGCGCTTGCGCCCCATCGATCGCCGCATCCTGCTGGCCGCCGGCATGGGCGCCGGCATCGGTGCAATCTTCCGCGCGCCGGTGGCGGGGGCTTTGTTCGCCGCCGAAGTCCTCTACTCGTCGCCGGAATTCGAGCCCGAAGTGATTCTGCCCGCGGCGTTGGCCAGCGTGATCGCCTATAGCACGTTCGGGGCGGTGTTCGGTTGGACACCGCTGTTCACGATCCCCGAGCTGGAATTCGCCGATCCACTACAACTGCTGGCCTATACGGTGCTGGCCCTGGCAATGGTGCCGGCGGCCATGCTCTACACGCGCACTTTTTACGGTCTGACAGCGCTCTTTCGGCGGCTACCGGGTCCGCGTCACATTCGGCCCGCGATCGGCGGCCTGCTGACCGGGCTGATCGGACTGGCGCTGTACTACTACTTCGGCGATCAACGGGCCCTGTCGGTCCTGGCCTTCGGCTACGCGGCCGTGCAGGGGGCGCTGCTCGAACCGGAATCGATGGGCGCACTGCTCTTGCTGGCCGTGGCACTGGGCAAGCTACTCACGACCAGCCTCACGATCGGGTCCGGCGGCTCGGGCGGTGTGTTCGGCCCCTCGATGATCATTGGCGGCTGCCTGGGCGGGGCCCTCGGGCTGGTGCTCAACGAGATCGCGCCGTCGCTCGTGCCCGAGCCCAGCGCGTTTGCCGTGGTGGGCATGGCCGGTTTCTTCGCCGCGGCGGCCAAGACCCCCTTCTCGACGATGATCATCGTCAGCGAAATGACCGGCGGCTACCTGCTGCTGCTGCCGGCACTGTGGGTCTGCACGCTTTCGTTCATGCTGTCTGACAGGCAGTCGATCTATCGCAACCAGGTCGATTCGCGCACCCGCTCGCCGGCCCACCAGGGCAGCTTCGTTCGCCAGGCGCTGGCCGGGGTGAACGTCCGCAAGTTTATGACCACGGCCAACATTCAGCGGCTGCGGCCGGGGGATTCGCTGGCCGAAGTGCTCAACGAGTTCGACGAGGCCACGATCGCCGTCATGCCGGTGGTGGACGACGAGAACCGCCTGTTGGGCATCGTCGACCTGGAAGAGGTGTACCTCGCATCGCACACGCCCGCGCTGCGGCCGCTGGTGATCGCCGCCGACTTGATGCGCACCGAAGTACACCCCGCCACGCCCGACGACTCGTTGGAAAAGGCCTACGAGTTGTTCATTGAGAACGAGTTGCAAGCGCTGCCGGTGGTGAACGATCGCAAGGAGATGCGCGTGCTCGGGTTGGTACGCCGACACGACATCGCTAGCGCGTACCTGCGTTTGCTCTACGGTCCCTCGCGCGCCACAGAAGCAAGCGCCGCGGTCAAAACGTAGGCGGGCCTGGCGTTGGATGGGTGCGACGGCCGCCGGCGCCAGGGGCGCGGCGACGGCGACTTCGGTTCCAACAATCTGGCCGCCACGGCGCTGGATCCGCTACCGGGCGTGTAATCCGCGTCGCTCCCTCGCCGCGGCCCGGGGGCCGCTTTTTCGGTCCAGCGGCGGCCCCTTTCGCGAGCTACGCTTGGGGTGGAGACGTGTTCTTCACCCCGCCTCTGGAGGCTTGCCGATGTCGGTCGCCATGCTTGCCGCCCCTTGGTGTCCCCACTCTGCCAACTGCGTGCAATCGCGCCGGGCGTTCGACGCCGCTCTGACCGCGGAATGGAAGCAGCACCAGGAGCTCGGAAACCCGCTGGCGGTGCTGCTAGTGGAGATCGACTTCTTCACCCAGTTCGAGGACACCTGCGGCAGCGAATCGACCGCCGAATGCCGCGAGGCGGTCGCACAGGCAATCACGGAAACCGTACGCGGACCGCGCGACGTCGTGGCGAGCTTCGCCCGCGGCGTGTTCGCGGTGCTGTTGGCCGAAACCGACGAGCCCCAGGCGCGGCGCCTTGCCGACGAAATCTGGTTGCAGGCCGACGCCCTGGTGCTGCATCATCCGCGTTCGCCGGTTTCGTCCTACGTGACGGTCACCGTCGGCGCCGCGACGTGCGTTCCCGCGGCCGGTGCCACGGCGGCCGACTTGCTCGCGGATGCCCAGGCGGCGCTGGCGCACGCCTGCCAGCACGGCCGCGACCAGGTCGTGGTGCTGGCTCCGGCCGGCAATCCTGCCTAAACCGCGCGATCGCACGGGTGGCCGCAAGACTCTCCGCGCCGACTGTCCCACGGCACCGCCGTATCGGGTAGACTCAAAGCGCGACGGCCGCGCGCTGGCGCGCCGTACTTGTCTCGCCTGCGGAGGTCCTGCCGATGCACTTATCGACTGCTCTGGTCACACGGTTGCCCGCCTGGAAACGTCCTCGGCTTGCAGTGCGTCTGATCGCGGTCGCCGCCGCAACGCTCCTGCTGGCTCTGCCCGCCGCAGCAGCCGAACCGGATGACGCGTTCCGTCAAAAGCTGACGACCGCCGTCGAGCGCGGACTGCCGCTGGTCGAGCAGGCCGCCGGGCGCTATCCCGAGCATCGCAAGTGCTTCTCGTGCCACCACCAGACGCTGCCCATGCTGGCGATGGTCGCCGCCAAGAACGCCGGGCAGAAGATCGACCGGAAGGAATTCGATGCCCAGAAGGAACTCACGCACACCTCCTTCGAATACGACTTGGAAGACCTGCGGGCGGGCAAGGGGATCGGCGGAAAAGGCCTCACCGTGGGCTACGGTCTCTGGACGTTGGGACTGGGCGGACAGAAGCCCGATGAGGTGACCGAGGCCATGGTCACGTACTTGCTCAAGACCCAGGAGGACGACGGCCGCTGGGACGTGCACGCCAACCGACCGCCCATGGAAGAATCGGCGCTGACCACCACGGTGCTGTCGATCATCGGGCTGCGAAAGTACGCCGTCGACGAGCAGCGCGGCGATGTCGAGGCGGCGGTCTCCAAGGCCGGCGCCTGGATCGATTCGGCCGAAACCAAGAGCCAGGAGGACCTCGTTGCGAAGTTGTGGGGGTTGCACATGCTCAAGCGCCCCGCGGCTGCGATCGACGAAGCCCGCCGGGCCGTGCTCGACGCCCAGCGCGAAGACGGCGGTTGGGGGCAACTCGAGTCGATGCCCAGCGATCCCTACGCCACGGGCCTGACGCTGTGCGTGCTGTTCATGACCGGGTCGACGCGCGAGGAGGCGGCCTGTCGCCGCGGGCTCGAGTTCTTGCTTGACACCCAGCAAGAAGACGGGTCGTGGTTTGTCAAGACGCGTTCCAAGCCCGTGCAGGTGTACTTCGACAACGGCGACCCGCACGGCAAGGATCAGTTTATCTCGACCCCGGCCGCCTGTTGGTCGCTGGTCGCGCTTTCGATGGGCGCGCGGCTGCCAAGTGAGAACGACTGAATCTCGACGCTCCCCCCATCCCCTACCGCCGGTCGAATTGCTATCATAGATGGGCGCGCGTCCCCCGCGAGCTGGCGGCTGTGCGGGGACTTTGCAAGCGCCGATGCGTGTGCCCGGCCGAACGGAGAGAGCCGACCGGACGCCGCGTGTCGCAGCAGCACGATCGCCTGGGCGCCCGCGGGGTTCGCGGGCCGATGCAGGACCGGCAGCTAGAAGGATGGAGTATTCTGTGAGCTTGCCGTCGCCGTCGATTCCCAACGCCACCTATCGGCTACAACTTTGCGGGCACTTGACGTTCGACGCTGCGCGCAAGCTGACCGGGTATCTGGCCGACCTGGGCGTGGGGTCCGTCTACCTCGCCCCGTTCTTTCGGGCTCGGGCCGGCAGCACCCACGGCTACGACGTGGTGGACCACGCGGAGCTTGAGCCCCGGCTCGGCACCGAAAAAGACTTCCAGGCCCTGGCCGAGTCGATTCACAAGCACGGGCTGGGACTGCTGGTGGACATCGTGCCCAATCACATGGGCATCGACGATCCGCACAATGGCTGGTGGCAGGACGTTTTGGAAAACGGTCCGGCTTCGGAATACGCGGGCTACTTCGACATCGACTGGAATCCTCCCAAGCAAGGCTTACAGGGCAAGGTGCTGCTACCGGTGCTCGGCGACCAGTTCGGCCGCGTGCTCGAAGATCGGCAGTTGCAGCTCTCGTACGAAGACCAGCGCTTCGTGGTGACATACTACGAACGCAAGCTGCCCACCGATCCGGGCAGCTGGGTGCTGCTGTTGCACGACGTGCTCGAAGTGGTGTCGGCGCAGCTCGATGCCGAAGTGCCCGAGCGGATGGAGTTGGAAAGCATCATCACGGCGCTTGAGTACCTGCCGCCGCGCACTGACGCGGACGACGAGGCCATCCAGGCCCGATACCGCGAGAAGGAAGTGGCCCGCCGCCGCCTGGCGCTGCTGCTCGAGTCGAGCGACGTCGTGCAGGCGGCGCTTGAGCGCGTGATTGTCGACTACAACGGACGCCGCGGCGATTTGGCCAGCTTCGACAAGCTCGACGCGTTTCTGGCCGAGCAGCCGTACCGGCTTTGTTTTTGGCGCGTCGCCACCGACGAGATCAACTACCGCCGCTTCTTCGACATCGACGAGCTGGCCGCCATCCGCGTCGAAGATCCGGAGGTGTTCGACGGCGTGCACGCGGCCGTCCTGCGATTCGTCGAAAACGGCTGGGTCACGGGCTTTCGCATCGATCACGCCGACGGTCTGCTCGACCCGGAACAGTACCTGATCGACCTGGCCCAGGCGAGTGCGCGTGCGCTGGGCGAAAAAACAGAGACGGGGCCGCCGCGGATGCGGCTCTACACCGTCGTGGAAAAGGTGCTCGCGCACGACGAGGCCTTGCCGCACGAATGGCTCACCCACGGCACGACCGGATACGACTTCTTGAATCTGCTCAACGGCGTGTTCGTCGATCGCCGCGGCGGATATCTGCTGCGCGACGCCTACGCGCGGTTCATCGGTAGCTGGAAGCCGTGGACGGAGATCCTGCACGAGAGCAAGCGCACGATTCTGTCGGCTTCGCTGTCGGCCGAGCTGTACACGCTGTCGCATCAACTCGACCGCATCTCGGAGCAGCATCGCTGGTCGCGCGACTTCACGCGGCTGTCGCTGCACCGCGCATTGCGCGAGGTGGTGGCGAGCTTTCCGGTCTACCGCACGTACATTCGCCCCAATTGCGAGGAGGTGCGCGACGAGGATCGCCGCCGGATCATGGCCGCGGTCCGCTCGGCCAAGCGACGCAACCAGGCCATGAGCGGGGCCTTCTTCGACTTCATCGCCTCGGTGCTGCTGCTGGAAGAACCGGACGGCCTCACCGAGGAGGAGCGCCAGGAGCGGCGGCAGTTCGTGCTAAAGTTTCAACAGGTCACCGGGCCGGTGACCGCCAAGGGCACCGAAGACACGGCGTTCTACCGCTACTATCCGCTGGCTTCGCTCAACGAAGTGGGGGGCGAGCCGGCCACTCCCGGCGTGTCGGTCGAGCACTTTCACCGCCGCATCCAGGAACAAGAGGCCAACTGGCCTCACACGATGGTCACCACCGGCACGCACGACACCAAGCGCGGCGAGGATATGCGCGCCCGGCTGAACGTCCTGTCGGAAGTGCCCGACGAGTGGGAGACCAAGCTTTCGCAGTGGCACGAGATGAACGCGGCGGCCCGGGGCGAGTTCGACGGCGACGCGGTACCTGAGGCCAACGAGGAAGACTTCATCTACCAGACGCTGGTCGGCACCTGGCCGACGGGTAAGCCCACGGCCAAGACCCACGGCCAATACGTCGATCGCATCGCCGCCTACATCGACAAGGCCTTCCGCGAGGCAAAGCTCAACACCAGTTGGACGAACCCGAACGAAGAATACGACGCCGCAGTGGCGCACTTCGTGCGCACCATTCTCGGCGACGCCGACTCGCCCTTTGTGCGCGACCTGAACGAGTTCGTGGCGTCGATCGCCGATGCGGGCTTCGTCAATTCGCTGGCCCAGGTGCTGCTCAAGATGTGCGTGCCGGGCGTACCCGACTTGTACCAGGGCGTCGAGTATTGGGACTTCAACCTGGTCGACCCCGACAATCGCCGGCCGGTCGATTTCGCCGCCCGCCGCAAGGCGCTTTCGCAGCAACTGGCGCGGGCCAAGTCGAGTCCGCGGGCGCTGGCCTCGGAGCTGTTGGCCGATTGGCCCGACGAGCGCATCAAGCTGTTTGTTACTTGGCGCACGCTGAAGCTGCGCCGCGAGCGTGCCTCGTTTCGCGAGGGCCAGTACGAGCCGCTGGTCGTCGAGGGACCGCGGCGCGATCACCTCTGCGCGATGGCCCGCGTGCACCAGGGCGAGTGGACCGTGTGCGTCGTGCCGCGCTTCACTTGCGAGGCGTGGCGCACGTGGCATCCCGCCGGCGGGAACGCAGCGGGGGCCAATCAACCGCGCTGGCCGATCGCTCCCTGGTGGGACGAAACGGTCATTCGCTTACCGTCGGAGGCGCCCCGAGAGCTTCGCCATCACTTCACGGGCGATGACTTGCCGCTGGAGCCCGTCGAGGGCGGCGAGTTGCTGCTCGACGCGGGGCGCGTGCTGGAGGGATTTCCCGTGGCGCTGTTGATAGGCGATACAAAGTAGTTCACCCTAACCGAATGGGATCATGTCAGTCGTACAAAGAAAGAAGCCGCGCCAAATGCGAGTGTGGCCGGGGCGCCCTTATCCGCTAGGCGCGACGTGGGACGGCAGCGGAACCAACTTTGCCATCTACTCGGAGCATGCCACGGGCGTCGAGCTGTGCCTGTTCGATTCGCCCACCAGCAAGAAAGAAACGCACCGGATCAAGATCCGCGAGCAGGCCGACATGGTCTGGCACGCCTATCTGCCCGACGTGCTGCCCGGCCAGCTTTACGGCTACCGGGTCGACGGCCCCTACGCGCCGGCGGAGGGACACCGTTTCAACAAGAACAAGGTGCTGCTCGATCCGTATGCCAAGGCCATCGCCCGGCAGACGAACTGGGCCGACGAAATGTGGGGCTATCGCGTCGGCGACCCCAAGGCGGACGTGTCGTTCGATCGGCGCAACAACGCCCGCTTCGCCCCGCTGGCAGCCGTCGTCGACGAGGCCTTCACCTGGGGAGGCGATCGCCGCCCCAATATCGCCTGGTGCAAGACCCTCATCTACGAGATGCACGTCAAGGGATTCACCAAGCTCCACCCCGAAGTGCCCGAGAACCAACGCGGCACCTATGCGGGCCTGGGTTCCGACGCGGTCATTCGCTATCTGAAGAATCTGGGCATCACCGCCGTGGAACTGTTGCCCGTGCAGGAACCGCTCGACGACCGCCACCTGGTCGAGCGCGGGCTGAGCAACTACTGGGGATACAACACGCTGAGCTTCTTTGCCCCCGCGGCGCGCTATGCCTCGGTCAGCGCCGCGGCCGACGTCGTGCGCGAATTCAAGACGATGGTCCGCAACCTGCACAGTGCGGGCATCGAAGTGATTCTCGACGTCGTCTACAACCACACGGCCGAAGGCAACCACCTGGGGCCCACGCTCTCGTTCCGCGGCATCGACAACGCCTCGTACTATCGGCTGTCGCCCGAGGACCCTCGCTACTACATGGACTACACGGGCTGCGGCAACACGTTCAACATGCGCAATCCTCGCGTGCTGCAGCTTATCATGGACAGCCTGCGATACTGGATCACGCACATGCACGTCGATGGGTTTCGCTTCGACCTGGCCAGCACGCTGGCGCGCGAGCTGCACGAAGTCGACAAGCTGGGCGCATTCTTCGACATCATTCACCAGGATCCGATCATTTCGCAGGTCAAGCTGATTGCCGAGCCATGGGACCTGGGCGAAGGCGGCTACCAGGTGGGCAACTTTCCGGCGCTCTGGTCGGAGTGGAATGGAAAGTACCGCGACTGCATTCGCCGTTTCTGGAAGGGAGACGGCGGCGTGGTTTCGGAGTTCGCCACGCGGTTCTGCGGCTCGAGCGATCTCTACGAGTGGAGCAGCCGCCGCCCGCACGCCAGCATCAACTTCGTCACTTGCCACGACGGCTTCACGCTGCACGACCTGGTCTCCTACGACCATAAGCACAACGAGGCCAACGGCGAAGACAACCGCGACGGCGCCGATGACAACTTGAGTTGGAATTGCGGCGTGGAAGGTCCCACCGACGACCCGGCCATTCTCGAACTGCGCGAAAAGAAAAAGCGCAGCTTCCTGGCTACGCTGCTGTTGTCGCAGGGCGTGGCCATGCTGTTGGCTGGCGACGAGCTGGGCAAGACGCAGGGCGGCACCAACAACGCCTACTGCCAGGACAACGAGATCTCGTGGCTCGACTGGAACCTCACCCCCGAGCAGGAATCGCTGCTCAAATTCACGCGAGCCGTGATCGCCTTCTTCCACGAGCAGCCCGTGTTTCACCGCCGGCGATTCTTTCACGGCCAGTCGATTCGCGGCGGCGAGGCTCCGGAGATTGCCTGGCTTGATCCCAGCGGAGGCGAGATGTCCGACGATTCCTGGACGACCGGCTACGTGCGCTGCCTGGGCGCGCATCTCTTGGGTGGCAAGATTGACGTGGACGACCACGGCGAGTGGCTCTGCGGCGATAACATCCTGCTACTGTTCAACGCCGACCACGTCAACATCATCCCCTTCGTGCTGCCGCAGACGGCCGAAGGAGACGGCCCCTGGGAGTTGGTGATCGATTCGGCACAGGAGGAGATCGAGGACGACGTCAGCCTGAGCGACTCCTATCCGCTGCAGCCCTGCTCGATGGTCGTGCTGCGTTCGCGCGTGCAAAACAACAACGAGTCGATCCTCTAGGCCGGCTCATCGACGTAAGCCGCACTACTCGGCCACCACGCCGGCGATGTGTCCCAGCGGCACCGCAGTGAACTCGAACGCATCGTGCGCCAAGTCGTGCTGCAACTGCTCGATCGCTTCTTCCAGCAGGTAGAACTCCAGCAACTGGTTGAGCTGGAACCCCGCCGGCGGCACCAGCACGGCCACACCGGGATTGGCCACGTAAGCCCGCAACAGTGCCGCGGCATTCCACTGGTACCAGAAGTCGGCGGCCTGCCGCCACGACTCGGCGGCCTCGGGCGTTTCGATACCCGTCATCGGCAACTGCAGCTTTTGCAGCGTGGCCGACCGCAGCGAATAGATCATCGAGGCCACGTCCGCCAGCGCCCCCCGCTTCACCCGTCGGCTGGCAAACGAGGCCCCAGGATCGCCCTCGAAATCGACGACCAGGAAATCGCGTCCCGTGTACAGCACGTGCCCCAGGTGATAGTCGCCGTGGCAGCGGATGCGGTGCGACGAGATCTTCTGCCCCACCACCGTGCGAAACTTCTCCAGCACGACCTTCTCTTGCGCCAGCGCCTGCTGGGCCGGCTCGTACAGGTCCTCGGGCATCGACTTCAGCTTGGCTCGTAGCTGCTGAAACGCCTTGAGCGCCAGCTTGCGTGCCGACTGGTAGAGCGACCGCTGGTAAAGCTGCGTAAAGGGCTCGGGTGTGAAATCCCCGTTCACGCGGCTTGTCAGCGCCACGTGCAGGTCGGCGGTGCGGCTGCCCAGCGCGGCGGACCATTCCAGAAAGCCGCCCAACAGCTCCTGGGCTTCCAGCGAAACGTCTCCGCGGGCCATTTCCCACAACGACCAGCCGGTCGAGGGTTGCGGCCGCTCGTCGACCGGCAAGGTCATCACGTGCTCGAAGAAGCGGCCCAGGCCGTCCTGCACGTACTGCCAGGCGGTGACCGTGTTGGGCACGTATTCGTGCAACACGCCGACGGTGAGCGGATCGTCGCCGCGCGGCCGATACTCGACCGCACCCAGCACCTTGAGCGTGCCGGGGAAGCGTCCCTTGCCGTTGCCCAGGAAACGGCCGATCTCCAAGTCGGGATGCGTTCCGGCCTGGGCGCGGCGCACCAATTTCAACACCAGCTTGTCGCCGATCACGATCGAGTTGTCGCGATGCTCGGCCCGCATGGGGGCGGTGGCCAGATCGAGCGACTCTGCGATCAAGTCTTCCAGATGGGGCGTCGACCAGCCGACCAGATCGCCGTGCGTGCCCTTGTAGCGCCTGCGGCGAACCATCAATTCGACCAGGGCGGCGGCGGCCGAGCGATCGTGCGAGGCGTCGAACAGGATGCCCGCCTCTTTCGAGGTGCCGCGCTGAATGGGAACGACCAGCGGAGGCGAGGCGGTGGTGATGGCCCACTCGATCTGTTCGTGACCCCAGGCGACCCCCAGCGGCAGCAGGAAGGTCTCTTCTTCGCCCTCGATGTAGTCGACGTCGAGCACGAACAGCCCGGCCGGTGGCCCGCCCTGCCCCTTGCCCAAGGCGATCGCATCGTAGATCTTCACGCCCTGCACTTGCCGCGCATCGGCCCGGATCCAGCCTTGTCCGGTCAGCTCGCCATGGAGCATTTTTTCGAACTGCCGCTTCGGCCGGTCGCGCGTCAGCTCCTTCCAACCCGTCGATACCGTCAGCCGGGGCGAATCCGTATCGTCGGCCACGGCCGCCTCGATCGCCTCGTGCTCGAGCGAAAACCAGTAGAACGCATGCGGCCCGAGCGTCAGGATATACGGCGACTTCGAGATCACGGGGAAGTGCGCCTGTCCGAACATTTCCACCGGCCGCCGGCCCGCGAAACGCGACAGGTCCAACTCGACAAACTGCACGAACCGCGAAAGGTTGGCCACCATCAACACGCTTTGGTCTTCGTAGTCGCGCGTGAACGCCAGAATCTTGGTGTTCTCGGGCGAAAGAATCTCCATCGTGCCGCGCCGCAGCGCGATGAAGTTCTGCCGCAGGGCGATGACGCGCTTCATCCACCACAGCAGCGAATGCGGATTCTGCTGCTGCGTCTCAACGTTGACCGACTCGAACAGGTACTCCGAGTCGATGATCACCGGCGAATACAGCCGCTGCGGGTTGGCGTCGGAAAACCCGGCATTGCGGTCCGGGCTCCACTGCATCGGCGTCCGTACGCCGTGCCGGTCGCCGAGATAGATGTTGTCGCCCATGCCGATTTCGTCGCCGTAGTAGATGACCGGTGTGCCCGGCAGCGCGCACAGCAGCCCGTTCATCAACTCGATCTTGCGGCGATTGTTCGACAAGAGCGGAGCCAACCGGCGGCGGATGCCCAGGTTGATCCGCGCCTGGTGGTCGCGGGCGTACACCCGGTACATGTAGTCGCGCTCTTCGTCGGTGACCATCTCGAGGGTCAGCTCGTCGTGATTCCGCAGGAAGATCAGCCACTGGCAATCTTCGGGAATCTCGGGCGTCTGCTGCATGATGTCGACGATCGGAAAGCGGTCCTCCATGTGGATCGCCATGAACAACCGCGGCATCACCGGAAAGTGAAACGCCGTGTGGCACTCGTCGCCGTCGCCGAAGTAGGCGATCGCATCCTCGGGCCATTGGTTCGCCTCGGCCAGCAGCATGCGATCGGGATACTGCTTGTCGACGTGCGATCGCAGGGCCTTTAAAAAGGCGTGCGTCTCCGGCAGGTTCTCACAGTTGGTCCCCTCGCGCTCGTAGAGATACGGCACCGCGTCGAGCCGCAGCCCGTCGACGCCCAGCTCGAGCCAGTAGTCGAGCACCTCGAACACCGAGCGCTGCACGCGCGGGTTGTCGAAGTTCAAGTCGGGCTGATGCGAATAGAACCGATGCCAGTAGTACGCCTTGGCGATCGGGTCCCACGCCCAGTTCGAAACCTCGAAGTCCTTGAAGATGATCCTCGCGTCCTGATACTTCTCGGGCGTATCGCTCCACACGTAGTAGTCGCGCTCGGGGCTGCCCGGCTTGGCGTGCCGCGCGCGCTGAAACCAGGGATGCTGGTCCGACGTGTGATTGATGACCAGCTCGGTGATGACGCGCAGCCCGCGGGCATGGGCCTCGCGAACGAACGTCTTGAAATCGCCCAGCGTGCCGTACGAGTCGCGCACGTCGGTATAGCCCGCGATGTCGTAGCCGTCGTCCTTCAGCGGCGAGGGATAGAACGGCAAGAGCCACAGCGCCGTGACGCCCAGATCCTGCAAGTAGTCGAGTTTCTTGGTCAGGCCGCGAAAATCACCGATGCCGTCGCCGTCGCTGTCCATGAACGAGCGGACGTGTAGCTGGTAGATGACCGCGTCTTTGTACCATTGGGGCTCTCCGGTGAGCGCCAGGTTGCGGGACTTCTTTTTCGATTTGGTAGCTTTCCTTTTCATAGGCTCACTCGGCGGTGCGGCTGCCGAATCATGCGCGAGCGGCGGCCAGGACGAAGGCGGCATGCCCCGGAACGAACCAGTATTCCGCTCCCAACGGCGGCACGCCGAGTCCGCCGTAACGCAGTTCTTCACTCGACCAGAGAGTATTCCACGCACGCCCCGCCGGCGGTGCGACCAAGGGTTCCGCGGCAGGTTGATAGTCGAAATCGCGTCCCAGGTTCACCAGCACCAGGCGGTCGTCGCCATCCTCGCCGAAGTAGCGCAGCAGGAACGCCTCGGGCCCGATCACGGCCCCGTGAATGCGGTCGGCACGTTGCGAAGCGAACACGGCGTCTTCGCGCCGCAGCTTCAGCAGGTCGCGGTGTAGCTGCCACGCCTGCTGATGCACGTCGCGCTCGGCATGGTCGATCCTCGACTGCTCGAATGTCTCGCGCGCGGCCGGGTCGGGAAAATGATCGCCGGCCCTGGGGTCGGCCTGCGCTCGGAAGTTAAACATCTCCTTCAAGCGGCCCTCGCGCACCAGCGGCGCCAAGTCCGGCTCGTGGTCGGCGAAGAAGTAATACGGGCTCGTGGCCGCGAACTCCTGCCCCTGAAACAAGAGCGGCGTGCCCGGCGCCAGGCACAGCAGCGCCGTCAGGGCCCGAAACCGTCCTGGCGAGGTCAACTGGTGCAGCCGCGCGCCGCCGGGGAGGTTGCCGACCTGGTCGTGATTTTGCAAGAAGTTGACGAACTGCGCGCCGTCCAGATCGAAGCCCGGCGTGCCACGGTGTCGTTCCTGCCGTGGATTGTATTGCCCTTGGTACAGATGCCCCCATCGTGCGAGCGACAGAAACTCCTGCGGCGTGCCCGCGTAGTCGGCAAAGTAGTGGGCCGCGTCGCCCGTGGCGGCCACGCGTGCCACGTGGTGGAAATCGTCGTTCCAACCGGCGTCCAATCCGTAGCCGCCTTTGGCCGTATCGCGCAGCAGGTAGCACTGCTGGAACTCGTTCTCGGCAATCACCAGCGTCCCGCGACCTTGGCCCTTTTCGCGCACGCGGCGCGTCACCGCCGCCAGAATGTGTTCGGGCGAGTCGTCGATGATCGCGTGCACCGCGTCGAGCCGCAGCCCGTCGATGTGGTACTCGTCGATCCAGTAGCCGGCGTTGGCCGCGAAGTATTCGCGCACGGGGCCCGAGTTCTGGGCATCGTAGTTGATGGCGTCGCCCCAGCCGGTTTGATGCTTGGGGGTCGTGTAGTCGTCGGAAAACTGGCCGACGTAATTGCCCACGGGTCCGAAGTGGTTGTAGACCACGTCCAGAATCACGCCCAGGCCGAGGCGATGGGCCTCGTCGACGAAGCGGCGAAAATCGTCCGGCTCGCCGTAGAGCCGCGTCGGCGCGAACAGGTTCACCCCGTCGTAACCCCAGCCGAACTCGCCGTCGTACTCGGCCACCGGCATCACCTCGACCGAGGTCACACCCAACTCGACCAGGTCGGGCAACCGTTTGGCGGCGGCGGCCCAGGTGCCCTCGGGCGTAAACGTGCTGATGTGCAACTCATAGATTACCTGGCCGTGCAGCTTGATGCCCGGCCACTGCCCGTCGTGCCACGCAAAGGCGGCCGGATCGACGACCTCGGAAAGCGCGTGCGGCCCCTCGGGCTGGCGCCGCGAGGCGGGGTCGGGATACGGCTTCGGATCGTCGTCGAGCCGATAACCGTACCGCGTGCCGCCCGCGGCATCGGGCGAAAAGCCCGAGAAGTAGCCGTCGCCTTCGGCCGCTAGTGGCAACTCGCTCGTGCCGGAGGACGTGCTCAGCACGACCGTGACCGAGCTGCGGCGGGGCGCCCAAACTCGGAAGTGGACGCCGCCCCCGGTTTGAACTTCCGCGCCCACGTGAAGACGTCGCTGGAAGGATTGGTTCGTCGGGGGCTGGGCCATTGCTTCGCTGAAAGGAGTTGGTTCGCTCGAAGGGAGCGTCGGCAAAGTTCAAATTCTAACGGCATGCCCCCGTTCTGGCGAACCCCAATCGCCCCATGTTGCGCCGGCTTCTTCGACAAGCGACGTACCTGGTCGCGCGGCGCTCGCGCATGCGGCGTTGCCAACTCGCTGGCCAGGAGTCCCGCGCACCGCCGACGACTTTCGGGCAATCGCGAACGTTCCGCGCGCTCATTCCGTAGAAACATGCAGGGGCAGCAACCGACCCATCTGGCAGCCCCGCTCAACAAACTCCTGCGGCCACAGGGGGCCAAAGGGGGGATGGACCCGCGCCACCGCGCGGCAACGATTCGAATAGCCCTGCCGTGAAAGCATCTCTGATACGCGGAACCGAGAAGCTGCGCAGCAATTCGGGGCCGCGAGGCGGGTATCTCGTTGCCCGGCCATTTTGCTCTTCGCGGCGGGGCCTTTTCTTGCGCCACCCGCTACAGCTCCTCCAGATGCCGCGGCCAGTCGTCCTTCAGCAGCCGCGAGAGCGACCGATCGGCCAGGATCTGACCGCCGGTCTGGCAGCCCGGACAGTAGTTCGTCTCGTTGTCCGCATAGCGAATCCGCTGCACCGGCGCACCGCACACGGGACACGGCTTGCCGAACCGCCCGTGCACGGCCATCTCCGGACGAAAGGCCGTCACGTCGCGGGGAAAACCATCGCCGGCTTGCTCCCGCAGCCGCTCGATCCACTCGGCCATCACTTGCTGGGTCGCCGTATGCAGCCGGCCGGCCTGTTCGGCGGTCATCTTCTGCGTCTGCACGAAGGGCGACAGCCCGGCCCGGTGCAGGATCTCGTCGGAGTAGGCGTTGCCGATGCCGCTGAACAGCCGCGGATCGGCCAGGGCCCGTTTGACCGTGTGGTTCTCGCGCCGCAACGCGGCCTCGAACTCCACTTCGCTGGCGGCCAGCACATCAATGCCCCCGCGATCGTGTTCGGCCAGCCCGTCGCTGCCCTGCACCACGAACAGCGCAGCCCGGCGCTTCGCCCCGGCCTCGGTCAACACAAGTGTCCCTTGGGCAAAGTCGAATCCGGCCAGGTTGTTGCAGGTCTAACGAATGGCGTGCGGAGATTGAGATGGCCCGACATGGGCCGCTAATATGGTGGCAGAAGTGCCGTGAAAAAGTCAAGCGTGTCGATCAGGCGCTGTTGAGAGGCTCACGCGCGGCGGCACTTGCACTCATCGCGTGCGTGTTGCTCTCAAGAGGGCCGGTCTTGTCGTGTGTGCGAGTGCCGGCTGCTGTGTGTCCAGCGACGTGGGGGATCGTGGTGCTAAGATGTTGCACGACACTTTATATCTGTCCGAGTTCGTCATCGAGCGGTGAGATACATGGCGATAGACGTTTCCTGCCCGTCGTGCGGTAGCAGCCTTCAAGTTTCAGAGCAGTATGTCGGCAAGCGGGCGAAGTGCCCGAAGTGCGGCAACCGCTTCACGATCACGCTGCCCAGTGGCGATGTAGAAGACCTGTTCATAGACGATGTGGCTGCAGCGCCCCCAGCGCCTCCAATCGGCTCGCAGCAGGCGCCGATCCCGCATCATGCGAACATGCCACCGCAGGCTGCGATGCAGCAAGCGGCCGCGTCGAAGAAACGAAAAAACAAGCCCGCCACGATCGCTGCCGGGTGTTTCACGCTGGCCGTCATCGCGGTGTGTGGTTGTGGCGGCTTCTTCATGATCATGGATCGAGGAGGCGAGTCAGCGTATGTCAGGCAGCTCAGTGCGTGGACGATGGCCAAGCAGTTCGTGACGCAAAGCCTCCGGTCACCAAGTACGGCCAGCTTCGAGAGCGACAATGACGACTATCAGGACCCGACGAAATGCGTGCTGCCGATCAGTGAGAACACCTACCGGGTGCATGGATGGGTCGATTCACAGAACGGGTTCGGGGCGACAGTCCGGTCCTACTTCGTCCTGACAGTTCGATACAACAAAGAACGCGATACTTGGAGCGTCGTCGAAGGACCGGACTTTGTGAGCAATTGAAGACTTTAAGAGTCATCAGCAGCAGCAATGCTCATGCACGACGAAGCAGCGTCACGCATACTTTGCCCGGCCATTTTGCTCTTCGCGGCGGGGCCTTTTCTTGCGCCACCCGCTACAGCTCCTCCAGATGCCGCGGCCAGTCGTCCTTCAGCAGCCGCGAGAGCGACCGATCGGCCAGGATCTGACCGCCGGTCTGGCAGCCCGGACAGTAGTTCGTCTCGTTGTCCGCATAGCGAATCCGCTGCACCGGCGCACCGCACACGGGACACGGCTTGCCGAACCGCCCGTGCACGGCCATCTCCGGACGAAAGGCCGTCACGTCGCGGGGAAAACCATCGCCGGCTTGCTCCCGCAGCCGCTCGATCCACTCGGCCATCACTTGCTGGGTCGCCGTATGCAGCCGGCCGGCCTGTTCGGCGGTCATCTTCTGCGTCTGCACGAAGGGCGACAGCCCGGCCCGGTGCAGGATCTCGTCGGAGTAGGCGTTGCCGATGCCGCTGAACAGCCGCGGATCGGCCAGGGCCCGTTTGACCGTGTGGTTCTCGCGCCGCAACGCGGCCTCGAACTCCACTTCGCTGGCGGCCAGCACATCAATGCCCCCGCGATCGTGTTCGGCCAGCCCGTCGCTGCCCTGCACCACGAACAGCGCAGCCCGGCGCTTCGCCCCGGCCTCGGTCAACACAAGTGTCCCTTGGGCAAAGTCGAATCCGGCCAGGTTATACTTCCCGCCGAGCTTTGCCCCCGGCGCCTTCCAGTGCAGCCGCCCGGCGATCATCAGGTGCAGCACCAGCCACAGATCCTCTTCCAGGCCGATGGCGATCCGCTTCCCCAGCCGCCGCAGCCCGACCACCTGCCTGCCCTCGACCGCCTCGATTGGCGGCTCGAACGATCGCAACAGAAACGGGCTGTTGATCCGCACCCGCTCGAGCCGCTCCCCCACGATCCGCCGCTCGAGCGCTTCGAGATAGATGGTGATATCGGGCAGTTCTGGCATGTGGATTTACATCGAGGTCAGTGCGTGGCACGAACACGCCAGCGGGCATCGTCGCCAATCGACAATGCCAACGAAGCAAGCAAGCCACGAGTCGGGTTGGTCGTCGACCCAGGAAACGAAAACCTTGCAAGCCCGGCGCGATGCAACAGCGACGCGAAGACTTGAAGCCGCTAGCCATCAAGCTTCATACCCAATGCCGTTCGATTCGCAGATTGTAATGCGAACCGGCAGGGCGCGCAACGGCCATACGTGTGCAATCCCAACGGCGAAGACGGCAAGCTGCGCGTGTGGAATGCGCGGATTGCCGTACTCTCTCACATAGCGCGCCGGGGCGAAGACGCGCGACGACGCAGGGCCACGGCGAGGAATCCAGCGCCAGCCACGGTGCCCAACAGCAGCGTGCCGGGCTCGGGGACCACCATGGCGAAAACCAGCACTTCGGAACCGGTCACTTCCGCGATCGAGATAGCGCCGGGCGCGATCCCGTCGACTTCGAGTTTGTAGGCGATCTCCAGCGTGAACGTGTCGCCCACGGTCTTGAAGAACGTGACCGGCGCTCCCAGGTTGTCGTCCGCAAACGGAAGGCTTCCCGGCCCATCGACCAGCGTTTCGAATCCGGAGATGACCGGAATGCCCTCGGCGAAGACGTCCCAGGTTGCGCGAGCATCGGGCAGAGCCGGATGCGTCACCATGTTGGCGAACAGATAGCCTTGAATGATTGCCGCCACGTCGACCTTGACGGGCGTGCCGATCGGCTCGCCGGTCGAAACGATCTCGATATCCCAGATCGCGCGGCTGGCGACGCCCGGGCCGGGTCCGATGCCCGTCGCGGAAAAAGTGCTGGCCTCGCCGTCGTAGAAGCCGCCCGGAGCAGGCGCATTGACACCCTCGATCTTGAACAGGCCGGCACCGGCCGGCGAGAAGACGTGGGCCTCGTCGGTCGGTCCAACGTTGGGCGCAGGCACATCGCTCGAGATCGACGTGAAGGCTTCGAGTTTGCCCAGGGAGGGTGGCGCCAGCCGCCAGGGGTTGAACTTGGTGACGAACGATGGGTCGCCGCCGTCGTCGATCAAGGTCGACGGATCCCCATCAACCTTCAAGATGTGTTCGAAGCCGACGGAATACGGTGGGGCGTGCGCCTTGTATTCCAGATCGATGGCCGCCGCGGTCGGCAATTGATAAGCGGCGAGCAACGCGACACCAGCAACCCCAAGTACAATCCGCCTTTGCATGGGAACACCTCGCGGGTCCTGTTGGTAAGATTCACTAGCGCCCTCGGATACGAAACGGATGGCGTTCGACAGCAGGATTCGAACTGCGGCAACGACGCACATTCTAGCCAGGGCGAGGGGGAATTTGCAGACTTTTTATGGATTTTCCCAACTTTCCGCTGCCGTCCCGCAGCGCCTGACAGGCGCGCGCATGACATCGGCGCGGGGGATCAAGACCACGCTAGACTGGCCCGCCGATATCGACCGAAAACCGCCGTGATTCCACCGCTTCGATTCCCGGTCGCGGCCGCAGGCGACAACGTGGTGGGGGGTCCGAACTCGAGGTTCATGGCCGCCGGCCGATTCCATCCGCTCGATGTCGCCATGGGAAAAGGCGACCTCGTCGATCGCGCGGCCCGCGGTCGGTTGAAACTCCGCGGACGCGTCAGCGGGCTCTTGATGATAGTGAAACCCCGCGATCCGCCGCCCGAGCACTTCGAGATAGATCGTGATGTCCGGAAGCTCTGGAACGCTGCGAACGTGCGGCCCGCTTCTAGCCGGACGGGGCCTACGCTTGAGGGCCGGCATCCTCCGCCGCACCGGGCGCATCCCCCGGCGGCTGCACAGCAAACTTGCGGTCGAGCGCCGCGGCGCGGGCAAACATTCCCTCGGCGGCCCAGCGCCAGCCGCTGCGGCGGTAGGCCAGGGCGATGTTGTAGTTGAGCGTGGCGTCGTCGTAGCCCATCCGCGCGGCGCGCTCGTACCAGCCCAGGGCTTCCATGTTCCTCTGGTGGGCCGACCATTCGCCGCGCATGAAGTACACGTGTCCCAGCAGGCACCGCGTCAGAAAGTTGCGGGGGATCCGCGCATCTTCCATGTCCGGCAGCAGGAACACGTCCCACAGATCGCGCGGATGATAGATCATGTCGGTCGAAATGACCCGGTAGATCACGCCCTCGGGAATCAGCCGCAGCCCCACCTGCCCCGGCGCCACCGACTGGTTGAATGCCGCGGTCCAGTGCGTGCAGTACACGGCGTCCTGGCGGGGATTGAACTTCAGCGGCTCGAGCCGGTGCACGCCCTGCTCCAGCAGTTTGACGTCGGGACGCACGCCTTCGACGTACTTCAAATACATCAGCGGAAACACGACGTTGTCGTCCTGGGCGATCAGCGTCGCGCCCTCGGGCAGGCATTCGAGAATGCGGCGGTTGTAGCTTTCGGCGTACGCGTGTCGCGACAGATCGTGCCGGCCGAAGCGCGTCATCAGCAGCCCCATCGGCAGTACAAACGCCGCCCACGGCCGCCAGGTCTCCGGCAGGATCTCCAGCATCGAGTTCCAGCCGAACGCCAACGGCAGCGCCAGCGCAAACCAGGCCGTGAGCATGTAGCGCGTCCAGTGGAAGATGTCTTCGCGACGTGCATGCAGGATCATGGCCGCCGCATTGAGCACGACCAACACGATAGCCATCACGAGCACTGGCAGATGCGCTTCGGCCAGCGGTGCCATTCCCAGCAGCACGGCCGCAGCGCCCAGAAAGCCGAACTCGGCCACCACGCGCTGCAAATAGAATGCAATCACCTGCCCTGCGTCGCGCACGCTGCGCACGTACTGATACTGCCAGTACTGTTTGCGGCGCAGAAAGTCCCACAGCTCGCGCGGCGTCTGCACGTTGCCCCAATTGACCACCGCCCCCTGCCGCGATCGAATCGGAACCCAGGCATACAGCAAGATGCCCGGCACGAGGCACGCCGCGGCAACGAGCCATACCAGCGGCCGCGAGAGCGTCGCGCGATCGGCAAGCGCCGCCAGGGCCACCAGCGCCGGCACGTGCGCCGCGGCCACCGGATGATTCGCAATGCCCAGCCCCACCAGGGTGATCGCCACCCACAGCGGCCACGTGCCCGCCTGCGGGTCGACATACCACGCGACGGCAAAGTACGTCGCTGCCGCCGAGAGTGACACACCCAGCGCGTAGACCCGCGCGATCCCCGACTGACTCCAGAGTGATGCGCTAAACGCCCACGCCAGCGCCCCGCTCACCGACAGATACCACGGCAGCCCGAGCCGATGGAGCGTCGCCTGCAACAGTCCCACTGACGCGGCCGCCGTCACCGCCGAAAACAGATTGAGCCGCCACACCGGACGCCCAAAAGGCAGCAGCACCGAGAACAGCTTTCCCGTCAGTACATACAGGGGATACCCCGGGGGATGGGCCACGCCGAGCGTGTGCACCGCCGCGGCCAGTTCTCCGCTATCGCCCACGTAAACCGTGCGGCAGGCCGTGCGGACGTACACCGCCAGTGCCGCGAGCGAAGTGAACAAGGCCATGGACCAGGGTGGCAACATTGCTGAAAAAACTCATTCGGTCGTGGTCCGGTGCTCGCGGCGCGGCGACCGGTACCGGCTCGGCTCGCACGGGGCATCTCAACATAGCGGCCGTGGCCACGCGCGGCCACTTTCGGGGTGAAACGGGACGACGTGCACAAAAAACCTGGCAGTTTTGAATTGCCTCCGACGCGTAACTAGTATGAGTGAGCCGCCGCAATCCACGCCAGGCGATCGACTCCGGGAGACTGCACCATGGGATCGTTCGATGACACCCGACCGCAAAGCGCTGCCACCAAGTCGCGTCGGCCGCGCGTGCGCCGCTTCTGCCGGCGGTTCGAGCCGCTCGAATCGCGAAGCCTGCTGGCCGTGCTCGGATTGGGCATCGAGTTGCGGGACAATAACCTGGAAGAAATCACCTCCGTCGAGGCCGGACAGCAATTCTGGGTGTACGTGCTCGTCGAAGATCAGCGCGCCCCGGGCGAAGGAGCGCCTGCCGGCGTGATCTCGTTGCCCGCGAACCTGTCCTGGGACAACGACTTCATCGAACTGCTTACCGACCCATCCGATCCTCCCAATTCGGATCTGTTGACCGATCGCTTTCCACTTCAGCGGGCCGTCGATGGCTATTCCCCTAACGACGGCCACACGGATCGAGACAACCTGCTGAGTCCTCCGCCGCCACCGTTGGTCGAAGCAGGGTACACGCCCAGCCTTGCGAACCTGCGCGGCGGCGCCGTTCCCAACGCGGGCCAGGGCATGCCCATCGGCGTGCCGGACCCGGGGGTGCCCGACGGCGACCCCGACCCAGCCGTCATCTTCAGCCGGCTGCAGTTTCGCGCCAGCGATACGATCACGACACTGGTGACGACGCTGTTTACGATCGACCTCGCGGGCTCGATGTCGTTTGCAGATGCCGCGGCCCTCGACAGCGTCGATCAACTAAGCCCGACGTTGTTGCAAACTCGCCGCGGCTTCGTGCCGGAAGTGGACGCGGATCCGGTGGTCGACACGGAACAGTTCCTGACCGTTACCGAGTTCTTCCAGATCACGCCGGTCGATGAGCCAGGCGGCAGCATCGCCGGCTGCGTGTTCGTCGACGGCGATCTCAACGGCGTTTTCACCCGCGACGCCGAGGGCCGGCCGCTCGAGTTCGGCTTGCCCGGCGTGACCGTCACGCTCACCGGACCCGAGACGCGCGTGATGCAAACCGCGGCCGACGGCAGCTTCCGCTTCGACAACCTGCCGCCCGGCACCTACACGCTCACCGAAACGCAGCCCAGCGGGCGATTCATCGACGGACCCGTGTCCGTCGGCACGATCGACGGCGTGCAAGTCGGCACGGCGGGCACCAACGTCATCAGCCAGATCGTCTTGCCCGAGGGGGGCGACGGCGTCGACTACTGCTTCGCCGATATCCCGATCCCCGACAAGCGCTACTTCCTGGCCAGCACCAAGATGCCCGAGTTCCTGGCCGAAGAGCTCTCCGTGCCGGCCGAGACCGTGCGCGGCACCTCGGGCAACGACGTGATTCGCGTCGAGGCCAGCCTGGCGGGCATGCGCGTCACGGTCAATCAGCAGCAACCGCAGTTCTTCTCGCTGGCCCAAGCCCGGGTGCTCTACATCGATGCCGGCGACGGCGAAGACACCGTGGAGTTTGTCGGTACCGCCGGCAACGAAGTGGCCCAGATGTCGCCCGGCCAGGCCATGATGCGGCTGGGCACCGACTACAACGGCGCGAACTATTCGGTAATGGCCATGGCCGCCGAGCGCGTCAGCGCTGAGGGGGGAGGCGGCGACGACTTTGCCGCGATCTACGACTCGGCCACCGACGACGCGCTCGTGGCCGCCGGCAATTCGACCAAGGTCACTAAGGAGTCGAACGGCAACGAGGCCGAAGTTCTCGACTTCGATCGCGTGCGAGCCGTGAAGCTGGTGCGTCCCGGCGTCGCCGAGGACGACACGGCCGACGTCGGCGCCATCGATCACGTGCTCGATCTGATCGGCGACTGGCGCAACATCTAGACCCCGCCTAGAAGCGGTACGCCAGGCCGAAGTTGAAGCCCTGGGCCCAGTAGTCGGTGGCGATATCGAGATACTCGGGCCGCGGCAGGCCTTCGAGCCCCGTATCGGAAAGCTGGCTCAGGTTGATGTCGGTGTCGATCTGGTCGCCAGGTCGTAGCACGCGGCTCCAATACATGAAGTTGTAGCCGACCGTGGCCCACAACCCGCAGCAGACCTCATATCCGAAGTTGAAGCCGATTTGGGGCACCACGGCAAATGCGTCCTCGGTGTACTGGCCGATGTTGGTCGACTGGGCCAGCAGGCCGGCCGGCGTGACAGTCGTCACGGGCACACCGCCCGGGGTGGGCACGACGCTGGTGGCCTGACCTTCGATGTCCACGATCGAGTGCGTGTTGCCCAGGGCGAGAATCGTGCGCGTTTCAAACCACCAGCGGCAGCGGCGCAACTCGGTGATGATGCCGACCTGTCCGCCGTTGAAGTAGTTGGTCGAGGAGAAGCGGTCGTATTCCGAGAGCACGGTGCCGACGACCAGTCCGGTTTGCGTGCTCAGCGCTTCTTTCTCGTCGCTGACCACGAGGCTTTCGTCGAGCCGATTGAAGCGCCAGCCGGCGAGCCAGTCGACGCGCCAGTCGCATCCCCGGCAGATGGCGTGTCTCAGGATGACGTCGGCCCCCTGCAACCGCGACTTGCCGATCACCGAGATGCTGCCGGAAAACAGATCGGGGTAGGCCACCAGTTCGGAGTCGTTGGCGGCCCCGTCGACGGCAATATTCACAAACGGCCGGGCCAGGATCGGGATCTCCTCGCCCGAGGCATTGTAGTGTGTCGACGAACCGGCCAGCGCAAAGTACGTGCCTTCCAGCGCCACGGTCTCGCACGGATCGAACCAATACCCCAACCGGATGCGCCCGCCCGACTGGATCGTGTCGGCGAGGTTGCCGTAAGGAAACAGCACCGAGGTGCTATCCAGCCCTAGCACCCCGGCGTCGTCGCGCGGCGTGCCCTCGATGCTGGTCGTCACCAGCGGAGGTGCCCAAAAGCCTTTTCCCCACCACAGGAGATAGTCCGCGCGCACGTAGAGACGGCTCCAATCGAACCCGCCACAACCGCCCGCACAGGTGACGCCGCCGCAGGTTTCGCAGTATTGCCCGTCCATGTAGGGTCCGCCGGGATAGGGCCCGTCGATGTACGGACCGTCCGGAACAGGGCCGTCCGGAACCGGGCCGTCGGGATACGGTCCTTCGGTGTAGATTTCTCCGGGAGCGGCGGTCTCGATCTGCGCGCCGTCGTAGCCTTCGAAGGAGTATTCGGGCTCGCCGGCGGGAAGTGCTTCCGGCGCGTTAGCGACAAAGGCCGGCGCCTCGTTGCGCTCGTCGCGCCGGGCCAGGCGCTCGCGGAACGAAGGTGCGCCGCTGCCGCTCGATCTGCCATACCGGGGAAACGACGCACCACCGGGAGGCGAGGACGGAGACTCGGCGCGGGCCGTTGCGACGCCCAACCCCCAGGCGAGCGCGGCGGCGGATAGCAGAGCCAGGGCGTGCGGTTTCGCGGCGCGAGCGACGCGCAGCCTTAGCCTCCACGGCATCGCGTGTTCTGCCATAGCATCAAATTCCCTAAGACGTGTACGCCCCCCCGGGCAGACATGATTTGCTTGTCGCGACGCTTGCGGTCGCCTTGCTTCGCGGCGGTTTAAATCGACGGGACCGTGAAGGGATTCGAATCGGCATCGTCATCCTCGGCCGAGGCCAAGGCAATCAAGAGCGCTTGCACCAGACCATCGTCCAGCGCCGCGCTTGCGGGGGTTTCACGTTCGCGGCCCGCCGCGGCAAACAGCGAGTCGACGGCGGACAGGGTCGAGGTGCTGGGCGCGGGCAGCTTGGGACTCGATTCCATTCCCGCATAGTGGGCGTTGATCGCCCCGAAATCGCCCAGGTCGATCTTGCCGTCGCCGTTGGGATCGCTGATCCACACGTCCATCCAATCGTCCGGCGCAGTCTCGGGCACAAGTGGATAAAGCGACGGACCCATGAAATCAGGCGAGCTTTCATGGGCGATCGACTCGCTGACGTCTCCCTTCGTCAGCGGAGCGGCAACGAACGTCGGCTCCGAGGCAGCCGGCGCCACAGTGATCATCTGCCGCTCGAAGTCCATCTCAAAGCGGGACGGCGTCGACGCCGGAACCGTGACGATGCGTGACCTGCCGGGCCACATGTGAATCCATGACGCGTCGGTCGTCTCCAAGGCCCGAAAGTGCAACAGGGCAAAGCGCTCGGGACCGTCGTCACCGATCGCACTGCCAACGTCCGACGCTAGAAAAGCCGCCGCGGACAGGTTGCTGATCGTGCCGGCGGTGTTGTCCAGCCGGCCGGTTTGATAGACGGGCAACCGCGAAGTGATGATCCGACTCGGGTCGAACGGGTCGTCGATTGCGACAAAATGATCGGGATTCCAAGCGATGTCGAGTGAGACGGCTCCCAGCCCACGGTAGTAGGGAGCGAATTCCTCGGCGGTGATCTCGATAAAGAAAGTATCACCGGCTCCTACCGTGTCGCTGGTGATCTCCGCGCCCGGTTGACCGTCGACGTCCTCGAACAACTGGATCTCAAACGCGGCGACTGCCAGCAGCGAACGCTGTTCCAGCGATTCGAGACTAAGCCGCGGTGCGATAGGAGATCGATTTGGCTTCCTTGCCATTCACCCCTCGGCGCCATCCTGGCGCTAGTGTTCGGGAAAGATCCTCGCCCACGCTGCCGTTCGGTCGAGAGACGAGGCGGCCCTTTTACAGTCAGCGCGTAGAGAGGCGGCCCTTTTACAGTCAGCGCGTAGATGGGTCAAGCTCATTCGACATGCAAGAGCCTAGCGGGGAAGGTGGCCTGTTTTCAATGCGTTGCCAGCATGCCAGCCCGGCTCTATTCGGCCCCCAGCTCGGCGAACACAACGTCAACCGAATCGACGTCTTCGAGCATTTCTTCGATCGCCAACTCCAACTCTGCCGGCGACTCTAGCAGTGCTTGCTCGGGCGTCGTCTCCGCGCCGTCAACCTCGACGGTTGCCGAAGGAACGTCGGGGCCATCGGGGGAACTGTCGCGTGATCCGTCGGAGGCCGACTCTTGGATCGCGGCCGTGGCCCAGAATCCGATTGCCGGATCCATGTCGATCGCGGCCAGCGCCGCTTGCATCTCGGCCTCGACCGGTTCGGCAGTCACGGGATTGTGGAAGTCGGACGTATCGGCATTGCCCGGGTCGTCCGCGCCCTGGGTCCCCACGACAACGGCCTCGCCGGGCGAATTGACAACGATGGCTCGATCGACGTCGTCGTCCAAATCGTAGCCGGCGGGAGCCGTGGTTTGCGTAATCGTATAGGCGCCAGGCTCAACTGGTTCCACCAGCACGCTGCCAGGACGAGGATCGCGGTCGACGTCGGATTCGGACGTGACATCGTCGACGTCGTCGACGACCTCGAGCGAGCCGGAGCCAGTCGCTGGATCAGGCTCGAGCGTGAACGTCGCGCCGCCCAGCAGTTCACCGCCCTCGGTCCGGTTCTCGAAGGCGATCGATGTCGGCACGATGTGGACCGTTGTCTTTGCCGTGTTGCCATCGGTCTGGCTGCCGAAGTCTTCGTCAGTTCCCGTGGAACGGAACCGCACAACCACGTCGCGCTCCGGTGCCGACGACGCCGCATCGAACAGGACGTTGCGGGCGACCTCGATGAAGACGAGCACTTCCGAGTCGCTGAAAAGCTCGCCCGGGAACGTCGTGCTGTTGATTGACGTATCCCTCTGAAATGTCAGTGCCGGGCCGCTGAGTTGGTCAACCACGATGTTGGTGTTCAAGCGTTCGGCATTGCCGATCGTACCTGCGGGAAAGCTGACGACAATCTTCGTGTCGACGGTCCGGGTCAGGGACTCCGGAAAGCTCACAACGTCGCCCGTCTGAGGATCGAGAACATCGACGATGAGGCTCTGAAGCAAGAGCACCTCCGCGTTCGCGAAAGAAGCATCGGTATCGCTTACCGGTACTGCTTCGCCGGAGAATTGCGTCTGAAAGTTGACGCCGAGAACTCTCGAATCGTTGTCGGGATCGAGATCCAGGAACGGGGCACGTGCGCGACCCTGCTGGGGAGCATTGAGATCGTGCTCGACGTTGAACGGCCCAAAATCTCCCAGCCCGATTTCACGCGCGGGCGGCCCCGCGAGCGGCCAAGGGTCCGGCTCTTTGTCGTCTTCGGCCCCGTTGGGGAACCGCGCGTTGATGTCCTTGGTCGGATCAAAGTCCGAATCCCCAACGACCGTCGGCCAGTTGTCTCTCAAGACGTCGTCAATCAAGCGATAGTCGTCGAGAACTACCAGCCCGTCGTAGAAGATATCGCTGTCGTACGTCGAGCCGCCGACCAGGTCCACTCGGTACGACGGGGGCGTCGCACTGCTCGCGTCGAATGAGGTGATGACTTCCAGGTGGTCGTCGTTGCCGAACGTGTGCGGCGGGCGCGTGGAGCTTTCGTCCTCGGCCGTGTTCGGATCGTCGTACCAGTCCGGATACTGGGCCGACACGCTCGCGTGGGCGGCGTCCCAGAAACCGGGATTGTAGAAGACGAAGAACTCTTGCGTTTCGCCCGGTTCGAGCGTAAGGGACAGACTCGACAGGTCGATGACGCCGCTGGCGTTGGCGGTCAGCTCGTTGCCAACAATCGCGCCGTTTTCCATCAGGAACACGCTGACAATGTTCTGCCGGAACTCGGACAGGCTCGCGCCCGTCACGGCCGCCACCTCGACCATGATGCTGTCGAGATTCAGATTCGAGCCGGTGTTGTTCGCTACGTCGAACGTTTGCCAGGGACGAGTCTCGGTGCCCGACAGCGCCGTAACGAATCGGTTCTGATCGGCGGCGTTGCCGAAGTAGAGCTGATAGTGCCCCAGCACGTCGTCGGCGGGCCGAATGAACGGCGAATAGTCGAAGCTGCCGAAGTTAGGTAGCTCCGTCTGCTCGCGATCGCCCTGCACGGTCTGCCCGTCCGCCAGCTCGACTTCGAAGGTGTGGCGGCCCGTCGTCGGGTCGGCGTCTGGAAACGTTAACATGCGAAATGTGCCATCGGACAAGCCGGTCCTGGCGACGGCAACCGTATAGGTGCCCGCGGCCAGCCCGGCCAACTCGTATCGCCCCGCTTCATTCGCAGCCGTCCCTGGATCATCGAACTCCGTCACGGCAAATCGTTCCGTGACGGGGTCGAGGCTGCCGTCATCGTTGGCGTCAATAAACACCAACCATCCTCCGCGCCCCCGCTCCCCGGCGTCCCATGTTCCGTCCTGGTCGTTATCGTTCCAGAGGTAGCCCCCAATGCTGGCAGTACCCGTTGAGGGCTTCGTGTCGCCATCGGTGTCCGGATCAAATGGCCCCGCACTTCGCCAGAAGCTCATCGGCGTGATGAATTGGACGGTCTGGGCAGGGGGCGCGATTTCAATGGGCTCATTGAAGAAGTCGTAGTCCTGGTCCTCCTCGTTCTCCTTCTGGTCGATCTCGTCTTGCTCGCCCACTACCGCGTTGGGGTTCGCATCGCTGACCGTCACCATCCGCGGGTCCGGGTCTTTCGCGTATCCCGGAGGCGCCACCGTCTCTTTGATCTCGTAGTCGTCGGCCAGCACGTACATCACGACGTCGTTGATCGTGACTTTCGTCACCTTGAACTGACCGCCGTCAGGGTCCTGGTCGTACGGGCCGTTGTCCACCACGTCCAGCGTCCCCGTGCCGGTGTAGGGATTCGGCGTGATCTGGAACGTCGCACCTCCCAGCAGCAGATTCTCGCCCGACGCGTCTCGCTTCTCCCACTCGATCGAATACAGCACGTTGAAGAAGTCGTAGTTCGTGTCCTCCTCGTTCTGCTTCTTGTCGACGTCGCCCTGCGTGCCCACCACCGCGTTGGGATTCGCATCGCTGACCGTCACCATCCGCGGGTCCGGGTCTTTCGCATAGCCCGGAGGCGCCACCGTCTCTTTGATCTCGTAGTCGTCGGCCAGCACGTACATCACGACGTCGTTGATCGTGACTTTCGTCACCTTGAACTGACCGCCGTCAGGGTCCTGGTCGTACGGGCCGTTGTCCACCACGTCCAGCGTCCCCGTGCCGGTGTAGGGATTCGGCGTGATCTGGAACGTCGCACCTCCCAGCAGCAGATTCTCGCCCGCCGCGTCTCGCTTCTCCCACTCGATCGAACGCTCGACGTCCTCAAGACACGTGATTTGCACGTCATCCACGTACCAGCCTTCGGGATCCAGCGGCGGGGCTTCGCCGGTGTCAAACAGGAAGTGAATGCGGATCGTCTGGCCGTTGAATTCTGAGATATTCTCGGTCGAGGTGAGCCACAGATCGCCGCCGGTGCGCGGCAGCGAGCCGCCGGCCCGGTCCTTGATCAGCGTCAGTCCGCCGTTGTGCTCGACGTACACCTCGACGATGTCCACGTCGAGCGCCGGCCGCGTGTCGAGCAGGTAGCTGAAGCTCAAGATCGACGTACCCGAATCGCACAGCTCGATCTGGTCCGAAATCAGCACGCCTTTGTGCGACTGCAGCACGGGGTAGTTGCCGCCGCCGGTCGGGGTCTCGAATTGGCCGTAATACCAACTGTGCGACACGGAGTGGTTCAGCAGTTGGTCGCGAAACCGCCCCAGCGAAAAATGCCAGTAGCCGGGCAGGTCGCGGGGATGGTCGTTCACCGGCGTGTACTGGCCGTTGCCGTCCTCGAAGTCCTCGTGATAGATCTGCCGCAGGGTCTCCGGATCGGGCTGGAAATCGAGATCGCCCCAGATGCCGCGCGCCGGGGCCTGCAGCGCAATCGGGCTGCGGGCTCCCGTGGCCGGGTCGATTTCGACCAGCGAGCCGTCGGGGCCGCCGCTTCCCACCAGCGCGTCCATCTCGGCCCAGTAGGCCAGACCGCTGAGCGGCTCGTTGCCGCTCAAGCGCTTGCTGCTCTGCACACTCAGCGTGTCGGCATCGAGTTCCAACAACATCCGCACGTTGACCGCCGGCGTGGTGGCGTAGTAGAGCGTGTCGGCATCGGCAAACGCCAGTCCGCCAACCTCCCCGTCGCTCACGGGTCCGCCGACCAGCGTCGCGGTGCCGGCGGTGCTAAGCGTGTAGATCTCGCCGCCGCGATCCGCGCCGTCGTGATCGGAGCGCACGGCATAAAGCGTGCTCGTGCCGGGCCGCACGGCCAGGTCGCCGATGCTGATACCGCCGGAGATCGCCACGCGGCTCAACTCGACGCCGGTGGCCGGATCGATCTCAATCAGGCTGCTCGACGAGCCGGGACCGTCGGTGGTCGTGCCGAACAGCCGCCCGTCGGGCAGAAAGGCGATGCCGCTGATGCCTTCGCTGCGAATCGCTTCGTAAGCGAACAGCGGCATCTGCTCGCCACTGGCCAGATCGGCCGCCAGCGTCAGCCCGGCATTCGTGGGACTGGCCACCGAGTCGTCGATGCCGCCGAACACCAGCGGTTGCACCGAAAGCAACGAACGGTCTTCCAGCGGTTCGACGAGCAATCGTCGCAAGCGGCGAACATTGCGGGGCGCGAGCAGAGAGGAACGAGCGCGCCGCCGCGGGACGGGCGTGGGTTGCATCAACGGCTTCGGCATTTTGTTGGAGCGACTCCGCGCGGGAGACGAAACGCGAGCTAGTGTTCATCCTTTGCATCGCCGGCGCGCAGCCGGCCTGGCCGCGCCGTCGGCGCGTACGATCACGTTTGCCGATCCGTGGTACCGTGCAGTCTTGCACAGCCTGCGCGGCTGCGTGCCGCGCCGTGCCGTCGCTCCATGGACATGTCCGCGTTCGATATGCGACCCGAGCGAATCGCATCGCGAATGAGACGGCCCGTCTCTCTCGATTCCGAAGCGCCCTTCAACATAGTAGGGCGGTAGGGAGAGTCAAGCATCTGCGGGCCGCGACGGTCCGTGAGGTCGGTCCGATTAGCGCTACCGTTTTGGCAGTAAATCCTGCGGGATCAGCAAAGTTTCGCGCGCCGGGGAGTGCCGCTTGTCAGAATCGCGCTTGGAGTGCCAAAAAAGCGGGTGGCAAGCTTGACATTGGTTATAGCTGTAAGTACGGTCGGCGGGGGAAGGGGCAAACTTCACACGCGCACCTGTATCAACCACAGAGGCGCGTCAAAGGAACAGAGAGGCAGGCATTCCAGTCGTTCGATGCGGCGGGCTGACCTGGAATCCTGTCGCGACTCACACGGAAGCGAGTAGGCGATGTCAAGGCTAGGGAGTACATCTGTGCTTAACTCGTTTATTGTGAGGGTCACTCATGTTTCGATTTGGCAAGCGCGCCACCAAGCGCGGTGGCAGGTCGCGGCGCTACCAGCCTAAGCGGCGGTTCGGCTGCGAATCGCTCGAGCTGCGGGCCATGCTCAGCGGCGTGGTCAACGTAGACGTCGTCGGGGGCAACCTCTACATCTACGGCGACGGCTCGAACAACCAGGTCGAGATCTACCAGAATCCCGCCGTGGGTTCTTTCCACATCTCGAGCCCCGACGACACGCTGTTCACCTTCAACGGCGTCAATCCCCCCACGTTCCAGCAACTCGACGTCAACGGCGTGATCAACGACATCGAAGTCTACCTGGAAGACGGCAACGACACGTTCCGCTTCCTGGGCCGCCCGGCCGGCGGCCGCTCGAGCGTGCAGCAAAACCTGTACATCGAGAACTGGGACGGCAGCAACGTTAACGAGATCATCGACACGCTGGTCAACGGCTACTTCGAGGTCTACAAGGATCCCACTTCGAGCGGCTACGCCGAGCTGTTGATCCGCGATTCGAAGATCATCGGCTACACCGACATCGACAACTTCGGCAACGGCGAAGGCGATACTAAGACCACGATCGACAACAGCATCCTGGAAGACTACCTCGAGATCTACAATCCGTACGGCTCGAACACCGTCGACGTGCTGTCCAACTCGCAGTTCGGCACTGGCCAGTTCATCGATCCGGCCCAGCCGATCATCTACATCGACAACGATGGCGGGGCCAGCCGTATCTCGTTCGCCGGCTCCAGCCAGGTAGCCGGCCCGGGCACCACGACCGTCTACGGTGCCATCGAGATCTTCAACGGCTTCAACCCCGAGGGCACGCTGAACTACCTGACGCTGCAAAGCGTCAACGTGCTGGGCTACATCGAGGTCGTCAACTACGACGGCGACACCAAGACGATGGTCCTCGACACCACCACCGGCAGCTCGTCGGTCGTGCCGCCGGGTGGCAGCTTCGTCATCGAGAACGAAGACGGATACGACACCTTCGAGATGAAGGACAGCGATATCCCCTGGGGCCTCTACATCGACAACGACTTCGGCGGCGAGGGCCAACGGAACTACGGCAGCGCCACCAGCATTGTCGACAGCAGCCTCGGTGGCCTGCTCAATCCGTTGAGCGACTACGCCTTCGAGTTGTATGGCGACGACGGGGCCGACTCGGTCACGATCTCCGGCAGCACCCTGGCCGCCGGCGTGTACCTCGACCTGTACGACGGGCAAAACAGCGCCACGCTGCAAAACTCGTCGATGTCGGGCTTCGAGTACTATGGCGGCAACGGCGACGACATCGTCACCATCGACAACACCACGATCCTGTACTACGTCTACATCTACCTCTACGAGGGCGCCGACGAGCTCCATATGATGAATATGGACTACGCCACCCAGTGGCCGAGCATCCTGCTCGACATCGTCGAGATCGACGGCGGACTCGGAGTCGACACGCTGACCGGTGCCAAGCCGCCGGCCAACGTCTACCAGAACTTCGAGTTCGAGTTGCCGTAGTACGCCAGACGGATCAACTTCAGGCACGCATCACGTGCCGCGGCTCCCAGCGGGCCGCGGCACGTTTTCTTTTGCCGCCCTGCCCCCCGCTCCCGGTCTCGGAGACGCGTGCTCGGAAAGCACAACGAGCTGGGCGCTTGGCGTCCGCTCTGCCGACGGTGACGTTTGTAGCGGCTATTTCCGGCGTGCCGGCTCCGCGGGCGGCCCCCGGTACTTGAATCCCCGAGGTCCTCCAACCAATATGAAATGGCGTGTCCCTCTGGGTGGCACTTTCCGCAGGGAGCGGCCCACTTTGCCGCCGGCGAATCTAAACCTGCAAAACGACCGGACAGCAAGATGGGCAAGGCATTCGCACAAGGCTCCCGCTCCCTTTCGCGCGGCCGCCGGAAACACCGCCGCGCGCCGGGTTCGAGATCCGACACTTCCAGCCTTGGACCGCGCAAGCTGCTGTTCGAGCCGCTGGAAAGCCGCCGCGTGCTGACCATCGACCTGCAGGTGCGCTACGAGTTCGCTGACACCGACGGTCAGGCCGTCGACACGCTCCACGTCGGCGACGAGTTTCTGCTGCGGGCCTACGTGCAGGACATTCGCGACAACCCCTCGGGCATCTTCCAGGCGTTCTTCGACGTCGGCTACAGCGCGTCGCTGATCTCGACGACCAGCCAGCAAATCACGCACGGCGTCACGTTCAACCAGGGCACTTTCGGCAGCCTGGCCACGGCGGGCCTCATCGACGACGTCGGCGGCGTCGATACCGACCAGCAGGCCCCGATTCCGCCCGGCGCCGAGCTGTTGTTGTTCAGCGTTCAGTTCCAGGCCGACAGCGCCGGTCAGCTCAGCCTTGCCAGCGCCCTGCCCTCGAATCCCGGACGGCAGCCGCTGTTCTTCTCGCCGGCCACGAACGTCGCGCTGGCCGACATCGTCTTTGTCGATACCTCGATCACCATCGAGGAAGCCGTCGGTCCCCGGCTAAGCGTCGCCAAGGTGCAGGACGGTAACGAGGCGGGAGCCGTCGCCGGTTCGTTCCAGATCACGCAGTCGGAAATGACCGGCAGTCCGACTGTCGTGAGCTACACGCTCGGCGGAGCGGCCATCAACGGCACCGACTACACGCAGCTCACCGGCACCGCCACCATTCCCGCAGGCAGCACTTCGACCACGGTCATCATCGCCACGATCAACGATCTGATCGTCGAAGGCACCGAGGACGTCACGATCACGCTGGACGACGTCCTGCAGGGCGACCCGTCCGTACAGATCGACGGCAGCGCCAACACGGCTTCGCTGAACATTTTGGACAACGACACCGCCCAGGTCAGCGTCGCCACGACAACCAGCGGTAACGAAAGCGGGCCGACGGCTATCGTGTTCACCGTCGCTCAAACGCGGGCAAGCTCGCAAAACACGGTCATTGCGCTTGGCTACGGCGGAACAGCCACCCAAGGCAGCGATTTTTCTACTCCGCCAACCAGCGTTACTATTCTGGCCGGCCAGACAACTGCCGCGATTACCGTGCCGGTGATCAACGATACGCTGGTCGAAGCGAACGAGACGCTGACCGTTACCCTGTCGAATATCGTCTCCGCTCAATCGGGCATCACGATCCAGCCGGGCGCCGCGTCGGCAACGGCCATGATCAACGACAACGACTCGGCCCAGCTCCGCATCGCCGGCACCACGCCCGGCGCCGAGGCCGGACCCACCGCCGGTGTGTTCACGATCACCCAGACCGCTCAAAGCTCGACGGCCACCGTCATCGTTGTCTCGTTCGCCGGCACCGCTGCCGCCGGCGCCGACTACACCCAGCCGAGCCAGACCGTGACCATCGCCGCCGGCGCCACCAGCGCCACGATCACGGTGCCGGTCATCAACGACAACATCGTCGAGGGCGATGAGACCGTTGTGGTGCGGCTGGAATCGAAGACCGGCGACCCGCAAGTCACGATCGACCAGGCCCAGCGCGAAGCCTCGATCACGATCGCCGACAACGATACCGCGCAAGTGCGCATCACCGATTCGAGCGACGGCAGCGAAGACGGGCCGCAGAACGGCACCTTCACCCTCACGCAGACAGCCGTAAGCGACGCCGACACGGTCCTCAGCTACACGCTCGGCGGCACCGCCACCTCGGGCAGCGACTACACGCCGCTGGGCGGCACGGTCACCATCGCCGCGGGCGAGACGACCGCCACGATCACCGTGCCGGTCATCGACGACGACCTGAGCGAGGGCCCGGAAACGGTGATCCTCACGCTCGACGCGATCGAGCAGGGCAGTCCCGGCATCACGATCGACGGCGCCTTCGACGAGCGCTCGCTTTCGATCGAAGACGACGATCCGGTGTTCGTGACGATCGCCAGCGCGAACAACGGCAACGAGGAGGGCCCCACGGCCGGGCTGTTCATCATCTCACAAACCGGAATGACCGATGTCGACACCGTCCTGGCGCTGAGCGTCGCCGGCACGGCCACCTCCGGGGATGATTACGAGTCTCTGCCCGCAACGGTCACGATTGCCGCCGGAACGACCTCGGTCCTGTTGGATGTGACGGTACTCGACGACAACCTGATCGAGGGCGACGAGAGCGTCATGGTGACGCTGGCCGAGCTGCTCGCGGGCGACGATCGCGTGCAGATCGACAGCAACAACGAAAGCGTCTCGCTGACGATCACCGACAACGACACGGCCACCGTGAGCGTCGCCGCTACCAGCAACGGCGCCGAAGACGGCACACAGAGCGGCGTGTTCACCGTCACCCAATCGGCCATCAGCCCCCTAGATACCGTCATCGTCTACTCGCTCGGCGGCACCGCCACCGCCGGCAGCGACTACACGGCCCCCGGCGACACCGTCACCATCGCGGCCGGCACGACCGTGGCCATGATCACGGTGCCGGTGCTCGACGACAACCTGGTCGAAGCGGACGAGACGGTGGCGATCACGCTCGATTCGCTCAGCGCTAGCCACCCGCAGGTCAGCCTCGACCCGGCCGGGGACGAAGCGTCGTTCACGATCGAGGATGACGATGAGGCGCTGGTGCGCATCGCGGCAACGAACAATGCCGCCGAGCTCGACGAGGTCGACGGGCTGTTCACCATCACCCAAACGGCCCCCAGCTCGACGCCGACGGTGATCGCCTATTCCATCTCCGGCACCGCCACGCCGGGCGACGACTACACGGCGCTGTCCGGCACGGTCACCATCGCCGCCGGCGCGACCAGCGCCACGATCGCGGTGCCCGTGATCGACGACGACGTGCTGGAAGACGTCGAAAGCGTGATCGTCACGCTCACGCAAATCACCAGCGGCGACCAACAGATTACGATCGACCCGGCCCAGGACGAGGCGACCGTGCTGATCGTCGACGACGAGACGCCGCAGGTGGGTGTTTTCGGCACCACCGACGCCGACGAGTCGGGCACCGACGGCCTGTTCACCGTTCGCCAAACGCTCGTCACCGACGTCGACACGGTCGTCCGCTACACCGTCGCCGGCACCGCCACCGAAGGAGCCGACTACGCGGCCCTGACCGGCACGGTCACGATCGCCATGGGCACCAACTCCGCGACGATCGACGTGGCCCTGCTGGCCGACAACCTGATCGAAGGCGACGAGTCGGTGATCATTCGGCTCGAGGAGATCCTCAGCGGCGACGAGAGCCTGATTCTGGATGTGGTCAACCAAGAGGCCGACATCACGATCGCCGACGACGAGACCGGCCTCGTCAGCATCGCGGCGGCCGACGGCGACGAAGAGGGCCCCGCGAACGCCAGCTTCGTCATCACTCAGGACGGCATCTCCGGCGAGGATACCGAAATCTCGATCGCCGTCGCGGGCACGGCAACCGAAGGCGACGACTACGCCAGCATCACGCGCAGCGTGACGATCCCCGCCGGCGAGACGAGCGTCACCCTCACGATCGACGTCAACGACGACGACCTGGTCGAAGGGGACGAAACGATCGAGATCGCACTGGATGAAATTACCGCCGGCAGTCCGCTGGTGAGCATCGACACCAACAACGACGAAGCCGCCGCCACGATCGCCGACAACGACGCCGCGCTGGTGTCGATCACCGCCGGCGACGACGGCGACGAGGACGGTCCGACGGCCGGACAGTTTACCGTCTCGCTCTCCAAGGCCAGCGCAACCGATACGGTGGTGGCTTATTCCATCGCCGGTAGCGCCACGTCGGGCGACGACTACGAGACTCTGGCCGGCAGCGTAACGATTGCCGCGGGCGAAACCTCTGCCGTGATCGACGTCTCGGTCCTGGACGACAATGTGGTCGAAGAAACAGAAACCGTCATCGTTACACTCGGCCAGATCACCGGATTGCCCGAGATCACGCTCGATGTCGCCAACGACGACGCCGAGATCACTATTTCCGACAACGACTCGGCCACGATCAGTGTCGCCGTGGACACCGGCGGCAGCGAGACCGGACCGGGCAGCGTCGTGTTCATCGTCTCGATGAGCCAACCCAATGCCAGCAACGTCGAAGTCACCTACACCCTGGGTGGCACCGCCACCAGCGGCGACGACTACACCGCCCCGGCGACCACCGTGATGCTGCCCGCCGGCACGACCTCGACCACCATCTCCATTCCGGTCGTCGACGACTCGCTGTTGGAAGGCCCCGAAACGCTGACCATCGAGTTGACCGAGATCAGCGGCTTTTCGGGCGACGCTACGATCGACGAGAACAACAACACGGCCTCGGCCAACATCGCCGATAACGAGACGGGCCTGGTGAGCGTCGCCGCCACCGGCAACGGCAGCGAGGACGGACCCGTCGCGGGGCAGTTCACCGTCACGCAGGACGGCATCACCGACACCGATACCGTGGTCACGTTCACGCTCTCCGGCACGGCCACGCCGGGCGACGACTACGCGTCGTTCTCCGGCACGGTCACAATTGCCGCCGGCACGACCTCGGCCACGATCGACGTCAGTGTGATCGATGACGATATCATCGAGGGGGACGAAACCGTGATCGTCACGCTCGACTCGATCACCGCCGGCGACGATTTGCTACAGATCGACGAGAACGCCGGCGATGCACTGGTGACCATCACCGACAACGACTCCGGCCTGATCAGCATCGCCGCCGGCGACGACGTGGCCGAAGACGGCCCCACCATGACCACCTTCACCGTCACCCAGGACGGCGTGTCCGACGTCAACACGGTGATCGGCTACACCGTCAGCGGCACGGCCACCTCGGGCAGCGACTTCACCGCTCTGAGCGGCACCGTGACGATTCTGGCCGGCGAAACGTCGGCCGTGATCGACCTGACGGCGCTCGACGACGCGATTGTCGAGGGCACCGAAACGGTGATCGTCACGCTGACCGAAATCACCAGCGGCGCTTCGCAACTGGCGATCGACACCGCCAACGACTCGGCCTCGGTTTCAATCGCGGACGACGACTCGGCCCTGGTCAGCATTTCCCAAACGACCGACGGCAGCGAAAGCGGACCCACAGCCGGCACGTTCACCGTCACGCTGTCGGCCGTCAGCTCGAGCGATACCGTCGTCAGCTACACGGTCAGCGGCTCGGCCACGTCGGGCAGCGACTTCACCGCGCTACCCGGCACGGTGACGATTCCCGCCGGCCAGACGACGGCTGTGATTACCGTGCCGGTGCTCAACGACACCGCGGTCGAAGGCAGCGAAGACGTCACCGTGACGCTCACCGACGTCACCCAGGGCGGCAACATCGACGTCGACACCTCGGCCGACGAGGCCACGCTCGACATCGCCGACAACGACACCGCGACGATCCAGTTCGCCGCGGCCAGCAGTTCCACCTTCGAGGTTGACGGCTCCCACAGCATCGTCGTGCGGCTGTCGATTCCCGGTGGCGGCACGCTCCAGCGGGCGGTCACGGTGAACATCAGCGTCGCCGGCGGCACCGCCACTGGCGCCGACTTCACGCTGGGCACGACTTCGGTCACGTTCGCCGCCGGCAGCCAGAACGGCGCCGAGCGGACCGTCAACATCACGCTCACCGACGACGGAGTGCTCGAAGACGACGAAACGCTGGAACTCGAGTTGGCCATCGGCAGCGACGGCACCGGTGGGCAGGTCTCGCTCGGCTCGCCCGATAGCCATACCGTCACGATCGTCGATGACCCGGTCACCGGCGAGATCTCCGGCTACACCTGGGTCGACGGCAACGGCAACGGCAGCCGCGACGAAGGCGAATTGCCGATCATGGACGTCGTGATCCGCCTGGTGGGCGTCGACAACCAGGGCCAGAACGTCCAACGCGAGACCGTGACCGACGCGACCGGCAGTTACTCGTTCACCGAGCTGGCGGCCGGCACCTACGAGATCATTCAGGAGCACCCGCCGGCCTTCTACGATGGTCCCGAATCGCTGGGCATGGTGGGCACAACCGCCAGCGGTGTGGCGGCCAACGACCACTTCACGCAAGTCGAGCTCGGCCCGGGGGCGAAGGCCACGGAGTACAACTTCAGCGAGCGCGGCGTGCAGGCCCAGTACGTCAGCCTCCGCTTTTTCCTGGCCTCGAGCTTCAACGGCACGCGCGTGCTGCGCAACACGATCGATCCGGCCACGATTCTGACGACCCAGTCGGCCGCGGCCGCCGCGCCCCAGGCCGCCGCTCTGGCCGCCACGGCAGCTCCCGAAGCCGGCGCCGCCAACTTGCTCGCTTCCAGCCTCGCCGAACCGCTCGCCGAAACCGACGATTCGGCACTGGCCGCCGCGCTCGCACAGCCGCTCGTCGAAGACGCCGCGCCGGTGGCTTCGGCCCTGAACGCCGCAAACACGACCGACGATGCGTCGCAAGCGTCGGAGCCGACCGGCGCAGACGGCCTATTGCTCGAAGACCCCGGCAACGATCGCGGTATCGCGGGTGGGCCGGTCGCGGGCGATGAAGCCGATGCCGAAGGCGGCGAACAGGCCGTCGATCAGGCGTTCGACGAAAACGACAACTGGCTCGACGCGGTCGTCTAATTTCGCTCAGCCCGCGGTCATCAGCCGATTCGGCCGCTTCCAGTGGATGCGGGCCACGAACACGCTGCCGTCGCTGCCGTATTTCTCCACTCCGCGGGGCTGCATCCACTCGGCCACGGTGACCCACGTCTCGTCCGGCGTCACGTCGGTCACGCCGAAATTCCCCAGCCGGGCACCGCGCTCGGGCACCAGCACCTGCTCGGTGTCGCGAATCACCCGTAGCGAATCGGGGTCGACCTGCGCCATCATCAAAGGCGCGCGATGCCGGAAGACGTGATCGTTGTCCAGCCCGCGGCGCGTGTACACCAGGTACAGCCCGTCGCTGTGCGTGACCCAGTGCTGCTGCGTGTTGTAGTTGCCCAGGTCGCTGCCGTCGTCGAACTTCCAGGTGCGCATCTTCTCGAAGTGCAGCCCGTCGGTGCCGCGGGTGACATAGCCACGTTTGTCGTTGCGAATCGTCAGGAAGTAGCGGTCGCCGAATCGCGTGAGCGACGGCTCGTGCAGCCCGCGGGTCTTGTCCTCCACGCGCAGCTCGTCGCCGTGCTCGACGTACTTGAGCTCCTCGCCGTCGAACGTGCACCGCATTACGCTCACCGTGGCGTTCTTCTCCGGGGGCTGCGAGAAATAGAACGGCAGCAGGATCGTGCCGTCGGCCTCGTCGTATCGCTGCGTGCACCCGGCGCCGGCCGTACGGAACTTGTCCGCGTCGGGCATCTCCAGCTTCTTCCATCGCGGCCAGCGATCTTTGGCCGGATCGTAGACCGAATACACCGTGTGCCGGGGCCGCACGCGGGCCACCTTCCACTGGGGCGTGTAAACCACGCTGTGCCCCGTGCCCAAGAGTTTCTTGCTCGCCGCGTGCCAGCGGGGCCACAAGTCGCTGGCGGCCACGGGACGCTTCTCGCCGTCGATCGTCTCGTAGCGCGGAGCCATGGCCTCCTGCGTTTCGGCCTCGGTCCACGTCTTGCCCAAGTCGTCCGTATGCAGCGAGTACACCGCCTTGAACACGTCGCTGCCCGAGAGGTCCATCGTGTTCATCATCATCACCACGCGCGGCAGGCCGTCGTGCCCGCCGCCGGGCACGATGCCGGCCCGCGGATGGCACCAGCAATGCTCGCCGTCGAAATACCGGGTCGGCACGTCGCGCGCGAGCGAATAGGGCACATCGCCCTCGGCCGAGATCGCCCGACTCGAAAGCGCGCTTAGCGAAACACCGGCGGCGAGCGACGACTTCAAGAACGTGCGGCGCGTGGGATGCATGGATGTGCCTTGTCGTGAATGGTTGGTTCAACGGGAGCGATCGCGCCTACCACGCCGTCCAGCCGCCGTCGACCAGCAGGTTGTGCCCGGTAACGTAGCTGCCGGCCGCGGACGCCAGAAACACGATCGCACCCTTCAACTCGTGCGGCTGGCCGATCCGCCCCAGCGGCACGCGCGGTTCGAGCCGCTCGACCAGGTCGCGCGAGACGCCCGGCGCCGGAAACGCTCCCGGGCTCAGGCAGTTGACCCGCACGCCGTCGCGGGCCCAGTACACGGCCAGGTGCCGCGTGAGGTGGATGATGCCGCCTTTGAGTGCATGATAGGCAACCGGGCTGGCCGGTTGAATCCCCTCGTAGGCCTGCGGATAGGAACCGACCACGCCGTACATCGAGCCGATCATCACGATGCTCGCCCCGGCGCCGCGCTCGACGGCGTGATCGCGCAGCTTGCGGGCCAGCAGAAAGTAGCCGGTGGCATTGGCCAACTGCCGGGTGAATTGCTCGCCGCTCACCTGCCGCCAATCGGCCGCCAGGGCCTCGTGGCCGTTGTTGATTAGAATGTCGAGTCCGCCGACTTGCTCCACCGCCGCCTCGAACCCCTGGTCGAGCAACGTTTCGTCGTGATAGTCGAGCGCCACGCCCAGGTGCCGGCCCGCTTCGCGTCCCGCCAGCGCGCTAGCCACGGCCTGGGCCTTGTGCACGTCGCGGCTGGCGACCACTACGCGGGCGCCAGCCTCGGCCAGGGCATCGGCCATCGCACGTCCCAAGTGCCCGGAGGCTCCGGTCACCAGCGCCGCTTGCCCGCTCAAATCGAACAGTTGTGCCACGGTCGGTTGTTGTTCAGCCACGGTCTCACTCCACGCCGGCGATCGTTTCCCACTGCCGGCTGTCGGCCGCGCGGAGGATCGCCAAATTGGTTTCCAGCGTATGCCGCGCGTCGGCCAGCGTACACAGCGGCTCGCGCTTGCCTGCGGTGGCGTCGAGAAACATCTCGGCCTGCCGGACGAACAGGTCATCGCGCTCAAGCGCCGCGGACGGCTCGTCGTTCCACGTGCCGCCCGGCTCGGTCATCCACCGCCAGCGGTTCGCGTGGTACTCGAATCGCACCGTGCCGCCGGTACATGCCACGGTGATCGTCACTTCGTTGGGGGCCTGGTGCTGGTTCAAGCTGTAGCAGCCCATCACCCGGCCGTGCCGCGCCAGCACATGCGCCGTGTCCTCGACCTCGACGCCGTCGAGTACCTGGTGATCGACGTCGGCCGCCAGGCGATCGATCGGCCCTACGAGCCACTGCCCGGCGTTGATCACGTGCGTCAGCGCGTCCTGCACGGCCCCGCCGCCGGTGGCCCGATCCTTGTAGTAAATCTCGCGATACGCGGGGCGGTAAAGCGGGAAGTGCTGCCCGCAGTTGGCGACGATCTCGACCGGCTCGCCAAACCGCCCGCTGGCCAGGGCCTCGCGCATCGCCGTCAGCGCCGGATGGCAGCGGTAGACGTACGCCACGCCCGCGGTCACACCCCGGCCGGCCACCAACTCGACGAGCTCGTCCACGCCGGCTGGCGTCGTGCTCAGCGGCTTCTCGATCAATACGTGCGCTCCGGCCTGCGCGGCCGCGGCCGCCATCGGCACGTGCAAGTGGGCCGGCGTGGCAACTACCACGACCTTGGGCCCGGCCGCCAGCGCCGCTTGATAATCGTCGAATACCTCGCCGATCGCGTAGCGCTCGGCCACACGCTTGCGCACGTCCGCGTTCACTTCGCACAGTGCCAGCCGCACTCGCCCGGTGGCGGCGAAGCACCGCGCATGGCGTTCGCCGATCGAGCCGGCCCCCACGACCAGCAGACGCAACGGGTCGGTCATGCCTTCTTTCCCAGCGTCTGGTCGGCGCCCAATTGATTGTCGAACTGAAAGCCGATTTCGCTGAACTGCCGCTGCATCTCCTCGAAACCGTTCTTTAGCACCAGGATGTCGACCCCGTGGCAGATGAACGTGGCCCCCAGGTCCATCAGCATCTTGGCGTGGGCGGGATGGAACGCGACGGTGCCCCACCACTTGCCCGCGTTCTTGGCGGCCTCGGCCACGCGGCGGTAAGCCCTCTGCACGACCTCGTGGTCGAATTGAAACGGCACGCCCGAGAGGATGCTCAAGTCGCCGGGCCCCAGCATCAACACGTCGACGCCCGGAACGGCGGCAATCTCAGCCGCGTTGTCGACTGCCTTGGGCGACTCGATCTGCACGACCAGCAACGTGTGCTCGTTGGCCAGTTGAATGTACTCGGCCGCCGGGGCGAAGCAGTAGGGGTTATCGGGATTCGCGCCGTCGATACCCCGCTCGCCCTCGGGAGCGAACTTGGACCAGCGGGCGATCTCGGCCGCTTCCTCCCCGCTCTCGCAGCGAGGATACATGATGCCTTGCGCGCCGGCCTCGAGCAGCCGCCCCACGCGCATGTACTCCCAGCGTGCACAGCGGGCGATGATGTCCGACACGCCGACCCGCGCCGCGCGCATCAGCGTGGCGGCCGTTTCGGTGCTGGTGGCGTGATGCTCCAGATCGAGCCAGATGCCGTCGAAGCCCATCAGGCTGGTCATCTCGTAGATCGACGGATCGGCGAAGTGGCAGGCCACGACAAAGGCCGGCTCGCCGCGTCGTAGTTTCTCCTTCACTCGGCTGAATCGCATGCGTTGTTCGTTCCTTGGTGAGAGTTTGAATCCAAAAGCAGAAACGGCGCTAGGTGAGCCGCGCAAATCCGGTGTGCCGCGCGGGGCCGTCCAGCCGCGAAGCCGCGTCGCCCCGGCGGGCCGCTTCGCCCAACTCCGCGAATACGTCGTCGGCTGCGTCGCGAAACTCGGCCACGTGTTGCTTATCGTGCGCCAGTGTCGGATAGAAGCCGACCCCGACCAGAAAGCCGCGGTCGAGCATCCGCGTGGTGAGCAGCGTGGCCAGCGCCGCGGCGTCTTCGTGCTCGAAGCGCCACGACTGAAGCGCCGGAAAGCCCACTAGCCGCAGCGGCACGCCGTGCTTCTCGGCCAGCTCGTGGCACGCCGCCCGAAACGCCTTGCCGATCGTCGCCACCTGCCCCGGCACGTCTACGCGCATCATCTTGCGAATCGTCGCCAGCGCCGCCGCGTAGCCGACCCCCTCGGTCCAGTACGTGCTGGACACGAACGTGTCTTGCGCCGCATCCATCACGCCCCGCACGCCGATGATCGCCGCGATCGGGTGCCCGCTGCCCAGCGCCTTGGCAAACACGGCCACGTCGGGCGTCACGCCGTATTTCAAGTGGGCCCCGCCGAGGGTCATCCGCCAGCCGGAGGTGATCTCGTCGAACACCAGCGCCGCGCCGCACGCGTCGCACAGCTCGCGGGCCCCTGCGAGGAAACCGGGCGCCGGCTCGTCGTGCCGCACCGGCTCCATGACCACCGCGGCCAACTCATCGCCATAGCGCGAGACGATTCGCTCTAACTCGTCGAGCCGGTTGTAGGCAAAGGGCAGTGCCGTGCCAGCCAGCCCGGCCGGCACGCCCAAAGGCGGAAGCCCGGGCAGCAGATGCCCGTCGAGCGGGTCGTTCTCCGCTTCCTCTTCGCGCGGCAGGTTCGCCGCCAGATACCAGTCGCTCCAGCCGTGGTAGCCGCAAAACGCCACGCGATCGCGGCGCCGCGACGCCCGGGCCAGCCGCACGGCCACGGCCATCGACTCGCCGCCGGTGCGGCAGAACCGCGCCTGCTCGGCCCAGGGATGGATCGAGAGCAGCAGCTCGGCCAGCTCCAATTCCTCGACGTTGTTGAGCGAGCACATCGAACCGCGCTCGACGCGGTCGACCACCGCCGCGGTCACGTCCGGATCGGCGTAGCCCAACAGGCAACTGCCGATGCCCATCGAGCTCATGTCGCGGTAGCGCTTGCCGTCGAGATCGACGACTTCCGTCCCGCGGGCCTCGGCGTAGTAGGCGGGCCAGCGGCCGGGAGCGTACATCTCGGGCCGCTTGCTGAGCAGTTGCGTGCCGCCGGGAAGGATCTGCCGCGCCCGGCGGTAGGCGGCCTGCGTGCGCTCGCCCCGCGGTGCATCGGACGAAGCAGACGACGTGGCGGAAGGGTCCAGCGACATCAGAAAGTCGATTCCAGGGGCGGGCGTGGCCGTCAAATCGCGCGACGGACCCCCGAGTGTAATGCGCACGCGCACCAGCGGCAACTTGCCGGCTTGTTCCTTGCCCGGTTGTACGCAGCGGCTCGGCCAACCTAAACTGGGCCGAAGCGCGGGCGCACATTCAGCGTACCGGCGCCCCAGACTACAACACGCTGACCATGTTCCGCTCTCTGACCGCCGCTCTGTTGATCGCCGCCGCCTGGCCGGGCCTCGTGCTTGCCGGCACCGAAGAGCCCGCCGCGCAAGCAGCGCCCGGCCGCAGCCTGCTCACCGGCGTCGACGGCGTGGTGATCGCCCTCTACTTCCTGGGCATGCTCGGTATCGGCTGGTACTACTCGCGGCAGAACAAGACCGCCGACGACTATCTGCTGGGCGGCCGCACGATGAAGCCCTGGACTGTCGGGCTCTCGCTGTTCGCCACGCTGCTCAGCACGATCACCTATTTGTCGATGCCCGGCGAGATGATCGCGCACGGGCCGATGTACTTCGTCGCTCTGTTGGCCTATCCGCCGATTGCGCTGGTCGTCGGCCTGCTGTTCATTCCCTATTTCGTGCGCCTGCCGCACACCAGTGCCTACGAGATTCTTCAGTCGCGGCTGGGCGGGGGCGTGCGCACGCTGGGCGCGGTGTTCTTTCTCTCGTTGCGGCTGCTCTGGATGTCGGTGATCGTTGACGCCACGGCCAGCATCGTGCTGGTGCCGCTGGCGGGGCTCGATCCCGCGTACACGCCCTACGTATGCGCCGTGCTGGGCGCGACGACCGTCATCTATACCTCGATGGGCGGCATTCGCGCCGTCGTGCTGACCGACGTCATTCAAACGTTCGTGCTGCTGGGCGGGGCGCTGGTATCGCTGGGGCTGATCACCTGGCAGCTCGGCGGCGTCGGCAGTTGGTGGCCCGACGCCTGGGCCGCCAACTGGGATCCACCCACGTTGGGATACGACCCCACGGCCCGGATCTCGGTGGTCGGCGTGCTCACCGCCACGTTCTTCTGGCACGTGTGTACCGCTGGCTCGGACCAGATGGCCATGCAGCGATACTTTGCCACCCGCGACGCCGTGGCCGCGCGGCGGATGTACTACATTTCGCTGCTGGCCAGCGCCGTGGTGATCTCGATTCTGGCCCTGGTAGGGCTGGCGCTGTTGGCGTTCTTTCGCGAGAACCCGCAGTTGCTCGGCGCCGAGCAATCGGTCGAAGCGACGGCCGACCAGTTGTTTCCGCGGTTTATCGTCGTCGGCTTGCCACGCGGCATGAGCGGGCTGGTCGTCGCAGGCTTGCTGGCCGCCGCCATGTCGAGCCTCTCCTCCGGGTTGAACTCGTCCTGCGCCGTGATCACGGTCGACTTTCTCGATCGCTTCGGCCGCCGCGCTGCCACCGAACGCGACCACATGCGCCGCACCCGCTACGTGGCCGTCTCGGTTGGTGTATTGGTCGTGTTGCTGAGCACCTTCGTCGGCATCGTGCCCGGCAACCTGCTCGACATCGCCTTCAAAGTGACCAACCTCCTCGTGTCGCCACTGTTCGGGCTGTTCTTCATGGCCTTGTTCGTGCGCTGGGCCACCGCGTTCGGCACGTTCGTCGGCGCCGCCTTCGGACTGGCGACCGTCGTGGCGATCAACTATTGGGAACTGTTCACCGGTGAGCCCGGCATCAGCTTCCTGTGGGCCATGCCGCTGGGGCTGCTGATTCAGGTCGGCACCGGTGCGTTGGCCAGCCTGCTGCCGATCGGCCCGCCCGCGCGTCCGCTGGCCGAAACGAATCCGCCCGAGTAGCGGGCATTCGTGGCCATTTTCGACTATGATGGCCCCCAATCCTCAGACCATCCCGCCGGAGGCATCCCCATGACGTTCGCTGCTCCTACCCGTTCTACCCCGTTCCGCCCTGCCCTGCTCGTCTGTTTCGTAGCGCTTGCCGCGATCATCGCAGCGCCGAGTGCATCGCCGGCGGCCGACGATGCCCAGCCCACTGACATCGGCTCGCGCTGGGAGCTGTTCGTCGATCCGGCGATGATCGACCAGATGCAGGACGTCGAGCTCGAGTTGGCCCAGCCCAAGCAAGCCGAGATCGTGCTGGTGACCGATGCCGCCTGGGAGGGCCCGACCAGCGGCTACTACAGCGTCGTGCAAGACGGCGACATCGTGCGGCTCTACTACCGCGGCTACGCCTCCGGCTCCGATGCCTCGGAAAACCAGATGACCTGCATGGCCGAAAGCCGCGACGGCGTCCACTTCACGCGGCCCAAGCTGGGCATCATCGAGATCGACGGCTCGGCCGAGAACAACGCGATCTGGAAAGGCGTCGAGTCGCACAACTTTGCCCCGTTTCTCGACAAGAATCCTGATTGCCCGGCCGACGAGCGTTACAAGGCCTTGGGCGGCATTCGCGCCGGCGGCACCAACTGGAAGGGCCAAAAGGTCGAGCCCGGCCTGTATGCCTTTGGCTCGTCCGACGGCATCCACTGGCGCAAGCTTTCCGACGAGCCCGTAATGACCAAGGGCGCCTTCGACTCGCTCAACCTCGCCTTCTGGGATGCGGCTCGCGGGCGCTACGCCTGCTATAGCCGCATCTTCACCGACGGCGTGCGGGCCGTGCAAAGCTCGCACTCGTCCGACTTTCGCCACTGGAGCGAACCGGTCGCCAATCGCTATGCCGAGGGCGTGCCGATGGAGCACTTTTACACCAGCGCCACCACGCCCGCGCCGGGAGCCGAGCACCTGCTGCTGGCCTTTCCCAAGCGCTTCCGCCCGGACCGCACGAAGAACCCCGAGCACTCGGATACGGGCGTTTCCGACGCGGTGTTCATGTCGAGCCGCGACGGCGTGAACTGGGACCGCACGTTCCTCGAAGCCTGGGTTCGTCCCGGCCTCGACCAGAAGAACTGGACCGAGCGCAGCAACATGCCGGCCTGGGGCATCGCCGAAACGGCCCCAGGCGAGTGGTCGATCTACATCAGCGAGCACTACCGCTGGCCCGACAATCGACTACGGCGGCTGGTCGTTCCCCGGCATCGCCTGGCCTCGGTACACGCCGATGCCGAGGGGGGCGAGTTCACGACCAAGCCGTTCACGTTCGACGGCGAGCAACTGCTGCTGAACTATTCCACCTCGGCCGCCGGCAGCGTGCAGGTCGAAGTGCAAGACGCCGACGGCAAGCCGATCGAAGGATTCGAGCTGGCCAACATGCCGCCGCTGTTCGGCGACGAGCTCGAAGCGCCGATCACGTGGAAGACCGGGGCCGACCTGTCGAAACTCAAAGGCCAGCCGGTCCGTTTGCGGATCAAGCTGAAGGATGCCGACCTGTACGCACTGAAGTTCGGCTCGAAGGACGACGTGCCATGAGCTCTGCCGCACGCTTTTCGGATCTGAAAGATGCGTTCGACCACGACGGCTACGTCGTCGTGCGCTCGCTGCTGCCGGCGGAGGCGTTCGCCGAGTTGCGGGAGCAAATCGACCGCTACATTCGCGAGGTCGTTCCGCGTCTGCCGGCCGGCGACGCCTTCTACGACGCCGACCGCTCGCAGCCAGAGTCGCTCAAGCAACTGCACCGCATGGACCAGGACGCCTTCTTCGCCGCCTATCGCGACAACCCCACGTGGCGCGGCCTGGCCGAAGCGCTGGTGGGCGAGCCGGTCGTGCCCGAAGCGCCCGAGTGGTTCAACAAGCCGCCTGGGTCGCAGCACGGAACGCCGCCTCACCAGGACAACTACTACTTCTGCCTCGATCCGTGCCGGGTCGTGACGTTGTGGATGGCGCTGGACGCGGTGGACGACGAGAACGCCTGTTTGCGGTACGTGCCGGGATCGCATCGCGCCGCCGTGCGGCCCCACGGGCGTTCGCAGGTATTGGGCTTCTCTCAGGGCATCACCGACTATGGCCCCGCGGACGCGGCGCGCGAGGTGGCCATCCACCTGCAGCCCGGCGACGTGGTGGCCCACCACGGCAACCTGATCCATCGGGCCGAGGCGAATCGCTCGACGCGGCATCGCCGGGCGCTGGCCATCGTCTATAAGGGCGTGAGTTGCCGCCGCAACGAGCAGTCGTTTGCCCGCTATCTGCAAGCGGTCAAGCAGCAGCAGGAATCGCTGGCCACTTGAGCTAGCCGTCGAGCTGCGTCAGTGCCCGCCCGGCAAGCGTCGCCAGGCGACGCTCGGATCCGCCGGCCGCCGCTTCCAGGGGATGACGCGCGGCGGCCGCCGCGGAGCCGATCTTGCCCAGCGCCCAGGCCGCTCGCTCGCGCACCGCAAGCTCGTGATGCTCGCCGAGCGCTTGGGCCAACTGGGGCACCGCCGGTGCGGCTTGTTCTTCCAGCCGCCCCAGCAGCGTGGCCGCCCAATAGGCCGTGTCGAGGTTTTCGTCGGCCAGCAGTTGTGCCAGCCGCGGCACAGCGGCCTCAGGCGGCGGGCCGAGTTCCTCGAGCGCCGCGGTCACCCACTCGCGCAGCGATTCGTCTTCGGTGCCGCAGGCTTCGACCAGCGGCACGGCGGCCGGTTGGGCCTCGGGGCCAAGCCCGGCCAGTCGCTGGGCGGCTTCCGACCGCTCGGCGGCGGAACCGCGCTTGAGCGTTTCCAGCAGATGATCGAGTTCGCCGGCCATGGGACCATCCGCTGGCAAAGATTCCTGCTCGCTGATTCCTGTCCGCTGGCCGGCATTGTACGGCCCGCGCGCGCCGCCGCAAGATGAGCCCGCCGGGCAGCTAGCTACGTGCCCGCGCGCATCGAGCGAAACACGCTGGTCACGCGCTTCCAATACGAGACCGGCACCGGCACGCCGTCCTTGGGCCGCTGCTTTTTCTTGTTGACGTGGATTTCGCGCCGCTGCTTGCCCCCCTCGCCTTGGATCCAGGCGGCCATCTCGTCGTTGAGCGTGGCGATCATCTGGCCTTCGGTCCACAGCCCGCGCAGCTTGAGATACGCGCGGGGGTGGATCGGAAAGCGGCGCAATACCCTTCGCGATCGCGGCGTGCGAAGCACCTCGTCGAGCATCTTGAGCGGCTCGGACGTGCAATTGGTGGCCGAAAAGGGCAACCGCATCATAAAGTAGGGGCGCGAGAGGCCCGCGGCGTGGCTTTCGCGCACGGCCTCGGCCAGCAGCCGGTTGCGAAATTCGGCCTCCAGCGGCAGCGGCGGCGATTGCAGCACGGTCATCCGCTCGCGCATCACGCGCTCGAACGCCACGTCCTCGGTCGACAGAAAACGATGCACCAGCGCCAGGTTGCCCAGCAGCGCGTCCTGCGTGTTCCACTTCCGCCCCAGCGGCCCAACGGCTTCGACCGAGTAGCAGAAATCGGTGATGCGGTGCGCCGGCTCGCCCTCCTGGTCGGCCTCTGGAGGATACAGGCACAGCGGCCTGTCCGGGTCCATCTTCAGCCGGGCCTGCACGTGATTGAGAAAGAACAGGCTCGGCCGTGAGGTGCCGTCGCTATTGCGGCGCGGCGGCGAGAAGTTCATCCGCTGGCCGATGATCGCGGCCACGCCCGACTTGGGGATGACGGCCTTCCAGAACTCGCCCTGGTAGTAAAACCCCTGGGCCACGAACGCCTCGTCCGATTCCGTGGCGATCGCCAGCGCCCGCCGCTCGAACGTGTTGATCGGCTGCCCGGCGTAGGCCGACCACTTGGGCATCACCGGCGCATCTTTGAAGTCGGAAACGTTCATGTCGCCATTCTAGCATTGGCACGGGCCAATCGCTTACGTCGACTTTTGGCGACAAAACGCGGCATCCGGAGCCGTGCCGATATTGAGTCTCAGTTGAAGGACGCAGGCGCGGTTCATCAACCGGCCGCGCCATAGTCGCAACGGTACTTTTGTTTGCCCATGAGATGCGTGTGCCCTTGGTATGGCGGCAGTGCGGCCGTAGAATGTGCTGCCTGAAAGTGACACACGAACGGGAGAACCGACCATGCAGGGAAACGATCAAATCATCGAAGCGCTGAATGCTGGATTGACCATTGAGCTGACGGCCATTAACCAGTACTTCATCCACTCGAAGATGTGCAAGAGCTGGGGCCTGAACAGCTTGGCCAAGCACTTCTACGACGAGTCGATCGAAGAGATGAAGCACGCCGACGAGGTCATCGACCGCATCCTGTTTCTCGACGGGGTGCCGGAGATCGCCCGCTACGACACGATCAAGGTCGGCAAGACGCCCAAGGAGCAAATCGAGAACAACATGGCTCTCGAGCTCAAGGGCGTGGCCACTTACAACAACGCCATCCAACTCTGCATCCAGCACAAGGAAGCCGGCAGCCGCGAGCTGATGGAGCGGATGGTCGTCGAGAGCGAAGAGAGCATCGACTGGGCCGAAGCGCAGCTCGATCTGATCAAGATGGCCGGCCTCGAGAACTACCTGGCCCAGAAGATCGGCGAGTAGGCGTTGGACGCCGCCAGCGACCGTCGGGCGGATGTCAAGTTTGCCCGCTGGTCTCCTGATCACCTGCTCTCCTGTTCTGAGCGTGACCTGGCGAGACACTTCAGATCAGGAGAACAGGTGAGCAGGAGATGCGAAGCGGTTTCCCAGCGAACCGGCTCTAAATCAGGCAACCTGGCAGACGCACGCAGGCTTGCCGTCAGGCTGGTCTCTTTCTCCTGATCACCTGCTCTCCTGTTCTAAGCGTGACCGGGCGAGACACTTCAGATCAGGAGAACAGGTGAGCAGGAGATGCGAAGCGGTTTCCCAGCGAACCCGTTTTGAAGCACGCAGGGTTACCTAGGCAACCTGGCAGACACACTGCTCGACGTGCACGCCGCACTGGCTGCACATGCCGGGCGGGTTGCACATGGCCGGCATTCCGGCCAGCAAGCGCCGCAGTCGATAGACACAGGCCATACAGCCGTCGCCGGCACTGGTGATCGACGAAATGTCCTCTAACGTGCACTTTCCCGCATCGATTGCCGAGCGCACCTGCTCTTCGGTCACTTCAAAGCAGTGGCAGACCAGCGTCCCAGCGATTTCTTGGCCTACGGACATCGTCGCACCGAAAGGTCGCACGAGGGTTGTAGTTGAGATTGAGTCTCAATTCTAAGCATCCCTTTCCCACGCGTCAACACACCTGCCCGCGCGTTTTCACCTTGTCTGCGGCAGCACGGCCGTAGCCTCAAACCCCTGTGCCGTATCGCACAACGGCGATTCTCGCGCGTCGCCGGCCGCTTCCGCTGCGGCGACGGGTCCTCCATAATGCACTGCCGCCCGACGGCGCTTCGCGGGTGCCGAGGTACCCCGCGTCGCCCCCTCTGTCGGGTGAATGCAGTCAAGGGCCGTCACTCGCTCGAGGGAAGGAGTTCGAAATGGGGAAGCACAACACGCCACTGAAAGAGGTGCTCAGCAGCGACGTCGTGTCGATCAATCCGCAAGACACGCTGCGCGAAGCGCTCAACGTGATGGTCGAGAACCGCGTCTCGGCTTTGCCCGTGATCGACGTCGAGCGGCATTGCATCGGCATCATCTCGGTCACCGATCTGTTGGGCATGACCAAGGACCTGGGCGATGAACTCAACGCGCTGGCCGAGGCCGGCGGCGCGGACCACAAGGACCTCGTGGCCCGGCTGGAACACGCCGACATGTTGACCGAGCCGGTCCAGGGCTGGATGTCGAGCGACGTCGTCTCACTCGGCTCCAACTCCACGGTGCAACAGGCCGCCAGGGAAATGGTCCGCAACAGTATCCACCGCCTGGTCGTGCTCGACGACAAGAAGCGCCTGGCGGGCGTCGTCTCGACGATGGACTTGCTGGCCGTGTACTGCGACGATTGATCGTGCCGACGCTAGTCGACTTTCAAGCCGAAGCTCCGGTTTCACTAGTTCAGTCTTGCGGCAGTTACTCGAGGGAATGCAGCCATGGGCAAACAGCGAGGCACGATCGGCATCCTCACCGGCGGCGGTGACGTGCCGGGACTGAACCCGGCCATCCGCGCCGTCACGTATCGCGCCATTCGCGAAGGCTATCGCGTGCTCGGCATCCGCCGCGGCTGGGCGGGACTGGTGGATCTGGTGCCGGACAAGGAGGCCGACAACCGCCACTGCATCGTCGAGTTGACCGAGGACGTCGTCAATCGCGCGGCCCGCACCGGCGGCACGTTCATCCACTCGTCGCGCACCCGGCCGAGCCACCTGCCGCGGTCGATGGTGCCGCCGCACCTGGCGGACAAATACAAAGACGAAATCAACGACACGACGGCCGCGGTGCTCTCCAACATCGACTTCCTCAACCTCGACTACCTGATTCCGATCGGCGGCGACGACACGCTCAGCTACGCCCAGCGGCTGCACCAGGAGGGCGTCCAGACGGTCGCCATCCCCAAGACGATGGACAACGACGTGCCGGGCACGGACTACTGCATCGGCTTCAGCACCTGCGTGACGCGCACGATCGAGATGACGCATCGGCTGCGCACCTCGGCCGGCTCGCACGAGCGGTTTCTGGTGATCGAGGTGTTCGGCCGCTACGCGGGCTTTACGGCGCTGCTGCCGACGATGGCCGGGGCGGCCGACCGCTGCGTCATCCCCGAAGCCCCCTTCGACATCGAGCGGTTGGCCGAGCTGCTCTCGTTCGACCGCGACCGCAATCCCAGCAAGTACGCCGTGGTGCTGGTGTCCGAAGGCGCGCAGCCCTCGCACGCCTCGGAGATGCACTTCGAGGGCGAAGAGGCCGACCAATTCGGCCATCGCAAGCTGGGCGGCATCGGCGACGCGGTCGCCACGCAACTCAAGGAGATCTCGCCCAAGTACAACGCCGGCCGCCGCGTGAACGTCATCAACCAGCGGCTCGGCTACCTCGTCCGCAGCGGCCAGCCCGATGCCATCGATTCGGTCGTGCCGATGGCGTTCGGCAACCTGGCCCTCGACCTGATCCTGGCCGGCTCGTCGGGGCGGCTGGTCTGCGTGCGCAACGGCTGCTACGACAACGTGCCCATCGAGGCCATCTCGGGCGTCAAGAAGGTGGTCGACACCAACAAGTACTACAACGACGATCGGCTGCGCCCCAAATACGAGACGTTCGAGCGGCAACCGCTGTTCATCATGACCAGCGAGTAGTCGCCGCGAACACCGATTTCGTTAGAAGTTCGCCAGCCGCGGTTTGCTTTTGCGGCCAAATCGGATTCAATGGACTACTGTCTTCTGCACGAGAAAAGTAACTCACGCCACGGCGCGCCTGGGAGATGTCACGATGGAAAAAGCGGAAAAACTGCTCGACCTGCTCGGCGACGAAGCCAACTCGTTGCTCAAGCACACCTGTAGCGGAATTCCGAAGGATTCTCTGCACCTGCCCACCGGCGAATACGTCGATCAGTACTTCGCCCTGAGCGACCGCAACGCCCGCGTGCTGGTGAACCTGCAACGGCTGATCGGCACCGGCCGGCTGAAGCATACCGGCTACGTCTCGATCCTGCCGGTCGATCAGGGCATCGAGCACTCGGCCGGCGCGTCGTTCGCGCCCAACCCGATCTACTTCGACCCCGAGAACATCGTCAAGCTGGCCATCGAAGGCCAGTGCAACGGCGTGGCTTCGACCGTCGGCGTGCTGGGCAGCGTGGCCCGCAAGTATGCTCACAAGATTCCCTTCATCGTCAAGATCAACCATAACGAGCTGTTGACCTATCCCAACAAGTTCGACCAGATCATGTTCTCGAGCGTCGACCGCGCCTACGACATGGGCGCCGCGGCCGTGGGTGCCACGATCTACTTCGGCTCCGAGGAGTCGAGCCGCCAGATCATCGAGGTGCACCAGGCATTCGAGCGGGCCCACGAGTTGGGCATGGCCACGATTCTGTGGTGCTACCTGCGCAACAACGCCTTCAAGGCCGATAAGGACTACCACGTGTCGGCCGACCTGACCGGCCAGGCCAATCACCTGGGCGTGACGATCGAGGCCGACATCATCAAGCAGAAGTTGCCCGAGAACAACGGCGGCTACACGGCCGTGAAGTTCGGCAAGACGTCGCCCATTGTCTACGAGAAGCTGACCACGGATCACCCCATCGACCTGTGCCGCTACCAGGTGGCCAACTGCTACATGGGGCGCGTCGGCCTGATCAACTCCGGCGGCGCTTCCAGCGGCGCAAGCGATCTGGCCGAAGCGGTGCGCACGGCGGTCATCAACAAGCGGGCCGGCGGCATGGGACTGATCAGCGGCCGCAAGGCGTTCCAGCGTCCCATGGACGAAGGCGTGAACCTGCTGCACGCCATCCAGAGCGTCTATCTCGATCCGCAGATCACGGTCGCGTAGAGCGGCGGTGCCCCCGCCGTGAGGGTGTTCGAAGAATGCCTGCGCGGTGCCATGCTCACCCTTGGGTGAGCATGCGATTCCTGGAGGTGCGCCTTTCAGCATACTCACGTAGGGCGTGCGCATGGCACCCCCGTGCTTAGGATACCGAATTCCCGAAGCGCAGAAGGTTCGCGCCGCGATTCAGCAATTGCCGTCGGCCGGCAGATCGAACACTTTTCGGTCGCCTTCGGAGAATTCGTACACCTCGCCGCAGACGCCGATCTTGGCCGGCAGCGAGGCCCCGCGCTCAAGCGCGATCTCCAGCTTGTCGCGAAGCAGCCGCACGCGCAGCGAATGCTCGTGAAACTGCAACTGCAGCCGAATCTCGGACAGCGCGTCGGGCAGGCACGGATTGAACCACAGCGTCTGATCGCGAATTTCGATGCCGGTGTGGCAGCGCTGGATGATGTCGACCGTGCCGGCCATGGCGCCGAGATGGATGCCTTCGGAGGTCGTGCCACCCTGAATGTCCGACACGTCGCTCTCCAGGGCCCGGCTGAACCAGTGCCACGCCTGCTCGCGATCGGATCGCGACAGCACCCAGGAGTGCACCACGCCGCTGAGCGTCGAGCCATGCGAGGTGCGCCCCATGTAGTAGTCGATGTTGCGGCGAATGGTCTCGTGGTCGAAGGGATACCCCAGCCGCTGGAACAGCCCGGCCAGCTCCTCGAACGAGAACAGGTAGAACAGCATCACCACGTCGGCCTGCTTGCTGGCCTTGTAGCGGTTCGCGCTGTCGCCCTGGGCCTCGAGCACGCGGTCGAGCCGGTGAATGTCGCCGTACTCGGCCCGGGCCCCCTCCCAGTCGAATTCCTTGAGCTTCTCGTATCCCTCGAACTGGCTGATGATGCCGTCGCCGTGAAACGGCACGAACATCTGCCGGCTGATGTCGTCCCACCGCTTGAGCTCTTCGCCGCTGAGCTGCAACTGCTCGAGCAGTTCGTTGCGGCGATCCTCGGACAGCCAGTCGAGCGACTCAAGCGCCCGCTCGAGCGTCCAGGCGGCCAGCACGTTGGTGTAGGCGTTGTTGTTCAGTCCCTCGCTGTCGGTATCGGGATACTGCACGTGGAACTCGTCGGGCCCGACGACGTTGTGGATCTCGAACCGCTCGCGCTGGACGTTGAAGGTGGCCATGCTGGCCCAGAAGCGGGCAATCTCCAGCAGCATCTCGGCGCCGTAGAACGCGAGAAACTCGAGATCGCGCGTGGCCTGAAAATACTGCCACACGTTCCAGGCGATGGCCGCGTTGACGTGCCGCTGGCGCTGCGTCAGATCGGGCAGCCAGCGCCCCGACTTGGGATTCAAGTGCAGCACCTGCGTCTCTTCGCGCCCGCTGGCGCCGCTCTGCCAGGGGTACATCGCCCCGCGAAATCCCGCCTCGCGCGCCAGCTCCCGGGCTTCGGAAATCCGCCGGTAGCGATACATCAACAACGAGCGGGTCAGCTCCGGAAACCGCAGGTTCAGGAAGGGGAAGATGAACAGCTCGTCCCAGAAAATGTGCCCCCGGTAGGCCTCGCCGTGGATGCCCCGAGCCGGCACGCCCGCATCGCGGTCGATCGAATTGAACGACGTGGTTTGCAGCAGGTGAAACACGTGCAGTCGCAGGATGAGCTGATGCCAGCCGTCGCCGTCGCGAATCTCGATGTCGGCGCGGTTCCACAGCCGCTTCCAGGCCAGCTCGTGGGTCTCGAGCAGCTCGCTGAAGTTGCCCGCCCGGTTGACGGCGCTTTTGGCCGCGATCGTCGGTTCGCTGATGGCGAAATCGCGCGACGTGTAGATCGAGACGATTTTCTCGATGCGCAGCGGCTTTTCGCACTCGCACTCGACCACCAGCCGCTGCTCGACGATGCCCGAATCGTCCTGCAGGGTCTCGCGCTCGGCGACAGCCCGTTCGCCGTCGAAAAACGCCTGGGTCCGCGCGGCCTGGGTCATGCGAATGTGCGACTGGTTGGTTTGCACGGCCAGGTAGATGCCGTCTTCACCGACCTGTCCCGTTTCCAGCACTTCGAGGTGCTTGCTGCTCAGCTTGCGATAGCGGGCCACGCCGGAGTTGATCACCGAGCCGTCGAGCGCCGAGCGAATTTCCACCGGGCCCGACCAGTTTTCCGGCGTCAACTCCCACTGGATGGCCGCCAGGTTCGGCTCGCCCATGTGCACCAGCCGCCGCGAGACGAGCGTCGTCTCGCGCTGCCCCGCATGGCGAAACCGCATCCGCCGCTCGAGCACGCCGCGCTTCAGGTCGAGCGCCTGGCGGAACTCGAGCAGTTCGACCGAGTCGAGGTTGAACCATTCCTCCGACTCGCAGCGGAACGACAGACACAGCCAATTCGGCCAATTGACGAGGTCTTCGTTCTCGATGATTCGGCCCGAGACCTCGCTCTCCAGCCGGTTGTAGCCCCCGGAGATGTACGTGCCGGGATAGTGGGGGCCGCCGGCGCCGGCCTCTTCGGCGGCTCCGCGGGTGGCGAAGTAGCCGTTGCCCAGCGCGCACAGCGCCTCGCGTTTGGGCTGCTCACTGGCATCCCAATCCTCGTAGGTCAAGGTCCACGTATCGTAGCTCGTCCTGGCCTCGGCCATCATCTTTACCTTGCTAGCCCTGCAACGAATCCAACAGCAACTGAAGAAACCGGGTCACCTCGGGGCAGTCTTTCACGTAGTAGGTCGCATGCGTGCTGGCCGCGGCATCGCCTACCCGGATGCCGATGCCCAGGCCCTGGTAGCGCAACGCGCGAAAGGCGTCTTCGTCGGTGACGTCGTCGCCGACGTACATGATCGAAGCCTCGGGCCGCTTGTAGCCCAGCGCCTCGGCCAGCCATGTGACGGCAAAGCCCTTGTTCCACTCGACGTTCGGCTGCAGCTCGAACACCTTCTTGCCCAGCAGCTTCCGCAGCCCGGTGTGCCGCGTGTCCACCTCGTCGACGGCTGCCGCCAGCTTGTCGACGTCGGCGTCGGACTCCACTTCGCGATAGTGCACGGCCAGCCCGAACCGCTTGCGCTCCAGATGGGCCCCCTCAATTTTGTCCGCCGCCTGGGTCAGCGTTTGCTCGGCCGCGTCGAGTTGCGGCACGGCGGCCTTGGCCTCTTCGTGCCGCATGACCATGCCGCCGGGGCCCTCGATGTCGTAGCCGTGGCTGCCGGCGTAGACGAGGTTGTCGACCTTCACCATGTTCTGCACGTCGCGCAGGTCGCGGCCGCTAACGATGGCCACGGTAAACCGCTCGGCCAGCCGACCTAACAGGTCGCGCGTCTCGTCGGCCAGAATGGCTTCTTCGGGCCGACGCGCGATCGGCGTCAGCGTGCCGTCGTAGTCGAGAAACAGCGCCAACTCGCTGGCTTTCACGTGCGTGGCCAGCCAGCCCGCGTGGCTCAGTGCCGAGCAGGGGCGGCGCAGACAGTTTTCGTCGGGCGGGCAGTGCTTGGCGATTTGCAGCTCGCGCAGATCGCGCACCACGACGTCGGCCCCGGCGTCCCACAGGTCCTGGGCATCGTCCTCGCGATCGACGCCGGCCACCATGCCGAAATTGCCGGCCTTGCCCGACTGCACGCCCGAGATCGCATCCTCGACGACGATCGCCTGGGCCGGGTCGACCCCGATCATCTTCGCCGCCTCGAGAAACACGTCGGGCGCCGGTTTGCCCTGGATGCCCATCCGCTGTGCGTCGTTGCCGTCGATCTTGGCGTCGAACAGCTTCAGCAGGTCGGCCTTGCGGAGAATCGCCTCGCAGTTGCGGCTCGACGAGATGACGGCCACCTTCCAGCCGTCGCGCTTCCAGTTCTCGATCTGCGCGACGGTGTCTTCGTAGGGTTCGACGCCGTCGGTTTCGAGCGCCTTGAGGAAGTACGCGTTTTTGCGGTTCCCCAGCCCGCACACGGTTTCCACGTCGCCGGCGTCGTCTGGTTCGCCCCAGGGCAGCTCGATGCCGCGCGATTGGAGAAAGCTTTTGACGCCGTCGTAGCGGGGCTTGCCGTCGAGGTACTCGCGGTAGTCGGTGCGGATGTCGAAGGGGGCCTGCGGTTCGCCCTCGTCGTTGGCCCGGCCTTCGAGGTACTCATCGAACATCGCCTTCCATGCGTGGGCATGCACTTTGGCCGTCTTGGTGATCACTCCGTCGGTGTCGAGAATGGCGGCCCGAAACTCGTGCATTTTCATCGATAGAAGGTCTCCTCGCCCACGCGAGTCGCCCAGCGGTACGCGCGCCGGGATTGCCGCCATGGCGGAAACGGCACCTGGGAATTACTCGAAGCCCCCTG
>ERZ869936.46-NODE-46-length-216032-cov-7.770985_pt1 | contig 216032 bp, 173 predicted proteins | sample MGYA00520876_ERZ869936 | MGnify/ENA primary metagenome ERZ869936 (study PRJEB32218, sample SAMN09650985) | biofilter metagenome | isolation source: enrty point of leading RO module | place: Saudi Arabia: Thuwal, RO plant located on Red Sea | collected 2016-02-17 ...
ACCTTGATGGACGTATCGAGCTTCTGGATCCGCCCGCTGGGCCCGCGCTGTTCGAGCAACATGCCGATCGAGGCGCTGGTCAATCCCTTACCCAATGAACTAACAACGCCGCCGGTTACGAATATGTGCTTGGTCATTCAAGCGGGTCCTGTGGGGTCATAGCGCGTCCGGAAGCCGTTGGGCGCTCGCGCAATCCATGCAACGAAAGCGGCGCGACGAACGGATGCGGACGGCCGCGAAGTCGGCCATGCCAGGCGGGGCCAGGGCTGCTGATCCCTGGAACCTCATCATATCGCGACGGCGCCGGACTGACAATCGGTCCGCTTAGCGCGACATCGTCCGGCTGACAAACGCCCGGTAATCCTCGGGCGTATCGATGCCCACGGTCGGATCGTCGACCACGCCGACGGCAATCGAGTAGCCGTTTTCCAACACGCGCAACTGCTCCAGGCTTTCGAGCTTCTCCATCGGCGTTCCCGGCAGGGCGGCCAGCCGCAACAGAAAGTCGCGCCGATAGGCGTACAAGCCGATGTGCAGATAGAAATGCGGTGGGTTGGCGTGCAGCAGCTCGTCGTCCCAGGTGCGCGCGTAGGGAATCGGGCTGCGGCTGAAATACAGCGCCCGACCACGCCCGTCGAACACCACTTTCACGGCCGACGGATCGTTGAGTCGCTCTTTGGTACGAATCGGCGTGGCCAGCGTCGACATCACGGCACGCGGGTTCTCCTCGAGTAACTCGATTACGCGATCGATCGACGAGCCGGGCAACTCCGGTTCGTCGCCTTGCACATTGACCAGGATGTCGGCGTCGCTCAGCCGCCGCGCCACTTCCGCCACGCGATCCGTCCCGCTGGCACAGTCCGGACTGGTCATCACGACGTCGCCGCCAAAGCCGCGGACAGCGGTGGCGATTGATTCGTGGTCTGCCGCGACGTACACGCCCAACGGTTTGGCGGCCCGGCGCGAAGCTTCGTACGTGTGCTGCACGAGCGGTTTTCCGGTCTCGCACAGCAGCAGTTTTCGCGGCAGCCGCGTGGATTCCAGCCGGGCAGGGATCACGACGTAGCTTGTCGAATGGACACGGAGCCGCGGGGCAGCGTGCGACGTCATGGCAGAATACCTCGGGCGGGAATGCTGGCAACGGCCGGGGGCGGCACGTCTTGTATCCGAAGGGGCCCGTCGGTTGAAAGGCCGATTTCCGGGTTCCGGCCATGCCGTTTGCGACGATTCGCGCCGGCCGTGCTGCCGCAGCTTCTTCCCCTGAAACTGGTAGCGGTCCACCGCTGCGCGTATGCTAGGATTGAGGGATCGTTGTGGGCCGGACGTGCCTGGCAGGTCCCGGTACCTTGTTTCTTGACTAGGCCGGCAAACGCGCCGCGTGCGCGGATCGCCCCCCGCGCGGTTGCCCCGCCATCGGTCACGTTGCCCTCTGCCGGAGTACGGCTGCTATGTGTGGAATCATTGGCTACATCGGGCCGCATGACGCCGCGCCCTACCTACTGGCTGGCCTGCGGCGCTTGGAGTATCGGGGTTACGATAGCGCCGGCGTGGCGACAATCGACCACGGGAATCTGGTCATCACGAAATGTGCCGGGCGGCTCGACAACCTGGCCCGGGCGCTTCATGATGCGCCGGCCGCGGGCCATGTCGGCATCGGACACACGCGGTGGGCCACGCACGGACCGGCGACCGATACGAACGCGCATCCGCACTTTGGCGGCGACCACCTGATCGCCGTAGCGCACAACGGCGTCATCGAGAACTTCCGCACGATCAAGTCACAACTGGAGGCCGCCGGATACGAGTTTCATTCGGCGACCGACAGCGAGGTGATAGCGCACCTGATCGCCGAGTGCCTGCGCGAACAGACATCGGCCGCGTCGTCCAGCGCCGCGAATGGGGCGCCGGGCGACGTCGATCCCTACGGCGCCCTTGCACCCGAACACCGGCCTCTGGTCGAGGCCGTGCGCCGCGCGGTCGCGCAGTTGCAAGGTACGTACGGCCTGGTCGTCGTGTTTCGCGATCATCCCGACCTGATGATTGCTGCACGGCTGGGCAGCCCGTTGGTCGTGGGCGTGGGCGACGGCGAACACATGGTGGCCAGCGACGCGTCGCCACTGGCTGGACACACCGACAAGATCGTCTACCTGGCCGACCACCAAGTGGCGGTCGTCACGGCCGATGCGCTCAACGTCATCGATCGCGATCAGGGTCACGTCTTGCACACGGTGCGACCGCTCGAGATAGTGGCCGACGACGTCGGGCTCGACGGCTTTCCGCACTACATGCTCAAGGAGATCTTCGAGCAGCCGGAAACGATCCGCAACGCGATGCGCGGCCGCTTGAGTTTGGACGAGGCCACGGCCGTGTTTGGCGGCTTGAACTTGTCACCGCAGCAGTTGCGCAGCGTCAATCGATTTCTGCTGACCGCTTGCGGCACGAGTTGGCACGCGGCCCTGGCCGGCGAGTACATGATCGAAGAAATGGCCCAGATTCCGGTGGAGGTCGAATACGCCAGTGAGCTGCGTTATCGCAATCCGCCCCTGGATCACAAGACGCTGCTGTTCGCGATCACGCAGAGCGGCGAAACGGCCGACACACTGGCGGCGCTCCGCGAAATGAAGCGCAAGGGCCACCCGACGCTGGCCATCTGCAACGTGGTTGGCAGTTCGATCGCGCAGGCGGCCGACGGCGGCATCTACTTGCACGCCGGGCCAGAAATCGGCGTCGCCTCGACCAAAGCCTTCACGTCGCAGTGCGTCATCCTGGCAATGCTCTCGCTCTACTTCGGACGGTTGCGCAATCTCAGCTTCGACGCGGGCACCCGAATCATCGAACGGTTGCACGCGCTGCCCGACCAGGTGGCCAAAGCGCTCAAGACCAACGACGTGGTGCAGCGGATCGCGGCCAAGTATTGCGAGTGCAACAACTTCCTGTACTTGGGCCGGCAATACAACTTTCCGACCGCGCTGGAAGGGGCCCTGAAGCTCAAGGAGATCAGCTACATTCACGCCGAAGGTTACCCTGCGGCGGAGATGAAGCATGGCCCGATCGCCCTGGTCGACGAAAACACGCCGAGCGTCTTCCTGATTCCGCAGGGCTCGGTGTACGACAAGGTCATGTCTAACCTGGAAGAGATCAAGGCCCGCGGCGGGCCGGTAATCGCGGTCGTGTGCGAAGGCGACACGCGGGTGGCCGACCTGGCCGACGATGTGATCGAAGTGCCCAGCGTCGACGACTTCTTGCAGCCGATCGTCACGATCATTCCCTTGCAGCTCTTGGCCTATCACATCGCCGTGCTCCGCGGCTGCGATGTCGACAAGCCGCGCAACCTGGCCAAGAGCGTGACGGTGGAGTAGGGCGGGCGTTTGTGGACAAGCAGGTTCTGAGCGGGACCGCCTGATCGTGCCACTGATGTGCCAGGTCCTGCGGGAGCACATCTGCCGTTTCCAGCTTAGCGACGTGCATCGACGTTCTCAGTCGGCGTGTGACTCACTTTTCGGAAAAGTGGCTAGCGTCGTTGTGAGCAGGGCCACGCCTGGAGCGAGAACGAGAAACCAAATCGGCGCTCGCACGAGCATGATTTCGAAAAACGGTCCGCCCACTCCGGGCGTGCTCCCGAGGCTGGGCCAAGTGAGCAGATCGACTACCGCTAGATTCGACCAGATCAGCGTAGCAATCAGCAACGGTGTCCACGTTTTCAAGTACCCAGGGATCGACCGCCGCTTCTGTAGCCACAATCCAACGACGAGACTCACTGCCCAGGCTGGCAGCGATGAGATTGCCAAGAAGCATGACGAAAGAAGCACGGCAAGCGGATGTATTGGCGGGTCAGTTGGCGGCGCCGCGCCAACGTTGTACCAATACTTGTAGTAGTAGGCGGCAATCGTGATCGAAATCACGATGGCAATTGGCAGCGCGATGCACAGACGGCGATGTCGTCGCCATAGTTGACGTAAACGATCTTGGACCGGCGGTGCCACCACGAGTTGCCAAAGAATTGCGACCAGCCCGGGAAGTGCGGCAACGGAAATCATCACGGCAAACAGCACTACGTGCCGCATTTCAAGCGGTCCCTGCCGAGCATGGTACGCATGCTGCAGAAGTCCAGATTGAGCGAATAGGAACATTGCTTGGCGGTCAGGGGTTTCTATGAAAACTCCGCGCTGTATGGGGCACTGTTGCGACAAATTCGCAGACGAACTACCGGCCCGGTGCCGTGTGATCCAGTCAGCCTGGCTCGACCCCGGCAATGCCCCGTCGACGGATAGGCCGTTTCAATTCACCAGGGTTCAGCCGGTCCCGACGCATGAGCAACGCTTGTTTGACTAAGCCAGGGTTCTCATAGCTGACGTTGCTTATTGACTAACCTCGTCGCCGAGATGCTATGACCATCTTGCGCATCAGATCGCCGGCTTCGCAACGGTACCGGATTGTCTACAATTGTTTCGGTAGACGACCGGAGACGTTACAGGAACGGTCCCCCGACTAGGCACAAACATACCGGAGGGATTCAGTAATTTGCGACGTGGTGATCACAGTAGAGACGGACCATGAGCAAGCGGATCAACGTTATCAGCTACAATCCTCCCAAGTCAAGCGTGTGGGGCCATTCGACACGAAGATTGGCACCGGGAGAATTTCGGCGGAGAGTGGCGGAGTTCTTGAGCGTGGCGACGACTCAATTCGAGACGAACCAGCGCATACTGACGATTCCAGGCATACATGCTGGATTGGATGTTCAAGCACGAAACGTAGTGGAGCAGTTGCATCAAGAAATCGGCGCGCCGCAAGACGCAGCGCAGGATCGTCAACTTTCAGAAGAAGAGTTTGGTGTTTGTTTGGACGTGATTGCCGCGACACCCAAGACGGCAATGCCCGTGTCATTGTTGCTGGTACAAATGCACGAGGTGCACTGCTGGAATTCTCCAGAGCCGCTGAAGTCTGTGCCTGCGAAGTCTTGGCTGCTGGAGTACTATGGCAGCACGCAGTGCCTCAGTACCGCACTCGTTTTTTCGTCGATCGATGAGTATCGTTGGGTCAAGGGGACGATATCTCGCACGATTGGAATTGAACTAAACGACAAACACGTTAGACCCAAGTCGGCGCACGGTCTATTGTAAGTACGGGGATTGGCGGTGATCGCCTCTCGAAAAGTTAAACAGGTAAGATCTAGTTCTGACCGGAGCCGTATCTCGGTTTCGCGCGGGCCCGTAGCTCAGTTGGTTAGAGCAGGGGACTCATAATCCCTTGGTCGCAGGTTCGAGTCCTGCCGGGCCTATTCGTTTCTTTGTCATTCGCGCGGCAGTGAATCCGATGTGCTCTGGCGATGCCCGGCCGCTTGTCTGGGGCACTGCTCCGATCACAGAATCGCGTTCACGCGTAATCTCCGCTTGTCTGCACGCGGCCATTGGTCCGGCTGTGAGCTACGGCGCTTGCTAGCGTCGGTCAACGGAGCGGCCTGCTTGCCGTCGAGCGGGTCTTGCCCGGCTGGAATGCCATTGGCGGAAACGGCGAACCGCCACTATGATCCTCCGCCCCCGAATGGGAGGCCGGTTCGCGCCCACGCGCGCGCGGCTTCCGCTCACCCCATAGCTGCCATCGGTCCCCGCGATTTTCAGACTCAGGAGGTCCCGTCATGCGTACGCCGCTGGTGACTGTGGCGATCGTGCCCCGCGAACGTTTCAGCTACGCCAACACATCGCTAGACAACGTGCTAGCGACGACGACCAGCGATTGTGATCTGGTCTACATCGATGGCAACTCTCCACCCGAGGTCCGCGATTACGTTGCATGCCAGGCAGAGGCGAACGCGTTTCGCGTGGTTCGCCGCGAAGAGTACCTGAGCCCCAACCAGGCGCGGAATCTGGCCGTGCAGCACGCACGGACCAAGTACATCGTGTTCGTCGACAACGACGTGCTGGTCTCGCCCGGCTGGTTGGAGGCCTTGGTCCAGTGTGCCGAACAGACCGGAGCCTGGGTGGTTGGCCCGATCTACTGCGAGGGACTGCCGGCCGCCACGCGGATTCACATGGCCGGCGGCGATGCGCGGCTTAGCGAGACCGATGGCCGGCGGGTTTTGCACGAATCGCACCGGCACTTCGGCAAGCCGTTGGCCGAAGTCCGCCCGCAACTGAAGCGTGAGCCGACCGAGCAGATCGAGTTCCATTGCGCACTGGTGCGGCGCGAGGTGTTTGACCGGCTGGGCCCCTTGGACGAACAGTTGTGGAGCGCGGCGGAGCACACCGACTTGTGCCTCGCGGTGCGCGAGGCTGGTGGGGAAGTCTTTCTCGAGCCCGACAGCGTGGTCACGTACGTGCCTCCTCCGCCACTAGCGCGATCGGACCGCGAATACTTCGCGTTACGTTGGAGCGATGCCTGGAACGTGGCGTCGGTGGAGCACTTCCGTGCCAAGTGGAACCTGACCGGCGACGATCCGTCGCTTGCGTTTCTGTCTGGCTGGCTAGCCAAACACCGGCAACTGGCCTGGCACCGAGTAAACGCCGCGGCGCGGCTCCTGGGTGGGACCCCCGCGCGATGGTTGCAGAACCATGCGATCGCACCGCTGGAGCGATATCTCAATCGCCGACGCTTCCCGCACGTGATGACCCACCGCAGTCGCGCTGCGGCATCGGCGCTCCGTGCCGACCAATCGAGTGAATCTTACGCGAGCCGCGTGGTCGCGCAGACCAACCTGCAGCTCTACAACCAAATGATCGCCTCCGGACGATTACCCGAGGATCTGCGGCACGCGCGCGACGCCTATGAACTTGCGCTGCGCGCATTCGCGGGTCAGTTTCGCGCCAACGGCAAGCCATTTGTCGCGCATCTGGTTGGCGTGGCCGGCATCCTGGCGGCGCACGAGCAGCCCACGGAAGTCGTGCTCGCGGGCCTGTTGCACTCAGTCTACACGTTAGGAGAATTCGGCGACGGCTCGCGCGGTGTCTACCCGGGTAAGCAGGAGCAAGTTCGCCGCGCCATCGGCGAAGTCGGTGAGAGCATCGTGCATGCGTACACGGAGACACGTTGGGGCGTCGCCGATTTAAAAAAGCTCGAGGCTCGCGCCGCGCGGTTGACGCCCGTGGAACACCAGGTGCTGCGAATCAAGCTGGCTGACGCGCTGGAAGACCATGTGGACAACGGCATGACCTATGCGCCCAGAAAGCGATTGGTCGACGAAACGACCAACGAGGAGTGGGTCGAATGCCTGGTGCGCGCCGGGCATGCGGCCGGGCATGTACCGCTTGCCGACGAGCTTGCAGCCGCCGCGTCGCGTACTGGGGTCGCGGTCCCGGGATGCCTCATCAGCATGCAGCCCAAAACGTTCAACGTCGTGCCGCTTTCGCATCGAGCGCGAATTGCGGCCTTGGTCGGCCGCCGGTTCACGCGGGCGAACTACCTGCACCGCAAGAGCGCCTAATCGAACAGAGTCGCGCGCAATTCCCTTTGCGCGTGACGTTGGGAAGCTAGCGATGAACCACACGAACCTGGTGACCGTCATACCGTTCTACAATCGCCGGCGGACCGTTCTGGCGGCGTTGGCCAGCGTGGCGGCGCAGACCAAGCCGACAGATCGGCTCATCGTCGTGGATGACGGCTCGACCGACGGCGGCAGTGAGGTCGTGCGTGCATGGATCAGTTCGCACGGCGATCCGGCCGGCTGGCAATTGATCGTACAAGGCAACGCGGGCGTCTCGGCAGCGCGAAATCGGGCCTTAGCGCATGCCGGCGACGATGACTTCATCGCGTTCCTCGATTCGGATGATGTGTGGCCGACCGACTTTCTGGAACGGATGTCGAGCCGCTTGTCGGACGATCCGACGGCGGTGGCAGTGAGCTGCGACCGGCGATTCGTCTTTGCCGATGGTTCCCCCGAGCGGTTGCACGACTCGTCCGGCATCGAACATTGCGCGGCACTCTGGATGCTCGAGCACGGAGCGAACCTCGCATCGTGTACGCTCTTTCGATCGGGACCGATCAAGCAACAGGGCGGCTTCGACGAGCGATTGCGCACTGGCGAGGACAGCGCGCTGTTCATGCCGTTGAGTCTGGAGGGCGCCTGGCTGCACGCGCCAGGCGAGGCGGTTCAGTATCGGCACGGCGAAGCGGCGCACATCGGCGAGGAAGGCAACTTGAGTTTTCGTTACAAGGACAATCGCCGAATCTGGGCCACCCAGTACGAGCTTTTCTTCGTGCGCGGAAAAGGCCAAGAGTTGCTCACTCAGGCCGGGTGCCACAAGATGCTTGCGCGGGCCTGGTACCAGGCCGGCCGTGAGCTTGTGGACCGAAACGCGAGCCGTGAGGCCGCGTACTGCTTTCGCAAGGCCGTCGCGTGGAATCCCTGGCGCGTAAAGTACTATCGCAGCCTCTTGCGAGCCTGACGGGCTCTGCCACATCGCACTCCGACTAAAGCACGCCAGTCTCGGACGATGCTCAGCCGCATCAGGAAAATGCTGGCACGCCGTGCTTCGTGAGGCTATTCTTGGCCACGTGGGCGGATCACTATCGCGTGCCCTATCGCGCAGGCGACGCAAGCAAGCCCCTCCGAGCACCCCATGGCTGAGTCATTCCCCGTGTTGAGGAACATCACGTACATTTCTCTACCGGCTCGGCGCGCCTGGACCCGAATCGGTTGCCTGCTTGTCGCGGTCGTAGTCGCGTGCGGCGCGAATGGTTGGGCCGACGAACGGGTTACCGATCGTGTCGACTGGCCGTGCGTTGGCGGCGATCCCGGCTGCATGCGGCACTCGCCCTTGGATCAGATCAATCGGGCCAACGTCGCCAAGCTGGAAGTTGCCTGGACGTACCGCACTGGCGAGAAAAAGGTTCCGATCGAGTGTACGCCGGTTGTCGTCGACGGCGTGATGTACCTGACCACGGCCGAGTCGCGCGTCGTGGCGCTCGCCGGTGCGACCGGCGAGGAGTTATGGTCGTTCGACCCGTTCGCAACGCGCAATCGCACGGGCCCGTTGGCTTCTGGCGGCGTGAACCGCGGAGTCGCCTATTGGTCGGACGGCCAGCCCGACGGCGAGCGACGCATCCTGCTGGGCACCGCCGACGGCAACCTCTACTCGATCGATGCGCGTACCGGAAAGCTCGATCCAAGCTTCGGCGAGCAAGGCGCGAAGGACCTGCGCGAGGATCTGCAGCGCAATATTGCGAAGCTGAATTACGGGCCGACTTCGCCGCCGGCTGTCTATCGCGACGTCGTGATCGTCGGAGTTTCGTGCGACGAGGGGCCGGGTCCGGCCGCTCCGGGCGACGTGCGCGGGTTTGACGTCCGTACCGGCAAGCAGCGCTGGCGGTTTCACACCGTGCCACGGCCGGGCGAGTTGGGCCACGACACCTGGGAAGGCGACTCCTGGAGGGACCGCGGCGGCGCCAATGCCTGGGGCGGATTCAGCGTCGACCAGCAGCGGGGCATCGTCTACTGCGGGACCGGATCGGCCACTTTCGACTTCTACGGCGGCGATCGCAAGGGCAAGAACCTGTTTGCCAACTGCACGCTGGCGCTCGACGCGATGACCGGCCAACGCCGCTGGCACTTCCAGACGCTGCACCACGACTTGTGGGATCACGACATTCCCACCTACCCGAATCTCGTCCGTGTCTCGCACGACGGCAAAGCGATCGATGCGGTTGCGCAGGTCACGAAGACCGGTTACGTGTACTTGTTCGAGCGCGATAGCGGCAAGCCGTTGTTCGACATCGTCGAGCGGCCGGTGACTTCGTCCGACGTGCCGGGCGAAGCGGCCTGGCCGACACAGCCGATCCCGGTGAAGCCGCCGCCCTTTTCGCGGCAGGGGATGACTGAGGACGATCTGTCGAATCTCTCTCCGGCCAGCCATAAGTTCGTACTCAATCGCTTTCGCAAGCTTCGCGGGGGGCCAAGCTTCAATCCGCCCAGCGTGCAGGGCACGATCGTCGTGCCGGGCTTTCACGGCGGGGCAACCTGGTCGGGCGCGTCGTTCGATCCGGCGACCGGGATCCTGTACGTCAACTCGAACAACGTTCCGAACATTGTCACGCTGCGCGCAACTTCAGAGTCGTCGCCAGCACGGTACGGCCATCTGGGCTACCACCGATTTCTGGACCAGGACGGATATCCAGCCATCAAGCCGCCCTGGGGCGTGCTCAATGCCATTGATCTGAACACGGGCCAGTTCGCGTGGCGCGCGACGCTCGGCGAATTTGCCGAGTTGACCAAACAGGGGATTCCGCAGACCGGCACCGAGAATTTCGGCGGCACGATCGTCACCGCCGGAGGGTTGGTCTTTATCGGCGGGACGATGGACGAGCGGTTTCACGCGTTCGACAAATCGACCGGCGAGTTGCTCTGGCAAGCGAAACTGCCGGCCGGCGGTTACGCAACGCCTTGCACGTACATGATCGACGGTCGCCAGTTCGTCGTGATCGCGGCCGGCGGCGGCGGTAAGTTGGGCACCAAGCCGGGCGATGCGTTCGTGGCCTTCGCACTGCCGGCCGCGGAATGAGCCACCGCGTTTGTCCGTAGAGGCCCGCGATGTTCGGCCGCTAATCGCCCAACATCGACTTGCGACGCAAGATGTGGTGATAGTGCTGGGCGAAGCGATGGGCCTCGTCGCGCACGTACTGCAGTAGCCGCAGCGCGAATGAATGTCGCGACAACCGGCGCGGTTCCGAGACGCCGGCGACGAAGATTTCCTCCTCGCGCTTGGCCAGTGAAATGACCGTCGGCGGCTCAATTTGGAGTTCGCGAAACGCCGCCAGCGCGCTTGATAACTGACCCTTGCCTCCGTCGATCAGCAGCAGATCCGGAAACATCTGCGAATCGTCGTGCAACCGCTGGAAGCGCCTGGCGACGACTTCGCGGATGCTGGCAAAGTCGTCCACGCCCGCGACGTCGCGAATCTTGAACCGGCGATAGTGCGGCTTGAACGGCAGCCCGTCGATGAACTGCACCAGGCTGGCGACTGTTTCGCCGCCACCGAGGTGCGCGATGTCGATTCCCTCGATCGTGCGCGGTGGGTCGTCCAGCTTGAGTACTTTCTGCAGGCCGGTTAGGCCCCGCTTGGGGTCGACGAAGAACACTTCGGGCTGGACGTGGGTATCCAGTTCGCCGCGTTCGTCCAATGTTTCGAGCATGTGGATTTCATCGCGCAACCGGGCCGCTTTCTCGAATTGCAGGGCGGCCGCCACGGCGTGCATCTCGGCCTTCATTTCGTCGAGCAGCTTCTTTTTCTTGCCTTCCAGGAACATTCGCAGCCGCTGGATGTCGCGGCGATAGTCGTCTTTCGAGATCCGCAGGTTGCACGGCGCCGAACATTGATCGATCGAAGCCAACAGGCAAGGGCGATACCAGCGCCACTTTTCGTCGTTCTCGTCGATGTCGAGCGAGCAAGTGCGGAACTTGAAGATCTTCTGCAATACCTGCATCGCACCGCGGAGGCTGCCCGCGCCGGCAAAGGGGCCGTAGAGCTTGGTGCCGCGCGTCTGGGGTTCGCGCGTGAACTCGACACGCGGGAAGTCTTCGCGCGTGGTGATCTCCAAATACGGGAACGACTTGTCGTCTTTCAGATCCTGGTTGAACTTGGGCTGGACATCCTTGATCAGCCGGGCTTCGGCCAGCAGGGCGTCGACCTCGCTTTCGGCTTCGAGGAAGTCGATGTCGGCAATTTCGCGCACCAGATCGGCCGTGCGGCGGTCTTCGGCGGCGGCCTTCAAGAAATAGCTACCGGCGCGGGAGCGCAAGTTCTTGGCCTTGCCGACGTAGATCACGCGACCCGCGGCGTCCTTCATCAGATACACGCCCGGCGACTGCGGAAATTGGCGCACTTTGGCAGCGGGACCGTGCTCGGCGTCTGGCGAGCAGTCGTCGGCTGTCGAATCCGCGGACGAGTCGGACGACGCAGGCTCGTCGACGGGCGGCCGTTTGGATTGCGGATCGTCGTGAGCGAACATGGTTGTCTCGGGCGGCTCTCAGCGGACCCGGGTATTGCGTCGTGCGATCAAAGGACGTCTCTCCCACTATTCTACCCCGGCACCTTGCTGCGGCAGAACGGCGGTTGCAGTCCGCCGGCGATTGGCCGTTTTGACCACACGTCGCCGTCGGGCAGCCAGCAGGCGGACAGATCGCACGGCCGGGACAGAGCCTAGTGCTCGCCCTGGGCAAACGCCGTCAGGTCGCGGCCCAATTGCTCGAGCCGCGCGGAGTGCTGCGACTTGGTGTCGTCTAGATTGGCGAGCATTTCAGCCGGCTCGTACGTGAACATGTAGTATTTGACCTTGGGCTCCGTGCCGGAGGGGCGTACGGCAACGTATGTGCCCGGGGCGTCCAGGTCGATCATTACCATGTCGCCGCGCGGGCCATCGAATGGTTTGGAATCGGCTTCCGGCGCACGCTCGACCAGATTCAAATAGTCGCGCACCCGGGTAACGGACAGTCCGGCGAGTTGGCGGGGAGGTTGCTGGCGGAATCGCTTCATCAGTGCCGCCATTTGTTGCATGCCCTGAGAGCCGGGCATCTTGACGGCGATCTGCGACTCGGCGTGGTAACCATACTGCCAATAGATCGCGTCGAGCTTTTCGTGCAGGCTCTGGTTGGCCGCCTTGGTGTTTGCGGCGAGTTCCGCCAAGAGCATCGCCGCCACCACCGCATCTTTGTCGCGAGCGTACGTTCCGGCCAGATAGCCGTGTGATTCTTCGATGCCCAGGATGAACTTATCCGGCCCGCGTTCGTCGATTGTGCCGCCGATGTACTTGAAACCAACTTGCAGGTTGCCGTACGTACGCACCTGATGGGCGTCGGCAATCCGGCGGACCAACTCGGTCGTGACCAGGGTCTTGACGATGTAGTGCTCGGGCGTGAGGCGACCGGCCTTTTGCCAACGTTCCAATAGATACTCCGTCAGCAGCGCCCCGATCTGATTGCCGGTCATGGTGGCCCAGGCGGAATCCGCCGCGGTCGTAGTCGGCGCGGCAAGTCCGATGCGATCACAGTCCGGATCGCTGGCCAGTACCAGATCGGCCCCCGACTGCCGCGCACGTTCGATGATCGTGTCAAAGACCGCCTTGTTTTCCGGATTAGCCACGTGCCCAGGCACGTTGGGAAAGTCGCCGTCCGGCGCAGCGTGGCCGGCGAAGACTTCGACGTCTTTGAAACCGTCGGCTTCCAGGGCCGGAACCACCGCCGAAGCACCCACGCCGTGCAGCGGCGAATAGAGGATCTTAATGCCGCGCGGCCCGGAAAACCCTTGGGCCTGGACAGCCGTGACAAAGGCCTGATCGACTTCCTTTTCGCACATCACGACCTTGCCGTCGGCGACCGCGTCGGCAAACGGCGAACGATGGATAGTCGTGACCGACATCACGCGGTCGATGACGCCCTTGTCGTGAGGCGGCAGCAACTGGCCGCCGGTGGACCAGTAAACCTTCACGGCGTTGTCGCTGGGCGGATTGTGGCTGGCGGTGACCATGATCCCGCACGAGCACTGCTTGAAGCGGACGAGAAACGACAATTCCGGCGTCGAGCGGAACCCGTCAAGAAACCAGACCTTGAAGCCGGCGGCGACCATGATTTCGGCACACAACTCGGCGAAGTCGCGCGAGCGATGGCGCGTGTCGTAGGCGATGGCACAGGATAGCTCGCCGTGGTCGATTCCTTTGACGTAGTCGGCCAGCCCTTGAGCGCTCTCGCCGATGGTTCGGTCGTTGATGGCATTCGAGCCGACGGGGTACATCTTGCCCCGTCGCCCGCCGGTGCCGAACGGGATGATCGTCCAAAAGACGTCGTCAAGTTGGTCGAAACGCCGCTCGGCCAGGTGCTGTGCCACCTGGGGCGCGTAGTCGGCATAACGGGGTTCGGTCAACCAGATGCGAATGTTCTGCGCGGCGGAATCCGAGAGGAGCTTCTCGCCCAGGGCGGCATCCAGGTTTGCAAGGGCGGTGGTTGCGTCAAACGCGGCGGAAGACGACGGCATGGGACCAAAACTCCAACGATGTGGTGAGCGACATCGGTCACGGCGTATCTGGTTCGAGCGTTCGGGCCCAATTTTGCCCGTTTTGCGCTCCAGGGCAAGTGGCGCCGGTCGTCGCGGGGGTCGGAGCAGGTCGGCCGAGCGGTCGGCTGATTCACGGCCCGGCGCAGTCGCGCGACGAATTCGTGCTGCCCACCGCGGCGACTTGCGGTACAACGGGCGAAGCGGCACACGGCCCCCCGAGCCGCGGCCGAATCGACACCACGGCGTGAGGAAACCAACGTGAGCGAGCCGATCATCAGCGTGTCGGGACTTCGAGGCATCGTCGGCGACAGCCTGACGCCGGAAGTGGCCGTACGGTATGCCTGTGCTTTTGCCGCTGGCTTGTCGGACGGCAGTGTTGTCATCACGCGCGACGGTCGGGCCAACGGACCGGCATTGGCCGACGGGCTGCGTTCCGGTTTGGTACGCAGCGGGTACACGGTGATCGATGCCGGTGTTGCCGCCACGCCGACCACCGGCGTGTTGGTGCGGCAATTGCACGCGGCAGGCGGCGTGCAAATCTCGGCGAGCCACAATCCGGCGGAATACAACGGCTTGAAACTGTTTTCCGCCGAGGGTCGCGTCATTCCGCAGCGCGACGGCGAGCAGGTGCTGGCTCGTTACCGCGACGTCGCCTGGCAGCCCAGTGCATCACAGCAACCCGGCAGCGTGCAGACATGCGACGAAACAGTCCAACTACATGCTGAATTGATCCTAGAAACGGTCGACGTCGAGCGGATTCGTGCCGCACGTTTCAACGTGCTGCTGGATGCCAACCATGGAGCGGGTGGGCACCTGGGACGCACGCTCCTCGAATCGCTCGGGTGTAGGCTCACGATCGTAGGAGAACAGGCTGACGGCGCGTTCGAGCATACGCCCGAGCCGACCGCGGAGAACCTGGCCAGCGTGTTGGCGGCGGTTCCGCGCGCCGGAGCCGACGTGGGATTCTGCCAGGATCCAGACGCGGATCGCTTGGCGGTCATCGACGCATCGGGGAGATACCTGGGTGAAGAGTATACACTTGCCATGTGCGTCGATCACTGCCTGCGCCGCGCGCCGGGCCCGATCGTGACTAACTGTTCGACGAGCCGGATGTCACAAGACCTGGCCGAGAAATATGGCGTGGCGTTTCACCGCACAGCGGTTGGCGAGGCCAACGTGGTCGACCAGATGTTGGCCACCGGCGCGGCGCTGGGAGGAGAGGGGAACGGCGGCGTGATTGACCCGCGGGTAGGCATGGTGCGTGACAGTTTCGTGGGCATGGCCATGATTCTCGACGCCATGGCTGCTCGTGGCCTTGCGGTCGCCCAGTTGGCCGACGAGTTGCCGCAGTTTGAAATTGTGAAAACAAAAATGAACGTCGCGCGCGACAAAATCCCCACGGCGCTGGACGCGATCGCCCGCCATTTTGCCGACGCGCAGATCGACCGCATGGACGGCGTTCGGCTGGACTGGCCAGGCAAATGGCTGCTGGTGCGCGCCAGCAACACCGAACCAATCGTGCGGGCTGTGGCCGAAGCCGGCACCGCCGATGAGGCCGCACGACTGTGCCGCGATGCCCAGTCGGCCATCGCAGGCGCCCGGTAGCGAGCGATGACGTGTATTGCTGTTCCATTTAGACAAGATCGCGATTCGCGTTCGGCGGTCGCTCGAAAATTCGCAAGGCGAGCGACCTCGAGAAATGAGCGGAATTCCGCGAGGACTTGCCTGGTTTGACCCGCGGCGTGAGCCACATTCTTTCGATCGGATTTTTGACAACCGGTGGCGGCGAGATAGGGTTTATTTTAGCCGCCGGTTTCTTGCCCTTGTGCGAAGATTCTACGCCGCACGGCGGGCAGAAACGGGCCGGTCACTTCCCGCACTTGAACCATGTCATTCAGGCAAGAGATTGATCGCGGCCTGGCTCCACGAGTCGCTTGCCGCTGCAATCTCGATTGAAGCAAACGCGCCGCAACAAGGGGCGCGGCAGCCGGAGGCCAAAGCGGGCGCTTGTGGCGCCAGGGAGCCGGCTGCGCAACCGCATGGTGAGTTCGCGTCCGTTATCTCGGGTGCGCACCGGCGGAACTGTTCTTTCTCAACTTAGCTAACTGCTCTTGTGCGAAAGGAGCATTCCAATGTTTCTGGTGAAGAAGCTGCGCCACCTGCTCGTTTCTGAGGAGGGGCCTACAGCCGTTGAATATGCCGTGATGTTGGCGCTGATCATCATCGTCTGCCTGATCGCGATTCAAACGTTGGGCACCAACACCAAAACGACCTTTACCAACATGGCCAATTCGTTGGGCTCATAGCCGTCCTGCTTCGGCAAACCGTTGCTACGTGGCTAATGCGGCTCGACGGTTGGCGACAGACCAGCACCTGCAATTCCGCGTTTGCCGCCCGGACGTTTCGGGACGACAGACGCGGTTTTGTCATGCGCCTGCCGGAACGATGCGCTCCTTGCCAACCCACGCGCGGAGCACGTCCGGCACGACCACCGAGCCGTCGGCCTGTTGGTAGTTCTCCAGCACCGCGATTAACGCGCGGCTGACGGCGATGGCCGTGCCGTTGAGCGTGTGGACAAATGCCGTGCCTTTTTCGCCGGTCCTGTAGCGAATTCCAAGGCGGCGGGCCTGATAGTCCGTGCAGTTCGACGTGCTGGTTACCTCGCCGTATTCGCCCGACTCGCCACGACCGGGCATCCAAGCTTCGAGGTCGAACTTGCGATAGGCCGGCCCACCCAGGTCGCCGGTCGCCGTGTCGACGACACGGTAGGCGATTCCCAATCCGTCGAACAGGCGGCATTCCAATTCGCAGAAATAGTCGAGCATTGCCTCGCTGTCGTCGGGCAACGTATAGGCGAACATCTCGACTTTGGTGAATTGATGGACGCGATAAAGCCCGCGCGCCGCCCGGCCACCGGCGCCGGCTTCCGTGCGGTAGCAATGGCTGATGCCGCAGAGCTTGATCGGCAGTTTGGCCGTGTCGAGGATTTCGCCCGAATAGAGCCCGCCGAGCGTGATCTCGGCGGTCGCCACGAGGCTTAGGTCGGTTTCCGCGATGCTATAAATCTGGGTCTCCGGGCCGCGGGGAATGTAGCCCGTGCCCTGTAGGATTTCGTTGCGGGCCAGATCGGGCGTGATAGTCGGTGTGAACCCTTCGGAGAGCAGCAGGTCGAGCGCGTAGCGCTGCAGCGCGAACTCCAACAACACGGCGTCGTTCTTTAGAAAGTAAAACCCGTGACCCGCCACCTTGGCCCCCGCCTCGAAGTCGATCAGGTCGAGGCGCTCGCCCAACTCGACGTGGTCGAGCGGCTTGCCCTCGAAAGTGGGCGGTTCGTGCTTGCCCCGGCGTAATTCGAGGTTCGCCTTGTCGTCGGCACCGACCGGCGCCTCGGGGTGCGACATATTGGGAATCACCCGCAAGATCGTTTCCGACTCGGCGACGATCGCGTCCAATTCAGCCTGTGCCGCGGTCGTCGCCTCGCGCAGGGCCCGGCCTTCTTCCTTGCGGGCTTCGCGTTCTTGCGGGTCTTTCGTCTTGCCGATCGACTTGCTAACGGCGTTTGCCTTGCGGTTCAGTTCGTCGACTTCGAACTGCTGGGTCTTGCGACGGCTTTCCAATTCGACAAACGCCCGAACGTCGGCATGTGCGCCGCGTCGTTGGCAGTTTTGTTCGACCAGCTCGGCGTTTTCGACGACAAATCGGCGATCAAGCATGGAGGGTTGTTGAGTTTGTGGGAATGGTTGGTTGGCCGCGCGGCGGCACTTGTGGGGACAACGCCAGTCCACATTCGCGAACCAGCGCACGGATCGTCACGCGCCGCACTATTTCGAGTTGAGCTTTCCTAATTCTTGCCACAGATGCGCGCTGGCTTTGATTCCGCGGTGGAAATCGGCCACGCTGAACTTCTCGTTGGGGCTATGCGTGTTGTCATCGTTTTGTCCCCATCCCAGCAGCAGCGTATCCACTCCCAGCAGATCGTGAAAGGTCGCGACGACCGGGATCGAGCCGCCTTCGCGGATCAGCACCGGCGCCCGGCCGAATCCGGCCTCGATAGCGCGCTGCGCGGCGGCCATGTACGGACTGTCGAGCGGCACGACAACGCCCGGCGCCCCGTGAAAGTCGATCAGCTCCATCTGAATACCGGGCGGGCACAACTTGCGTAACATCGATTCGAGCGCGGCCGAGATCTTGGCCGGATCCTGATTCGGCACCAGGCGAAAGCTGAATTTCGCGGTGGCGCGGGCCGGTAGCACGGTCTTGGCGCCCTCGCCCTGATACCCGCTATCCAACCCGCTGACGTCGAACGTCGGCCGTGCCCACCGGCGTTCGAGTGTGGTAAAGCCTTCCTCGCCCGACAGCGCCTTCACGCCGATCTGGTCCATGAACTGGCCTTCGTTGAACGCCAGCCGATCCCACTGGCTGCGTTCGCGGTCCGAAAGCGCGACGACGTCGTCGTAGAAGCCGGAAACTTGAATCTGACCCTTGTCGTTGATGAGCGCGGCCAACATTCGGCACAAGGCGTTAGCCGGATTGGTGACCGCTCCGCCGAAGGTGCCGGAATGCAAGTCTTGTTTCGGGCCGCTCAATCGGAGCTCGTAGTAACTGATTCCGCGCAGCCCGTACGTGATGGCCGGCTGACCGTGCGCGAACTGACACGTGTCACTGATGACCACACAATCGCACGCCAGGCGCTTGGCGTGCTCGGCGATGAACGGCTCCAAATTCGCGCTGCCCACCTCCTCTTCGCCTTCGATCAGATACTTTAACTGGACGGGCAACGTTTTGGCGGTCGCCAGCAACGCTTCGGCGCTCTTGACGTGGGTGAACATCTGGCCCTTGTCGTCGGTTGCGCCGCGGGCGTAGAGGTTGCCGTCGCGCACGGTCGGCTCAAACGGCGGCGAGATCCACTGCGAAAGCGGGTCGGGCGGCTGCACGTCGTAGTGTCCGTAGACCAGCACCGTGGGCGCACCGTCGACGGGCGGCGATTCGGCGTACACGATCGGATGGCCGGGCGTATCGAACAACTCGCACGAAAGATCCAGCTTCTTGAATTGCCCAGCGACCCATTCGGCTGCTCGGCGCACGTCGGCCAGATAGGCACTGTCGGCGCTCACGCTGGGAATCCGCAGCAAGTCGCAGAGTTCGGCCTCGAAACGGTCCTTCTCCGCGTCCAGATAGGCGTCGATCTCGCCGGTTGCATGCATGGCCGTCGTATTCCCCGTAAGCCTACGAATTGCTCCGTTTTCGCCCCGTTGGTCGCACGCCAGCGTGTCCGACTTGCTCGATTTGCTGACGGCTGTGCAATATAATGGCTGTGGGGCTGTTCGCCTATTGCGGCGTTCCTTTTCCAGCGAGGCAGCATGGTGTCAGACGAATCTCGTTCGGGCGTTGCAGAGCCGACCGAGCAGGTTGTACCGCGCCGGCGATCGAAACAAGCCAAGCGACCCAAGCGCCAACCGCGATACAACGTGATCCTCTGGGACGATCAGGATCACACGTACGAATACGTGATCGCGATGATGCAACAGCTCTTCGGATACCCCGTGGAAAAAGGGTTTCAAATCGCCCAGCAGGTGCACGACGGCGGGCGGGCAATCGTGCTGACGACTACCCGCGAGCACGCGGAATTGAAGCGCGATCAGATTCACGCGTACGGCAAGGATCCCGGGATTCGCAACTGCAGCGGCTCGATGTCGGCTAGCATCGAACCGGTGCCGGAATAAGGCCTTGCGGCGGCTGGCGTTGCCTTAGCGCGCCTGGCGATCTCTGCTACTCTGTTCGGAGTGACACGCGGCGCACCTATCTCGGTGTCGGCAGGCGTGCGTTTCGATTCTGGTTTCCAGCGTGCGGTTTCCCATGGCGACGCTCCGAACCGTGACCCTTGGCTGCAAGGTCAACCAATACGAGACGGAGTTTGTCCGCCAGTCGTTGGTCACTGCCGGCTATCGCGACGCCGACGAGCAAGAGCCGGCGGATCTGTGCATCGTCAATACGTGTACCGTCACGTCCGAGGGCGACTCCAAGAGCCGCCAAACGATCCGCCGCCTCGCACGCCGCAATCCCGGCACGCGGATCGTCGTGATGGGCTGCTACGCCACGCGTGCCCCGCAAGAAGTGGCCGAATTGCCGTCGGTCGCCGAGGTGGTCACCGACAAGCGGGAGCTTCCGGATTTGCTCGGCCGGTTCGGCGTGGTTGATGTTCCCGACGGAATCTCCGGTTTCGGGGATCGGAGTCGAGCGTACGTGAAGGTGCAGGACGGCTGCATGCTCAACTGCAGCTTCTGTATCATTCCCGCGGTGCGTCCCTACCTGGCTAGTCGATCGCCCGACGCGGTGGTTCAGGAAGTTGGGCGGCTGGTCGAGAACGGATATCGCGAGGTCGTTCTGACTGGCATTCATCTCGGCCACTACGGCGTCGAATGGAGCCGCGGACGACCGAAGAGCGAGTGGACGCGGCTGGCTAACCTGCTCGAACGGTTGGCCAAATTGCCGGGCGAGTTCCGTGTGCGGCTGAGCAGTATCGAAGCGACCGAAGTGACGCGCGAGTTGATCGAGGCCATGGCATCTCATCCCCGGCGGATCTGCCCCCATTTGCACATCTCGATGCAAAGCGGTTCGGACGCAGTGTTGCGCAGAATGCGTCGCCGTTGGGGCAGCCGGCGTTTCGTCGACCGGTGTGAACTGCTACGGCGCTCGCTCGACAATCCGGCGCTAACCACCGACGTGATCGTCGGTTTTCCCGGTGAGACCGAGGAGGACTTCGCCGCGACCTGTCGCGTAGCCGAGCAGGTTGGCTTCTCGAAGATACACATCTTCCCGTTCAGTCCACGGCGGACGACGCCCGCGGCGACCATGCCCGACCAGGTGGAGGCCCCAATCAAGGCGGAGCGTGCCCGCCGGCTGGCTGAGTTGGAACGGTGCCTGCGTGAGCGATATTTCGGGTCACTGATTGGTCGCGAGCTGGAGGTTCTGGCGGAGTCGCACTGCGAAACGACATCGATGCTGGCAGGTACCGCCTGCCGGTACGCACCGGTCGAGCTGCCGGGCGACGCGGCGCAAGTGGGCCGATTCGTGCGGGCAAGGGCTCGGCAGGTCGTCGATGGGCGGCTGCAAGCGGTTCCGGCCGCCTAGGCCGTTTTCGCCGCAAAGTTGGTACCTGACGCGGCTTGCGGCTTCTGGTGGAGTGCTGGCGCGAGCGTCACCTTGGGGCCGGCAAGTCCGTCTGGCCGGCCGGCAGCCGTTTTGCTAGTCTTCCGCCCGAGTTCACGTCTTGCAGGTCGCCACATTCCCGGGCGGCCGCTGGTAGTTCTTCCTTTCATTTTGGTCTCTCGTACGACGCGCATCCTGTATGGTGTTGCGCTGTCGCACTTCGAGGAGTCGGTATGGTTACACGTCGTTGCCATTGGTTGGTGTTGGCCACATTGGCGGTGGCCAGCTTCGGCTCGCCATCGGCTGTTGCTGCTCCCTGGAACAGGTTGGGAGTGTTTAAGCGGCTGGAAGCCAATCCGCACGAAATGTACCGCGTCAACGAAAACAACGGCCCCTGGATGATCATGGCGGCAACATTCACGGGAGAAGGCGCCGCGGATCAGGCCCGCGAGCTAGTACACGAGCTGCGCTCCGAGTACAAACTGGCGGCGTACACCTACGAGAAGGAATTCAAGTACTCCGAGCCGGTTGAAGGCAAGGGGCTCAATCCGCGCGGCGAACGCCCGAAGATGCGCTATCGCCAGGACTCGGACGTCGTCGAAATCGCCGTCGTCGTGGGCGACTATCAGAACGTCGACGATCCTATGGCGCAAAAGGTGCTCAAAAAGCTGAAATATGCCAGGCCGGTTTGTCTGACGAAGAAATCGGGTGAGTCGACCAGCCAGTCGCTAGCGGCGCTGCGGGCTTTTCAACGTCGCATCAAGGAAGCGACCCTGCCCGAGGACAGCGACGAACTTAAGCGCGGACCGATGGCCAATGCGTTCATCATCACCAATCCGCTGTTGCCTAATGAATATTTCGTGCCCAAGGGCGTCGACCGATTCGTCCTGGAAATGAACTCGCAGGTGCCCCACAGTCTGCTCGACTGCCCCGGGCAGTTCACCGTGAAAGTTGCCACGTTTACCGGCCACGCGATCATTCTGGACGAAAATGTGCAGAAGGCGATCGCACGCGGCGAGGAACCGAAGAGCTACCTGGCGGATGCGGCTCAGAACGCCCACCTGCTGACCGAAGCGCTGCGCAAGCGCGGCTACGAGGCGTTTGAGTTTCACGATCGCAATTCGAGCATCGTGACCGTCGGCAGCTTCGACTCGGTGGGCTCGCGTCGCAATGACGGCAAGATCGAGATCAATCCGCAGATCCACAAGATCATGCGCGCGTTCGGTGCCGAAACCAAGATCGAGCCGGGTAAGCAACCGCAGGTGGGCCAAGCGAAGAAGCTCGGCGGCATCCCGTTCGACGTTCAGCCGTTGCCGGTCGAAGTCCCACGGCGGGCGATCTCGACCGAATACGCGCGGGCACCGACGCACACGCTACGGTAGCCAACCGCCCGACGAAGCGGTACAACGAATCGGCCGCGGCCGACTGTCGCGTCGTTGATTCGTCACCACCCTTCGCCCTCCGCTTCGACCCCGATGGCACCGAATCGCACGCTGGTGCTGGGCACCGGCAACCGCAAAAAGGCAGCCGAACTGGTCGATCTGTTGGCCGAAGTCGGTTTAGAACTCCAGACGTTGGCCGACTACGGTGACGCGCTGTCGGTCGAAGAGACGGGCGACACGTTTGCCGCCAATGCCATTCTCAAGGCGACCGAGCAGGCGCGCCACCTGAATCGCTGGGTTCTGGGGGAGGACAGCGGCATCGTCGTCGACGCGCTGGGTGGACGGCCCGGGATCTATTCGGCCCGCTACTCCGGGCCCAACGCCACCGACGCGTCGAACAATTCCTTGCTGCTCGAAGAATTGGCCGACACGCCGCTGGAGAAACGCACCGCCCACTACGTGTGTCACATGGCACTGGCCGATCCCGGCGGCAACGTGCGGGCCGAGAGTTGTGCGAAGTGCCACGGGCGGATTCGCTTCGAGCCGGCCGGAACGTCCGGCTTTGGGTACGATCCACTGTTCGAGATTGTCGAACTCCACCACACATTCGGAGAGCTGGGCGACGTCGTCAAGAGCGTGCTCAGCCACCGGGCTAGGGCCGCGGAGCACATGATCGGGCAGTTGATGGAATTGGTCGACACGGGCCAGTGGGACTGACGCTCGACGGTGCGCTTTTTTCGGCGCGGCACGCGCCCGCGTGCGTTAGAATGGAACGCAGTCCGGCCGCCGCTAGAGCGGTACTCGCCGGCTGCCGCATCGCGCAATTGCCCCGCCAAAGAGGATACCCATGATCGTTCGCACCAGTCTGTCACTCCTTCTAGCCGTCGCCGGAGTTGTTGGAATCGCGCGCGCCCAACCACCTAGCGAATGGGTCGGCGAAAACATGAGCAGCCTGATCGAACTCTATCGGTGGTTCCATCAGCATCCCGAGTTGTCCAACTACGAAGAGCAAACGGCGGCCCGCCTGGCCAAAGAGTGGCAGCAAGCCGGGTATGAAGTACACACTGGCATCGGTGGCCACGGCATTGTCGGAATACTGAAGAACGGCGCGGGCCCGACCGTCATGTTGCGAACCGACATGGACGCCCTGCCGGTCATCGAAAACACAGGCCTGGTCTATGCGTCGCAAGTCACGGTCAAAAACAAGGACGGCAGCGACACGGGCGTCATGCACGCCTGTGGCCACGACATGCACATGACCAATCTGACCGGCGTCGCTCGATTCCTGGCCAGTCATAAAGACGCCTGGTCGGGCACGCTGATGCTCATCGGTCAGCCCTCAGAGGAGCGGGGCGAGGGGGCGCGGCGAATGCTCGAAGACGGGCTGTACGAGCGGTTTCCCAAGCCGGATATGGCAATCGCCCTGCACTGTGACGGGGCGCTGGCAACCGGCAAGATCGGCTATCGGGCCGGCTACTCGCTGGCCAACGTCGACAGTGTCGACGTCGTCATGCACGGCCGCGGCGGACACGGCGCGGCACCCCACACGGTGATTGATCCGATTGTCCAGGCAGCGCAGTTCATCACGTCGGTGCAGACGATCGTCAGCCGTGAGATGGACCCCATCGCGCCGGGCGTGGTCACGATTGGATCGATTCGCGGCGGCACAAAGCACAACGTCGTGCCAGACAGTTGCAAGATGCAACTCACGGTGCGCAGCTATACCCCGGAGGTCCGCAAGCAGATACTGGACGGAATTCGCCGCAAGGCCGATGCGGTCGCCAAGGGAGCCGGCGCGCCGCCACCCACGGTGACCGTGCTCGAGGAGTTTACACCGGCCCTCTTCAATGACGAGGAGCTTGTCCAGCGCGTCGTGCCCGTTTTTCAGAGGCTGCTGGGTGAGGGCAACGTGGTGGCTTCGCAGCAGGCGATGGGCGGCGAGGACTTTAGCCGCTACGCGGCGGACGGCGTTCCGATCTTCATGTTCCGCCTCGGCACGATCGAGCCCAAACGTTTGGCCGGACTCACCCGTGGGGGCATGCAGCCGCCCTCGCTGCACTCGGCGAAGTACTTTCCCGACCCCGAACTCGCGCTGCAAACCGGCGTTCCGGCGATGTGCGAAGCCGTTTTGCACCTGATGCCCGCGAACCAATGACACGGCAATTCGGTGGTTCGGACGGTAAACGTCGCACGACGGCCGGGTCGTGGGCCAAATGGAGCTGGTTGGCTGCGTACGTGGTCATGCTGGGGATCGTCGTGGTTTCGATGATCGGAATTCGGCGCGCCACGATCCGCTCGATGAGCACGCCGGCGGCCCAAGCGGAGTGGCAGGCGTGGCGCGAATCGGAGCCGAACCAAACAGAGGCGGGCGGCGTAAAACGGCGCCCACCGTCGTCGGGCGAGCCTCCGGCACTCGTGCTGCTGCGAGATCATTTTGCGGTGATGATCGCCGGCGCGCTGTTGTTCAGCTCGCTCTTGTTCGGCGCGATCATGGTGGCGGCGCGCGGCACGTTTGCTTCGACGGCACACGATGCGCTGCCGGGGCCGGACGACACGGACGACGTGTAGTTCAGTCCACGAATCGCAGCAGCGCGTACTTCTTCTTGCCGCTGCGCAGTACCATCACCGACTCGCTGGCCAGGTCCGACGCGGTGAGCTGCGTCTCGACCCCTTCGGTACGGCGGTTGTTGACGTAGGCACCGCCCTGGCCGATGGTGCGGCGGGCCTCGCCCTTGCTCTTGGCAAGGCCGGCTTCCACCAGCGCGTCGACCAAATTCAGCCCGTCGCCGGCGAGGCGCTCTCGCGGCAACTCGCAACTGGGCACATCAGCGAAGATTTCGCCCAGTTGGGCATCGGAGAATTCGCGAATCTCGGCACCGAAGAAGATCTCGGTTGCGCGCTGTGCCGCCCGCAGGCCGTCCTCGCCGTGAACGAGCCTGGTCAGTTCCTCGGCCAGGCGTTTCTGGCTTTCGCGCTTGCCAGGATCGGCGGCCCGGGCCGCGTCGAGTGCTTCGATCTCGTCGCGCTCGACTTCGGTCAGCATCCGCAAGCAGTTTCCGGTGTCGGCGTCGTCGACATTAATCCAATACTGGTAGAACGCATACGGACTGGTCCGCCGCGGCGATAGCCACACCGTGCCGGATTCGGTCTTGCCCATCTTGCTGCCGTCGCTCTTGGTCAGCAGCGGGCAAGTCAGCCCGTAGAGCTGCGCGCCCGACATCCGCCGGGCTAGATCGATGCCAGCGGTGATATTGCCCCACTGGTCGCTCGCGCCGATTTGCAGCAGGCAACCATCCTCGCGGTGCAAGTGGGCGAAGTCGTAGGCCTGGAGCAGCATGTAGCTGAACTCGGTAAAGCTGATTCCGGCATCGTCACGTTCGAGCCGCGACTTGACTGAGTCCTTGGCCATCATGACGCTCACCGGAAAGTGCTTGCCGACGTCGCGCAAGAACTCCAAATAGCTCCAGCCGCGCATCCAATCGTAGTTGTTGACCAGTGCGGCGGGCGCGGCGGCGTCGTCGAAGTCGAGGATCAGCCGCATCTGCTGTTCGAGCCCCGCGACGTTCTCGCGCAAAACTTCTTCGGATAGCAAATTGCGTTCCTCACTCTTGCCGCTGGGATCGCCGATCATGCCCGTGGCGCCTCCGACCAGCGCAATGGGTCGATGGCCGGCTCGCTGGAAGCGGCGCAGCATGAGCAGCGGGATCAAGCTGCCAACGTGCAGACTGTCAGCCGAAGGATCGAATCCGCAGTAGAGCGTGCGCGATTCGGCGTTGAGCAATTCTCGCAGGCGCGCCTCGTCGGTCGACTGGTGCACGAGACCGCGCCACTGGAGTTCAGCAATGATGTCGCTCACGCGTTCCTCGCTAGCGCCACATGTCGTCGTCCGCAAACGGATTACCCGTGCCGGTGATCTTGGGCTTTGGCAGTGCCCGCAGGGCCTGTTCGGCCAGACGTAGATCTTCGCGCGTGGCGATCTTCATGTTGACTGGCGAGCCGGGAATCACCGTGACGGGGTGTCCCAATTGCTCGACCAACTGTGCATCGTCCGTCGCCGCCAGCGAGCCGCGCTTGGCATGCGCGTCGAGCAGCAATTGGCGGCCGAAGACTTGCGGTGTCTGGGCCGCCCAAACTCCCTCGCGCGAGATCGTCTCGACCACTTTGTGATCGCTGCCCACGCGTTTTAGCGTGCTGGATACGGGCACGGCGAAGATGGCGGCGCCGGATTTCTCGCCGGCTTCGAAAATCTTGTCGATCCATTCGTTGGCAATACAGGGACGGGCCGCGTCATGAATGCAAACAAAGTCAATGTCGGACTTGACGTGTGCCAACCCATTGGCCACCGACTCTGCCCGTTCGGACCCGCCGTCGACCACGTCGATGCCCAGGATCGCGGTATTTGCGGCAAACTTGAACTGGAAATACTCGCGGTCGTCCGGCGAGATGACCACGATCATCTGCTTCACGTCGGAGCGGTTGACGAACTTTTCCGCCGAGTGCAGCCAGACCGCCTTGTTGGCCAACGGCGCAAAGGGCTTCTTGTAGTTCTTGTCACGAAAGCGGCTACTGGCGCCAGCCGCTGGCAAGATGACCGCAAATTTGGCCACGACCGCAACTCCCGCGGAATAGGGCAAACGGTAAACGCCGCTCAATTTCGCGATTTCGCCCGGCAACGTCAAGCGGCGCTCACGCGGGTGCCAACGCGAAACGGGGACAACGAGCTGGCCCGTTGTCCCCGTCAATATTCGCAAGCGCGGGCAATCGTGCGCGGCCGAGTGAAGTCTGGCCGCGCGGATCGCACTTCGCTACTTTTTGTCGTACGGCATCATGATCTCTCCCGCGTCGATTCCGGCAATCGACTTGAATCCGCCTCCGACGATCGCCTCGCCCAGCCGCGTGGCCGAGCGGAAGTAGCGGTCGCTGGGACGTTCGCCGGTGATCTTGCGAGTCAGGTCCTGACAGATGATGTCGGCCGCCTGATGGACGACTTCGTCGTCGCGGCCAGCGGCATATAGCGACGTGCAAAGGATCGTGACCATGTCTTGCAGTCGCGCGGAAAGTTCCGACATGCGGCACTGCCGGTCGGCCAGCCCCAGTTGATGCTTGCTCATGGTCTTGTACGAGATCTCGTACGGCGCCCGTTGGAGCTGCGAGCATGCAAACTCGGCGTGGCGTTGCAGGGCTGCGGGCATGCGCGGCAACCGCGGACGCGGCTTGGGCCGCAGGGTTTCTCCGGCCAGCCACTTGGCGTAAGGCGCGAATGCCTTGCGCAGCGCCCAAAGGTGCATCGGGTTGGCCATGTTCGGCTTCTTGATCCCCGAAGCCTGCAGTGCCTTGCCGACCGGCTCGAAATACTGCGTGCCGTGGTGCTTGACCAACGACTTGAAGAACGCCATGCCGAGCATTTCACCCTCGCCCTCGTAAATGCAAGGAGCCAGATACTCGTGGACGTTGTCGCCAAACGGATGTCCGTGCAAGAACGAACGACCGCCGTGGGTCTTCATCAGCAATTCGATCGAGGCCTCTTTCTGGGCCTCGCTGCCGAAGATCTTCCCGATGACGCATTCCATTTCGCCGCGGTAGCCTTCGTCGATCAGCCCGCCGCCCCACTGCACCAACGAGTCGCAGGCGACGATCAAACCGGCCAGTCGAGCGAGCCGGCGCTGAACGAGCTCTCGGGTGGCGATCGCGGCGCCGTAGGTTACGCGGTATTCGGCCCAGGGGATCATGCTGGCCATCATCAGCCGCATCGTTCCGGCCGCGTTGGCACAGAGCGAGATCCGACCCAGATTCAAACCGTGATAGGCGATCGTCAGTCCGTCACCCCGTTGTGGCTTCAACAGGTTCTCGGCCGGCACGCGTAAGTCCTTGAAGATGATGCCCTGGTTGTACGTGTGCTTCAGGGCATACAGGCCGTACTTGCGGAGTTGGAATTGCTCGTTTTCCTGCTCGGGCAGGTCGACGATTAACACCGCCGGGCGATTCTCGATAAGGCACACCAGACCGATCGTCCGGCCCGGCACGACGTTGGTGATAAACAGCTTTTCGCCGTTGACCACGTAGTGATCGCCGTCCAGTTCAGCTCGGGTACGCAGCGCCGTCAGATCGGAACCGGCACACGGCTCAGTGAGCGCGAAGGCCGAAAGCTTCTTTCCGCTGGCCAGATCTGGCAGGAAGCGCTCTTTCTGTTCTGTGTTGCCAAACGTGCGCACCGGATCGACCGCACCAATGCAGCCGTGAACGGACGCTAGGCCGGCGACCGTCGGATCGATGATGGCCATCTGGGTCAGGAAGCTGGCAAACGCGGCAAAAGGCGAACCCGAGCCACCGTACTGCTTGTCGACCAGCAGCCCCCAGTAACCCGCATCGCCCAATTCGTTGAGCACGTTCTGCGGAACTTTGCGATGCTCGTCGAGGTTCGTGCCGGCCTGAACGTGCTTGCGCATGACGGACAGCGAGTCTTGCATCACGCGCTCAACTTCGGGCGGCGCAGGTTTTGTGTTGCTCTGGAACAGCTCGACCGGCAATTCGCGATCCCAGATGGCGCGGTGGACCGGGCTGTTGGTGGTTTGGTACTTCTTCGCGAACAGTTGATCGACTTGATCGTCCGCCTTGTCCAAGGCGCCCATGCGGCCGGCTTCGTCGGCGCTCTTGCCGCCCAGCTTCAAAGCGGTTTCCGCGAAGGATGCCTGGTTCTCTTGGTCCTTCTCGTCAGCAACCGGAGCGTGCGGATCTGTTTGAGTCTGCGGGTTCATGGGTCACTCAATTTGTCGGGGTTAACGGATTGGGTTCCCTAATGTTATACACTACCTGCCGAACGGTCGGTAGATATTTTTCTGTGGTCCTTTCGGGGGGATCGTCCCACCGGGTCCTCAACGGCTATTTCGCGTACATTGCCTCGATTTCTTTGGCGAAGTTCTGCAGCACGACATCCCGCTTCAGGCTCAACTTGAACGTCAGTTCGCCGGTCTCGGGCGTCAGCCCGCGGGAAAGCAGGGTGAACTTCTGGACCTGCTCGGCGTGAGACACATTGGACAGCCGCTGGTCGATGTGGTCCTTGTAGAGGGCGTTGACGTCGGCATGGGCCAGCGCCTGGGCCGGCGTAAACACCGGAATCTGGCGCTTGATGATTTCGGCCTTCAAGTTGTCCGGATCCGGCACGATCAGAGCCGTCAGATAGTTGCGGTCGTCGCCCACCACCACCGCTTGCAGGATCAACGGGTCCTCGGTCAGAAGGGCCTCCAGAACGGCCGGAGCGATGTTCTTGCCGCCGGCCGTCACGATCAGTTCTTTCTTGCGGCCGGTGATCCGCAGGAATCCATCATCCAGGCTGCCTAGATCGCCCGTGTGCAACCAGCCGTCTTGGATCGTCTCGGCGGTTGCTTCCGGCAAGTTCCAGTAGCCAACCATCACGTGCGGACCTCGCGTCAGGATCTCGCCGTCGTCGGCGATTTTCACTTCGACGCCCGGGATCGGCTTGCCGACTGTTCCGATCCGGTGGTTGTCGGGCGTGCCCGTGCTGATGACCGGCGAACTCTCGGTCAGCCCATATCCTTGCACCAGCGTGACGCCATTGCGGGAGTAAAACTCATTGACCGAGTCGGGCAGGGCGGCACCGCCGGCGCAGCACATCTTGATGCGCCCACCAAAGGTGGCGGCCAATACGCCCGGCTGGTCGGCGACGCCTTTTTCTTGCAAGGTACGCATGACCTTATCGAAGAAATACGGCACGCCGTTGAGGTAGTGCGGCTTGATCACCTGGCAATCGGCAACGATCGATTCGCGATCCGGCGACAACGCTAGCTCGCCCCCGGCGGCAATCCACAGATAATGATCCGACGTACGGGCGAAAATGTGCGACAGGGGCAGCCACGAAAGGCGTACTTCGCCGGGCTCAACCTGAAACCATTCCAACACGGCGCGCGAGTTGGACGCCAGGTTGCGGTGATTGAGCATCACACCTTTCGGGTCACCCGTCGTGCCGGACGTGTAGAGGATGGTCGCCAGGTCCTCCGGCTTGGTTTCGGAGACGGCCCGCTTTTGGATCTTTTTTCCCGTTTCCTCGCTTGCCTGTTCGGTCAACTCAGAGAGCCGGGTAATCGGCTGGTCACCGATCTTTTGCGAACAGGCGTCAAACGAAAGGTACTTGATTCCCTTGGGAAGTTGATCGGCGACGCCGGACAGCTTTTCCGCCTGTTCCGGACCCGAGACGGCCACCACCTTAGCGCCGCTGTTTTCGATCTGGAAGGCGATCTGCGGACCAGTCAGCGTGGCATGCACCGCCACGTGAACGCCTTGGGCCATGTGGACGGCCAGGTCGAAGACGATCCACTCGTAGCGGTTTTCCGAAACCTGAATCACGCGGTCTCCCGGCTTCACGCCCAACTCGACCAACACGGCCGCGGTGCGCCGCGCGTGTTCGGCGAGTTTGTCCCAGGTCGCGGTGACGAACTCGGGCTTGCCGTCGCGCTTGAAGTGGATGGCCGGCTTTTCGCCGTCCGCGTTTACCCGGCGATCGAACATCGCCACGAGCGTGTCTTGCAAGATATCAGCGACCATGAGAATGCCTGTGCCGAGCCAACGATTGGTAACTGCCTAACACGGCGGAAATGGGGGCCATTGGCCGTTTGCCAACATACCATTGGCGCAGGCGCGATGGTAGCGCCGCGGCAGAATTGGGAGGATTTTTCAGCTCCAGCCAGCGGGCACGTGCGCCACGGCAGCGCGGCCCTAGCCCGCGATGGCTCTTAGGGCGCGTTCATGCCGCGTTACACGCGCTCGAACACGGTGGCAATGCCCTGGCCGACGCCGATGCACATCGTGGCCAGGCCGGTTTGGGCCCCACGATCGATCATGTTGTTGACCAAGGTCGTTGTGATCCGCGCGCCGCTGGCTCCCAGCGGATGACCGATGGCGATCGAGCCGCCCCGCACGTTGACTTTGTCAACGTCGAGGCCCAGCATGCGGATGCAGGCCAGCGCCTGAGACGCGAACGCCTCGTTCAGTTCGATGACGTCGATGTCTTCGAGCTTCATGCCGGCTCGTTTGAGTGCTTTCTTGGTCGCTCGACCCGGGCCCGTGCCCATCCCAGCGGGATCGACACCTACGACAGCCGTTGCCAGCACGCGCACCAGCGGCTTGAGCCCCAGCTCCTTGGCCTTTTCCTCGGACATGATCAACAGTGCCGCGGCACCGTCGTTTAGCGGCGAACTGTTGCCCGCCGTGACGGTGCCCATGCCTGGCATGAATGCCGGCTTGAGTCCGGCGAGCGTTTCGATCGTGGACTCGGCGCGGACGCACTGGTCGAAGTCCACCAGGATGCGTTCGCCGGATTCGTCGCGTCCCCAGACCGGAACCATTTCTAGCTTGAACTCGCCCTTCGACTGTGCGGCGGCGGCCAGTTGATGGCTGCGCAGCGCGAACTCGTCCTGCTCCTCGCGCGAGATCCCTTGCGTCTGAGCAAGGAACTCGGCCGTCACGCCCATGGCCAGCGCCCCTTTCGACGTGCAATGGAACAGCTTGGGATTGAGGTTGATCCCGGCGTCCATCGGGATGTGCTGCATGTGTTCCAGTCCGCCAACGATCTGGACGTCTTCAAACCCGGCCATGATCGCGTGCGAAGCCTGGTTGATGGCTTGCAGGCTGGAGCCGCAGAGCCGGTTGACGGTGGTTCCGCCGGTACGTGTCGAAAGTCCTGCCATGAGCCCGACGACGCGCGCAGCGTTTAGTCCCTGCTCGCCCTGCTGCTGCGTGTTGCCGAGCACGACGTCTTCGATCTCGTTGCGATCGATGCCGGTGCGGTCGACCAGCGCTTCGACGACTTCGACGGCCAGGTCGTCGGAACGGACTTCGCGAAAAACGCCCTTGTCCTTATGGGCCCGGCCAATCGGTGTGCGGACGCAATCCACGATCACAGCGCGTTTCATCGGGAAATCCCTCGGTCGTTCGAAGATTGGAGTGACTCGCCCTGGCAGCACGCCCAGTCGGCGCTGTGTTGCCCGGCAACGAGCCGGTTCGTCGATTCGTACATATTGTACCGCCCAGGTCACTTGCGGCGAGCCTGGGCCATTTTTAGCCTCGCCTAGAGGTCGTAGAACTTCTTGCCTGACTTTGCCAGCTCGAGGAGCATTGGCGTGGGCTCGGCCCGCGCTCCGAGGCTATCCAGTGGTTTGAGCATCTCGATGATCTTTTTGGCGCCGAGCGTGTCCGCCCAAAAGAGCAGTCCGCCTTTGAACGGCGGGAAGCCGGTGCCGAAGATCAGACCGAGGTCGACGTCGCGGACATCGCGCACGACTTTGGCTTCGAGGATGCGGGTCGCCTCCAAAACCATCGGCAGGAACAGCCGCGCCGTGATGTCTTCGGGCGAGAGCTTTTCCTGCTTGCGGATGTGCGGCTTGATCAATTCGTCGACGGCCGGATCCGGTGTGCCTTTGCCCTTGGGATCTTTGTAGGCGAAGAAGCCGGCGCCCGTTTTCTGCCCCAGGCGTTTGGCCTCGACCAGCGCGGGAAGAATTGGGGAAGCCGCCGTTCGATCGGGAAACGCCTCGGCCATAACCTGTCCGGCAAAGTACGCCGTATCGAGCCCGACCACGTCGTACAGTTGGATGGGTCCCATCGGCATGCCGAACGCTTTGGCCGCGCGATCCACCGACTTGATGCTGGCGCCGTCGGCGATCAGTTCCAGCGCTTCGTTCATATAGGGCAGCAGCAACCGGTTGACCAGAAAGCCCGGCCCGTCGTTGACCACGATCGGCGACTTGCCGATGGTCTTGGCATAGGCGACGGCCGTGGCCACGGTCTCGTCGCTGGTCTTTTCGCCGCGTATCACTTCGACCAGCGGCATGCGCCGCACCGGATTGAAGAAGTGAATGCCGCAAAACCGATCGGGCCGTTTGAGGCCTTCGGCTAGCTTCGTGATCGGTATGGTCGACGTGTTCGACGCCAGAAACGCCTTGTCGGACAATTGCGGTTCGATCTTGGAGTAGAGCTCTTGCTTGGCTCTCGGATTCTCGACAATCGCCTCGATCACCAGGTCGCAGCTTGCCAGCTCCTCGTCGACCGTCGCCGGGTTGACCAGAGAGGCCATTTGCATGGCTTTGGTTGCATCGGGCCGCTTCGTTTCACGATCGTAGGACACTTCCTCCAGAATCTTCTGGATGCCGCCGGACAGTGCCTCGCGGACCGCGTCGTTGAGCGTAACCGGAATGCGGCGCTTGATCGTGGCGGCGGAAATGCCTTGTCCCATGATGCCCGAGCCGATCACGCCGACCGACTTGATCGGTGCCGGCTTGACATTACGGTTCTCGACCCCGGTATCTTTTTTGTTGCGGTCCGTAAGGAAAAAGATGTTGATCAACGACCGATTTACGGGCGAGCCGAACAAGCCGGCCATCGCTTCTGATTCGGCGGCTCCGGCCGCATCAGCATCGAGGGCCGAGGCTTCGAGCAACAATTCGAGCGCCGCGCCCGGCGCCGGATAATTGCCCCCGGTCTGCTGTTGGATTACGGCCGACGCGGTCGCGCCCAAGAACCCCAGCTCGGTGTCGCTCATTCTGATCGGCTTCGACCAGTCTTCACGGTCTTTCTTCCATTGACCGGACGCCTGCTCGGCGCGAATCACTTTGACCGCGCTTTCCAGCAGATTGGCTTCGGGAACCAGGTCGGACACCAGGCCCATCAGCGCGGCCGTCTTGGCGTCGATGGATTCTCCGGCGGTAATCATCTCGATAGCGTTGTACAATCCCAGCACGCGCGGAGCCCGCACCGTGCCGCCCCATCCTGGAAGCAGGCCTAACTTCACCTCGGGGAACCCATACATCGACTTGGCGTCGCTGGCCATTACGCGGCGATCGCACCAGAGCGCCAGTTCGGCGCCGCCGCCCACACACTGTCCGGCGATGGCCGTGACGGTGACAAACGGCACCTTGGACAGCCGCGCGAACAGTTGCCGCCCGGCGGCACACATCTCGACCACTTTTTCGTGCGGCATGTCGATGTTCTCGACGAACTCGCGAATGTCGGCGCCGACGACGAACACGCCCGGCTTGCCCGAGCGGATGACCAATCCGGCCAGATCAGTGCGGCCTTCCAATGCCGTGAGTTGCTTGTCGAGATCGTCGAGCACGGCGCGGGAAAAGACGTTCGCGCTGCCGCGCGGATCGTCGAGCGTCAGCACCGCAATGTCCGAGCCCTCGGTGCTCAACGTGAAGTAGCCTTGGTCGGCCATGATTCGCTCACCTTTCGTGGTCGCAACTGCGGAAAAGCCGGCAGGACGCAGAACACGCGTCGCTCGGCGAAATGGTAGAAGATGGAACACGCGCCAGCGCGTGGCAACCTGTATTGATACCCCCGCCCAACGCGCTCCACAAGGGCCGCCGCGTGCCCGATCGGGGCAGCCGATTTGGACCGTCCGGGGAACGGTTCGCAGCGAGTGCCGGTGGTTTGACAGGCACGCCCGGCGCGCTATCCTGGACCACCGGGCCGTGCGACCTCGCACGGAAGAGCCGCGAACGCCGTGCGGAGGACTGCCGTATGTCGGATCAAATCACAGAAGATCGTCGTTGGGCCATTGGGCTGGGCTTGGCCCTTTTGGGGGTGGCAGCAGTGCTGGGACCACGGACGGTGGCCATCGCCGGCGCGGCCGAGAAGTCCGCTGAGTCGATCCGGTTGGTGATCGACTACGGCGACGGCGTGGAACTGCACTTCAAGGCGCTCGGCTGGCGCAAGGGCATGACCGTGCTCGATGCGTTGGCCGCGGCGGCCAAACACCGGCGCGGTGTCGCGTTCAAACAGCGCGGCTCGGGCGGATCGGCGCTGGTCACGCAGATCGGCGACCTCAAAAACGGCGGGGGCGGTGCCCAGGCGAAGAATTGGATGTACTACGTCAACGGCCAAGAGGCAGAGATCGGCGCCGGCGCCCAGTCGCTTAAGCCCAATGACGTTGTCTTGTGGAGGTTCCAGGTCTACGACTACAATCCGTAGTGCGTGGCGCGGACCTGATGGTGAGCGGGTCCTTGGTGAAATTGCCGCGGTCGAAGTTCTGCTTGGGAGCAACAACGTGAATCGCCGAAGAATCGTGGACATCGCCGTGTTTTGTGGCTTGATCGGGCTGGCCGTGGCGACGCGCATGATCATGCTGAAGCCGAATTTCCACGCGGTCACGGCGGTGGCGCTGTTCGCCGGGTTCTACTTTCGTCATCGGGCCGTGGCCGTGCTCGTGCCGCTGACCGCGATGTCGATCAGCGATTGGTTCATCGGTGGCTATGCGCGGGAAGTGATGCTGACGGTCTATGCCGCGATGGCATTGCCAGTTGCTTGGCGGACTCTTCTGCGAAATCGACTCACTGCCGGCCGAGTGGGCCTGACCGCCGTGGCGTCTTGCCTGATCTTTTTCGTGGCCACCAATGCGGCGGTGTGGTACGCGGGCATCTGGTATTCACGCGGCTGGGACGGATTGATTGCGTGCTATACCGCGGCCCTGCCGTTCTTAGTCAACTCGCTGGCGGGCGACCTGCTGTTCTCGGCTGGGATTTTCGGAGCATACGCACTGGCCCTGCGTTGGGCGAAATTTGCGTCGCCATTGACCGCCCAGCAAGCTGCGCTAGTTGCGAACTAGTCGCGCGCTCGGGCACGAACGCATCTCGAATGATAGGCACGCCGGCGTCCGCGCGGAGCCGAAGGGAAGCGCGTCTCGCCGCGGGGATCTACCGGAACTAGCGCAGGGCACCATCAGGCCCTAGCCGCCACGCGTCGCAGCACCATCGGCGGCTGCCCGCGCTTCGGCCGGTTCTTCGGCGGCCGGTTTGTCACTGTCCGCAGCGACTGCATCGGCTTCCGGCTCGGGTTTGGGTTGCAGGATCGACCGCAAGTCGGCGATCATGTCGCCCACCATTTCCTTCAAGCTGCCATCCGGCACTTCCTCGTCGTCAGACACCAAGGAGTAGGCGTCCTTGATCTTGGTGCGCATCGTGCCGACGAAATCAGCATCGGGCGAACCGGCCGCGGCCTCAACAAGCCCGCTGCGGCCGGTGGGGCCTTGCAGGCCGTTCAGCGCGCTGGCCAGGGCATAAACGACGAGCCTACGCGACGGTGGCTGTTGGATCGTGATCTGGTCAAGCTCGCGTTGACAGATCTCGACCGTCTGGTGTCCCAGCAAGTTGGATAGCGTTGCAAAGTCAACCTGGGCCCCCTCGGGAAACTTGAGTTTGCCCACACACTCAGCCAGCTCGCATCGCAGCGTGTTTCCCGCGGAGGGATCGGCAATGATCTTTTGGAAAGCCGCCAGGACTTCGTTTTTCGGCCCCGGACTTCCCATCTCCGCGAGAATTTGTCCGGCGCACCGCCGCATCCAATTGTGGCCGCCCTGACTGCGTCCGGCAGGCGCTTCGGCCTGGTTGAGAATCGCCAGCATCTGTCCGGCAAACTCGTCCCGTTTGTTCGCTGGAATGCCGCCTTCGGCTTGCGCGATGTCGACGAGACCGACCATCGCGGCGATCTTCATGTCGTCGGGGAAGCGATCGGACGTGACCACGTATTGCAGCAGTGGAAAGGTGCTGCTCAGCGGCTTTCCATTCGGTTCGCTTTGCTTGAGCATCCCGAGCACGAGAATCGCGTTGACCCGGTTCGCTGGATGCGCGTTCTTGTCGACGGCGATCTTCTTCATCTCGTCCATCGACATCTTGACCAGCCGGTTGTAGACCGTTCCCTGCCTGCCGTAGGTAAGAAAGAGACGCAATTGGTGGCGGGTGGAAGGCAATATCCGAGCATCCGGGGACTTTGTGGAGAACAGCCGCATGAAGTACTGCGAGAAATACTGGTCGAACTCCGCCTGCTCATTACCTTCGAACGTGCCGCGGCGAAGCATGCGCTGGATGTCGCCCCGTTTCTTGGCCAACGGATGCTGCCCGGCTCGCTGCGCCATGACGGCGTGCGGAACGATCAAGACGAGCGAAGCGCCCAAACAGAGGGCGATTGTGACCCGCCAGCGCAAATTAAACGATTGTGCCTGCACGATCCCCATCCTTTGCTGCTCCGGAATTGGAGCCTGGAATTGACCAAGCCCCAGATGCTCGCAACCTCAATGGGGACTTGGGTTTTCAGAGAATTCCCACACTTCAGCGTACCACCGCCGGCTCGAATCTGTCAAGCTACCGATTGGCTTGCCCGGCCGGCCCACACAGCCCGTAGGTCGGGCACAATACTGGGTTTGCGATTGGTTCGCCGACCCGCTGCCGGCAGCCCCCTGTGACAACGTCCGAAACTTGGCGAAGCGGCCCTCCTTCACCTTCACACGCCCCAATTCTTGCCCATGGCTCTGCTCTATTACGATCCGTTGTTTCTCGAACATCGCACGGGCACCCATCCCGAGCGTGCCGAGCGACTGGTTCAGGTCATGCGGCATCTGGAGCGGACGGGCCTCGAGGGGCGTTTTGAGCGCCCGACGTGGGAACCTGCCACGATCGAGCAACTGTCGACGGTTCATGCTCCCCAGCACATCGCCGCGATCGAGGCGTTCGCCCGCCAGGGAGGAGGCCGGATCGAAGAAGACACGGTTTGCAGCGAGCGATCGTATGACGCCGCTCGGTTGGCCGCCGGAGCGGTGTGCGACGCGGTGACGCGTGTCGTCCAGGGGCAGGACCGGCAAGCGTTGTGCTTGGTGCGCCCGCCCGGACACCATGCGTTGGCCGACGCGCCCATGGGTTTTTGCCTGTTTGGCAACGTCGCAGTGGGGGCCCGGCTGGCTGTGCAGTCCTTAGGCGTGAACCGGGTGCTGATCGTCGACTGGGACGTACACCACGGCAACGGTACGCAGGCCATGTTTTGGACCGACCCTCAGGTCGGATTCCTTTCGATCCATCGTTGGCCGTTCTACCCAGGATCGGGCAGCACCGACGAGACGGGCACGGGCGACGCGTTGGGCACCAAGGCGAACTTGCCGATCGAGTTCGGGACGCCGCGGTCCAAGTATCGCGAGCGGTTCCTCACGGCGTTGGAAACGCTGTCCAAGAAAATGCGGCCCGAGTTGGTGATCGTCAGTGCAGGTTTCGACGCTCATCGCGACGATCCGGTCGGCTCGCTCGAATTGGAAACGGAAGACTTCGGACCGTTGACCAGTGCCGTGCTCGACGTCGCCGACCAATTCGCCGGGGGCAAGATCGTCAGCGTGTTGGAAGGCGGATACAACACGGGCGTGTTGGCCGGTTGCGTGGCGTTGCACGCCGAGAAGCTGCTCGATCGAGCCCCGTCGCCGGGCGAATAGGTCGCGTTTTCACCCGAATGTGCGCCGGAACCGATTTGCCCGTTCCCGGTACGATTGTGCCGATTCTGACGGAACTTCCACCGGCGTAATCCCGCATGTGCAGGCAGGCGTTTCCGGCGACGACGACGCCACCGTTCCGCTGGCGCGCAATGTGACATTTGGTCGGGTGGGCCTGTGGGACTGAGGTCCCTTCGCGTCGTATTTGCTTCGGACGCGCAGCGTGCGCAGTCGATCGCTTCAATAGTCCACGCGCGTGGAGTACGGAGTCTCGACGTGCGCAGCGACAACGGACTTGGCAGAACGATGGATCGAATTGCCCTAATTGCCTGCGCTGGGATTGTGGTTCTCCCGAGCCTCGGGATGCTTGTCGGCGCCTCCACGGCAGCAGCGGAGGGCCCACCGCCCGCACCGACAGCACAGGCGATCGCTCAACACACGCCGGGCCAACTGCGCCGGGCGCCCAGTCCAAACGCGGTTCAGCACGCACAACAGCGCAGTACGCCGGTCATGTCTGCCGTTCGTCGAGCCGACGACCGGGTTCGGGCCGGATTCGATCGCGCTGCTCGCGGAGCCCACTACTCGGCCCGGGCCGAATTTGTGGGAGCGTTGCGAATCATCGCCGCGGCGTACGACGCCGATCAAAAGTCGCAACGCTTTACGCAGTCGCTCAGCGCTGGGCTGGCGGCGCTACGCGAATCGCGCGACTTTCTGCGTGGCGGACCCGACCATCCGGAACTGCCGATTGCCCGGATTGCCGCGGCGCACGAGTCCCGGATTCTGGCCGGCTCCGAGCTGCACGACATCGGTCACGAAGCTGCCGCGCAACGATATCGCGAGTTTGCGGTCGGACAGCTTGCCGGGTGCGCCGCGGGCGAACCAGTCGGTTCGCTGGCGCTATTCGGATTGGCGAAGGTGGCCCAAGTGACGAGCTCAGGTCCAGGGATTCACGGCTCCGAGCATATCGATCGGGCTGCGGCGCTGTACCGCGCCGCGTTGGTGGCCAACCCTACCAATTTTTGTGCAGCCAACGAATTGGCGGTGTTGATCAGCCAGCGCGGTCACCTTGAAGAGGCCCGAGACCTGCTCATTCACAGCGTGAAGATCTCGCCCCAGGCCACGACCTGGCACAACCTGTCGACCGTTCACGCCCGACTCGGCGAGGTCCGCCTGGCCGAACAGGCCAAAGCCCAGGCCGAGTCGCTGCCACCAGCCCAAAAGCCGAATTCCGCGCCTGCCGTCGAATGGGTCGATCCGCAAGCGTTTTCCCAGACCAATAGCGCGACCGACGCGACGCTCGCAACCGTTCCTGTCGCACAAACCAATCCGGCCGCCGCCGGACAAGCGACCCGCCAACCAACCGCCAACTCGGCCCGCAAACCACCGTTCGATTCATTTCGCCGGTCATTGCGACGGTAATCCCTCGACTCGAGAAACCCATGATCGCACCCAATTCCCAATCGGATCGAAACATTCGGCCAACGAATCATGCCCCGGTTAGTCCCCGTCGCTCCACGCGTTGTTCGACGGTCGCGCTTACGGCCGTAGTGGGCGTCCTGCTCATCGCGGCCGTCGGTCGAGAATCGAGTTTGGAGTCGTCAGCCGCAACAAAACCGCGAACTTCGCGTCCGATTGCCTTGGCGGTAAGACCAAGCGAAGCAAGTCCCCCGACGTTGCCGTCGAGCGCACCCCGGGCGTTGTCGGTTGGGCAGGCACGCAGGGATGTCAGCGCGAGCCAGACTGCTGCGATGGTCCAACTTTGTCAGGTCTTGACGCCGGCCGATCCGAATCCGATTCCGGCCGTCGACTGCGTGAACGACTGCCCGCCACCGGGTCCGTTTGGTTGGGACGCGATGGGGCCGGCGCCGGAGTTTCAGGAGTGGGCACAGGGTGAATACGTAGGTCGGGCTCGGCTTCCGCACGTGCCGACGTATCGGCTGCGGGTCGACGACGAGCTCGAATTCGTTTTTCGCGTGACGCGTGACGAAACGCCCAAGCCCTACCGGATGAACGTTGGTGACGAACTGTCGATCGAATCGACGACCGACGGCGACTTGCGACGCACGGTGGTTGTGCTCCCCGACGGAACGGTCATGCTGCCGCTGGTCGGCGCTGTGCATGCCGCCGGCCTGACGGTCGATCAGCTTCGCCGCCATTTGGACGACGTCTACCTGAAATTCATGAAGGTGCCTTCCATCACCGTGACCCCGGTCAAGGTCGACACGCAACTCGAGGATTTGCGGTTCACGGTTAGCGGCCGGTCGGGCTTTGGCGGCCAAGTGCTTCCTGCCCGCGTTACGCCCGAGGGTACGGTGCAGTTGCCCGCCGTCGGCAGCGTCCCGGCACAAGGGCTGACGATCGACGAGTTCGAGTTCGAGCTGGCCGAACGGTTCTCCGAGTCGATCGAGGGAATCGAAGTGGTTCCGGTACTCCGCGCGCGTGCCCCGCGGTATGTCTACGTGCTCGGCGAAGTCGCCCGCCCGGGCCGTTACACCCTGGAGCAGCCGACCACGGTGATGCAAGCCATCGCCATGGCGGGAAGCTGGACAATCGGAGCCCACATCACGCACATCGTGGTTTTTCGTCGGGTCGACGACTGGCGATTGGTCGCCACCACGCTCGACTTGCGTGCCGCACTACTCGGGCGGAGCCCGTGTCCGGCCAGCGAAATCTGGATCGGGGACGCGGATCTGATCATCGTTCCCAAGAGCAGACTGCTGCGCACCACGAACTTCATCGAGTTGGTGTTCACGCGCGGGATTTACGGCGTCATTCCGTTTAATGGCAACGTGTCCTACGTCGCATTCCGCGGGCTGACGTTCTTGCCGTAACCGCAATCAATCGACCGACGCTGGCCTCGTACCGTCGCATTGGCCCAACCTGCGGGCGCAGCGACGGAAATTCCGCGCCGCGGCTTTTCACGCCCGCGTCGGGCACTTATCGTTGTAGTGCGTCCCGAGGAGACCTGCCGAAGTCCGCGTTGACGGGCGGCAATCGGCCCTGAAACGCCGATTCGACGCACGCCGTCAGCGGTTTGTTCGGTTGCACTTTGGTCCGTCCGGACGGTCCGCGGAATGCGCGTGACGTCGCGTAGCGCGGCCGGCGATCGCAGCATTCCGCATTGGACGCATGACGACAATCGCAACTGCGCAATCCCCAATCTGGAGCAACCTCGATGAACCGTCTGAATAACGTCCGAGCGGCAATGGTGTTTGGTATTGTTTGCGGCATCCTCGCTGCGACGAGCAACGCCGCTGATGAATTGCCCTCGACGCTGAAGCCCGTTCCGCGCGAAGGTCGCCACGCGGCACGTCACGAAAAAATCAATGAGCGAATCAAGCAAGGCAACGTCGATTTGATCTTCGTCGGTGACTCGATCACCCAAGGCTGGGAGGGCAATGGGAAGGACGTTTGGGCGAAGTACTATGGCGAGCGCAACGCGACGAATCTTGGCATCGGCGGCGACCGCACGCAGCACGTGTTGTGGCGGCTCGAACACGGCAACGTCGACGGCATCGCGCCCAAGTTGGCCGTGTTGATGATCGGCACGAACAACTCGAACCGCGACGACAACACGGCCGAGGAGATCGGCGCGGGCATCAAAGCGATCGTCGAAAGCCTGCGCGAAAAGCTGCCGCAGACCAAGGTGCTGATTCTTGCTGTCTTTCCCCGCGGCCCAAAGCCGAGTCCCCAACGCGAAAAGAACGCCAAGGCCAGCGAGATTGCCTCGAAGCTGGCCGACGACAAAAACGTCTTCTATCTCGACATCGGCGACGAATTTCTGACGGACGATGGCGAGTTGACCAAGGAGATCATGCCCGACTACCTGCACTTGAGCCCCAAGGGCTATGAGATTTGGGCCGCGGCCATCGAGCCGAAAGTGGCCGAGTTGATGGGCGACAAGTAATCGCACACGGGCATGCGCTGCCGCACACCACGCAGCCAAAGCGCCGGGCGAACCAACCCTACGTCGGCTTGCGCACTTGCCGAAACCACCGGGCGAAGTCGCGAACGCCGTCCGCTACGGAAACCATGGGGCGATAGCCGAGCAACCGTGTTGCTTTGCTCAGATCGGCTTGAGTGACCGGCAGATCCTCCGGGCAGGCGGGCCGCCGGTCGATCGTGGCCGGCGTTTCCAGTGCATCTTCCAGCAGCGTGACCAAATCGCGAATCGCCACCGGCTCGTCGTGTCCCAGGTTGATGCACTGGCCAACGGCCGCATCGGTACTCAGCGCGGCGAGAATCCCGTTGCACACATCGCTGACGTGCGTGAAGTCGCGCCGTTGAGAGCCATCGCCCAACAGCGGAATCGGACGCGCCGCCAGAATCGATTCGGCAAAGACCCACATGGCCAGGTCGGGGCGAATGCGCGGACCATAGACGCTAAAAGGCCGCAAGCAGACGACCGGCAGCGCGTGGGTTGTGTGGTAGGAGAGGCACATCAGTTCCGCGGCCCGTTTCGTCACGCCATACGGGCTCAGCGGGACGCCCAACTGACCATCCTCGGTGAATGGCACCGCCACACCCGACCCATAAACCGTTGACGACGAAACGAATACGAGCCGTTCGACACGGCCGGCGCGTGCCGCCTCTAGGACCGAAAGCGTTCCGCCGACGTTGGTTTCAACGAACACTTCCGGCCGCGCGACGCTGGCCCGCACACCGGCATAGGCCCCGAGATGGACGATCCGGCGGACTCGCTGCTCGGTGCACAAGCGATTGAGCCCGGTGGTGTCGCAGAATGACTGCTCGACGATTTCGACCCGCGCGTCGCTAGCGAATCCGGCGATGTTGGCCCGCTTGAGCGCGGGATTGTAGTAGTCGTTAAAGTCATCCAGGCAGATTACGCGGGCGTCTGCTTCGCGCTCGAGCAATCGCTCGATGAAATGACTGCCGATGAAGCCGGCGCCGCCGGTCACGAGGATGCTCATGCGCGATTCCGATTGGAGCGTTTCAGGGCCGGAATACAGCCCTCGCTTGTGCGGCACGACCGCGGGCCGTCGCACCGATTGTACCACGCGACGCCGTCAGTAGCATTCGTTCGGCAGCGCGGGGGCGCGTGTGAACCAGTTTCGCAGGCCAAGCAACAAAATGATTCCGAGCGCCGCTCGGGCCTCCTTGGAGTTGATCTTCGAGTTGCCGTACCGTCGATCAGCGAAGGTGATCGGCGTTTCGCCGAACCGCGCCCCGAGCCGCTTCAAATGCCAAAGAATCTCTTCCTGAAACGAATAACCGCGGGAGCGAATCGCGTCGAAATCAACTTGCGCCAAGCGCGACGTGCGGTAGCACCGAAACGCGCCGCTGCAATCCTTGGCGCGAAGTCCGAGCAACAGACGCGCATAGGCATTCACGCCGCGACTCATTACATGGCGAATCAGTGGCCACCCCTCCACCCCTCCGCCCGGCACGTACCGCGACCCGATCATGACGTCGACGCGGCCGCCCGGTTCTTCGTTTTCCATTCCGGCAATCAGTTCTGGCAGGTAGCGCGGATGATGGCTGAAGTCGGCGTCCATGTTCAACACGTAGCGGTAGCCGTTGTCGATGGCGTACTTCATTCCGGCGATTGTCGCGGTACCCAGCCCTTGCTTTCCCGCGCGGTGCAAGCAACGCAGCCGTGGGTCTTCTGATGCCTTCTGATCGCACCATTGCCCGGTGCCATCCGGTGAGTTGTCGTCGACGACCAGCAGGTCTACCTGGGGCGTAGTTTCCAGGATCTCATCAACGAGTCTGGGAAGATTTTCTATCTCGTTATACGTGGCCAGCATGACCAGGGTGGTGTGAGCGGGGGGCATGGCAAACTCACGCGGGGACCAGGAATGCTCGGCACGCGGCGGCGACGCAAAGGTGCCGATTGTTCGGCCGAAACGGGGCGGTTCGACTTCGGGCGCTAGTCGCGCCTATCGGTGGCCGCGGACTGCATCTACAATCTAGCTTTTCCTGCCCGCCCAAAACGTCTCCCGCCGAATGTCCGATCATGGGTGCTCCACCCGACACCGTGGCCAAGCCGGACTCTGGCGTGCCGGCTGAGGCGACCGTTACCGCCCGCGAACCGGTGGTTTTCGGTCGCGCGTTTTGGTGTACCTATGTGGGCAACACGGCGCTGATGATAGCGTTCTCGATGATGTATCGGTACGCCGATTTCGTGCGCTTCTTGGGCGGTAGTGAGTGGACGCTGGGGCGGATCGTCGGCGTGGGCATGGTCGGGAGCGTGACCATGCGGATCTTCCAGGGGCAGGGCATCGACCGATTCGGCGCGAGGCGCATCTGGCTGTGGTCGTTGGTCGGATTCGTGATCAGCATGCTCGCGCATCTGTCGATCACGCGCGACGACGGGCCGGCGATTTATCTGCTACGCGTCCTGTACATGACCAGCTTTGCCGGTGCGGCCGGCGCGTCGATCACCAGCGTCTCGCGCAGTCTGCCGCTGCCTCGGATGGCCGAAGTGATCGGCATGTTGGGCACGTCGGGCTTCATCGGGATGGCACTTGGCCCACAACTGGGTGACCTATTTTGTGGGGGTGAAACCATCACCCGCGGCGACTTGAACGCGATGTTTGGCGTCGCCGCGTTGTTGGGTACCGTGTCGTTTGTCTGTGCGGAACTTGCCACGCGAAACGAGCAAAGACCGCGTCCTCGCAAGCGCCCGCACCTATTCTGGCTGCTCCGCCGATATCACCCCGGGTTTGTCCTGCTCTTGGGCGCAGTGCTCGGGGTTGGACTTACCTTGCCCACAACTTTCCTGCCAACGTACACCCGAGAGTTGGGTATCCTTCGCACCGGCCCGTTCTTTATTGTCTACGCAGTCACAGGATTTGTCGTGCGCCTTGGCACGCGGCGTTTGCCGCATTTGATTGGCGTACGGCCCATGATCTTGCTGGGGCTGACCGCGTTGGCGATGAGCATGCTGATGTACCTGCCGGTAACGAATGAGTGGGGGCTGATTCTGCCCGGGATGTTCGCCGGTACGGCACACGCTGTGCTCTTTCCCGCGGTCACGGCGCAGGGAAGTTGGGCATTTCCGAATCGTTATCGCGGGCTTGGCACAACCGTCATGCTCGGGATGCTCGACTTCGGCATTCTTGTCGGTGCGCCGCTGGTGGGCGGACTCGTGCAAGTGAGCCGGGCGAACCGTTTGCCTCCGTATCCCACAACTTTTTTCGTCTTGGCCGCCAGCGTAACTCTGTGCGGATTGATCTACGCACTCTCGCCGCGCGGCAAATAACCAATCCAGGAATTTCTGCCTCATGCCGAAAAGCGTTTCTCGTTCTACTAAACCGGCCGCGAAATCGTCGACGGGCTACTATCGCGATGATCTTGCGTACATCCACAACAAAGGGTTCGGCGACTTCGCCGCGGGTGCGTCGCACTGGCTGATCAACTTGCTGCGCTCACACGGATTTATCGACGGATTGGTCATCGACTTGGGCTGTGGCAGCGGAATCTTGGCCCGCGAGCTTTCGGTTGCCAATTACGGCGTGCTCGGCTGCGACATTTCGGAAGCCATGATCGAGATGGCACGAGAGCGGGTGCCCCGCGGTGAGTTCCAAGTCAGGCCGCTGTTGCGGGCCCGACTGCGACCGTGCATCGCGGTGACCGCGATTGGCGAGGTGTTCAACTACCTGTTCGACCGGAGAAACACGCCCGATCGGCTAGAAGAGTTCTTCGCCCGTGTTCACGACGTGCTGCGCCCGGGAGGCTTGTTCGTGTTCGACGTGGCCACGCCGGGACGAGTGCCCGAAGGACATTCGCGTTCGTTCCGCGAGGGCGCCGATTGGGTGTGCCTCTTTGAGGCAAGAGAAGATTCCGACAAGCGGACGATCACGCGCCGCATCAACACGTTTCGCAAAGTCGGCCAGCTTTACCGCCGCGACTCCGAAACGCACCGTCTGCGACTGTTCGATCGGACCGAGTTGACCAAGCAACTGCGTGGCGCCGGCTTTAAAGTCAGCACGGTCAGTGACTATGGCAAGACGCAGTTTCCGCCAGGATACGTCGGTTTCGTGTGCGAGAAGAAGAAGTAGCGCCAATGCCGCCGAACAGTGGCACGCGTGACCATGCCGACGCACCCAGCGGCCACTTCCGGCGGATCGGCCGATCGCTGCTGACAATCGATGTGATCCACTACTTCGCGGCCAGTTGCCGGTAGTAGTCGATCGATCGCCGCAGGCCTTCCTCGAATGCGACTTGCGGTTCGTACTTCAGGCACTCGCGGGCCTGGTCGATAGCGGCCAGGCTCTCACGTACGTCACCGGCACGCGGCGGCTGAAAGACCGGTTCGATGTCGGTGCCCAATAGCCGGTTGAGGATTTCGAGCAATTCGAGCAGGCTCGAACTGCGGCCGTTGGCCACGTTGAACGTTCTGCCCGCCACGCGCTTCGCGTCGGCGTCGGCAGCCAGCAGGTTGCCGTGAACCACGTTGGCGACGTAGGTGAAGTCTCTGGATTGGTGTCCGTCACCGAAAATGGTCGGCTGTCGGCCGGCCAACAGCGCGGTGATGAACAGCGGAATCACGGCCGAATATTGGCTGTTCGGGTCTTGCCGAGGGCCAAACACGTTGAAGTAACGAATGGTTACGGTTTCGAGCCCATAGGTCGTCCACGCGGCGTGGCAGTAGTGCTCCGCCGCCATTTTTGCCGCGCCGTAGGGCGAGATGGGAGCCGGTAGATCGGTTTCTCGTTTGGGCGAGCGTGGCTGATTGCCGTACGCGCTGCTCGAGCCTGCGTAAACCACCCGTCGCACTCCGGCCTTGCGTGCTTCGTCCAATAGGGTGAGCGTGCCGGTGACGCACGCCGCGTTGGTGTCGAGCGGCCGTTCGACGCTGCGCTGCACCGAGGCCAGCGCGGCCTGGTGAAACACGCAGTCGACGCCTTTGACGGCCGCGGCGACGGTCGCCGCGTCGGCGACGTCGCCTTCGACGAGTTCCAGGTCGTTGCCAAAGGGTTCCAAATTGGCCCGGTGGCCCGTCGACAGGTTGTCGAGAACCCGAACCCGATCGCCGCGCGCGACCAACCCTTCGACGATGTGCGAGCCGATGAACCCGGCGCCGCCGGTAACCAAGAACGTACGCATGGCAAACTCTGCAAGGTGAAAAACCGCTAGTTTCCGAATTCTAGCACAACCTTGCAAGGACCCTGGCGCAGCGCGAAACTGGCGCGGCCGCTGGATGGCGTCAGTCGTTGACGACGATACAGCCCATCAGATTCGCGCCGCCGGCACGCAGGGCCTCGACGGCCTCGACGGCCGTATCACGTTGGGTCGTCGGCCTCGATACCAACACGTAGACCGCGTCGGCATGAGCGGCCAGCCAGGCGGTTTCCGGGGCGGCGGTATCCGAAATACCAATCAACACCGCGCGGTATTTGGGGCGAAGTGCCCCCCAGCCAAAGTCCTCGGGCTCAGCGACCGGAGCCTTCGCGTCCCCACGGCTGACGAAGTCGATCCGCGGTGTGGTCGTCGAGTGGATGATCTCGGGCCAGCGCGCGGTGCCCAGCATGGCCTCCGCAATGCCAGGGCCTTTGGGATTGACCGACTGCGAGAGCTGACCGCGTTGCAAATCACCGTCGACAAGCAACACGTCGCCGGAAGACTGGAGAGAAAATGCTTGCGCCAGGTGCGTCATCGAAAAACCGTCTGTCGTCGCTGCATCCGGGCTGACCAGGAGCATGACGTTGCAGTAGTTGGTCGAAAGTTGTTCGCCCACTCGCTCGGCCAACTCGTGGTAGTGGTCGGCCACGACCGGCACGGTCGGTAGCAGACACATGTGCGCCACCGCGTGTGCCCGGGCCTCGAGCTTGGCTGGTTCCATCGCACGCCCGATCGGCGATTGCTCGACGGACGTGCGCGGAGTTGGGCGCGGCGCAATCGGCGCCGGGGCGGCTTGCGGTTTAGGCGGCGCCACTTGGGCCCGAGGCGGAGCTGCCGGGCGCAGTGCGGGCGGCGCTTCTTCCTGATGGCGGCGCTCCAGCGCCTTTAATGCATCCAGGACTCTTGTCATGGCGTGTCCCTCGTGGGTCCTAGCCGCGCCGCAGCTTGGCAAACAGTTGGCGGTATTGGCGCTTCGGCGCCGGCCGTTTGGGCCGCGCCGGTTCGTCTTCGATGATCAGGAATTCCCCCGTTTCGGCGGCCGCTTTGGCATCGGCCCAGAATGAATCCGCCCCGGTGACGGCAGCCAGATCCGTGACCACGTTGAGCAGATCCACTTCGTCGACCGCGTGGGGCGGTATTTCCACGTGACTTGCGGCAACGTCCTGCGGGCCAATCGCGGACGCAATTTCGGCGTTGGGCATTTCGTCGACCGTGGAGTCGGCAATCCGGGTTTTTGTCGGGCTTGATTGTGGCTCTGCATCGTCCACGGGGCAGACCGCCTCGAGCGAGATCGGCTCCGGCGCCGCGACGTCGTTACCGGCGGTCGCAACAATCGCGTCTTCGAGCATCGCGGCGAACTGCCGGCTCTCCCAGCACGATACGCGTGGCGCTCCGGCAAAGACAATCGCGTCGGCGGCATAGCGGTCTAAAACGACTTCCTCCTCGGCGAATTGCTCGTTGAGCGGGTCACGGAATTCCGGAAAATCGAGCTCGACCTCCGGCTCCGAATTGGCGGCGTGCGGTGCCTCGAACTCGGCTGGAGCGTCGTCGCCGGCATCCTCGTCGTGCTCGACGGTCTCGGCCACGTGCAGCGCGGGCGGCTCGGCGGAGCGGAATGGAATCGCGTCGGGTGTCTCGTCAGCCACGTCCACGTCGCCCAACTGGCCAAACTCGATAACCCCTTCGGACGACGTTTCGGCGTTGCCAGCACTCCACGGCGTCGGCAGTTGTTGCAGGTCGGCCCAGGCCTCTTCGATGGCCGCGGACGTAAGTCGCTGGGCCCCGCCGAGACTCGCCAGCAGGAGTGCGTGGTCGCAAATCTGGTTGATCAGCCGCGGGATTCCGTCCGACGCGCGATAAATGCTTTGTAGCACGTCATCGTCGAGCAGTTTCGATACGCTTCCGCCGACCATCTCGAGTTGGCTGCGCACGTACTGACCCGTGGCGGCACCGTTGAGCGGTTCGAGGTAGCAGCGGGCCGCCAGGCGTTGGGCGAAGGACGAAAGTTTCGGGCTGGCGAAGCGCTCTTCCAAACGCGGACTGCCCGCCAATACGACACGAACGCGCGATTGGCCGTCGCGGACCAGGTTGGTCAGCAGGCGGATCTCTTCTAGTAATCGAAGCGGCAGCGTGTGACCCTCGTCCACGATCAGCAACATGGCTCTGTCGTGCGCGTCGGACGGCTCAAGCGCATCGATCAGCGACAGGCGCAATTCGCCTTCGTCCATAGCGCGGTAGGGCTTACCGAGCTTGTAGAGAATCGATTGAAGGAGCGCTGTCCGCGTACCGAGGCGTCCGCAAGCAAGTTGGACGACCGAAAGCGAATCGGCAAACTCGCGGGCGAGCAACTGACACAAGAGCGTCTTTCCGATGCCGGACGGCCCGATCAACAATCCCGGCCCTTCACCCCGTTGGATGCACCGCGATAACGTCAGGCGTGCCTCTTCGATGACCCCGACAGCGACATAACGATCGGCATGCGGTGCCGGCTGAAAGGGGCGACCGTGCAAATCGAAAAAAGCTTCGTACATCGTGCATGCACCCTAAGTTGACTGACCGCTTCGGTTTCACGCAGATCCCGCTAGTCTCTCACTTCTGATTAGGGTCGGCACGGCGCTGTTGTCCGCTCCATAATCTCCCCGCGAAACTCACCAGTTCGCCGCGAAGTGCGCGCAAGCCGGCAGCGTACGTTCCATGCCAGGACGCTCGCTGACAGGGGCAGCCAAGAAAATAGCGAGCAAGGCAATGGGCCGCCCAAGCGCTACGGCCACAACACTTCCGCTGGGTTGGTGAGAAACTGCCAGACGCTGGCCGGATTCTGCACGCAAAAAGCCACCGCGGCAAAAACCAGCACAGTTGCGGCCAGTTGCAGCACGACCGTGATCATGCGGTGCCGGACCAGAAAGCCGCGTCGTGCCAGCGCAGGCGCAGCGGCGGGAATCACGCCGACCACCGGCAAAGACAAGGCGGATGAGGCATCATCCGCATCGGCAAACAGCGTGTCGTCGGCGACTCGTGCCAGCTTGACCGCGGCGATCGCGGCGACAATCAGAGCGATCATCAGCGCGGCCAGAACGATCGGCTGCGACATCTTGCGGACTGGATTGGATGTGCCTCGAGCGTCGGCCACAGTCGGCAGTGATTCGGATACGTCGGCGGTTTTCGTTTCGGTTGTGCTGTTGGCGATCGTGGCGAGACGCTCGACGGCCGACGATTCGGCTTGCATTGCTGACTCCAGGGCGCGATGCGCTTTCTCCCATCGCTCCAGCGCCGAGTCGAGCCGTTCTGCGACAGCGGCTTCATCGCCCGACGAAGCATGCGATTGTGGTGCCACCAGGGAACCCGCGGCGACGAAGTCGCTGGGCTGCTCGGCTGCGGCTCGCTCCAGTTCATCGAGCTGTACCTGGTATTCCCGGAGCCGCAGGTCGGCGTGAATTACAAGGGGATGCGCCGGTGTCAGGCTGGTCAGTAGCTCGCGGCGCTCGGCCCGCAGTTCGAGGATGGTTTGACGTACCGACTCCACCTCTTTGACGGCTCCGCTGGCGGCCGGGCGTTCGCCTTGCGGTCCCCAGGACGGTGCCGTGGCATCAGTCGGACCGTCGCCTCGGCCAGCCGGATATCGCTGCAAGTCACTTGGTGGCTGAATTGGCCGCTCGTTGGTCGCCCTCGCCGCGGCCTCCAATTCCGCCTTTGCCTCGCTGGCGGCGCTACGAGCCTCGAAAACCCGTTGCCGCGCCGCCTGCAATTGGCGTTGGGCATGTTCCCGTGGGTCGCCTTCGGCAGCGTTGTCCCAGACCACGTTCGCACCAGTGCCGTTGGTCTGTTCTCCACTCCAAGCGGTGGCGTCGGAATCTTTGACCGGGCTGCCAGTTGGTGCCGGCGGAGCCTCGAATGTTTGGCCTGCTGCGGCACGCGGCAACCCAAGCACCGCAACGCAGGCGCCTACCGCGAGCGCCCAACGGAGTAAACGTGGTCTGATGGAACCAGCAGGAATCATTCGTCGGCTTTCTGGCAACTGGTGCCGAGGACCCATCCGCCGGCTTGCCTAACGTGCAAGCAATAGCGCATCTTCGTCATCGTCATCTGCCGCCACCTGGCTTGAACCAGGCCGACGCAAAACGCGTCAAACGATATACTGGCGCCGCACCGAGCGGCGGGAGAATGCGGGGAAGTCCATGTTTCGCGTGAAGATTTGCGGGATCACCAACCGCGTCGATGCACAGCGGGTTGCCGACGCTGGCGCGGACGCGATCGGCTTGAACTTCTACGCCGGCAGTCCGCGGTGTTGTCCGGCCGACGACGCCGTGAAGATCGCGCAGGTTGTCCCGCCCCATGTCGTGAAAGTGGGCGTGTTTGTTGATAGCACGGCCGACGAGATTCGCCGCATCTGCCGGCAGGTCGGGCTGGACCTGGTTCAATTGCACGGGGACCAGCCGCCCGAGTTCCTGCAAGCCCTGCGGCCGCTGCCGGTGATGAAGGCGTTTCGATTGGATGGCGACTTCGATGAAATCACCGCGTACTTGCGTGCGTGTCATCGGTTGATGTGCGTTCCCCGCCTGCTCCTGGTCGATGCCCATCGCCCGGGGCAGTTCGGCGGCACGGGCGAGACGGTCGACTGGAAGGCACTGGCCGAACATCGCCGTGCCCTGGTCGGACTGCCGCTGGTGCTGGCCGGAGGATTGAATCCGCAGAATGTCGCCGACGCGATCGACGCAGTGCGACCCTGGGGCGTTGATACCGCCAGCGGCGTGGAGGACAATCCGGGAAAGAAGTCGGGCAAGCTCGTCGAGCAATTCGTGGCTGCCGCCCAACGAGCTCTTGCCAAGCTATGACGGACAGGATGATGAACGACCTATCGGCCGACCAACGACCAACGCAGTTCAGCCTGTTGAGCCTGTTCGTCTCCATGACCGTGTTGGGCGTCGGCCTGGGCATCGTGCTGGCCATCGCTCCTCGGTTCGAGGAACTGCGGGAGAATTACGGCTGGGTGGCGCTAGCCGCGGCGTTGGTCGCATCGAGCATGATCTGGCAGTGGCGCCGCGCGGCGGCGGGCCGCGCCGTAGTCGGCGGACGGCTGGCTCACGTTGCGCTCTGTCTGTATTTGCCTTTCAGTTGGGTTCTGTTCTTGAAGCCGTGGACGAACGACTACCACTTTCTCTGGCTGAGGCTTTGGGCGATCCTTCCAGGATTCGTGCCGGGGTTTCTACTGTTTCATCCGAGAGACACGCCGGAGTTCGCCACAATGGCGATCGCGACGCTGTTGCTGCTGGCTGCGTTGACGTGGGCTTCCGGACGCGGCCGTTATGGATTGCTCGGGGCCACGGTTATCGGCCTGTTGTCGTCGACCTTCGCATCGGCATTGGCGTACGCAGCCTTCCGGGCCTGAATCGGGACTAGAATTGCCGGGTTGCCTGTACGGACTACCGGCCCTTATCATAGGTGTTCTGGCCCATCAAACCGTGAATGGGCCCGACCGAAAAACTCAAGAAACTAAGGCGGAAAACCGCCAAGGAGCGTGACCGTGGCGCAGGTAGAATCCCGTTTGCCCTACAAAGTGGCGGATATCTCGTTGGCCGAATGGGGACGCAAGGAGATCGAACTTGCTGAGAACGAGATGCCCGGGCTGATGGCGCTCCGCAAGAAGTACGGCCCTGACAAGCCGCTCGAAGGCGCGCGAATCGCCGGCTGCCTGCACATGACCATCCAGACGGCCGTGCTGATCGAAACGCTCCAGGAGCTCGGCGCTCGCGTCACTTGGAGCAGTTGCAACATCTTCTCGACTCAAGACCACGCTGCCGCGGCCATCGCCAAGGCGGGCGTGCCGGTCTACGCCTGGAAGGGCGAGACGGAGGAAGAGTTCGACTGGTGCATCGAGCAGTCGCTGTTCTTCCCCGACGGCGAGCCGCTGAACATGATCCTCGACGACGGTGGCGACCTGACCGCGATGGTGCATCAGAAGTACCCGGAGTTGGTCGAAGGCATCCGCGGGCTGACCGAAGAGACCACGACCGGCGTCAACCGGCTGTATCGCATGCATGAAAAGGGCGAGCTGAAGATGCCCGCCATCAACGTCAACGACTCGGTCACGAAGAGCAAGTTCGACAATCTGTACGGATGCCGCGAATCGCTGGCCGACGGCATTAAGCGGGCCACCGATGTCATGGTGGCTGGCAAGGTCGTCGTGGTAGCTGGCTACGGCGACGTCGGCAAGGGCTGTGCCCACGCCATGCGCTCGCTGGGGGCCCGCGTCATCATCTGCGAGATCGATCCGATCATCGCGCTACAAGCCGCGATGGAAGGCTACGAAGTGACCACGATGGAAGAGGCCGCCCCGCGTGGCAACATCTTTGTCACCGCCACGGGCAATCGCGACATCATCCTGGGCCAGCACATGAAGGTCATGCCCAACGACGCGATCGTCTGCAACATTGGCCACTTCGATCTCGAGATCGACATGGCCTGGCTCGACGGGCAAAAGAACGTCAAGAAGGTCGAAATCAAGCCGCAGGTCGATCGCTATACTTTCCCCGACGGCCATTCGATCATCGTCCTGGCCGAGGGACGATTGGTGAACCTGGGTTGCGCGACGGGTCATCCGTCGTTCGTCATGTCCAACTCGTTTAGCAACCAGGTGCTAGCACAAATCGCCCTCTGGCAGGAAGCGGACAAGTATCCGCTCGGCGTACACGTGCTGCCCAAGGAACTCGACGAAGAAGTGGCCCGGCTACACCTGGACCAACTCGGCGTGAAGTTGACGAAGCTGACCGAGAAGCAAGCGGAGTACTACGGCGTACCGGTCGCGGGGCCGTTCAAGCCGGATCACTACCGGTACTAGTCCTGCCAACGAAACCTTACTCACAACGAGCCAGCCTCGGGTAAGTTGCCCGGGGCTGTTTTCGTTTGGTCGCGCGCAGAATGGTCGCGAACGCGACGCCGGTCGCGGGGTTTGACAATTCCGAGGGCCTTCGGGATAACACCTCTGGTCGCCGCTCGATTGCCCGGCGGGCCGACAGATCGCCCCGATACGGGCCGCGTGTGCCGACAAGACCCGAGTCCTCGATTTCCGCGCTCTTCACTCATGCCCGACATTCACGCATTTCACGGACTACGATACGACCTGGGCCACGTTGGCTCGCTGAGCGACGTTGTCGCGCCCCCCTACGACGTGATCAGTCCCCAGCAGCAAGACACCCTGTACAAGCAGCACCCCGCGAACGTGGTGCGGCTGATTCTCAACCGCGACGAGCCAGGTGACGACGACTCGAACAACCGGTACACGCGGGCGGCCCGGTTTCTCAAGAATTGGCGCGACGAGGGCGTGTTGTTCTCGGAGCCCCAGGCAGCCATCTACGTCTATCACCAGACTTTTGAGAGCCTGGGCCAGACGTTCACGCGGCGGGGGTTCATGGCCCGAGTGCGGCTTGAGCGGTTTGGCGAGGGGAACATCTATCCGCACGAGGAGACGATGAGCGGCCCCAAGCAGGACCGCCTGATGCTGACCAAAGCATGCCGAGCCAATCTGAGCCAAATCTTCGGCCTCTACCCCGACCCGGACTGCACGGTGCAAGACCGCTTGGAACAGGCGACCGAGGGCGCGACGCCCGTCGAGGCGGTGGACCACTTGGGCGTGGTTCATCGCATGTGGGCGGTGAGCGATCCGGCAACGATCTCGGAGGTGGCCGGTCTGATCGGCCCCAAGCCGACGTTCATCGCCGACGGCCACCATCGCTACGAGACGGCGTGCAACTACCGCGATGCGGTGATCGCCGAGCGGGGAGAACTGCCCCCGGAGCACCCAGCGAATTTCGTGCTGATGATGTGCGTGGGCATGAGCGATCCGGGCCTGCCCGTGCTGCCGACCCATCGCCTGTTCCGCGGCGCGCCGGAACTGACCGCCGACGCACTAGAGGCAAAGCTGGGCGATGCGTTCCAAACACGTGACGCTGGGCAAGGTGCCAAGCAGGCACATGACGTTTGGCAGTCGATCGAAGCGGCAGACGACCAAGGCACCTTGGGGCTTTACACCCAGGCCGATCAGCGGTGGACGCTGGCGACGATCACCGATGCCGGTCGCGCTCAGATGGCCAAACTGGCGACGGAGCACAGCGCGGACTGGCAGGGACTTGGCGTGGCGATCCTCCATCGCCTGCTGGTCGAGCACCTGCTCGACGGCGGCAACTGGCCCAAGCCGCGCTACGTGCACCTGGTGGATGAAGTCGTCGAGGGACTGGGAACCGGCGAGTTTCCGCTAGCAGCGCTAGTAATGCCAGCGACCGTCGAACACATCCGCACGATCAGCGAGCACGCCGAGCGGATGCCCGCCAAGAGCACCTACTTCTACCCCAAGCTGCTCAGCGGGATGGTAATCAATCCGCTGGATTGATTCGGGCGTTTCGCTCAGTGACTTGGCCGTCTACTTCCCCAAGTGCTCGGGCTGCCCATGCCGGGCCTCCAATCGCCTGCCTCGCGTCGGTATCTTCACGCGGCGGACCACAGCACTGCCGCCGGGTGCGACCGGCACGCACGGAAGTTTCACGTGAAACCTTCGCCGACTGGCGATCCGGCAAGCTTCCCCTCGCTAGGAAAGTTTCACGTGAAACGCGTCGCCGTGCTAGCACGGAAACTCGCCACCGCATGCACCATGGCGACCAACGGCGTGGACTTGAATTGGCATTTTGGCGCCGCCGGCGCGCAGATACAATCCGTCGCTCGTGTGGCCAGATGACTTGGCCGGGGGAGTGTTTTGTGGGACGGATTCTGTGCGTCGCGAATCAGAAAGGGGGCGTGGGAAAGACCACCACGGCTATCAATCTGGCGATCGGTCTGGCCAACGCCGGACAACGAACGCTGTTGGTCGATCTCGATCCGCAATGCAACGCGACGACCGGATTGGGATGCCGGCCCACGGAAAGTCATCCGCTCGTATCCCAGGCACCGCTTCGAGAGTCGCTTTGCGAAGGCGGCGAGAGCTTGCAGTTGTTGCCTGGCTCGCGGACGTTCAAAGACATCGAGGTCCTGGCTGCCGGCGAATCGAGCCACGCCGCCACGCTCCGGCAGCACTTGGCCAGCGGGCTGTCGAGTTACGATTTCGTGCTTATCGACTGTCCGCCCTCGCTGGGCCAACTAACGCAAACCGCATTGGCCAGCTCGACCGAAGTGCTCATGCCGATTCAGTGTGAGTACTTTGCGATGGAAGGGCTGGCTCAGATGATTGAGGTGATTCGGCGCGTGATGCAGCAGGAACCGAATCGTCTGCAGTTCGGAGGTATCTTGTTGACGATGTACGATCAGTCGCTCGAGTTGACGCGCGAGGTCGAACGCGAAGTGCGCGAGTTCTTCGGCGAGATCGTGTATCACACGGTGATTCCCCGCGACGTGGCGGTCAGCGAGGCGCCAAGCCACGGCTGTTCCGTCATCGACTATGCACCGCGAGCGCACGGCGCCCGGGCTTACGTTGAACTTTGCATGGAGGTGCTCGAAAGATGAACACGCAACGACGACTCGGCCGCGGCCTCGAAGCCCTGCTCGGGCGACCCCCGGAGGAACATCACGACGCGGCTGGCAGCGCCGCGCAAGGCACAAGCGACGGCGCCGCCCAGGGCGCGCTGCCGCAAATCCATGTGTACGACATCGAGAACAATCCGTTCCAACCGCGCCGCGACTTCGACGATGCGGCCATCGACGAGCTGTGTGAGAGCTTGCAGGCACACGGCATGATTCAGCCGCTGGTCGTTCGCCGCAATGGCGAACGCTACCAACTCATCGCCGGCGAGCGGCGACTGCGCGCGGCGATCAAGGCGGGCTGGCAATCGGTGCCCTGCCAGGTCCGCGAGGCGGACGATCGGCAGATGTCCGAAGTGGCGATCGTCGAGAACTTGCAGCGCAAGGATCTTAACCCGTTGGAAAAGGCCACCTCGTTTCAGCAGTACCTTGAACGGTATGGCTGCACGCAAGAGGAGTTGGCCGGGCGACTGAACATCGACCGATCGACGATCGCCAACCTGATCCGGCTGCTCGAGCTGCCCGAGGCAATCCAGCAATCGCTCCGCGCCGGTTCGCTTACGCAAGGTCACGCGCGGGCCTTGTTGCCCTTGGGCGACGAACGGGAGCAGGTGGCATTCGCGAAACGGATCAACGATGAATCGCTCAGCGTCCGTGCGACCGAGCAACTTGTGCAGGATGCCATCCATCATGCCGACAGCGAGCCGCTTTCCGTCGTCGGGACGACCGCGCCCCGATCGCGCTCCACACGGCGCACCAGCGAACATACCGCCGCCTTGGAGCAGGAGCTGCGTGCCGCGCTGGGCACGAAAGTCGACATTCGGCAGCGCGCCTCGGGTCGAGGGCAGATCGTTGTTCACTTCTCCAACCCGGAAGAGTTTGAGCGCCTCCGAGGCTTGCTCCGCGCGGACGGTCGGGACAGCATGGTCGGCTGACGAACGCGCGGATATGTGTACATATGTATATATATCGTCTTGCCGGCGTGGCGAGCCGGGTGATAAGATGATGGCGCCGGCCGCGATACGCATGGTCTAGCGCATCGGGCCGAGCAATTCGGGGCGTAGCGCAGTCTGGCTAGCGCACCTGCTTTGGGAGCAGGGGGTCGGAGGTTCGAATCCTCTCGCCCCGACTGGATTTATTGGCCGCAAGCAAGTCTTAGGTCGGGGAAAGAACGCTACCGCCCTGCGCTCGCCCCGACTACGGTCTCAACGGGCTCTTCCTTCCGCATGTTTTTGCAAGCCCAGCCTGATCGCCCTTCCCAAACTCCGCTGCCGTTGCTGATCACCGGCGTGGCGGGCGTGGCCGGCTACAACGCGCTGGCGTACTTTCAACAGCGCTATCCGGGCCAGGTCATGGGGATCCGCCAGCGAGACAATTGGCGGCTCAGCGGGCCCGGCATCGTCGCCTGCGACGCCGAAGACCGGAGCGGCCTGGCCGCACTGTTCGACGAATACCGTTTCGCGGCGGTCTTAGACTGTGCCGGCAACTGTGCCCTGCGGGCCTGCGAACTCGATCCGGCATTGGCTTGGCGGGTCAACGTCGACGGCGTGCGAAACCTGCTCGGTTTGTGCATCGAGCGGCAAGTTCGGTTGGTCCATCTTTCGATCGACCTGGTCTTCTCCGGAACCCGCGGTGGCAACCATGTGGAGGACGACGCGACCGATCCGGTGACAGTCTATGGCAAGACGATGGTCGCTGCCGAACGGCTCATCGCTGAGGCCGCGCCCGGTGCGTGCGTATTGCGGATTTCGCTGCCGATGGGGATCAGCTTCAACGGCCATGCCGGCGCCATCGACTGGATTCAATCGCGTTTCAGAAAGTCGAAGCCCGCCACGCTGTACTACGACGAGATCCGGACGCCGACCTATACGGACTGTCTGAATCAGCTATCTGAAAACGTGCTGGCTAGCGATTTGGCCGGTCTGTACCACGCCGGCGGGCCGCGAGCCTTGAGCCTCTACGAGATCGCGCAGATCGTAAATCGTGTCGGCGGATATGATCCGCGCCACTTGATGGGATGTCCGCGCTTGGATGCCGGACCGATTCCGCCTCGGGCCGGAAACGTGTCGATGGAATCGTCGAAACTCTCTCGCGCGCTGGGCTACCAGCCGTTTCATGCCTGGCCGTTTGACAAGGCCTTGGTGCCGACCCACCGTGACTGGCATTTCGAACGTTCGTCCGACGAGCCGGGTAGCGCCGCGCTCTTGGCCGACGTGTTGTATCGCAACCCACTGCGCCGCGCGAACGTCGGGCGTTGAGCGTCGCGCGCCGCCAGCGCGCGGCGGGCACTTTGCCGGAAGCCTTCGCCGCGTGCTAGCAGACACGCCGATATGAAGCGTGGACGACACTGCGCATGCGGTTGGTCTTGTGAGCGATGCCCCGATGTGATAGCAACAATCCGCTTGCCTCGCACCTTGTCACCGCAATCGCGTAGTGCGATGCGTGGCCAGCGCGTTCGGGCGACAAAACGCACTGGATTCGCCTGACGCTTCGACCCACCGACCGGGGACCACCGGCGATGCGCGAACAGCCACCGATCGGGTTGGTGAACCTGCTCGAGCGTCTGCAACTTGCCTCGGCTGCGCAAGTTTGCCAGGTCGCGCCGCGGGTGCGGCGACTGGCCGGCGAGTTGCCCGACTTCGAGTCGGTGTGGGTCGATGCACTGCAGCAGGCGCGGCTGCTGACGCCCTATCAGGCGTCTGAAATCAATGCCGGCCGTGGTGACGCACTGCTCTGCGGTCCGTACGTGGTTTATCGGCAAGTCGCCTCGCCCCACTATGCGGAGTGTTATTCCGCGCGGCACGTCGAAAGCCGTCGAACGGTTCGGTTGTATCGTGTGCGTCGCCCGCAGGTCGTTGCGGCGGACGCCGCGCGTCAACTCGAACGACTTGTGGAATCGTTGCGACCGCTGCGCGGCCCGGCGACGTGCGTTCCCTTCGACGCGGGGATAATCGGCGACGACGTTTGGGCTGCCTGCTCCGACGTCGACGGAACGACCGCGGCAGATTGGATGGCTGAAAACGGCCGATTTCCAGCGCACGTCGTGCTGCACATTGCGCGCGAAATGCTGGTCCGATTGGACGAACTGGAGTCGTTGGATGCGGTGCATGGAGATATCAGCGCTCGGGGGCTTGTGGTCGAACGCTCTGGACGCGTAGTGCTGCCGATGCCTGGACTTCGCGGAATTGTGCGCCCCAGCGAAGGTTACAGCTTCAACGACCTGCCGCCTGCAGCGTACGACTACCTGGCGCCGGAGCGCGTCGCTGACGGAGATCCGCCGAGCGTCGCCAGTGACTTATATGCCTGCGGATGTCTGTGGTGGCATTTGCTTGCCGGCCGACCGCCGCTGTCAGGCGGCAACAGTCTGGCGAAGTTGAAAGCGGCCCACGCCGGTCGCATCCTCGACATTCGCCAACTCTGCCCAGAAGTGCCGGACGTGCTGGCGCTGGCGATGGAACTGTGTCTGGCGAGCGATCCGGCCGAGCGGCCGCAATCGAGTAGCCAAGTGCTTGAGGTGTTGGGACCTACGTCGCGAGGCGGCCCGGCCATCTTGGCTCGTTGCCTGGCCAAACAGGCCTGGGCATGGCAACCCGAAGATCGCGTGCGACGCGCTGGCAAGTCGCGGGCGCGGCGCCGAAACGTGGCCGCTGCGGCGGTTGCGGCAGCGTGCCTGCTCGTCGCAGGCCAATGGATCTGGCACAGTCGCGACTCGGAAGTGCCGGAAAAGTCGGTAGCTCAGGCCAATACGTATTCGCGCGACGTTGCATCCGCTGAGCCGGATACGCTTGCGAGTTCTGCTGACGCGAAAAGCGGCGAGCCCCAGCTGCAACATGCTGACGCGGCGCCGCACGTCGACCCCGCAGTGCGCCCGGCAAGCGCGAGCGAGTCGATTGACTCGATCGGCGTGCCCGATCTGGTGCTTGATGTTGCGAAGCCGATTCGCGCCAGCGACCTACGACTCAAGGCGGGGCAGCGCGTGCGCGGGCAGCCCGGTCAGCGGCCGATGGTCGTCGTTTCAGAATCCCCGCTGCGCGTTGCGTATGACAACGTGCAATTCGAGGGGATCGATTTTGTTTGGCACGGAGACGCGCGGAATCTTGGACGGCCCGAGACCAAATCGACCATGATCCTTGTCGCGGCCCGCGGAATCGAAATGCGCGGCTGTTCGTTTTCGACCAAGGGGCGCGGGACGCCCACGGCGATCCGATGGCGTGGGTCGGGCAGTGCGGCACCGCAAGAAGATGGCGAATTGACGTTTACGGACTGCGTGTTTCGCGGCGTGGCGGCGGTTGTCGAATGTCGCGCCAATGCCGGCATTACCGTGGCACTGTCCAACACGCTTTGTATAGCCGCCGGACCGATCGTGCGTACGGAAACCGGTCCGGGGAATGGCGAAACGATCGCTATTTCGCTGGATCATACGACGACGCGCGGCGATTGCGCAGTACTCGATTGCGTAGCGGACGCACAAGCATCGCAGCCGGGTCTGATTGTCATCTCGGTCGCCGAGAGCGTCTTGGTGACCAATCCGCGCGGCGGACTGCTCGTCTTCCGTGGCGAACAACGTCCCGACAAGCTGCTGCGCGCCATCGCGTGGAGCGGCCAAGGTTCGCTCATTACGGCCAAGACGGCGGTCGCGCTGTGGTACCCGTCGGGCCAGAGCTCGCAAGTCTTAGCGGAAGACGATCTTGCGGTTGCCGGATTGGTGCGCAGCGACGTCGAGTTTGCCGGGCCGGCCGATGGACCGCCGTCGATGTCGCGGATCACACGATGGCAGGCGCCGTTGCAGTCGATTGATCCACCCGGCGCGAACGTCGACGTGCTGTATCTGCCCGGCGAGTAAGTCGCTCGCGAACTCGCTCCGCCCCGATCACGGTGGGTTCGGGCCGCATCGTGCGCGCTAGGCATCGGTCCGGGTTCGGTCGTAGTACAAGAGACCGACGAGCGACTTGGCATCTTCGATGGTTCCGTCGCGGGCCATCGCCATGGCGTCCGCCCAAGAGACTATCAACGGCTCGATCTGTTCTCCGGGTTCAAGCGTCGTGGAGCCTGCGTTCAGCCCCGTGGCCACGTACACGTGCATCCGTTCGGTGAGGATACCGGGCGACATGTAGAAGTCGATGAGTTTTTCGACGTGGTCGGCTCGGTATCCAGTCTCTTCGGCCAATTCGCGGCGGGCACAATCCGCTGGATCTTCGCCGGGTTCCAGCGTTCCGGCCGGCAGTTCGACTAGCACCTTTCCAGCAGCGCGGCGTTGATTGCGAATCAAGCAGACCCGGTCGCCGTCGAGAATCGGCAGGATCGCCACGGCGCCCGGGTGTTCGACGATTTCCTTGGCGTGGGGCTTGCCGTCGCGACCGGTTTCGACGTAGCGAACCACGCGAAATTTACGCGTTGTGAGAAGCTCTTGTGGTTGTTCCGACATGGCCGGCGCGACAGTGCAATTTCGTTGCGAAGTGTGATGCCCGCTGCTAAGATAACTCTCACCAGGATTTCTCCCAAGTCGCTTTGGGGCAGAGGCCCGTTTTCGCAGCGGATGTCATGAGCGAACACCCCCCTTGGACCGTGCCGCTCGGGCGATGGTGGCGCGTTCAGATTCGCGTTCACGCGCTGCTGATCGTCGTCGCCGTGTTCGCTTTCTCCGTGGCGGCTCGCGATTCAGAAGCAGGCGGAGCGGCCTACGGCGCGTTGACCGCCGGTTTGCTATTCGCCAGCGTCTTAGCCCACGTGTTTGGTCACGTGGCGGCTGCCGCGCGAGTCGGTGGCAATGTCGAAACCATCGTGCTAGGCCCGCTGGGTGAGATGGGCGGCGTCGAACCGCAACAAGAGCCCCACGCCGAGCTCATCGCGGTATTGGCCGGCCCATTCGTCAACTTGTTGATCGTGCTGGCGACGCTTCCGGCGCTCGTGCTGATCGGTGTCAGTGTGCCGGGACTCTTGGCGCCGCTGACGCCCGTCGGTCTGGCCGAAGGCGGATGGTGGTTGGTGGCACTAAAGACCACCTTCTGGATGAACTGGTTACTGCTGATCGCGAATCTGCTGCCGGCATTCCCGTTGGATGGCGCACGGATGGTTCGGGCGATTCTTTGGCCGGCGCTCGACTACCGTGGTGCGAGCCTGTTGGCCGTGCGGGCGTCGAAATTGGCCGCCGTGGGGCTGTGTCTTTGGGCCTGGTTTGCAGGAGGCACGGCAGACGCCGCCATGCCCGGCTGGCTGCCGCTGGTGATGTTGGCGATCTTCGTCTTTTTCAGCGCGTCGTCCGAATCCGTCCGGACGGAGCAGGCGGACTGGAACGAAGAGCTGTTTAGCTACGACTTTTCTCAGGGCTATACGAGTTTGGAGCGAAGCTCCGAACCTCGGCCGCGGCCCCAAGGCTCGCTGCAGCGCTGGATCAACGATCGGCGCGAGCGGCGCGAACGCCGTCGTGAGATTCAAGAGCGCGAGGAAGAGCGCGAAGTCGACGAGATTCTCAGCAGACTGCATCAATCCGGCATGCAGGGGTTGACGGCCCGCGAACGCGCAATTCTTGAACGCGTCAGCGCTCGCTATCGGAATCGCCAGCACTAGGTTTTGTCTGGTAGGTGCGATCTGGCGTCGTGCTGACGCCGCACGCGGGGCCCCATCGGTCGCCGGCAACGTCGTGCCGAAAGTCAACTTTGGAACTGTCTTTTTGTGACGTTCGGCCGCGAGCGCGCTAATTTGGGAGGCATTCGCGCGGGCACGCACGCGCCTGGCGGCGCCCCCGACACAGTGCGTTCCGGCCAACTTGCACAACCGGCAAGTTCGCGCCGCAAGGGCCCCGTTGCATCGAGCTGGGCGACCGGGGATCAGACCCCCCATGAGCGCAATAACCTAGGTTTTCAAGGAGTTAGGAAGGGCCATTCTTCAACGCTACTCTCAGGACGGCATGTCTTCATCCACGTTGAGAACTGATGGCCACCAGACCGGTGGCATGCGCGACCGCCACGCCACGGCGAAATCGGATTTCGACGTATTGGCGAGTCTCCGCACTTGGTTCGCCACCGACTTCCATCTTGTCGATGGTGGCACCGGCGACGTCTTGCGGACTGCTGCAAATCAGCGCTCGTTCGAGCTGTCTGAGCTGGGACCGCTCTGTCGTGTCGTCGCCGAGCGCGGTCGGGCCGAGTTGCTCAACGACGATGAGTCCCTGATCGTTCTCGCCATTCCTTTTCCCGGTCCTCAGCAACCTTGTCGCGTCGCGGTCGGGGTGTTCGTGTCAGCGATGGGAATGACCAAGGACGGTCTCGCTCAAGCAGCCCGACGGTTCGGGGGATCTTTGGAACAAACAGTCGAGTGGATAAGCAAACAGCCGCGGTGGACGCCGTTTGCCGTGCTTGCGATGGGGCAACTGGCGGTCGAGCGACTGGCAGCCGATGGTCGCGCGGAGTCGCTTGAGGAAGAAGTTCACGACGTTTCGTTGCAGTTGTCGGTCACTTACGAAGAAATCAGCCTGCTGCATCGGCTGACGCAGAACCTCAAGCTGACCAGCGACGGTCAGGAACTGGCCCAGCGGTCACTTGAGTGGCTGACCGATGTTGTGCCGGCTGAATCGTTGGCAATTCAGTGGAACCCCACGGACCGTGGCGAGGGCGTTGGTACCAACGCCCAGGACGTTCCGGAGTTGCTGACGCACGGACCCTGTCCTGTCGACGCACAGGGCCTGCGGGAGATTGTTGAGCGGTTCGAACTACAACCGGGCCGGAAGCCGCTGATTCTGAACCCTCCGGCGACCAATGCCGACGATTGGAAGTGGCCCGATGTGAGCGAGTTGGTGATCGTGCCCTTGAGCGAGGGTGACAACTGTTTCGGCTGGCTTGCCGCGTTCAACCATGTCGACCGTGGGCAATTCGGATCGGTCGAGGCCAGCCTGCTCGGCTCGATTGGCGTCATCCTCGGCATCCATCGGGGCAACGCGGAACTGTACGAACAGCAGCGCGAATTCTTCGCGAGCACGGTCCGAGCCCTGTCGTCGGCGATCGACGCGAAAGACCCGTACACCTGCGGTCATAGCGATCGTGTTGCTCGGGTCGCGGTGCGGTTGGCCGAAGAACTGGAGTGTTCGCGAGAACAGATTGAAACGGTCTACCTCTCTGGGCTGCTGCACGATGTCGGCAAGATCGGCATCGACGACGGTGTGCTCCGGAAGCCTGGCAAGTTGACCAACGCCGAATACGAGCACATCAAGACACACACCGAAATCGGATACAAGATTCTCGTCGGCATCAAGCAGCTCGACGAAGTGTTGCCGGTCGTGCTGCACCATCATGAACAGTGGAACGGACACGGCTACCCGAGCGGGCTGAAAGCCGACAAGATTCCGTTGTTGGCGCGGATCGTGGCCGTGGCCGATTCATTTGACGCAATGAGCAGCGATCGGCCTTACCGTTCCGGCATGCCAGATGAAAAGCTCGACGCGATCATCCGGGATGGGGCCGGAAGCCAATGGGATGCCAAGGTCGTCGAAGCGTTTTTCCGGGCCCGCGAAGACATCCGTCGCATCGCGGCCGAGCCGGTCAATCGCGTGACGCTGCAGCTCGACAAGTAGGATTCGGCCGGCGGGCCGCGGGCCGCGGCATGCAAGCGACGACTCTCGGTGGGTGCACGGCTCGCCGAACTGCTTGCGGATCGACTACGATTTGCCGTCAAACTGATTGGCATACATCGACTTGACGGCGTCGATGCCCAACCGCATTGCCATCGCGTCGCTGCCAAACGTCAACATGCGGCACCCGGTCTCGACGCAGCGATCAGCAAACGCTGGACTGGCGGGAACGATTCCCCAAGTCTTTCCATGATTCCGGCACGCATCGGCCACTTTCTGGATGGCGGTCCAGACTCGTTCGTGATCCGGCTGGCCCAGCACGCCCAACGCCTGGGAAAGATCGGCCGGCCCAATGAACAGCAGATCGACGCCATCGATCGCGGCGATTTGATCGACTTCTTCCAGCGCCCCCAGAGTTTCGATTTGGATTGCCACGAAGTGATCGCGATTGGCGTCATGGGTCAGTTCGATTTGGGACTTGTGCGTAAAATTGGCATCGGCACCTTGCGTGTTGAGTCCTCGTTTTCCTCGCGGCGCGAACTTCGCCCATTCCAGGAACGTTTCGGCTTCGTCGGCCGAGCCGACCTGCGCGGCCATGACGCCGTCGACACCGGACTCAAGCGCCTGCGTCACGGTGGCGTACGTCGTGACCGGAAGCCGCACGAAGCTGCCCAGCCCGCTGGCACGGCCCGCCAACGCACCCAGGGCGATTTGTTCGGTTGACAACCCGGCGTGCTCGGCGTCGAGCCAAAAGCCATCGTATCCCCCCGCCAGACCGAAAAGCTGAATCGAAACGGGGTGCAACATTCGTCCGGCACAAAACACCCGGACCAGTTTCTCGGTGGCCAATAGACGTTTGAAGTATCCCGCCATGAGGTTGCTCGCAAGAGAAGTGCTGTCACCGACCGTAAATAGTGCGAAGAGTAGAAGTTAGAGCCTGTGCGGCGATGCGTCAACCGACGCGGCCGGGGAAGCGCGGTGGACCACTTCCAGACTGCGACTGCCGCGGTTTTTCCGGGTGAAATCTGTTTCAAAGCGCGGCGCTGGCCGCGATCGGAAAGGATCCTGGCGATTTCGCGGGTTTTGGTGTGAACCTCCGGACCGATAATGTGTCTAAGTGGACGTCGCCGGCGTAGGAGGTGCGGTCTGGGTGGCCGCAGTTTCACTTGACGAGTGGCCCGCGCCATGCGACGGTACATTGTGGAGCGGGAAAGTATTTCCGCTCGAACAGACAACAAAGCCCGAAAGTCTCGAATTCTTTTAACCCGCGCGCAGCACAGGGAGATTCCCATGCGTACGAGCATCGACACCAACGTCGCGAACCGCACCGTCTTTGGTTTTGGCCAAGACCGCGTCGTGGCTACGTGGAACGATGTGACGTGCGATCATGCTGCGCAGCATCTATCCCCGTGGCACGCCGGCAATCGTGCCCGCATTTGGTCGCGCGAGCTAAAGCACAGCGGCCTGGCGGTTACGGCCGGCGCGGCCCGAATGGCCATGCTTTTGTGCATGGCGATTACCGGGCCGAAACGGCAGCCGGTGCGACTGGTGTCGCCCGTGCTCGTCCGGGTCTAAAGCAAACCGCGTAGGTCACTGCTTTTAGAACACTCGACGAGCCTGCTAGCCGGCCGAGGGCACGGGGCAAACCGGTCCGGTTTGCCGCCATTTGTCCTTGGGTTTCACGTGCCACGCAATCGGCGCCTTTGCTGATTGCCTTTTTCGGGGGATCGAGACATGAGTTTTCAGGAAGCCACTGTTGAACCGAGCGAATCCAGCCTGGTCGTCGCCGCGCAACACGGAGACCGCGAAGCATTCGGCCAATTGGCCGAACGCTACGAGCGGGCCGTGTTTGCCACCGCACTGCGTCGACTGGGCAACTACGCTGAGGCGCAGGAAGTGTGCCAGGAAGTCTTGGTGCGCGCCATGCAGAAGATTTCGCAGTTGCGCGATCCGGAAGCGTTTGGTGCCTGGCTGCAGGCCGTGACCAACCGCATGGCGATCAACCGCGCCGTGCGCAAGCGGTCGGTGACAACCAGCGACCCTGAGATCTTGGCCTCGGCGTGCGTCGAGTCCGAGACGCCCCTGTCGGCGGCCTTGACACGCGAACGCGCGTCGCAAGTGCACGCAGGTCTGGGACGCTTGCGGACGCTCGATCGCGATACGTTGGTTGCCTTCTACGTCGACGGGCAGTCGTTGGTCGAGATGAGCGAAGAGTTCAGCTCGCCGGTTGGCACGATCAAACGACGCTTGCACGTCGCGCGTAAGCGACTAGCAAAGGAACTGGAAGAACTCGTGGCTGTCTGACGCGCTGGCCGGCGTTTCCGCGCCGGCCAGTCGTCGGGCCACGGAGTGACCGCTTAAGCTTCGGAGGGCGCCGCGCCCGACTGCCAACGGCCCCAAATCGCGCCGGCCGCCAACATCAGCCAAGCCAGGATCCATGCTGATCCGCCCACCGGCACCACGTGTACGAATGGCGTCTGGCCGGTGAACAGCCAACCATAAAGGCCGCCGGAAAACAACACGATGCCTAGCACCATTGCTGCGGCAGCGAACGTGAGCAGACGCGAAGCACATCGTGTCATGAGCAGTCCGGCCAGAATCAGACCGAGCGAATGCGTCATCTGATAGCGGACGGCCAGGTCGTAGGTGGCCAGTTCGCTTTCCGGCAGCTCGAGGGACTCCTTGAGAACGTGCGTGCCAATGGCACCAGCCGCCACCGCAATGCTGGCCGAGAGAGCACCCAGGGCTATCCAGAATCGGGCAGAATTCATCGGTTCGCGATCCGCTTGTACCAACCTCTCCGACCGCATTGTAGCCGCGCATCGCGCTAGTGCCAGGGCATGCCCGACGACCGGGCGCGCAAAGACAAACGCCCGTACGGGCCAGCCGCACGGGCGCAGTCTTGGGGGGCAAGTAATCGGTCGCGCTGGTTCTGCTACGGAGCCGCTTGAATTCCCAAACGGGCCTCTTCCTCTTCTTGGATGATGATCCGTGGCGTGACCATCATCATGAGGCTTTGTGTCTCGCGGCCAATACCGACGTTCTTGAACAAGCGGTTGATGTAGGGCAGTTTGCTCAGAATTGGCACGCCGAATTCATTGCGACCCTCGCTGAGGCGCTTGATGCCGCCCAACAAGACCGTACCGCCGTCGGGTACGCTCACAGTCGTTGTCACCGAGACAAAGGAGAAGCTTGGTAGCTGAATCGTGACGCCGTCGGTTGTCGTGACCTCGTCATCGCTCGAGGCAGTCGAGTCGCCGGTCGTTCCGCCGGTCGACGATTCACTCGACGTTCGCGAGGTCGTGCTGCTGCTGCCCGAGAACGTGAACTCGCTGACGTCGCCGATCTGACTGAAGAAGGGCACAACGGTCAGCCGGACGAAGCGACGATCGGCCGAGACCACCGACTGAACGGTGAGCGCCGTACCTTCGGACAGTACGGTGATCACAGGTTGATAGGCCGCGGCAAAATCACCGACGACAGGAATCACGCTGATCAAAAACGGCTGCTGCGTTTGGTCGAAGACCGACGCCGCCTGCCCGTTGAACATGGTCACCTTGGGCGCTTGCAGCACGTTCGAGCGACGGTCACCCTGGGATGCGTTGACCAGCAGATAGGCCTCCAGATCGCTCAAGATGGCGAAGCCGAAGTTGGCCACGTTGACCGGCGTGCCAAACTGGGGCGTTGCCAGGTTGAAGCTGTTCTGCCGGAATGGAATCTCCAGGTTCGTCGTAAAGTTCGGGAACGGTGCTCCTGCGGCCGGCTCGAGCAGACCGACGATCTCGTTCTTGACACCGGGATTGGTTGGATCGTCGGTCGCGGTCGTGTTGACGATGTTTGCTTGAAAGTCGACGCCAATCTGCTCGAAGAAATTATCCGACAGCGTAATGAAGCGGACTTCGATCGTGACTTGGAGGTCCTGGTTTCTGCGCAACTGTTCGAGCAGGTCGACGATGTCCTCGTGAACGTCCTGCGTCTGGCTGATCACCAGGCTCAGGTTGTTTGGGAATTCGGAAATCGAGCCGGGTCCGCCCACCTCGTCCCACGTTTGCGGCTTGACGGTGGTGGTGATCAATTCGATCAGCGTATCGAAGTCGGCCTGCGCGCCGCCGCCCATGCCGCCGGGGCCAAACGAGTTGGACCGCGCGCCGCCGGCGCCCAAACCGGCGCCCGTATTGGTCGGCATCAGTTCATTGATCTGGGCCAGTACCTTGGGGTCGATGACTCCCATGGCCTGCGATCCGTCCTGGCTGGCCAAGTAGCCGGCGCCAACCCCGTTGACGCCGCCCATACCGCCCCAGGCGCCGCCGGTCAGGTTGTAGGCCTCGCTCAGCGCGCCGGACAGGCCGGTGCGGCCATTTGGCACGAAGTTCGGGATCGGCGTGACCAGATCGGCCACGTTGTAAACGCGCTGATATGTTTCTCCGTCGCGAAGCTGTTCGCTGGTGATTTTTAGCACTTCGTCGCGGATGACGTAGCTCAGATGCTTTGGCTCGAGAATCAGGTTGAGCGCGCTCTTGAGCGAGATTTCCTGCGTCAGGTCGATGGTGACCGGGGTGTCACTCGAGACGCCTTCTTCCTCGAGGCCCTTTTCGTCCAGGTGCAGGTTCACCGCGGCCAGCTTCGCGAGGTGGTCCAGCACTTCGCTCAGCGGCGTTTCGCGGAACTGGAGCAACACGGGAGTCCTAAGCTTCTTTTGGATTTCGAGCTCGCGCTCGGTCAATCGAGAGCGGCCTTCGGCCATCAGTCGCGATCGGCTCTTGGTCAGGTCTTCCCAGCGTTTGGCGTCGGGCATGACGTACGGTTCGCGGTCGTCGAACGGAATGGACGACGTCTCGACGCTGTCCAAGGCGCTCCAAACACCGTTTTCGCGATTGTCGATCAGGTCTTGATTGCGCTGGTTGCGAATCACGAACCGGCTGTTCCACATCAATTGGCGCACCAGCGGGTTCTCGGGGTCGAGTTCGCGGGCCCGCTTCGCCAGGACTTCCGCCTCGGCGTACCGCTCTTCGTCCATCAGCTTGTTGAATTGCTCGACAAGCTTGGCGAGTTTTTCGTCGACCTCGATTTTCGCTTGTTGGCGGCGTCGCACTTCGTCGAGCACTTCGCGGTTCGCTTCGTCCAGCTCGATCTGTGCGCGGTTGGCGACGATGTATTTGTCGAGCTCCTCAATGCTGCGATCGATTCGGCGCAACAGGGGTCCGCGGACTTGTGGGTCGGCACCTGAAGATTCCACCTTCGCGCGGGCTTCTGCCAATAACTCCATGGCGCGCTTGGGATCTTGCTCGCGAATCTTGTTCGACGTGACCTGTTTTTGCGCGATTTCGGCCAGCAGTTGTTTGGCCAACAGCTTCTGCTCGTCGGCGGTGCTGTCCAGCAGCGAGTCAATCTTTTCCGCTGGGGCTTTGCCGCGCGGAGCTGCGAGCATCTGCATGTGGTCCTGGAGTCGTTGTGCGGCTTGCGGGTCGAGCTGATCGCGCGCGTCGTACGCTTCACGAAAGTATTCCATCGCCTTTTCCAAGTTACGCTCGCGCAGGGCCTGTTCACCGGCGCGGAACAACTCCATGGCTCCGTTGTTCCCGGAAGTGCCTCCCGGTCGTTGGAGAGGTTGGGCGCCCGGGGCGGGTTGCGGCAAGCTTTCGACTGGGGCCGACGGGTCGATGGTCTGGTCGGTCAGGCCCGAGGGCGATTCTTGCGCGGCAACCGTACGGTTGCGCGTCTTGTCTTTCGTGGGGTCGTAGTCCGCGCGACTTGCGGAGTGTCCGGCGGGCGAATCGCTGGCCGCAACCGAGCGGCTGTCTGGTTCGTTGTCGGCACCGGGGTCGGTCCGTTGTGTGCGAGCCGCGGCGATCTTTTCCAGCATGGCATCCGGCTTGACGTCGAACGGGCCATACTGCACGCCCAACGACTTGATGCTGTGCGTCAGGCGTTCTGCTTCGTCAAACTCGCGCCAGCGGATGAGTTGATGGGTTTGGTCCATCAGCACGTCGGCCAATTGCCGGCGAGCGGCAGGGCTATCCGGATCCGCGTTGAGCAACTCCATTACGTGACGGTAATCGCGGATGGAAGACTCGACCTTGGCTGGCGTATCATCGTGGCGGCCGTAGTCCATGCGGACTTGCTTGGCCGACTCGAGGGCCGCCGACGCGCGGCGTACATCGCCTACGGCCAACGCCTTGCGCGCCATCAGCAGGTGCGGATTCGACTTGGAAGCGGTGTTGCTCGGCTGGGAAGGCTCCGCGGCAGGGCTGGGGACGCCTGTTTGCAACGGAGCTTCTTCGTCGGGTGAGGTGACTACGCGCTGCGGCCCCAACAATCTCTGCATGCGTCCGCCGCTCTCTGGCAGCGTCAGCGGTGCCTCGGCATTCGGATCGACTACCTCGGCCGGCAACTCGCCCACGTGCTCCTTCGCGAAGGGATCCGCGTGCGGCTGGACCTTGGTCGGATCGGGAAGTTCCGCGTCGAAGCGTTGGCTCGGGCGTTTCGTCGCTTCGCGGCCCTTCTGTTTGCGCAGAGCACTGTTGTACTGGCCGCGGAGCTTTTTGGGTGTGTCGCCGAAATGAAATACGCTGTACGACACGCCGAGCTCTTCCGCTGCGCTGATCAATTGATCGGCGGTTTGAAGGTCGCCTTGCTTGAGCGCCTGGCGTGCGCGGGCCATTAGCTGGTCAACTTCTTGGCGTGCGGCCGCTTTGGACGTGGGCGCTTGCCCCAGGACCTGGCTCGAAACCAATGTCCACACGGCGTGCTGACTTGCCGCCATCAGGTTCGACGGAGTCGAATGGCCCAGGACCAAAGCAAGCGGAATTGAGAGCCATCTCAACGTATTCAAAACGATTCTCCTTGTGCCACACGCGCCTGCCGTTGACACCATGGTCGACAACGGCGGGCGTTGATTCCCTCGTGTTGCAATGGGCAGCGCCGCGCATTTTTCCTCTGCGCTGCGGCGGCCTAGGGTTTCATTTCACGTGATTGGGCGGCCGCCGACACGTCGTCGTGGCGGTAGCCGTGATCGTGCAACTTCATGACGCTTTCAAGACTTGATCCGAGAAGAGGGCGGGATAAATAGCGGAGAGGGCACCACCCGGTCAAGGGCAGTTACCCGAGTGGTTTGCCCACGTGCCTGCACCGGGCAGTATCACGTTGGCCAGCCATCGAATAGCCTCACGTGCGACGTGCCCGCACGTGCGATTGCTAGCAGGAGAAGAAGTCGAAGGGGCTCACCTGAGCCGCGAGAAGCGATGCATGGTCACGCAGCCAGCGGCCTCATGCCGGTGCCCGCTCGATGGGCAGACGGCACGTGTACGGCCCGCGTGCCATTGGATTTGCAACGAGACAGCACGGCTATCTTGAACGCGCTGGAGTTGCCCGAGGAATCGGGTCCTTAACCGGCGTTTCGCGCTTTTCCGGCACCTCCTCGGTCTTCCGAGCCGCGACGCCATTGCGGTCGGCGAACTCGTTTCGCACTAGGAGATTGCCCTGTGGATCCATGATCAGGATCTCGACCGGCCCTGTGAGCCCAGAGAGGAGCCTTCGCGTCAACGGTTTACCGCCATAGACGTCGACCACGACGATGCCGGTCTTGAAGTCGACGTTGTCGAGCGTGACGATCGTGTCATTGCGCGGATCGATGGCTTCGACGTTTTCGCCCGCCGTATTGACGACCGAGCCGCGCCACACCTCGATCTCGGTTGCCGCTTCGATGCCTTGGCCCGGTACGATGGCCGTGGCCAGCACGGCCGCACTGGGTTCGTAGGAGCGGGTTTTCTCGCCGACGCCCGCGGTGAGTACGCCGAACCGGTCGGGCACGCCGAGTGTGGCGGTGGAATTGCTCCACTCCGTTTCGACCGTTTCCGAGGCGCTCGTTTCGGGTTTCGCCAGGAATTGCGGCGGCACGTTATGGTTGGGGTTGCGCAAAACTATCTTGGCCCGGTAGCGATACTTCTTGCCGGATTCAGCGGAGAAGTCGAAGGCCCGACAGAGTCGGTAATCGCCAACCACTGGGCCGGTACTGGCCGACTTGCTGCCATCCGGCTTGCCAATGTTTCTCGCGCGGGCCGCGCGATCGCGTTTCTTGTCGGCATCGGCATCGTCGGCAGCCAGGGCGGCGCTCTCGATGCCTGCATGGAGATTCGGATGGGTAATCGCGGAATCCCAACGGCCGGTGACCAACGGTCCCAAGGGCTCGGTCAGTGCCGGCTCGACCAACGCCGAGTTGACGATCTCCTTCATTTCGCCTTCCCACTTGGATACGAACTCATCGTTGGCCGGCAGATCCGCCCAATCGAGCTTGTCGGGCTGTGCTGGATTGACTTCGGCTCGTTGCACGATCAGCTTTTCGTATACCGGTTGGTCGCGGTCCTTATCTTCGCCCATCGCGCCGTCGAACGCGCGTGAGTACGCTTGCACTTCCTTGCGAATTGGCACCAGACCGGTGATCACCACGTAGGCCCGGTCGGCCAGCGCTGAATCGGGTTTTGGGCGATACCGATTCTCTTCCCCACCAATGTTTTTGGGAGCACGTCGCACGCCCGCATCGCCCGCGGCCGCCGGAGGCGGCGCGCTACCACCGGTAACTGCAAACACGCCGAATCCGCCGACCGCGCGCAATTGCTCGATCGGGAACATTTTGGGCATCTCGCGCTGCGCCTTCTTGTCGGCGACGGGGGGATTCACGGGAAACTCGAGCGTATAATCGCCCGGGTCGATCGGCTCAATCTTGGCCCGATCCTCATAGTTGACGACCGCCAGCCCGGCGGCGGTTGGGTCGAACTCAGCTTGCGTGAGATGCGTCCGGACCTGGCTCACCTTTTCTTGCAGCCGCTCAGGTTGCTTGCTTGCATCGAGACTTTCTCGTTGAATGGCCGAATAGACGAGCATCAGGAAGACGACGGCGACGATGCCGAAGGCGGCTTTTTCGCCATGCTCGAGCGCGATGTCCTTGATAGCGCCGACGTCCAACTTCATTTTGGATTTCATCGCGTTACTGGGTCCTATTCGCCTTCGCGGTTGCTAGCGCGCTGAGTCCGCGTTTCGCACGGTTGGTGAGTCTGCCGGCTTGTCGTATTTCGTCACCGTGTCAGCCGCCAGGTACGGCCCCGGGATCGGCGTTTTCCTCACCCGTGCCCAGGAGCTGCGTGTTGGGTGGATTGTACAGGTAGATGATTCCGCCGATTTCAATCGGAACGTAGTAAGAGCTACTAGCCTTGACGGTGGTGCTTGTTTGTGAGCTAGCGCGATTCGAATTGCCCGAACCGGAATCGCTTTTCGACGGGTCAATGCGCAACTGACGGACTTCCACCGGCAACGGCGAATTGGCACATTCGGCCAAGAGGTTTCCGATCTCGCGCTGGTCAATCTCCAATTTCATGAACACGGGCATACGTTTGAACGGTTCTTGCGGACCTGGCGCCACTTGCAGGGGATTGCCCGTCGCGTCGACGTAACGCCCTGTGTCGAGTGCCTGAAGAACTTCGGTTCCCCCGCCGGGGCCTTGGCCCCGCGCAGCCGGTCGCGGCGCGGAAACTGTGCCCGGTGTTACCTGGCCGTCGCTCTTGGGCATCGCGATTCTGCCCGGGGACAGTCCGGCCGCGAACGCGTCGGCCGCTTGTTGCGCGATCAGGATTTCATCGATTCGGGAAACTGCGGGCACGTACCGGTCGGCGTTGACTTTTTGAATGATGGTCAACAGCACCTGGTAGACCCAGAGGTTTTCTTGCGTGAGCCAAACCTCCTGGGACGTCGGCGGCTTGGCCGCGAACTGAAGCGATTCGTCGATTGCCGCTTGATTTGCCGATTCCCACAGAACCTGAGCCTGCATGTTCGCGGAATTGTCGCCGACGGAGGCGGTCGATTTTTGATCACGGTGACTCGTTGCACCCACGATGGCTAACAGTTTCGGAAACTCGGCCTTCGCCAATCGTTGGTAGAGTTGCAAGTATCGCGACGACAAGTCCGAGCCGCGCTGCTTCTCCGTCATCGGCGTGCCGCCGTCCTCTTGCAGGTTTTCGGGCCATTTGAAGAACGGCGCCTGCTCGTCGTAGACCTTTTGCCAGGCCGTTTTCACGCGCTTCTTCTGCTCGTCATTGAGATTCTTGACGGCCTCTTCCCAACGTTCGTTGGGAAAGTTGGGCTCTTGCAGAATCGCATCCATTCCGGAAAACTTGCTGTTGATCGTGCCTTTGCGGCTGTCAAAGTCCTTCGACAGCGTGCCCGAGGCGGAGTTCCATGCGTACAGTCCCGCACCCAGGCAAAGAACGCACAGGATCCAGAAATGGTGTTTCTGGACGTGCTGCAGGACGACTTTGAGTTGATCCATTTCAGTTGCCCTCCACCAATGGGCCGCTGCCGGCCAGCGCGTTGCCTTGCTGCTGCGCCTTCTGCTCTTGGATCTCAATCCGCTTGCTCAAGGGTGTCGGAACCCAAGCGAACTGCACCGTAAAGTCGAATCGCTTCACTTCGATCGTAGGCGGTTTGGCATTTCCACTCGAATCCTTGACTGGTTCGGCGTTGGGGTCCTCGAGCTCGACCGTGCGCGGCGTGGCGATTTCGGAAACGATCACTGGATGGGAGATTCCCAAATCGGTGATGGCCATCTCGGTCGGCTGGCCATCTTTGCCCGGCAGCGTAACCTTTCCGTGCCGGAGATTCTCGATCAACGTATCAATCACGAACACCGATCCGGACATTTCCAGTTGGTCGTTGTGGTAGTGATATCCAGTCAACTGGATCACCCAGCCCGGTCCGGCCGGCGGTGGTGGCGGTGCGGGCGCGGCGGAACCTGCCGCATTGGGATCGACTGCATTTGGGTCCTCTTCCGGTGGCACGGCGTTCGGATCGTCGGCTGCCACGCCCTCGGCCCCAGGAGCCTCGGGCGCCGCGGGCGGCTCAAGCGACTTGCTGCCTTTCTGGCTGTCGATCAAGGGTTGGATCCCGCGGTTGTACCAGGTGCCCAACTCCGCGAAGTACTCGCACTCGAGCGACTCCAGGTGGAGCTCGTTTCGATCGGCGATGTTCTCGGGCCGCTGGTCCGGCGGATCATGCGGCAGGCACTGGCTCAACGCCTTGTACAGCTCAAGCCATAGCAAGCGGCCATCGACATTGCCGATGAGCGACTCGCCCGTCTGCTTGGTGGCAGTGAATTGGGTGACGCTGGTTTCATAGGCCGATCGTTTGGTGCCGGCCTCGGATTCGACCTGGCCGGCGCTATTCTCGGCATCGGCGAATCGCTCGGCGGCAACGGAATTCCACGCGCGCCAATGTCCGAAGAAGCTCACCGTGCAACCCAACAACAGCGTCGCAACCATCGCCACGGCCCACGGCTTCTTGTCGCGGATCAGCCGATCGGTAACGATTTCGCGCGGCAGCAAGTTGGTCGACAGGGCGGATTCGCCGAGCCCTTGCAGAACCAGCCCGTAGCACACCGCATAGCTGAGCAAGTTTTCCTTGAAGGCGGGCTCTTCGGCAACCGAATCACCCGCAATGCCGCGATACGCCTTCACCTCGGCCACCGGATGGCCCAGATTCTGTGAGAGATACTTTTGCAGCCCGGGCAACTTCATCGCGTTGCCCAATGCGACGACGCGACCGATCTTTGCCCCGCGATCAATACTGGTGAAGTAGCCGATCGATCGCTGGATTTCTGTTACCAGATCGTTGAAGACCGGCCGCATGGCCTGATAAACCGCCTTGGGGTCTTCGGCCTGTTGGGCGTGCTTTTTCAGGTGCTCGGCCTTGGCGAACGTCAGCCGCAGCTCTTTGGTTAGCGCTTTGGTGAAGTGGCTGCCGCCGAGCGGGATGCTCCGCTGCCAGACGCGGTAGCCGTTGGTGATGACCAGATCGGTCGTGTCGGTGCCGAGCGACAATACGACGACTGACTCCGGCGGATCGTCTGGATCGTACTGGTCGGCAGGCGGCAGCTCCTGCATCTGGTCGAAGACCGTGAAGTTGTAGATCGTCAGTGGCGTAAGCTGGACAACATCGACTTCGATGCCTGCCTCTTCAAACGGCTTCAGCGCGCGAAAGACCTGATCGCGCTTCATCGCGAACAGGCCGACTTCGGTCTCCAGCGCGAAACCGTCCTCTTCGCTTCCGCCGGCCATTTGCTGATAGTCCCAGACGACGTCTTCCAACGCGAATGGGATTTGCTGGCGGGCTTCGTACTTGACAATGTCGGGAATCTTCTTGGATTCGACCGGCGGCAGTTTGATGAACCGCGCCAACCCGCTCTGCCCCGAGACCGAAATCGCGACGCCGTCGCCCTTCACGCTATTGCGCGAAGTGAACAACTCGAGCGCCTCGCGCACCAATTCAACGGGGTCCGCGTCTGGCTGGCTGAGGATCTTGGGATATTCGATATAGTCGAACGCATCGGCCAGCAGCGTGCCTGGCTCGTCCCCGAGCCGGCAGCGCATGGCTTTCAGCGCACATTGACCGATATCGATCCCCCAAAAGGCGTTTGATTTCGCCATCGTGCAGTCCCTGTTCCCAGTCTGCGCACCGCAGGCGGTTTGGGCCGGCGTCCCGCCCCCCAACCCTGTGCCAGTGAATAGGTTACTTCGAGGTGAGTGCGGCAGGGTTGCTAATTCCTCTTAATCATTCAATTTAGACCCGCGGGGCAGCAAATGTCAATAAAACAGCGGACTTCGAGCTCGCGAAGTCCGGCAAAAACCGTCTGAAACCGTCCCGGTCGCGGAGCATCCGGCATGATCTCCGGTATATCCGCGGTTGGCGCGACGAACCGCCGGGAATGCTTGGTGGCGGCCGCTGCGGATCGGCAAGCGGCCCCGATTCATCATCGAAGCGAAGTACCACGCACGGTCGCGGTTTGTTCGCCAACCCGTCGCGCCGTCACGTGCCGTGTGCCGCCTCGACTTGCCAACAGTCGATGGCTATGGTGGTTTTGTCCAGCGCCGTAAATCGGCGCCGGCGTCCTGCAATTTGATCCTGCCTGGCCCGTGCGGCGATGAAGCTCACAGAACTTGCGGTCCTTTTGCCGTGCCACAGTCTCGAAGATTTTCCAGTCTACCACGACGGAACCGAGGCCGACGAATTGCTGACCGCCTGGTGCGCTCTGTGGCATCCAGCCCTGCTGGCGGCGGCCGGAAGCCTGCCACAGTTTCATCGCGTCGACGTTCCGCCCGAGTTGCTCGAAGGCATGTTGATGACGGTTCCACCGTTTTGCGTCGACCGCTTGCCTGCCGGGTTTGTCGCTCGGGCCGAGAGTGAGTCGGCTGGGCTATTGCGGCACACGCGTTGTGATGAGGCGGTCGAGGCCGCCGAATCCAGCCTGCCCGACGCGGCCCGTGTCGATGCGGAATTGACCGCCGACTTCGTGGCGTTGGGGTTTTGCCGGTTGCAAATCGAACTGCTGACCCGGCAAATGCGATACTCGGTGAACATCGACGAGGCGCACTTTCAAACCACGTCGATCGCCGCGGCATCGGCTGCGGTGGCCGGCCAAGCCGAAACGGCGCGCCAGCATCTTTCCGAATGCTTCGAAACGCTCTACGAGGCGCGGACGCGTTTCTATCCTGTCGACGTCTACTTGGTTGACCTGGCGCTGGTGGCACAGCCGACGGACGTTTCGGCGCTCCGGAGGGAATTGGCCGAGGCAACGCCGACAAACTTGCTTGGCACACAGAACGAATGGGCGACGTTGGCTGACGAACAAGCGGATCTTTGGGCGAACCTGACGGCGGCGATCGATCGGGCAGAAGCTTGCGTGGTTGGCGGCGAGATTACCGAGCGGGCTCTGCCGCTGTTGCCGCCCGAGATCGCGCTGCGATCGCTGTCGGCGGGCGTCGCAAAGTACGAGGCCTTGCTGGGCCGCTTGCCGCATGTCTACGCGCGGCGTCGCGCCGGCCTTTGGCCAGGTCTCCCACAAATGCTTGTCAAGCTTGGATATCAGGGCGCGCTGCATTTCGCGCTGGACGACGGACGGTTTCCGCTGGACGTGCAATCGAAAACCCGCTGGGAAGGTCTCGACTCGAGCACGATCGATGCCTATTGCCAGGTGCCGTCCGACGCGGCCAAGCCAGAGACGCTGCTCGGTTTGTCGCGCAAGATGGCTGACTCGATGGACAACGACCACGTGGCCACTGTGGCATTTGCACATTGGCCGGGCACGGTAAGTCCGTGGTACGACGTACTGCGCCGCGTTGCCCGGCTGAGTCCTGTGCTCGGCAAGTTCATGTTGTTGGATGATTTCTTTGCGCATACCGACATGCCGGGCCGGTTGTCGAAGTTCGAACCGGATCAGTATCGCACGCCATACCTCAAACAAGCGATCGTCCGCGGGCACCGAGACGCGATTTCGGCGTTCGTGCGCGAGCACACCAACCGCGCGGAAACGGCCGCAGTGGAAGCTGTCGGTATGTTGGGCGACTTGATGGGGTGTGGGCCGCCGGCACGGCACGGCAGTGTGATGTCCGCAGAACCAGGCGGCGGAACATACCCGCCTCACGACGAAACGATCGGCGATGCGGTCGAGCGGCTGGCTTCGGCGCTACCGCAGTCGGATGGCCAAGTCGCGACGCGCTACCTGGTCGTCAACCCGTTGAGCTTCAAACGGCAAGTTGGCTTGCGGCTCGCCGAGAATGACCCACCGCCGGCGATCACCGGTCCGGTCGTGGCCGCGGGAACGTCGGGCAGTCAGGGTTTTGCCATGGTCGAGGTGCCGGCCGTGGGGTTTGCCTGGTTCGAGCCGGGTGCCGCCGCAGCGGCGCCTTCCCGCGACAAGCCGATCGCCGTTGACAACAAGCTCAGCAACGAGTTCTTCGACTTGTCGGTGAGCCGCAAGACGGGCGGGATTCAGTCGATCTACGACTACGGCCATCGGGGCAACCAGCTTTCGCAGCAAATCGCGTTTCGACTGCCCGCCGCCGCCCCCGAGCCGGGCACCGCATGGCACGATCCGAATGACGACGCCCAATACTCCACGATGCGTGCCGACTCGGTCGAAGTCACGGCGGCCAGTTCCGTGTTCGGTGAGATTACGAGCCGCGGACGATTGGTCGACAATGAGGACCGCTGTCTGGCTGCATTCGTGCAACGCACGCAGGTCTGGGCAGCAAGCCGCGTGATCACGGTGGAGATTGAGCTGGACGAGCTCGTCGATCCGCGCGCCGATCCGTGGAACTCCTACTTCGCGGTCCGATTCGCCTGGCCAGACGCTACCGCCCAATTGTGGCGCGGCGTCGGATTGGGTCGGCACCGGACCGACGCCGTCCGGCTCGAAGCGCCGGAGTACGTCGACATCGAGGCACCGGGCGGGCACATGACGATCTTGACCGGCGGCCACCCCTATCATCGCCGCGCTGGCGACCGCATGCTCGACAGTCTGTTAGTCGTGCGAGGTGAATCCGCGAGACGATTTCGCATGGGCATTGGTGTCGACTTGCCACAGCCGGCCGCGGCGGCGCTTGAATTGCTGACCCCGGCGACCGTACTCCGCTCGGCAACCCAGCCCGGCACGGCCGATAGCGGATGGTTCTTTCATGTCGACGCCAAAAACGTCGTGGCGACGCACTGGGAACCGATTTGGGACGATCCATCCGAAGTCAGCGGAGCCGAGAATGTCAAAACACGGGTGGTTGGATTTCGAGTGCGCCTGATGGAAACTGCGGGCCGGGCGGGGCGGGTTGGCTTGCACTCGTTTCGTGCTCTGGCACGTGCGCGGCAGACCGACTTTCTTGGGCAAACCCTGGTCGAAGCGGCGGTAGAAGGCGACCAGGTGAAGCTTGATTTCGCCGCGTATGAGTGGATTCAAGTGGAGGCCAGATGGGCCGACTAGCGCTGCCGGGCGATTGAGGTCCATCGCTGACTTGCGTTGAAACGGCCGATACACGTAACGGCCACAAGAGTGGCGCGGCTGGTCCGAAGCAACGGCGAAAAATAGAATCGGGGCGAGACATCGCCATCCACGCGTACAGGTTCCAACCATGATCGTCACGATCGACGGACCGGCAGGCGCCGGCAAGAGCACGATCGCCCGCCGTCTCGCCGAGCGGCTGGGATTTCGGTTCTTGGACACTGGGGCGATGTACCGTGCCGTGGCGCTGGCGGCGGCCGAACAGGGGCTGGATTGGAACGAGCCCCAGCAGCTTGTGACGCTTACCCGAAACCTCGATGTGCGAGTGACGGAAGACTGCGTCCTCGTCGACGGCCGGGACGTGACCGAGAAGATCCGATTGCCGGAAGTTACCGCTGTGACGCGCTACACGGCGAACAATCCGGGCGTGCGCGAAATACTCGTTGAGCGACAGCGCGAAGCCGCCGGCAATGACGACATCGTGACCGACGGGCGCGATCAAGGAACCGTCGTCTTTCCGGATGCCGAGTGCAAGGTCTTTCTGACGGCCAGTCCGTTGGAGCGGGCACGGCGGCGGGCCAGGGAATTGGAGGCCCGTGGGCAACACGTCGCAGTCGAGACCGTGCTCGAAGAGCAGAATCGGCGCGACGCGAGCGACGCCGGCCGGAGCGTCGGTCCGCTCACCGCGGCGCCGGACGCGATCAACGTGCCGACTGACGGGCTGACGCCCGACGAAGTGCTGGATCGGCTGGAGGCCTTGGTTCGAGAGAAGATGACGCCATGACCCCGCCCGTGCAGCGATCGATGCCCAATCGCGCGTGGCAAACCTGGCTGAAGTTTACCTGCCGGCTGGCCGCGGTTTACGGCATGAAAGTACGCGTGTTCGGGCGAGAGCGGGTCCCGCGGACAGGCGGCGGACTGGTGCTGTCGAACCATCAAAGCCACTTCGATCCGGTGCTCGTCGGGTTGGCGTGCGAACGGCGGCTGAACTACGTCGCCCGGACTACGTTGTTTCGGTCGCGCGTCTTTCGCTGGATGGTCGCCGCGCTGGATGCGATTCCGATCGATCGGGAGCGGGGCGGTGTGACAGGGCTCAAGGAGACGCTCAAGCGCATCAAGCGGGGCGAGATGGTGCTCTTGTTTCCCGAGGGCACGCGGACACCCGACGGCGAGGTGCACGAGATCAAGCCGGGCTTTTGCGCCATTGCCCGCCGGGCCAAAGTCCCGCTGATTCCGGTGGCGATCGACGGCGCTTTCGACGCCTGGCCGCGCGAAAGGCGGCTCCCGCGCACGTCCGTCGTCCACATCCACTGGGGAGAGCCGATCGCGCCGCACATGATCGAGCAGCTCGACGACCGACAGTTGGTTGCCGAAGTTCAGCGGCGCGTCAACGCTTGTCACGCTGCCGCGCGACAAAGCCGGCTGCGGGCGATGGGCCGCAACGGTGCCGTCGTGAGGATGCTCACGTGAATCCGATCGAAGGGCAGGGCAGCGCTACGGAGCTTCCGCCTTGGGTGGAAGCTTGAGCACGCGCAACACGGTGTCGTACGGCCGCGTGTCGCCGTTTTCCGACGCGATCTGGTCCCGAGCGGTGTACAGCGGCTCGGGCGATTGCTGCTTCAAGCAGTTTCGTAGCGTTGCCGCCACCGTGAAGTCGCTCTGCACGGCGGAAACGAATGTCAGCATATCGTCGCGGTCGGCCAGCGGCGCGCGACCAAGGACTTCGCGCATGCGCTCGACTTGCGGCACCAGGGCGCGACACTCCATCGCGTAGCCGTAGGGATAGGCCTGCACCGCCTCAAAATCCCATTCCACGCGATTGCCAGACGTGAGCACGCCGTTGGTTTTGACGATTGAGCCAGGCATTTCCAGGGCGTAGTGGAAGCGACGCGGCGGTCCTAGAATCTCGGAGCGATACAGTCCCAGCATTCGCCCGGCCAGCGGCGCAACCAGGTCTTCGAAGTTCTGTTGGCTACCGTATTCCTCGGTGATCACGCGGGTGGCCACGCTGTCGAGCCGCGGCAGCCGCGGATTGGTCTTGGCCGGCGGGTCCTTGAGGTTGACCAATTCGAGCAGGTCGTCGATCGTCTGTTGCGAAACGTCCCGGCCGTCGCGCCGTTTGAGCCGGTTGTGCAACAAGCCGGCGGCGAATTCAGCCATCCGCTTTCGTGCCTGCTCGTCGTCCAAAAGCCGGCCGTTCTTGTCGCGCAGGTCGAGATCGTACCGCGCGCAGACGTCGGCGATGGACTGCTTCCAGCCGTTGTTCGGGGGCAACTCGCCTCGCAGCCCGGCTTCGAAGAAAGCGTCGGTCAGCTCGACGAACCAGCTCGAACCTGTCGTGCGGAACCATTCGGTCAGGTGATCGACCTCGTACTGCGGCCCGAGCGCTTCTTGCAAACAGCGGTCGACCAGCGGAATCGCGATGGCCAGGAACTGGCTCCGGCTGCGGTGCATTCCTTCCAGCGTGACGACGTCGGTGAGCGTCTCGGTCCAGGACGCTTCCACCACGAAGATGAAGTCGTTGCGATCGAAGCGCACTTCCAGCTTTCCGTCGGGCAGGCCCTGCGGCGCGCGTTTCAAATAGGTCTGCGGCAGTTTGTCGGGCGACGCGAACTGGCCCCACGCGGCGAAGTACGGGCGATCCTTGTCCGCGGCGGCTGGTGGAAGATCGCGGATCGGGCCCGTCCACTTTTCATCGGGTATTTCCGGCGCGTACGTCACGCCGGTCCAGAGATCGCGGTTGAAGGCGTCGGCGGGCGTTTCGTCGGCCGGTTGATAGATGGCGCGCGTGACGCGTCCGTCGGCAGCCACGGTCGTATCGGCCCGATAAATCTGTTGTCCGCAGCCGGCAACCAGCAACAGCGCGCCAAGCGCGCACAACGTCTGCAATCGAATGAGTCGGAGCATGCAAGGTCCCCTTGCTCGAAAACGGGGAGGTGTGGATTCCTGTGAGCGGTCGTACCGACGGCTCACCCTCTGAAGAGTAGGTTACCCCCCGGGTTTATTCCGCCGATTCTCGGAATCGTGCGGAAAATGCGGGCGAGCCGCTACTTCGGCCAATCGTTTGTTTTGGCCGCTCGGGTAGAATGCCGCAATGAGGAGAATTGTCGCACGGCGCCGATGGTTCTTGTTGCGAATCGCCGCCGCATTGGCTTGCTTGCTAGTCTCTGGCTACGCGCTCTACGCCAACTTCTTCTTTGCGTGGGTTGCGACGGCAGGAGACGATGAAGCGCATCGTGAATTGGCCCGTTCTTATGCGACGATTTGGTCCTTCGTGTCCTACGGCGCGGCTGCACTGTTTCTCGGTCTCGCAGCGTGGACGATTCTTGACGTCGTGCAGCGTGTCCGTCGCCGTTCCGAAGTGACGCAGCAATCAGTGTCCCTGCGACGTTTACTCTAGTCGTCGAGCTGCCATGCGACTGTTCCGCTTCAACCGCTGGCCGCGATTCAGCCTACGGACGCTACTGGTGGCCGTGGCGCTGGTTGCCGTCGCGGCGGGCTGGGTCGGTTGGCACGTGAATCAGGTCCGCGAGCGCAACGCGCTGATCGAGTACTTGTGGAGCCTGGAGCACCAGAATTCCCCGAACCCGTGCTGGGTCATCCGTTGCGATAAGAGCAAGATTCCTACCATACAACGTTACCTGGGAGCGAGGCACGATTGGGCGACGCGGCTGCTGTGCAACCAGGCGATGGGCGATGAGGAGTTGCTTGCGCGGGCCAAGTCGCTTTTGCCCGACTGCGAATTCGAGGTCTACCGCATGCCGGGCTCTTCGGCCGAGTCCGGCGACGCGTCGGTCGAATCGCAGTGAGGACGAGGGTGCCCAAAGCCTTGCCCACGCACGGATTGCCAAACGGCCGGGCGTTTCGATACAATGCGAGTTTCCCTCGGGCGGGGTATGCGCGCTGCCAGGGGCACCCAACCGCCGCCGGCCACAAATTGCCGGCCGTGCTGGGCCTGTGCCACTCGCCCGAAGTGACGAAGCTGCCACGGTTTTCGATCGGTAACCACGACCATGTTCGACTCGCTCCAAGAAGGTCTGTCCGGCGCGCTCAAGACGCTGCGCGGCAAGGGCAAGATGACCGAGGCGAACATGCGCGAAGGGCTGGGGCTGGTGCAGAACGCCCTGCTCGAAGCCGACGTCAGCTATCCGGTCGTCAAGTCGTTCATCGACCGCGTCAGCGAAAAGGCGCTTGGCGAACGCGTGTTGGCGTCGCTCGATCCGAGCCAACAGGTCGTGGGCATCGTTCACGAGCAGCTTGTGGACCTGATGGGGCCGGTCGACCATTCGCTGCACTTGCAACCCGGTGTCACTGTGCTGATGCTCTGCGGCTTGCAGGGTTCTGGCAAGACGACGACGTGCGGCAAGCTCGGCCGGTTGATCAACGAGCGAGGGCGCAAGCCGCTGTTGGTGGCTGCCGACTTGCAACGGCCCGCGGCCATTGATCAGTTGCACGTCATTGGCGAACAGCTCGGCCTGCCGGTCTATTCGGAGAAAGGCGCCAAGGATCCGGTCGCCGTTTGTCGCAACGCGGTCAAGCAGGCCAAGAGCCTCGAAGCTAGCGTGGTCATCCTGGACACGGCCGGCCGATTGCACATCGACGACGAGTTGATGAGCCAGCTCAAGGAAATCGACCGTCGTGTCGAGCCGCAGCAGGTTTACCTGGTCGTCGACGGAATGACGGGCCAAGACGCGGTCAACAGTGCCAAGGCGTTCAACGACGCGCTGGAATTGGACGGCTGCATCCTGACCAAGCTCGACGGCGATGCTCGCGGCGGCGCCGTGCTGAGCGTGAAGGAAGTGACCGGTGTGCCGGTTAAGTTTATCGGCACCGGCGAGCACCTGGATGCTTTGCAAGAGTTCCATCCCGATCGGATGGCGCAGCGCATCCTGGGCATGGGCGACGTGCTGACCCTGGTCGAGCAGGCGCAGCAAAAGTTCGACCAGGATGAGATGGCCAAGCAGGAAGAGCGGCTTCGCAAGGGCGAATTCACGCTCGAAGACTTCCACAAGATGCTGGGCCAGACCCGCAAGCTAGGGCCTATCAACAAGATCATGGGCATGTTGCCTGGCATGGGCGGCATGAAGGACGCGCTGGACGGCGTGGACGCCGAAAGTGACATGACGCGGCTGGGCGGCATCATCAACTCGATGACGCCGTCGGAGCGCCGCAACCCGTCGCGGATCATCGATCAAAGCCGCCGCCGCCGGATTGCCGCTGGAGCCGGCGTCGAGCCGCACGAAGTGAACGAACTGGTCAAGCAGTTCGACGGCATGGCCGCCATGATGAAAGAGATGGCCGGGCTGGGCATGCGCGACCGGATGAAAAAAGTGCAACAGTTGCAGCAATCGTTCACCAATCCCAACGCGCAACTGAAAAAGAAAAAGTTGAGCACCGGAAAGCGACTGACGTCGCAGGAACGTGCCAAGCTGCGAAAACAGCGCGAGAAAGAAATGCGCCGCCGCAGGCGCGAAAGCCGCAATAGCGGTTGAGGGAAATCGCTTCTGATCTACGACCCAATCGTCGAAACCAAACACATCCTGAGGAGAAACGCGTGGCAGTTAGAATTCGCATGAAGAAGATGGGCAAGAAACATCGCCCGTTCTTTCGCATTTGTGCCGTGGACGGGCGGAAGCCCCGGGACGGCCGTGTGTTGGAGGAGCTGGGCACGTACGATCCGATGGTCGGCGAGACGGACGCTCGGGCCCTGCTCAAGGGTGAGCGGATCGACTATTGGCTGAGCGTCGGCGCGCAGCCGTCGGACAAGGTTCGGATTCTGATCAAGAAGTACGGCACCAACGGAACGCACGTGGACCAACAGCAGGCCACGCGGGAAAAACTGGCGATGCCCAAGGTGGTGCCGGACGCAGGCGAGCCGGCGTATGTACCTCCGGCCGAATCGGCCGAAGCGGCTGAGGCCAAAGCTGCGGAATCGGCCCCGGCTGCCGAAGCCGCCGCTGAAGCGCCTGCGGCCGAGGAATCGACCGAAGCGGAAGCCAAGCCAGCCGAAACGGCCGAAACAGCAGCGGCTGAAGAAGGCGAGACAGAAGATAAGCCGAAAGAGTAGGCAACCAACTGAGGTGCGGGAGGCCAAACGGCTGCGAAATCTACAGCCAGCGGCAGCCTGGTGTGCAACGAGCAATGCGACATGCGGTTCGATGTGTTGACCTTGTTTCCGGGCATGTTCCCGAGTTATCTGGGTCAGAGCCTGCTGAAGCTGGCCATCGAACGCGGGTTGATCGAGGTCCAGTTGCACGACATTCGCAATTGGGCACGCGACAAGCACCACGTGGTGGACGATCGCCCGTACGGCGGCGGCCCTGGTATGGTGCTGAAGGTGGAGCCGGTCGTCGAGTGTGCCGAGGCGGTACAGGCGATGGCCGAACCGGCCGGGCATTTGGTCATGCTGACGCCGCACGGACGTCGGCTCGACCAGGGCGTCGTCGAACAACTGGCGACGCGACGACGGCTCGTGTTGTTGTGCGGACGGTACGAGGGATTCGACGAACGGGTGCGACAGATACTCAAGCCGGACGAGATTTCGATCGGCGACTATGTGCTCGGCGGAGGCGAAGTCGCGGCGATGGTGATTATCGACGCCGTGGCACGGCTCGTGCCGGGCGTTTTGGGAGACGAACAGAGCAACAAACAAGACTCGTTTTCCGGCGAGCGGCGGCTGTTGGAATTCGCGCAGTACACACGCCCGCGCGAGTACCGGGGACTGAGCGTGCCGGAAGTGCTCATCAGCGGCGACCATGCCGAGATCGCGGCCTGGCGCCAGCGACAGAGCGAAGAGCGAACCAAACAACAACGGGCCGATTTGTGGGCCCGTCAAACCGATTCACGAGAGAACACCCCTAGCGAGTAACGGGAAAGGTCGGCGATTATGAGTCAGCAAACGTTGGAACTGGTCGAAAAGGCCTCGTTGAAAACCGACATTCCAGAATTCGAGATCGGCGATACGGTCGACGTGCACACGCGGATTCTGGAAGGCGAGAAGGAACGTATTCAAATCTTCAACGGTGTGGTCATCGCCCGTAGCGGGTCGGGAACGCGCGAGATGTTCGTAGTCCGGCGCGTCGTCGCCGGAGGCGGCGTCGAGCGCAAGTTTCCGCTCCATTCGCCGAAGATCGCGCAGGTCGAGGTCAAACGCCGCGGCGTGGTTCGCCGGGCGAAGCTGTACTTCCTGCGTGACCGCGTCGGTAAGGCCGTTCGCCTCAAACAGCGCCGCGACGACGCGGGCGACAAGAAGTAGGCGGCCTGGCGGGCGAACTCGAACGAGCAGCGCGGACAGTGATGCCCGTGTTGTCCACGGACTGCCGGAGACGTCCGGATGCGCTGGCAACGGCAATTGGCGCGCGTGCGTTCGGCCTGGCGGCGGTATCGTTCGTTGGCCCAGCGCGGAGAGCGGGCCGCCGCGCGCTATCTGCGCCGCAAGGGTTACTACGTGGTGGCGAGGCGCGAGCGCGACACGTTTGGCGAATTGGACCTGGTGGCCGTCGATGGCAGGACGGTCGTCTTTGTGGAAGTTAAGACCCGCCGCACGCATGAGGCTGGCGAGCCGGCCGAAGCCGTCGATCTTACCAAGCAGAAACGGCTCACACGGATGGCGCTGGCGTTTCTGAAACGCAACGACTTGCTCGAACATCCGGCTCGGTTCGATGTGTTGGCCATTACCTGGCCGGCCGACGCGCGCCGCCCCTCGATCGAGCATATCAAGAATGCCTTCGAGGCAGTCGGCCACGGGCAAATGTTCAGCTAGGCGTGACAGCGCGGCACTGTGCCAGCAACGGTGGAGAGGCGGCCGGTTGGCGCGCTGCACGAGACATTCGAGCTGTCTGTCGTCGTGGCTTGCTCAGTCAAACGGCCAGGCCTCGCCGAGCGCCTGCCGCTGGAGTTGGCGGATCTCGGCCAGTCCTTCGCCGGCCAGGGCAAGCAGCGCGTCCAGCTCCTCGCGGCTGAACGTGGCTTCCTCACCGGTGCCCTGTACTTCGACAAACCGTCCGCTGCCGGTCATGACGACGTTCATGTCGACCGCTGCTGCCACGTCCTCGCGATAGTCAAGGTCTAACAGTGGTTGGCCCTCGACGATGCCGACACTGATAGCCGCGACGCTGTCACGCAGCGGCTGGCGAGGCAGGTCGTCGATCGTGTGGATCGCGTCGACCAGCGCGACCATCGCACCGGTAATGCTCGCCGTCCGCGTGCCGCCGTCAGCCTCGAGCACGTCGCAATCAACAAACACCGATCGTTCGCCCAGCGCGTCCAAATCGACCACGGCCCGTAAGCTGCGGCCGATCAAACGTTGGATTTCGGTCGTGCGGCCGTCCGTCTTGCCGACGTCGCGACGCTTGCGCGGACTCGTGCTACCGGGCAACATGCTGTACTCGGCGGTCACCCAACCGCGCCCTTGACCGGTCATCCAGGGCGGAACCTGCTCGTCGACACTCGCAGTACACAGAACCGTGGTGCGACCGGAGGTGATAAGCACGCTGCCTGCGGCAGGTCGGGTGAATTGGCGTTTGAGCGTGATCGGGCGGAGGGCGCTATTCGTGCGGCCGTCGTGACGCATGGTCGAGTCCGTTTCCTGGTCTGGGATGAAAGCGCGGATTCGAGCCGCCGCCTGCCCGCGGCTGACCCGCCGTCGGTTAGCACTGGGCTCCAAGCATCCAGGCCAAGATGCCTTTTTGTACGTGCAATCGATTGGCGGCCTGTTGGACGACGATGCTCTGCGGCCCGTCGATCACCTCATCGGTCACTTCTTCACCGCGATGCGCCGGCAGGCAATGCATAAAGTACGCGCCATCAGGCGCCTTGGCCAACAAGTCCGCGTTGACTTGATATGCGGCAAAGTCCTGCCGTCGCTTGCTCGATTCCTTCTCCTGACCCATGCTGGTCCAAACGTCGGTATACACGGCCGACGCTTCGCGGACCGCTTCGGACGGATCCTTGGTGACATGAAGGTCCAGCTCAGGAACCTCCTTTTCGACGTGTTTGAGAAACGACGCTTTGAACTCATAACCGGGCGGAGAGGCGACCACGAACCGCATCCCCATCTTGCCGCAACCTTCGGCCAGGCTATGGGCCACGTTGTTGCCATCGCCGACATACGCCAGCGTGTGGCCCTTCAATCCACCGGTCAGTTCTTTGAGTGTGTACAAATCGGCCAATGCCTGGCAGGGGTGCGCAAAGTCGGTCAATCCGTTGATCACCGAACAAGTGCAATAGCGGGCCAGGTCGACGGCCGTTCGATGACGAAACGCGCGAACCACCACGATGTCGACGTATTGGCTAAGCACACGGCCGAAATCGGCCACGCTTTCGCGTGAGCCGAAGCCGACCTCATCTCCCAGAAACAGGGCGCTCCCGCCCAAGTTGATCATTCCGGCTTCGAAGCTGACCCGCGTGCGCAGCGACGGTTTTTCGAACAGCATGCCCATCACGCGGCCGGGCAGCAGCGCTTCGCGCAGTCCCTGCTCGTACTTCGTCTTGAGGTCCTGCGTGATGGCGAAGATCCTTTCGATCTCGCCAGACTGCAAATCAGAAACGGTCAACAGGTTTCGCATCAAGTCACTCGGGCTGGCCCAGGCTAGCCGGTCTGTTGTTTGATTACTTTGGCCAAGATGTCGCAACCGTCGTGAACTTGCTGCTCAGACAGGTTCATGGCTGGCAACAAACGGATGACCGTCCCCTGCGTACAATTGACCAGCAGGTTTTGCTCCATGCATCCTTGTACGACGGGCGCGCCTTCGATTGACAGTTCGATTCCGATCATCAGTCCCAAGATGCGCACTTCTTTGATCAGCTCGCATTGAGCTTTCAGGTCGTTCAGCCGTTGTCGGAACAGCTCGCTGATTTGATTGGCGTTCTCCAGCAGGTTCTGACTCTCGATCATTTCAATCGCAGCGATTCCGGCGCGGGCAGCGATCGGATTGCCGCCAAACGTGGCCGCGTGCATGCCGGGACGCAAGCTGGGCGCAATTTCGGCCGTTGTCAGCAGCGCCCCGCCAGCGACGCCACCGCAAAGCGCCTTGGCTAGAGTCATCACGTCGGGAGTCACGCCGAAGTGCTGGTAGGCGAACCATTGTCCGGTGCGCCCGCAGCCGGTTTGCACTTCGTCGAACATCAGCAGCAAGCCCTGGTCGTCGGCCAGACGGCGCAGTCCAGCGAGAAACCCTTCGGGCGGAACATTGATGCCTCCTTCGCCCTGGACCGGTTCGACCAGGATCGCCGCCGTTTCGTCGTCGACCAGCCGTGTGACCGCGTCCAGGTCGCCGTACGGCGCGTAGACAAAACCGGCCATCAGCGGCCCGAGCCCTTCGTGATACTTCGGCTGGGCGGTCGCGGTCGTGGCGGCAAGCGTTCGTCCGTGAAATCCACCCTCGAACGTAATGATCTTGTACCGTCCTGGCGACGCATGGAGACGGGCGAGTTTGATGGCCGCCTCGTTGGCTTCCGCCCCGGAATTGCAGAAGAAGGCCTGCCCGCCGAAGCTTCGCTCCGAAAGGAGCTTTGCCCAACGCCCCTGGGCTTCGGTGTACCAGGTGTTGGGCACGTGGATCAGCGTGGCCGCTTGCTCCTGGACGGCCTTCACGACCGGCTCGGGGCAATGCCCCAACAGATCGCAACCCCAGCCGGGAAAGAAGTCGAGATAGCGATTGCCATCGCTATCCCAAACGTAGGAGCCCTCGCCGCGCGTCAGAGCCACCGGGTAGCGACCGTAGTTGGGCACCACGTAGCGCTGGAACAACTCGAGGATCTCGGCCGTGTTCTTGCTGGCCTCGGCGGTTGCCATGGGTGGTTCTCCTTAGTCGCTGGTTCCGTTCGTGATTCGTCGCGCCAATGCGGGGCCCCGAATTTGGCAAGGACATGCTTGCACGGTTGAAGGTTCAAGCGTCGGCCGGCGAACTGGCCGGTGCCGCAGGCTCGGAATCTCGGACGATTTCCGTGCCAACGCCTTTGTTCGTATAGATTTCAAGCAATAGCCCGTGGCGTTCGCGGCCGTCGATAATGTGAATCTTGCGGATGCCCCGCCCCAGCGTTTCCAGGCAGGCTTCGACCTTGGGGATCATGCCCGACTCGATCGATCCGGTTTCGATCAGCTCGCGGGCCTGGGTGGCGGTTAGCGAATTGATGAGCGAGTTGGGGTCGTCCTTGTCCCGGCGCACGCCGTTGACGTCGCTCATGTAGATCAGTTTTTCGGCACCCAGCGCCTGGGCAACGGCAGTTGCGGCCGTGTCGGCGTTCACGTTGAGTTTCTCATCGTCAGGGCCGAGACACATGGACGGGATCACTGGGACGGTGCCGGCAAAGCAAAGATTGCTGATCGTACCGCGATCGACCCGCGTGATGGTCCCAACGGCGCCCAGGTCGATCGGTTTGCCGTTTTGATCGTCGAGCTGGAGCGGTTCGCCCCAGAGGACGTTGGTCGTCCGAAAATTCAATGGCGCGGCGCGGCCGCCGAAGGCCTCGATCCGCTCGGCAATGTGTTCGTTGGTTTCGTAGGCCAGCGTCTTCTCGACGATGCCCAGTGTTTGCTGATCCGTGTATCGGCGTCCCTGGATAAAGCGGGGTTTGAGGCCCGCCGCGTCCATCGCCCGATTGATCGCCGGTCCGCCGCCGTGTACGACCACCGGACGCATGCCGACGGTTTCCATGAACACGATATCGATCAGCAAGTGGCGCAGCGCGTCAACATCGTCCATCAGGCTGCCGCCGAGCTTGATGACGGTGACGCTGTCGCGAAACTTGCGAATCCAGCCCAGGGCCTCGATCAGTACGGCGGCCTTTTCGGTGGGTGTCAGCAAGGGCGCGTGCTCCAAACGAGGACGCAACCGCCACCATGCGTGGCGAACGGCGAGAAAGGCACCCCGCTACGGGTGCGAACGAAACCTTTGATTTTATGACACCTCTAAACGGTGTCAACGCGCCGAAATCGCGCGTGACAGGGCCCACCGGTTGGCCGAAACAACCGCCGCCCTCTGGAATGGCACAGCGGAACGTGCGAAGATAGCCGTTTCCGAATGAATCCAGCTCGAGGCCCGAGGTGACGGCAAGCACTGCGATCGTAATGGCAGCCGGCAAGGGCACCCGCATGGAGTCGGAGTTGCCCAAGGTGCTGGTGCCTGTGTGTGGTCGACCGATGATCGACTACGTGCTCGATGCGCTGGTCACCGCCGGAGTCGAGCGAGTGATCGTGATCGTTGGTTATCGTGAACAGGACGTGCGGCAGGCGTTATCCGGTCGCACCGGAATCGAATACGCCGTGCAGGCCGAGCAACGCGGAACCGGCCATGCGGTGATGTGCGCCCGCGAACACCTGCGAGGCAAGGATGGCCCGGTGCTGGTGGTGGCCGGCGACTCGCCGATGATGCAACCGGCATCGATTCGGAGCCTTTTGGATGAGTTTCGCCAGTCTGAGCCAGCCTGCCTCCTGGGAACGGGCACCAAGGAGGATCCGGCCGGTTTGGGGCGGGTGGTACGCGACCGGGAAGGGCGATTCGCCGCAATTGTCGAGGAAAAGGACGCCACCGACGAACAAAAACGGATCAAAGAGGTCAATCTTAGTTGTTACGTCTTCCGCATCCCGGATTTGCTCGACGCGCTCGAGCGGATTCGGCCCGACAATGCGCAAGGAGAATACTACCTGACCGACTGTCCAGGCGTGCTGTTGGCCGCCGGACGCGACGTGCGAGCGCTGAACATCCTGCAACCGTGCGAGGCGCTCAGCATTAATAACATGGCGCAACTGGCTGTCGTCGAATCCACAATGCGCGAGATGGGCATGGATCGGTCCGCTCAATGACCACGCTATGAACGATCTCAAGATTTTTAGCGGCCGGGGAAATCCCGAACTCTCAAAGCGCATCTGCGACTATCTCGGTCTGCCGATGGGCGGAATCTCGATCGGGAACTTTCCCGACGGCGAGATTAGCTGCAAGGTGGACGAAGACATTCGCGGTCGTGACGTATTCCTCGTTCAGTCAACTTGCCCGCCGGTCAATGAAAACTTGATGGAGCTCTTGATCATGATCGAGAGCTGCAAAAGGGCCAGCGCTGAACGAATCACGACCGTCATTCCCTACTTCGGCTACGCTCGCCAGGATCGAAAAGACGAGGGGCGCGTTCCAATTACCGCGAAGCTGGTGGCCAACATCATCACGCGAGCCGGCGCGGATCGCGTGTTGGCGATGGACTTGCACGCCGCACAAATTCAGGGGTTTTTCGATGTTCCGGTCGATCACTTGTACGCCGCGCCGGTCTTGACCGAACACTTCCTGAGCCGTGGGTTCGACCGCAAGAACATCGTGGTCGTCAGCCCGGATGAAGGAAGCATCAAGCGCGCGCTTGGCCACGCCGAGCGGTTGGGCGCCAAGCTGGCGATCGTCGACAAGCGCCGAGCTGACGCCGAACACACGTCGCAGGAAAACATCATCGGCTCGCCAGTCGAGGGCAAGATTGCGCTGATGTTCGACGACATGATCAGCACGGCGGGCTCGATTTGCGGTGCGGCCCAGATTCTGAACGAACATGGAGCGACAGAGATTTACGTTGCGGCGACCCACGGCGTGCTGTGTGGCCCGGCTGTCGAGCGGCTGGAGACCTCGCCGATTCACGAGCTGGTAATCACCGACACGATTCCGCTCCGGCCGGAACAGATCTTGCCCAAGATCAAAGTGCTCAGCGTGGCCCCTCTGCTCGGAGAAGCGATCAAGCGGATTCACCGCAATGAGTCGGTCAGCCGGCTATTCGATTAGGGGCTGCGTCACTTCGCCAGCCCGGCGTTGGTTATTCGCCGACCGGCGGCGTGGCAACAGTCTGGCGGCATGCGTATTCGGCGACTGGCCAGGCAACCGGCAATCGTCAGCGGGCGACCTGAGTTGGGCAGGCATCTTGGCCGAATTAGTTGCCTGGACCGGGTGAATTGCCTCGGCCACGCCAGGACCATATCCACGCACTTTGGCTTGGGAATTTGATGGGGGAGGGCAGGGGGCGCCTGGGCTTGAAAGCCGGCCGTTTTCGGCGACAATGACTGGTTTGCCCAGTGGCGATCCGCCGGCACCGGCGTGGCAACGGAAGGTTGCCCATGCGGGGAAGCCTGTGTGAGGGGGCATGGCGATGGCCATCGCCTGAAGTGGCCCGATTAGCGGAAATCAAACCATCGGATTGAGGTTACCGAATGGCTGAAGTACTCAAAGTTGAAGAGCGAGAGCCGGGTGGCAAGCGCACCGCGCGGCGGCTACGGCGTGCCGGGTCGGTACCGGCCGTGCTCTACGGACACGGCGAAGCAAACAAGAACCTGACTGTCGATGCCGATGAAATCGCCGCGGTCGTGCGCCACGGCGGACGCGTCGTCGACCTGAGCGGGGCTGTCAAAGAAAAGGCGTTTATCCGGGAGTTGCAATGGGACACCTACGGCGTCGATGTCTTGCACGTTGACTTCACGCGTGTCTCTGCGCATGAGCGTGTTGAGGTCAAGGTGAGCATCGAGTTGCGCGGACAGGCAGCAGGTGCGAAAGAGGGCGGCATCGTCGAGCACCTTGTTCACGAGGTGGACATCGACTGCGAAGCAGTGGCGATTCCCGAGAAGCTGGAATTGAACATCAACGATCTGCACGTCGGCGAGCAATTGACAGCCGCCGATCTGCCACTGCCCGGCGGTGCGAAGTTGATTTCGGACGCGGAATCAGTCGTAGTGCAGTGTGTCGAATCTCGCGAGGAAGAAGAGGAAGAAGAACCGGCCGCTGCATCCGCGGAGCCGGAAGTGATTGGGCGCAAACCCGAGGATGAAGAATCAACGGAAGGCGATTAGCGATTTGAAATGGCGAAACTGGCCGCGCACCGGGCTAATGTTTCGACGCTCGGCGAATCGAGCCATGTGGAATTCAATTGCTGCCAGGTGACTGAGAATTGATCGTGGGCCATGAAGCTCGTTATTGGACTGGGGAATCCGGGTCGCAAGTACGAGGGAACAAGGCATAACGTTGGGTTTCGTGTGATGGCCGAACTGGCAAACCGCCACGGCCGCGATAAACCGAAGCAGGCGTTTCAAGGAGAGTATGTCGAAGCGTTCGTTGACACCCAGAAAGTGTTGCTGTTGTGCCCACACACGCTGATGAACCGCAGCGGGGGCAGCGTGTTGGCGGCGCGGGATTTTTACAAGATACCGCCGGAAGACCTGCTCATCGTGGCGGACGATTTTAATCTGCCGATCGCGAAATTGCGGTTCCGTCCGCGCGGGTCGTCCGGAGGGCAGCGAGGTTTGGCCGACGTCATTCGTCGCTTGGGCACCGACGAGGTGCCGCGGTTGCGGATCGGAATTGGATCGCCGCCGGCGGGGCGAGACGCCGCCGGATGGGTGTTGGGACGTTTTGCAGGCGATGATAAGCAGGAAATCGACGTAGCCATCGCCCGGGCGGCCGACGCGGTCGAGCTGTGGACCCGAGAAGGGATGGACGTCGCAATGAATCGATACAATTAAGATCCTTGACGAGGAGCGCTTTCGTGGCTGTCAACGTATACGAAGGGATGTTTATTCTCGACTCGAACCGCTACGCGCGCGACGCGGACGCGGTGTCGGGCCAGATTCCGGAATTGATCGAGAAGGCGGGCGGCGAATTGCTTGCCAGCCGATTGTGGGAAGAGCGACGACTTGCTTATCCCATCAACGGCCAACGCAAGGGCGCGTATTGGCTGACGTACTTTAAGCTCGATTCAGGCGAGCTGGCCGGGCTGACGCGCCAATGCCGGCTCAGCGACAGCATCCTGCGGACGTTGTTCCTAAAGGTCGACTCGCGAATCGCCGACGCGCTGGTCAGCCACGCCCTGGCCGATCCGGCCAAAGCAGCGGCCGCAGCGTCATCGGAGGAAGGGTCGGCTTCGCAAGATGCGGCCTCCAAGTAGAGCTTTCGAACTACTACACCCGCGATCGAATTGACAGATCAAGGAGTCGACGATGGCCAGCTACAATCGTGTCATACTGGTCGGAAACCTGACGCGGGATGTCGAGCTGCGCTACATCGCAAGTGGCACGGCGGTGACCGACATCGGACTGGCCGTCAACGATCGCCGAAAGAATAGCAGCGGCGAATGGGTCGACGAGACGACGTTTGTCGACGTGACGCTTTGGGCCCGGCAGGCCGAAGTGGCCAGTGAGTACCTGAGCAAAGGTTCGAGCGTGTTGATCGAAGGCCGGTTGAAGCTCGATACCTGGGAAAAGGACGGCAAAAAGAACTCCAAGTTGCGCGTCGTCGGCGAACGCATGCAAATGCTGGGTGGTCGCGGCGGTGGCGGCGGAGGAGGCGGCGGACCGCGCGGCTCAGCACAGCCAGCCGGGCAAACCGCCGATTCTGATCACTCGCAAGCTCCGCCCGACGACGACATTCCGTTCTAAGTCGACCGAGCGACGCGAGCCGCCAACTGCGGCCGACGCCTGGCGGCTGTTTGAACCAGCGAATACTGAACCACTCGAGGAAGCGTGATGCCCAAAGCCAAGTCGACCAAGAAACGCGTTCGTACGAAACGATTGCCGCGCGGCGAGCACCGGGGAGTCGAGTTGCTGTTGATCCAATCAGTGGATCACGTCGGCTCGCAGGGGGACGTCGTCGAGGTGAAGCGCGGGTACGCGATGAACTACCTGCTCCCGCAGGGATTGGCCACGATCGCGACCGACCACCACAAGCGGATGGTCGAAAAGCACAAAGCCCGCTTGCAGGAGATCCAGAACGCCCGGATGGCCGGTCTGCGCAAGATCGCCGACGAACTGGGCCGACAGAGTGTCACCATTGAGGCCAATGCCAACGACGAAGGACATCTCTACGGTTCGGTGGGCGCTGCCGAAATCGTTTCGGCCTTGAAGCGCAACGAAATTACGATCACCGCCGACCAGGTTCGGCTGCAAGGACCGCTCAAGGAGCTTGGGCTCTATACGGTCAACATCCACATGGGCCACGAAGTCGAGGGCGAATTGAAAGTCTGGGTCGTGCCGACCGTGACGGAGGACGAGCCCACCGCGAAGAAGGCTGACAGCGCGGACAACGGTTAACTAACTCGGACGCGGGGCTAACTAACTCGGACGCGACCGGAGCGAGTTGGATGTAGATTGACCTGCTTGCTCCAGGACGCCAGGCCAGCACGGAGGGCCGGTGCTATGAAATCGAACGCTGAATTGCTCGATCGGCAGCCACCGTGCAATCTCGAAGCCGAGCGAGGTGTCTTGGGCAGCATCCTGCTGCTACCGGTCGTTTGCGACGACGTCGCCCTTATCTTACGGCCCGAAGATTTCTATAGCGATGCGAATCGGACCCTCTATGCCGAATTGCGCGCTATGCACGACGAGGGACGGCAGATCGATACGACGCTCCTTGTCGAACGTCTCAAGAGCGCCGGGAAGTTCGAATCGGTCGGCGGCGCCGTCTATCTGTCCGAGGTGCTTCAGTCGGTGCCGACGGCGGCCAACGCGAGCTACTATGCTGAAATCGTCAAGGGCAAGAGTACGCTTCGCTCGTTGATCCTCGCCAGTACCGAGATTCTTCGAGATGCCTATTCCGAGGCAAGCGATACGCGCGAGATGCTCAGCCAAGCCGAGCAGCGGATCTTCAGCATCCTCGACAGTCGCAATGCTGGGGCCGTAGCGAGTATTTACGACATCATGCAAGAGGCGATGTCGCGGATCGACGCCCGAATGAAGGACGATCAGGGCATGACCGGTCTGGAGACCGGTTTCGGCGACTTCGATCATCTGACGGGCGGCCTGCACAACTCGGAATTGGCCATTCTTGCCGCGCGCCCCAGCATGGGAAAAACCGCGTTAGCGCTGAATATCGCCGAGCATGTCACGCTTAAGATGAACGCCACCACGCTGTTCGTCAGTCTGGAAATGTCGAAGATCGAGTTGGCCGATCGTATGGTCTGCGCGCTGGCCGAGGTAAACAGCCAGCGGCTGCGCAGCAATCAGATTTCAAGAGACGAACGAACGAAGCTTGTTGAAAAGATGGCCGAATTGAGTCAGGCGCCGCTGTTCGTCGACGACACGCCCAGCCGTTCGATGACCGAGATCGCCGCGACAGCCCGGCGCGTCAAGCGGAAGTCGGGCTTGCAATTGATCGTGATCGACTACTTACAGCTCATAGAGCCTGACAATCTGCGCGATCCGCGTCAGGAACAGGTCGCTCGCATCGCGCGCCGCCTGAAGGGCCTGGCGCGGGAACTGGATGTGCCGGTGCTTTGTCTGGCACAGTTGAATCGCCAGGCCGAAGACACAAAACCGCGCTTGGGCCACCTGCGCGAAAGTGGGGCGATTGAGCAGGACGCCGACGTGGTCATGTTCATCCACCGCGAGGAGGCCGGCGGCGACAATGTCGAGGCTCACGATCGGCCACACAATGCGGGCGAGGCCGAGCTGATCATCGCCAAGCAGCGAAACGGTCCGACCGGCGTGGTACCGCTGTTTTGGTTCAAGGACTTCACACGATTCCGGCCGGTCGAACGCCGCGGCTACGATGAGTTCGAGCAGTTCAACACGGCCGAGACGTTTTAGATCGCGGCGTTGCGTTGCGCGACGACGCTTGCGCGACGACGCTGCCCAAGTTGGCACCCCCATGCGGGCCCGAATCGGGAGCCGGCCATTCTCCAAACGCACCGGTCGTGGCCGCCTTGCCGATCTTCCACGTTTCGCGCCAGTTTCGAGTGGTGAATGGGCGCCGCCCTGTTTCTAGCGGCGATGGGCTCTGCTTCCGGGTTTCTGGGCGGTTTGCGGCGGAAGCGGCCCTTGCTATCGCCGGCCGGTTGCCAGGTACGATACCCACTGCATGCACCCCGATGCAGTCCCAGTTTTCCCACGTTTCCAAAAGCCGTCTTTTTGTGGGACTCATGTCCAACTCGCCTTGTCCGCACGGCGGGGTTCGGGTATCTCTACGCCCGCTCAAATTGGTCCGTGATTGCGGAAAGCGTTCGCTTATCTTCTTTCGCGGCCCCGGGATGCAGGCTAATGACCTTTAGCGCGTTCGGCGCGGTCCGGCTTGCCATCCTCCCGTCTCGATAGATTTCAACCTGTGCGGAACCGAATGGTCATGGCCTTCGTTCGTCGCCACGATCGTCTATTGCTGCGCATCGGCGCCGCGATGATGTTCGTTGCTGGATGGTTGTCTGGCGCGCCGTTGCGCGCGCAGACCGGACCGCCAGCGCCGGCGGCGACGATCTCTGCGCTTCCGCCCGCCAGCCAACCGGCACCTGAAGCGCATCCGCGCGTCTTGGACGTGCGGCTGACGGGCAACCGCGCGATCACGCGCGACCGCGTGCTGGCCAACATTGGCACGCGGATCAACCAACCGTTCGATCAGGCGATCTTCAGCGCGGACGTGCGCAAGCTAGTGGGCAAGAGCTGGTTCGTTCACGTCGAGCCGACGGTTGAGAAGGTGCCCGGCGGCGTCGTGATTCACCTCCGTGTCGTTGAACGTCCGACGCTGCAGTACGTCCGCTACCTGGGCTGGAAGAAGATCAAGCCCAAGACGCTCGCCAAACAAACCGAGATCAAAAAAGGCGATTCGCTCGACCCATTCGCCGTGGAAGACGCGGCTCGCAAGCTAGAAACCTATTACCAAACGAAGGGCTTCAACGACGTCAAAGTCGAAGTGCTGGAAGGCAACAAACCGACCGATCGGGGCGCCGTCTTTCTGATCAACGAGGGCAAAGTTCAGAAGATTTGGAAAGTGCGATTCGAGGGCAACAGCATCGCCAGCGACGGCCGGCTCAAGACACAGATCGAAACGAAGCCGCCGTTGCTTTGGCTGTTCAAGGGCTACGTCGACCGCGAGAAGATCGATGCCGACGTCGAGCGGCTGATCGACTACTACCGCGGGTTGGGCTTTTTCAAGGCTCAGATCGGCCGCGACTACACCTGGGATGAAGACGAAAGCTGGATGACGTTGACGTTCTACGTCAACGAGGGTCCGCAGTACGAAGTGCGGAACGTCTCGTTCATGGGCAACAAGATCTATGGCGACTCGGTACTTTTTGAAGGGTTGAAGTTGCACCCGGGTGATTTCTTCAATCGTGAGAAATCGAACAACGATATCGGCTATATCAAAGATGTGTACGGGGCTAACGGCTACGTGTTTGCCGACGTCAATCGCGAGTTGCTCTTCGACCTGGAACCGGGCCAGCTCGACATCGTCTACAAGTTGACCGAAGGCGAACAGTGTCTGGTGGGCGATATCAACGTTCACATTGCCGGCGACAACCCCCACACGCGGCTGAAGACGGCCATCAACCGCATCGGACTGCGACCGGGCGATGTCGTTGACATTCGCAAGATTCGCGCCAGCGAGGCACGACTCAAGCGGTCGCAAATATTCAACGTCGATCCCAGCAAGGGTGACATTCCGCGCATCGTGCTGTCGCCGCCCAATTCCGCCATTGATTCCGACGAAGAGCGCAGCAGCGTGGCCGAAGGCGGGGGCAATTCGCGCACCACGCGCGGACAGAGCCCGGATCCGCCACGTGCCACCCGATCCGGCGTTCGATACCAAAGCCCCGACGCAGGCTACGGCGGACAAGCCGTGAATCCGATTGCTCCTGGTGGCTACGCGCCGCAGCAAACGAACCCCTACGCCGCGCCGAATACGACGACGTATCCAGCCGGGACCACCAACAGCCAGACTGTCGCACCCAACGGGTATCCGCCGCCGCCCAACAATCCGTATGCGGCTGCCGCCTCAGGTACGTCGCCTGCGCCGGTGAACCGCTATGCGGCGCAAACGGCCGGACAGCCGTCGCCCACGGGCACATATCTTTCGCAAGTGCCCAATGATGGCTCGACGCAGCCACCGATCGTTTCGGGACCACCGCCCGGTTCGATTTATCCTCCTAACTACCAGCAGAACGGGGTTGGCCAGCCGCCGTACGCGGCACAGGGATCGTATCCGCCCGGTTTTGGAGCCGGACCGCCCGACCTTCCCGGCGGTAGCCTGCTGCCGAATCCGACACCCGAGGGCATTCCGTTGCCCGACGATCGTCCGCGGATTCCCGTGGACATTTACCTGAACGAGGCACAGACTGGGCGATTCATGTTCGGAGCCGGCGTCAACTCGAACGCCGGTCTAGTCGGTTCGATCATCCTGGACGAGCAGAACTTCGATTGGCGACGGATCCCCACTAGCTGGGAAGACTTTCGCAGTGGTCGCGCGTTTCGTGGAGCTGGCCAACGGTTCCGCCTCGAAGCCGCGCCGGGTACCGAAGTTTCCCGCTACATGTTCAACTTCGCCGATCCGTACTTGTTCGACACACCGGTCAGCTTCGGCCTGAGCGGGTTCTACTTCCAGCGTTTTTACCGCGATTGGACGGAGCAACGGGCCGGCGGCCGCACGAGCTTGGGATACCAGCTCACGCCTGATTTGTCCGGCAGCCTGGCGTTTCGTGCGGAAGACGTGCGGGTTTCGAATCCCCGAGTCGATCCCACGACGGTTCCGCCGTTGGAAGAAGTTCTTGGCCACACGCAGATGTACGGCTTTACGGGCACGGTCGCGTGGGATACGCGCGACAGCACGTTTTTGCCGACGCAGGGACGATACGTGTCGCTCGCCGTGGCCTACACCATGGGAACATTCCAATTTCCGACGTACACGGTCGACTACCGCCGGTTCTTTATGCTTCGCGAGCGGCCGGACGGATCGGGCCGCCACGTGCTGAGCATTTACAACCAATTCGGTATCACCGGCAGCGACACGCCGATGTACGAGCGGTTCTTTGCCGGCGGTTTCTCGACGCTACGCGGTTTCCAGTTCCGCGGTGCTTCGCCACAGATCAACACCGTGGAGGTCGGTGGCGACTTCCAGAACCTCAGTTCCGTCGAATATATGTTCCCCGTCACGGCCGACGACATGCTGCGGGCCGTCGTGTTCGTCGACTTCGGTACGGTGGAGGAGACCGTAACGATCGATTGGGACAACTTCCGTGTCGCGCCGGGTATCGGCATGCGGATTTCGCTGCCGGCGTTGGGTCCGGCCCCGATCGCCGTCGACTTCGCGGTACCGGTGGCCTACGCAGACACCGACATTCGCCAACTAGTACAGTTCTTCGTCGGCTACAGTCGATAGCCACGGTGACTGCGTGATGCATCCATCGGCAGGCTCAGTCCAGCACGCCCGCACGGCGCCGCGTTGCTACGGATACGAGATCAGGCTGTGTGGGCGATATCGTTCCAAACGTTTCGCGCCGCCCAGGCCGCTCAATTGGATCAGGAACACACAGCCCAGTACGTTGGCTCCCGAAGTCTCGACAAGCCGGCAGCAGGCTTCCATGGTGCCTCCGGTGGCCAGCAGGTCGTCAACGAGTAGCACGTTCTGGTCCGACTGGATCCCGTCTCGATGGACCTCCAGCGTATCGGTTCCGTATTCCAGCTCGTAGTGAAACGAGTGCGTGTCGAATGGCAGCTTGCCGGGCTTGCGGACCGGCACGAACCCAACGTCGAGCTCAAGCGCCAACGGCGCGGCGAATATGAACCCGCGAGCCTCGGCCGCGGCGACCACGTGAACGCCGGCGTCACGATACGGTTGGGCCATCTGGTGCACCGTCTCGCGCAGCGCGGCCGGATTGGCCAGCAGAGGCGTGATGTCGCGAAACAGAATGCCTGGCTTCGGAAAGTCGGGCACGTCGCGAATGTATTCCTTGAGATCCATGAGGCGTTGCGAGTCTCCCGGGCTGAGCCATCGAACCGGGCGCGCAACGGTCCTCGTAACGCAAGGGAGCAACGCCCTGAAGCAGGACGCATTCTAGCAGGGAGTGCCCGGGTCTGATCAAGCGCAAACGGCGGTAATGACCGAGCTTGGGGTCTTACCGAGCCGTGCCTTGCAGGCTGTCGGCCAACTTGGCCAGCGCTTCGGTCTCGATTTGCCGGACGCGTTCGCGCGTCAGCCCGAGCGCCTCGCCGATCTCCTTCAGCGTGCGAGGCTCGTTGTCGTGCAGACCGAACCGCATCCTCAGGACGGTCGCCTCGCGATGGTCCATCGTTTCGAGCATTTGCATGACATGGACCAGATTGTCGTTGTCGACCAGCTCTTCTTCGGGGCTCTTGAGCCGTTCGTCCATGATCATCTCGCCCAACGACCATCCGGCTTCGGTCTGATCCGTCTGTGGTGTCGAATTGTAGATGCGGATGGCCTTTTTGATGATCGGCAGCTTCTTGCGAGGAAGCCCCAGCACGCGCGCCACTTCTTCCGGCGTGGGCGTGCGGCCCAACTCCTCGGCCAATCGGGCAGTCGCGCGACGCCACTTCGAGAGCAACTCAACCATATACGCCGGAATGCGGATCGTCTTGGCCGTATTGATCAAGGCGCGCTTGATCGACTGCTTGATCCAATAGCTCGCGTAAGTGCTAAATCGCGTGCCGACTCCCGGGTCGAAACCCTCAACTGCCCGCAGCAATCCCAAGTTGCCTTCCTCGATCAGGTCTTGCAGGCTCAGGCCCTTGCCGGTGTATCCCCGGGCGATGTTGACGACCAGACGCAGGTTGGCGCGCACCATGCGGTCGCGGGCTCGGGAGTCGCCCTGTCCGATCGCCGTGGCCAGTTCCTGCTCGTCGCTGGCGGTAAGGAGCGCGGTCTCGTTGATCTCGCGAAGGTACGTTTCCAGCGGAGATTGGACGGCGCTTGAGCTGCGGTATCGAGTCGTGGTCATGCTTGTATCAGGTGCCGTTTCGGGATGCCTAGGATCAGGATCGGGATGGTCTAGCCGTGTGTCGCGCGGCCGTGGCGCGGCTAGAGCGCCATCCGCACAATCGTCACGCAGCCTCACAATCGGACCTTGGCGGGCCGTTGAGGATCGCTCACGGGACAACACAACTATCGACGTGCGCAGAGCGTTTCTGCAAACAAGCAGAGACTGGGCGCAGTAGCGCGAATGTGACGTCCGTTCGGCGCCTATCGATCAAGCCGGAGCGGCCGGTCAGGACCGGGACAGTCGTTGCGATCGGGCCTAACTGTGCGTATCTTGCGGGACGAACGGGCGTAATTCAGCGACTGCCTGCGACCGATGTACCGGTTTTTCGCAAGGTCCGCTTCGCGACCGCGCGGGCCCGTTGTGCCGCACCGACCCACATAACTCATTGCGGACTCTTAGCCGGCGGTCGACAGCAGTCCGTGTCGCACGTTGCAAGGAACCAGGTCACCGCGCCGCGCGGTTCTGCTACGATAGGGAACGCGCTGGATCGCCACACCACCAGGAACAATCACCACCGCGAAAGTTGCCTATGTCTCTACGGATCGAAGACTATGCCATGATCAGCGACTGCCAGACGGCTGCGTTGGTGGGCATCAACGGATCGATCGATTGGCTTTGTCTGCCTCGGTTTGATTCGGGAGCCTGCTTCGCTTCGCTGCTGGGAACCGAAGATAACGGGCATTGGCAGATCGCACCCCGCGGGAAGGTCAAGTCCACGAACCGCCGGTATCGTGACGGATCATTGATTCTCGAAACCGATTTCGAGACCGATCAGGGGGCCGTCACGCTCGTGGATTGCATGACGGTGCGCACCAAGGAACCTGACTTGATGCGCGTCGTGATCGGTCGCAAGGGCAAGGTTCCGATGCAGATGCGGCTGGTCATTCGATCCGACTACGGATCGGCCGTGCCGTGGGTCCGCGCCACCGACCGCGGCATCTGGGCTGTGGCCGGGCCGGATAGTTTTCTGCTCGACACGCCCGTGCCCTTGCGCGGCGAGAATCTCACGACCCTGGCGGAATTCGACGTTTCCGCCGGCCAAGAAATCCCGTTCGTGTTTATGTGGCACCCTTCGTGGGAGGAACCGCCGCCGACGATGAACTGTCTGACGAATGTGACTGCCACCGAGACCTGGTGGCGACAGTGGTCGGACAAATGTACCTACGAAGGGCCCTGGCGGGACGCCGTGCTGCGGTCGCTCATCACGCTGAAGGGGCTGATCTATGCACCGACCGGCGGAATCGTTGCGGCGCCGACCACTTCGCTGCCCGAGCGGCTGGGTGGCGTGCGCAATTGGGACTATCGCTACTGCTGGGTTCGCGACGCGACGTTCACGCTCTATTCTTTGCTGCGCAACGGCTATATCGACGAAGCCCGGGAATGGCGTGAGTGGTTGCTGCGGGCGGTGGCCGGCAATCCGGGCCAGATGAACATCATGTACGGCGTGGCGGGGGAACGCCGGCTGCCGGAGTGGGAACTCGACTGGTTACGCGGGTACGAGGGATCCGAACCGGTGCGGGTGGGAAACGCCGCGCACAAGCAATTTCAGCTCGACGTGTTCGGCGAACTGATGGACACGCTGCATCTGGCCCGGCGCGAAGGGCTGCCGCCGGAGGAGTCGGCGTGGCACGTACAACGGGTGTTGATGGAGTTTCTGGAAACCGCCTGGAAAGAGCCGGACGAGGGCATTTGGGAAGTTCGCGGGCCGCGTCGCCACTTTACTCACTCCAAGGTCATGGCCTGGGTCGCGGCCGATCGGATGGTTCGGGCCGTGGAAAACTGCGGCTTGGATGGCCCGGTGCAGCGCTGGCGAAAAGTCCGCGACACGATCCACAAGGAGGTCTGTGAGAAGGGTTTCGACTCCAACCGAAATACGTTCGTGCAGTACTACGGCGCCGAAGCGCTGGATGCCAGCGTGCTGATGATTCCGTTAGTCGGATTCTTGCCGGCGAAAGATCCGCGGATGATTGGGACGGTGGAGGCCATTCGGCGCGAACTGATGCGCGACGGATTCGTCGCGCGTTACAACTGCGAGGCAGAAGTCGACGGCTTGCCGCAAGGCGAGGGGGCGTTCTTGCCCTGTACTTTCTGGCTGGCGGACAACCTTTTCCACCAGGGAAACCACGATGAAGCCGAGCAAGTCATGGAGCGCGTCCTGGCGGTACGCAACGACGTCGGGCTGCTGTCCGAAGAGTACGACCCGGCGATCGGGCGCCAACTAGGCAACTTCCCGCAGGCCTTCTCCCACTTGGGTCTGATCAATACGGCGCTAAATCTTTCGGCAACAGATTCGACGACTCCGGATCGTTCCAAAGCATGAACCGGCCGTTCAGCGCGCGGCCCGGCAACGAGGTTCCACGCGCAAGAACTCCGATCCCGCACGGCCATGCGATGACGGCGCGACGGGCGAGCCATTGGCCATTGGTGTTGAGTGCCGGCCTTAGCCCTGCGGCTTGATAAGTGGACCGGTGTCGCCGCCGACACCGCCCTTGAGATCTTGGGGCGGCGTGCTGGGCGTGCTCGATTCGGATTCGGCCGCGGCCTCTTCGGCCTCTTTGTCGTGCGCCCACTCGACCCGCTTTCGCGAAAGTCCGATTTTGCGTTCGGCGGCATCGACGCGAAGCACCTTGACTTCGATCTGATCGCCCACCTTGACGATCTCTTCGGCGTTCTCCACCTTGTGGTCGGCCAGCTCGGAAATATGGAGCAGGCCCTCGAGGCCGTTCTCGAGCCCGACGAATACGCCGAAGTTCGTAATCTTTGTCACGGTACCGGTCACCAACTGGCCCGGCTGGTATTTGCTGGGGATGTCGGTGGCCCAAGGATCTTCTTCGAGCTGCTTGAGTCCCAGCGCGATGCGGCGGCGTTGCTGGTCCACCGAAAGCACTTTGCACTCGACGGTCTGCCCTTTCTCGACCACTTCGCTGGGATGGCTGATCTTGCGCGTCCACGACATGTCGCTGACGTGCAGCAGCCCGTCGATGCCCTCTTCGATTTCGATGAAGGCACCGTAGTTGGTCAGGTTGCGGACGGTGCCAGAGACCAATGTGCCCGGCGGGTAGCGCTCGGCAACTTTGTCCCATGGATTCGCCTGTGTTTGCTTCATTCCCAACGAAATCTCTTGCTTGTTCTGGTCGATGTTGAGCACAACGACGTCGATCTCGTCGTCGATATGGACCAACTCGTTGGGGTGGCTAATCCGCTTAGTCCACGACATTTCGCTGATATGCACCAGCCCCTCGATGCCTTCTTCGAGCTTGACGAAGGCACCATAACTCATGACGTTGACGACCGTGCCGCGGACGGTGGAACCCACCGGATACTTCTCTTCGACCGACTCCCACGGGCTGGGCGTCTTTTGCTTCAGGCCGAGCGCAATCTTTTCCTTTTCGCGATCGACGTTGAGGATTTGAACTTCGATCTCTTGATCGATCGAGACCATCTCGGACGGATGGCCAATGCGCCCCCAACTCATGTCGGTGATGTGCAGCAGACCGTCGATGCCGCCAAGATCGACAAACGCGCCGAACTCGGCGATGTTCTTGACCACGCCTTTTCGCAACTGTCCCGGTTCGAGGGTCGAGAGCAACTGGGATTTCTTCTCCGCGCGTTCGGCTTCGATCAGTGCGCGACGGCTGACGACGATGTTGCGCCGCGTGTCGTCGATTTTCAGGACAAGGCACTGAATGGTCTTGCCGATGTAATCGCCGATGTCGGCGGGCCGGCGGATGTCGACCTGGCTGGCTGGCAGGAAGACGTTGACACCGATGTCGACCAGCATGCCGCCCTTGATCTTTCGGGTGACGGTGCCGGTGACGATGTCTCCTTCGTGTACGGTCTCCATCACCTTGAGCCAGGCCTCGATCTTCTCGGCCTTCCGCTTGCTCAAGCTGATCATGCCGCGTGAGTCGTCGTGGCGGCCGAAAACATCTTCGACCTCTTCGACGAGCACTTTGACGGTTTGCCCTACTTCAGGCGCTTCTTCTCCCTCTTCCCATTCATTGACCGGGATAATGCCTTCGCTTTTATAGCCGACGTCGACGAGGACGAATTCCTTGTCGATCCGCAAAATCTTGCCGTCGATAATCTTGTTGACGGCCAGTTCCGCCCCGCCCCAATCGAGTTCTTCCGTGGCCGTGCCGCCCATGGCGGCAGCGAGTTCCTGTTCCCACTCTTCCGGCTTTGGATCGAGGCTGCGAATTAGGTTTCGGTTTACCATGATTGATTCGTTGTTTTTCCAGCCGTTCCCCGCGCGGCCCTGATGACTTGCCGTAGCGTTGCCGCCGGCTTCGGGGTGCGACCTTGCAAGAGGGTGATGCCCCTGCCCGCTTCCACCACGGGAAAGCAACCTGGGATTCAGGGACGAATCGAGGATTATAACCCTATTGTTCGAAGTGGGCAATTACGATGCGGCGCGTCCGGCATCGCACTGCCGCGTTTGCAGCCCGATCTCGGCCGCGGATCGTCGCCTGAATCCGCAGGCAGGCGGTTGCCTGGCAAATCGCGGCTGCTAGACTGAGCGCAGGACCAGGACGTCCCACGTCACCTGATTGGACCGCCCGACTCGAGCGGCCAATCGCACTGCAGGAGGGTGTGGCAGTGAAGGCATGGTTGCAGCGTCTTCGACTGGCGCTTTGTGCCGGCTTGCTCGGAGCCGGCGTTTTGGTGCATTCAGACCTCGTTTGGGCCAGATCCATCGAGCCCGAGTCCATCCTGGATCCGATTATCTGGATCGAGCATCAATCCAACCTGGTCACGAGCGCGCGGGGCACCTTTACTGTGCGCCACCTTCCCACGTCGCGCGATCAAAAAGACCGCATCACGGCCCTTTGCCGCTACCGCGATCACGAGCATCGGGCCGAAGGGTACTTCGTGTCCGAGCGGCGCGCGAAGCGACGCGACTACTATTCCGAATGGTGGCGTGACGGCGCGAAAGAGCGAACGCAGAAGACGCATATCACGCGTCCCGCGATCGTCGAAACGACCGTATTCAACGGCCATGTCGTCAAGACGTTGGACGGCACGCCCGGTCGCACCTGCTTGTATCTGGCCTCGCCCGAGACACACTGGACGCACATGAGCCGCGTTCAGCCGTTTGCAATGGCGTTTGAGTACCGCAGTTCGCGACACGCGGTCCTGCTGCGTCGCTCGCCTCAGCGGCAGGTGGTGCGGCACCGTTTTCGCGATCGCGGGAGTTGCATCATCACAGCCCACCATCCGACCGACGATCGACTGGTCCTGCAAATGGTCTACGACGAGAAGCGCCGGCTCGTGCGGCGCGACATCATTTTGACCCGCACCTCGCCATTCTTGCAGTTGGATGACGACGAACCAACCGTCTACGCCCGGTGGGACTTCTCTCAATTCCGGCCGTACGACGACGGAGCGGGCAATCGGATCTGGTTTCCCGCCCAAGCCATGCTGCGTTACTACATGGGCCGGCTTCCCGACGGTTCGCTGGTGGAGCGCTCGACGACGCAGATCGATGTGAAGAGCATCGAATTCAACGTCGAGATCCCCGCGTCGCGATTTGAACTTGCGGCTCCGCCCGGGGTACCCGAGCGCGATCTGCGTGACGGCGGGTACTCGGTGCTTGGCGTCAGCTACTAGGACGGCGTGGAATCTGGCACGACGCCGCGCTGGATTGATCCACAGCACAACTTTGCGATCCCGCGGCGACTACTCGACGGCGTGCTCAAGCTTCACGATTTCGTCGGCCGCATCCTGAGAGATCGCAACCGGAACGCTCCAAACCACGCTGCCCGCCTTGCAGATGCCTTCGGCACCCTCTTGGCAATAGTAGTACGCCAACGAGATGCGCAGCTTGTCGCTCCCTTGGTTCTTGGTGATCGGCAGGTCGAACTCGAACTTTGCGGCGCGCTGGGGAGCGTCGACCAGCGTACCGACCGACTCGCGGGAGACCGGGCCTTCGGGCGTTGTGGTTTCGACCAAGTAGCGCAATGGAGCCGCCGTGTTGATCTTGTAGCCTTCAGGCAGCGTCAAATCGACCTGCACGCGGATCTTGCCATCAGTTGGCCGAACGCTCGTCGGCCCGACCGTCTCCTTCGCCGCGCCGGGGAACGACGGCTTCTTGTCGACCTTCGGCGGAGCAGGCGGCTCAAGTCCCTTGATCTCGAGCGTCGCGACGCGATTCTCATTGTCGAGATCGATCGTGCGGATCAGGTGGTTGTTCGTGTCGGCCACGAAGAGCTTGCCGGCCGCGTAGCTGATGCCTGCCGGTTCGTCGAATTGCGGCGGCGAATCGCCAGCGCCGGGCTTGCGCGTGCCGACCAGTGTTTGGCTGGTTGCCGAGCGCGGATCAATCATCTTGATCTTGTTGTTGTATGTGTCGGCGATGTACAGCACTTCGTCGTGAAACACGACACCCAGTGCATGTTGCAGGCGCACTTCTTCGCCCTGGCCGTCGACGTCTCCGAATGCGAAGAGTCGTCCGCCCGGCAAGTACGAGGTGCCGACGACCGTCGTCACGCGGCCCTTGGGATCGAACGGAACGGCGCGGATCGAACTGCCTTCGCTATCGGCCACGTAAAGAACCGTGCCGTCGGACGCCAGTCCGCTGGGCTGCGCGAACGAGCTATAACCGACATCGTAGGGTTTGTCGGGCAGTAGCGGGCCGTCCACGATGTCTTCGCGACCGTTTCCGGCATACGGGCCGATCTGCCCACCACGCGACAGCGGCATCTTCCAAATCTGGTGCGGGCCGGCCATCGCGATGTACAAATCGCGATTGTGAACCCACAAGGCCCAGGGGCTGTTGATGGCCGTCTTTCGCGGCGGACCAAGCCAGCGGTGTTTCGACTCACGTGCGCCTAGCCCGTCGACAAACGCCTCCATGCCGGGCCAACCGTGACCCTGCGCACCGGTGCCTGCGATCGTACGAACTCGCTTCCGCTTCAGGTCCACTCGGCGGATCAGATGATTCTCGGTGTCGGCGACGTATAGCGCGTCGTTGTCCAGGGCCATGCCTTGCGGATGGTTGAACCTGGCCTTGGTGTACGATCCATCATCGTCTCCGATTTCGCCCGAGCCGATGATGTCGACCAGCGTACCGTCCAGCCGGGTCACAACGATCCGGTTGTGGTTGCTGTCGGCGATGTACAACCGGTCGGTCGCCTCGTCGGCCAACACCTTTCCGGGGAAACGGAGCGGAGTTTCCGGGGCTGAGTACGCCGCCAGTTCGAATCGGAGCGGCGTCTCGTCGACCAGGCCGTTGCGTCGATAGTACGGCAATGCTCGCTTAAAGAACGCGTCGAGCGTCTTGAAGTCGATCTCGCCGCTATTGCGGGCAATCAGGTTGCCCTCGGGATCGATGACGCAAAGCGTGGGCCAACTGCTGACGCCGTATTGGTTCCAAATCTCATGATTGGCGTCATTGACGACTGGATGCTCGATCTCGTAGCGCAAGACCGCTTCCTTGATGTTGTTCGCGTCCTGCTCGGTCTCGAATTTGGCCGAATGGACCCCGATGACCACGATCTCGTTGGGATACGCGTGCTCGAGTTTCTTCAATTCGGGGAGGATGTGCATGCAATTGATGCAACAGTAGGTCCAGAAGTCGAGCAGCACGAACTTGCCGCGCAACTGCTTAAGCTCGATGGGCCCTGCCGTGTTGATCCATCCGGTCCCGCCGTCGAGTGCCGGAGCGCGGATGTGTCGGGGAAACGGATGATCGTCCTTGGTCGTTGGGGCCGGCTTGGCCGCCGGATCTTGGGAGGACTGACTCTGGCTTGCCGGCGCCCCGGCGGGGGGCTGTTCGGCCAGCGACGTCACTGCCCAGATGCCCCCCATTGCTAGTACCAGCGCGCCGGTTCCGAAGACCAGGCGGCTTGTCAGAGACTGTCTAGCAATCGACGGAATCGGCATCGCAGGCTCCCCATGCACGAGATTGACAGCAGGTGGTCCAGCCGGACTCGGCCCGCCTATACTATCTTAACGTTCGGTCGCCTTCAAAGGATCGCCAGTCCGAAGGCCAAACCACTGGCGGAGATGGGCGATCGGCACGGCACCGATCGTGGTGCGACTGCGACACCTGGTCTGTGGAAAGATCGAGATGCGACATTTCGGGCAGCGGCCGCCGCGCGGCGGTGCTGTCAACCGGTATGTGCCAGCAGTTTTTGCCCGGCGAACGCCGAAAAAAGCTTTTGTCGGGATGCAACATGGTCCGAAAGAATCGTAATAACCGTTACATGTGGCTTCGATCGAAGTTGACAGTCCCACGCTGGCAGCAGCATCGTCCTCGGAACAGCACGCCTTTCCCGCCGTTCATGCTGCGACCGGCGAACGATTCCCGCGCGATCGAGTCACGTCGAAAGACTTGGATTGCCAGCTTTGTCCTTGGCCGGTATCCGGAGAACGCTCTCGTGGTACGCACCGTACTTGCTTCCGTCGCTTGCTTGTTGCTGTCCAGTGGCGTCGCGTGCGCGCAGCAATGGGCCGTCAAGATGTTCAACACGACATCGCACGAATTCGGAACGGTGGCCCGCGGCTCGACGGCCCAATTCCGGTTCCAGGTGAAGAACATATACGAAGAAGATGCGCATATTTCGAGCGTGCGATCGAGCTGCGGCTGCACGACGGCCAGCGTCACCCGGCCCGATCTGAAGACTTTCGAAACGGGCGAAGTGGTTGCCGATTTCAATACGCGCGACTTCTTAGGCCACAAGACAGCGACGATCACCGTGACGTTCGACAAGCCGTTCCCAGCCGAAGTGCAGCTCCAGGTTGCCGGAACGATCCAAAGCGACGTCGTCTTGCAGCCCGGCGCGCTGCACCTGGGCACGGTCGACGTCGGCAAGTCGGTGGAGCAAAAACTGCGCGTCGACTACTTGGGAAATGAAAACTGGCGAATCGTGGACGTCAAGACGCTCGATCCGCACTTCGAGGTCGAGATCACCGAGCTGCCGCGGACGCCGCAAAAAACGTCGTACGAACTGACCGTGCGGCTTACTCCCGACGCGCCGGTGGGCTACATCAAGGACCAATTGATCCTGGTGACCAACAACCCGCGGGCAGCGGAGTTGCCGGTCGATTTGGAAGGGCGCGTCGTCTCCGACATCACGATCAGCCCCAGCCAACTGTTCATTGGCGTGGTGCAGCCCGGACAAAAGGTGACGAAGAAGCTCGTCGTGCGGGGTAAGAAGCCGTTTCGAATCGTCGACGTCCAGTGCGCCGATAAGTCGTTCGAGATCGAACCTCCCAAGGAAGCCCGCGCGGTGCACCTGATTCCGGTCGTATTCACCGCTGGCGACGACCCAGGGCGCATCGCTCAGAAGATCAGCATCATGACCGATCAGGGCGACAACGTCGTGCAGGCCTTTACGGCGTTCGCCGAGATCGTCAAGCCGTAGCTGCGACTCTTTGGCGGTTGATGCCGCCGGCCGCGACGGGCAAGCGGCGCTTGATCGCAGCGCAGGTCCCGACAAATGCGCTATCGATGCTGCGGCGATGCCGGCTCGCCAGGCTGTGTCTCGTGCAGCGCACTGCCTGCCTTGGTGAGCGATTCGAGCTCGACCACTGGCGTGCTCTCGTCGTCGACCGGACATTGCGCGCAGCCGCCGCAAGCGGCGGCCTGTCTGCGATTGACGGAACGCCAGGCGACGCGTGCCAAGTAGCCGATCGAAGCGACTACCAAGACGACGACGGCGAGTGACTGCCAATCGAGTTGCATCAGCAACAGGCCTCCACAATCAGGTTGGACCTAAATGGTCGGTAGCCGGATCCCAATTTGATACGTGGCCATCGCCATTAGGTAGGCCAGCGAGGTCATGTAGACAAACGTAAAGACCGGCCAACCCCAGCTATTGGTTTCTCGACGAATAATGACCAGCGTCGAAGCGCATTGTGCACACAACGCGAAAAACACCATGATCGACAAGGCCACTGGAACATTATAGACCGGCTCTCCCGAGTCATCCCATCGGGCAGCGCGCATCTGGGCTGCGAGTCGCTCCTGATCTGATTCATCGCCGACGTCGATGTCGGAGCCCAAGTTGTAGATTACACCCAGCGCACCCATCACGACCTCGCGCGCTGGAAAAGACGCGATCGCCGCGCACCCGATTCGCCAGTCCCAACCGAGCGGCCGAACAGCCGGCTCGATCAAGTGGCCGAGCCTGCCGAGAATGCTGTCGCGCTGATACTCTGCGGCAATGGCGTGCTCGACTTCGTCGCGCTGTTGGACGAGGTCGTCGCGATCCGGCGTGTCGGCGCCGAGTGCATCGATTTGGGCGGTCAGCGCGTCGGCCCGCGGTTGCAACGTATCGCGCACGACTGTCGAGTTGTGCGGATAGTACGAGGCGGCCCAGACGAGAATCGAGACCGCCATGATCAGCGTACCCGCCCGGTAAACGAACGCCCAACCGCGGTCGGCCATGCGGAGCACCACGTTCGTCGGCGAGGGCCACTTGTACGCGGGCAACTCCATCACGAACGGCGGGGTTGGCCCGCGGAGCAACGTGCGTTTCAGCACTAGCGCCACCACGGCCGCGGCAACGATCCCCAGCAGGTACATCGCAAACAAAGTGAGCCCTTGCAATTGAACGAGCCCGCCCAGGTAGGCTTGCGCCGGTATAAACGCACCGATCAGGATCACATAGACCGGCAACCGGGCACTGCAACTCATTAGCGGCGCGACCAAAATCGTGGTCAGTCGATCGCGCCGGTTTTCGATGACGCGCGCCGCCATGACGCCGGGAATGGCGCAGGCAAACGATGACAGCAGCGGAATAAACGACTTGCCGCTCAATCCCACGCGCACCATGAGCTTGTCCATCAGATAGGCCGCACGGGCCATGTATCCACAGTCTTCCAACACGGACAAGAAAAAGAACAAGATCAGAATCTGAGGCAGGAAAATCAGCACGCTGCCGACGCCGCCGATCATGCCATCGACAACCAACGACTGAAACGGCCCGGGTGCTAGTACCGATTCGACCGCTGCACCCATCGCGCCAATGACGTCGTCCACGAAACCCATCAGCGGATCGGCCGCGACGAACACAGAACTGAAAACGATCATCATCGTCAGGGCGAAGACCGCGGTGCCCCACACCTTGTGCGTCAGCAAGCGATCGATCTGGTCGCTGCGGGTAACAACCGGATTGTCCGGATGCCTTACCACACCGTCCGTGACCGTGGCGACCCAAGCGTAGCGGGATTGCGCTTCGATCGCAGGGACGCCGATTCCGGCGTCGGCAAGCCGTTGTCGGGCTGCATTCAATGCCTCGGCCACCGGCTCAACGTCGTCGGAGCCGCCCGCACGGCCATCGGCGTGCAACGCAGTTTGCACGTATCCGGTCGTGTCCAGCAATAGACGTTCGACAAGATATCGCGGCAGCGCATCGTCGGTTGCGACCGACGGCTGACCATTGCTACGATTCGCAACCCCGATCGCATGCGCCGAAAGCGCGCGTTGCAAGTCGTTCACCTCGCGCTGAAACGCCTCGGGGAAAGGGCTTTGCTGTTTGGCGGGTTGGTCGTTCGACTGAACGGCCGCGGCCAACGCTGATTTGAGCTGGGCAACGCCCAGGCGGCGGTTCGCCTGAACTTCCACGACTGGAACGCCCAATTGTTTTCGAAGCCGGGCCGCATCCAATTGCATGCCCTTGGATCGCGCGATGTCGCCCATGTTCAGCGCGACGACGACCGGCACACCCAACTCAAGTACCTGGCTAAGCAGGTACAGATTGCGCTCGAGGTTGCCGGCGTCGACAATCGAAAGCACGGCGTCGATCGCGCCCACATCTGCCTGCCGACCGAGCAAGACGTCGACGGCGACCATCTCGTCGGGTGAGCGCGGTGCCAAGCTGTACGTGCCCGGCAGATCGACGAGCTGACAAGGCTGACCCTCCAGGTCGAGCCGGCCAAGCTTCTTTTCAACCGTGACGCCCGGATAGTTTCCAACCCGCTGCCGCACGCCGGCCAGCGCGGTGAACAGCGTACTCTTGCCCGTGTTCGGATTTCCAATCAGGGCGATGGTATAGGTGGGACGTTGCGCCATTAAAACGGGTCGGTTTGCAGGCCGTCCGGTGTGCCCGCGGCGCCAGCCGGCCTGCTTGTTCGGTTATAGTTGATCGACTGCAATTCGCGCCGCCTCACTTCGCCGAACGCTCAACCGGTATCCGCGAAGCTCCAATTCCAACGGGTCGCCCAGCGGCGCTACGCCGACGAGTCGCACTTCGATGCCCGGCGTGAGTCCCATTTCGAGCAATCGCATCGCCAACTCGTCGGCGCCATCGATCGAAGTAACCCGGGCCCGGGTACCTATGGGCAAGTCAGCCAACACGCTCACATCGTAGCTCCGCGGCGCACCAGCACGTTGAGCAATTCGTCAGCTCGAAAGCACAGCTTTTGACCCGCCAGCCGAATGATGCAGGGGCTGCCGCTTTGCACCATCTCGATCGCCGCACCGCCGCGAAACCCCAGCTCCTCGAGACGCTGGATTTCCTCGGGCCGGCCAGCCACATGGCCGACTTGCGCCGATTGGCCCGGAGCCAGCAAATGAATGGGAATCAGGTCATGCACGCCAGAGCCGCTCGCAATGTTATTGAGACTCATTCTCAGAAGGATGATTGTACGCTGCTGCGCCCTGGCTTGCAATTGGCGGGCAGGTTCGCGCGAGCGGTCCTGGGCAAACCTCTGCCGAGGCAACGCACTATGCAGCTCACGGGGTGACCGGTATTCCAGCAACGTCGGAGGCTTCGTAACGCCTGGGGTCCATGCGGGCCTGCCCACTGTGCCCGGTCATTGACGCGGAGTCAGCTTGAGCAGCATGCCGTTCCAGACCACTTTCGCCTCGGTCCCTTCGTAGCCGGCCAGTTGGGTGCCGGGGTCATCAATGATCCTCCCCAGCACGATTGCCTCGTCGCCTTCGCTCAAGCCCGGGTCCTTGTCGGACAGGACCACGACGGTCGGCCCCTGCTGCGCTGCGGCATTCAGCCCGATGTTCAGGGTCACCGCGTGCAACTGGCCCACAGCCTGCGTGCTGTGCACCGTGCCCGGCAACATGACACCGTGGGTCGTGCGTCGTGGGAAGTCGAGCCATCGACCGGCGTTGAACTTCAGGGCGTGCACCCGCTCGGCGTCGGCCGCAAACTCACGAACAAACTGCTCGAGCTGCTGCCGCGTGGCATCGAGTTGGCCACTTCCAGATTCGTCTTCGGCGAAGGTAGCCGCATCGGCCAGGCGGAAGAAGCTGAGATAGAGATTGCTGCGAAGTCGCTTGTACTCGTTCTCGGACGCGGTGTCGCGCCCCGCGACGATCTGCTGGTCGGCCGTTCGCGCGGTCTGCACGGCTTGCGCCAATGTGTCTGGCGTTACCGTGGCGGCATTGACCGGTCCCAACGAAGGTTCGCTCGGAGCCGGCAGTTCGTTGTCCGGGGCTGGGCTGTCAAGCGGACTGGGCAATTCGTTCGGCTCGCTGGGCATTTCCGGCTCCGGCGTCGCGCCGCCGAACGGATCGTCATCAGTCGCGGGCGTTTCCGTATCTGCCGGAGGCGAATCGGGAGGCACTGCCGGCGACTCAGGGATTTCATTCGGTGCGTCTGGTAACGGATCGGTCAGCGGGTCGGCCACCGGCGGAGACGTCGGTTCTTCGGGCATCTCCTCACTTGGCAGCTCGGGCGCGTCGCCGGGCGCGAACGGATCCGCCGCCGGATCAGCCAGCGGATCGGCCGGTTGCTCGAGCGGTGACTGATCCTCGGGCATTTCGGCTGGCGCCGGGGCGGCGTCGGGAGCAAAAGGATCGTCGGTCGGTTCCGCGGCGGGTTCGTCGGCCAGCGGGTCGGCTGCCGGCTCATCCGCCGGCATGGCCGCGTCAGGCGCGAAAAGATCTTCGCCTGGCGCATCCGCCGGCGCATCGGCAGGCATGTCCACTGGTGCATCAGACGGTGGATCAGCCGGATCGTCAGCCGGCAGATCAGCAAGTGGGTCGTCACTCGGTGCCGGTTCGGCGGCTAGCCCCGGTTCTCCAGCATCCTCGCCAGGCAAATCCGGCGCGTCGGCCGGCATCTCGGCCGATTCGTCCAAGGGCGGCGACAATGATTCGTCAGTCGGAGCAGATTCTTCAGCCGGCATCGTCTCATCCGCCGGGTCGTCTGCTGCCGGAGCGTCGTCGGGCTCGATCGTCGGCGCGTCGCTAGGCGGCTCGGCCGCTGGATCATCGTCGGTCGCGGTCGGATCGTCGGCTGGCAAAGTCGCGTCCCCGGTGTCATCTTCCGGCTGTTGCGGCGCGAGCTGCGAAAGGTCGATCGTCGGTTTCGCTGCCACGTACGTCGACTGCTTGGACGAGCTGGGTACCATGGCCGAAGGCAGTATTTTTCCCAGCCCAAGGAAGTCGTAGTCCGGACCGATCCAGAGCATGCCGTACAGCGTCAATGGCAAGGCAACCACCGCGCCCAACAAGATACTTAGCACGGTGCTCAGCGGACGGCGCGACTTGCCATCGGCCGACTTCGCCGGTTTTGGCTTCTTCTGTTTCTTTTCCTTCTTCTTGCGCTTCTTTGCTTTTGGGTCGTCCTCGTCCGTCACTTCATCCGCGGCGTCTTCGGCGGGGATCTCGACCGGGGTGACTGCGACCACCTCAGCTTGTGCGTCGTCGGCTTCGCCGAAATCGATCCCGAGCTCGTCGTCGCCGGCGCTGGCCTCAAGCACGCCTTCTTCGGCCGAGTCCAATGCCGACCCACCGTTGCCGGCGGTCAACGGGTCTTCAACGTCGAAAGAGAGCTCCTCGCCGTCTTCGGCCGAGACCGGCGCCAACTCGTCTTCGAATTGGATTGTTTCGTCGTCAGGGCTTGCTTCGGCGGCGAATTCAATGGTCGCTTCGCTAGCTGGCGGTTCGATCAATTCGTCCTCGGTCGCAGCCTCGCCACTGATCGCGTCCTCGAAATCGAGCGCCGCGTCTTCAACCGAATCGGCCAGATCCAATGGATCGGCTTCGGCCTCAACCTCTTGCACGACCGGACCTTCGCCCGGAATCTCCACGTCGGTATCCTTCTCCTCGACGGTGAGATCCTCGAATTCTTCTTCATCGCTCGACGATTCGAGGTCGAGCGGTGGCAACACGTCGTCTTCGGAAGTCGGCTCGTCCAAATCCGCAAGACCGGGCAGCTCGTCCGCAACTGGCTCAACGCTCGTCGGCATGGCGGCGGCAAGATTCGCGTCGTCGGTACTCTCCGAGTCCGGCTCCGCGGGGGCAATGTCCAGCGTCTCGTCGACAAGCTCCAGGTGCGGTGGCATGTTGACCAGCGCATCGGCCAATGTGTACTGCGAGTGACACAAGGGGCAACGCACTTTCACGCTCGTATCGACGCCAGCCGGGATCGTGACCTGCTTGCCACATTGCGGGCAGGAAGTGATGGACATGGGTGCCTCCACGGAATGATGTTCAGATCAAGTTTAGCACCGCCGTCCCCGGCATGTCTATCAGCCAGCGCCCCTAGAAAACAGGGAAAACCGCCGGCTACAGCCACCGTTTATTGGCTGCTCAATTGAATGACGCGGTTGGTTGGCTGCGCGCGACTTGACGCGATACGAACTACCGGGAAAAACTGACCACCTGCCGGTCTGGCCGGTGCGCCCAATGCCGGCTGTCCGATGGGTGGTGTCGGGCACGATGCGCTAGGCCACGCGCCCGTGTCGTACCGCCACCAGCGCTGTGACCGCCCGGACCGGGGCATGCAGCAACCCGTGTGGAGGCGAAAGATGGCATCCGACGTCCTCGGTCGATTCCAAACGCGCACGATCAGGTTTTACGGCGCGGAGCTGGCCGGTCGCCAGTTCAGCTATCGCTTGCTCGAACCGTTGACGATCGACGCCGGCCAAACGTACCCGCTCGTCCTGTACCTTCACGGTCGTGGGGAGCGCGGAACGGACAACACCTCGCAGTTGCGATTTCTGCCCAAGTGGATGGCTGGCGCCGAGTATTCCGAGAAGTACCCCTGCTATTTGATTGCGCCGCAGTGCCTGCCAGATCGCTATTGGGTGGAAACGCGGCGCGCAGAAAGTCGTGACGCGCCGAGGGCCGATCCAGGGCCGCAAATGCAAATCGTGCTCGACACGTTGGAAGACGTCGTAGGCGCGTTTCCGATCGACGCAGCACGCATGTATCTGACCGGCTTGTCGATGGGAGGATTTGGCACGTGGGATCTTGGGACGCGCTTGGCCGAGCGTTGGGCCGCGGTTGCGCCGATCTGCGGCGGCGGCGACGAGATGTACGCCGATCGGTTGGTCGACGTGCCGGTTTGGGCCTGGCACGGCGCGGACGACGACATCGTGCCAGTTGAACGATCGCGGCGAATGATCAACGCGATACGCCAGGCCGGTGGCGATCCGAAATACACCGAACTCGCGGGCGTAGGGCACGACTGCTGGACGCAGGCGTACACCGATTCGGCGGGTGTGGTGCCGTGGATGTTCGCGCAGCGGAAATCGTAGGATCAGCGGTGGCTCGACCCACGCAACGTGTCCTAACAGGCGGCGTTGACCTGCTTTTTCCGCGACGGGTATAATCCGGACGGTCAGTAGAGCGGACATCGGCGTTCTCGTCGCCTTCCACAATGTCCCCGACCGCGCGCCGAGCAACATCCAGCCGTATCTCATTTGTGAGGACATGCCATGGCCACCACAGTCGAAACCGGAATTCAGGACGACATTACGCGCTGCATCGGCAATACGCCCTTGGTGCGGCTGCGCCGAATTACCCAAGGCTGTGGTGCCACAGTGGTTGGCAAGCTAGAAAACTTTAACCCGCTGTGGAGTGTGAAGGATCGGATCGGTCGGGCAATGATCGACGCCGCGGAACGCGACGGAAAGATCGGCAAAGGCACGGTGATCATCGAGCCAACCAGCGGAAACACGGGCATCGCGCTGGCATATGTTTGCGCTGCGCGCGGGTACGAGCTGAAAGTAACCATGCCCGAAAGCATGAGCTTGGAGCGGCGCCGATTGCTCAAAGCGTTCGGTGCCGAAGTCATCCTGACGCCGGCGGCCGAGGGTATGCCGGGCGCCATGCGCAAGGCGGATGAACTATTGGCCGAAAATAAGAACTGGTTCATGCCGCAGCAGTTCAAGAACCCGGCCAATCCGGAGATCCATCGCCAAACCACGGCCGAAGAAATCTGGCGCGACACCGACGGCAAGGTCGATATCTTCGTCGCCGGCGTCGGCACCGGCGGCACGATCACTGGCGTGGGCGAAGTGCTCAAGAACCGCAAGCCGGACGTGCAGGTCGTGGCGGTCGAGCCGGCCAATAGCCCGGTGATCTCGCAGAAGCGGTCTAACCACGAAATAAAGCCCGGCAAGCACACGATTCAAGGAATCGGCGCGGGCTTCATTCCCGACGTGCTCAACGTGGATATCATCGACGACGTCGTACAGGTCGCCGACGAAGACGCGATGGAGACTTCGCGCCAGATGGCGTCGCTCGAAGGGTTCATGTGTGGCATTAGTTGCGGGGCGGCCGCCTGGGCGGCCTTGCAAGTTGCCAAGCGGCCGGAAAACGCCGGCAAGCTGATCGTCGTAGTGCTGCCCGACCTTGGCGAGCGCTACTTGTCGACTAAGCTGTTTCCCGAATGAGCGATCGCTGATCGCTACCGATAGCATCGAGCGCCCTCGCGCACGACTCATGCGCGAGGGCGTTTTCGTTACAACGTCGTGTGCGCGCCATCGGCGTGGCACATATCGCGTCGAGCTACTCCTCGTCGCCGCGCAGCTTCGCCAGCACGCTGTAGTCTTCAAGCGTGGTGGTGTCGCCAACCGTTTCCTTGCCGCTGGCAATGTCCTTCAGCAGCCGGCGCATGATCTTGCCGCTGCGCGTCTTGGGTAGCGCGTTGGTGAAACGAATATCGTCCGGCTGAGCCAACGCTCCGATCTCCTTGCGCACGTGCATCCGTAATTCCTTACGCAAGTCTTCGTCCGGACGATCGATCGTGACAGTGACAAACACAGCGACTGCTTCGCCTTTGATTTCGTCAGGGCGACCGACGGCGGCGGCTTCGGCTACTTTGGGGTGGCTGACCAACGCGCTTTCGATTTCGATCGTGCTGAGCCGGTGCCCGGCCACGTTTAGAACGTCGTCGATGCGGCCCATGATCCAGTAGTATCCGTCCGCGTCGCAACGTGCGTTGTCACCGGCGAGGTAGTTGTTGGGCACCTTGGACCAATACTGTTCGCGATAGCGGTCGTGGTCGCCCCAGATTCCGCGAAGCATCGACGGCCACGGCTTCGTGATCACCAGCCAACCACCTTGGCCTTTGGTGACCGGCTTGCCGTCGGAATCGACGATCGCGGGGATGATGCCCGGCAACGGCTTGGTGCAGCTTCCCGGCTTGGTCGGAATGGCACCGGGCAAGGGGCTCATCATGATGCCACCTGTCTCGGTTTGCCACCAAGTGTCGACGATCGGGCAACGCTCGCCGCCGATCTTGCGGTGATACCACATCCAGGCTTCGGGATTGATTCCTTCGCCCACGGTTCCCAACAGTCGTAGGCTCGACAGGTCGTACTTGTCGATCCACGCATCGCCCCATTTGATGAATGCGCGAATCGCGGTCGGCGCCGTGTAAAAGATGGTGACACCATACTTCTCGACCAATTGCCAAAACCGCCCTTCGTCCGGCCAATTGGGGGCACCCTCGTACATGAGTGCGGTGGCTCCAGCAGCCAGCGGGCCGTAAACGACGTAGCTGTGGCCGGTCACCCAACCGATGTCGGCCGTACACCAAAACACGTCTTCGTCGCGATGATCAAAGACCCATTCGAACGTCTTCTTCGTGTACAGGTTGTATCCGGCCGTCGTGTGCTTGATGCCTTTTGGCTTGCCCGTCGAGCCGCTTGTATAGAGGATGAACAGCGGGTTCTCGCTGTCGAGTGGTTCGGCCGGACAATCGGCCGGGGCCTCGGCGATCAAGTCGTGCCACCAGTGGTCCCGACCTTCTTCCATGTGGATCGGGTTGCCAACTCGTTTGAGCACAATGCACTGCTTGACCGTGGGCGACTTTGCCAGCGCTTCGTCGACGGTCTTTTTCAGCGGCAGTTCCTGGCCGCGCCGCCAGCCGTAGTCGGCCGTCAGTTGGAGGACCGCTTGTGCGTCGTTATTGCGGTCGGCGATCGCCTCGGCCGAGAAGCCGGCAAAAATGATCGAGTGGATCGCGCCGATTCGGGCACAGGCCAGCATTGCGATGGCCAATTCGGGAACCATCGGCATGTACATCGACACTACGTCGCCCTGCTTGATCCCGAGCTTCTTCAACACGTTGGCGAACTGGCACACTTCGCGATGCAACTGGCGGTACGTGAGCGTGCGGGTGTCGCCCGGCTCGCCTTCCCAAATCAGGGCGGCCTTGTTGGCCCGCCAGGTGTCGAGATGCGCGTCGAGGCAGTTGTACGAGATGTTCGTCTGGCCACCGACGAACCACTTGGCGTCCGGTTCATTCCACTCGAGCACTTTGTCGTAGGGCCGGAACCAGTGCAGTTCTTTGGCCAGTTTGTCCCAGAATGCTTCGGTGTCGGCGGCGGCTTCGTTCCAGAGCTTCTCGTAGGCCTTCATCGAGTTGACAGTTGCCCGCGCGGCGAATTCGGCGGTCGGCGGGAATACCCGCGTTTCTTGCATCACCGTGTCAACTTGTCCGCCAGTCTCTTTTGCCATGATTGCCTGGGCCTCCTAGTGCGTCGTGCCCGAATTCCAGTTGCGCCGAAACACCGAAGCCCGGATTCTAGCGGGCCATTTTGGCGCGTGTCAACGAACTTGCCCGGCACTCGCAACCGGGGCAGGTTTCCACCGTCGTGTCGCGCAGCGGCGCGCTGACCATTGTCGTCGGCGTGGAAGAGGATGCCGCGCTGGCATCACTTCGTGGCCATGGGCCGCGATACGCTAATGCGCGCGACCCGCGGACTCCAACTGGCGCGTTGTATTCCGCGCGGAAGCCTCGGCCACGCGTTTCAGGTTGCGCATGAAGTAGCGCACCTGAAAGAACGTGAATACGCGGGCGAGGGGCATGGCAAGTTTGACCTGCGCCGGCAGCGCCTCGGTGTCGATCTCGGCGTAGTATTCGAGTCGCGTGGTTTCGCCCTGATTGGCCAGCCGATAGTCGACGCGCATGACCATGCCCGGCGCAAAGCGGCCGCCCCAGAACGAAACGCCCAAATGGCGCGGCGGATCGTAGGCATTGATGCGGCCTTCGTAGTGCGAGATGCGCCGACCTTCGCGGACGCGCATGTCGAACGTGGACCCCACGGCACGCGGAAGCTCGCTGGTCGACGTGATGTCAACCAGCGTCGTCATCCACTGCCTCTGCCGCTCGATATCGTCGATCAGCGGCCATACCTGGTCCGGAGGGCAACGGACTTCCAAGCGATACTTGATGTGCATCAGCCGCACCCTGCCCCGCACTTTGCCTTCGAAAAGTACCTAACGTCCAATTAATGATCCGGGCGGCCAAGTGTCAAGCGAGATCGCCCACGAGCGGACAAGTCGGCCCGGCATTGCCGCGATTTTGTCGGCCGGATGTTTCCGGCCTGCTAGCGAGACAGTTCTTTCAAGTAAACGTTTTTGAAAAACAGCGTGTTACCATGATGCTGCAACTCGATCTGCCCGGTGGGATAAATCGGCTTGTCGCGCTCCCAGTAGTTTTCCAGAACGACGTTGTCGACCACGAGCTTGTCGTTCAGCCAGACACTCACCTTGTCGCCGACCATCCGAATCTTGAACGTGTTCCACTGGCCCACTGGATTGTCCGCACTGGCGGAGGGGCGCGAGGGGTTCTTCTGGTTGTTGAACAGCCCTCCGGAGCCGATTCCTTTTTCCGGCACCGAAACGTCGGGGTCCCAGATTTGCACCTGCGGGCTGCCACGCAGATAGATGCCGCTGTCACCATCTTTGAGGATTTTCCAATCGACCAGCAGTTCGAAATCGCCGTAGTCCTTGGCGGTGCACAGACTCTGCCCCTTGCCGTCGTACGTCAGTACACCGTCTTGTACCTTCCAATGTTGCCGCATGGTTTCATCCGCGGCCTTTTGTTTTTCGGCCAGTTCCTCGGCCGACATAGCGGCGCGAGCCGGGGGACTTGCAACCAGCCCCTTCCAGCCCGACAAATCCTTGCCGTTGAACAACGCAATGTATCCCGCCGGGGGCGTGTTATCGGCGGCAACCGCAGCAGGCGCCAGCACTCCAAATAACAGGATGAAACTGGCGGCCATTATGCTGGCGACACGGTTCGTCATCGGTGTGTGCCTTTTTGGGGTTTCGATGTCGGGCGGAGACCGCAGATGCGTTGGCCGAATAAGTCAGACGTGGAATGCCTTTCTCGGTCGGCCAATCGGAATGCGGCGGTAGTGCGATAGCGTCTGGCTTGATTGTGCGGTGCGGGTGCGAATCACGACTTGGCAGGCCGCATGGGGCATGCGGTGGCCCAAACGGCCGGCACGCTTGGGCGTTCGCGCGACCGGCGATCCAACCGCGGCGAGCGACTTTGGTGTGGGCCGTCAGGCGGTTGCGATCGTCTGAACGACGCTGGGGCAACGCCATCGATTGTAATCGCGGAGACCAGGCGAGGAAACATCCCGGTGCCAACTTCGGCAGCATGCCGAACGCCGACTACTGCGAACATGAGCCTAGCTGTGCCGGGCTCGACCGTGATTTCGCCGGCTGAAAAGTGCGCACCCAACGAGCGCTGCCATCCCAATACCTGCCAGAACAAGCGCTGATGGCTCGGGCACGATAGCGACGGCGCTGCCGAGCGCTTGGGGTGCCGCTTGGGGCGCTGCGCCGTCGTTGGCCGAATCCTGCAAGATCAACGCGTTGATTATGCGCAGCGCGTCGAGCGGTTCGATGAACCCGTTGCCCGTGACGTCGATGTAGTGGCTGCCGTCGAAGGTATCATCCACCGCGCCGATCTGGCTGCCGTTCTCGATGAGCTTGTTGATGACAATCAGCGCGTCAAGCGGCTCGAGCGAGTTAGAGTTGTTGACGTCGACACCCCAGACGGGATTCTGAAAAGAAGCGTGCGTTGACACGACTGAAACGTTGGCTAGTTCGACCAAATGCGGAATCGGGCTGTCGCCGCCCGTATAATTCTCCTGCGTGAAATTCTGAACTGGAAGTTGTGATACTGGTGCGCCGTAGTTGAACACTGGAACAGCCGCAATGGCGTCGATTACGCTCATGCCGCCACCGACAACCCAGCCAAATACGGCATATCCGCCGCCGTTTGATTGCCCGAGTGACTCGGAGTTGTCGTCAGTATTGAAGAACCACTGACTCTCTGCGCTATTAATGCCGGTCGAGCGCGCCATGGAGATTGTGCCACGCGTATTGGCCCGCGAGTACTCGTTCACGATCTGACCGAATTTGGGGGACACCGGTGCTATCAACTCGTTCTCGTTGACAAAAAACCCGCCGCCTTGAATCACACCCAAACCGGTGTCGACGCGGTGGATGATGCTGTCATCATACACGTTGTTGTTGATGTACTGCAGGTGATTGGCGACGGTGATCGGCGTCAGGTCGTCGAACAAATCGACCAGCACGGTCCCGAACCCGGTGAATTCGTAGCTGACCAGCGTTCCTGCGTGGGTTCGGCTGCCAAGTGGGACAAACGTCGCGCCGATGAACAGGATCAGCGCGATCACGCGCAGCGGGGCTGCAGTCCGGCGGAAAGTTCCGCGGCTTGTGCCGACGCTACCGGTTGCGCTATGCACAACGTTTGGAGTGCTACGAGCCCGCAACATGGATTGTTCCGAAGTCAGAAGTGCGCACACAGTCCACGCGGTGGAACCGTGCCGCCGAGCACCCCAAGAAAATGCGACTGCATCCGTGCGCGGGGCGGTCCTGATTCCAAGCTATTCGGTTGTCTAGGCAAAATCAAGCGGTTTGCGCCGTCGGGCGTGTCGGGATCCACCCACAATATCGGCCGGCGCGCAATAACTGATTCGAGCCGACCCTGAAAAACTATTCCTCGGCGACTCGGCGGGGCATTTCGGACCGGCGGCTAACCTACATTGGGGGTGAAAGAAAGGGTTTTCCCAATGCCGATTTACGTCACTCCCGACGACTGGCTGGTTCTGGCCGGCACCGCGATCAGCATGATCGCTTTCTGCATGATTCTCGGCGGACGAAGCTAGTCTGCCATCAGCCGGGTGCCCATTTCGCACCCGCTCAATCGCCACTTAAATCGCCGCCGCTCGCGTCAGAAATCCGCGCTGCCGGGCACGCGCGGAAACGGAATGACGTCGCGGATATTCGCCATTCCGGTGGCAAACTGCACGATCCGCTCCAGTCCCAATCCGAATCCGGCGTGGGGCACCGTTCCGTACCGGCGCAGATCCAAGTACCACCAGTACGCCTCGGGATCGAGTTCCTGCTCGCGCATGCGGCTCTCGAGCACGTCGAGCCGTTCCTCGCGCTGGCTGCCGCCGATGATCTCGCCGACCTTGGCCACCAGCACGTCCATTGCCCGCACCGTGCGACCGTCGTCGTTGACCCGCATGTAGAACGGTTTGATCGTTCGTGGATAGTCGAACAGGATGACCGGCCGCCGGCAGTGCTTCTCGGTTAGAAAGCGCTCGTGTTCGGCCTGTAAGTCGTTTCCCCAGGCGACGGGAAACTCGAAGCCCTCGCCGGAGCGTTCCAGAATCTCGATCGCTTCGGTATACGGCAGACGCTCGAATTCGCTGGCGACGATTCCCTCCAACGTGTCGATCACTCCGGGCTCGATCCGCTCGTTGAAGAACTGCATGTCGTCGGCACACTTCGACAACACGTCGCCGACGATGCGCTTCAAGAACCGTTCTGCCAGGTCCATGTTGTCGGTCAGGTCGAAGAATGCCATCTCAGGCTCGACCATCCAGAACTCGGCCAGGTGCCGCGACGTGTTCGAGTTCTCTGCACGAAACGTCGGCCCAAACGTGTAGACCTTTCCCAGCGAACAGGCGAAGATCTCGGCTTCGAGCTGTCCGCTGACGGTTAGAAACGTGGGCCGATCGAAGAAATCCTGCGTGTAATCGACGTGGGGCCCTTGCTTGGGGACCTGGCCCAGATCGAGCGTCGTGACCTTGAACATTTCGCCGGCGCCTTCACAGTCGCTGGCTGTGATAATCGGCGCGTGAATATACAGGAAGTTTTCTTCCTGAAAGAAGTCGTGGATCGAACGGCAGATGCAGTTCCGCACACGGGCGACCGCTCCGAACGTGTTTGTGCGGGTTCGCAAGTGCGCGATGGTCCGCAGAAACTCGAACGAGTGGCGCTTCTTTTGCAGCACGTACTTTTCCGGATCGGCCCATCCATGGACAGCGACGGACGTAGCGTGCAGTTCCGTGACCTGACCCTTTGCGGGCGAGGCCTTGACCTCGCCGTCTACCGTGACGCTGCAACCCGCCGTGAGGTGCTTGATCTCGTCGTCGTAGTTCGGCAGGCCGCCCTCGGCCACGATTTGCAGGTTGGCCATAGACGAGCCATCGTTCAACTCGAGAAAGCTGAAGCCGCCCTTCGAGTCGCGTCGCGTGCGAATCCAGCCTTGCAATCGAACGTTTTGGCCGGCCGATTCTTCGCGGCGCGCTTCGGCCACGCTCATCTTTCGCATGCTTAACGTCCCCGCTGATGAGGTCGGCTCATCCGTCGAATCCCTTCGCGGCACAACGGCGCGCGGCCTGCCACACGCCGAATCACTCGCGGGCGGCGAGCCAACGTTCGGCATCAAGCGCCGCCATGCACCCGCTGCCTGCCGCGGTAATCGCCTGACGGTAGTAGTCGTCGGCTACGTCACCAGCGGCAAACACACCGTCAACGCTGGTGTACGTCCGACTGGCGGTAGTCCAAACGATGTACTTCTTGTCGGTCAATTCCAATTGCCCTTCGAGAAAGGCCGTGTTGGGCGTGTGGCCAATGGCCAAAAATACGCCACCGGACTCGACCTGCCGCGTCTTGTTGCTGTCGGTCGCGGCCAGCACGGCACCGGTCACGCCGTGTTCGTCGTCGCCCAGGACTTCGCTGAGCACATGATTCCAGACGATCTCGATCTTTTCGTTGCGCTCGGCGCGTTGGGCCATGATTTTAGAGGCGCGCAACTTGTCGCGACGGTGAACCATGTAGACGCGGCTGGCGAACTTGGTCAAGTACGACGCTTCCTCGACCGCCGAATCGCCGCCACCCACCACGACCAGCGGTTTATTGCGAAACCGGGGTAAGGCCCCGTCGCACACGGCACACGCGCTGACCCCCCGATTCTTGTAAGCCTCTTCCGACGCCAGTACGAGGTATTTGGCCCGCGCCACGGTTCGCACCATGACGGTTTGCGCTTCGGTGTTTTCGCCGCTCGAAGCGGTCAGCACGAACGGATGCTTGCCGAGTGCGACTTTGGTGATGTCGTCGGTGACGATCCGCGTCCCAAAATTCTTGGCTTGCTGCCGCATCAACTCCATCAGCTCCGGTCCGCTGACACCTTCACCGGAATGCGGCGCCATGGTCTGGCGAACGTCTTGTTCGATCGCGCTGTCCAGATAGGCTTCCAGATTCCCCGCGGGAAAGCCGGCATAGTTTTCGACTTCGGTCGTTAGATTCAACTGTCCCAAGGGCAGCGTTCCGGCAAGCCGGTTCTCTTCGCTAATCGCGCCCTCGAACACAAGCGGTTTGAGTTCCGCCCGCGATGCATAGATTGCGGCCGACCAGGCTGCCGGACCGCTCCCGATGATGACCACGTTTTCCATTGCCACGCGAGACCTCTCGGAGTGCTAAGGTGCATGCCCGTTCGGCACACATGCCGACCGTGCCACATCGACAAACGAGAATTATAGAGGACACGACGAAAGCGTCTATGCCACGCGTGCCGCCGGACGCACGCGACTGGGAGATCGCCGCGGCGCAGATGCTACGGCGACGGTGCGATGTCGTCGCCGGGCTCGATCGCGGCCTCGATTTGGATCGCCTTGTGGCCGTGGAGCACGCCGGGCCGCGCGGAAAACCTGGCTCCCGTGTCGGTGCGGACTTCGATAGGGCCATTGACTGGATGACCCGTCGCGACGATGTCGCCGACGCGCAGCTCGGCCAATTCTTGTGACGTGACCTGCGTTGTCGCGAGTTGCGCGACGAGTTGGACGCATTGCGCCGCGGCGTCGGTCGTCGTGGCATCGGCGAGATTGCCTTGGGCATCGACAACTTTCTCACCCGTCGACGACAGTCGTTCGAGGATCGGGCGGAGCGCCAAGCTGGGAATGCACAACGTCATCGGGCCACGCGCCGAGGGAACCGACAAATCGAACCGGATGCGCACAACGCCGTCGGTCAGCGAAGCGACTTGGACCGCGTACGGATCGCATTCGACACGATCGACCTGCAGATCCGTTTCGATGATCCCGCGCCAGGCACGGCTCAGTTCCGTTGCGAGCATGCCGCTGAACCGCGAGGCCAGGCGCGTTTCGATCGCCGTTAATGGGCGGCGAACCGTGGGACTCGGCTCGCGACCCCCGCCGAGCATCCGATCGATGACCGGAAACAAGATCGAAAAACTGACGTCGAGCGCTAGCTCGGCCGGCAGGCAGGCACAGCGCAACACGCTAACGCACGTTGGACTCTCCACGCCGCGCAGGAACTCACCGAACGAAACCTGATCAACCGATTTAAGTTGGACATCGACGCGGCATCGCATCATCGCCGCCAGCGCTTCGGATACGGCCGCAGCAAACTGACTGTGAAGCTTCCATAGCGTTTGCCGTTGAACTTCGTCGATGATGCGCTGCGGCTTTTTACCGAACGGCACGGCAGCCCGAGGTGGCCGCGGCGTGGCGGATCGAGCCGGCTCTTGCCGTGCGCTGGATCGACGATGCGGCGTGCCCTCTGCGGCCGAGTCATCCGTTCGAGCAGCGCGCAACAATAGCTCGACTTCCGCCGAACTCAGCACATCGTCAGCCATCCTTGGCCTCCATGCACTCGAAAAAGGTCGTCGGGTGCAACCGCGTGGCCCCGCTGATCACGTCGGCCACGACTCGCGGCAACCAGTTCAGGCTCACTGCCTTGTCTGGCCGCTACCGTACACGACGTACTTGTAGCTTGTCAGTTCTTTGATGCCACAGGGTCCCCGGGCGTGGAACTTGTCGGTGCTGATGCCGATCTCGGCACCCAGTCCGAATTGTCCCCCGTCGTTGAATCGCGTGCTCGCGTTGACCATCACAGCCGAGCTGTCCACCTCGGTAGCAAAGCGCCGGGCCGCGTGCAGGTCGGATGTGACGATCGCGTCGGTGTGGTGCGAACCGTATCGATTGATGTGCGCGATCGCGTCGTCGAGTGAACCGACAACGCACACCGACACGATCGGCGCCAAATACTCCGCGGCAAAGTCGTCCTCGGTTGCTCGCTTGGCGTCGGCCACTAGACTGCGCACGTGCTCGTCGCCCCGAATCTCAATTCCGTGTTCGATCAGCGACTTGGCAACGCGTGGCAGGAACGACTCGGCGACGTCTTGGTGAACGACGACCGATTCGGTCGTGTTACAAACGCCCAAGCGCTGGCACTTCGAGTTGATCGTGATCGATTCGGCCATTTCCAAGTCGGCTGCCCGATCGACGTAAACGTGGCAGTTGCCGGCGAAATGTTTTATCACGGGCATTCTGGCTTCAGCCGCCACGCGACGAATCAGGCCCTCGCCACCGCGCGGAATGGCCACGTCGATCAACTCACTCAGGCTTAGAAAGTGACCCACCGCGTCGCGATCCGCCGTGTTGACCAATTGAACCGCGCCGGCAGGAAGTCCGACGTCGGTGCCCGCCTGATCCAGCAGGGACGCGATAGCCCGATTCGAGTGGATGGCTTCTTTGCCTCCGCGCAGGATCACGGCGTTGCCGCTCTTGACACACAGAGCCGCGGCATCGGCCGTCACGTTCGGTCGGGACTCGTAAATGAAAAACGCAACCCCCAACGGCACGCGAACTTTCAGCACTTCGAGTCCGTTGGGCCGGATGGTTGACTCGATCACTTCGCCAATCGGTTCCGCCAGCGCGGCGATTTCCTCCAGGCCGATCGCCATCGACTCGACAACCTTTGGGGTCAATCTTAACCGGTCGGTTTGCGCATCGGTCAGGCCAAACTCGGGAGCCGCCGCCAGATCCTTCGCGTTGGCCTCGGTCAGCGCTGCCTGGTTCGAGCGCAGCAACTCCGCGGCACGCGCCAGCCAGGCGTTCTTGATCGCGCCGCTGGTGCGTGCCAACGCCGTGCTGGCGGCACGGGCACGTTCGGCCGTTTCGCGGCAGTACCTTTCGAGATCAATCGAGTCGACGACAGCCATGGCGGTTTCGAAGCGCGGTGCAAGCGAAGAAGAGCGATGGTCAGGCGGCCAATCAGATGGGACGAATCGCGGCCGCTGTCACCCCGCAAGTATCCACCAAAACTGGCGTCCAGTCAACGGCGTTATTTCCAAGCGGCGTCGTTACTTGCGTCGATTCGCCGTGGGCAACTGCCGCCTGGTGGCTTCGTAGAGCAACAGGGCCTGCCGCACCGCGGCCACGTCGTGAACGCGAAGAATCTGCACACCCTGATTGGCCAAGGCAATCGCTACGCCAATCGTTCCGGCGATCGCCCCTTCGGCAGATTCATCGCCGGTGACTTTGCCGATGAAGCCTTTCCGCGAGTGGCCTACCAGCAGAGGACATCCAAGCTCGTGCAGGCGGTAACAATTGCGCAGCAGGCTCAAGTTGTGTTCCCGCCCCTTGCCGAATCCGATTCCGGGATCCAAGGCAATTCGACCCTGGTCGATGCCAGCGGATACGAGCTCGTCTCGCCGGGCTTGCAAAAACTCGAACACATCTTGTACGACGTCGTGGTATGTCGGGTCGTCTTGCATGGTTTGCGGAGTGCCTTGCATGTGCATGACGCACACGCCCGCGCCCGTGTCGCACGCCGTGGCGATCATTTCGGCGTCGCCCTGCAACCCGGTCACGTCATTGATGATCGAAGCTCCGGCGCCGATCGCGGCGCGAGCTACGAGGGCCTTCGACGTGTCAATCGAAAAAGCAACGTCCAATCGTGGCGCGAGCCGTTCCAACACTGGCATGACGCGATCGAGTTCTTCCTGCGCGCCGACGGGATCGGAGTACGGGCGCGTACTTTCCCCGCCGATATCCAGGATGTCGGCACCGACGGCAACGAGGTGCGCGGCGTGATCAACCGCAGCCGCCACGTCTGAAAAACGACCGCCGTCGGAAAAGCTGTCGGGCGTTACGTTCAGAATGCCCATCAACAGCGGACGGCCGGCGAGTGGCAAACGGCGCTGGCGAACCTGCCAATGTGTTGCCCGGCGTTCGTCGCTTTGGTCGGCGGAAGGCGCGGGCGCGGATCGATCCGAACCCTTCATGCCGTGAGTCTACCACGGTACTTCCATCATGGCTACGACCTTCGTCGCCACGCGCTGGATCGCCTGCAATTGGGCCGTGCTGACTGACTGGCCGAATTCGGGCACCAGCGTGCCGGGCGACGTCAATAGCGCCGCGTCTTCCGGCGCCGGCACGGTCGTCGCCTTGTCGATCAGGTCGCCGCGACGGTTGACCCAGCGTACTTCGATCGCAAGATTGATCTCTGTCTCGCGCGGTTGATCGAATGGATCTTCGATTAAGACACGCTTAGTGTCGCTGGTGATCTTGGCTGTCAGCACGCTGTCCGCGTCGGGTGTGCCGACAACCTTGTACGGCGTGACTCGTTCGATTTCCTTGATGACCGCCTCCGTCACCAACTCGCCAAAGTTGCGGCGGAAACTATCGGACTCGAACACCGGCACGTACACGGTTTGAATATCGGGCGGATAGAGCGACGCCGCGCCGAAGCGATAGGCCGCGCATCCGGCCGAGCAGGTGATCGCCAGCAGCGCTACGGAAATGTATAGCGCAATCGTTCGGCGGACGACCGGCGACGCGAAACGCCACGGCCTGCCGCGCAGTTGGTGTTGATCACTGGTGTGGTTCATCGCGGATTGGCTAGCGCTGCGTCGTATTCTTGTTCTGGCCCGAGGCCACCGCCGGGGCCGTTTTCGGCACCACGGGTCCCTCGCGACTCGATTCGGGGAACAGATCAACCAGCCACTCGAGCGGCTGCTGTGGGTTGGCCGGTTCGTCCTTGTATTGCGTGAGGCGGGCACGCGATTCGGCGGCGAGCTGCGTTTCGGGATAGTCCTCGATGATCTTCGTGTAGAAGTGCTCCGCGGCGCCGTAGTACTTGCCCTTGGCATAGTACTCGGCCATGTCCCACTCACGTTTGGCGCGCTGGGCATTGATGCTGGCCCGAACCTGAACGATCCGTTCGCGTTCGTCGCCCAATTCGCTTGAGAACTGAGTCAACAACTGCGTGGCGAGTTCCTGAGCCTGGTCGAGTGGTGTGCTGTCGTAGTCCGAGCCTTGATACATCAAGAGCTTGCAGCGCAGCCCCAGCAGGTGAGCCTGGTACTGAAACTCGCTCTTGGGATACTCGGAGCGAATCAGTCCGTAGTGGTAGTCGGCCTCTTCCCATCGCGCGTTGATGAAGTGGGCGTTGGCCGTGGCCATGAGGCTGTCGTCGGCCAGGGCACCCGTTGGGTCTTCCAGGCGGATTCGCTCGTAAACCTTCAATGCATGACCCGCCGTATCGAACAGCGGGCGCGTCTTGTCCATCAGGTTTGGCGTGACGGGCCAATGCGGGTGGGCTCGATGATGTTGCTCCCAGTAGCGACCGATTGCAAATCGGCGGATAACGACCTGGTTCAGGTACTGTGTTGAGGGGTATTTCTTGGTCAATGCGCCGTAGGCGTCGTTGGCCTTCATGTAACGGTCGGCAAAGAAATACGCCTCGGCCGCCTTGAACATGGCTTCTTCTTCCAGCGGCGAATCCGGCCAACGGTCGACCGCCTTGTCGAATTGCTTGGCCGCGTCGCCGTATCTTTGTTGGCGAAATAGCGCGTCGCCTTCGGCAAGCGCTTGTCGTGCGATGGATTCGTTCGGGCCCTGGCCGATCGCCTTCTTGAACTTGGCGGCCGCCTTCTTGGGTGAAACGGAGTCGAGTAGCCCATCGCCCTCACCCGATTCGTCGCGGACGACTTCGTCGAAGGCCGATTCAGGAATTCTTCGACCGCTCTCGTCGAAGAAGCCCGGCTCGCCGATGATTTGGTAGCCCCGCCCGGGCACGTACCGCTTGCGGTGTTTGTTGGCCTCCCACCACGCGGCCTGTTCGGCCGTGAGTGGTTCGCGCTGCGGCAGCTTCGAACCCTGATTGAACGCGGCGCAGCCACTGACGGCTGTCGTTAGACAGAGAACTGCAACAATTATGTAGCGCGCACTAGCTGCCATGCCGTCCGTTTGCACCGAATTGAACTACGATCTGGTCGCGGAACCCAAATAGCGCTGCATCCGTGGCTCGCGACCAAGGAGATGGGACCAATAGTGATTCAGCACGGCGCGCACCTCGCCGTAGTGACGTTCGTCCAGCGGCGGAACCGGATCCGGTTCGGCCGATGCCTCGGCAAGCTGGACCATCATCGCCAGTGCTCCGGCGCTGATCGAAATGACTTGTTTTTGTCCGACGCGACATGATTCGCAGAGCACTCCTCCGGCCCTTTGGCTGAAGGGAGTGCGACCTGATTGATCTACTTTCGTTCCGCACTCGGCGCAGGTGTCGAGCGAGGGCAAATGTCCCAACAAGCGAAGGGCCGTCATTTCGAAACGCAACAGGACCGGCGCGACGCCATCCACACTCTGCAGCACGGCAAGCGTTTGCGACGCCGCGTCAAAGAGATCGGGATGGGGGTCGTAGTCGTCGGTCAGGCTGTTCAATAATTCCGCGACATAGTAGGCGGCGTATAGATTTGCTAGCGCGCCCGGCGGCGGTCGAAATCGCCGCTCTAACTTTGCCTCGGTCAACAAGTCCAACGCGTCGGAAGATTTGCGGAGGAACACTATGCGACACAGGGCCAGCAGGTCAAGGGCAGACTCGAACGGCCCTTTGGGCCTTCTCGCCCCCTTGGCCAAAGCCCGTATCTTGCCGTGCTCGCGCGTCAACAGCGTGGCGACAATGCTGGTCTCGCTGAACTCGACGACCCGCAATACCAGCGCCGTTGCCTTTTCGCTCGACATAGCTAGCAACCAAACCGGCCGTCGCGTTCGGTACGCTCGTCGGTGACAGGGGTGAATTGGCAGCCGCTGGGGTCATGCGCAGGGATCGTCTTGGCGTTTGAGCCCAAAGCGATCGAGGATTTCCCGCTCGAGTTCGCGCATCGCGTCTCGCTGTTGGTCGGTTGCGTCGTCGTGGCCCACCAGGTGAAGCACTCCATGGACCACGTACAGTAGCAGCTCGTCGTCGGCCGTCCAGTCCAGGCCGTCGGCAACGCGGGCGGCCGTTTCCGCGCTGGCGACGACTTCCCCTTCGAGGTGGTCTGCGTTTTGCTCCAAAACGAAGCTCAACACGTCGGTCGCGAAGTCGTGATCGAGGTACTTGCGATTCAGCGGCCGAATCGCCCGATCGTCGACAATCGCGATGCTAATTTGCGCGGCGTGGATGCCGGCGTCGGCGAGCACGGTGTGAGCGACGCTTCGCATGCGATCCTCGTCGACAGCGACGATCGACTGCTGGTTTGAGATATCGATCGAGATCATCAGCGACCCGTCGTTCGGCGGGGGACGAGAACAGGATGCCGGCGTCCGCGAGCCAATCGAACCAACACGGGCGCATCCGAATTTGCGCTGGACAGCCGACTATGCCGTGCGCTGTTCAGGATACTTGATGCGGCCGTGGTAGACGGCGGTCAGCGACTTGATCAGGGTATCCTCGACGGTCGCCAACTCTTGCAGCGTAAGCCCGCAGTCGTCGAACTGGCCGTCCAGCAACCGCTTCATGGCGATTTCGTGAACCAGGCTCTCAATCCGCGCCGGCGTAGGCTCGACCAACGCCCGGCTAGCACTTTCCACGGCGTCGGCCAGCATCAACACGGCGGCTTCCTTGCTCTGGGGTTTCGGCCCCGGATAGCGAAAATCGCTTTCGTCCAGTTCGCCGCCGTCTGGATCGGCTTCCTTGCGTTCGCTGGCTCGCCGATAGAAGTACTCGACCAACGTCGTGCCGTGGTGTTGTTCGATGAAGTCGATGATCGACTGAGGCAGGCGATGTTGCCGCGCCAAATCGGCGCCGTCCTTAATGTGGGCAATGATGATCAGCGTGCTCATCGCCGGTACGAGCGATTCGTGCCGATTCGAGTCGTGACCCTGATTCTCGACGAAGTAGCCCGGCTTGAGCATCTTGCCGATATCGTGGAAGTAGGCGCCGACACGCACCAGCAGTCCCCGTGCGCCAATCGATTCGGCGGCTGCCTCCGCGATCGAGGCAACGTTGATTGAGTGGTTGTAAGTGCCGGGTGCCCGACGAACCAACTCCTGCAAGAGCGGATGGGCCACGTCACCCAACTCGAGCAAGCTCAGCTCGGTTTGCACGCCGAACAGGCTCTCGATGAAGGGCAACAGTCCGAGCATCAACAGCCCGGCAAACAGCGACCAAAGTCCGAACCGCATTGCATCGGGCCAGATCGATTGCCAGGGTTGCGCGCTGAGTGTTTCGACGCCGATGGTTGTCAGCGCGGCGACAGCGCCCACAGCAATGCCGACATAGATCAACTTGCGGCGATTGCGGATATTTCCGAACAGCAGAATCGCCGAAGCCACGGTCGCATTCAGGATCATAAATTGGCTTAGACCCTGTCCCGTGGAGACCACGATGATCAGCGCCACCGCAGCCGAGAAGAGCAGCGCCAACTCGCGGTGAAACGCCAGCGACAAGATCATGCCCATCACGACCAATGGCACCAATTCGGCCCGCACGTTGTCGGCCGAGGCAGCCACGGCCAGCGCGACGGTGACGACCACAAGTGTCAGCGTGATCGCCAATTGGCGCCAATCGTGCAGCAGCTTCGGCTCGTAGTGCCAAACGTACACGCCGCACAGCACTGAGAGGGCCACAAACATCCCAAGCACAGCCAGCGAATGCGCGACGCGGCGTGGCAGCCCCAATTCGCTGAGATACGCTTGGTGCTCCAGGGTCAGCAGGTCCATCGTGTCGTCCTTGATCGGCTGCCTGGCTGGAGCCAGGACGTCGCCGGGCGCGATCGTGATGTATTGCTTTTCAGTGTCGGCGACCGCCTTTTCCTTGGCCTGGGTCGTCGCCGCGGAGTTGAGCGAAAGGGTGGTGGGCAGCCGGCGACGGAGCCACGTGAACACGCGCTCGGCGACGACGGGCGATTCCAGACGTTCGGCTAGCGCCTGCTTTAGCGCGTCGGCTTCGCCGATCAATACGTCGGCCACCTGTACGACCTCGGATTCCTGCGGTTGCCCAGACTGGCGAACGACGATTTCCTGCTGGTTGCCCTCGTCGGGCTGCTGGGGCAGCTTCTCCATCAGCCCCCGGCGTTCGTACGGGGCCATGGCGTCTTTGACTGCCTGCTCGACCTTGGCCAGCGCTTCCTGCGTGTTCAGCGCGTCGTGAAACGCGCGAAACTGTTCTTCTTGCTGCTCTGTGGTCGGCTTGGGAGCGTCTGCCGGGGCCACAGGGAAGAAGCCTGGCCAGAGTTTGGCGTCAAGCTTGTTCAATTCGGCCAGCGACTTCGCCCCACCCACGCTGACCAGCGTGTTCTGCAACGCGGCGCGGAGATTGGTTAACTGGGCCCGGTCGTTGTCATAGACGTAGCGGACCTGTTGCGCGGCCGCGGCCTGTGCCTGCCGAGTGCGCTCCGGATCGTCGCGCCGGAAACGCACCTTCGCCACCACGTCACGCTGGGGCGTGAAGTTGCGATGGTAGCCCAGCGGCATCGTCCAGGCAGCCGTGACCAGCCACAGTCCAAGTACGGTGAGCAAGCAGATGCACAACCGCACCAACACGTCGCCCCGTTTCAGGTAGTCCCAGGCGCGCTCCAGCGAACCCGGTGGCAGCTCGATGGCTGCCACGCGTTCCAGACGCGTTCGTTTCTGACCGCCGTTTGACATCGAATCCAATCCGCGTGGGCGTGATTAGCGCCGTTTCTTGGGGCCCGGTTCGTCGTACGCCCGAACTATCTCCTGAACCAGACGATGCCGCACGATGTCCTTGTTGGCCAGCGTGACCTCGCAAAAGCCACGTATGTCACGCAGACGGTGGATCGCGTCGATCAGGCCGCTGCGGGCGTGCGCTGGCAAGTCGACCTGGGTCGTGTCACCGGAAACAACCATCTTGGTTCCCAGACCCATGCGCGTCAAAAACATCTTCATCTGCGCCACAGTCGTATTTTGAGCTTCGTCCAGGATGACGAATGCGTCGTTTAATGTTCTCCCGCGCATGTACGCCAGGGGAATCATTTCGATTAGGTCTCGCTCGGTGAAGCTACGGATCTGATCGTAATCCATCATTTCACGCAAGGCGTCTAGTAGCGGCCGCAAGTACGGATTGATCTTGGCCTGTAAGTCGCCGGGTAGATAGCCGAGGCTCTCGCCTGCCTCAACGGCCGGCCGGACGAGCACGATTTTTCGGATTGTCTCCTGTTTCAATGCTTGCACGGCCATGGCCACGGCCAAATACGTCTTGCCGGTGCCTGCCGGACCGACACAGAAAACCAGGTCGTTCTTCGCGATTGCCTCGACGTAGCGTGCCTGGCCCGGCGTGCGGGGCCTAATCGGCCGCCCGGCGTGCTGCAAGTCGATCGGCGGGAGCGCGACTTCGTGGGTCTTGCCGGTGACGCGTGATAGTGTCTCCGAAACTTCGTCGGGCGAAACCGCTCCGTAGCGCGTCGCGCGCTCCTTGAGTTGCTCGAACACCTCGGTAGCGTGGGCAACGGCTTGGTCCTGACCTTCGATGAGGATGCCCTCGTCGCGGCTAGACACCGTCACGCCAAGCGAGTCGCGTATCTTGCGAAGATGCTGATCGCGTGTTCCGAACAACGCCAGTAGCGACTGAGAGTCGACCAGCGGGATGGTAGCTTCCGACATCAAGCAAAGCGGCGGCACATCGGACCGCTCGCCCCGAGAGACAGGGGACGCGTCGATATAGTTAACTATATCGGAAGCCCAAAGCTGGGCGATAGGCAATTAGGCCTCGCGGCCGTAAGCGGTTGGCCAATAGGAGCTTGGGGCCAGACGGCCAGGTTCTGGTTATGCGGGCCCTGCCGACACCGCTCAGCCTGGCCGTGCCCCACACGGTCATGGGGCATCCGGCGACGTGCCGGCCGGCGAAATCCGATCCGGGTCGGAGCGGTAAACCAAGTAGGAATAGACAACGATCCAGGCAAACGCCCCGGTGGCGATGGTCGCAGTCGCGATCCATAGCCAACGGGCCGCGACGACACCGCAGGTAGCAATTGCCAGCCCAAGCAGTACGAACACCCAACCCGCCAGACGGTGCGTTTTGGTCCACGAGCGCTTGCTCGAAAGGGTCCAGGGCGTCCGCACGCCGACGAACCAGTTGGGGCGTATCTTGCCCATGAAATTGCCAAGCACAACGAACAGTATCCCGACGGCAATGCCAACAAACGCCGCGATGTCGATCCGATAGCCAAGCGCCGACGCAACCGTTGCGCCGTAAAATGCCGCCATGAACAGTAGTAGGCAAACGCGGATCACGGTGTAGGCCGTGGCGAACGATGGGTAGTTGGCCCGCCCCGGATCGAACCGGGGTATGAACACTAGCAGCAAGTACATCCCCAGTGCGACGCACGGCAGCAACAGCAGTCCGGTGAAACGACTACCGTAGCCATCGACTTCGCCGCGCAGGTTCCAATGAATCGGTATCCGTTCGGGCACCTTGGTCCAGACCGCTGCGGCGGTCACGAACATCGCCGCGACGAGCAGCCACTGCACCAGCTCTAAGCGCCAAGAGAACTTCATGACTTCGACCTCCGCGCGCGCTTGCCGACGTCGAGCAAGTTCATCATCGTTGAAAGCGTTTCCTCGACAACCGACACGTTGAGACTGTAGACGACGCTCGTGCCATTCTTCTCCGAAACAATCAGCCCAGCGTGTTTCAATACGCTGAAGTGCCCTGACAATGTGGAGCGCGCCAACGAAAACTGGTCGGCGATTTCACCAGCCGTCAGGTCGCCTTTGCGCAGCATCCGCAGGATCTCGCGACGCGTGGGATCGGCCAATGCCTGGAAGACTTCGTTCACGGGCGATCGTTTCGGTATTTCGCCAAATAGCGAAATACTATCCGTGATTCAGTCCATAGTCAATCACCCCAAGTGTCTTGCCGCGCGCTCGAGTCCTACGTGCTTTGCAGCACGGCGCATAAATAGGCCACCGGCGCGGCGAAGATGATCGAATCGACCAGGTCGAGCACGCCGCCGAACCCCGGCATCCACGTGCTCGAGTCCTTCGCGCCCAAGTCGCGCTTCAAGAGCGACTCGGCAAGGTCGCCCAGGATCCCGGCGAGGCCGACTGCCAGACCGAACAGCAGCCAGCCCCAGGGATGGTCCGGGCGATTGCACTCTAACCAGAGCGGCAGGTACGTGTAGGACAGCCAGGCACCGAAGCAAGCAAAAACAAGTGCTCCGATTCCACCTTCGATGGTCTTGCCAGGGCTGAGCACGGGTGCCATTTTTCGGCTTCCGATGAGCCGTCCAACGATATACGCGCCGGTGTCGGACATTTTCACCACGACGATCAGCGCAAGCAGGTGCATCATGCCCGCCACCGGTCCGCCGAGCGTTCGCAACTGCACAACGAAGCTGAGCAACAGTCCAACGTAGGCCACGGCGAAGATCGAAAGCGCCACCTGAACCGTCACTCCGCCGGGGCGACGATACCGGCTCATCTCGCCGACGAACGCCGCCACCAGGACCAATCCGAAGGCCAGCAGCGGCCAACCAAGCGTCACACTGGGGCGATCGTCGCTCGAGCTGAATAGAAATAGCGGAATCGCGTTGCTCGCAACGACCAGCAGGCTGCCGCCGTAAACCACGCCGGCCAATGGCCGAAAACCGGCATGGCTCAGCAGCGTGAACACTTCGTGAGCAGCACCTAGGGCGACGACCATGGCCAGCGGCAGCAACCACGTGCCGGGCGTGGCGGCCAAATCCAGACGCACCAACCCCACCAATGCCCCGATAAACACCGCACCGAACAGCAGGCGCCACTGTAGCAAAGTCGCACGCTCCCAATCGCGAGTACGATTCTCCTGCACAACGATACAAGAAGGAGCCCACCCGTGGAAAGCACAGTCGGCATCCGTTGATTCGATTTAGGAAGCGCTGGCCACGGCATGGGACGGCGTGCGTTATTCGCTCAGCCCGCCAAAACGCCGATCGCGCGCCGCGAAATCGCGGATAGCCTGGTGCAGGTCGCTCTCGCGAAACTCCGGCCAAAGATGATCGGTGACCCAGATTTCCGAGTAGCTAATCTGCCAGAGCAGAAAGTTGCTAATCCGCATTTCGCCCGCGGTGCGAATGAGCAGATCGGGGTCGGGCATCCCTTTCGTGTACAGCGAGTCCGTGATGGTTGCTTCATCGATCTTGGCCGGATCGAGCTGACCGGATTCGGCGCGCGACGCGATCTCGCGCACTGCGTCAACCATTTCCAGCCGGCTCCCGTAGTTGATCGCCAGGCAGAGTCGCATCCCCGTGTTCGACGCGCTCATGTCGATCGTTTTCTGCATTTCGGTTTGGACTGCGTCGGGGATGTCGCGTCGCCGCCCGATCACCGTCACCCGAATGTCCTGGTCCATGATCGTCGAGCGTTCCTCGATCATGTATTGCTCGAGCAGGTGCATGAGAAACTCGAGCTCTCGGGGCGGGCGCTTCCAGTTTTCGCTGGACAGGCAGTAGAGCGTGAGTTGCTCGATCCCGAGCCGGGCACACTCCTCGGTGATGCGGCGAACGCTGGCCACGCCGCGGCGATGCCCTTCGATCCGCGGAAGGCCCTGCCGCTGTGCCCAACGCCCGTTGCCGTCCATGATGATCGCAATGTGCCTCGGGCGCGCGTCGCGCGGTACTTGCAGGGCTTCGTCGGCGGATTTCGTGGACGGCTCTGCCACGGGTTCACCCATCAGTCGGCGGAACGCGGATTTGCCGCAGGCGGCAAGGCTCTCAACTCGTACGATCGGCGAAGATCGTTTGTTCGCGGTCCGGCCCCACCGAGACCACTTCGACGGGCCGGCCGATCAATTGGCTAATGCGATCCAGGTACCCCCGCGCGGCTGCGGGCAGGTCGCTCATCGTGCGGGCCGTGGTGATGTCTGCTTGCCAGCCGGGCAGCGTGTCGTACACAGGTACGGCTTGCCGCAGGTCGTCGACGTGGCTCGGGAAGTTCGTCACCCGTTTTCCATTGATCTCGTACGCCGTGCAAATCTTGAGTTCTTCCAATTCGCTCAGCACGTCCAATAGCATAACCGCTAGCCCATCGACTCCGCTCAAACGGGCCGTGTAGCGCACGGCGACGGCGTCGAACCAACCGCAACGACGTGGGCGGCGCGTCACGGTGCCGTATTCGTTTCCGCGGTCGCGAATGTGCTGGCCCACGTCGTTATCCTGTTCGGTTGGGAACGGACCGCCACCGACCCGGGTCGAATAGGCCTTTACCACGCCGGTGACCTTCGAAATCCATCGCCCTGGAATGCCCGACCCACTGGAAGCGCCCACTCCGGAGCTGTTACTGCTGGTGACGAATGGAAAAGTGCCGTGGTCGACGTCCAACAGCGCACCTTGCGCGCCCTCGAGCAGGACGCGCTTGCCCTCTTCCAACGCGTCGAGCAAAAAGGTCGTGCTGTCGCCGACGTACGGGCGCAGTCGCTCGGCATAGCCTAGGTATTCGTCGGCGATTTCCTCAGCATTGAACGGATGGGGTGCGATCAGCACGCCCACCGTGTTGTTCTTCGCCTCGGCAATATATTGCAGCTTTTGCCGAAAGTCGGGGCGGTACAAATCGCCGAGCCGCACGGCGAACGAACGTGCGACCTTGTCGCGGTAGCACGGTCCGATGCCGCGCATGGTCGTGCCGATGTTTTCGCCGCTGGAACAACTCTTGTCGAGAATACCGTCTTCGGCAATGTGCCACGGGAATACGACGTGCGCCCGATCGCTGATCATCAGGTTGTCGCCGACTTTCACACCCCGGGCCACGAGCCCGTCAATTTCCTTGAGCACGCTGGCCGGGTTGAGCACCACGCCGCCAGTGACGACGCACTGAACGCTTGGACTGAGAATGCCGCTGGGAATGAGCGAAAGCTTGTACGTTTGACCCGACGTAACTACCGTATGTCCGGCGTTGCTGCCGCCTTGATACCGGACCACGACTTCGTGCTCGTCGGTCAGCAGGTCGACGAGTTTCCCCTTGGCTTCGTCTCCCCATTGCAGACCGATGACGCACGAAACGGGCACGCTGGAAACCTCGCGGGCAAGAGAAACGGCGGGCGAAAGACGAGTTGGACGCGGCCGGACCGTTGCCGAAAAGACCCCGGCCAGTCGCCCAGTCTAAACCCCGTCGCCCGCACCGGTCAAGGCGGCAGGTGCGACGTCGCGTGACGCATTTCGCGGTCGCTGCGTTGGATGCGCCCACGACAATTCGCGACGCGAACGCGCGCCGTTCAGCCCCGCGGAAACTGCCGGCAATATTCATACAGCGCCATCGAAACAGCCGTAGCCACGTTGTAGCTGTACGGCAGGCCATAGACAGGGATTTCGACGACCGCATCGACCATTTCCAAGAGCTCGTCGGAGAGGCCTTCCCGTTCGCTGCCCACGACCAGGGCCGTGTTTCGTTCGAACGCAAACCTATGAAGGTCCTCGGAGTTTGTCGTTTGTTCCAGGGCGACGATTCGATAGCCCGACTTTCGCAATGCCGTTAAGACCGGCGGCAACGTGCGATGCACTTCAATCTGGATCGCGTCGGCGCCGTCGCGGGCAATCTTGCCAATTACCTTGGCCGTGCCGCAAGCGATGAGTCGCGTCACGCCTGAACAACTGGCCGACCTTACGATTCGCGACAAGTTGACGTTGCTGCGCATCGGTGCACAGACCACAACCAGTGGCCGCGGGTAGTCCAGGCCGACAGGCGGCTTGTGACGCTGGTGAACGAACTTGGCCATGCGGATCCCTGGCCGCTTTCAGCAGAATGGCGAGCGAACTGTGCACATCGTAGGGTCGCGTGCCACCTCGTGCAATTTCGCCGGCTGCCGCATGCGGTCGTCGGGCAACTGGTGCGCTTTTGACCTGCACGTGTCTAGCCGACTACATTGGATGTCACCGCGGCCCGGCGAGCGACCGGCCCGTTCGAGCGAAAACAACTACGGAAGTTCACGAGGAGTCGATCGCCATGAAGCGGGCCATCGCGCTGGTACTTGTACTTGGTTTGAGCGGTTGCGGCGCAAAGCCGACGGATGAAGCGGCCGAAGTCGGCAATGTGTCGCCGACGGCAACGTCGACCGGCGAGCAAACTTCCAGCGGCGACGCGGTAGCGGATCCGGCAGTGAAGCTGGACATTGTCGACTATCTGGGAGTGATGGAACGTATCGCCGGCAACCGCGGCAAAGTCGTCGTGATGGATGCCTGGAGCACCGCGTGCCCGCCATGCATGAAAGAGTTCCACAACCTGGTCGAGTTGCACAATGAGCATGGACCGGAGAAAGTCGCGTGCATTTCGCTTAGCTTCGACTACGAAGGAATCGACTCACCGGAAGACCAGGTCCCACGCGTACGGCAGTTTCTCGAAAGCCAGGACGCGACGTTTGATAACCTGTTGTCCAGCGAAGAATCGGATGTGCTCTATCGCAAGTTCGATCTGGCAGCGGTCCCGGCCGTGTTCGTGTATGACCAGGCGGGCAAGTTGCGAAAGCGATTCGACAACGAACAGGCCAAGACCCCCGAAGAAACTTTCACCTACGAGCAGGTGAAGGCGCTGGTCAAGGAACTGCTCGCCGAACAGCCCGCAGACGCCGAGGCCAGTGAATCGCCGGTAGAGGCAGAGACTCCCGACGACGCCAAGAACCCCGAGCCCACCGGCGACGACGGCGACCAGGCTGCGCCGAGCGAGTAGTCGCGCGTCGCGACTAGGCGGCGCTGCGATTCGCCGCGGCTACGCACGGGTCAGCATGTAGTCGTCCAGCCGGATGCGACTACTGCCCTCGGGCATGTTCGCAAACAGCATGTCGAGCATGCGCGAAAACTGCTTCGTCTTCAGACCGTAGTAGTTGTGCTTGCCTTCCCGGCGGCGTCCGATCAGCCCGGCCACGCGGAGCAGTGCCAGGTGATGGCTTACCGCTGGTTGACTCTCATCGAGCAGCTCGCACAGAGCGCGCACGTGCAGCTCTTCGCGCTGCGTTAAGTAGTAAAGGATTCGAAGTCGCGTGTCGTCGGACAGAAGTTTGAACAACTTGACGAGATTCACCACCAGATCATCCGAGACGTACAACGGGCTTGCGACGGATGCTTCGGCGGTCGAGTCGGTCTGGCGTCCGTTGCCAGGGTCCTGGCTGCCAACGTTCCCCATGGTTTTCCTCGCGATAGGCTAAGCAGTCGGAGCGAATCCCTCTCCGGAATCGAAAGCGAGTCGGAAACCAAAGCAGCCAACAATTGCGCGGCAGACCGCCGCCATTGCGTGCATTAGTAACTTGTTCCGTCGAATCGACAGCCGAGAGGAAATGTCTCACTGCATGCGAACCAAGCGGTCGTCCCACAGAACGGGGAAAAATGATCAGCGACCACCCGAAACGCGTAACTCGATCCAGCGGCTATTCTATCGAGTTGCTTACCGCTGGCAAACGATTTGCTGTATTCTGCCGGCATTTTTTCACGCAATGCTGGCACGACCAATCAACCTTCGTACAAGCCTTCCAAACGGAACGATTCGGCGAGATCAGGGCATCAAGCCGCCGCACTCGCAAAAAGCGAGCTTCTTTCGTCGCACAAATGGGTGGCAACAGACGCGTGCCGCTGTCGGGGGGATACAGGGCTGTTCTGCGGCCGCCGCGTCAAACTCGTCGTCCCCTGATTCACTCAACGACCGCTATCAAGTGATACCCTGATTTCGGTCCCGTTGTTTCGGCGGGTTCGTACGGTTGCCGCGCGACTCCAGCGTCGTCCGATTCGCTCGGTGCCGGTCGCCGGTTCTTGCGATTTACAAGTGCATCGCTTCCATTTCGGTTGGCACTGGCCCGGCCGCTTGGTGCCGTTTTATTCGACCCGTCCCGCGGCCCTTTCGCCGTGAAATTGTAGATCCTACATTCTTACAAGCGACTCGCGTTGACTTGGGCTACGGCGACGCCTAGTATCCCGCCGTTTCGCAGTGGGGGCCTTTCCGAGGGCCGCTCGGCGATGAAGAAATCGGTCAAGATAGGGGTGCTTGTTGCGCTGGTTGGCGTCGTCGCGTTGGGCGTGATTGCCGTCTCGTTGTTCGAGGCCTCGCAGCGCGTGCCCGACTTCTACCGCGAGGCAGTCGCCGAAGATGCGCAAGACCAGGGCGTCGCGCGCGATGAGTTCATCGCCGAGACCACAGCCTTGGCCAGCGACATACACCAATCCGGTCGTTGGCATCACGTGTTTACTGCCGACCAGATTAACGCCTGGCTCGCGCTGGAACTCGCCGAGAATTACCCGGATCTGCTCTCAAGCGAGTGGCAGGATCCGCGCGTCGAATTGGACGACCGCGAAGCGACGATCGCTTGCCGCTATCAGAACGGCTCGATCTCGACCGTGATGTCGCTGACCGTCGACGTCTACTTGCACGCCCCACACGTTGTCGCTGTTCGGATTCGTCGGGCTCGTGCAGGCTCGCTGCCAGTGCCGCTGGCTCAGGTTCTCGACGCGATTTCGCAAGTCGCGCGCGACCTCAAGTTGCGCCTTGAATGGCGCAAGGTGCACGGCGACCCAGTGGCCCTGATCACCTTCACATCGTCCGGTGATTCGCAGTCAAAGGCAGTGTCGCTCAGCACGATTGAGCTGCGCAAGGGCGAGGTCGTTGTTGCCGGAGAAATGTCTGGCCCAGCGCGCGACCGCATGGCCAAGATCGCGGCAACTGCCGATAAATCACCGGAGTCGTCGGATTCGTCCGACGGTCAGCCGCTGGTCGGGGCCGCCGAAAAAGATACTCGCCAAGAGTGAGTCGAGTCGCGTCGCTTGAGCGTGACGAGCCCGTAGATGCGCTCTCCGTCTAGCGTGGCCGTCCAGTGATCGTCGTCGGCCGATTCAAGCCGGTACTGGCCCGCGTCCCACCGTTCGACCGTGCCGCGATTCCGCGAGACCGGTCCTTCGTATTCGAGATAGGCCAATCGATGATCGGCCAGTTGCTCCGCTTCGACGACGGCAGACGCCCGGAGTGGTTCGGCCATGGCCCACGTGCGCAGCACGGCATCCTGCTCAAACATAAGATCCCAGTGAGACGGCCGGTCCCCGTCGGCGGGCATCAAATGGCGCAGAATAACGAATCGCGGCATGGTCGTAGTACGCAGAATCGACGACATGGTCGGCGGGACAAACTGCGTTCGCCAAACTAACGCGCCGCCAAGTTCGCCGCCAGCGCTGCTCAGCCAAGGCTATTGAATGACTTGCGTCGACTGGTTTGCCTTGACCGGCGCAGTTTGATCGTGGCTTTTGACTTCGACCTGGACGGTGGCCTGACCCGGCTGTACGGCCGTGACGTGTAACTCGAAGCTAAGTGGAGCCTCGCCGGCGCGGAATTCTCGCACCGGCTCAAATCGAACCGCATTGGCCGATGTGTCTCCCTGCGTGCCGACCGGGCTGGCAATGGTGTCCAGCTTCAATTCGGGGCTTAGCTTGGCGCTGACTTGAACATCGAAGTAAGAGATGGCGTCGTTGTTTTCGATCAGGATGTAGTACGTCGTCTTGCTCCCGACACGCAGCGGATCGGTCGTTTCGGCCACTGAGACGCCCAACGGCTTTTTCGCCGGTTCGCTCGGCGCGGCCGGCTCGGGCGAATCTGTGACGATCTCGAGGCAGGCTTCATCGGCCACCGGCTGCATGTTGCGAGCAGTGACGGTCGCGCGGTTGCAAGCCCGTGGTGTCGCCTGCAGGCAGCGCAGCTCGATGTCGCGTCGCACGGTTTGGCCGGGATCCAGCGTCCCGATTCGCCAGCCCAGGGCGTTGCCTTCCAGCCACTCGTTGCCTTCAGTCGCCCGGCCCGGTTCCAGGGTCGTTTCGAAATTGTCGGCGATGACGACGTCCTGCAGCGGCGTATCGCCATTGTTGGTCACCTCGATGGTGAACAGCGCCACGTCGCCGACGCGGCGACGGTTGGGGCCAGTCTTCCGTACGCTCAGCGACGCACCAGCCGTCGACGGTGCTTGCGCAGCCGGTTGGTCAGCCGGAGTCTCGACCGGCGCGGGCTGTTCGACCGGAGGCACCTGGGGTGTTGGCGTTACGTCGGATGGCTCACCCTCCCATCGTTCGGCCCCCGGCGTCGGCTGTGCGATGGGAGGTTCACTGGCCGTGATGCAATGACGCGCCGAAGCCGACAGTCCGCCGGCCCCCGTGACTTCGATTGCCTGACACAATGTGCCCGGCTGCGTGACGCGGAAGTTGACGATAAGTTGTGCAATGCCGCCAGGCTGAAGATCGATCAGGTCGCGTTCGATTGAGTTAACCGCGCGGTCGTGTTCCAGTCCGGCGTCGAAACGGTTGGTGACGATCAACCCGCTGGCCGGCGCCGTACCGCGGTTGGTCACGTCGATCTGAAACTGGACGTCCTGCCCGACCGTCGCCGTTTGCGGTCCGGTCACAGCGACCGTGAGCTCCGCTTGCGCCGTCGTGGGGGGCGAGAGCGTCGCAGGCCGAGTGACATCGGCAGGCGACTCTGGCATAGTCACCGGCGCAGGTTGCGGTGCCACAATGGGTGGCGTGGTAGCGCTCGACGCCCAGGTTTGCAGCGTCGAGCCGGCGCCGACCGTGAGTGGTCGATCGCGGCCGTCGATGCCGGCCGGGCTGGTCAGCGAGATGTTGATCTGGTTCGTGCCTGCGCTGGGCTGACTTTGGGTGATTTCGGCAGCGGCCTGCCCTGCCTCGTTGGTGATCAACTCGACCGTGGTGGCGCCGCCGGGTGAGAACTCCGCCGGCGGCCCGCCGGCGATTTCGTACCGTACCTGCCAACCGGCCAGCGGCAACCCGTCGGTCTGGCGAGTCACGGTGGTCACCAGCGTGTTGCGATCTCCGGCCTGGGTAATGGCCGGCGCGGGGAATTGCCATTGGGCGTCGATCCAGTAGATCGTCGACGTTTGTTGGCGCAGGTCCCACCCGGTGACCCCGGGCGCGAAGGCCGTGACGTGGCTGGTGCCCTTGGTCGGCGAGGTGACGGTGACCCAAGATTGGCCCGTTTGAATAAAGATGTCGTCGTACGGCGACGGGGTGCCTCGATCGAGCGTGAGCGGATACTTCAAAGTGGCATTGATCGCGTACCGGCTGTCGACTTTGCGTGGCAGGCCGCGCCACCAATTGAGCAGATCGAGTCTGCGACGTTCTCCAGGGCTGAGAAACTGCCCTACTCCGGTCGGATCGATCGTCCATTCGACGACTTCATTGGTGAGCAGGTAGCCCTCACCGCCAATCACGCTGGCAATCAGCACGACCTGGCTGCCGACTGGCGCGATCAGCGCACTGGGATTGACCGACAGTCCGGTTGTTGGGCCAACCGGCGGTGCGAGTGTCGGTGCGCCGGGCGGGAAAGGAGGGGTTGGCGACCCGGCCGGAATAAGGATGTGTTCGCCCGTGGGATCAAGTCGCGGCAAGTTCCACGTTGCACAGCCGCCAAGCAAGAGCGCGCATACGACGATCGACCACAATGATGTGATTCGTGCAGCAGCGAGGCAAAGCGAGGATGCGGCGCGCACGCGCATACGGCCAACCGCTCAATCGGCAGGAAAACAGGGAGGGTACGTAGAAAACGTACCATGCAGTTTTCGCAACACGATGCAATTTCGCCACGCGCCGCGATTGCCGAGGCAACACGACCGACCAAATCGTTGCAATCCGACCCGGCTTGCGCCGCGCGAAATGCATGACCCGTCCAGCGGTTTGTGCCCGGCAGGAGCAAGACGGCTGCGCCGGACGTGCCGACTGCGCACGGCGAATGATGGCGCGAATGGGCGACGGTGCGCTCCAACGACGAACGATTGAGATTCTCTGGCGCGTCGCTATCGGCGGCCGAACAATCGCTGACCGAAAATTCCGGTGGCGTACCAGATGCCGTTGCGGCCTCGGCGGATGTCGTACCCGAACAAGGGATGGCGGCCGCGCACGGCACGCCAATGTCCCGGACTCTGGCGCCAACTGTGAACGCAGTCGACGCAGGCCTCGACCAAACCCTCGTTGGGCCAACTCTCGGCGACTACTTCCTGGGCAACAACACCGCTGGGCAGCTTGGCGTTGATTCGATGAAACCGCGAGTCCCACTGGTGGTGACCCTGCACCAGAATCGAGGCCTGGTAGTCGGCGTGTTCCTGCGCTTCGTCGGCTAAGGCCGTGTGGAAGATGCCCTGCGTGCTGGCCGGCGCCTCCGGGTGAATGCGCACAGCGTAAATCATCGTGCGCTGAGTCAGCGTGCCGGGTGGCAGGTCGAGAATGATCGACAGGGCTTCTTTCGTGTAGTACTTGCCCGGCGTGAACGGAAACGTGCTGACTACGTGACCGTAGTACTCGGCCCGTTCATGAGCCAGATCCAAGATGGCGATTCCCTGGCGGTTGTGCATTTCGGAAAACGATGGGTGCGACAACAGCCGAATCCGTTTCCCTTCGTGCGAAATCGTGGCGTTGCGCGGCAGCCGCAACAGCACGAAGCGTTTCAGCTTTTCCTTGATTTCGAGATCCGCCAGCGTCAGGGTCTCGAATGCTCGTTGCGCAGCGTTCGGCCACGATTCGTGGAAATAGATAAATAGCAGCTTGCGGTCTTCCGCTGCTTCGTCCATGGCCGCCTTGTAGTCGGTAAAGACGGTCTGCGGCACCGGCTCGTGCGGAACGGCCGCAGTCGGATGCAGCGTCGGCGCGGCCGGCTCTCCAGCGGCTTCGGCGGTGGCCACCGCGGCATCCGGTCCGGCAGCAGGCTCCGAAGACACGACCGGGCTGTCGGTCTTCGCGGCGGCTTTGGCGATCGCCTTGGGATCAACCGGCTCTTGGCCGTCGGAGAACTTTGCTCCAACGGTGACTCCTTCGGCGGTGCGAACTTCGTGCGACGCGTCGGCGGAAGCCTCGATGCCGGCACCGGGTGAATCGGGCGATCCGGCATCGGCATCCAACGCGGCCTGGCCATTCAAACCTGTCTCGGACGACTCGGCATCGGCTTGCGTGGGGGATCGGGTATCAGTCTGCTGTCGATCAATTCCAGTAGCAACGACAAAGCCCATGACTAGGGCGACAATCATCAATGCGGCACGTCGCACGGTAGTGAATCCCTCTCCTCAAAAGTTTCCTGTCGCCTGCTGCTGGGCTTACAAAAGGCCAGCACCGAACTGCTTGCCGGCCAAAACGAGCCCGGCTGGGCCAAAGTCGGTCAGCGAAAATGTCCGAACATAGTGCCATGACAGCTAGCAACGTGCAATGGGCTGGCTGGGATCATTTTCACGATGGCGCAAAGGCTCCGGATATGGAAAGTAGATTAGAATGAATAGTTTGGAGAATATGTGCCGAAAACGGCTCGATTCGCCGTCGACCGAGGCCGGAACGCCTGCGACTTAAAGCCATAGTCGATAAAGGCTTTTTGTGATATCACATGGGCCGGGAAGTGTTACGGAGCCATCTTTCCGCCAAGGAGTATTGCCATGCGCCCCCATCTTCGCTCTCTCGCATCAGCGGTAATCGTTTCCATACTCTGCTTAAATTGCGCTTTGGCAGCGAGCCCGGAAGCAAGCGCCCCGGTCTCCGCGGCACTCGAAGATCTGCAACAGTGGATCGGTTCGGGCGCGAACGGAAAGGCGTGGGCGAAGTATCTGCACCTTGACGCACTCCAAGACGAGCTGGCTAAGGGCGACGAGGCTGACCAGGAAGTCGTTGGGCAAGTCATCCAACAACTCGACAGTTCTGCCAAGGGACTGGAGATGGCGCGCTTTCGCAAGTTGCGCGAGGCGCTTGCCACGTGGCTCGACGATCTGGCGGTTGCCCAAGCCGAAGGATTGCCAGAGGCCGCACTGCATGCCGAATCATCGTTCGAACCGCCCACGGCCGAATACGCCGAAGCCACAAAAGCAAAGTTGGCCTCCGCGGTCGCAAAATTGAATGACTATCTGACGGGCGACAACGGCCAACGTTGGCGTGATTACTTAGGTCTGGACGAATTGGGCGAGCAACTGGAATCGGATTCGCCCGAACTCGACGCACTGGCTCGCTCGTACCAGCAGTTTACGGCCGACGAACCCGGATTGGAGTTGCCTGTTTTCGCGAATGCCGGCGACGCGCTTGACAAGTACATCAGTGTCGTGGCGGCGAACCGCGACGACTTGAAACAACAGTATGCCCAGCAACTCAAGACGCTTTCCGACGCGCTTCAGAAATACTCGGATGAGCAGTCGGAATTGCTCGCGGCGACGATCGGTACGCGGGTCGGCTGGCTGCAGCGAATGCGCCAGGCGCGCGGCCTGGTGCGAGCCGTCCGCCGCCGCTACTCGCATCCAAACCTGTTCGTGGCCGCGTCGGCCCGCCTGGTTGCCGCCGGCATTGAACAAGACGTGGACGATACCGGTCCCGTGAGCGACTACATCATGGGCACCAGCATCCGCGGCACGGGACATACCACTGGCCGGGTAACGCTCAAGCTAGTGCCCAGCGAGGAGAACGCCGTTCTCGACGTGATGTTGGCCGGACGCACACAAACGCGCACCGTGGGTTACAACGGACCGGCGACCATTTATACCAATGGAAACGTCGACATCTCGGGCAGCAAACGCATCATCATCGACGCCACCGGATTCAAGAGCTATCCGGCCAAGGGCAAAGCCGAGGCGCATACGCGAATCACTGGGATTAGCGCGCGACATCGACTTGTCGAGCGCATCGCCAGCCGCCGCGCCGCCCAGCAAAAGCCCCAGGCGGAACGCATCGGTTCGGATCATGCCGGCCAGCGTGTGCGAGAGCGCGTCGAGGACCAGGCGGGTAGCCAGTTGAGTCAGGCCCACGCCGACTACGTCGCCAAAGTTCGCGAGCCGCTGCTGCGCCGTCGCGAGTTTCCCGAGTTGCTCCGGTTTCAAACCACCGACACCCATCTGCTGCTTATCGGAATGAAGGCCAATCGCATGCAGTTGGGAGCGCCGAACGATCCACCTTCGGTCGACGGCGAATACGATCTTGTCGTGCGTGTCCACGAATCGATGATCAATAACATGGCTGCGGCGCTATTGGCCGGCGTGACGCTCAAGGAAGAGGAAGTGCAGCAGCAGGTGATCGACCTGCGCGGCGAGTTGCCCGACAAGCTCAAGAGCGATCCGGACAAGGACCCCTGGTCGATCACGTTTGCTTCGGCGCGGCCGGTGACGATTGCGTTTGCCGACGACGGCTTCGAGTTGACCATTCGCGGACAGCGATATACGTCGGGCGATCGCGATTTTCGCGCCATGAACATCACCGCCAAGTACAAAGCCGAAATCAGTGGTAACGGAGCCAAACTTGTTCGGCAGGGCGATCTGGAAATCCTTCCACCAGGATTCGTGCCTGGCAAGTCGCGGCTATCGTCGCAGGAGATTACGTTGCGCACGCTGCTCGAGCGCCGCTTCGGCGATTTGCTGGAACCAGAGATCGTATCCGAGGGACTCGAATTGCCAGGAAATTGGAAGAACGCCGGTCGGCTGGATCTGAAAGTACTTCAGAGCAAAGAGGGCTGGCTCTCGGCCGCGTGGCTGGAAAGCGGTGAGCCGGTCAAGGAAGACGAGTCACCCAAGGCCGACGATGCAGCGGCGAAGGACAAAGTGGCGCGGCACGAACCGTAATCGCTACGCCGTGCCGGCTGGGTAGGAGATCCACCGTTGGGAAACGTGCACCATGAGCCAACACGTCGCCATCGAGTTTGACTGCCTTCCCTTGCGCAGCGTGACGCGCATGGACATTCCGATCGACGCGTCGCCGGCATACCGGGCTCGCTGCGAGGCGATCAAATCGGCCATCGAGAAACACGGCTCCCACAACAGCTACTTCTTGTACAACGCACACTGCACTTTTCACCTGACGAATCACGCGGACGTCGGGATGATCCGGTACAACTTCGAGGGGACGGTGCTTACCGATTCCTCGGATCAGAAGACGCAGAGCAGCGATCTGCGAATCGAGCTGGGCCCCGAAACGTGCGACTGGCTGACCGATCCGGCTTCGGCTTGGCTTGCCGAGACGGTCAGTCGGGCCGTTCAGGTGGAGTTCGACCGCTATATCTCGGCCGGTGATCTGGCCCAAACCGTCGAACGCATCAAGAAGCTGCAAGCTGAAAGCGACGAACATGGCGGCTTCGTCGGGATGTATCTCTAGCGCGCCACGCTAGCGCCGCGCAGCATTCGCCAGCGGGCATGTCTGGCGATTCGGTTGCACTTCGTATCTTCTCCGATTCTCGTCTTCTTCGCAGTTTGCAAGATTGCGTGTTGTTTTAGGCAATCCCAGAAGACTGGAAGAAATGGGTCTGCTTTTCCTGTTAAGCAGAGTCTGATTTACAGGAAGAATCTCAGAAGTTTGACGGTTACGCCGTCGATACCTTGGTCTGCCGAGTCCTCGTTCGAGGCTATGCGCGAAATGCGCTTGCCAACAACGAGCACTCCGGTGTGGACGGGGGGCGTCCAAAGTTTTGTGAGTTGTCACAAGCAGCCGCCAGCTAGCAGGCGAATGCAGACAACTTCGAACGAGTCAGGGACAGCAACCCCCTAAAGGTCGATTGATGAGCCGCCGAGTCCACACTATCTGGGCGATCCTGACGTCCGCCATGATGGCAGCCACGGGATGCCATCCGCAGCAGCCGTTCTTCTTCCACGAAGACGGCGATCTGTCGCACTATCTCGATGTGGCCACCGAGATTGAGTATCCGGACGTTCACACCAAGCCGTTGGACGAAGTGACTCATGCGACTCCGCCGCTGACGCTGGACAATCTGAAGGTCGGCCATTATTGGGATCTGACGCTCGAGGAAGCGATCAAGACGTCGCTGGCCAACTCGAAGGTCATGCGGTCGTTAGGCGGATTCGTCACCAGCACGTTCAACAACCGAACGCAGGTCGGCGCCGCGCCGACGAACCTGACGCTCAACCCGGACGTCGCCCGAACAGTCTACGACCCGGCAATCGTCGAAACGACGCCGTTCTCTGGCGTGGAATATGCCCTGTCGGCATTCGACGCGCAGTGGAGCACCAGCTTGCTCTATCAGAAAAATGACCGGCAGCAAAACGTGCAGCCGACGTTTCCGATCACCGACTTTTTCCGCCAAGTTTTTCTGCAAGACACCAGCACGTTTAACACGCAGTTGACCAAGATCACGGCCCAGGGTGGTCAGTTCAGCGTGCGGAACAACATCATCTACGACTTCAACAACAATCCCACGCGGCAAATCGCGAAGGACTGGGACGCGCAGTACGAATTGGCCTTCAATCAGCCGTTGCTGGCTGGTGCCGGTGCTCAATTCAATCGCATTGCCGGTCCGGTCAACCCGTTCAACGTGCTGCCGGCTCCTGGCCTGTCGGGTCTTTCGCCGGCGTTCGACGGCGTGCTGCTGGCACGGATCAACGTGGACATCAGCCTGGCGGATTTTGAGGACGGCGTGCGCAGACTGGTCAGCGACGTCGAGAACGCCTATTGGGAGCTATCGTTCGCGTGGCGCAACCTGGAGACGTCGAACACGGCGTTGGCCAGTGCTCGCCAGACCTGGAAGAAGACCTACCTGCTGTATCAGGTCGGAACGAAGGGTGGCGAAGCCGCGCAAGAGGCCCAAGCCCGCGAGCAGTACTTCCAATTCAAGAGCCAAACCCAGGCGTTGCTCAACGAGTTGCTCCAGGCCGAAAACCGGCTGCGATTCATCATGGGGCTTTCGGTGAGCGATGGTCGCCTGATTCGTCCGATCGACACGCCGACGGTTGCCAGCGTCAAGTTCGACTGGTGCGAAATCACCGAAGAGGCCTTGGCTCGGAACCTCGTCCTTCGCCGTCAGAAATGGCGGATCAAACAGCGCGAGCTGGAATTGATCGCCGCCAAGAACCTGCTGATGCCGCGCTTGGACGTGAACGGTACTTACCGTTGGAGAGGCTTAGGCGACACACTGTTCGGAGCCAATCGCACGCCGTTCAACCCGACGGATCCGTTGTCCTTGACTGGTAGTAGCGCATTGCAAACACTCGCCACAGGCCAGTTCCAAGAGTGGCAGTTGGGTGCGCAGATGACGATGCCGATCGGCTTCCGCAAGGAGCTGGTCACGGTACGGCACTATCAGTTGCAATTGGCGAAGGAACGCGCCAAGCTGCAAGACCTCGAGTTGGAGCTCTCGCATCAGCTCGGCGACGCGATTCGGCAGCTCATCTTGAACTACCAGCTCACGCAAACCAATTTTAATCGTACGCTAGCGGCCGTTCGTCAGGTCGAAGCAGTTCAGGCCGCGTTCGAAGCCGAAACGGTCACGCTCGATCAATTGCTCGAAGCTCAACGGCGACGTGCCGAGTCGCAGGCCGCGTTTTTCCGCACGCTGCTCGACTATCAACGCGCAATTATCGCGGTCCACTTTTTCAAGGGCTCGCTGTTGGAATATAATAACGTCTTCCTGACCGAGGGTCCGTGGCCGGCCAAGGCGAAGTTTGACGCCGTTCGTCGTGCTCGAAAGCGTGACGCCGCGTGGTACTTCAACTACGGCTTTACCCGTCCGGCGGTTTCCAGCCAGGGCCCGATCAACCAGGGGACCAACGGGTTTGACTACACCGGCAAAAACCAAGGCGAGTTCCCAGGTGGCGGCGTACCAACCGAGGCTACGCCCCGCGAAGAACTACCGGCGCCTAACCAAGAGGAACTTCCATCGCCGGTGCCGGCCAGTCCGGACTCCGACGCGATTACGCACTTCGGCAACCCGCCGGCCGAGTTGCCGCCGGCTGCCGGTGCCAAGGGGTTCGATTGGGGAGCGTTGGGCCTCGATTCCGACGTTCGATCGTCGAACGCTCCGGCGAATGCCTTGCAAGCCGCAACCAGCGACACTTCGGCGGGCGGGCCTTCGGCGGACGCCAAGCCGCTTCCATCGGCCAAGCGGCAAACGACCTCTCGTATCGTGACGCCGGCCGGGCCGACGACGAACAACAAGGACGGATCCGTGCAACGCGCGAAGCATCAACGATGGGAAACGGCACGCGAGCATGAATCTGTCGAGAATCAGCCGTCTGGTCCAACTCTTGGGGCTGCTGCAGGCCGGTAAAGGCAACAACGCCGGTGCGCTGGCCGATGCGTGTGAAGTCAGCCGGCGCACGATCTTTCGCGACTTGGACGTGCTGCGGCAAGCCGGCGTGCCTGTGCTGTTCGACGAGGAAGCGGATGTCTACCGCATTCCGAACACCTATTTTCTGCCGCCGACCAACTTTACGGCTGAAGAGGCGTTGGCCGTATTGGTGCTCTGCTACGAGTTGGGCAGTGGGCGTCGGCTGCCGTTCTACGAAGCCGCGTCGAGCGCCGCGCTCAAACTGGAAAGCAGCCTTCCGGGACGTGTGCGCGATCAATTGCGCGAAGCCACCGGCGCAGTCCACATCAACATGCAGCCCGGCAGCAGGCTCGACGAAAAGCGGCCCGTCTACCAACAGTTGTTGGGATGTGTGGCGACACGGCGGGCCGCGCGCATTACCTACGACAGCATTAGCGACTCGCGCCCCATTCGGCTCAAGCTGAGTCCGTATCGCCTGCTGTTTAGTCGCCACTCCTGGTATGTGATTGGCCGGTCGTCGCTGCACCGCGAAGTGCGGACGTTTAACGTGGGCCGGATCGAACAGCTGGAACTTTTGGACGAGCCATTCCTCCTGCCGCGCGGATTCTCGGTGGAACGCTATTTGCGCAATGCCTGGCACCTGATTCCCGAATCGGGGCCCGATCAGGATGTCGTGGTGCGATTCTCGCCGATGGTGGCGCGCAACGTCGCCGAGGTTGTATGGCACAAGACCCAGAAGGTGGTCCACCGCGAGGATGGATCAGTCGATTTTCAGGTCCGCGTATCTGGCCTAAATGAGATCTCTTGGTGGATTCTCGGCTATGGCGACCAGGCGGAAGTGATCAAACCGGGACGACTCCAGCAATTGATCGCCAAGCGCGCCGGTCGGATCGTCGAGATGTATAATGGTCGCGCGTAACGGCGAGCGTCGATGCCGCCAATGGCGGTCGTCGCGGCGCGCGATCTTATGGCTCGAGGCGCTATGTTCTTTTCATTTGACGGTTTGGACGGCACCGGCAAGTCCACGCAGATGGATCTCTTTTGCGATTGGCTGTGCCAGCGCGGGCACGAAGTCGTGCGGTGTCAGGACCCAGGAAGTACGCCGCTGGGCGAGCAGATTCGGTCGATCCTGTTGGGTCATAACGTGCCAATCACGCGCTCGGCCGAGATGTTGCTTTTTATGGCGGCCCGGGCGCAGTTGGTCGATGAGGTGATCCGGCCAGCCCTGGCGGAGAAGAAGACCGTCGTTTCCGATCGGTACTTGCTGGCGAACCTGGTGTATCAGGGCTATGCCGGTGGGCTCGACGTCGAAACGTTGCGCGCGGTGGGCCGGACCGCGACCGCCGGTATCATGCCCGATCTGGTGTTCGTCCTCGACATGTCACCCGAGGCCGCCGCGGGCCGACTCAATCGCCAGCGCGATCGTATGGAAAGCCAGGGAGCGGAGTACGACGAACGGCTGCGACAGGGCTTTTTGGCAGAGGCAGCCAAGGAACCACAAAGGATCGTGGTCGTTGACGCGACACGTGACGTCAACACGGTACATGCCGACATTCGCCGTGCCGCCGAAAAGTTGCTGCCCGGTTGATGACCGCACGGTGCGACTGGCTTTACCTCAACAAGTGCGGACGGATAAGATGCGGTCTGGCGGCGCGGCGACGTTGCAGCGCCGATTCCGCGGGCAACGAAGTTGCTAAGCGAGCGCCATGGCCTGGCAGTCGATCGAAGGGCACGATGACGTTGTCGACGCGTTTCGACGCGCGCTAGCGCGCGGTCGCCTGGCCAGCACCTTCTTGTTCGTTGGGCCCGGCGGTGTCGGTAAACGAATGTTTGCCGAGAAGTTGGCCCAGTCGTTGCTGTGCCAGCGCTCGCCCGATGAGGCATTGAATCCGTGCGGCACGTGTGACGCTTGCGCTCAGGTCATAGCGCGAACGCACCCGGACCTGCTAATCATCGAAAAACCGGCCGACAAGAGCTTTATCCCGCTGGACGCCTTCGTCGGCGACAAGGAACATCGCATGCGCGAGGGCTTGTGTCACGACATTGCGCTAAAGCCGTTTATGGGCGGGCGCCGCGTGGCCATCGTCGACGACGCCGACTACTTGAATGAAGAGGGGGCCAACGCGCTGCTGAAGACGCTCGAAGAGCCGCCACCTCGCTCGGTGTTGATCCTGATCGGCAACAGCACGGATCGCCAACTGCCGACGATTCGGTCACGGTGCCAAGTGGTAAGATTTCGGCCGCTCGACCGGGACTATCTGGCAGGCATTCTGGAATCGGACGGGACGGTCGCCGACGCAAGCCAGGCGCAACGGTTGGCCTCGATGGCTGATGGAAGCGTGGCCCGCGCCGTCGCGTTGGCCGACGAAGAATTGTGGACGTTTCGCGAGCGGCTTCTCAGCGCGCTGGCGGCGCCGGCTGTCCCGAGCGTCATGCTCACGCAAGCCTGCTGCGAATTCGTCGATGCGGCAGGCAAGGAAGCTGCGCTGCGCCGGGCTCGCACTAGACAGATCATGACCTTTGCCGCCGACTTCTACCGCCAGGTATTACGTGTGCAAAACGGACTCGAAGCGGACGGCGACGCGCCGCTCGTGCGCACCGTCGAGAAACACCAGCAGGTAGCGACCACTTCGCCCGACGCAACCGCCGCGTGCATCGAACGCACGCTGGCCGCCGTGGGGCATGTCGACCGCAACGCGCATCAAGCGACGTCGATCGGGTGTTGGCTCGATGATCTGGCTGAGATCGTTGCGTCGGGGCAGCCGGTCGCGGAGTGGGATGCCTGATGTGCGGTGCGCCGCACGCGAGCGCCTAATTCCCCGAGTCGCCGTGCAACGTGAGAACCAGTCGCCGACTGCCGGCCCGATTGCGGTGTTCGCAAAGATAGATGCCCTGCCAGGTGCCTAGCAGCAGGCGTCCGTTGCCAATCGGCACGCTCACTGACGAGCCCAACATCGCCGCCTTGACATGCGCCGGCATGTCGTCGGGGCCTTCAATCGTATGTGTATACGGAAAGTCTTCCGGCGCGATCGCGTTGAACGAGGCTTCCAAGTCGGCCAGTACGTCCGGGTCGGCGTTCTCGTTGATGGTTACTGAGGCGGACGTGTGTTGGATGAACACGTGGAGCAATCCGGATTCAATACCTGGCAGTTCCGGCAGCGCCTCGACAACATGCTGCGTAATCAAATGGAATCCGCGGGGCAGGGGAGGCAGCGACAAGATGTGCTGATGCCAGGCCATAGATCCTCGTTTTCGGCGTTGTACGACTGGTAGGTGCCACGGCGGCTCACTGGCTCGGCTTCACAGTACAAGTCGATCCAGCAGCCCCGTCCGTTGCGCCTCGGGCAGACGGCGGCCCGATGCGACTAGGCTATCACATCCGCCGAATCGACGCGGGGCAGCAGGCGGCATTCCGCGAGCCAGGTCGAGCGCGGCCCTGAAAATGGGGAAATTCGACGCTTTTTTTGCGACACTCGGCCGGTGCCTCTTAGCGCTTCCCAAGGCCCGACGCCGCGGCCGGCCGTTGCCGGGGCAACGGGGAGCGGAACGGCCGGAAGCGTGCAAACCGTCTGGGCCCGGCTACTTGACAATCTGCGAAGACGCACGATAATGCAGTGTTTACACGGAAGCGACGAGAGATGTGACGACTCCCACCTGATTCGGATCGCCCAAGCCCACCGCGTCCGAGCTATTCGATCTCGCAAGCCACGGCCAGGATGGTTGAGCCGTTGGAGAATCCTAGTTGATTGGTCCCCGGCGTATGGCCGACCAGGACCGCGTAACTGAGTTGAGGTATCACCGATGAGTCAAGAACGAGGCGGCCGGCAAAAGACCGACCGCAAGCGGAAGAATGTGCGGCAGGCACCGGCCACGGCAAAGTCACGCCCGGCCAAGCCCGATGCGCAAGCAAAAGGACCGACCACCAAGGCTGGAGGAAACAAGTCGATGCGGCAAATGCGGAACGTTTTCGAGGCTATCTTGAAGTACGGACACGACGAAGACTTCGCGCCGTCGGCCGATGATGAGTTCTTTCCCACCGAAGCGCCCGCCGGTTCGCGGGAGAAGCTGGACGTGCTGGCCGACCGCGTGTTGCGGGGCGAGCCCTTGTGGCACCCAGAAGATCGGCCCGACTACAGCGGGTTGACCGGCGCGGTTCGACCGCGCGAATAGGTCCGCGTGAGAGTCGGCTGATGACAATTGGCCGACACAACGGAAAACAGACGCGCACTGTCGACCAACTGGCCGACAGTGCCTTTTTGTTGCGCGGTCTTGGTGACGCGCGCGGACGAGGCGACTCGCGGTGCGCGTAGGTCCGTGCGGATTCACGGCACACTTGACAGACCGCATGCCATAATGCGAACCGGCTTCAAGCCCAGACTCTACTTCGATACCGCGGCTTGCGCGGATTGTGTTTGATCGAAGGCCGCTTTTTCGGCTGCCAGGCTTTCCAGCGCGGTCTTAGCAGCCGCTGCAGCGTCGGCGGCAGCCTTGGCCGCGTTGGACTTCTCGGCAGCCGCAGCCTGTGCGGCGGCCAAGTCGGCGGCAAGCTTATCCGCCTGCGCCTGAGCGGCTGTCTGTTCGGCGGTCGCCTTCTCAGCGGCAGCCACAGCGGCATTGACCCGATCGGTCTGTTCCTTCACCAGCATCTCAAGCGTGGGCGGGTTCGAGGCCAGCGTGGCCAACTGTTTCCCTTCGGTAATCTCCGAAATGCGGATTTCGCCAAGCCAACTGCCGGCAATGACGCGGGCCGAGTCGTGTGCGAAGACCGCTTCCATGGCGATGTCGGATAGCGCCGGCAAGTCGCGAATTCCTTTCCCGTTGCCGTCCCAGACCTTCGTCAGTCGATCGCGGCCGGACGAAACAAGTTTACCGTCGCGGGAGAAGTCGACCGCGGTGGCGCCGCCGCCGTGTGCATTCCAACTCTTGATCTGTTTGCCGCCTTCCATTTCCCAAAGCTTGATCGTGCCGTCTTCGCTGGCGCTGGCCAACACGTTGGAATCCGCCCGCCAGCTAACGCCCGTGATCGCGGCGGAGTGTCCGGCCAGGTTCTGATACTCGCGGGCCGTTTCGGCCTCCCATACGAACATGCCGCCGTTGCGGTCGGCAGTGACCAGCAAGACCCCGTCAGGGCTGAACTCGACTTCATAGATCCACTCGGTGTGCTTGCGGATTTCGTGCAGCAACGAACCGTCTTCGGTCGAGAAGATCCGCACAACGCGGCCCGGGCCGCCCAGCGCAATCCGGGTGTGGTCCTCGTTAATATCGGCGGCCAGCACAACATCCAGCTCGTCACCCACTTGAAAGACGCGATTCCCTGTCTTTACGTCGAAGACGACCACCGTGCCCAGCTTCGCGCCGATGCCGCCACCGGCCAACAGCAACGTGCCACTCCGGCTGAATTGCAGTACGTGCGGAATGCCTTCAGGATACGGCAAGATGCCGAGCAGCGCGCCTGTCTCGGTATGGTAAAGGCTGATTTGCTTTTGCCCCGCAACCGCGGCCAGCGGTGCCCACGGACTGCACGCCAATGCCGTGACAGCGCCGGGGCGCGCCGTGTACGCGACCGGTTGTCGCGAGAGATTCTCGGGCATCGGGGGAGGACCCTCGGGCTTGCCAGCGCCAGCGGGCGCGGTCATCGCGATCGATGTACTCTTTTTAACCTTGGCCACCGAACCGCTGTTCTCCAAGGCACCACCGAGGATCCAATCGCGGATAGTTGCTAATTTCTCTTCGGGCAATTTGTCCTGCTCCGGAGGCATCTTCGGTTCGTCTTCGTGTGAGACCAGCGCCCAAAGACGCGAGACATCTGGATCGCCCGCTTCGACGACCTCTCCACCCGCGCCGCCCTCCATCAGGGAGGTGTACGTGGCCAGCGACAGGTCGCTTTTCTTGGTGTCCTGGTTATGGCAGCTAAAGCAATGTTCGCGCAGGATCGGCTTGACGTGTTCGTCGTAGGTGATCTTCGGCTTGGCCTCCGGATCGGCCGGTTTCTCCTCTTCGGCCAATGCGGGCGCGGCGGTGCAAACGACCAGCGCCATGGCGGCGAACCAACCTGCGGTCCGTGCGATTGCGATGCGATTCATCGATAAGCCTCTGGGGCGTTTAATGGTTGAACAAGTATTCGCGTGAGTTGAGCACGGCCCACAGGATGTCGTCGACCGCGTTGCGCGGATTCGACTCGGCTGCGAGGATCGGCTCAAGCTTCTGCAACTCTTCGTCGGTGGGCTTCCGTGATAGGCAAGCTACGTAAATCCACTCGACAACTTCCTTGGGCGATTTACCAGCGTCGAGTATTGCCTGCAAACGCGTGCTTTGCCCAATCTTGCGACTGGTCGTGTCGCCGTTGAGCATGTGGAGCGCTTGTGACAGCGTGGGTTCTGTGCTGGCCTCCGCCTCACAAACGGTCTGACGCCGTGATCGACCGAACGTGGTGAGGAAATAGTTGCTCGCGTTGCCGTCGGCGATTTGCACGGCCCGTGCGCCCAATGGCAAGCCTTGGAACTTGTCGGCCACGTCGGTGACCTGAGTCAGGCAATCGAGCAGACTCTCCGCAGGAATTCGGCGAATGCGTGCGTGCGAAAAATTCGTCAGGTCGGTTTCGTTGCTCTCGTTCGCCTGGCTGGCCCGTTGGTACGTGTTCGAGTTGCAGATGTCGCGGACAAGTTGCTTGAAATCGTACTTGTAGCTGGTCAGCTTTTCGCCGAGCGCCTCGAACAACTCGGGATTGCTCGCCGGATTGCTGACGCGGATGTCGTCAACCGGTTCGACGATTCCGATCCCAAAGAAATGGGCCCAGACGCGATTGGCGATACTCGTGGCAAAGTATGGATTTTCGGGCGAGGCCAACCATTTGACCAACACGGCGCGTCGGTCCTTGCCGGCGACGTCGGGCGTGACTCCGCCAAGAAACTTCGGCGGCATGACGCGCCCACCCACCGGGTGCTTCACCTCACCACCGCCGGAATTGAAGATGATCGTTTCGCGATAGTCCTGGCCCTGTTTGCGGCCAATCTGGGAGAAGAAGGCCGCGAAACTGTAGTAGTCGTCCATCGTCCAACGGTCGAACGGATGGTTGTGGCACTGCGCGCATTGCGTGCGAATGCCCATGAACACCTGGGCGACGTTCTCGGCCGTCTTGAGCGTGTCGCTCTCGATCTGGTAGTAGTTGGTGGCCGCGTTGGAAAACGTACCGCCGCTGGCGCTCAGCAAGTCCTGCACCATCTTGTCGATGGGCACGTTGTTCGAAATCTGATTCGTCAACCAGTTCGAGTACAGCAACATCGACTTGTAGCTGACCTGGTTCGACGTCTTGACCATCAGCAGGTTGGCCCACTTGAGCGCCCAGATTTCGGAGAACTCCTTGCGCTCCAAGAGTCGATCGATCAGTTTCGCGCGTTTTGCGGGATCGGTGTCGGCGATGAACTGTTCGTATTCCTCCGGCGTGGGCAGCAGGCCCGTCACGTCGACCGTCACTCGGCGCAAAAACACTTCGTCGCTGCATAGCTCACTGGGCAGTACGCGCAGCTTCTGGAGCTTCGCGTTGACCAGTTCGTCGACGTAGTTGACAGGCGGCTCCTCGGGCGGGGTGTACTGCAGGTCCTTGGGCAGCACGAGCACCTGGCTGCCGACCGTGTGCGTGGCGAAGCGCGACATCACAAATGCCTCACCCCGCGCGCCGGCGGTGACCAACCCATTGGCATCGATCGGGGCCGAGTTGTCGTTGTTTGACAAGAACACGGCCAAGTCGGTCACGTCGCGGTCCGTTCCGTCGGAGTATTTCGCCCGGGCGATGAATTGCTGCGTCGCGCCTTCGCCTTCGAGCACCGCCTTCGGCGGAAAGACCTCCAGGGCGTCGACCGTGGCGATTTCAGCCGGGTCGTTGGGCACTCCGGCTTCGAGCCAGCGGAGGATCGTTTGATAGTACGGACTGCTCTCGTCGAATCGCTTTCCACCGGTGTGTGGTACTTGGCCGGCGGCCTTCTGCATCAGAAGACTTTCGCGGGGCAGTGCCAGATTTATCCGGCGAAAGCCGATTTCGTGCGTGATGCGATGATGGTCGCCAGCCGGGTCGAAGCCGAACAGCGACAGATTGAACCCGTCCTTGCCGCGTGCGGCGCCATGGCAACTGCCCGTGTTGCAGCCCGACCGCATGAACACCGGCATGACATCCAGGCGGAAGCTGATCGGCCGGTCGGTGGCGGCGTCCTTCACGCTCACCGGCAGGCTGGCCGTCTGGCCCTGGTATTCCACCGCCAGCGTGGTCGTGCCGTCGGCCACGGGAAAGACTCGATTGCCTTCGACGCGCGCCAAAGCGCCGTCGGCCAACGTAGCCTTGGCTTCGGCGGTCACGTCGAGCGTGACTCCGTCCGGACGCGTGACGACCGCAATGAACGACTGCGAGTCGCGACTGGTCGTCAGATCAATGTCCGGCGGATACACGTCTAGCTTTAGCGGCGCCTCATCGGCGATCAGGCTTCCGCCCAAGAGTGCAACCAGCGTGAGTGCCGAAAGTGTGGTCCGTGTCATTTCGCTTCTCCCGCATTCCTGGCGGCTTTGGCTTGCTGTCGTTCCAACCGCAGTTTCTCTAATTGGCTCAAACGTTTTTCCGGGGGCGGCATGGGCGCCGCTTCGGGCATCGGAGCGGCTTCGGCCGGCGGTGCGTCGGCCTTGGGCGGCAGTGGTTCATCGATGCGCAGCTCGCCCGTGCCCAGCGTGTGTACGATAGGCTCGCCGTTGGCCGTAATCACCGCTCGACAGATCACGGTCGCATGCTTTCCGACCGGCGAATTCGCCGTCGTGTTGACTGGAAAGATCAGCTCTGTCGATTCCTTGGTGATTTCCTTCGGTTCGCTCGTCACTTCGTTGGGCAGTCCCAGCAGTTCGACCTTCGCGGCGCCTTCGAAGTCGGTTCGTTTCTCGACGCCGATCACCAGATCGACCGGTTTGCCTTTTTCTGTGGCCGCTGCCTGAAACGCGAACGTCAAATACGGCTCGGCGACTTCCAGCGTCGCCAATTGCGAGGCGACTGCAATCGATCGATCACCTTCGGCCGAGAAGCCCAACACGGCGATCTTCCATTTGTTGATCTCCGCCCCGCCGTTTGCGGTCAGCGGAATGTTGGCTTCGGTCTGGCCCTCGGCAATGCTGATCGAGCGCGAGGAGCCGACGCCTGGCGGGTCGTAGAGCATTTGGACGCTGATCGGAGCAGTGAACCCTTCCTTGCGCGTAGCCACGACCTTGAGGTCCATCGATCCGCTTCGCACCAGGGGTACCTTAGGCTCGACGATCTCGATCGAGTACGGTGCCTCTTCGACAACCGCCGTGGCCATCCGGTAGGCGTATTGGTTCCAGACTTGAATATTGTTTCGCCCTCTGACCAGCGAGGTCCGCTGGTTCAGGTGCCCTTCTATTTTGAGGTTTTCGTCCGTGGGCCGACCGACGATGTCGACCAACGAGCCGCCGATCTCGGCATCTGCGGCCGCGGAAACGAGCACCGGAACGTCGCTGCGGTTCGCGGCCATGGGGAGCGTTTCGACGGTAATGCCCGGAGGCAAGTCCTTGAACTCGAGGTTCAAGTCACCGCCAAAGTCGGCACGCGATGCATTGACCAAGAAGGCGAACCGGTTGCCGCGCGGCACCGGTGTCACGATGTCAGCGAACTGACTCCGTTCCGACAACCCCAGCGTCAGCTTCGGCTGGACGGGGGTCACCTCGATACGATAGACGTAGTCCAGGCCGCCCTTGTTGAGATGATCGCGCAACGAAACCACGTAGGTGTCGTCTTCCGGCGCCGTAAACCGGACGTAGCTATCCGGCCCTCCGCTGTCGTCGTTGCCACCAACTCCAGCTCCGCCGATGCGGCTGATGTTCAATACCGAATCCAGCGGCGAACCGCACTCGCGAGCCACGACGCGCACGTCGAACACCTGCCCCTTCTTGGCGGGGAACTTGAAGCAATCGACGTCCGCCTCCTCGCCGATGATGCCGTTCAGCGCGGCCGGTGCCTCGCAGGCAGTGGCTTCCGCGCCGGCCGGGTTCGGCTCGACTTCCATGACATTGTTCAACTCCGACAGCCGAAATGGGACGGCCGACGGGGCAATCCCCTGATCGTCCTGAGCGTAGAGGCCAAACTCGTCGGGCACTTCGGTGGGGAGCGTGATCTGTTCGGTCCGCGGGCCCGTGACATCGCCGAGCCAGGTAACCTCGATCGTTTCGCCCGGCTTACCGCCCAAGGGAGTGACGGCCGTTGGGCGCGGGAAGCGTCCAACGTGCAATCGGTATAAGCAGTTGCCATTGCCGGCAAACGACGTTTCGCGGGCTTCGATGATGTACGTGCCGTCTTCCGGAGCGATGATCGAACACATGCAGTCTTGGCGAATCAGGGGCGCGTCGTCAGAGCGGGCCAGTTCGAAACGCTTGGTATCAAGAATCGCGACGAACGGATCGAAAAACGTGATGCCCAGTCGGAGTCCCTCAATCTCAGCGGTGATCCGCTCGCCCTTTTTGGCTTCGACCGCGTAGTAGTCGACGTCCTCGCTCTCGGCCACGCCATTGACGACAGTGCCCAACTCGATCTTTTGCGGCGCCTCGAAGTCGTTATTCGGCTCGGCTTCGCTGACTTCCGGTAGCGCGCCGACGCTAAAGGTGCGCAGGTTGCTGATGCCCGTGGCGGTCCGAATGCGCACCCGGTGCAAACCGAGACGACAATCCGGCGCGATCGACAACTTGGCCTTGATCGCGTTGTCGGCCGTTGCTTCGAGGCTGGTCACCGTGATGCCGGGTTCGTAGAAAACGATCTCCTTGGCATCGGCGAACCTCGCGCCGGAGAACTGCACTTCTGCCTCGGTGCCACGCTGTGCTCCTCGCGGCGACATTCCGCTCAGGCCGGGCTCGGCTGCCGGCAATCGCTGCGCCGCCACCACAACCGTTGCCATTGCGAATAGGAATGCCGCGCGGATCATCCGGGGGCGGAACGAAGTTCGACCGATCATCGTCGTTTGCTCCTGCTGGTTGCGCCGGCGCAGGGGCACGCGTCCTCTGCACCGCGCGAATTCACCTCAACGTGTCAGGCAAGTAGCTCCTTGCGAACTTTGCCCCCATCCACGATCTCGATGGGACGATCGCCCGGGGCCATCAGCTCTTTGTCGGCGATGATCCCCATCTGATAGAAGAGCGTCGTGGCCAGGTCGCACGGATCGATCGGGTTCTTCTCCGGCTCCGATGCCACGGCGTTCGACGAACCGTAGATCTGACCCCGCTTCACGCCGCCGCCGGCCAGCACCACGCTGAAGACCTTTGGCCAATGGTCGCGTCCCCGGTTGCCGTTGACCTTCGGCGTACGCCCGAATTCGCTGGAAACCATGACCAGCGTTTCGTCCAACAGGCCGTTGCGATCCAGGTCGGTAATCAGGGTCGAGAAGGCCTGGTCGAACGCGGGCATGCTGCCCTTCATTCCGTTGGCGATGTTGGTGTGCATGTCCCATCCGCCGTAAGTGAGCGTGACAAAGCGCACACCGGCAGCCACGAGCCGTCGGGCCATCAGCATCCGCTGCCCGGCCTGATTGCGGCCGTACTCGTCGCGCACGGCGTCTGGTTCGGCCGCGATGTTGAATGCTTCGCGAGCCGCTTGCGAACTGATCAGGCTATACGCCCGATCGTAGAACGTGTTCATCGCCGAGAGGGTGTCGGCCTTTTCGGTCTTGGCGAAGTGTTCGTTCACTGCCTGCAGGGCCGTCCGCCGCCGATCGAAGCGATTCATATCGACGCCGTTGGGCAGGTTGAGGTCGCGAACCTGGAAGCCCTTGTCAGCCGGATCCGAACCCAAACTAAACGCCCCGAACGACGAGCTCAGGTAGCCTGGGCCGGCAAACTCGTTCGGCTGATTCGGAATGCACACGTACGGCGGCAGGTTGTTGCGCGGGCCGTACTCGTGGCTGATTACGCTGCCGATGCTCGGATAGACCAGTGCCGGACTCGGCCGGCTTCCGGTCATCATGTTGTGCGTTCCGCGCTCGTGTGCCGCTTCACCATGCGACATCGAGCGAATGACCGTGATCTTGTCGGAAACGGCCGCCGTCTTGGGCAGCGTTTCGCAGAAGACCTCGCCGGGAATCGCCGTTTTGACGGTGCCCAACTCGCCGCGGTACTCGATCGGAGCGTACGGCTTCGGGTCAAACGTCTCCTGATGAGCAATCCCGCCCGGCAGGAAGATGTGAATTACGCTCTTGGCCTTGGCCTCGATGAAGTCGTAGTTCTTTTGCTCGGCGCGGGCCTGGCGCAGCGCAAGGTAGTCACCCAGCGTTAGACCCATTCCGGTCAGTGCTCCGACCGCCAAGAATCCGCGGCGATTGGGTCGATACGTGCGCAAGCTCATACAGATCTCCCTAATGGTTGAGGACGCGACCGTTCAAAATGTCGTTGGTACGGGGCGGGCAGCCTTTGAAGGCCGTAGGAACCAAAACAACTTTGTAAGGCAGGATCGTTCGGTGGGAAAGTTGCTGGAGGGAGATTGCTTTTCGCCGCAGCCGGCGAACGCAATCCATAGTGGTCGTTTCAATCCAGATTGATGCTAGCGAAGCGGGTGGCTGTTGTCAAATATCGGGCGGCATTTATATGTCGAAATGGGCAGGGATTTGCCGGGACGATGGACACCAGCCAAGCAACCGCAGCGCGGGAGTTTTCTCGCCGCGTCGCCGCTGGTCGGTTGGCGATTGGGCATCACCGACCGGGCTAGAAATTTTGATTTATTTATTGACGCCGATGCCTGCGGCGGTACGATGACGGGCACGTGCTTGTGCGCCGGTCGCGGAACAGATTGCCGGCGCGCCGCTGCTGGTCGGTGCTCACTGACCAGGGCGGGGCGCGACAAGGGGCTCTGGTTTTGCCCGCACGGATCTGCTGCGGGAGTTAGGCACCGCCGTGATGCGATCGGTCAGCGTCAGTTGCAACCGCGTAGCGCGCTACGCGCTGTTCTGTTTCGGTGTTTGGGCGGCCGTGGCGCTTCCGGCGTGGGGCGTCATTCTTAGCTCGGGGAACGGAAATACCGACGGATCGAGCCTGACCGCCGCCGGCGGACCGGGAAATCCGTTGATGCCGGGCTTTGCCAATGTCGGCACCAGCAGCACCGGCAACGCCAGCGTGACCTATCTGGGCAATCGCTGGGTTCTGACGGCGGGTCACAACACGATCGGCTCGTCAACCGGTCCGGTCCGCTTTGGAGGCGTTCCCTACACGGTCGATGACAGCTCGATCACTTTCTTGCACAATCCGGACAACACGCTGGCCGACCTGAAGCTGTTTCAGATCACGACGGACCCCGGTCTGCCGGCAATCACCCCCGATCTGATCAGCTCGTCGGCGCCCAGCGGTCGCCAAATCATGATCGGCAACGGTCTGGACCGCGGCGACCAGTTTTACTGGAACGTCGACATGCAGCCGAATCCCTGGCAGTGGACCCAGCAGCCCGAACCGTCGAATCCCGGGCCGAACGATTTTTCCGGGTTTCAAATGTCGTTGAGCCACCATATCCGGTGGGGCGAAAACGAGGTACTTAATACTGGATTGCTCACGCTGACGGCGTTCGACCCGCAGAATAATCCACTCTGGGTTAACGGCTACAGCACCGAGTTTGACGACACCGTATACACTGGCGTGACGCCGCTGCCCAGCGAGGCGTTGGTCAGCTTGGGCGATTCGGGCGGGGCCGTATTTCAGCTCGAGGGTGGACAGTGGAAACTCTCGGGCATCATGGTCGCATTTGCCGAGTTGTACAGCGGTCAGCCTCAGGCCCCGGCGGGCATTCCGTACGCGGTCTTTGGCAACGAGTCGCTGATCGCTGACCTTTCGGTCTACCGCGACGAGATCATCAGCATCGTGCCTGAGCCGGCCGGCCTGGCGCTCTTGTCGCCTGTGGTGGGGGTCATGCTTTTGGTCGGCTTGCGACGGCGACGGTAGGGTTACGGCCCATCTGTCTGGCCCGGATCGTGGGGCTACTCGGGCCGTTTTTCACGGGAAAAAGACTGGACGGTTTGCGACGCTTCGGCGACAATGAACGTTCGGGCACTTCAAGCGGGCTCACGCGGCAAAACAGAGGAGGTATGGCGATGGTAACTCCAAGAGTGACCATGCATTCTAACGATTCACAGAGTACCCGGCCGGGGTTCACGCTCGTCGAGTTGCTGGTGGTGATCACGATCATCGGCATGTTGATGGCGCTATTGCTGCCGGCGATCCAATCGGCCCGCGAAGCCGGTCGCCGCAACACGTGCTCGAACAACCAGCGGAACGTCGGCACCGCGATGCTCAACGTCGAGGCCACCAACCGCGGATTTCCGGGATACGCGAACGTGGTCAACAACAAGCGTGCCAGTTGGGTCGTACCGATCCTGACCAACCTCGAACGCGCCGACCTCTACACGGCCTGGAAAGACACGGCACCAGTGGCGCTGCCGCTAAGCGGCAACAATCCGGACACCGGAAATCCGTGGACGACGACGAATTCGCCGTGGGCCTACACTGTGCTTGCTATCTTGGAATGCCCCAGCAATCCGCAGGCAGGTCTTGGCTCCAATCCGCTGAGCTACGTCGTCAATTGCGGCTCGGCGTTTACGGCTTCGGACAATTTTCCTGGTGGCACAAGCGCTTGGCCAGAAGACCGCAACTCCGGCGTGTTTTTCAATCAAGCCGGTGCGGACGCCTCTGGAGCCAATGCTGTCCCCGGCTCTTTCCCATCCTCCGCTGGCCCCAAGGTGACCATTGATTTCATTGGTTCGAACGATGGAACGTCCAACACGTTGATGCTGAGCGAAAGTCTGCAATCCACGAATTGGGCGACTGATCCGGTGAATCCTTCCGCAGCGACGGTAAAGAATCCCTGGGCGAGTGAGTTTCAGATCAAACAAAATGCCGGCTTCGTCTTCTTTCTGACTCGACAGAGAAACAACGTGTACGACGCAAGTCGTACCGAGTACTCTCCCGAAGCCTCGGTGGTTAACGGCTTGGGGCAAGTCATCACGCCTCCGATCGCGAATGCGGAATTCACCGCCGGCCCACCGCCGGCGGGCGGATTGGCCTTCGCGCGACCGGCCTCGGCCCATCCGGGCGGTGTGAACGCCTACTTCTGCGACAACCACTATCGGTTCATCACGGAAGAGATTGACTACCATGTCTATACGCAGTTGATGACGCCACGGCAGGGTACCATGGCGATCGACTTGTCGGGCACCACGCCGACCACGGCCAATCCGCGCTGGGACTACATCCTCGGCGAAGCCGATTATTGATCGGCCCGGCGGCTGCCAGCCAATCGCGTCACTTGAGCGAAAAACGAAAACGCCTCGCGGAATGCCGCGGGGCGTTTTTTCTTGGTGCCGCCTGGCGGACTGGCAATCGCGCGATCCAGGCGGACCCGCGCTGCAACCCTTAACGCGCGTGTACGAACCGATCGCGGCTCAGGCTCGTCGCCCCGGGCCCGCCGAACAGAATGCGTAGTTTGACGTCGTTGGCCGTGCGGCCGGTAAGCGTCAGGCGGTGCATGCCCGCGGCCAGGGCCACCGGGACGAACTTCTGTGAGTAGTCGCCCTTCTGGCCGTCGTAGAGCGTGTGACCGTCGATGCTCAGCTTCGCGTCGCCGTAGTGCCAGAGTTGGAACTGATAGACGTCGGTCTTCTCGGCATCGAAGAACCCTTGCACCACGAAAGGCTGATTCGCCCGAATGCCCTTCAATGAGAGCCACGCCGGATCGCTTGTTTCGTCGACGCGCAGCACGCTACGGTCGGGCAATTGAAGCACCAATCCACGGCCACGCTGCGCCGGCGGATTGGACAGCGCCGGCAGCGGTGCGCCGGGTTGGACCGTTATTCGAGCCGGCGCCGACCAAACGCGCTCAGCCGCCGCGTTGCCCGACATTGCGACCGCCTGCAGCGTGACCGGGCCAATGCCGAACTGACGTGGATTCACGTCGATCTCGCCCTGTTCGCCGCTGACCCGTCCTACAACCCGGGCGTCGTGAATCAACAGTAGCTGCTTCATGCCGGGCGCCGCAACGCGGGCCTTGAGCGTCTGGCCCCAGCGAACCTTTTCAGCCGGCGTCAGCGCGAACTGGATGCTCTGCTGGTGATTGTCGACCGTGACCGGCAGAATGACGCGCCCCTGGCTGGCGATGGGTCCGGCCGCGATGGCCACAACGCGCAGTTCGTGATAACCATCGGATTCGGTCGTCGAATCCCAACTTAGCTTTCCGCCCGGCCGTGCGGAGCCCATGCGGCGCCCGTCGACGAACAACTCGAATTGGGCCATCTCGGCGCCGCCCGGCGAGGTGGCGCGCGGTACGAACTCCACGGTTCCGGAAACTTTTCCATCGGCCGGCAAGCCGTCGACTTCGACCTGGGGAATGTCAGCCCAGGGCCGGCAGAGCGGGTCGCCGACGATCAGCAACTGCGCTGGAGAGTAGACCGACTGGTAGTACGCCTCGGCCAGTGTACATCCGCGGGCGTAGTGGACGTGGACCAGCGGCGAGGGAAACTTGGCCCCAATGGCATAGGGCTCGATGACCGTGCCGCTCGATCCGGCGGCGCCGTAGCGCAAGAACTCGGTCAATGGCGTCTGCCCGCCCGACTCGGCCATGATGCCGCCGAAGCTGGTGAAGTTTTCGCAGATGGCGCCGGGCAAGATGGTGCTTCGCGTCCGCGGCCAGGAGAAATCGGCCACCCCGCTCGTCACGCCCATGACGTTGTTTTGCGAGATGGGCAAATCGGTCGAGATAATCTCAGCCTTGACACCCAATTCGGCCAGCTCGCGCACGGCCTGGTCGAACTGACCGGACCGCGTAGTCGAGCGGACATTGTCCGTCTTGCACAGGTAGATGGTTCCGCTTGGTTGCGTGCCGTCGGACGATGCGGCGCGTTTCAGATAAGAGACCACCTCGCTGACCGAATTGCCCCGCCCGCTGGTGACGCCCAACACGGTCGACAACATGAAGGGCTGCCCGCCGGCTTCCATCAGGCGTCCGCCCCTTCCCCACCCGTACCAGGCGCGAAACTCGTGCGACGGCTCGGCGACCGTGCGGTCCTGTGCGGCCCGCATGTATTGGTTGACGTCCATGTTCATGACCAGCGGGTTGCGACTGACGACGAATTGCCACAGGTACGTGGCCGAATTGATCGAGCAACCAGGCCGCGCCTGATCGATCATCCGCACGTTGCTAAAATCGCGACCCAGGTCGACCGCGTACGGAAAATCGCTGGAATACACAATGTAGTCGATCTGGCCGCCGATTCCCCGACGTTCGATGGCGGTCAGCGTCGGGTTGAGGATCTGCGTGCGAAAGGTTTCGCCGGTAATCGATTCGAAGCCGCCGGTCCAATTTAAGTAGAAGACGTTGATCGGCGACATCTGGCGCAACTGAACGAAGTGGTTCGCGATCGAGCGCGAGGCCCAACTGTTCGCATTCACCACGAGAAAGACGTTTTCCGGTCCGCCCCCGGCGCGGGCTGTCGAGGTGCCTGCCAGCGCAGTGGCAAGCACGGCAAACGCCAGCCATCGGAAGAACCGTCGTCCAGTCATCGTCGCGCTTTAGGTGCGGGGATCGCCATGGAATCGTGCGAAGCCGGCGAATTGGCCAGCCGATTGGATCTTACGCCGGGCAGCCACCGACTGCTACCGCAGCGGCCGCAGGGTTGTCGGCCGCGTCTTCGGTCCAGCGAATTGCCGGCTGCGCGGCCTCATTTTTTGCCCAGCCTGCGCTGGCTTTGGAAGAATCGGGTCAGGATGCCGCCGCACTCCTCCAATAGCACGCCACCGGCAGTTTGCGTGCGATGGTTGAGTCGGCTGTCGTTGAGTAGTTCGTACAGTGTTTGGACGGCGCCGGCTTTGGGGTCCGGCGCGCCAAAAACGAGCACGTCGACCCGGGCCTGTAGAATTGCGCCGGCGCACATGGGACATGGTTCGAGGGTGACGTACAGCGTGCAGCCTTCCAACCGCCAACTGCCGAGTGCTTCAGCCGCTTGCGTGATCGCGATCATTTCTGCATGCGCCGTCGGATCGCGGAGTTGCTCCCGCTGGTTGTGGGCCGACGCGATGACGCGGTCACCGTGTACGATGACAGCCCCCACGGGGACTTCGTCCTCAGCGAGCGCTGCCTCGGCTTCGACCAGCGCCAGTTTCATGAAATGCTCGTGCATGTGGATCGGTCCGCTAGGGCCACAGTTGCCCGCCGGCAACGTTGTTCTGGATCGGCGTCGACGACGGCTAGGACCGCAACCCGGCCGCTTGCAACAAACGGTCGGTTTCGCGATAGGCCTCTTCGACCCACTCGACGATTTTTTCCGGCTCGGGCGAGTATTCTAGTTCGATGGAGATGGCGCGATCGCCGAGCCCGAGCTGCTTGATTTCGCGCAAATACGGTTCGAACGGGACCACCCCGCGGCCCGGCGGCAGGTCGCCGTGTACTTTGCCATCGCAATCCGAGAGATGGACGTGTCCGACTCGCCCGCTGAGCTGGCGAATTTGCTCGGCCGGCACCTTCGACAGCACGAGGTGCGAAATGTCGAGATTCGCCTTCACGTTTTCCAGGTCGACGTCGTCCAAAAAGCGCTTCATGGTTTTGACGTCGTTGATCAGCGAAAGCGGAAAGGGCTCCAACTCCAGGACAATTTCGATCCCAAGGTCCGCGGCTCTCCGGCCCAACGTGCGCACTGCGTCGGCTCCGAGCTGCCACTGCTCCTCAGGCGGAATGACTTCGCGGTTCCAGATGTACTCGCCGATCACCAGCAGCACGTTGGCTGCCTCGTACTCGTAGGCCAAATCGAGATAGGCCTGCACGCGCTGCACGTGGAACGCTCGCACGCTCGGATTGAAGTCGATGAGCCCCACGGCCACGCAGGGCAGCGAAACGATCGGCAGGCCCAGCCGATCGCACTCGTTCTTGACCAGCCGTCTTTCGCGGACGTCGGCCTCCAACGGGTCGATGAAAACGTCGACCGTGTCAAACCCGATTTCCTTGGTCTTGCGCAACCCGAAGGTCGTGGGCTGATCGGCTTGGACCCAGGCGGAATTGATAAGTCCGAGTTTCATGCATTCGCTCGTGGGACAGGCGGCGAGTCGAAGGCGGCGCTCTGCGCCGTCGTGGAGCCCCGCTATTCGGTCAGCGAAGGCTCGGGCGGGCGCCACTGCTTGATTGCCGCGTCGGAAACCTTCGCCAGCGGATGGTATCGAGGATGGCGCGACTCCTTGTACGGGTCGTTGCGCGCCGCGTTGTAGCAGCAGATGAGCGACCAGCGCGGGTCGGGCGAGGTGTTTTGGTCGGAGCGGTGCAGCAAATTGCAGTGAAAGAACAACGCGTCGCCTGGATTCGCCTCGACATACGCCAGCGGCAATCGCTCGATCGCGGCGTCTACGATCTCCATGTCGGCTCCGGTTTGGTCGCCCGTTTTGCCGTGTTCGATCCGACCCATGTGATGCGAGCCGACGAGCACTTGCAGGCAACCGTTGCTGCGAGTCGCCCTGTCCACGGCGATCAAGCAACTGGCCAACAGGGGATACAGGCAGCCGTTGTGGTACCAGTAGCCGTAGTCCTGGTGCCACTCCCAGGCTCCGCCGACACGCGGCTCCTTAAGCATCATCTTCGTGTGATAGTGATAGACCTCGCCGCCGAGAATCTGCTCCATGCGGTCAACGATGCGCGGCGAACGCGAGAACATGCCGTACAGATCGTCTCCGGCCTCGTTCCAAAGCGTGAGTTTGGTCACCTGGCCGGTTGCGTCGCGGCGACCGGCCGCGCCGTCGATCAGCGCGCGGTCGGCCTTCGCATATTTCAGCAGAATGTCCATTTCCTCGGCGTCGAAAAGCCGTGGCACGAGGAGGTAGCCCTTTTCGTGGTATTGGGCAACTTCGTCGGGCGTAAATCTTGCGGTTGGCATTCTAAGTGCGTCAGATGTCGTCGTGAGTGCTGGGCTAAATTGGACGAAACACGCGTGGGTATCGGCCGAGAACGTGGGGCTGACGAACGCGGAAGGCTTTTATACCTTTATAGCAACACGGCCCATGCTTTTCAGCAGGCCCCCCTGCGGTTCCCAACGTCCTCCATGCAAGAAACGAACCCAGTTGCCATACAACCACGTCAAAGGGGTTTGTGGCTCAAAACGACGGCGCTCGTGCTGTTGGCCGCGTATTGGATTGCGCTGGTCGTTGGCACGCATTGGCCCCGTCCGCCGGAATTGATGGGGCTTGGCGCGTCGGACAAGACGCTCCACCTCATAGCGTATTTCGGTTTAGCAATATTGGTCGGCCTGAATTGGACGCTGCGCCGGGCGCCCTCGTGGCAGAGCGGTCTGGCGATCGCGGGCCTGCTGATCGCGTTCGGCGCGTTGGACGAAGTGACGCAGCCTCCGTTCGGCCGAGACGCGCAGTTTGCCGATTGGCTGGCCGACTGCGCTGGCGTGGTGGGCGGGGTGGTGATTTGCCTGGTTGTCGCGGCGCTCGTGTCGCACGATTCGGAACGGCCGCAGCAAACTTAAACTCGCCCCAGATCGTACACGGTCAACACGAATTCGCTCGTGCTGGCTAGCCGACTGGCTCGCGCGGCGTCAGTAGTTGGGCGTTGGCGGACGATAGTCGTTCAGGTCGATCGAGCGGAACCAGTCGATCGTCTGGACCAGGCCTTCCCGCAACTTGACCTTTGGTTCCCAGTTGAGGTGCTTGCGGGCGAGGGCAATATCGGGCCGGCGCTTGATCGGGTCGTCGGCCGGCAGCGGCATGTGGACCAGCTTCGACTTGGAACCGATCAATTCGAGCACCAACTCGGCTAACTCGCGGATCGTGAACTCGTCAGGATTGCCAATGTTCACTGGGCCGATGAACTCATCCGGGGCGTTCATCATCCGAATCATCCCCTCGACCAGATCGTCGCGATAGCAAAACGATCGAGTCTGTTGCCCGTCGCCAAAGATCGTAATGTCGTCGCCGGTGAGCGCCTGGCGAATGAAATTCGACACGACGCGGCCGTCGTAAGGGTGCATCCGGGCGCCGTACGTGTTGAAGATCCGCACGATGCGGATATTGACGCCGTTCTGACGGTGGTAGTCCATGAACAACGTTTCGGCCAACCGCTTGCCTTCGTCGTAGCAGGCCCGCGGCCCGATGGGATTGACGCTGCCCCGGTACGATTCCGGCTGTGGATGGACTTCCGGATCACCGTAGACCTCGCTCGTCGAGGCTTGTAGCACTTTGGCCTGACAACGCTTACCGATCGCCAGGCAGTGCATCGCGCCCAGCACGGAAGTCTTGGTGGTCTTGATCGGATTGAATTGGTAGTGGCCGGGCGATGCGGGACAGGCCAGGTTGTAGATCTCGTCAAGCTCGAGCCAGAACGGCTGTGTGACGTCGTGGCGAATCAACTCGAAGTTGGGCCGGTCGAGCAGGTGGGCGACGTTCGACTTCTGGCTGGTGAAGAAATTGTCCAGACAGATCACGTCATGTCCCTGGTCAACCAGGCGTTCACAGAGGTGCGAGCCGAGGAATCCGGCGCCGCCGGTGACAAGTATGCGTTTGGTTGTTGCCATGAATTCGTGTGCCGCGCGGTTGCGGGCAAGTCGGTTGCTCGCGGACCGTGACCACCGGGTGGGCACGGTCAAGCCTTACGCTTTGCGGATCTTCTCCCGGCCTTCACGCACATTCTTCGTGGCGTTGCGGGTGTCGATCACCAGGGGCGAATGCCGAACGATGAAATCGTAGTCGTACGCCGAGTGGTCTGTGGCGATGATCACGCAGTCTTGTGCCGCGAGAAAGTTTTCAGTGAGCGGTTCGCTTTTCATCGCTGGCACGTCATGATGCCGCATTTTCGGTAGTTTGGGCACGTGCGGATCGTTGTACGTCAATTCGGCATGGCCGGCCCGTAACAGGTCGATCAGTTCGAACGACGGGCTTTCGCGCGGATCGTCGACGTCTTTCTTGTATGCCACGCCGAGCAGACAGATTCGGCTTCCCTTGAGCGGCTTGCCGGCATCGTTGAGCGCTTCCATCACGCGTTGGATCACGTACTTTGGCATGCCGGTGTTGATTTCGCCGGCCAGCTCAATGAATCGTGTTGGCATGTCGTGCTTGCGCGCCACCCAGCTCAGATAGAAAGGATCGATCGGAATGCAGTGGCCGCCCAAGCCCGGCCCGGGATAGAACGCCTGAAATCCGAAGGGCTTGGTTTTGGCGGCGTCGATGACTTCCCAGACGTCGATTCCGATCCGGTCGAAGAGCATCTTCAACTCATTCACCATCGCGATGTTGATCGAGCGATAGGTGTTTTCAAGAATCTTGCAGGCTTCGGCCACTTCGCAGCTCGATACCGGAACGATGTTCACGACGGCGTGTTGATAGAGTGCTTCGGCGAGTTGCGCGCTAACCGGATCGACTCCACCCACCACTTTCGGAATGCCACTGGCCGTATAGTCGGGGTTGCCGGGATCCTCACGCTCAGGGCTGTAGGCAACAAAGAACTCACTGCCCAACTTCAGGCCGGGAGCTTGCAGAATCGGCAGGATGACGTCGCGCGTCGTTCCGGGATACGTCGTACTTTCCAGCACCACCAATTGGCCCGGTCGAATCACTTCTGCGATCTGCCGCGCGGTCGCCTCGACGTACGAGAGATCTGGATCACGGCTGTCCGACAGCGGTGTCGGCACGCAGATCAGCAAGCAGTCGGCCTCGGCCAACCGTGCCATGTCGGACGTGGGCTGGAAGCTTTTTTTTTCGAGGCATTCGGTGATCCATTCGGGCGCGATATGGCCGATGTAGCTTTCGCCGGCCAGCAACCGGTCGACCTTGGTTTGGTCGACGTCGAAGCCCATTGTGCGGAATCCCGCGTCGACGAATGCCCGAATCAGCGGGAGTCCTACGTAGCCCAGCCCGATAACGCCGACGATGGCCGTCTTTTCGCGGATTGCTTTCTCAAGTGTGCTCGTCATCAACGCGCCTTTTGCAGAGTGGTTGCGCGGCGTTGTTGGCCACCGTGCGCACCGGTCGATTTATCAACGATAACTCGCGGCCCGGCTGCTTGCATGGCGGGCCGGTCCGTTTCGGCTACCGATTGTAGCGAGTTGACCGACTGGGGATGTTTTTGCCGCCTCGGCCCGGTATGAGCTGCCTTGGCCACGCCACTATTGCGCGTCGTGGCAGGGCCGCCAGCAGCCGGCGTCCGGCCACTTGGGCGGCAGCCTGAGTCAAACACGGGGCGTTGCGGAAGTGTGTTTAGGGGCGGCGTACTCGGCTTTACATGGCCCACGGTTTTCCGCTACTCTCCCGCCTCCCAAACTGCCCATACTTCCTGCCGTGAGGGACTGGCCCATGCGTCGCTATCGCATTTCGTTGTTCGCCTGGTTGGCCGTTTGGTTCTGCGCGATGGTCGCCGCGGCAGATGATTTTCGGGTCGAAACGAAAGTTTTCGGAGCCAAGGACAAGGCCCCGCGCAGCCAGAACCTGACGTTGTTTCATGCCGGCTACGTGTACGACTATTTGCCGGAGCCGGAGCGTGTCGCGGTGTTTGACCGGGCCCACGGGCGTTTCATCCTGCTGGACCCAGTGCGGAAGCTAAAGGTGGAAATCAAGACGGATGACGTCTTGGTCTTTTCCAAGCGATTTCACGCCTGGGCGGCGAAGAACCAAAATGCGTTCATGCAGTTTGCTGCCGATCCGCAGTTCGAGGTCAAGTTCACCGAAGACGGAGACCTGACGCTGGCCAGTCCCTATCTGACCTACACGTTGGAGACCGTGCCGGCGCGTAGCGAAGAGCGGGCCGATCAGTATCGGGAGTTTTGCGACTGGTACGCCCGATTCAACGCGATGATTCACGTCGGGTCGACCCCGCCATTTCCGCGGCTGGCGGTCAATCGAGAATTGGCCACGCGGACGCTGGTGCCCACCAGTGTAAGTCTCACCATTCCGGCCCAGCCAACGCTCGGCGTGCGTGCCGTCTCGCTGCGCACGGAGCATCACGTTTCCTGGCGGCTTCTGCAGCGCGATTTGGACAAGATTTCCGAAACCGCGAACCATTTGGCCGTTTTCGAGACCGTGACTCTCGCGGAATTCCAGGGCGACGATCTCACAAAGCGCTAGCACGCCTAATTCTGGGGTCCGTCCCGCGTCAGCGCCCGGCTCGTCGAGCCCGCGGCCGGCCGGTAGCCAACCGCGTTTCCGGCAGCTACGATGGTGACATTCTCGAAATCGGGGAGCGTGTCACCATGAATCGATTGTCTGTCGTCGCGACGTTGTTGGCTCTTTGGTTGGTTCCGTGTCAGGCCGCACAGGCCGAAGTTTCGCTCGAGCAAACCGAGCGGGGCGTGACGGTCAAGCTCGATGGCCAGCCGTTTACGGAATACTTGATTAAGAGCGGGTCTAAGCCTGTGCTGTGGCCCGTGTACGGCCCCACCGGAAAGCGGATGACGCGCAATTGGCCCATGGAAAACGACGTGCCGGGCGAGACGGATCGCGACCACGTGCACCAGCGCTCGTTTTGGTTCACCCACGGCGACGTGAACGGTGTCGATTTTTGGGCGCCGGGGAAGGGACGAATCGAACATCGTGAGTTCGTCAAGGTTGAGGAGGACCCTGTGGCGACGATCGTCACCCGCAACGATTGGGTCAGCCCGGACGGCAGCGAAGTCGTTTGCCAAGACGAGCGGACGCTCCGTTTCGGCGGCGATGCCGAGCAGCGCTGGATCGACTTCGACATTGTGCTCAAGGCGACCAACGGCCCGGTCGTCTTCGGCGATACGAAGGAAGGCTCGTTTGGCATTCGCACCGCTTCGAGTATGCGTGTCGACTCAAAACCGGGCGGAAAGATCGTCAACAGCAACGGCCAAGAAGACAAACAAGCGTGGGGCAAACCGGCCGCCTGGGTCGATTATCACGGTCCGATCGACGGCGAAACGCTGGGGATCGCAATCCTCAACCATCCCACCAGCTTTCGCTTTCCCACGCACTGGCACGTGCGGACGTACGGTCTGTTCGCTGCAAATCCATTCGGGCTGAGCGACTTTACCGGCGGTGCCAGCCGGGGCGAATATACGCTACCGGCCGGTGAAACGCTCTCATTGCGCTATCGTGTGCTGTTGCACAAGGGCGACGAGAAGTCGGCCGGCGTGGCCGAAGCGTTCTCAAAGTACGCGGAATAGGCCCCAAATCGACGCACCGCGCGGCGGCGAATCGTCGCTAACGCGTTGCCTCACAACGCGCTAAGTGGCCCAAGATGTGCGCGCTCGCTGTCCAACTGTTCACAACACGGCGATCGGCAATCTTTAGCCATGGTCGGCATTCTTGTCATCCTAATCTATTTCTCAAAATTGCCTGTCTTGCTGCAAGTGGCCCGGCTATTCCGGCCGATAGGAATCATTGTCGGAGTATCCCCCAAATTATCTATCTGGCACGCGACCCCTCTTCTTATCCATTTGCGCGTGCGATCCACAGGAGAATGCCAGGCCTATGCTCACCAGTTCAACGGTGATTCAGACATTGGACCAACTAAGAGACTATGTGAACGAAGTACTTTGCCAACACAACCAACTTGAAGCGGGCATCTTTGAGCTAACCGAACGAATCCTGGTGCGTGCCGACAGGCCGTGCGGGATTTACTTCTGTTTGCACGGCCCCCGGGCCGTCAAGTTTTCGGCCATCTGGGAGACGCAGAACAACACGGTTTTGTTTTACGGGTCGACGGGCGAGCGATTTCACAAGACACAACTGGTCGAGGCACCACAACTCGAAGTCGCCGCCGCGTAACTCTCCGATCGGTTGATAGCAGTCGGCCAACAAACCGCGCTTGACAGGATCGGCTCGAGTAGTATACATAAATACACTTCCAACGAAATCATTGATCCATACACGGAGGTTCGATCATGCTCGTCCTGTCACGCCGGGAGCGAGAGCGCATCAAGCTCGGAGATTCAATCGTGGTAACGGTCGTCCGCGTCGCGGGCGACAAAGTGCGGCTTGGCATTGAGGCGCCGCCAGAAGTCCTGGTCCTGCGCGACGAGTTGCAACCGCACGTTCTGGAAGATTCGACGGCGGTCAGCGAGAACTGATCGCCGGTCGTCCAATGCGGTGCCGCGCTCGGCCGACGCCGTTGGCGCCAGGCCGCATCCTTGCAGCTAGCACGTACTGCACAATCGGGGCTGGGAGAGAGTTTGCCGCCACGCTCCTACGGACTGTCCCTATCGGGCGATCCGTAGGAGCGTTTTTAGTATCAGCCCCAGATCGCCAAGAATCGTCGCGTTGGCGACGTAATGGCGCGCCAGCGCGATCTTGTCCGGCAGGATCCGCTCGGCGTATTCTCGTTCGTGATCGTCGCCGACGAAGTGCGCCGACTCGTCGCGGTATTTGATCGAAGCTGGATCCGTCACGCCCGGCCGCACCGACAATATGTACGCATAGTCTTCGCGAAACATTTCGACGTATTTCGGAACCTCCGGCCGCGGGCCGACGAGGCTCATCTCGCCGCGAAGGATATTGATCAACTGGGGTAGCTCGTCGATCTTCGTTTTCCGCAGGATACGGCCTGCTCGCGTGATCCGTGCGTCGCTGCTGGCCGTTATCTGGCTTCCTTGTCGGTCGGCGTCGCTGACCATGGTGCGGAATTTGATGATGCCGAACGGCACGAAGTTGCGGCCGACCCGTTGTTGCACGTAGAACACCGGCCCCCGCGAATCGAACCGAACCGCGATCGCCGCGGCCAGAAAGATCGGACTGAGCAGCACCAGCCCCACGCCCGATGCGGTCACGTCGAGCGCTCGCTTCAACGTCCGGTAGATTGGACGGCGGGGAGGGTTGTTCGGGGCGTCGCCAGCAGCGACGTCTGGCGAGCTGTCAACCGGATTCGACACGGGCACTCCGTTCACAACAGTGGGTAGATGAAGGGCGCCGCCGACGTCCCGCCAAGAATCACTATCGCGCCCAGCACCAGCAGCGTAAGCACGATCGGCGCAAGCCACCACTTCTTGTTGTAACGCAGGAAAAGGGCAAACTCGCGCACCAGCCCGGGGTCGCCACTGGCGGCCTCGTCGGCAAAGCGTTCCGCGGGGGTTTGATTCGGCTCGTCCGTCTTCGCCATGGGTCGTTGGGCTAGTATCTGCGGAAATAGTCTTCCGGTTCGACGCGCTGACGGCGCGCGACCCAATAGGTCTCGGCCGTGGCGTCAAATCGGCGCTTCAAGGGGTCGTAGCCGAACATCCGTAAGACTAGCCCAATGGGCGTCACCACTCCATAGTACAGCCCGGCAAAGAGCACGTGCGCCAGCAGCCAACTGATTGGAAACGCCGCGGCCATCCAAACGATGTAGACAACCCGCATCCACGACGGACGGACTAGGCCCAGAAGCACGCTGAGCAGGCCGCATCCGGCAAGCAGGGCCGCTGGCATTGCCGGTCCCCACACGGCAACTGCCGCCGCCGCCCAAAGAAAGCAGAAACCGCTCAGCCAGAACAGGGCGAATTGCCGAACTTGGCGCGGCGACGGATCCCACTGGATCTCGATGAGCGCCATGAGTTAGCTGCCCGCAGTCGACTTGGCCGCGGCGACCGTGCTGGCCGTCGTGGCGGGTTTGGTCAAGACGAAGCGTTCCAAAACCAAGACATCGAGTTCGGTTGTCAAAAAGCAACGGTAGGCGTCTTCCGGCGTGCAAACGATCGGTTCGTTGCGCACGTTGAAACTCGTGTTCAACACAACCGGACAGCCCGTCTGTTCGTAGAATCGCTCAAGCAGCATCCGAAAGCGGTTGCCATGCTCCGTCCCGACCGTCTGCACGCGAGCCGAATTGTCGACGTGTGTCACGGCCGGGATGGCCACATGGCGCCATCGACATTCCCCGGCCGCGCGGACTTCAGGCATGTCGGCGCCGCCAGGCTGACCAGGCGGCCGAACCGGGGCAACCAGCAGCATGTAGGGGCTCTGAACGCTGCACGGAAGTTCGAAGTATTCGCTGGCCTCTTCGGCCAGCACCGACGGTGCAAACGGCCGAAACGACTCGCGCAGCTTGATCCTGCCGTTGATCCGGGCTTGCATGTCGGCGTTGCGAGCATCGCCTAAGATACTGCGCGCTCCGAGAGCACGGGGTCCGAACTCCATCCGACCCTGAAACCAGCCGACGACCTGCTGCTCAGCCAGCAGCCGGGCAACCCGATCACAGAGCTCTTCGTCTGAGGAGTATCGTTCGTAGCACGTTCCGTCATCGTCGAGCATCCGCTGGATGGCGACGTCATTGAACGAAGGACCGAGCAACGAACCGTGCTGTCCATCCGGCTGCTGTGCGACACGAGGCCGGTCGAGCAACTGATGCCAGATCAACAGGGCCACCCCCAGCGCTCCACCCGCATCGCCCGCGGCCGGCTGAATCCAAATCTGATTGAACGGACCGTCGCGTAACGCCCGTGCATTGCTGACGCAATTCAATGCCACACCGCCGGCCAAACAAAGGTTTTGCAAACCCGTCTGTTCGTGCAGGTGCTGGGCGGCACGTACCACGATCTGCTCGGTCACCTTTTGGACCGAAGCGGCCAGGTCCATCTCGCGCTGTCCCAGGGGAGCATCGGGCCGGCGCGGCGGTCCGCCAAACAGCCGGTCGAATGCCCGCGAGGTCATCGTCAGGCCGCGCCAATAGTTGAAATACCGCATGTCCATGCGAAACGAGCCGTCCCGCTTCACGTCGATCAGGCGATCGAGGATGAGCTCGACGTACTTCGGTTCACCAAACGGGGCCAGGCCCATCAGCTTGTACTCGCCGGAGTTGACCTCGAAACCGCAAAAGTAGGTGAACGCCGAATAGAGCATGCCGAGCGAATGCGGGAAGCGCAGCTCGTGAGTCAGCGTGATGCGATTGCCGCGGCCGACGCCATGGCTGGCGGTTGCCCATTCACCGACACCGTCGAATGTGAGGATGGCCGCTTCGTCGAAGGGCGAGGGAAAAAACGCGCTGGCGGCGTGCGACTCGTGGTGTTCGGCAAACACGAACCGCTTGCGATACTCGCCGTTGAGCCCCCGTCGCAACTCGCGCGGCGCGTGCAGCTTTTCGCGCAACCAGCCCGGCATCGAATGCAGAAACGCGCGAAAGCTGCGTGGGGCCGATGCCAAAAACGTCTCAAGCACGCGCTCGTATTTGAGCAGCGGCTTGTCGTAGAAGCCGACGTAGTCAAGCTGTTCTGCGGTGAGGCCGGCTTGCGCAAGACAAGACTCGATGGCGCGCCGCGGAAATCGTGGGTCGTGTTTCTGCCGCGAGAACCGCTCTTCCTGAGCTGCGGCCACGATTTCGCCGTCGACGACCAACGCCGCCGCGGCGTCATGATAGTAGGCCGAGATTCCCAGAATGGCGGTCATGGTGGTGCGATGTTACCGGTGAGCGCTGTGAGCGAGATCCGAGGCTGGCCGGTCATACGCGCGATCGGCAGATGACTGGCGTGGCTGCAAAGGCGCGGGCCATGCCGAGCAACACGGTCCGTGTCGGCAGCGTGGCGAACTGGGCCGCGAGCGACCGTTGCGCTACCGGCCGTGCTGAGTGCAGAGGTTGCGAACCACGTCCACTACGTGAAGCCGCTCGGCCTCTTGCATGCCTGGAAACAGCGGCAAGCTAATCACGCGTTCCCACAATTTCGAGGCGACCGGCAGGTCGCGTGGAGTCCAGCCGAAACGTTCGCGATAGTAGGGATGCAGGTGCAGCGGGCGCCAGTGGACCGAACAGCCGACACCCCGTGCCCGCAACTCGTCGAGGAACGTGTTGCGGTCGACCGAAAGCGTTTCTAGCCGTAGCCGGATCGGAAACAGGTGCCAGGCGTGAATTCGGTTGACCGGCACGAGAGGAAGCTCGATCTGCGCTATATCCGCCAGATCGTTCAGATAGGCCTTCGCGATCGTCTCGCGATCGACGCGCATCGATTCGACCCGTTCGAGTTGGTGGACACCGATGGCGGCCGCCACGTCGGTCATGTTGTACTTGTAGCCGGCCTCGACGATTTGATAGTCCCAACTGCCGCCGCCCGAATAACGATCCCAAGCGTCACGTGACAGCCCGTGCAACGCCATCAAGCGCATGCGGCCGGCTAGCTCGGCATCGGCGGTGACCGCCATTCCGCCCTCGCCGGTCGTGATGGTCTTGTTGGCATAGAACGAATAGCAGCTCACGGCCGCGGTGTCTTGGCCGCAGTATTGCCAAGGCTGATCTTCGGCGGCGCGCCAAGCCGCCGGCAGCGCGTGTGCAGCGTCTTCGACAACCCAAAGGTTGTTCCGAGTGGCCAGAGCGTTGACCGCGCTCATGTCGAGCATGTGGCCGCCGACATGGACCGGGATCATGCCCACGACCGACAGCTTGCGGCCCTGCGCCGCTGGGAGTTTGCCCGAGGTGGCTTGTTCGAGCTTGCGCGCCGCGTCGTTGAGGTCCATGTGGGCCGTGTCCGGCTCGCAATCGACCAAGACCGGCATGGCACCGGCATAGCGCACCACTTCGGCGGTGGCTGCAAAGGTCATTGTGGGCACCAGCACAGCTTGATCGGCTGTTAGCCCTAGCGCGTCAACGGCCAGGTGCAACGCGGCCGTGCACGAATTGACGGCCAAGGCATGGGCGGCGCCGACGACTTTGGCAAAATCGGCCTCAAAACGCTTCGCATTGGGGCCCGACGTAAGCCAACCCGAGCGCAGGCAGCGCTCGACTTCGGCGATTTCCGCATCACCGATTGAGGGCCGAAAGAACGGCACCTGCATGTCGGCGGTGTCGGCGTTCTTAGCGGTCGGTGTTTGCTTGTTTGAGGTCTTCACGAAACGTTGGCCGCGCGGGGATCAATTCGTAAGCGCCGCGGCGGCGTTGGGAGCAGTAAGTTCTTCCAGCCGGAAGTCGGGCCAGGAGCGGGCGTCTAATAAGTCGCCCATCCGACCACCGCCGAATCGCTTTACCAATCGCACGAATCGGGACTCGAACCGGCTCCGCCCAAGCCCTTGGTGCAATCGCACCTTGAGCGGGATCGGTAAATCAATTTCCGCAAACTCGTGCGGGTCGAACTCATAGGGATGGCAATAAAACACGAATGGTCGATCGCGCATCACGCGCCCGGCGAACCAGCGGCCCGCCAGTCCCGGCAGCAAGCGATGATATCCACCGCCACCAACCGGCCAGTTCTTCCCCAGTGCCCGATAGCTGGCGATCGGAAACTCGACGATGCTTCGGCCGCCGCCCAACTGCACACGGGTCGGCACAAGGGGCCAGTCCGGAATTCCGTAACGGGGCCGTTTGACCGGGAAGATGCTCGAGTCGTACTCGAAGCCTTGTTCCGCCAGTTCGTCAAGCGCCCAAAGCGAACTTCGGATGATCGAGAAATCGGGCGCGCGGTAGCCGCGAATCGGCTTGCCAATGCACTGTTCGAGTAAGTCCTTGCTGCGCCGCAGGTCGGTGGCGAATTCCTCACGGCTTTGCTTGAAGATTTCGACATGCCCGTAGCCGTGGCTGGCCACTTCGTGGCCAGCGGCGTCCAAGTCTTTGACGACCTCAGGAAACGCCTCGGCGAACTTGCCCAACACAAACATGGTCGCGCGTATGTCGGCCCGGGCCAGCAGTTCGAGCAACCGGCGCGTGTTGTCGGCGGACCGTCGGGTGACCGGCAACGACCGATCCCAGCTCGACTGCGGCCAGTCCTCGACGTCGATGCTGATGATCGGCGGCGCGTGGCTTAAGGAGTCAGGCATACGTGATAATCCATTCCGGCGCCCTCGATCTTGATGATGTCGACGGACCGAAAGCCGGCCGACTCGCCAATGGCCCGAATCTTGCGTTCATCGTAAAAGTAGACGGGACAATTCCGCAGCCGGTAGCGGAACTTGCGGAGTGGCGCGCGAAACCAGTGATTGCTCGGGAACGACACCGCGGCCGTTCCGGTTAGCACGGTGCGGAGCCGCTCAAAGAACGGAACCGGCTCGGCGACGTAGTCAAGCACGCCCGTGATGATCGCGAAGTCGAACGGACCCTCGGGTGCCACGTCTGGGAAGTAGCCAGTGACGAACTCGGCCTTTTCCGGTTGTCCGAGTTTCTCAACACGTTGCCGCGCCAGTTCGAGCATGCCCGGCGCCGGGTCGAGTCCGACGACTTTGCTCGCGCCCCGGCGGATGGCTTCGGCGATATACGGCCCCGAGCCACAGCCGATGTCCAATCCGCGCTTGCCGGTCAGATCGCCCAGTCGCTCAAACGTCAGCGCATAGCGTTCGAACATGTCGTGTCGGTAGCGTCGGTCGATCCATTGCATGACCGGGCTACGCTTCCCGTCATAGAACGTGTCAAATGTGTCGGCAAATCGATCGAAAAATGCGCCGGCATCTTGTTGATTCATTTCAAGTTCCTAATCTAGCGACTAATACTTGTCATGCTGCCGCCGAGATTCCAAGCCCGGCGATTGAATACAAGGCAACATAAACCATAGGCAATGCCAGCAGCGTAGGCGACGTGCATCGTCGCCATGGCAATCGGCACCAGGCAGGCCACGGCCAGCCCCTTGCGCGGGATGATCGAAACGGCAATCAACAACAACGCGGCTGCGTAGACGGCCGGCAGCGCCAGGGCAACCATTGGCTGCCGAAGCCAAATGCCGATCACCGCCAGCAGGATCATGGCCAAAAAGAACAGCGGCGGCACAAGCTGTCGCAGCGTTGTCGGTTTCTTGTGTTTGCGAAACACGGGGATCCGCCAGAAGCTGTACTGAAAGTATTGCTTAAACAGTTGGCCGATCTTTCCCCGTACGTAGTACACGTACTTCACGCTGGGCGACACGTAGCTCTTGCCGCCGGCTTGCGTGATGCGATAGTTCAACTCGTCGTCTTCGGTGCGGACCAGATTCTCGTCGAACATGCCGATCCGATCGAAGACCCAATTTCGAAACGCGGGAAATTGAGCTCCCTCGACGTAGCCCTCGTAGTTCTCGAATCGATGGGTTGCCAGGCCGACACCGGCTGGATGCGACATCGCCACGGCGACCGCCTCACCAAACACATTCGTGCCGGCATGAACCATCGGACCACCGACAACCCACGCTTCGGGGTGCTTCTCGAACAACTCGACATTGCGTCGGATGAAGTCGCCGGCCACTTCGCAATGCCCGTCGATTCGCGAGATGATCTCGCCGCCGGCTGCCGTGATCGCGGCGTTCAGTCCGGCGGGCGTCACGCGGGCCGGATTGTCGACGTAGCGGACCTGCGGATAACGCGCCGCATAGTCATCGAGGATCTCTCTGGTGCGATCGTCCGACATGCCGTCGGCCACGATGATCTCTATCCGCTCCAACGGATAGTCTTGGGTCAGAATCCGATCGAGCGTTCGTGCGATAAACGCCTCCTCGTTGCGCACCGGGATGATCACCGAGACGAACGGTAGTTCGGCGATTGCCTCGCGCTGTTCGTTGACGGCGTTTTCTGGTTGGCTCATCGGTTCGGTGTGGCGAGCTATTCGACGCCTTTGGATTTCAGAACAGTCACGATCTTCTCGACCGAGACGAACTCGGCGGCTTCTTCCGGGCTGATCGAGACGCCAAACTCGCCTTCGACCGCCATTAGAATATTTAGCACATTGAGCGAGTCCCATTCCTCGATTTGCTCGTGCGACGTGTCGCGCGTCACCTGATCGGCCGAAAGTCCGAAGATTTCGGCCACTACCCGGCACGTTCGCTGCTCGACCGATTCAGGCACCCACGCTCTCCTTTGTTGATTTCGACACACGGCAAATCACGTCCGGCCAGGGGAACGCGTCGTTTGTCAGTTCGGCCTCGAATCGCTGCTCCTCCTCGCCACCGACCGGCTTGAAGCCCTTGGTCTGGTAGAAGTCCTTGACGGGCGTGTTCTTGGGCGTACGCCGAAACACACCGCATAGCGTCTGCGCCCCGGCGTCGCGCGCCTCGCCCGCCAGGTACGACAGAAACGCGTCCTCGACCTGGCGCCCCATCACCCGACAGCTCATCAGCAGAGTATCGACGACCCACGCGCGTTCGTCCAGTTTCTCGATGATGCCGACGCAGACCAGGCCAAGATCGCCGTATCGATCGCGCAGGCGGAGCCAGGCGACGCGTGCATCGTCGGCCGCGGCGAATCGTCGCACGTCCTCAAGATTGTGACGCCGCGTCGTCAAATTGAATTGGTTTGTCTTTTGTATCAACTGATGAATTCGCTCGAGCGTCGTGCTGTCGCACTGCCCGACTTCGGCCTCCATCTGCAAGCTGCGCAGGAAGTCTTCGACGCTGGTCGCCTGTTGCTCGACTTGCCGGCGTTGGGCCTCATTTTGATACATGTCGGCCCGTTGCCGATCCTCTTGCAAATCGCGCGGGCGGTCGAACAGCGGGACATCGCGAAGCGCGGCGAGATATCTGAGTGGGTCGGGCGGCAGTTCGACGACGTGGACCATCGGCAACTCCGCGCGCACCGCAGCGCGCTCGACCGGGTTGTCATCGACGAACACCAGCGAGTCCAAGCCGATGTTCAACGCCTCGGCAATGCGACGCAGGTTCACAGGCTTGGGATCCCAGTTGGCCGCGATATGCGCGAACTGATCGCGGGCGAGCAACATTTCGGGATGCGTGTCGAGCATGTCGAGCACGGTCTGTTCGTCGTTCTTGCTGGCGATAGCCAACAGGAAGCCGCGATGGCGAAGCCCCAGCAGGGCCGCCTGAAAGTCCTTGAACACGTTGCCCGGGTAGTCGTCGCCTAGCTTGATTCCTTCCGGACCGTCATCGCCCAGCACGCCGCCCCACAGGGTGTTGTCCAGGTCGAGCACGATGCACTTTGCGGCGGGCCGAAGCTGCGCGGCCGTGGCCCGTGCCACGGCACGGGCCAGCGGGATCATGTTGTCGGAGCTGCAGCCGCTGCGGGCCATGTACCATAGTTTCGGATCGGACCATTCGTCGGCGCCGGCGCTGGCGACCGTTGCCGCGTAGTCGAATACGTTTGCGTCAGGAATCGTCGACAGATCACGAGCCAACTGGCGATTCGTCTCGGCCAGCAAGTGAACGAATCCGTCCGGGTCGTTGGCATCGAACGGGTTCAACTGGTGGGCAGCGCTGCAAGTCAGATTCGACACCAGGATTGACGCGCGGTGCTTATCGCGCGCCGCACGGGCCAGATTGACCAACCGCTGAGCAACCGCATCGAGTCGCTGACGGGTTGCTTCGGGTCCGATGTGCGGATGGTCGTGGACCAGCCGGGGGTCGACATCTTCCAGCCGTGCAGCAATCCAGAGCACATCGGGCGACTGCTGCCACAAGGCAGACGCTTCGTCGAGCACCAGTTGTTCCAACTGGCCAAACGGACCAAACCACGGACGCACCAAACAGTCGAGTTGGTGGCTCTCGACGATCAGGTAAGGCCGCAACAACTCGGCCGTAAACGTCGAGATTACAGCGAGTGTGCGCGCGGTATCGCCGTGAACCGCTTCGATCTCGCGGGCGGCTTTCAGATACTCAGCAGGCTTCAACGGTTGTGTGGTCACGAACTTTATTGCGTTGGCTAGGCCATGATACGGTGTTACTGACGGGCGGTGATCAGGTTATGCGCGCCCACGCCGTCGCCACGCGTCACATGGACCTGGTGCTTCTTCTCATCGAACGGATCGAGCATCGAGGCGACATTCTTCGACACGGCCAGAATATAGTTTGAAGGGCCCTGATACATTCCGGCCGCTTCGGCCGCGGCACGCCAGCGGCTGTGGGAAAGGTTTGCAACGACGATGTCGGCATCTGCATTGCGCAAGTATTGCACGGCGGCAGAGGCGACGTCGCGCTCGCTGCCCGGAAGTGCCAAGGCGTCGATAACGGAGCCGACTCGCATGTCGCCAAAATAATTGTGCCCTTGCATCGGCACATTCAGCACGACAGCCCAACCGACAACCCGCCCCGACGCGGAAACTTTGAGCCGGACCCAGCGCGCCTCGCTGGGCGGATAGAGCATGTTCAGGATGCTGGCGTCGCGTGCGGCAATCATCGAGTACTCAGGTTTTGCTGCGTTCCACACGTCGTCCGCCCACGCGCCAAAGCTGGGCTCCACTGTGTATTGTACTTCCGAACGAGGCTTCGTAAGGCGGCCCGCCTTAATCGCCTGATAAGCGTGGATGCCGACAGCACCGATGCCACTGACGGCCAGCGCGTTCAACGCCATACGTCGCAACGGCGTGGTTCGCAGGAAGACGATGTTCCGCAAGAACCTGGCCGGATGCAGCACGCGAAAGTAGAACGGCACGGACCACGTCTTCCAGCCGGCCTTGATCAGCAGTTGCGCGAAAGGTTCTTCGTAGCTTCCCAGGCCGATCGTAATGAGATTTGGTTGGCGGCGCAAGGCGTCGAGGTACATCTGCACGCCGAGCGACGCGAAACGTTTGTCGATTTGACCCTCGGAGATCGGCAGCCGAAACAATCCGAGCCGCATGGCGGTGCCGGCCACACGAAACGGCTGCTGCTTGATGATGTAGGCCCCACGGACCGCGTCGTCGTCCAAACCGAGAAAAAACTCGTTGTAGACGGGCCGGCCGTCGACATTGGGAAACTCGTCGCACACCGGGCTTTCGGGAAACGGCATGGCAATGCCACCGTCGCGCAGCCGCGCATTGAAGGCACGAACGGCCTGCACATGGTGCTGTTCGTAGGGCGCGATGACGATTCCCATGGATTGTTTGTGTCGTGACGTTCTCGGCCGGGCGTCGCGGTAAGCTGCCGATTGCGGAGGTCTGCCCAACGCGATGGCTCCGCGTTGCCGGTGTGGCGCGATGGTGCGTCGTGTGTGCCGCGAGTTACTTCTCCGCGATTCCGTAGACCAGATACTGCCACCGCCGCGGCGTCGTACGGTTCAACAACGCCTGATCAACCGCGGCCAGAGCGTTTCGTTGTCGCTCGCTACGCCCGAACGTGCCGAGAACGCCCGTCGTGTGCATCTCGAGTCGCGAAAAACTCTGGCAGAACTGGCGGATCTCGTCGAGCGTGACGTAGCGCCACCAACTTCCCCACTCGATGAACCGCCGCCGCACCCATTGATGCAACGCGGAGCCGGCCAGGTTTTCGACGAAGAGCAGTTTACCGCCGGGCTTCAGGGCTTTGTGGATTTCGTCGATCGCCCGTTGTTGCCGTTCCTTGTGGCCGCCGCCGCCGATGCCACCGAGCACGGATTTGAAGGCGATGACATCAAACTGGTTTTCGTAGGGCATGTCGGTGGCGTCGACAATCGCGTATTCGATGGCACCGTTGAGATGGTGCTTCTGGTGATGGGCCCGTGCACGGTCTTGGCTGTCTTCGACGTCGCTGCACAACACCGACTTGCCCTTCAGCGCCAACCAGAGCGACAGTCCGCCTTCTTTGGAACCCAACTCCAGGCAGGTATCGACCTTGTCCCAGTCAACGTTGCGTTCCCAGAAATCCAGCGCTTCGGACCAATTGCGCACGTCCCACTGGATGATGTCGGCGACGAGATTCTTGTCCATGGACGGCGATGTCGAGCTGGAACGCACCCTCATACGGCACCGGCAGTGCCGGTAGTCCGCTTTTGTTCCGCAAGAGTATTCAGTTCTTCAACCAATTGGCCGGTGAAGTATTCCAGCGTATGTTCTTCCGACGCTTTGAGTCCCTCGGAGATTAAATGCATTCGCAGCGGCTCGTCGTCGAGCAGGCGCTCGATGGCCGCGGCCAGTCCCACCGAATCATTCGGCTCGACCATCAAGCCGGTCCGGCCGTCTTCAAGCGACGACGGGATTCCGCCGGCCCGTGTTGCAACGGCAGGACAGCCAAATGCCCGTGCCTCGACCAACGTACGCGGCGTACCCTCGGAAAGGCTGGGCAGCACGAACACGTCGTGGTTGCGATAGAGATCGAACAGCGGTTCGCCGAATTCGACCAGGCCGGTCAGCGTGATATCGTCGCGGAAGGGGCTGTTTTCGATTCGTTGGTGCGCCAAGCGTTCGACATTGGTCACGTTGTCGGTGCCGCCAACCAGCGTGAGCTTGAGTGGCCGTTTGCTACGGATCGCCTCGAACGCGTCGAGCAGGTTGTCGATGCCCTTTTCCGGCCGCAAGAAGCCGACGAACAGTAATCGCGGCGGATCCCCCAACGCCAAATCCTGGCGCGGGCGCATTTCGTCTTTGTAGATGCACGACGAGACCACCACTCGACCGTCACGACATCCGAGCAAGTCCCACATCTCGCTACCGTTGGTCGCGGTGCGCGTCATCGGCTCGTGGACCATGCGTCGAATCGTGGCATTGGAGTGGGCGGCAAACCGCAGCGCCAGCTTCTTCATGATGCCGTGGTAGTTGCTCGAAGCGGCGATGACTTTGTAGGCATTGCCCACCACGTGCAAAAGCTTTGGCGTGCGCAGCCCGGCAACCGCCATTGGCACCTGAAACGGAAGCCGCACGAACACGACATCGCACGAGCGGGCGAATCGACGCACAATGCGGCGCGTCTTAAAGAAATGTGTCTGCGAACGGGCGACACTTTCCAACGGTGGCAACGCCACGATGTCTTCACGCGGGAAATCGACCGCGTGGATCATGTACGGCTTCCATTCGGGCAGCACGGGAACACACAGTTTCGCGCCCGGCACCATCGCCCGCATGACGTCTAATAGTCGCCCGATCCCGTGGTTGCACGAGAGGCGGCCTTCGGCGTTATACGCCGCGGGCACGCAACAGATGATTCCCAGCTTGTAGTCGGGCACGTTGGAGTACATGTCAGGAAGTTGCAGAACCGTTGGACGACACCGCGTTGCGTTTGTGAACCAGGTAGTCGCCGACTTGCAAGTATTCCAAGCCGGAATCTCGCAGCACGCCGAGCGCCTCTTCCGCAGTGCGCACGATCGGAAAACCGTGCAGGTTGAACGACGTGTTCAGTACGATGGCGCTGCCGGTGCGCCGCTCGAAGGCGTCCAGGATATCGTACATGGCCGGATTGGCCTCGCGGGCCAAGATTTGCGCGCGACACGTCAAATCAGCATTGTGGACCGCGGCGATCAAGTCCCGGAAATTCTCCCGCGTGTCGAACGTCATCATCATGTACGGGCTGCGGAGGTTCTTGGGGTTTTGGATGTAGTCGTGTTGGCGCTCGGCTTTGACCATTGGCGCAAAGGGCATCCAAAAATCACGCTTCTTGACCATGCGGTTGATTACGCGCACCACGTCCTGCGAGCGCGGATCAGCCAGGATCGAGCGGTTGCCCAGCGCCCGTGCACCAAACTCCATGGGTCCGGCGCAGCGCGCCACCGGATGTCCCGCGGCAAGCAGCTCGGCCACGGCATCGGCGATGTTCTCGGGCTTCTCGTAGTCGAATCCGCTTTGCTTGACGGCCGCCAAAACGTCGTCTTCCGGCGGAGCGTCACCCAAGTAGAAGTGGTCCAGCGGTCGCACCGTCTCGTCGCCAAACTGCTTGGCCGCCTCCAGATAGTACGCGCCGAGCGACAAGGTTTCGTCGCCGCAGGACGGAAACGCCTCGAAGAATTCAACTTCGGGGAGCTCGGCAATGCGCTTGTTCGCCTTCACGTTCATGAACACGCCGCCAGCGCCCAGGACTTTGCGAACACCCGTGGATCGCACCGCGTGCTGAACCCAGTCGCACATGAGGTCTTCGGTAAACCGCTGCAACCCGGCGCAGACGTGATCGAACCGCATGCCGCGCAGGTCGCGCTCCAGACACTCGTGGATGAAGTGCGTTTGACGCCAGGTTCCACGCTGGAATCCCAAGCCGTCCGGGCGGAGTTGCAAGTAGCGATGGAAGATCTTGGCTGTTTCCACTGACGCGCTTTCCGAAGCGTAGGGCCCCATGCCCATCAGCTTGTATTCGTGCTCGAGCGGCACGAAACCCATGCCATAGGTGACCCAGGTATAGACGGCGCCCAACGAATCGCCGGTGTGGGTGATCGAGATCTCGTCGCACTTTCCGCCGCCCCACACTCGGACCGAGGCGCTCACGTTGTCACCCGCGCCGTCACAGGTCAGGACGAGGTACTTTTCGTCCGGCGAGCGGCGCAGTCCGTAGTAAGCCGTGGCGGCGTGCGCGAGATGGTGGTCGTGATACGAGACCGGCCGATCGGGAAATCCAGCCTCGCCGAGTTCCGCCTTGAGTTGGGCCTGGCCAAAGTTGCGATGCACGCTGGTCACCAACGGCACAACGACGCGCTGGCGCAACTTGCCCACCAGCGTTGCTTGCCGGCGGTAGGCATGAATCACGTCGTCACGGCTATGGTAGCGACAAATTACCTGGTTGCCGCCGTGGGCGACGGCTAGCAGGTCCCCGGGCCCGATGCTCACGCGGTCGAGACAGGCCTGAATCGCGGCTTTCGGGAAGCCCCAATAGTTCTTCTCGCCGCAGAGCCGCTCTTCTTGCACGGCATGGATCAGACCAGATTCGTCGCCAATGCACGCGCTGGCGTTGTGGCTGGCTTGGATGCCGAGGATGTAGCGTGACAAGCTTTCGGTCTCCCTAGGGCCGGTTGTGCGGCGAAGCGATTAGTCGCTTCGACGACAAATCCGGCATCGAAGTTCAGAAGAATGAATCGATCGTATGTGGACGAATAGGATTGAGTCGAACGGTCTTGCGCGTCGAAGCGCTTTCGCAATCCCGTGTTATACGCCGCTTGTCGGTGCCGCGCCGACAGCCGGCAGCACCGGCATCGGGCGTTTTGCCGCGAACTGCGGCATCGACTCGCGGGCCACTTCCGCCAACAGGCACAGCCCAATGCCAAGTCCAATCGCGATGTTGAACGAAGGGTTGTATAGGATCTCGCGAGTGAACATCCCGCGCACGATCCAAAGCATGACCATCATGCGGAGCAGCGCGCGCGCGTCGCGCAGCGGGTCGTCGCGGCGGCCGACTTTTACGCCGTTGCGCGGCTTCCAAAACCACATTGTCCCGGCTGCCGCACCCAGCGCGAGAATGCACAAAACGCCGCTGCTAGCAAACACGTGGGCGAAAACGTTGTGCGAGTCGATATACGTCTTGCGGTGCTGTACGCCAACCCGCTGGCCGATCTCGCTGGGCAGTTTTTGCGGCGAGATGCCGATGATCGGGTTTTCCAGTCCGATGTCGAGGCATGCCCAGAGAATCGCTTTACGCAAGTCGTCGGACTCGTGGCCGGACACGGTGTCTTCCATGCGCTGCTCGAACACTTCGGTGCTGCCGAATCGCGCGAGTCCAAAGAGTAAGAGCCCTGTAACCGCGCCAACGAGCAAGAGTCCCTGCCCACGCCTGTCCCAGAAGAGCATGAGCCCGACCAGCACGGCGCCGACGTAGCCCGAGCGGTTGGCACTCATGAAGATGGCGGCCAGCGCCGCCAGGCTGCACGCGATCAGCACTGCCTTGATCACGATTGAGACGCCCGGCATCCGAAGACAAACGTATCCTGAGAGTAGAATCGCCGGCAGCGCGAACAGCGAATACGAATTCTTGTTTGCGGCCTCCATTGCATCGACTCCGGTGACGCCGGTGTCTTGCAAACCGTTGACCGCCAAAAACGCGATGGCCAGGTTCAGCCCGAGCACGCCCGCCACCACGTCGCCCCGCCGGCGCACCAGCAGGGCGCAGGTGATGATCGTGACAATTGCAGATCCGGTCTTGAAGACTTCGCCTGGAGGGAAGTTGCCGCCACTAAAGATTGAAAACCAGTAGATTCCGGTTGCAATCAGCAGCGTTACCAGGATGCGCACCGGAAAATCGCCTAGACGCGACATGATGACGAAGGGGAACGCCAGCGCCACCGGGACGAGAAATGGGTGCAGCAACAATCCGAACACGTCGGGCCGCAGGCTCGCGAAGCCCGACGCTACGACCAAGAACGACGTCGCGAAAAGCAGGACGCCGTTGATCGACAGACCGGTGATCTGCACCGCGCGGCGCGCACCTGCATGGGGCTGTGCCAGCAGGCTGGGAGCGGATGCGGATGGTTGAGAACTCATCAACGCTAGAGCTCTTCCGTTGTGATTGATTCGACCGGACAATCCGGGCGTCGGACCGTCCGGAGGTTGTTATGGTCTATTCTAGCATTCATTGGTGATTCGTAGCGTCCTGGCGCTCGCGGTGAGAGCGGTACGCCCGTTGGGCGATCATCCGCCCAATGGGGCCAAGTGCCAGCAATACCCGCAGGGCCAGGGCCTTGCGATTGCGGCGAAAATGCTCCGGATACGTGGCCCGACCGAAATTAAGGATCTGCCGAGCACGGATCGGCTGTCCGCGGCCCAGCGTGGCCAGACCGTGGCGCCCGATGTCGTTTTCGATGAAGGCATTGCGGACGTCGTCGCGCGACATGCCAGCGGCGTCGAGCAATCCGGCGTCGAGTTCCAGCGTAGAGACGTACTCGTCAACCAGAAATTTCAGCGCGCTGGCGGCACCCTCTTGTGCCATCTGGTTGCTCGAATGCCAGCGGTAGGCAAACATCCGCTTGTCGACGAAGTAGGCCATCTCGGCCTGCCCGAGCGCACGCCAATGGAACCACTTGTCCGGATTGAACAGGCGGCCTCCGCCGTATCCTTCCACCGAGCGGTAAAGTTCGCCCGTGTACACCGTCGCGGCAAAGTTAAACGGGTTCTTCATGCGCCCGAGGCAGCGCCGCAGCAGCTCGTGGCCTGGCACGCCGTACACCGCAACACCAAGCGCTTCCTCCAACTCAGGCTGTCGGTCTGCTTCGTGCCACAGACTCGGATCGGGTCCGGTTTGACCGGTAATCTGATCGTCTGAATCGATTACGTCCCAACTGGCGCTGGCAATCACACGGTTGCCGCGCGACCCCAGGTGTTCGAACAGCTTGGCATAAGTTTGTAGTGCGCCGGGCCGCATCAGGTCGTCGGACGAGAGCATGATCATCAGCGCGCCGTTCGCCATTCTTGCCGAGCGGTCCAGGTTGCCGCCGAAGCCCACGTTGCAGGCATTGACGTGCAGGCGGATGCGCGGATCGCCGATCGATTCGACCAGCTTCACCGAGCCGTCGGTGCTGGCGTTGTCCGAAACGAGAATCTCCAGGTCTTCGTAGTTCTGATCCAGGATGCTCTGGATCGTTCGACCGAGGTAGCGTTCGTAGTTGTAGTTCGGAATGCAAATCGAGAATTTCATGTGCCCTACGCGTTCCCGGTAGTTACAACATCTGGCAGAGTCGGACCGACGGATTGGCTTGTGACCGGATGTTCCATGGCCGCCTCATACACCCGCATCACGCCGGCGGCACAAGCCTCGAGTGAGTAGTTTGCTTCGGCGCGCCGCCGCCCGGCCGCTCCCATCGTTTGGCGCAATGCGCCGTCGCGGGCCAGCCGTTCGATGCACCCGGCAAGTGCAACCGAATCGTCTGTTGCGGCGATTAAGCCGGTCACGCCGTCTTCAATGATCTCGGCGACTCCGCCACCCGCCACGCCTACCGTGGGCAGGCCGGCCGCCATGGCTTCGACCACCGTGCGGCCGAACGACTCGTTGTCGACCGGATGCACCAGGATGTCGATTTCGGACATGATCTTGGCCGGGTCGGACACGAATCCGGGCCACGCAAAGCGGTGTGCCAGACCGACCGCGGCAATTCGCGCGTGCAGTTGGTTGACGTAGCTATCAACGGCGCGCGATCCGCCGTCGGACGGGTCGTGACCGTAAATGCGCCACTGGATCGGCAGCGATGGATCCGTGCGGGCTGCCGCTTCGACAAACAGCCGATGCTTTTTCAGCCGTGACGTCAAATTGCCGACCATCGCGACCACGATTCGATCGCGCGAACCATCGACTTCACGTGGCACAAAACGCGTGATATCGATTCCGTTCGGCACGACCTCTAACCAGCCGGATGGCACCAAGTCGCGCACGTACGACGCGCAGACTTCGGAGTTGGCGATCAGCTTCGAGCAGTGCCCCACCAGGTATTTTCCCAAAGCGGGGCCGGATAGTCGCAGCGGAAACGGATTGCCTGCCCCGATCAATTCACGCACGTGCCACACGTGGGGCAGTTGCAACTGTGCCGCGGCCATGCCGCCTTCGGGCGTCAGCAGCGTATTGGTGTGAATCAAGTCGGCGCCGCACTGGCGGGCTTGCTCCACGACCTCGCGAGCCGAACGCCGCGTCCAACCCGTGGCCAGTGATTGCTTCAGTTCGCTGAGCGGGCGTTTCCAAAGCGGGCTGCGAATCTTCTTGTTCCACCAGTAGAGCGGCGTAAACCGCACTTCGCCGTCTGTCGCCTCGTGCAGGCACTGGCGCTCGTGCGGCGATCCCGAATCGTGACAGACGGCACAACTGGTCACGCCCATCTGGCGAAACTGCTCCATCAGCCCTAGCGTGCTGAGTGCCGCTCCGCCTCCGGCGCTGTTCAACACATGCAGGACTTTTCGCGGTCGTTGTGTCACGATTGCGTTACCGGGTACTCGCGCAGGAAATGTGCCAAATCTTCCGGCGTGCCTAGGACCCACACATTGTCGACCCGATTGGCCCGCACGTCGGCGCCGGCGACAATCATGCGATTGTACAGCGGGGCCACGTAATACTCGTTGTTGGACCGGTCGTTGTCGGCGATCATCGCGTCGGCGTGCCGCACGAAGTCGGCGCCGCGGCCAAAGTAATACAATCCGGTGCTGGCCCAGGGAGAGATGCGGCGCTTCTCAGCCGTTTCCCGAACTCGGCCATCGTTGTCGAAATGTGCGAAGCTCCAGCGATCGCCCTCGGCCTCGAATACGTCGAGCATTCCGTCAGCCGGCACGTCCAATGCGTCGAGCGCCTTGCCAATGGTCGTCGGGCAATACGTGTCCGCATTGAAGATCAACAGTGGCTCGTCGTTGTCGATTTGTTCGCGTGCCACCAACACGGTGCATGCCTGGCCTTCGGTTACGTGATCGAGCGGAATGATCACTGGGTCATGTTCCGCATAGCGGGCGCGGATATCGGCCTCCAGCCCGCCATCGGCCAGATGTTCGGCCAGGCAAACGAAAATCAAGCGGCGTGCCCGGTCCAGGGGCAGTCCGTCGGTTGCCCAGGCGTACATCGGCTTGCCACGAACGTCGATCAACGGTTTGGGGGTGTTGACTCCGGCGCTAACGAATCGGCTGCCACGGCCCGCCATCGGCATGACGATGTTCATCGCGCGTCGGCCGCCTCGTCGTCGGACTGGGCCTTTTGTTGTTCGGTGCTACAGGGCAAAGTCGAGCCGTCGCCGGCGATCGAGTCCCAGGACTCGAAGCGCACGGCGTTGTCGTCGATGTATACCTGTGCGTGCGGCTTACCGAAGTGGAGCTCGTCGTACGGCACGTCGAATTGCTTGAGCCAGTCTAGCGTGGCGCTGCCTTGCCGAGCGATCACTTGGCCCACATTTCCCTGACACGTCTTCATGTGACGCGCGGTGCTGATAATGAGATAGTGGCCGGCTGCCTTCAACTGGCGCAGCTTTTCAATCGCGCCGGGAATGGGTTCCAAGTCGCGATACTCCTGGCCCGGTTCACGCAGCTTGCAAATCACACCGTCGAGATCGATACATATCCGCATGTTTGTGACTTACGCCTTCTGCGTGGCGGCCGTGGGCGAGAACACCTCGTTCAACAGTTCGAGCGAGCGGGCATACATTGCCATCTGCCTGCGCGGCGCATCGTAGTGCAACGCCGGCATGCTCGCGAACAACAACCCGGTGATCAGCAGGATGTCGCGCCGATCGAATTCCGAGAAGAAGACCTGCTCGAATCGCTGCTGGATCTGGCGATGCTGCGGCCGCGACCGAATGCCCAAGTCGATCCGCGTGCCATCGATCGATACGCGGAACAAGTCGTTCGTAATGAAGTCGTACAGGCCGTATATCGAATGGTAGAGCTTCGCGACGTCGTACCGCGGATCGCCGTAGATGCCAGCCGTGCCAAAACTGCCGCGCGGATCGAGTAGCTTGCAAACGCGCGACGGAAGATCGTACAAGATGTTCGACAAGCACAAGTCGCCGTGCACGACGCAGCCTTGAACCGTGTCTGCCAGGCGCTGCACTTCGGTTTCCAGCCGGTCCCACATCGCGGGAATGTTTTGTACCGGGCGATCATTGATCGTCAGCGGGCCGTCGTGCCGCACCAACGCCAGCAGTTCGTCCGGTCCGGACATGTCCTCCAGCCGCTTGGCGGTCTTGTGCAGGTACATTTCTTCCAAGACGCCGGAAGCCAATGGGCGCTGGTGGTGCATGAAGCCCTTCACCAAGATGTCGCGCAGGTGGACGAATACCTGCTCCCAAGTGCCAGGGTCGACATTTTCGAAGACGAACACCTCGGCCAGACTTGGGTAGCCGTAGTATTCCAGCGTCAGCCACGGGTCCTGCCATTCGGTCGAGTAGTTGATCACGCGCGGAAACAGCACACCCAACTCGGGCGGCAACAGGCGAAGGTAGTTGATTTCGTCCAGAAACTTCTCGACGTATCGGCTTCGCTTGGTGATGGTTCCCATCACGCTGTCGATCGACAGCTCGTTGAACTCCCGTTTCTGCAACAACGTGCGGTGCGAGCTGGCTTGTCGGTCGGGATTGCCACAGTCGAGCCAATCGCCCGCGGCGATCGCCTTGATCCCGTTCGCTGTGCGGATGCGATTGAGAATATCGGACATCTCCGTACGGCGGGGGACAGCTTCGGCTTCGGCGACGGCCTCGGATGCAGCATCGCGCAGTTCGTCTAGCCGTGGAAAGTAGTACACGCCAATCAGCGCCTGCAACGTGCCCGGCAAGTCCGGCTCCTTGTCGTGCAATAGCGTGACCATTCCGTCGTTGTCAGTTTCCGCGGTACACCAGCGGTACGAGTCCTGCACAGGTTGGACGAGCACGGCGGCCTGGTCCCGCAGCAGAATCGCCGGATCGGCAAACTGAAAGTGCGTGTCGCCGAGCACAACCAAGGCCGATTGGCCCGTGGCCGCTTGCGCCAACTCACATAGCGTTCGCCCCACGCCACCATCGGACGGCGGCACGATAAACGAGATTTCACAGTCCTGCCCGAACGTACATTCGACGAAGTCCTCGACGAACATGCCCCGTCGCGAAACGGCGATCACGAACCGACGCAGTCCTAGCGAGTGTAGGTAGCGCAGCGTCCAATGAATGACCGGTCGCCCGGCGACTGGCACCATGGCCGGGCAGCCGATGTTCGACAGCGCCATCACGCCTTCGGCTACACGGCCCGCGGCCGGAATTAGCACGATCGTGTCTTCCAGCCGCTTGGCGGCGCCGGGGCTGGTCGCAGCGAGCGACTTGCTGAGGTTGTCAGATTGGTGTTGCATGCCTAAGTGGATTGTTCCTGCAACGGCACTTCGGAGGAAGTCTCTGCGGGGCTTTCATCGACGGGGGGGAAATTGCGTTCCACCTGGCCGCGAACGTAATTGATGAAGTCGACCAGGTTGAGCGATCCATCGGTCGATACCGGCTCGTCGCGCGTCTTCTGGAGCTTGCTCAAGTCGCGGTCCGAGTCGTAGATCAAACAGGGTACGAACTCACGATTCATTTCCAGGTCGCGGTCCGGCGTGAAGCCGGTGAAGACTTCCGTCGGATGATCGGCGTAAATGACCACGGTCGTGCCGTCGCCCAGCGCGGCGAGATACTCGCGTAGGCAGTTGTCGAGGTATCGCATGTTGTTGAGATACTGCTCGGCGGTCGACGCAGGCTCGAGAAAGAGTTCGCGTTCGCTGGGTGGCAACTGTTTATAGGGCGTGTGGGTTGTTAGCGTGATCAAGAAATGGCACACCGGCGGTTTGGCGTCGTTCAACAACTCGGCCGAGAGCCGCATGACATCGCGGTCGTTGACCCCCCACTGCCCGGTTGGCAACTTGTATTCGGCTTCCAGTTCTTCCTGGAAGTTAATCTTCGTGAACCCCATCTGCACGTAGGCGCTCCGGCGGCTGTAGAACTCGCCGGAGTAGCCGTGAAACGCGTAGATGTCGAATCCGCGGTTCTCGAGCATCTGGGGTGTCGTGTTCTGATACGGGTAACCAGGAATGCTGTAGGAGTTGGCACGTCGCGAGCCGGCCACTCCGGTCAGCGCGGCGAAGTCCGCATCGGCCGAACCGAGAAAGTGCATTGCGCCGACCCGATAGTACATCGATTCGCGGCGCAAGCCGTTGAGAAACGGCGTCACCTCTTCGCCATTCACGGTGAAGTCCAGGATGTTGTTGTCCAGGCTCTCGGCCTGCACGATCACGAGCCGCGGATGGATCGGGATGTCTGCTTCGAGCGGAGACAGCGCGTCGTAGACGACCTTGCGCTGTTCGACCATCTCGTCCAAGAGTTGGTCATTTCGCAAATAGTACCACTCGGCAAACCAAGGACCGAGATACCCGCGAATATGTCCGATGCGGCCCACGCCCCGCGTGGTTTGAATGTAGTGCAGCGGGTCCAGGCGATTGGCGACCGCGTACAGCGCGATGTAGCCCACAAGAAACACACTCGCGGCCAATCGCGCACACGACCGGGGCATTGTGTCCTTGCGCGAGAGCAGCAGCGCAGCCAGCTTGATGGCCAGCGCCAGCAACAACAGCAGAGCGGCACCGCGGGGAAACATGTCCCAGGCGAAACCGCCGATGTGCATGCCCTCGCGCCAGTTCGTCGTCATGGTCAGCAGCGAGATCGGCTTGTGGAAGTACTTGAAGTACGTGAGCAGTGACAGGTAAATGACCGACGATGCGATCACCGTCGGAATTAGCCATCGCCGGCGTAACGCGAACGTCACGCCCGAGATGAAAAGCACGTCGAGTGCTAGGCGGATCTTCGGCGCCCACATGTTGTAGCTGGCGCTCGTCTCGTTCGGGTAGACAAGTGTATGGGCTTGCAGCCAGTAGAGCTCGATCGTCCAGGTAACGATGAACAGCAGCATCATCGCGGTCCAGAACCGGTGTTGGATGCAGAACGATCCCAGCTCGCGCGTCGTGGCGATCAACCAGGCGAACGGCCCGATGCGCGTCGTGGTGGTTGCCGTGTCCGCGGCGGCAACGCTCGGCGAGCTGGATTCGGCCGCGATCGGTCTCGGCGTTTGGTCGGCTTGCGACATCATTGGATGAAGGATCCTTCGACCGCGTTCGTCGCGCCCGGCGAAGTGGTTGCTTGCGGCACGTCGAGCACCGCGCGACACCACAGTTCGAAGATCATCAACGTCCACAGTTCCGGATACAGCGGGCGCTCTTCTGCCGCATTGGCGTGACCACGCAGTCGCGCAACGGCCGTCGGATCCAACAACCCTCGCCGTGCAACCGCTTCCTGGCTGCAGGTGTCGTCCAGCAGGTCGCTCAGCCCACCCCGCATCCAATGAGCGAAGGGCAGCGCGAAACCCTTCTTTTGCCGACTGCCGATCGACTTGGGAAGGACGTCGCGGAGGGCGTGAATCAGCACCCGCTTGGATCCACTACTATGATACTCCGAGTTTTTGCCGCCGTCCGGCCGCAGCTTATATTCGTCGCGGCACGTGCGAGAAAACGCGGCCAAGGCCGGATCGACGAAAGGCGTGCGCAACTCGAGTGAGTGGGCCATGCTGGTGGCGTCGGAATCGCGGAGCAGTTGGCACGTCATGTACACGCGCGTGTCCAGCAGACAAGACAACCCGGTGCTGCCCTCGGTCCGCCAATCGTCCACGTCGGCCGACAAGATCCGCTCAAGCCGAGACGACTCGACTTGGGGATCAGGTTCAAGCCCGACCATGCGGCGCGCCAGGTCGTCGCGAAATACCGTATGGCTTTGCAGCCACGTGGCCAGAGCGTCGCGCCGCGTTGCCAGGTTTTCGGTCCGTTGACGCAGGCGTCCCTCCGGGATCCAGGTTGATACCTGGTGGGCAAGCTTGCCCGCAATCATCTGCGATCGGCCGCCAGCCGTGGTTGCATAACGAGACATGCGGCGCACCACCGGATATCCGGCAAACCACTCGTCGCCCCCCACTCCGGACAACACTCCCTTGACGTCCTGCGCGGCGGCTTTTGAGATCAGCCAGGTGTTCAGCCCATCGGCCGACGGCTGGTCCAGCTCGCCGGCGAATTGCGGCAACAGTTCACGCACGTCTTGCGTGGTGACGTCGACGATGGTGTGCCGGCAGTCGTACGCTTGGGCCGCCTCCTGGGCCTCGCGGACTTCGTCCTGGTTGGGCACGTCGGGGAACCGCAGGGTATAGGTTCGGAGATCGCGGATGTGGCGCCGCATCAGTGCGACGATGCCAGTCGAATCGATGCCGCCGCTCAAGAACGCGCCGATGGGTGCGTCAGCCATGGCGTGGATGGCGACGCTCTGTTCGAGAGTCGCCCGCAATCGCTCAGCCGCTTCGTCCAATGACTCCGCCTTGGGCTCGTACGCCGGCATTTTCCAAAAGCGTACCTGCTGCACGTTCTCGCCCGGGGCAAAACGCGCCAGCGTTCCGGGCTCGAGCATGCTCACTCCGGCCAGCATCGTTTCGGGTTGGATGACGAACCCATGGGCCAGGTAGTTGGCCAGCGCATCGCGCGAAACTTCGGGGCGAACGAGTCTCGAGGCCAGGAGCCCGCGCAGTTCCGAAGAAAAGACGATGCCCTCAGCGTTATCCGGCGGACGTGCGAAGTACAGTGGCTTGATGCCCAATGGATCACGAGCCAGAACCATCGTGGGCAGTTTTCCGGGCGCCGTGTTTCGCCAGTCGAAAATGGCTAGCGCGTACATCCCGCGGAGATGTTCGTGGAAGTCGAGCCCTCGTTCCTGATACAGCCGAAGGACGACTTCGGTGTCGGTGGTGGAGCGGAATGTGTGGCCTCCGGATTCGAGCCGTTTGCGCTCGTCACGGAAGTTGTAAATCTCACCATTGAAGATGATGGCTACGCGGCGATCTTCGGACCACATCGGCTGAAGGCCGCGATCCGATAGGTCAACCAGTGCCAGCCGGACCATTCCGGCCGCTCCGCCCTCGAATTGCAGCATCCCACGGCCGTCCGGTCCGCGATGGCTCATCGCGTCCAGCATCGCCGCACACGCGGTACCCGGCTGACCGTGTGCCACATTCCAGATTCCGGCAATTCCACACATGCTGAATCGTTAGCGGGCTGAGGCCCTCAACAGGCGACTGCATTCCGGGAGCGCACGGCAATGGCGACTAGCCCGCATGGCGCTCCTGAAACATTTGGCGCAAAGTCTCGGCCCCGCGTTCGGACGAATGTCCATCCAGGGCACAGAACGCGTCTTTCAGATAAGCGGTGATTCGCGCCCGCAGCTCCGCGCTAGGACCGTCGCCGTGGGCGGCATCGCGAACTTCCTCGAGCAACGAGCGGCCGTTCGAGACGTGTGCCGTCGCTCCCGCGTCGATGAATCCAACGTCGTGAATCTCGTCGCAAAAATCCATCGTAATCGCGGGCACATCCATCAACAACGCTTCAACCGCGACGGCTGAAGCGCCGGTCAGTACGGCACGGCACCCTTGCAGCCAGTCGAAGATGCTCGCTGGATAGCCCACGGTGTCTGCCGGCACAACGTGCATTCGCCCAGGCGAACAATCGACCAACGCCTGCCGGTAATAGTCGAGCCGATCCTTGCGGTGCAGTTTGACGACGATGGGCACTTCTGGCAGGGCCCGAGCTAGCTCGACCAGATGGCCGATCATGATCTGGTGGTGCGCGGCGGAGATGCGGTTGCCCGGTCCGCTCGTGGCGACAAGGACCCAAGGAGAACCGTCCGCCAGGCTGAGTTTTTCTTTCAGTTGCGGATGCGTTCGGCCGGTCTGCTTCGGCAAGTTGTCGAGGTGTGGAGCGCCACAAACAGTCATCCGCTCGTCAGCGATTCCCAATTGCGACAAAGTGCGCCTTTGCCGGTCACCGTACAACAGGATCCGATCCGCGCAATGCATGGCTTCGAGTGGATCGCCATTGACGCTGCCGTGCGTGAACATCGCCGTTGGAACGCTGTTGGCGGCTGCCACCCGGCAACCGGCGCGACCCTCAGTCGTTAGATCGTTGCCGACGACGAGCACGCCGGGCCGAAACGCATCAAGTGCGGCCCGGGCGTTCGCGATCGACTCAGCGGCGAGCGGCAAATAAGCGACGACGGCGTCGCGCACCGCCGTTGTAATTCGCGGTGGCACGGAACCGGTTGGCGAAGACGCGAGTTCCCAGGCGCTACTTTCGGCAAACTGGTCGGCCCGTTTTGCTCCTTCTATCCGCGCGGCGCGCGCCAACGGACCCCAAGCTCCGAGTGTGTAGACCGGGTCTTTCGCCACGCGGCGCAACGTGTCGAATATGTTCGGTTGACAGGCCAATAGTCGGCAGGTGCTTCCCAGCCGGGTGGCCGCGGACGCGACCGGCTGCATGATGTCGGTGTGCGTCACGTCACGCGACCAGAAGAGTATGTCGGTGGGTCCGGCCGGAGCCGATTGTTGCGCGGCGGTGCGTTGCCGATATGCCACCTTCTTCTGATATGCCCAGTTTCGCAGCCGGTCGAGGGTTCGATTCGGTTGGTGCGAGCGTCCCGTGCCGGGCGCTCGTGTTGCGCCGAGTACTGCCAGGTAAATCGGACTGAGCAACACGTCGAGCGCGTCCACGCCGTCGAAATCCAGCGGCGCGCGCCACGGAGCGTCGCGAGCCTCGGCGCGCAGTTCTTCCATCCAGCCGAGAATGGTCGACTGATCGGCGGACTGAAGGGCCGGCGTTGACGAGGTCACGGGCAGTCGTTCGCGGTGGTTTTGGCAAACGTGCGGAAGACTCTGGCGCGCGACGCGCCAGCGGGACGTCGCTCGGCTATCGGGGATCGATCCGAAGGCGCGAGCCTGTTTGCCGGATAATGACAGGTACTTCGCAAGTTGTATTACTTGGGCTTTCGCAGCACGGCCGCCGCGCCGGTCGAAAGGATGTCCATCAGTCGCGTGTTGCGAATCACAGGCACGCGCTTCATGACCTTGCCGAGGTTCGTACCATAGACGCTAAACGACTCGACTTTGAATCCAATACGCCGTGCCATGTCTTGAAATGTTCGGTAGGTGATGTCATTCAAGTCCTTGTAGCGTCGCAAGTCGCGGAATCGCTGGGGACTGTCCGACAAGCCCGGATAAAACTCGTACAAGCGCGGATCGTCTGCCGCCAGGCGGTACATGGCCCGAATGATCGTCTTCTCCGAAAAGACGACCTGGGCCCACGGCATTTTCAGTCCGTGCTTCAAGTGTGGCCCATACTTGCTGAGGATGGATGAAAAGACGGGCACCAACAGTTGACCGCCGGGGCGCAGCACGCGGTACGCCTCGCGCATCACAGTTTCCGGTTCGGTGAAGTGCTCGAACACGTTGTCGGCCAAGACCAGGTCGAACGACGCGTCTTCGAAGGACGTGTCGTTGGCGCTCATTTCCTCAAACGAGACCGGCAGGCGATAGCCCTCGCCGTAGCGCTTGGACACGATTTCCGCAAATCGCCGCGCGAATTCCAAGTGCTTCGTATTGAGATCGATTCCGACGACCGACTTGGCGCCGACGGCGGCCAGATAACAGGCAATCCCTCCGTGGCCGGTGCCGATTTCGAGCACGTCAAGACCCGTCACCGTGCCGGTCAATCCGTTGCGCACTTTCCAGTCGAATTGCTGCTGGGCGTACGCCATGTCGTAGGCTTCGGTGCCAGGCTCGGCGCCAAAGTTGTCCTTGAACTTGGCCATCGGCGAAGGCCAGTTCTTGGCGACGCGATACAACAGGTAGTCGGACAGTCCCATCGTTAACGGCTTGAAGGTACGAGGCGAACCTTGGAGAGCAAGATGTGCATGCGATGCCGCTCGCTCGACGAACGATAAAGCACGGCAAATTCGACCAGCGGAAACACCACCGACGCCGCTAGCGCGATCGAAAGTCGCGGCACCACCGCAAGATGCTGGGTGGAGTAGCCCAGGCCTACGGCCGAAGCGGCCAGCGCCACGAAGGTCGCAATCACCGGCCAATCGTACGGCACCGTGAAGCGGCGCTGCGAGAACGTATAGACCGTAGCGGCCATCGCGATCCAGGCGGCGGTCGTGGCCGCCGCGGCGCCAATTGCGCCCCAAATCGGCACCAGGAAGTAGTTGCACACAATGGTCGTGATCAGTCCGGCCAGGCTGATTAGCGGCACGGGCCGCGTGTTGTCAGTCAACTCGATGCCGGTGCCGAACATGAAGTAAAAGCCCTGCGCGACCGGAATCATGGCGGCCGCCGGCACGAGCCAGGCCGCCGCGTGATATGTCTTGTAGGTCAACAGCCACACCATTTCCGGACCCCAAAACGCGACGCCTACCCAGAGGTACATCACGCCGGCAATGTAGTACGTGACCGCGGTTCGGAAAAAGGCCGCCGGATCCTCATCCTTGGCATGAATCTCAAACTTGTACGCGACCCAGGCGTTTTGGATGGCGTTGACGACGAACACCAGCGGCATGGTCATCTTGACCGCCGTGTTGTAGAGCCCGCCGTCGGTCGCTCCGAGCATGTGCCCGACCCAGTATTGTCCGAAGAAGGTCATCGCCAGCACTTGCAGGTGATGCGGCACGAACGGAAGTCCGTAGGCTGCCATGCCTCGCAACGCCGACCGGCTGGGACCGAACTGGAACGAACGAACGGTCAACACGAACAACACGGTCGCCAGCGAAACTTCGCCCACGAGCGTTCCGACAACGACGCCCCGCACGCCCCATTCCAAACCGACGACCAGCCAAATCGTCGTGCAGACCGTGACCAGCAGCCGGGCCACGTTGACCGTGGCTGCGGTCCTTACGCGGCGACTGGCCCGCAGGATGGCCATCGGCACGGATCCGATCGTAGTCGCCGTGGCGGACACAATCGCGATCCGCACGAGATCCGTAATTCGCGCGTCGCCCACGATCAACGTCGAAATCCAACCCGCACACATCCAACCGATTGCGGCGGTCACCAGTGACGACACGCCCACGGTACACAGGGCGGTGCTCATCGCCTCGCCACGCTGGTCGTCGGTCTTGGCCATCGAGAATCGGCGAAAGACGGCGGCCGTCATTCCCAACTGGCCAAGCGGACCCAAGCTCACGCCCAAGAGCGTTAGCATTGCGATTTCCCACTGATCGGCCGGCATCAGATACCGAGTGTAGATCGGCAGCAGGAGCAGGCCGATGACCTGGCCCAGCAGGCTGCTGACGCCATAGGTCATGGCGTCGGACAGGAGATTGAGGATTTTCTTGAACATTACGTGGAGGTCGCGCCCGCCATGTTCGCGGAAGGAGGCGCAGAAGCACGATGACTGTCGCGCGACAACAGTTGGGCCAATACCGCGGCGCACCGGGCCGAGCCCGAGACGCTCAGGTGGTAGCCATCGTCGACGAAGCTTTCGTCGACGGTGTTTGTAGGTATGGCGGTTTCCGGTTCGATCCAATCAGCACCGGCCGAAAGTGCGAACGATCGCAGGCGGTCGTTGTATAGCCGTACGTTTTGCGTGTGACCTGGCGACTTCCTGTCCATCACGGCCGGCGAACAAAGAACGGGCAGCACGACCAGCCGTGGAGGCCGGTCGAGCCGTGATGCCTCGGCGGCGAACTGTTCGAGGAACTGAGTGAACTCGTCCGGGCGTGTATAAACCTTGCGCAATGGGTCGCTATTGCGGAGGATTTCGTCGCGCCGCTTTGCGCGGCGCTGGATGATCCAGTTGCGCAAGCTTGCAGGCACGAATCGTCGATTCAACAGAGACCGTTCGCGCTTCGAGAAAATCCGCGGCGAGCAGTCGACGATGCCCACCTGCAATACAACGACGTCGGGTTGTTTGTAGACGACGTGTTCCTCGAATTCGGTGTCGAGCAACTGATCGGCTGTCCGCGCGCGGGCGCCGCAATTGATCACTTCCGCGTCAATCCCCGCGCTAATCAATTCCGCTGCCAGCCGGGCCGGCCAGGTCTCTTCCCACTGGATGACCGCCGGCTCGGAGCGGGCCATCGCCAGCGAGTCGGCCAAGGCGACGATCCGCAGTGGTTTGCGGTGTGAGGGCACGACGGGGATTGCGGCGGACTTCGGCTTCGGGCGGCTTGTCACGTCCGTTTCGCACTTCGCGAATTGCGTCTTGCCGGCGCGAAGGCAGGCGCTGGTCAACTTGTCAGCCAACCGCACCGCCGGACCGACGGCGGCCAAGCTGTGCAGCAAAGGAACTTCGCGCGTTTTGACCATTTGCAGGAACGCAGCCGCCTGGCCGTGGAATCCCGGCTTGAACTGGACGTCCACTTCCGCTGGTTCGAGGGCTCGGGTTTCACGGGTGCCCGCTTCGTGGACTTCGCACGTCTCCAACGGCGCAAAGACGTATCGCCGGCCGGGCGTGCAATAGCTAAACCGCCAGCGTCCGGGACTATCCCACGACGAAAGGAAGGTGGCCAACCCACCGCGCCGCGATACGCCCTTCCGCGACATCAGCCAGCG